>Ga0123356_10000010_pt1 | contig 220063 bp, 196 predicted proteins | sample TergutEmb28metaG_2_FD_92546 | JGI IMG/M metagenome (GOLD analysis project Ga0123356, IMG submission 92546) | Embiratermes neotenicus P3 segment gut microbial communities from Petit-Saut dam, French Guiana - Emb289 P3 | ecosystem: Host-associated > Arthropoda: Insects > Digestive system > Gut ... | reverse complement strand
TGTGGTTTCGTTTCTGCTTTGCGACCTCTGGTCGGAAGCTAGGGCGGGCATCGGGGTCGCGTAGCGAGGGCGAGATAAAAAGGGGCGTAGCATCACTTGCGTTTTGCTACAGCCCCTTTCTTTTTATAGCCTATAAATTTACTCTGCCGATACAATATACCTGTAAACAGGTTGACCGCCGTCGATGATGGTTACTTCAACGTCGGGGGCGTAGGAGCTTACAAACTCCGATACTTCTTTAATTTCGTCCTCTTTTGCATCTTCGCCTGTGAATATTGTTATAAACTCCGGATTAAATGCACTTAGCGTCTCGGCGACTTTTGCGATTACCTCGCTAAAGTTATTACTGCTTGCAGTCAAAGCATCGTCAACAAGAGCAAGATGTGCACCTTTCTTAATTTTCTGACCGTCAAAGACCGAGTTTCGAGCAGCGGTTGTTGCCAGTGCCGTATGCACCTTTTTAGCTGCTGCATTCATCAGAGTCTGCATTTCTTCAACATTATCAACTTCATCAATTGCAAGCATTGCAGACACACCTTGCGGTATGCTCTTTGTAGGAATTACAATTACTCGCTTTTCTGTCAGCGGAATACATTGCTCGGCTGCCATAATAATATTCTTATTGTTAGGCAACACAAAAACTGTATCAGACGGAGCGGAAGTAATTTTCTCTAAAATATCCTCGGTAGAAGGATTCATAGTTTGTCCGCCCGTAATAACCCTATCAACGCCGAGGTTTTGGAAAATCTCTTCAAGCCCTTTACCTGCACATACTGTAACAAAAGCAAAATCCTTCATTTCTTCCGGTGCAGCGGCAGCAGACGAAGCAGAACCTGCGGCACCTCCCGCTTCAGCAACAGCTTCCGAATGCTGCTCTTTCATATTTTCAATCTTAATTGCCATAAGCGAGCCATAGGTCAAAGCTTCCGTAAGCACAACACCGGGGTCGTTTGTGTGCACATGCACTTTTATTATAGCCTCATCGTCTACCACAACAATACTGTCGCCACGTACATCAAGATAATCACGCAAACGGTTTGCATCCTTTGTCGTTTGCTTACGCTCAATAATAAACTCAGTACAATAAGCAAACTTAATATCCTCGGCAGTATATTGAGCAAAATCAGCCTTTTCATTCTCCGCACTTGTCGGAGCAGCCTTCTCAAGAGTTACCCCCTGCAAAGCCTTTAGCATACCGTCAACAATATAAAGATAACCCTTACCGCCAGCGTCAATAACGCCTGCCTTTTGTAAAACAGGGTTTTGATTAACCGTTTCCGCTAATGCGGCATATCCTGCTTCAAGAGTTTTTTCCAAAACAACTTCAATATCACTTTCAGCTTCAGCCGTAGCAACAGCAGCGTCCGCCGCAAGCCTTGAAACCGTCAGTATTGTTCCCTCCGCAGGCTTCATAACCGCCTTATATGCGGACTCAACACCGGAAGTCAGTGCAGCAGCAAAGTCTTTTGCATTTGCCGAATCAACATCCTTTAAGCTTTTGGAAAAACCGCGAAACAACAATGAAAGAATAACACCCGAGTTACCGCGGGCACCACGAAGCAAAGCGCTGGCTGTAACTTCTGCAACATGCCCCATAGTACCGGGAGTCATAGATTTAAGAGCACCTTCAGCAGCACCGATAGTCAGGCTCATGTTAGTGCCGGTATCGCCGTCAGGTACAGGGAAAACATTGAGGTCATTGATTTCCTGCTTGTTATTTTCAATAGCTGCGGCTGCATTTATAATCATATTCTTATAAAGCTCGCCGGTAATTTGCTGTGTCACTCGGTTTCCCCCCTTTGTAACCAATCAACCAAGCAGCATAGAATCAACAAAGATATCTATACGCTTAATATCAACTCCGGTGCCGTTGGTTACCTTATAACGCACCTGATCCTTAATACTATCGCAGACAACAGGGATATTAACCCCGCGGTCAACCGCTATATGCAGCTCAATGGATATAGTATTGTCGTTATTGTATATAACATGCACACCCTTACCCATAAACTCCCGCTTCAAAAGGTGAACAATACCGTCTGTAACCGAACGGACTGTCATCCCTTTAACGCCAAAGCAATTCGTAGCTGCATCTCCCGTCAGTGTCGTAAAAACATCTGCGGAAATATCAATAAATCCCAACTCGTTTTGAAGTCTCACCATAAGAACCTCCAATCTGTAAATTACATTGCAATATTTACCATAAACAATGATAATACATTATCAAAAAAAGTGCAAGTTTTGCTTAGTCACCGACCTTGTCGAACTGCTTTCCGCCCAGCAAATGAAAATGCATGTGGAACACCGTTTGACCGCCCTCGGCACCGCTGTTTGTTACAACACGAAACCCTTTATCAAGTTTCTCGCTTTTAGCCAGAACAGAAATCGCCTCAAAGCATTTTGCGGTTAAAAATGAATTCTCCGCATTAATATCTGCTGCCGAAACAATATGCTCCTTTGGAACAATTAAAATATGCACAGGAGCCTGCGGATAAATATCACGAAAAGCAAAAACATACTCATCCTCATAGACCTTATCCGATGGTATCTCACCCTTAACAATCTTGCAAAACAAACAATCAGACATGCCTAACCCCCAAGCTTATCCTTAACAAACTTATCTACTGCGTCCAACGTATCCTTCAACTTACTTACATCCTTGCCACCGCCCATGGCAAATTCGGGCTTGCCGCCGCCGGAGCCGCCGCAAATTTTTGTAACTTCGCGGATTAAGTCCCCTGCCTTAATACCCTTTTCGATAGCATGTTTACCGCAAGCCGCCATAATAGTTATCTTCTCATCCTTTACAACGGCAAGAACCGCAACAATTCCGATTTCCAAATCACGAAGAGTATCCTCAATTTGACGAAGCTTATCAATATCAACATCCGCATCATCAACTATTGCCGCAATAACCTTTAAGCCGCCTATATCCTTTGCACCCGAAAGTATCCGCCGTGCTTCACCATCGGATTCCTTTGATATAGCAGAATCAACCTTTGCCCTTAGCTCACGTATTGTCATCATGTTCTGCTCAAGCTTGCCTGCTATCTCATCGGGAGCATTAGCTCTCAGTATCCCCGATATCTCCGCCAATTGAGCACGTGAAGCACGAAGCAGCTCCAATGTTGCATTTCCTGTAATTGCCTCAATACGCCTCACACCCGAAGCAACCGAGAATTCGGAAGCAATTGAGAAAGCACCGGTTTTTGCAGTGTTATCAAGATGTGTACCACCGCATAACTCAATAGAATCTCCCATTTCAACAACACGGACAATATCTCCGTATTTCTCACCGAACAAAGCAGTTGCACCCAACTTTTTCGCGTCATTTATAGACATCTCATTTGCAGTGACGTTGTGTCCCTCAAGAATTGCGCCATTTACATATTTCTCTATTTCAGAAAGCTCATCTCTGGTAAGAGCGGAAAAATGTGTAAAGTCAAACCTTAACTTGTCCGGCTCAACAAGAGAACCCGCCTGATTGACATGCTCACCCAACACAGTATGCAATGCCTCGTGCAAAAGATGTGTCGCCGTATGTGCCCGCATAATAGCAAACCGGCGGGGGATATCAACAGCCGCAGTAACCGTGTTATCGACAGAAAGCTCACCGGACTGCATTTTACCGTAATGTAAATATTTATCGCCCTTACTCTCGCCGACACCCGTTACTTCAAAGACAGAGTCATCATATGAAATAACACCAAAATCAGCGGATTGCCCGCCTTTTTCGGCATAAAACGGAGTTTTATCAAGCACAATGATACCCTCATCACCCTTACGGATAGACGAGCTCACTTCACCCTGCGTAACAATTGCAAGAACACGACCCGTATCGCTCAGCTTTTCATAACCCGTAAACTCAGTCGGGATATTATCCTCAAGCCCTAAATCAATGCCTGCCCAAGCCAAATCACCCAGAGCCTCACGTGCTTTTCTTGCACGCACCCTTTGAGCCTCCATCTGCTCATCAAACGCATTCTTATCAACAGTCATACCTGCCTCGGCAAGCATATCCGTTGTTAAATCGAGCGGGAAACCATATGTATCATAAAGCTTAAACGCATCCTCACCCGAAAGCATGGAAGAACCCGAAGCTTTAAGCGTATCAATTAGTCCACTCAGCATTGCTGTTCCCGCATCAATAGTTTTGTCAAAATTCTCCTCTTCAACCTTTAAAACACGTTTAATAAACTCCGTTTTCTCAGTTAAATCAGGATAATGGTCTTTATTATGCAGGATAACCACATCACAGACATCACACAGGAACTCACCGCTGATACCAAGAAGCCTGCCATGCCTTGCAGCACGCCGCAGTAAGCGACGCAAAACATACCCCCGCCCTTCATTAGAGGGAAGTACACCGTCACAAATCATCATTGTAGAAGAGCGAATATGGTCGGTAATTATTCGAATAGAAACATCCGAATCCGCACTCGACCCAAAAGGAGTACCGCTGATTTCGGAAACCTTGTTAACGATACTTACAATTGTGTCAACCTCAAACAAGCCGCCGACACCTTGGCACACACAAGCAAGACGCTCAAGCCCCAAGCCCGTATCTATATTCTTTTGACTCAGCTCCGAATAGTTGCCCGCTCCGTCATTATCAAACTGAGTAAACACATTGTTCCAAATTTCAATATATCTGTCGCAATCGCAGCCCGGTGCACAATCAGGTTTACCACAGCCATGCGAAGTGCCTCTGTCGTAATAAACCTCGGAACAAGGACCACAAGGACCGCTGCCATGGTCCCAGAAATTATCATCCTTCCCAAGCTTTGTGATACGCTCGGGAGCTATACCAACTTCATTAACCCAGATTTTAAAAGCCTCATCATCCTCGACATATACGGACGGATAAAGCAAATCGGGGTTCATACCGAGCCGCTCTGTCAGAAACTCCCAACACCAGATAATCGCCTCATGCTTAAAATAATCACCGAATGAGAAATTACCGAGCATTTCAAAATATGTACCATGTCTTGCAGTATGACCGACATTATCGATATCACCGGTTCGTATGCATTTCTGACATGTACAAACACGTTTGCGAGGCGGCTCCTGCTCTCCTGTAAACCATGTTTTCATAGGAGCCATACCCGAGTTTATAAGCAGAAGTGAAGCATCATTTTGCGGTATTAATGAAAAACTCGGCAGACGAAGATGTCCCTTTTCTTCAAAGAAAGCAAGGAACATCTCACGCAGTTCGTTTAACCCAAACTTTTTCAATTTACTTCACCAAAGCTTCGATGTAATCGGAAATCTCACCGACGGTCTTATGCTCATAAATGGACTCATCGGTTGCACTGACCCCGTACTCCTCTTCAAGAGTCATAATAAGCTCAACAAGGTCTAGGGAGTCTGCGCCCAAATCATTCATTAAATCTGTGTCTCTTGTGATTTTTTCGGCATCCACGTCAAATTGCTCTGACAGGACCTCCTTCATTTTATCAAATACCATGATATCCCTCCTGCTATTTAACTCCACTCACGAAATTGCGGTGATTCTGTTTTCTCTGCATTTTCTTGGTTTTCTCCGAATGCAACGACAACACGTCTGTTAGGCTCACTACCGACAGAAAAAGTTGAAACCAGCTCATGCTCCTGCAGTGCAGTATGAATAACGTGCCGCTCGTAAGCATTCATCGGGTCAAGAGTTAGATTGCGACGATATTTAATGACCTTACCGGCAGTTTTGGAAGCCAGACTTTCAAGAGCCTCATTTCTCCGCTGCCTGTAGTTCTCCGCATCAAGATTAATTCTTACACGACCCGAAACACTGCGGTTAATGACATAATTAGTCAAATGCTGTATCGCATCAAGCGTTTCTCCGCGGCGACCAATCAGAGCGCCCGGTTCCTTGCCCGTCAAGATTACATTGATGGAATCCACTTCCTCTTTAATATCAAGGCTTACCTCAACATCCATCCGCTCAAAAAGACCCGTAAGGAAAGAATCCACCTGCTCGGTACGCTCCTCTTGCGATTCATACATAACCTTTATCACTGCCGGAGTATTCTTAAGCCCTAAAAATCCGGTTCTTGCCTGCTCGACAATCTCAACAGAAACATCATCGCGTGACATTTTAAGCTGCTCCAAAGCGTTTTCAATCGCTTCGTCCTCTGTGCGTCCTTGTACTTCAATAGATTTTTGCATTTATTTTATCTCCAATCATGGCTTATCTTATTTGCCTGTACCAAGTTAATCCTCGTCGTCTTCATCGTCATAATCTTCGTCGTCATCTTCGTAATCGCCGTCGTCCTCGTCCTCAAAATCGTCATCTTCGTATTCTTCGTCATCATCTTCATCAGAATCGTCATCTACATCATCTTCCTCATTGTCACTTTCAATGATTGTACCATCCTCGTCGATAATCTCAATGTCATCCTCATCGACCTCAATTACCTCATCATCGGCACCTTCACCAAATCTATCGGGGTCATAAGCTCTGCCACGCGCAAATCGCCTTTTTCCGACCCTGCTCGGCTCATATTTTTCATCAACAGGTTGCTCGGGAGTGTTTTTCTTTTCCCACTCCGCAGCCTTTTCAATACGGTCTTGTTTGTCGCTCTTTTGCTTCTTACGCTTTGATGTACTGCGATTACGCTCGGCAAGCCCCTCTGCTTTTTTACGCTCTGTTTCCAAACGCTTAGCCTCAAGCTCCGCTTCCTTAGCCTTACGAATAACAGCTTTTTCAGCATCTTCCTCATCAAGAATCTTTGTATATTTTTTAGTCAGCCAAACATCCTGTCCGATTTGTAAAATTGTACCGATTGTCCAGTACATACTGAGTGCAGCAGGGAACATAAAGCCAAACCAAACGGACATCAAAGGCATAAATTTCAAAACTGTACCCATAGTACCCCCGGCAGCTTCCGGAGTTCCGGCTGCGTTCATTTTACGCATGATAGCCATTGAAACAAACTGTGCACCACCGGAAAAAATCGGGAACAGGAACAAAAGAAGCATCGGAACTAAAATCGCCGCATTATCCCAAGGGAATGTCCAAACCTGCCAATTAGGTATCTCTGCAAGGTTTAAAATACCAAGGTCAAAGGAGATAGGACGCAAGCCTTCGATATTTAATGGCTGGAAAACCTGCCAATTTCTGCTGACCTCTTGTGCGATATATATTTCATGATAAAATCCGTCAAAAACAGGGTCTTCAATGTTAACGCCGACTTTTGCAAGTGTCTGGAAAATCTCTCCGCTCTTTTCAAGTAAATCTCTGCTGACTCCCATCATAAGAGTAAGAGGTTGGCGAATCGCATAGAACAGAGCAATCATTATTGGCATTTGAATAAAGCTCCACAAGCAGCCGGACGCAGGATTTACGCCCTCCTCTTTATAGAGCTTTGCCATTTCTTCATTTAGTTTTTGCTTGTTAGCGGCATGCTTTTTTTGAATCTCTGCAAGCTTAGGCTGAAGCCTTGCCTGACGAAGCTGACCTCGCTTGCCTTTCATCTGGAAAGGAAGCAAAATAACCTTAACAATTATTGCAATGAGAACCAGGGACAGACCGTAATTATGCACCCATTCATACAGGGTCATCAATACCCAGCCAAAAGGTGTTGCAATAGCGTTAAACATAAAGACTCCTAAAATGTATGTAGTATTTTACGGCACCGGGTCATAACCGCCCTTGTGAAAGGGGTGACACTTAAAAAAGCGTCCGATTGCAAGCATACTACCCTTAAAAGCACCATATTTCTCAAGAGATTCGATTGCATATAACGAGCAAGTCGGAATAAATCTGCATTTTGGTGTCTGAGGTGATGAAAAATGCTTCCTGTAAAAGCGTATCATTCCGATAAGTGCACGTTTCATATCGTTGCATTCTCCCTGTCAATGCTCTTGCTGTTAACGGGAGCATCAACATCGGCAAGGTTTAGCTTACTAAAAAGATATAAAACAGAAGCTTGCAGTTCGTCCCAGTTGGCACTCTTGCTTCGTTGCCTTGCAACTATAACAATGCTAAAACCCTTACGTAAAATATGTTCGTTTATCCGATATATTTCCTTCAGGCGACGGCGAATACGATTTCGCTCAACAGCTCCGCCAATTTTAGTGCTGACGGTAATACCAAGCTTGTTCATCGGACTATAATTTTTCATGCAATAAATAGCAACAAACTTAGATGCAGAGCTTTTGCCTTTGTTATATAGCCTTCTGAATTCATAATTTTTCGTTAAAGCTACGGTAAATTCCATTTTAAGCCGATAACTTGGCACGACCCTTCAAGCGACGACGAGCAAGAACCTTACGCCCGCTTCTTGAGGACATTCTTTTACGGAAACCATGTTCCTTTGCACGTTTTCTTTTCTTTGGCTGATATGTTCTTAACATGATTTGAGCACATTCCTTTCATGTAAATGGCATTTTTTCGCGGAAATGAATTATATAACACGCATATGTACCTGTCAACTTAAATAACTGCTAAATCAAAATTCCTTTTAGATAAATTATACGGCAATACAATTTATACATTAAACCTGAAGTTAATAATATCCCCGTCGTTTACGATATACTCCTTGCCCTCAAGGCGAAACAGACCCTTATCCTTAACCTTCGGCATAGACCCCAACTCATACAAATCAGCGTACTTAACTACCTCTGCTCTGATAAATCCTCTTTCAATATCTGTATGAATCTTACCGGCGGCACTTCTTGCAATAAGACCGTTCTCAATTGTCCATGCCCGAACCTCATCTTCACCGACGGTAATAAATGAAATTAAACCCATCAGCGTATATGCCGCCTGCGCCAGCGTTGCAAGCCCGGGCTCTGTTATACCCATGTCTTCCATAAAAATCTGCATATCATCGTACGGTAAACGACTTATTTCCAGCTCCATATCAACACAAAGCTCCAGAAGCGGAATATTCAATTTCGCACATATATCCTTTAACGCCTCATGATTAGGATAAATCTTGGAATCCCACGTCGCTTCATCCATATTAACAACGACAAGACGAGGCTTTTCAGTCAAAAAAGCATACCCCCGGGTATATATCCGTTCCTGCTCGGAAAGCTCCATATCCAATATTGAACTGCCATTTTCAAGCCAATCAAAGCAACGCTTAAGCAGTGCAAGCTCAACCTCATGCTCCTTTGTGATTTTTTTGCCTGCATTAATACGCCCGATTCTTTTTTCAATCATTTCCAAATCGGCAAAAAGCATTTCAGTTTCAACAGCCTCAAGGTCACGAGCAGGGTCTAAGCTGCCGGAATCATGAACAACCAAATCAGACTCAAAGGCTCTGAGCACATGAACCAGTGCATCACAAGGGCGAACATCATTAAGAAACCGTGAAGCACCCGAGCTTCTGTTATCCTCAGACACTGAAAAACCCGCAATATCAGTAATTTCAATTTTGGCATATGTAGTTTTCTTCGGCTTATATAAATCAGATAAAAAATCAATACGCTCATCCGGAACAATACAAGAGCCGATGTTTGCAGACCCTTTTCCGCCGGACAGATTTTCGCTTTCCTCTTTTCCCGTCAGTAAATTAAAAAGCGTAGTTTTCCCCGTTTGATTTAAACCAATAAGACCTATTTTCATACGTTAATCTCCGGCAATGCCAATAAAAATCTTTCCAAATCTTCAAGCGAACCATGTCTGAACTCCGATATATCCAAGCCTGCTTCATTTTCCATAAAATCAGTAACAAGGAAAACCTCCATACCAAGCTGACTTACACACATATCCTCGGCAGGATTATTCCCAACCATAATACATTGTTCAGGCTCCTTCCCGATTTTCGATAAAACCTCATAATAATATTCAGGATTTGGCTTACAAAACGAGCTGTTTTCATAATGTGTGATAAGCTTAAAATCATCCCGGCTTAAACCAATCCAACCAAGTCGTGAATCCACAGCACAAGGCGGAAACAATGGATTTGTCGCCAATACAATATAATATCCCATATCAGCAACTGCCCGCACAAGACGTTTGGATATATCACTATGCCTAACAATCGACTCTACAACATTAAACTCGTTAGTATAAAAACTGTCACAATCATTTTCAACAGCGGCTAACATCTCACCGTCAATATTCATAAAACCGGCAAACGCATCCCAAAACTTTCGAGAGTTGAGCACCGTGCCGTCATTTAACACCATAGCTTTAGTGCCGACCCACACTCCCTTACAAGCTGCTTCGGCATCCAAACCTAATTTTGTAAAAACCTTACTAATCTCTTTAAAGTAAACGCCGATAAAATCCTCTTGAGTATACCGTGCAAGCGTACCATCCAAATCGAATAATATTGTGTCTATCATTTTATACTACTATTTCCTATCTTCTTATTTGATTACTGTATCTTTCTATGCGAGCCAATATCCGCTCCGCCTCTGCATCCTCCGCAATCTTCGGTTGGTAATTATTTATATGCCGCACCGACGATATATAAGCGGGAATGATATTGGTTTCATTATCATCCTGCAAAACACCTTCATCAAATGTAAAGGTCTGCTGGAATATAAAAGTATCCTTATCCTCGGGGTTTAAATGTCCGCCGTAAACAAAATTTCCGAGTGAATAAACAATATTTTTTCCTTTATAAACCTCTATACCCTGAATAACATGAGGATGAGCACCAAGCACCAAGTCGGTACCGTGATCTATTGCATAATGAGCATGATTACGCTGTTGAAAGGTCGGGATATTTGACCTGTCCTCACCCCAATGAAAAAAGCCGATTATCACTTGGGCACCATTTTCTTTGAGTGCATTTATGGAATTTCTGGTTTTAGTTCTGTTTTCTCTTGAGTCATGCCATATCAGATGTCCGTAAAGACCAACCTTAATACCTTTGATTTCCATAATTCTGTTGGTTTCATTACCAAAATATTCAACTCCATACTCTGTTAGAGCGTCTTTTGTATCCTGATAGCCTTTTGCAAAGAAGTCGCGAGTATGATTATTGGCAAGAGAGACGGCATCTACACCCGAGGATGAGAGCACCTCCGCCATTCTGTAGTCGCCTTTATAATTATATGTACTGCCGATGTGTTTTGTTTCATCCGTTAAAGCACATTCGAGATTTAGGAGTGTTAAATCGTCCTGCATAAATATATCACTGACATTACGCAGAAAATATGTAACATCCTCACCATTTTCCTGAAAAACCTCATTAAAACGCGTATAGGTTATTCTTGTAATACAACCCCCAAGAGTAGTATCGCCTGCAGCAGAAACGGTTATTGTCACTATTGGGTCTGGTGTGGGCTCGGGAGTCGGTTCCGGCTCCATCAATGAATCAAATTCTTCTTTGGATATTTCCTCACGAGCAGGAATGTCAACAATATAAAAGTCATCTTCAGGGAAATCCTCAAAATACTCAAAAGGTGCAGAACCGATAAAACGGACAGGAAAGGAACCCTCGGAAGCGTCAATAGTAATACCCGAAGGCATAACAAGCATTATGGTAAAGCAAACAAGAAATATTAGTATATAAGTAGGTTTTTTCATCAAATAATCCTGCGTGACGGATGCACATTTATTTACACTATTTGCTCATATTATACCAAAAAAACAGTGGAAATGGAATATGTATATACACTCTTAGCCGGTCCTTCAGCGAAATGATATATTAACCTCATAAGAGCTGCTGCTTGTTTCCGGATGATAAACGTAAAAAACAACATCGCTCATAGAAATGTTATTCTTCCCAAACGCATCGATAATTGCATTCGTTAAAATTGCCGCTTCGTCGTCCGAGAGCAAGGGCATTTCTACAGCGATTATCGAGGTGTCTGTATTATGCGGTGATTTAAGCAAGTCGCCGATTCTTACAGCGGTATAATCGTCAATAGATGATTGCGAACCCGGCGAAAACAGGAACGTCATAAGTCCGGCACTTAAATCAAACGAAACCATGTTTCTGTTATCGCTTGCACTTGAATCCTGCGACGAATCAGGGTTGTTTGCTTCGTCATCGTTTGGTGTATTATCCCGAGACGAGAGCCAAACAACAATAAGAACGGACGGGACAATCAGCAACAAAACAATAAGCATTGCAACCAATAATTTGCCACGTTCAGTTAAGACATAACCTCGCACAGTATAACCTCTTTCGTTGAAAATCCTGCCCTATTGCGACTCCGTGAATTCCTTACGTGTCAACAGGTCTTGGAAATACGGCTTTTTTCTTCTTAAACTTTGTTTTATACCAATAAATAAACCATAAAACTCCAAGCACGGTTATGGTTCCGAGGCACACCAATATCCACCAAAGGTTTTTGACAAGCCAGTCCCTAAACACACTTCCCGTTCCTGTATCCGGACTTATTATGCTGGCAGTATCGGTCATAATACTTAAGCCGCCGTCTTCTGTTCCCGAGTCAGCTCCGCCTCCGGGATTTGTAATCGTGCCTCCACCACCTCCGGTGTCATGCGAAGGAGGTACCCCCGGCTCATCAGGCGGCACTTCGGGCGGAAATTCAGATAGTGGCACAGGCGGAGGTTCATTCTTATCCTCTGCCCAATTTGCGATTATAATAACATCGTTTGCCGGCATTATAAAAGCTGTTATCGCGTTGGCGGCTTTATCAAACACAACACCTTGAGAAGATGTGCTCCATTTATCAAACAAGAATCCTGTTCTCGTTCCCGCAACAAGCGAAACACGCTCTCCGGCTTCAAATACACGAACCGAAGCAGATTGACGCGAAACCGACGCTCCGCCCGGCGAGTTAAGAATTGTCACCCTGAAAACTTCAGATGGTGAAACCTCATATTGCGAAACAGAAAGACTACCTGTCACCGCACTTGATATATTGTTTGCTATTGCTATATTACCTGTGCGAGCTTCACCGGTATTTTGCATAACAGTTAATGTTAATGTCACTCTTGCACTTTCCGAATTTATAAATTCCACTTGCAGATTGCTTGGTAGCACCCAAGCCGGAAACTGCGAAACACTGAATGCATTAACTGCCATTATCGACTGTTCTGTTAAACTCGTGCCGGTTACATCAAATATTACCTGCTCCACCAAGCCAGCTTCATCAATGCCATTAAATAACGCCACGGTATCAGCGGTTGGTGATATTGAAGTTATTACAGGCGGAGCAACAGGTGTTGCCATGACATACTCATGCTCACCCGCGTCAACATCATTTACGGCACGCACTCTAAACTCATATTCAGTATCATTAATTAATGTATCTACAACATAGGTAACATCCGGTGCAGCACTGTATGCGGAGAACAACCCAAAATCAAACGGTGTAAACATTAAAGCCATAAAAGGTGTGAACGGAACAACGTCAACCCATGTGCCACCGCCATCTATAGAGACCTGATATTTTTTGATTGAATTTCCGCCGTCACAATCAGGCACATTCCACTCAAGCGTGACTTGTTTATCGCCCGGAGTCGCAGTCAAGTTCAGCGGCTTATTCGGAACAATTGGATTTACAAATACGGACGCACTCATTGAGCCGGTAAAATCACCCGTGCCCCTAACCTCAACAGTAATTGTTTTTCCAAGGTCGGCACGAGTAACAATATACCCGGGGCATATATTCCCTGCGGCAACTACAGCAACAACTTCTCCATTGCGAAGCCATACAATACTATATTCTGCAACAATGGGGTCAGGAGTGTAGCTAAGAGCCAGTGTATTATTCAATAGTGGTGTTCCTGTCATAGATAAAGTGCCGCCGATTGGTGTTTTACCAACAACAATGGGACTGCTTGAAATGGAATCCCAAAAATTGACTGTGCCGGTAACCTTTAAAGTAACCTCAACATCCGTCCCAATGCTTCCTGTAGAGCCGACAACATAAACCGGACCATCGGCAACCTTGACATCACCTGCATACCATTCGTACGAAAGAGTAGCCGCCAAAACACCGGGAACACCGATTATGCTTGAGACATCCGCTGTCAGTGTAGTGCCGTCAATTATACTCATATTCGGACCGAACGGAGCAGTTGCAATAATATTCGCCGAGCCTGTTATCTGCCGTGGAGTAATATCTACTCCGCTTGCTTGTGAAAGAGAGGTTGTTGTCAGTGTATAATTTGTTCCCCAGCTTCCTGTTAATGCAATACCTGAAGCAGATACATTTTTATTATCCTGTGCATCTACATCAGAAAATCCAAAAGAAGCAGCAAATGCAAAAGTAGCGTTTGCAATAGGCACATCACTATTAACAGCTCCGCTTAATGATATGGTTGGTTGCGTTCCTATTATTACAGCAGAATTATCGAATACCTTACCCGATACTCCCATGAAATTAATGGAAGGAGTAAGAGGGGTCTGTGCTATTGTTACGGTTATTCCTGTCGGTTGAGTGAGGGTGTAGTTAGAAGCCCTTGTGCCGTTGAGCACTATTGCCGTAGTAACAGGCTTTCCGCCACCGGCATTGGCAGTTGCAATTGCTCCGCTGCCAAGTGTAAAACTAACATAATCAAAATCAACTGCTTCAACACCACTTAGCGACCCGCCGGAAAGTCCAACTGAGGTTAAACCATTGTAATTGCGATTTGTGGCAGAGACGCCGGATATAGTTAGTGCCTTTGGAGCGATATCAACAGTAATCCCCGTCGGTTGTGTAAGTGTGTAGTTTCCTGCATCACCTGTCAGTGTAATTACGGTTGTGACAGCTTTACCGGTTCCGACATTGCTGTTTGCCATCGTTGCGTTACCAAGCGTGAATCCGACAGTATCTCCCGTCTCAACGCCATTTAAACTACCACCTGCAAGCACAACTAATTCCGATGCATTATAATCCCGATTCGTCGCCAAAACACCTGATATCGTTAGTGCTTTTGCGGAAATATTCGCAGTATTAAAGCTTGGGAAACCTGAAGGAGCAGCATAATTACCTGAAGCCGTACCGCCTATAGCCCATGTGCCTGTTGCGGTTATGGGCTTATCGGTTCCGACATTCCAATTGTTAAATTCAGCAGTCCCGGGAACAACATATACATTATCAGTTCCAATTATACCGTCTAGTGTGGGATTAGTAATAATATTAGCTGAAACAGATCTATTATAAACCTTACTCTCAACTGTACCACTTGTAGCCCACGTGAGTTGCTTCGGGTTGATGGTAATTTTTGTGCTGCTAACAAACGGGTTATATCCCGAACCTATAGGACCTGTACGTATTACCCTGTAGTGAATGGTGGTTCCTGTTGCTATTGTTGCATTTGTGATTTGTGGACTTGTTGCTGACCAGGTAACCCCATCGGTGCTGTATTCCACATTATATGGAAAACCACCTGAGTCTACTATGGTAATGAAATGAGCCGCTCCATCATATGTTTCGTTAACACCCGATGCTGTTACATCTGTTCCTTCATACAAAACAGTAATATCACCTATGGGAATATCAGTACCATCAATTATGAATTGACCAACCTTTATATCCGAGACTGCAACATAATTGTCATTTGCCGCAACATCAATATATACATCAACGGTACCGGGCAAAATCGGAGGATTAGCCATGCTTATACGTTCGGTATTACCGTTAAATCTATAGAAAACACTTATATCTGTTTGAATCAACCCGATTACACTGGTCGGAGGCGGTGCAGGCGAAACAACAGGAACAAAAGCACTTCCGGTAAAATCAACTTTATAAACAGGCGAAGTAGTTGTTATATCATTACTATTCAAAGTAGCAACAACATCAGTAGCAGTCGGCGTGGCTTTATTAATCGTAAACACACCTTGAAGTACAACTTCTCCGACAGAATAATAAGTTCCTTCATCTATAGTTACTTTAACATCATAAATGCCCACGTTGGTTGGTGCTGTGCCCCAAGTATCTTCACCTGTCAGTCTGTACTGAATAGAAGAGATTGCTCCAATACCGTTTGCAACTGAAGCAGTATTTAGTGTTGCGGTAAAAGCTTGCGGGCTTCCGTTAAACGTGACAGCAGTCGTGGTGAAATCTAAATCATTACTTGCAGGTGTGCGTTTCGCTATAGGCCCAAAATTCGCAGATTCTATTTCGCCATTTGCATTTGCCGCTTTAACAGTGACGGTTATATTCGCACCAATATCAAGAACTCCAACTGTATATGTTGAGAAAGTTGCACCGGAAATATCTCCGTTTTGAGCAGGTATTGGACTGTCACTCCGAGTCCATTGATATGTAAAGCCTTCCAACGCAGCATTCGTTCCCGGTGGCACAGCAACAAGAGCACCTGTGTTTGCTGTTAATAAGTTGCCATATTCTGCGATACCATTTATTAAAACAGAACCCTCTAACGCGGCTTTATCTGTTTTGATAGTCCATTGACTTACCGGAGAAGGATTAAAGCTACTATCATCCGGATAACCGGGATATCGTGCATATATGACATAATCTGTATACGGATTTAAGTTCTCGAATGTGAGATTAGGAGAACTAATCGCAGCCAGCCACTCAGTCCCGACAGGAGCAGGGTCGGCGGGAATTCTTATCAGAAACTGTGCGTTAAAATTATCGTTGTTAATATTATTAAGCGTAATACTGACTGCGGAAATATTGCTTGTAGTAAACGGTGTAGACGGTGGGGGCTGTTCGGCACGACTGACAGTAATAGATATACTTGTTGAAGCTGTATTGTAGTTTGCCGCATCGGCACCGGTTGGCGTAAAAGTCATGCTAAAGGATTTGGTGCCGACACCTCCAACGGATGTAGAAGCGGAATCAGTCCATGTAAAGGATGTGCCTGTCAAAGAAGTACTGTTAAACGGATTAACAGCAGAGCCTCCAGAGAACTGCACTTGTGATAAAGTATAGCCGAAATATATCGGGTCAGTATCAATCACAGGCCATGTCACATTGGGATTTGCTCTAGCGACATTAATAGTCCGAAATTCAAGTCCCGCTGCTCCTGTAGTAACTACAGAAGCAAAATTATCGGTGTCATTCGGCGTAAATGTCATGCTATGAGTCTGTGCCGACGGATTACCGGCGTTTCCAACAGGGTTAGCGGGCGTTGTCCATGTAAACACACCCGGTACATTGACAAAGGTTACACCTTCATCATATGAAAATCTTGCTGAACCCGCTGTTGTTGCACTTGCAATGCTGACGTTATTTAATGTCTGCCCGAAGGTTGCAGAAAACCCGGAAGGCCATGTAACAAGAGGTCTGTCGAGCGATGTAAGATTGACATTTATTGTCAAGTCTTCCCATAACCCGTCACGAGTCACTCTTACTATGTATGTACCTACGATATCCGAATCGTTTACACCCGGACGAGTAAATGTAATGACTATTTCGTTTTCGAACTCACTGGTGGAAAAATTTAAATGTACATTAGCCGACGGCAAAGCTCCCGATAAAGATAAAGGAGACATAGCAACAAAAATTTCTCCCGAACCTGCCACACTTACGGTGGTTTCAACCGGACTATGATTGGTGATATTTACCGATTTCGGAGTAAGTATAATCGGGCTATACTGAAAGACTGTCAGTTCACCTTTTTCATTTCCATCTGTAGCATTCGGGAGCGAGGTTGTAATTACAACATTTGGTGTATTGCGGTCACCTGTGCCGGTTGCATTGGACTCTATCAGCAGCGGAATTGTTACAATTGCTGATGTGTCTGTTATGCTTGTTACACTAATCGGAAGCTCGGGATTAATCCATGGGTGAGCTTCAAAACTAAATGCCCCTGCAACTTCTGCTTCATTTCCACTAAAATTCGAACCGCTGATATTAAAAACAGCAAGAATAGGAGATGGTGCTGTTACAGCATTAACACCCACAGTTAATTCAGATTCAACGGGAGTGATTGAATTTACTCTGGGCAGAGGCGTCAGGTTAATATACAAGTCGAATGTTGTGCCTACACCGCTTCGGGTAAGAGTAACCGGTAATGTATTATCAATCGGACTCACTAAATCAGCACGGCTGGCAGTGATTACTAATTTCGTCCTGTCGGGACCATCGTGTACTGAATTTGTAATACTGAACGCACTTGGTAAACCGGTCATTATTACATCACCTGCCGGTGCGTCTGTATGTAATATTATGGTTATACTAAGCTTAGAGTTATTTATTTCAAGCGGCACTACCTCGGGTAGTTCGACCAATACCTCCATAAACGGTATTTCTAATTTAATTGTTAAAACAGCAGTAACACCTTCACGGGTGATATTTACACTTATCGGAGAAAGTGGGTTACTTAAATGCGATAAAGGTGAAGCACTGCTGATGGTTATTGTACCCGTGGGATTATTCGCCGTTACCGTTAGTCCGGACGGCAATGCACTGCTGTCCACAGTTATATTGTCAGTCGCATTTCCACCAACACCAAAGGTGAAAGTAGTGCCGGGAATTGGTGGTGTTGTAGATTCGATATAATTCAAGCCATGACCTTTAACCGTTACCTCTGTTATATCAAGGGAAAAGGTTATCTCTTCAAAACGTACTGAAACATTTATTGAAGTATTGATTGGAGGTATTAATGTTAACTCATCGCCACCTGACGATAGGGAATATGAAACTCCGGAATCAGATAAAGAAGCTCCGTTTATCGTCCATTCTGCAATACGGTAAATAACGGGGGTGACTGAAGGAGTTGCTTTAAAAACGATTTCAGTTCTTTCATCAATTATTCCGCCGACAAAATCATCGGTAATACCATCGAGAGTTTGCGTTGCGATTAAATCACCGCCGATATTCCCGGCGACACTAAAGTTAACCTGAAACCCTTTTGAAAAATCTAACTGGACTACGGTGTTCTCTGCTAAGGGTATTGAATATGTGGGATTTTGTGGAGGTGCCGGTGGCGGAGGTGGAATTGCGGTTGTTGTTCCGTTAACCGTCCAAAGATAAGCTAAAACATCATACGATGGACCTTGAGTAACCTCAAATGTGATATCTGCGTCCTTTCGTTGCAAACTGGTGCTTGTAACAGAATCTCCGGCAGAATTTGTGGCTTCAATAACCCCGCCGTCACTTGCACTAAAAGTAATTGTACGCCCTTCATACAGGACCACCGAAACTTCAACTTCTTCTATTGCAGGAGAGGGATGCTTACTTGGGGTAAAAATAAATGTTCCCGGTGGCGGTGTGCCGGTAGCATTATAAAGCTGAGTTTCTTCAGATTCAGGTGCATCACTGTTAATGCCAACAAACCATTCATATTCAAAAATACCAAAACTACCATCCGACACCACGGTAAATGTTACATCAGTGCCTGACTTTACGATATCACCGGAGTTGACTGCATAACCATCCTCGTCTTTCGCCGACAAAGTTCCGCCATTAATGTCACTCTCAAAAAACACTTTATACCCGGGGACTAAAGTTAATGCAACAACGATATCGTCTGCTACATTTGGATATAGAAATTTACCGCTAAAAGACGGAGTGCTCTTAGCTATAGACTCATACAATAAAGCCCCGCGAATAGGCGTTCCATCCTCATATCCGGCAATTCTATAAACCCTGAACTCATATGCAAACAAGGTTAACCCAGCAGGAGCGGCAGGAACCGTGAACTCCAAGTTTGCACCTTCGGGAGCACTCGCAGGAGATGTGGAGAGTATTTTTGTAGAACCGCCGTCCAACGTGTAAGTTGCAGACATTGAGCCAACCGGAAAACCGGGCAGAGCTTCAACTCCATAGACCACACTTTTCCCTTGAACAAAACTCACCCTAACATGAGTATCTCCTGTTCGAGTTGATGAGGTATATCTATTAAGTCCTTCAGCGTTTGTGCCGGTTTGCACTACGTTAGCACTGGTGAAAGGACCATCCTCGTTATCACTAACATACCAGTTTCCTACAAGATATCCTTTAGAAGCATCAGGATTTGCATTAAAACTAATACTAAACCCTTCTCCTCTTGTAACTGAATTGTTAAAGTATATTTCTTTGACCGGATCATAGGTAAATGAGAATCCTGTCGGGGCACTGATGTCACCACGACTTTCAGAATATTTTTCTAAAATACCAAATGTAACTACATCGTTTTGCCCTTTAAAGTTGATGAATACATCTATGTCTTCGACCACTCGTATAGTCCATTTGAGAGGTTCACTGTCAACAGGGGTAAGTGTGCCTGATGGAAAAACATTCCAACCGTCCGGCTCCCAAGCATCTGACGATAAGACCGCTACAATAGTTATAACAGTATTGTTTTCGATATAATAATAACTTTCACCGGGTTCGTACGGTTCTATTCCCTGAATTGATAACGTTCCGGCTGAATCGTTATTTATTTGTAATGTAACCCAATGCCTACTATCTGAATAAGGAATTATGCTCTGTTGCAAGCTAAGAGATTCTGGTTGTCCATCTTCTTCTCTATCATTAATGGACTCCCCGTCAGTCTCAATTAAGTCCGCCTGACCCATAAGGTCATTTTCATCAGCGGGTTCGTTTTCATTATCAGGGTCTTTGAAATCGCTGTTGGATATTTCAGTAGTATCATCGTCATCAACAATAATTTCTTCCTGATTGCCTGAAGAACCATTACCTTCGGGAGTATTTATTTCCTCAATAATGTCTACAAATGTGCTTTCATCTTCATCTACAATAACCAACCCGGAGGCTGAACCAATAAATAAAATCAATGAAAGAAGAACGGCAATTGCTCTGTTTGTAAGGGTATAACGCAAAAATTACCATCTCCTTTCACAAAAAATTCACCAAATATTAGTGAACTTTTATTATACAATTTAATAAAAGAATTAACAATACATCATTTTAATTTATTGAAAAATTTATTGAAAAATTAATACAAAATTCACACAGTAAATACCCTAAAGTTTCGCTTTGGATGTAACGATATTAATTAATAGAAGTAAGATGAGGGGTTAGTGTCTGTAAAATAGTTTTACGGAAGTAAGAGGGAATAGCTCAAAGTATGAGATTACAAAACAACATTATTGCCGATAATTCTCACCGCCAGCTCGGCATTAATAATCGAAATATCTCTGTTAACACCGAGAAACTCAGCTCGGGTTACAGAGTAAACCGCGCAGCAGATGATGCTGCGGGTCTTGCTATTTCCGAAAAAATGAGAACCCAAATTAGAGGACTCAATCGTGCAAGTCTGAATATACAAGATGGCATTTCTCTTTTACAAGTTGGTGATGGGGCATTGCAATCAATGCATGACAAAATGCAAAGGCTTCGTGAGCTTTCTGTACAATCAGCCAACGATACAAACCAACTTCTTGACAGAGAAGCTATTCAATTAGAGTTTGGAGAGCTTGCTTCAGAGATGAATCAGATTGTCCAAACAACTAATTTTAACGGTAGACTCTTATTTGATGGTAGCATAGGTGGAAACCGCTATAACCTTGGCAACCCGTCTACTACTTATGTTTCAACTATTTCCGGCGAAGGTAATTTTGGAGCAGACTTTAATTTGACAGGATGGACTATTCCCCCGAATTTTGGAACGGCAGCTGGATTCCCAGGACCTCCTGCGGCAATTGGTTTTCCCGGATACAATTTCCCTAATGATGGTGTGTTTGCAATCCAAATCATGACCCCTGTTAATGGCACATATAGCGTTGTTTTGGATTTTGAACAGGAATCTCTAAGATTAGGTAGAGCCTTAACAACAGCAGATTTTGAAAACTATTTTTTGACGGAGTTTAACAAGCTAAGTGAACCGCTTGGAGAAAACCTTGTAGAGTCAGTTCGCATAATTGGCGGAGAAATTCAAGTAAATTTTCCAAGAAATCCAAATGACAGCAGTACTTTAATAGGCATTATGGGGCATCCACCGGCAAGTTTACCGGTAGCACCACCAACAGCTCCACGTGTCATTTTTGGAGCAGGCACCACTGCGGCACAATTAGAAGTACTCAGCGGAACTCCAGGGACACACCTTAGCACTAATAGACCTTCCGGATCGCCGGAGTTAACACCTCCCGACTTGAGAAATAGTGGTGTTCTTTTTTCTGCTTCTTCGGTTTCAACCCTATTAAGTGCAACCGGAGTCACCTTTCCAAGCGTAACCTTGAATGCCGGCAGTCCATCAACAACGGTACGACTCATGCCGGGTAATTACAAAAGTATTGAAGAGTTTGTGGAAAAAAACAAAAATGCCTTTGCAACAGCAACACCTCGCAGCTTTAATATCAGTGTAGTAAATGGCAAACTCTCATTTGACACAAACAGTTCTGAACCACTAGCTTTTGGCTCCCCCCCATTGACAGTAAGTCCTGCGGTACCGTTGGCAGCACTCTTGGGGCTAGATTCATTGGGCACACCGTCGTCAGAGGTTGAAGCTGGCAAATCAATATGGATTCAAGCCGGTGCCAATAGTGGTGACGGCATAAACTTGGAAATACCAAGGCTTTGCACACGTTCATTGGGAATCTCAATAAGACGACCCGACGACGACACAAATCCTAACAGCGAGGGCTTTTACCATTCAAACAGTCTTCTTGCAGACGGCTACAGACCTTACGGAAAAGCAAACGTCGCAGGCGACCCGATGGAATACAGCCTTGACGTAACAACACGTGAAGGTGCATCTGCCGCACTCTCGGTTTTGACCAACGCAATTAATATCATAAGCACAGAGCGTGCACGTATTGGAGCACAACAAAACCGCCTTGAGTATGCAATGCAAAACGTAGACAACTCAAGCGAAAACCTGCAAGCCGCAGAATCACGTATTAGAGACGTAGACATGGCAGCAGAAATGACCACCTTCGTCCAAAACCAAATACTCCAACAAGCCAGCACCGCCATGCTCGCTCAAGCCAACGCCTTGCCAAACTCAATGTTGCAGCTGCTGGGGTAAGCAGAATCAAGAACATACATTAAAGAAACACAGTGGGACAATCCGCTGTGTTTTTATATACCATCTATTGACATTTCTATTTAAAATAGCATATATTTAATCATGAAATAATAATAAAAGTGGGGGAAATATTTTGAGTAAAATTAATCTTAGAGTATACGAAGCACCTAACAACGTAGACGACACACAAGCTGCCGAGCTTATCATGCAAAATGCCGCCAAATGTGAAGAAATCAAACACGTTGCACCAAATCCCGACATGGGAATAGCTGAGCTAAAAGGCAAATTCTACAAATACATCATAGAACACAAGCATGGCAAAATTCACGTAAAAACAAAATTCGACTATTTACTGTCCATGATTCTGGCATTTATATGTATGCCGTTTGCACTATGGTTCGGATATGCCTTCGGAAGAAGCGACATACTTGCATTTAAAGACTTTGGGTTACCACTGGCAATATTACTGATAGTCTGGGGAATAGTCTGGACAATAGCCTACGCTCTCGGCGGCAAAGAACAAAACACAATACTCACATACATTTACAACACCCTTTGCGGCAATCCCTTAAACACAGAAAACGAAGCAAAAAACGCAGGCACCTCAAGCATTATCATAGGCCTCATCCCACTACTAATAGGCATTGTCATACTAATCCTATACCTTGTGACTTAACACTATAGCCGTACTTAGAAAACTTTTGGTGACCCGTCATAGTTCATATAAACGCCGGTGTTGCCGGTTTCGTTAAAAGGTGGAGGAGAAGCAATTGTGTTGAAAACACTAAGTGCTGACTCCTCAGGTGTCAGGTTAGCTTTTGGCGGTGCCGGACGTGTCTGTACCCAGCCGGGATGAATCGCAAGCACACGAATATCACGCTTTTGCAGCCGTCTTTGTAATGTAACACATGCAAAGTTCAGAGCTGCTTTTGCCATGCCGTAATCGACACCGTCATCACGCCAGCAGTCGCCCATGCTTCCGGCTTCAGAGCTGATTGCCACCGCCGAACTTCCTTTAGGAAGCATATCTAAAAATTGCTGAACAAGACGAATAAAACCAAGTGCATTAACATCAAAGCTGTTAAGCGCTCCTTCTATATCCATCCCGTCATCAATTGGCTTGCCGCCTAATGCACTCGCCGATGTGGCATTACTTATAAGAATATCAAGCGTTCGTGTCACATCACGAACAGCCCGGACAGCAGCCTTAACATCATCTACCTTTGTCACATCCATCGGTATTAGATAAAGCTTGTCGCCCCACTCATTTTTGAGCTGCTTCAAATGCTCCTGCTCAACATCACGAGCACTTGCAAACACAGTATACCCATCTGAAAGATACTGCTTAATAAGTGCATTTCCAAGCCCCATTTCCCGCTTAACACCTGTAATAAAAACTGTCTTCATAATGTCCCCCTTAGTTCCTGTATTTTGCAGTCAGTATATCAATTCCCGCAAAATAAAGCAATATTACCAAGGCTGCTCGGACAGCTTTTATTATTTTCTGTATCTGCTGCCGGTGTTGAGATAAATCGTTGCAAATATCACAAGAGCAAAAGTTACGGCAACGAATACCCAAACATACCAGCTTCTGATACTCTCAACTCCGACAAAAGGAAGCATAACACCGATAGGCAAAACTATCTTACCAATAAATTTTGTTAATGCCATTGCGTCATATTTCGCTTTTTTATCCTTCTGCATGGTATTGTAACCCATAATTAAAAACGAACCACGTCCCGCAAGCAACAATATTGCAATGACAATGAGCAAACCACCTATTATACAAGGTACTATTAATTCTATCATAATCACTATTCCTCCAATTTATTTTGTATTATTGATTAATCGTTCTTTTAAGTCTTTAAAACGAGAGTCTGCGGACAATGCAGAAAACGCAGGATTACAGGAAACTACATCGGTCATGCTTTGCCTTACAGACTTCTCATCACGCGGCACCTCTGCAATTCCGAAAGTGAGATGCCCTGTTGTACTGTCCAATAAATTGAAAAACTTGTCCGGCTTGGCTAAGCAGAGCGGATAAATACTTCCTGTTACTATTGATGTATATGCTTCCAGCATTTCCAGTGCTCTGTCGGTTTTATTGTTGGCAGTGTATCCTTGTGCTGCAGCTATATAAAAATTCAATATAATTGTTGGAGAGAGCTCGGTTAACCCCCATGCTTTGATTAACTCAGTTGCACGTTTGCACGTTTCATCAAATTTCTCTGAATCATCAGCACAAATAGCAAGGTAAACAGGGATAGTTTCAAAAAGCTCCATAATATTGAAAAACATACTTTCCTGCAGTTCCGTCTTAGCCTTTGTGGTTTCGCCCTTCATCATATAAGCCTGTGAGAGAATAACTTTATGGTGCGGCGGAGGTTTTATATCATCAAGCAGATTAATTATTTCAGTCGGATTGCCAAGCACCATTTCACACGTTGCTTCTGTATGGAGAGCAAGCTGTTTTAGTTGGATATCATCACTTTGCTCCTTCACTCGAATGAACAGTTCTTTCGCTTCTGCAAGAATAACAGACTTTTGGTCATTGTCATTAGATGCAATTCCATAATTTGTGTAAAGCAAACCAATACGGTAAATAAGCGGGTAGCACGAGAAATATTTTTTTACAACCTCACGACACCGGGTTATAACCTCGTCGAATGGCTTTTTTGCAAAATCGCACGACAATTCTCTATACAGCTCGTTTATATCCTCGTCTGTCATTTGCGGCTCATAGTTAAGAAGCTCATCCAAACTGATACCGAAATACGACGCAAGCTGCGGAAGAAAAGTGATATCAGGATAACTATGCCCTTTTTCCCACTTTGAAACAGATGCTTTAGAAACTCCTATGAATTTTGCAAGCTCATCTTGCGTAATCCCCTTCTCACCACGCTTGGCAACAAGTGTTTTTGCAATATCAATATTCTCCATGCCACACCTTCCATAGCACAAAATCCCTGTTAATATTAATCATAACAGGTTCACTAATAGCATTTCAATACTCGCATGGTTGATTTTCCGCAAAATAAATCAACCCACAGGAAACTTTTGTCCTATTTTACAACCACCTTTTAAACCTTAAAATCATATATATCACAGCACTAACCAATACCATGAAGCCCAACACTATCGGATAACCGAATTCCCATTCAAGCTCCGGCATTCTTAAAAAGTTCATGCCGTAAACACCTGCAATTACTGTAGGAGGGCCAAAGAACAATGTCAGTATTGTCAGCTTCTTAACAGTTTCATTCATTTGAGCATTTGCCTTACTATCGTACAAGTTCAATAAATCCTTCGACATAGCATACAGGTTATCGGCAAAGTCATACAGCTTTGCAAGGCGGGTGTCAACATCTCTGAAATGCCGTAATTGAGAGGCGTCCAGAAACTTGTTGTCATCAAGCAGCACCTGATCACCGACGTACGAAAGTGCCCGCAATAATTTCTTGTAAGTGTAGGTTGTTTTACGAATATCCACAATTTCCGAGATATAATCCCTTGAAGGATGTACTTCAATCGACTCAGCCAAAGCTTCAATTATACCCTCAAGCTCCTCAAGTGTATCCGAATAAAACGAAGCAAGGTTATCAAAGAGCAGGTAATATAGGTGAATCAGCGGTGCCGAGCGGGTCAAAGCCAGAGGACATGCCGCCATAAGCTTGTCTGCAAGCTTTGAAAGCGTTCTCCCCGGCTTCTCGGGTAATACAAGAGTCAGGTACTTATCAGAAAAGAAAATATTTATCTCCTGCTGAGTCATATCATCATTTTCCGACTCGGCATATAGCATACTGACAAAGTCGTATCCGTCATAATTTGTAAAACGAATTTTCTCATCAAGGTTTGTGCATTCATCAACAGTATCCTTATCCCATCCGAAAACATCCAACAAGTTGTAAAGCTCATCGGAATTACAAATAAAAACAAGCTGCGACCCATCGCTAATCTCCGGCACATCAGCAGCAAACTCCTTACCCGATTTTAAATCATAACCTCTCATGATAAATCCTTTCATACATAAGCCATTTAAGCAACAAAACCTCGCGACTATTAAAATCACGAGGTTATGGTGACCCGTACGAGACTCGAACTCGTGTTGCCGGCGTGAAAGGCCGGAGTCTTAACCGCTTGACCAACGGGCCCTGATTATAAGGGAAGTACAGAGAAACGAAGATTCTCCTAACGCCAATTTCGATTGGCAATGGTAGCGGCAACTGGAATTGAACCAGTGACACTACGGGTATGAACCGTATGCTCTAGCCATCTGAGCTATGCCGCCGAATGCACGAATCATTATACGAAGTTGTTGCCGTGATGTCAACAACTATTTACTATTACTATACATTTTCATAGAAACCTCATTGTTTCATAGTTGAAGAAAAAGCACCCATAGTGTACAATCGGATTCGGGAGCGTGAAGAAATGAAAACACTTACACCAAGGAAAATTGCTGAAATTACAGGCGGAAAATACATCGGTGACGAAAGTGACTGCAATGCGGAAGTCAAAGGTGCCGTGCGTGATAATCGTGATGTGAAGCCCGGAAACCTTTTTGTCTGTATCAAAGGAGCAAGAGTTGACGGACACGATTTTGCCAATGACGCATTTAACTCGGGAGCAGCATGCTGCCTGACAGAACGAGCACTGGATAATGTAAAAGGTGCATATGTAATTGTCGACTCTACTCTGGAAGCAATAAAAATAATAGGTGAATACTTCAGAAGTCTTTTTGACATTCCCGTTATAGGCATTACCGGCAGTGTCGGAAAAACCACGGCAAAAGAGATAATAGCCGCGGTTCTGAGCGAAAAGTATTGTGTCTTAAAAACAGAAATGAACCTGAATAATGAGCTGGGTGTACCCCTCACACTTATGTCACTTGAAGAAAAGCATGAAGCAGCCGTCATTGAAATGGGAATCAGTGATTTTGGTGAGATGAGCAGACTTGCACAAATGGTCAGACCCGATATCTTTGTTATGACAAAAATCGGGTATGCACACATTGAAGAGCTAGGTGACTTGCAGGGAGTATTGCGTGCAAAAACCGAGGCATTTGAATATATGAAACAATCAGGCATTGCGGTTTTGAATGGTGACGATGAGTTACTTTTGAGCTATGACCCGAAAATGAAAAAAATAACCTTCGGCTTGGAAGAACACAATGATGTTCGCGCTATAGATATCCATACCAAAGGAATAAACACAATTGATATGGTAATTAAAAGTGAAAAAAGTAGCTTCCCGATAAAAATCAACGCATACGGCAGTCATATTTCAGCACTCGCTCCGGCAGCGGCTGCAATCGGACAAGTGCTTAAAATGACAAACGAGGAAATACAAAAAGGTTTCTTGCATTATACACCGGTTGAAGGAAGGTCACGTGTAACAAGCTCAAACGGTATAACACTCATCGACGACTGCTACAATGCAAACCCGAACTCAGTCAAAGCAGCACTTATATCGTTGTCAGCCTTAACAGGACGGCACGTTGCAATTTTGGGTGACATGCTGAACCTCGGGGAGCATTCAGAGCAAATGCATCGAGATGTTGGGATTTTTGCGGCGGAAAGCGGCATTGACATATTACTTTGCCACGGAAAACAAGCCCGCTTTATCTATGAAGGCTTCTTATCTGCGACTTCGCAAAGCAGTAGTAATTCTTACTACTATCCGCAGATACAAGAGCTCATAAATGAAATTCCGCAAAAAATAAAAAAAGGCGACGCAATCCTTGTAAAAGCGTCGCGAGGAATGTATTTTGAAAAGCTATTGCCGGTTATTTTGGAGAACGAACAGTAACAAAGGATAACTTAACATCAAACGTATTCCCGACTGAACCCGTATTATATGAAGAAAAGGATATCTTGCTTTCCGCAACACCATGCTCTGCAAACGCATCAGTTATAGCAGTCTTCAAAGCTGTTGTATCAGCAGTGGATAACCTTGGTATTTCCACTGAAATTTGTGCATCTGATGTGTTTTTGGGAGAAGTGATAAAATCGCCCAACATAGAAACAGTATCGGCATCAAGTGCATCCTGATGTTCGGGAGAGAATCTAAAAAGCATCGTTCCGGCAGAACGGCTCATACTTACAGGACCAAAATTCTGCGAGCCGTCAGCAGGTTGTCCCGGAGGGTCTGAAGGTGCAGGTGTCGGAGTAGGCTCTGCAGGGTCATCCGGGTCAGGTTCATCGGTGTCAATGCCGTCAGGGTCAGTCTCATCAGGGTCGTCCGTTGGCTCAGGTGAAGGTTCCGGTGTTTCCGGAGGTGGATTATAAGCTCCTTGCTCCCCATTCCCGTTCCCGGGAGGGTCATCGGCATTCAGCCCGCCGCCATCTGTTGGCAGCGGTGTATTTGAAATTATGGGGTCATTACCGTTTTGGTCTCCGTTTGGCACCTCCCGTAGCGGAGGACTGCTCCATGCAAATGCAGTTATAATAATTGCAGGTATAATAAACAGAAGCATAACAATAATAACAGCGACTGTAATCTTTCCGCGTTCGGTTACTTCATAACCATTTGTTTTAAGCCAACTCAACTACAGTCACCCCCTTTTTGTCGTGTCGTCAAAAACACCGCAAAGACAAATACTTTGCGTGTATTTTGCTTATTATGTCAACATATTATGTAACGTATTAAGTATTATACTTTGAAATTCCCAAAAAGCAAGAAAAATATTCAAAAACCGGCAAAAAAACCTGTCCCTCTGCTATAAAAATAAAAAGCAGGAGGAATCGTCCCTCCTGCTTGCTTCTATTTTTGTAATGACTAGCCGGATATAAATGTAAGAATTTCTTTCAGACGCTGTGCTTCTGCTTCGATTGAATAAAACTGCTTTTTATGCAAATCTCTACGGTTTTCGATAAGTCTGCGAATTCTTAAAATTTGCTGGTCTAACTCGTCTAGCTCGTTTTGGCGAGCTGCAATATAATCATCGGTATGTCTTGCAAATCGCTCGGCATATTCCTTAAGCATTTTTACACGCAATACACCGTCGCCCATCAATAAATCATAGTCAAACCCCGATGCTGCAATAAGCTTGTTGACGATTTCGCGTCTTTGCACATCCGGTAATGAACCGGGTAAGGTTTGGAGATAATCTTCAATAAGATAAATAGAGTCAGTTTTCTTTGACCTCAGAGCAAGTGCTTCGTAGAGCTCCTCTGTATTTAAAAATCTATCTGTATAGTTTTCAGGAGTAGGTGCTCTCTCGGGTGCAACGGGAGCTTCATAAGAAACCGGTGCCGGCATAGGTGGAGGTGCTGCAGGTGGCGGTGCCGGAGCAGCGGACACGGGTGACTCATATGAGTCCGGTGCGGATTCTTCTTCAAACGGGTCAGAAGCAAAAACTGATGTATCTTCAATGTCAATGGATTCAAATCCTGTATTGTTAGTCTCTTCCACAACGACCTCCTCAACTTGTGCTTCTGCAGGTTTATCAGACGGAAAAACCGGTGTCGGCATTCCGGGAACAGGCTGGCGTGCTGCGGGAGTCACTTTTACAGCCTCATCGGGAGAATTAAATATAGGCTTGATATCCGAACCGCTGCTGCCGTTTAAATCCGGATTATCAACAGAATCTGCTTTGCGTATTACTCCCGTACGCTCAAGCATTGCCATAATTTTATTTTCATTTTTCTTTTCCGGCATTTTATTACCCTCCCGGTTGCCAATTTGTTAGTAAGGGATTCCTTAGTAAAGCAATTCTATGCAAAATTACATCATCTGTCAAGAACTATTTTCAATTAATTTGAACATAAAATCCAAGCAAAACACAGTGCCCTATGCACCAAAGAATTTTGCATGAATAGCGGCTACAGAGCGGTCTGCATCGTTTTCATCAACAAGCACGGAAACCTTAATTTCACTTGTAGAAATCATTGCAATATTAATCTTCGCATCATATAACGCTTCAAACATCATTGCGGCAACACCGGGTGAAGACATCATGCCAGCTCCCACAATACTCACCTTTGCTACGTTTGGATTGGTGCTGATATTTGCACAACCTATTACATCCTTATTCTCTTCAAGGACTTCAATAGCTGTTTCCATATCCTTTTCCGCAACGGTAAAGCTGATATCATTTGTATTGTCACGACCAATAGACTGAAGAATAATGTCAATGTTAATATTAGCATTCGCAAGAACTCTGAATATTTTGAATGCAACACCTGGCTCATCCTTAACATCGACGATTGCGATACGAGCAACATCTGCATCCTTTGCTACTCCGCTGATTTTCATATGCTCCATTTTTGTTACCCCCTTGACTATTGTTCCGGGATTTCTGACAAGGCTTGAAAGGACTTCCATTTTAATTCCGTAACGCTTTGCCATTTCTACCGAACGGTTATGTAATACCTGAGCACCTAAAGTTGCCAGCTCAATCATTTCATCATAGGTTATTTCATCAAGTTTTTTTGCATTCGGAACCTTACGCGGGTCACATGTGTAGATTCCCTCCACATCCGTATAAATACGGCACATATCCGCATGAAGTGCAACCGCAATTGCAACAGCAGTAGTGTCTGAACCTCCTCGTCCCAAAGTCGTTATATCATCGAACTTATTAACACCTTGGAAGCCTGCTACAAGCACAATCCTGCGTCGGTCAAGCTCCGCTTTCAGACGCTCTGCCGAAATACCCTTAATTCGTGCACTTCCGTAATCGGAATCCGTATTCATGCCCATTTGCCATCCCGTAAGTGAAACAGCGGGCAAACCTAGCTTTTCCAAAGCCATTGCCATCAGAGCAATAGAAGCCTGCTCACCGGTTGAAAGCAAAACATCCATTTCCCGCTTTGACGGATTAGGATTTAGCTCCTTCGCTTTCTCAATAAGGTCATCCGTTGTATCAGCTTGAGCAGAGAGAACTGCTACAACATTGTTGCCCTCGGAATATGCTTCAGCGATAATCCATGCAACTCTCTGAATACCCTCTGTATCCGCAAGAGAGCTTCCTCCAAATTTTTGAACAATTAATCCCATGCTAATGGTCTCCCAATATTCTAAACTGCGATTTTGCATTTATTCCACGGTCAAGCAGATTAGCTATCATTTTCCCGTTCATAACAACAGTCACAAATGCTGTTTCCGTACCTGTATCTTCTGCAAAAATTACACTACCAAACTCTTTTTCAACCTTATCCCTTGATGCGTCTGTTCTAATATACCATGCAGAGTCTAATAGCTCAGAATCTGCAATAAGCTCTGCAGAGCTGTCCTCCCAGCTTATCCAGCGTCGAGAATGCAAATGCTTGACCGCATCAACAATATCCGCAACAACTGCACTTGCTGTTGGCAGTTTACCTGCACCTGCACCGCAAAATGTGACAGTTCCAACAGCATTACCCTTAACAACAACACCGTTCATAACATCATCAACATCCGCGAGTAAGGAGTGTTTGCTAATCAGATGAGGAGAAACATATGCAGAAACCTTATCCCCGACAGTTCGCACACGCCCAAGCAGCTTTATCTTGTAGCCTAACCTCGATGCAAACAGCATATCATCTATAGTCACACCGGTTATTCCTTCTGTCGGAACTTGGTTAGGATACATATGCCGCCCAAATGCGATTGATGATAAAATACAAATTTTCCTGTTTGTATCATGCCCTTCGATATCAGCTGTAGGGTCTGATTCGGCATAACCTTTTTTCTGTGCTTCCTTTAATGCTTCGGAAAACTCAGCACCGTTTCTTTCCATATCGGTCAGAATATAGTTTGTTGTTCCGTTTAAGATTCCGTATATTTCATTAATAGTGTTTGCACTCATGCATTGAGTAAGAGGTCTTATAACAGGAATTCCGCCGCCGACACTTGCTTCAAAGAGATAGTTAACATCCTTTTCCATCGCGAGCTTAAGCAGCATACATCCATGCTCGGCAACGAGCTCTTTGTTTGAGGTTATAACACTTTTGCCTGCCTCGAGACATCTTTTAGTAAACGTCAGTGCAGCATCAACTCCGCCAATAGCTTCGACAACCACAGCAATCTCAGGGTCATTTACTATTTTGTCAAAATCATCGACAAACAGAGATTTATACGGACTTTCTGAGAAATCTCTTATATCCAAAATATATTTTACATTTATTTCCTGCCCTGCATTTTGTGTAATCTTACCGGAGTTGATATCAAGAACCTGAACAACTCCCGACCCGACAACACCATACCCGAGCACTGCTATTTTAATCATAACGTCACCTTCAATTCGCAAAGGTTATTCTAACATAGTGAACTTACTCATGCAACAGCTTCAACACAAGGACTCTAACCCGTTAAATATAAAACCCCCATGGTTATACCATATAACACAGGCTGATGCAAAACATAAATGAGCAGTGCATTTCGCCCGATTGTAGAGAAAAAAGGCACCTTCACTTCATAGAACCAAGCTGGGAATTTCCCATCACGGATGTATTTACCGATTAGTGTGCCTAAAAGAAAAACAAATATCCACGGCAAAATCGGCTGATAATCATAACTGATAAAACCGGGCTGCCGCCAACCGAGAATGGATAACAAATCATGCAAAACAGCATTATCAGAGCTTGGCGAAAAAACGACTCTTGCAACTGCTCCGGCTATTATTAGAATAATGTAAATAAACGCGGCGACCTTACCGGGAATTTTATCCAGCAGCCTGCGAGTCAGACCATAGAACATCATTAGAAAGCCCAACAGATGCAGTATTCCGAAGTAAATCGGCATATCCATGCGTACAGTAACATATGTAATTATAACGGCGATAACAATTACAATTGCTCCACGCTCAACATTGCCCCTGGAAAAACGTGAAGAAACACCGGAAATAATAATAAACAATCCGATAAATAATACTTGCAGAAAATCAAAAACCGGATTCCTATAAAACCACCAAGGAGCATCAAGAAATGCTGCCATATTATACAACGCATGGTGTAAAACCATCAATAAGACAGCAAATCCGCGAAGTGCATCAATTATCTCTATACGTTTTTTCTTATCTTCATTACAGGTCAATTTCATTACCTCTGTTGTCGATTCTTTTTGCGTTTTGAGCAAATAATGCAACCAAAAACAAAATAACCATTATGCCAAGAGCGAAGCCGATTGTTACTAAAATATCCTGCAGCATAGTTGCCGAAATAGAGCGGGACTGTAAAACAGGAATTACTAACAGCTCCAGCGTAAAAGGATTATAAAGATTCCCATCGACAATCTGTGACAGAACACCGGGTAAAATAAATGCCATGGTTATGCAAATTGCAGAGCTCATCCCCGCCTTACCTGTTGCAGTTCCTAAAGTGAGATGAAAACAAACATAAAGCATGAGCGTTACTCCCGTTAACACACCTGCGAGAAGAACACCATTCGCCGTAAGATTATTCTCCGTAAACAGCGGGATTGATATAAGCCATGAGGTAAACGCTCCTGCAATTGATAAAATCAAGATGGACAGCGGATAAATAATAAACTTCGGAAAAATATACGCAAAGCTTCGCAAACCGGAACTTCTAGGAATTATTATAGAACGCCTTTTTTGCTCACCACCTGCAAATTTATTGAGCATTATCACTGTAATTATTAAACCGACAGATGAAATTGACTCAATTGAAGATTGCACTCCTATAATTGCAGATTCACTTAGAGCTTCTGTCATTCCTGTTACATCCGTCCCCAGTTCCTCATAAAACTCGCTCATTTCTCCCATAAAAAGACCCATTCCCGTTACCATCAAAGGAATAACTATCGCAAGTCCGACTATAACCAAAGCTATTGTTAAAAATGTTCTTGTTCTGAAAAATGCCAAAAACTCTTTCTTAAAGCTTGCACCGGTTTGAGTACTCATTGCATATACCCTCCAGTCTGATTGTAAGGCAAATAATATCCGTTATTAATTCCTAAATATATCTGCTCCAGAGTTAACCGCTTAAACCAGACACCCTCGGGAACAATTTGCTTACTCGCTAATGTTGTCACTGTTTTATAGAATAATTCAGCTTCACTGACACCGTCTTTTGCCTGAACGGTAATATCTCCATATTGCTCAACCAACACACGCTCAACAATATCGATTCCGTTGAGTACAGAAACTGCATCGCTTTCGCCTTTTAACAGCACTGTTACAGCATTTCCCTTACCGAACATTTTTTTCAAATCCGTCAAGGATGCTTCTACAGCCATGACCCCCTGTCGAATAATTCCGACCTTGTTCGCAACACGCTCCACATCGGTCAGTATATGGGTGCAAAGGATTATGGTTGCTCCTGCGTTACCCAGCTTTTTTATTATCTCCATAACCTCTGCTCTCCCCTCAGGGTCAAGTGCGGAGGTTGGTTCGTCAAGAATCAATAAATCTGGATTTGCATACAATGCCGCTGCTATACCAATACGCTGAGTCATTCCTCGAGAATAACCTTTTATATATCTTTGTGCGTTTGCATACATTCCCGTCAGCTCAAGCACCTCGGCAGTTCGCTCTTTAGTATTTCCCTGATAATCGCAGCAGGAACCGATATAATTCAAATACTCAAAACCGTTCATATATCCGAATAATGCGGGTGATTCCGGAAGATATCCGATTCTTATTTCGCTATTTTCAAAGGAGATTTCTCCGGCATCCTTTGGAACAATATTGCATAAAATGTTCATTGTAGTTGTCTTACCGCAACCGTTTGTACCTAAAAACCCATAAACATCACCCCTGCTGATGTTCATATTCAAACCCCGCAGAACACGAAATAGCTTATAGTTTTTTACCAACCCATTAATTCTAATCATAATATCCTCCGGTAACTAAGCGAAAAATCAAACCACCGGATATTTCATTAAAAGCAAGAATCATCATAAAAATAACCGGTACTGAAACAAAGAACAGAGCAGTCTTTTTCCAAGGGCTGATTTGTGTCCATGAATTTTCAATTTTATACTTTCTGATAGAGGGGATTTTTGAAAGGAAAACTATAACACCGACAACAATTACTATAAAAACAGCCAATATATAAAGAGCATATGTCGTATTTAGTACTCGGTTAGTTTCATGTGTCATATATATAAGAGACGTTAAAAGTAGTGTCGTTGCGGCAATAGCATTTACTATAGCGTGAAGTATTGTAACAATAAAGAGCGACCCCGTGGCATATCGGATATACCCAAAAGCAAACCCGTAAGCAGTAGTGTAAAAAAGCATGTAAAGGCTGCCATGCATTAACCCGAAAATAAGTGAACTGACAATAATTGCAATCCCTGTACCGTAGGGCTTCAACGCATCGTACATAATCCCTCTGACCCAGAACTCCTCAAAAAGCGGAGCTATAACAACCAGCATAAAAACCATAGCCAAAACACTTGTCAAATCTGATGATTGCTCGATAACCGTAGGTCTGAGCAGGTCTTCAATATAGGTATGTCCGCCTGTGAATCTTGAAATTATGTATGACACCAGCAGTGTCAGTAAAGCAATACCGTAACCAAAACCAAATGATGCGGGAAATGTTCCCATAGCACGTGCAAGCCTGTTCGGTTTCTTATAGAGCTCCCTATATCTGCCCTGATAAACCGTAAAGCTCTTGAATATAATTGCAGTGACAAAAACCGGGATAATATAGACAAATAAGATTAAGATAAAATAACCTATTAAGCTGTAAGCAACTTCACCAAAAGCACTTAATGAATCATCAAGAACAAGCAAAATCCACCCTGCAAGCAACCTGCATATGAAATAAACACTCATAGACGCACCAAGCTTGGCACATACAATTTTGTACCCATGAAGCATTGATGCATTATATTGCTGTTCGTTATTTTGTTCGCTTTGCGGATTAAAGCCTTCGTTGCTATACATCTGTACTCCTGTGCTTCGCTCTGATTTGACCCCTGTAAACTAAATCCCCCGCTCTGTTAAGCAGGGGATTATTATGACTTGTGTATAATGTCTATTTTGCAGGCTCTTCCGAAGCTTTGCCTACGGTTGAAACAGCCCACTTGGCTATTTGTATACGCACTCTGTCTTCACCTGTCTCAAATGTGATTTTATCATCAGAAACATCTACAACCTTGCCGAATATCCCGCCAATTGTTGTAATTGTATCTCCTTTTGTAAGAGAACTACGCATTTCCGCAAGTTTTTTCTTTTTCTTGTTTTCAGGTCTAATCATGAAAAAGTAGAAAATACCTATCATAACTACTACCATTATAATCATTTCAATGCCGCCCATAGCGTTACCTCCGATTCGATAAATAATGCTGTCTTACGCTACCCCAAGCATTTACAGCCCTGTAATTATACTTTAGCCCTCCCAAAAAAGCAAGCTAAAATTTCCACACTCTCAAATGCTCTCTCAAATGATGTTTCATTTAATAAGTTTTCTTGGTATACTATAGCAGCATTAATTTTAAGGAGAGCCTCGTGCGAAGTCGGTTAAGGTTTTGGAAATACCCCATATCAGTTCTATTGCTGCTTTTGCTAATAGCAGTATTTACGCTTGTTTATGCATTCTCTGAAACAACCGAAGCTCCATATGAGCGAGTCGAAGCTCCAATTGAAGATACTCCTGAGCCGGAGCCCGAACCAGAGCCGGAGCCGGAGCCTGAACCGGAGCCGGAACCTGAACCCGAACCTGAGCCGGAGGATATATTTAACCCCGAAGAAGAAGGGTTCATAATGTTTACCGTAGATGAAGCCGATATACATAAAGGGTATCTACTGCTAGTAAACCATAACCACGATTTCACCATTCCTGATGACCTTGACTTAGTCAATATCATGGAAGCAAAAACAACCTCCTTCAGAGTACAGCCGGAGAGCTCCCGATTACTCAGCTCGGTCATAGAGCCCCTAGATAATATGATGGACGCATTTATCACAGCTACAGGAGTCAGAACGGTTGCCATAATCAGTGCATACAGAAACAGAGATAATCAACAAAGAATACTCAATAATTATATAAACCGCATGGGACGCAGAGAGGCTCTTCGCTGGGCGGCACTCCCCGGTCATAGTGAGCATCATACAGGTCTTGCATTTGATTTTGGAATTATATCAGGCAGTGAACGCCACACCTTCACCGGAACAGGAAATACATCATGGTTCAGGCGATACTCACACAGCTTTGGATTTATTCTTCGTTATCCGCAAGGAAAAGTCAACATAACTGAAACAAACTACGAACCATGGCATTTCAGGTATATCGGACTTCCTCATTCAACTATTGTCACTCAAAATAATTGGGCATTTGAAGAGTATATTTACATGCTAAAAGAGCACACCTTCGACAATCCCTTTGAATTTGAGCTCGATGATGTCCTTTATATGATTTATTATTCCGACAGCACTGAGATAAAGCTGCCGATTAATACCGAGTTTGATATTTCGGGGAATAATATCGACGGATTCATTATTACCGCAACTCGCCATGACCTGCAACCAGTCGAAGGCGAAGAACTCGAAGTATAATAATTTAATGACGCTTCCATTTAACTCCTTGAGGCGTGTCCTCGAGGAGTATTCCCATTTCACTGAGCCTGTCTCTTATAGCATCAGCCTGTGCCCAATTCTTTTCCGCTCTCGCCGCCTGACGCTCTGAAATCAATTCTTCAATCTCTGTATCAAGACTCGTATCTTCTTCCTCGCCATATATCAAACCAAGAATGTCAACGAGCTCAGTTAGTATTTCCAGTGTTGAACGTGCAAACTCTTTTGAAGGGTTTTCATCCGCAGCAATAATATTACATTCCCGAACCAACTCGAAAATCACGGAAACAGCATCGGCAGTATTAAAATCATCATCCATGGCGTCAATGAACCTCTCCCGATATGTTGGAAGAGTCGAAATAAAAACAGCTTCATTATCACGCAATTTATCTGCACCATTTTCGATAATAAACTCTAAACTGCTTTTGGCGGTTTTTATTCTTTCCAAAGCATTTTCTGCCTGAATAAGAATATCGCCCGAATAGTTCATAGGGCTTCTGTAATGGCTCATCAGCATAAACATCCGAATATTCTCATACCCATAAGCTTCCGCAGCCTCTCTGACGGTAAAGAAATTACCAAGTGATTTAGACATTTTAACCTTGTCTATGCTAAGAAAACCGTTGTGAACCCAATAATTGACAAATTTCCTGCCGCTTGCACCCTCTGATTGAGCAATTTCATTTTCATGATGCGGGAAAACCAAATCCTGACCGCCGGTATGAATATCAATAGTTTCTCCAAGATATTTGTTTGCCATAGCCGAGCACTCAATATGCCAGCCCGGACGCCCCTGTCCCCAAGGAGAATCCCAATGCGGCTCACCCGGTTTAGCACCTTTCCATAAAGCGAAATCAACAGGGTTTTCTTTAACCTCTGTAACATCAACACGAGCACCTGCTTGCAAATCCTCAAGCGGCTGATTTGACAACTTTCCATAATCCGAAAAAGCTGATGTACGATAATAAACATCATTTCCGCTCTGATATGCATAGCCTTTATCTATGAGCTTTGAAATCAAAGAAATTATTTCGCTGACATGCTCAGTAGCTTTCGGGTGAATTGTCGCTTTTTTTACTCCGAGACCATTTGCATCCGTCCAATACTCATTAATATATTTTTCGGTGATTTCGGAGCAGGTTACACCCTCATCATTTGCACGGTTGATTATTTTATCATCAATGTCGGTAAAGTTTGTCACATATGTAACTTCGTACCCCCTGTATTCCAAATAACGCCGCAGAACATCAAACATAATTAGCGGACGGGCATTACCGACATGAAAATAGTTATAAACCGTGGGACCGCAGGCATACATTCTAACCTTCCCCGGCTCAATCGGAACAAACTCTTCTTTTTTCATCGTCATCGTATTAAATAGCTTCATTACATCACCTGTTATTCATCCAGCTTCAGCACTGCCATAAATGCATCCTGCGGCACATGAACACTGCCTAAGCTGCGCATTCTTTTTTTACCTTCCTTCTGCTTTTCAAGCAGCTTCTTTTTTCGCGTAATATCACCGCCGTAACACTTTGCAAGAACATCCTTACGCAGTGCTCTGATGGTTTCTCTCGCAATAATTTTCCCGCCGATTGCCGCTTGTACAGGCACTTCAAACAGTTGACGCGGTATGTTCTCTTTAAGCTTTTCAACAATTTTTCGCCCTCTTGCATAAGCCTTATCCTTATGAACAATAAAAGACAGAGCATCGACAATTTCACCATTTAATAAAATATCAAGTCTTACAAGGCTGGAGGGACGATAACCGAGAAAATCATAATCGAGCGAAGCATACCCACGGCTGCGAGACTTTAGTGCATCAAAGAAATCGTATATGACTTCATTAAGCGGCAACTCATAATGCAGCTCTACACGAGTTGCTTCCAGATAAACCATTTCCTTGTACTCACCGCGTCTGTCCTGACAAAGCTCCATTATGCTTCCAACGAAATCGGGCGGGCATATTATAGAAGCTTTTATAAAAGGCTCCTCTGAAAGCTCAATCAGTGACGGGTCGGGATAGTTAAGCGGATTATCGACATAAACAAGCTCACCGTCTGATTTTGTTATTTTGTAGATAACACTCGGAGCGGTCATAATCAGGTCAAGATTGTACTCCCGCTCAAGTCTTTCTCCTATAATTTCCAAATGTAATAACCCTAAAAATCCGCATCGAAAACCAAAACCGAGAGCGGCAGATGACTCCGGCTCATATGTAAGAGCAGCATCATTAAGCTTAAGCTTTTCCAGTGCATCTCTAAGGTCGGGGTATTTGGAACCATCTGCGGTGTAAAGTCCGGAGTATACCATAGACTGCACCTTCTTGTAGCCCGGAAGCGGCTCGTTTGCTTGCTTTTGTGAGTCCGTTACAGTGTCACCGACAGTTGTATCACCGACATTCTTAATGCTTGCTGTTAAATAACCGACATCACCGGCGGATAAAACATCACATGCCTCCATACCGATAGGTCGCATATGACCGATTTCTACAATTTTATACTCTGCACCGGACGACATCAGTTTAATAGTAGTGTCATTATGAATCTGCCCGTCTATAACACGGATATATACGATAACACCTTTATACAGGTCATACTGACTGTCAAAAATCAAAGCCCTGAGCGGAGCATTCGGGTCGCCCTTTGGTGCGGGGATGTCGGAAACAATACGCTCCAATACATCCTCAATACCAACTCCGCGTTTTGCGGATATCTCGGGAGCATCATCAGCAGGAATGCCGATAATATCCTCGATTTCCTTCTTAACACGCTTCGGGTCGGCATTAACCAAATCAATCTTGTTTACAACAGGCAGTATCTCAAGATTATGGTCAAGTGCCAGATATGTATTTGCAAGCGTCTGTACCTCCACCCCCTGTGCAGCGTCGACAACAAGAATCGCTCCTTCACATGCAGCAAGCGAGCGGGACACTTCATAATTAAAATCAACATGCCCGGGAGTATCTATCAGGTTTAAGGTATACTTCTCGCCGTCCCGAGCAGCATAAGTCAGCCCTACAGCCCGTGCTTTAATTGTGATACCACGTTCACGCTCAAGCTCCATACTATCAAGAATCTGCTCTTCCATATCATGAGCATCAATAGCACCGCATCTTTCAAGCAACCTGTCTGCAAGCGTAGATTTTCCGTGGTCAATATGTGCAATTATTGAGAAATTGCGTATTTTATCCTGTTTGATTTGCATTTGCCTCTAGTCCTTTTTCTTAGGTTCGTTTTTTTTAGATTCCGTTATTGTCTTTAATCTGCCGATTAGCTCAGACTCCTTAGACCTTAACTCATCAAGAGATTCAATGACTTCGCTTACCTGAGCCGAAAGTCTTGTTGCAGCGTCGTTACGCTCCTTTGTTCTTCCGAGAATAAAATCGGTTGTTACAGAATAATAATCACAAATTTTTAATACAAAATCAAGCTTAGGCTCACGAGCGTCCGTTTCATAGTGCGATAATAAAGCCTGAGATATACCAAGCTCAGCTGCCGCCTGCCGCTGACTTAATCCCTTTTCCTGCCGCAACTTACCAAGATTAACCGCAAACTTTGATTTTTTAGATGAATCCATTATACTCCTCACACACTCCTGTTATATATCGGGATTACATGCTTTCTTCCTCGCCACATAACTGCAAACACTGCAATAAGACATATTCCGTTAAAAATAATAACAACCAAGCGTATAGGTATGATATCCGCAAGAGCACCGGCAATAAGCTGTCCAATAATTATCCCGACATTCATTATCATATGAAAAGTACCGTTAAATCGTGCCCGTTTTTCGTCAGGAATGTAGCTTTGAGTAGTGGATATACGGATATTATAACTTGTAACTGTAAGCAATCCGACTAAAAACGACAGAAATGCCATCATATAAACCGGTGTGAAAAGGTAACTCATGTCGATTAATCCGGAAGTAATATATACAAATATAGCAATCATAAACTTCTTGCCAACAGGCAAATCGAGCTTATATTGTACCGCACCTCCGATAAATCTTCCTAAAACCCCTGCAATCATTACAAAAGTGTAGGTCATAACACCAAGTCCCGGAGTATCTCTGAAAAAAGGAAGAAGAAGAGAGTGGTTTGACCATGCAAACATCGCCACAAAAAAGTAAGCAGTAATGACAAGAAGCCCCTTCTCGCTTTTTATATATTCAACACCTTCGAGAAAGCTTGTCTTAAACTCAGAAAAATTGTACTTCTCTGCTTTTTTTCTCAAGTGTGTTTCATCGGCACGAATTTGAGTTTCAATACATGCTCCGACAAAAAAAGCTATTGCCGAATATAAAAGAATCTGATTTGCACCTATTCTCTCATATAAAAATGCAGCAAAAGGAAGAACAATTGCAGAAAGAGGCATAATCATGGAAGAAACGGAGTATGCTTTGCGATAATTACCCTCGGAAACTAAAACAGGATACAAGCTCTCATATGCAACAATGTAAGAACTGTCAATTGAGCCGAGAATAAATGACATTATCAGAAAGAAAATATAATTAAAATAACCGCCGCTTAAAATGAAGAAAAGCGAAAAGAACAATGCTGCGGAAGTGAAGTCAAGAATATAGATTGTTTTTCTTCGGGAAAAGCTATCAAGCAGCGGACCTGCAATCATCGGAACAAGAAGCTTTGGGATATTAAATACAACCATGTACAGTACAAAAAGGAAAATCGACGAACTGTAATCAAGCACCATAAGATTGATTGTAAAACCGGCAAGAGCATTCCCGAATATTGAGATAATCGAACCGAGAGAAAGTATAGTAAAATCGCGCGTCCAAAGCTTATTCATTGCTTCCTTCTATTCCTAATACATCTATGAGACTGTGCACATATCTATTATTGCTTGAGCAAACATCTTTGCACTTGTTATAAGCTGCTCCTTGCCAATAAACTCATTTATACCGTGCACCTTATTATCATCACCGGGCATTACACAACCAAATGCAACACCGCCTGCAATATCATGAACATAAGTTAACCCGCCTATTGCAATGCATTTTCCATTCTGACCGGTATATTCTTCATAAATTTGCAAAAGCTTCTGTACAAACTCGGTTTCCTCAGGCGTATGGTGACATCCGGTTATTTCGTGATATGTCAAGTTAATTCCATTATCATCAAGGGTTGATTTTGTCATACCAACGAGGTCAACCTCATCGGCACATGTGGGAGTGCGACTGTCAAAATTCCCCGAAAATTCGTACTCAGTAAATCTAAAAACCCCAAAATTGACAGTTATTCTGCCGGTTTTTTCGTCACTCATATCTATACCGAGTGCCGAACCCCTAATATCACCATGCGGAAAAAGCTTGTTTAGCTTACAAAGATATTCAAATCCTATGCTCTTTGCAAAAGGCATTGCAGCCAGCATTTCAATCAATGCAGTTTGAGCATTATTTCCTCGTTCAAGAAGGCTCGCATGTGCAGAGATTCCGGTTGCTGTTATTGTAAGACAAAGACAGGGGGACGGTTCATTTGTCTTGTTGTCATTGCGGTCTTTCTCCGCTGCATGAGTCTGACTTGCAACAACCTGCATTTTAACGCCTGTTTTCTCAGTATAAACTCTACAAAAATCTTCAACAGCCTCAAAAGAAAATCCCTCAATAATCGCCTCAGCATAGTTTGGCACAGTATTAGGTGTATTTCCGCCTACTATCTCTATAATCCTTGGAAGAGCCATGTCTTTCTCCCATTTTGCACTAAAAACAGGCATAAAACGACCCTTTTCAATATTAACAATCGGAAACTCTGCATCGGGTGTAAAAACATTAGGAGGCGGAGTGTTCTTTTTCAAATACTGTGTAATGTCATCAAAACCGGTCTCTTCACCCGAACCAAGAATAAGCTGAAAGCCGTTGCTGAGGCTTGGGTAGATATCACGAACACAATATAAAGCGTACATTGCAGCAATAGAAGGACCCTTGTTGTCCATAATACCACGCCCGTAAATATTGCCGTCCTTAATTGTCATTTCAAACGGATTTGTATCCCAGCCCTCATCGGCAGCAACGATATCAAGATGTGCCAATATTCCCATTAGCGAAGGAGTGGGACCATAATTTACAGTAATCATCATATCTTCAAAAAGGCTAACATCAAACCCTCGTTCTTCAAGCATAGACTGTGCCAAAGCCAAAGCCTTACGAGATTCGAAACCATAAGGAGCACCGGACTCACTTTTCCCTCTAATACTTTTGACCTCAATAAGCTTGGTTAAATCCTTAAGCATATCATCGGAATTAACCTTAAACCAAGCATCTATCTTATTACGCAAATCAACCCTGCACTTCAATTTGGAAATCCTCTCTAAAGTCTATTTTTCCAATAAACGCTTAAAAAACTCGACGCACTTACTTTCAAACTCAGCCTCTGTGCTATATAAATTCTCGAGAATATACTCACAATTTTCACGGAAAAAACTTTCCGGCTGCTGAGCCATAATTCTTTTTAATGCCTGTTCATCTGAAAGTTTATCGCGTTGTATGATTCTCGCCAGACGTTTCTCCTGAGGAGCTACAACACCGATTACAACATCGCACTTTTTGCTCTGACCGCTTTCAATTAATGCAATAGCGTCAATTGCGGTGATTTTAACACCACTTTTTTCCAGTGACTCTAACCGGCGGTCAATTTCACAATCCATATATTTATGCGTAATTGCATTTAACGTTGTTAATGAATCAGGATCATTCCAAACAATTTCACTCAACCTTCGGCGATTTATTTCACCGTTAACTGCTACGTTACTAAAGCTTGCTCCTATTTCATCCTTCATATCCTTATTGCTAAGTAATATTTCATGATATATTACATCACAATCCAGAGCATGTGCTCCAAATCCTTGGAGTGCTTTAACCGCCGACGTTTTTCCTGCACCTGTGCCACCTGTTATACCGACTATATACATGCTTGCACTTTCCAATCCTTACATTCATTACCCTTCTTCAGAAACCTTCAGCTTTTCTGCCCTGTCAGCCATAACAAGTGCGTCAATTGTTTCATCAAGTGCACCATTTAAAATCTGTTCCAGTTTATATAATGTTAAACCAATACGATGATCGGTCATGCGACCTTGAGGATAGTTATATGTTCTGATACGCTCCGAGCGGTCACCTGTACCAACCTGTCCTTTTCGCTCTGCGGCCTGCTCTGCCGTCTGGCGACGCATTTCTTCTTCATAAAGACGTGAAGTGAGTATTTTCATGGCTCGATCCTTATTCTTATGCTGACTCCGCTCATCCTGACACTCAACAACTGTCCCGGTAGGAATGTGAGTAATGCGAATTGCCGACTCTGTTTTATTAACATGCTGACCGCCGGCTCCGCTTGCCCGGAAAGTGTCAATGTTAAGGTCTGACGGGTTTATCTCAAAATCCACCTCTTCCATCTCAGGAAGAACAGCGACTGTTACGGTGCTTGTGTGAATACGTCCCGACGCCTCGGTCTCCGGCACACGCTGCACTCGATGTACACCGCTTTCGAACTTAAATCTTGAATATGCCCCGTCACCTTCGATGATAAAGCTGACTTCTTTAATTCCGCCAAGCTCTGTTTCATTTAAGTTTGCAATCTCGGATTTCCACTTCTTTGATTCAGCGTACATTGTATACATGCGATAAAGATTATGTGCAAACAAAGCAGCCTCATCACCGCCCGCACCACCGCGAATTTCAATAATAACGTTTTTATTATCATTCGGGTCACGAGGCAGCAGCAGAAACCTCAACTCCTCACTAATCTTTTCCATCTCGGCTTGTGCATTATCAAACTCTTCCTGTGCCATTTCCTTAAAATCAGGGTCACTCAGAAGCTCCTTTGCTCCTTCCATGTCCCTTTGTGCCTTGCTATATCGTCGATATGCTTCAACAACAGGTTGAATCTCCTTCTGCTCACGAGCAACCTTAGCATACTGCACAGGGTCAGAGTACACCTCAGGGTCTTGCATCCGCACTTCAAGAGTATTATATTTTTCCTCAATAGATTTCAGCTTTTCAAGCATGTTGTAATATTCCTTATTTGTAGTATATTTAGCCTTGGAATACTATCATATAAAAGAAAAAAAGTAAACGTAAACTTACGTCCACAAACAATAGAGCCACCACCTATATAACATTGTTCTTTTTTTTATGTTATACTAACAGAAGAACCAAAATATACGCCCTCGTAGCTCATATGGATAGAGTGACTGCCTCCGACGCAGTAGGTAGCGCGTTCGACTCGCGCCGAGGGTGCCAAAAACGCCATAAGCGAACTTTCAAGAGTTTCGTTTATGGCGTGAAAAGAGGCGTAATATCAGATTTAAATAGAGCACAAATATATTATAATGGAAATGACATTATGGAAAATGTGCCGGACTAATGAAATACAGATAATATCTCGACAATATATATGAAAACACTTTGTTAATAAATGCAAGAAAATGTTGACAAACGACAATTTTTTGCACATAATATACATGCAGACAGTTAATACTGTTTCATCCGCGGTATGATAAGTTCGTAGGGCACGAGCTTCGCGGGAAAAAGAAAGCCCAATAGGATGATTTGCTCGTAGGGCGCGAGCAGGGTAATTAAAAGAAAGCCCGCAGAGTTTTTAAACAGCCCCAAAGCGGGGCTGTTTTTTTATGAGGTGATGCATTGATTGACTTAGTATTTTTAACACAGGCATTTTACAATGACCACAAACAATGCAAGGAGATTCTACATAAAGATGACAGACCGCACATACAAGTAACGATAAAGGTCAGCGGGTTATTATTTTGCGTTCCTCTACGCTCTAATATAAACCATCCTAATGTACTGTGGACAGATAAAGAAAATAAATGCGGATTAGACTTTTCAAAGACTGTGCTTATAACTGACAGTCAAAGATATATTGATGATACACGCCGACCAATAATACGGCAAAGCGAGTTTGATTCGCTACGTGGAAAAGAATATATCATTGAAACTGCTTTGAAAAAATATATTGCAAAATACAGAAAAGCAAAGAGCATGATGCACATATCACGACACCGCCTGCTAGTTGAGTATTCTACTTTGCAATATTTCGAAAAATATATACTACGATGAATAAAAACACAAGCACATATGTGAAACAGTGTAGTTAGCCGAAGCCAGAGCCACCCAACTGCATATGTACCTGCTAACCCATTATACCATGTGCAATGAGGGCTTCCAATATTTTTAATCGAAATATCTTTCAGACAAAGTGGTGCATAGTTGGAGGGTTAGGATTTTATTTCTTTAATTATCTTTATAATTTTTTGAGCACCGAGGGATAGTTCCCATAAAACTTCGAGCCAATGGTCGCTAGCGCATACGTAGATTCTGTCGGGGTCCGAAATTGCTTGGTTCAATGCCATTGCGGCTCCCGCATAGTTGCCTTCATCGTAGCATAACAGGCTACGGTGTATTGCGGAAATACCGTGATTGTTACGGCGCAAGATGAATATAATTCGCATACGCATTAATTCTTTTGAGCCGTAGATTCTTTCGTTCTTTTTACCGGTTCTTTCAACATATAAAAGGCCGTTACGTTCCCAATTTCGCAAAACCTCAACAGTTACTCCCATAAGAGCAGCAGCTTCTTTTCGGGTGTAGCTTTTTTTGGTTTCTGTATCGAGATTATTTATATCGGAATTATTCGCATGTTCATCAATATCACCCGGAACACATATATTCGGATCATCCAAAATCGGATTAGCCAACATCGCAGCCATTTCAAGAGCGATAGAATATTCTCTTTCAATGAACTTGCGATATTCTTTTGCTTTTTGCATACTTAGAATCAAATCCCAATCCCTTATCGTATATATTAGACTATCGGCATATTTTCTGGCTTCTCTGCCGGGATAAGTCCCATTGTATATGATACGGCAAATTCGCAATTGCACAAGATGCTTGTAATTGAATCTGCGATAATTATTCGGCAACCTGACGGCAGGTGATATCAACCCTACTGCTTCATACCATCTGACGGTATTGGGATGAACTGAAATTAACTTCGCTAACTGACTTGTTGAAAATTCCATAAATGACTTCAAACCTCATAAAGTATAATAAAACTACCTGTATTTTCAAACGTAACATAAAAAAATCACAATGTAAACCCTCCGACTATACACCACTTAGAAAAAGTATGATAATCTTCGCAAAATGGAGGGATATAAAACATGACAACTCAATATCACATACAAGCCGAAGGGTTGACGAGAACATTTCGTGTTCCTGTTAAGCAGCCCGGACTTACTGCGGCATTTACTAATTTGATGAAAAGATCGTTCAATATCGTTGAAGCGGTAAATGATGTAAGTTTCAATATTGAAAAAGGAGAAATGATCGGATTCATCGGTCCGAACGGAGCGGGGAAGACAACTACGCTGAAAATGTTGTCAGGATTACTGTATCCGACATCCGGTTCTGCCGTTGCCGCAGGATTTACACCATGGAAACGTAAATCTCAATATCTAAAAAAGATAAGCATGCTGATGGGAAATCGTAACCAAATGAGCTGGAATATAACAGTTATCGATAACATGCATGTATTCAAAGAAATATTCAGTGTATCATCACAAGATTTTAACAAGCATTTATCAGAGCTTTCTGAAATGTTTGATATCGGAAAACTTATGCAAAAGCAAGTACGAAATCTGTCATTGGGAGAACGCTCAAAGTGTGAATTTGCAACGGCATTACTGCACAAACCGGAAATCCTTTACCTTGATGAACCTACCTTGGGAATGGATGTCACAATGCAACTGCGTCTGCGACAATATATAAAAGAATATAACCAAAAATTCGGTGCAACAGTTATATTAACAAGTCATTATATGTCTGATATAACCGCTCTGTGTCCGAGATTAATGATGATAAATAACGGAAAATTGACATACGACGGTAAACTGACAGAGCTTACCGAACGCTTTTCTCCGTACAAAATAATAAAACTGAATATCGATGACTCATTATCACTGGAACAAGAAGACCTCGACGAAGCAGAATTACCGGCAGAAATCACCGCAAATGAAGGCAATGAATATATATTGCGAACCAAAAAAGAAGATGTGATCAAAGTCAGTTCGCAATTGATGTCATTATATAATCCTTTAGATTTCAACATAACCGATCCGCCTATTGAAGCAATAATCGACAGGATTTACACAAACTCCGATGATTCGGTAACACCCGGAGATGATCCGACAACATCAGTAACGACAACATCCGTGGAGGAGCCGTCATGAACATAAGAGGTGGTATTGCAATAGTACGATGTCAACTGTTCGGATTTCTGTCATCAAAAGGATTCTTTTGGACACTGGCACTCGGTTGGATGACGGGACCGCTTATTTATCTTCTTGTATGGTCAACAGCAGCATCGGGAGGAGCGATCAACGGATACGACAGGAATGTATTTATCCTGTATTATTTAAGCTTGATAATGGTGAATCAATTTACATATCCCACATCTCATTGGTCCACTGGTGAAGCAATCACAAACGGTTCGATATCTTCCGCGTTGTTGCGTCCGTTACCATTGATATATGGTGACATTGGATGCGACATGGCAGTAAAAATAGTATGCATGCCGTTTGTAACCGCAGTGGTTTTCATTCTCGGAGTATTATTCGGAGTGCGTGTCAACTTTTTACCGGCGGCTTTGCCGGCAGCTTTGATTGCATTATTATTTGCGTTGTTAATACGTTTTATCTTGGCACATACAGTAGCATTGCTGGCATTTTGGACACAACGCTCAAATTCGCTTTTATCAGTCAATGATACATTCATCTTTTTGTTTTCGGGACAAGTCGCTCCGCTTGCAATGTTTCCGTTGTTTTTAAGAAATATAGTGGTTTTCTTACCGTATCGATACATGGCAGCCTTTCCTGTTGAAGTATTAACGGGAACATTGTCTGCACAAGAAATCCGACAAGGGTTCATGATACAAACAGCATGGGTGATAATATTGGCAGGTATATGCTTCGCAATCACACAAAAAGGCAAAAAAAGATATACAGCCACAGGAGGTTAGGAGGAGACAGTACAAATGAGATATTTAAGATTGATATATATTTTTATCAGAACGGCATTTCAGGAAGAATCCGCGTTTCGCATAAATTTCTTTATGAATCTGCTTAATGTTGTTTTAACATTACTTGGTGGTATCTGTGGGATATACATTATATTTTACAACAACGAATTACTGAACGGTTGGACAATGCCCGAAACATTGACAGTTCTCGGAGTATATTTATTAGTACAATCGGTATCCGGGCTGTTCATTGCACCGAGCTTAGACAGGCTTGGCGGTTTGGGAGGAGAAATCGACAGCGGAACATTCGACTACACGGTGTTAAGCCCGATATCAAAGCAATTTTACATGAGTGTAAAACAATGGTCATTATGGCAACTGTTGCACATCGCAGTCAGTATCGGAGTAATCGTCTTTGCAATGAGCCAAATGAGCACAAGCACAAACTTTTTATCTGTGCTTTTGTTCATCTTTTCGATAATGATTGCTGTCGGATTATTATATTCAATACTATTATTTGTTAATTCAATAGCTTTTTGGTACAGAGGTACTTACGTATCATGGATAATAAATGATATAATGCAAACAGGACGTTATCCGATAGGGATCTATCCCGGACGCCTCCGCTTCATCCTGACATGGATATTCCCAATAAGTTTCATAGTTTCAGTTCCGGCACAAATATTAACCCAAAAAGCCGAACCCCTAATGATCCTCGCAAGCTTCGCTCTTCTGATAACACTTCTCACATTATCATCACTCTTCTTCCGCCTTAGCCTCCGCAAATACACTGGTGCATCAAGCTGATGTATACAGGACTTTGTCTTTACCTTAAATCCAACCCTCGCACTTTTTCTCTCAGCTTCAGCACCATGCCGGCGGAGACGGAGAGTTCGTCTACTCCCATGCGGAGGAAGGTTTCCGTGAGGGCTAAATCGCTTGCGAGTTCGCCGCAGATACCGCACCAGATTCCTGCTTTGTGGGCTGAGTCTGTTGTCATTTTTATCATTTTCAAAACTGCGGGATGGTGAGTATCACAGAATCTTTCAATCTCGCGATTTTGTCTATCCACAGCGAGCGTATACTGGGTTAAATCATTAGTGCCGATACTAAAAAACTGCACCATTTTTGCGAGGTCTTCGCTTATTATAACAGATGCCGGAGTCTCAATCATTATACCAAGCTCAACATTTTCGTTAAATGCAATACTATCTCGCCTCAGACCTTCTTTAACTTCCTCAACAATTGCCATGATTTCATCAATCTCACCCGTTGAAGTAATCATCGGAAACATTATTGCAATATTACCAAAGGCGGACGCACGATACAAAGCCCGTAATTGCGTTTTAAAAACCTCGGGTCTTGTCAGGCATATCCTTATTGCACGCATTCCCATTGCGGGATTTTCTTCATGCGGCAGATTAAAATACGGAGCTTGTTTGTCCGCTCCTATATCAAGTGTGCGGATAATTACTTTTTTGCCGTTCATTTGCTCGGCAGCTTTTTTGTATACCGCAAACTGCTCTTCTTCTGTAGGGTAGTTTGTGTTTTCAAGATATAGAAACTCACTTCTAAACAGTCCTATTCCGCCTGCGTCATTATCTACAGCACCCTTTATGCCGGACAAATCCAGTGCATTTGCATAGATTTTTATCTCCTGCCCGTCCTTTGTGACATTGGGCAACCCCTTAAGCGATTCAAGCCTTTCATGCTCTTTTTGTAATTCATCGCTCTTTTGCTTAATTGATATAACAATATCCTCATCCGGTTCAATATATAGCTTTCCGGCTGTACCGTCGAGTATTGCATGCTTGTTATCAGACTGTTCACACAGCTTTGTCCCTGTGCCGATAATTGCAGGAATTCCCATTGATTTAGCAAGAATTGACGTATGTGAGTTTAGAGAGCCTTCCATCATTACAAATCCCAGAATCAACTGCTTGTCAAGCTGCATGGTTTCACTTGGAGCAAGGTCGTCTGCAGCAATTATTGAAGGGATCTCCAATGTAAAAGGCTGATGTTTCTCGGGTGCGAGCGCTATTTGAACACGCTTTGAAATATCAAGAACATCTGCCGCTCTTTCCTTCATATATGCATCATCCATTGACGAAAAAACCTCGGAAAGCTCCTTTGAAGCCTCGTCAACAGCATACTCGGCACTGACCTTTTGGTCTGTTATCATGCTTGTAACAGGCTCAAAAAAGTCAGGGTCATCAAGCATCATTTTATGCACTTCAAATAACGCAGCAATTTCTTCTCCTGCATCCGTAGTTGCTTTTTTGTATAAATCATCCAGCTGCTCAATAGCTAATGTTCGAGCCTTTTCAAAGCGAGACAATTCTACCTCAACACTATTTTCTGTGTGGCGTATTATTTCGAGGGTAGCTTTTTTAAAGAAACGCAGCGGACCAATTGCAATTGCCGAAAAAACACTTGTACCTTCTATAACCAACATACTTACATCTCCCTGTTAATATGTAATTGGAAGGTACCAAGAGAACCGTCCCCTGGTACCTTCTAATACTTAGAGTGTGCTTAAGAATGCTTAGAGCATTTTCTTCAGCTCGTCTGCGACGTGTTGTACCTGTGTGCCTACAACTACTTGTACGCTTGTTTTGCTTGGTCGTATAACGCCGCTTACTCCTGCAGACTTAATTTTCTTCTCGTCTACAGCAGTATAGTCTTTAACCTCAACACGAAGTCGTGTTATGCAGTTATCGACAGAAGCAACATTTGCTGCACCGCCAAGGCCTTCAAGAACTGTGGCTGCAACTGCTGCAAAGTCACCGGTTGCAAGAGTAAATTTACTCTCTTCATCCGCATAGTCCTCGTCCTCACGTCCGGGTGTTTTGAGGTTGAGTTTTGTGATGATGACGCGGAACAGGAGGTAGTAAATTACTGAGAATCCTAAACCGATGGGTACAATCAACCATGGATTCACTGCAAGCGGTGTTCTTGAGCTGAGGAAAAGGTCAATAAATCCTCCGCTGAATTGGAAACCTGCACGAATCGGAAGTATTGCCATGACAAACATTGATACTGCTGTTAAGAAAGCATGAATAACATAGAGTACCGGTGCAAGGAACATGAATGCAAATTCAACAGGCTCTGTAACACCTGTCATGAATGATGCAAGTGCACCTGACATAAGGATACCGGCAGCTACTTTTCTTTGTGTGGTTTTCGCTGTATGGTACATTGCAAGAGCAGCACCCGGAAGACCGAACATCATGACCGGGAAGAATCCTGTCATATAGATACCGGTTTCGCCGCGTACACCGTCACCTGCTGTGCCTGCCCAGAAGTTTGCGAGGTCGTTGATTCCCGCAAGGTCAAACCAGAACACTTGGTTAAGTGCGTGATGTAATCCAATCGGAATGAGCAAACGGTTAAAGAATCCGTAGATTGCTGCACCCCAAGGACCAAGGCTGATGATGGCTTCGCCGAACGCAACAAGTCCGCCGTAAATGTAAGGCCAGATGAACATAAGGATAAATGCAACAACTATGCTTATTCCGCCCGTCACAATGGCAACACTACGTTTACCGCTGAAGAATGCGAGAGCATCGGGAAGTTTTGTGTTTTTAAAGCGATTGTAACAAAACGCACCTATAAGTCCGCATAGGATTCCGGTAAAGGCGTTACTGATGCTTCCAAATGCTTTTGTATGAACTTCGGAAAGCTCTGTGTTGAGAATTTGGCTTACTGAGCCGGGTGAGAGTAGTGTTGTAATTAACAGGAATGAAACAAGACCGGCAAGAGCGGATGTACCGTCGCCTTCGTCCGCCATTCCAATCGCAACACCGATTGCGAACAGGATTGGTATTCCGCCGAGTATCGCATCACCTGCTTGAACCAGAAACGCAGCTATCTGGTTATCACCACCCCAGGCATTCGGGTCAATCCAGTAGCCGATACCAAGCATAAGTGCGGCTATTGGCAGGGTTGCGACCGGCAGCATTAGAGATCTACCAAGTCTTTGCAGTTTTCTCATACGATTAAGTCCTCCTTATAAATATATAGTGGCTGTATTATAAAAAGGCATTTTTGTAAGCCTCATTATATTTGTTAAAGATTCTCGTTTAAAAACGCTTCTACTGCGGCTGCCGCAGCGTCCTCATCCGCTCCGTCAAATGTAAGTGTCAATTCATCACCACATTTCATGCCCAATGTCATAACACCGATAACACGCTTTGCATCAACCATTTTATCTGGTCTGCCCATTTTAATGTCACTTGAAAACTCGGCACACTTTTTTACAAGGAGTCCGGCAGGTCTGGCATGAATTCCAAGTTCATCCTTAATAATATACTTTATTTCTTTCATAAAATAGAAATCTCCTAAATTTTAAGAGTAATTAAAGGCTCGCCTGCTTTTATTAAACCCTCCGGTGCGAAGCTGACAGACTTAAACTTATCAGGGTTACACACAACAACTGGTGTAACAATTTCATAGCCCTCAGAGGATATTGCCTTTGCATCAAACTTCATTAAAACATCACCGGCTTTTACGTTTTCATCGGTGTTTTTGCATATTGTATAGTGTGTTCCTTTAAGTTTTACTGTGTCGATACCAACATGAATTAAAAGCTCGACGCCACTGTCCGTCTCGAGACTAACTGCGTGTCCGGTGTCAAACATCATTGTAACAAGAGCGTCTGTCGGTGCAACAATCTGCTCCGATTCAGGCATTACAGCTATTCCTTTACCTAAAATATCATCACTGAATACAGGGTCACTAAGCTTTTTTATGTCTATTACCTTACCATCCAACGGAGAGGGGATTATAACTTTTTTCGATTTAAAACCAAGCACAAAAAAATACTCACTTCACTATTATTTAATAAGAATTTTATACATGAAAATATTAAAAGTCAACTAAAAGTTTACAGTTTGTTCAAAATATTTTATGCACATATCACAGAAAATCATATTTCTTGCTATAATTGTGAAAATGTGGACACTTGTACAACAAAATGATAAAATATGCGGGCAAGTAATGTAAAAATAATTCTTTGTTTGTGAAGGAGAATTAGGATAATGAAAATCAGTGTTCTTGTTGTCAATGAAAATATTGAGGAAGGAAACAGATGGCGGGAAAGGCTAAGCAAAAAAGGGTATGAAGTTTTACCCGAATGCCTGGACATGTCTGATGTGTTTTATACCTTAACTCAAGAAAAGGTGCATATTGTTATATGTGCCGGTGGTATGTTCAGAGAGGAAACAATCCCGCTTCTCGAAGCTTCACAGATATATTTTCCCAGAATAAAAATCGTACTTGTCGGAATAATAGACAAAGATTACCTTTTCAGCAATCTCACAAATGTAGTGCTTACTAAATGGTTTCCTCCGGAGCTTGAAAAATACTGTGACCCGCATGCAATGTCCTCGACGAAGATTAAGTTATCGACACATCAAGCCTTGTCTCTTTTAATGGATGATAATTTCCTAAACGGTGAAGAAGCGGCATCAATACTAACACAATCAGCAAAATTAACCCCAAGCTATGTAATAATCTTTGTTCGCACAGATTATACAAATGACAATGTATATAAAGTCCTAGGCAACTGTATTGCTGAGCATAAATCCACATTTCTTCTGCCGTATCGTCAAAATGAATTTATTATTATTGCAGACAACTCACCATCAAAAGAGTATTGCAGAACAGTAGCATCCAATATCCGAGCAGGGTTATTAAAGGACACAAATACAATGTTCAGCATAGGCATAAGTCGGATGAGATATAAAGCAGATGAGCTTTATGCCTGCCGCAAGGAAGCGGAGCGGGCTTGCTCTGCTACACACATGTTTGGAGAAAACAGTGTCATTTTCATTGATTACCTGGATTCAAACGATATAGAATATATATATCCGTCACATAAAGAAAAGAAGCTTGTTGAAGCAACTATGGATGGAGATACTGCCTATGCTCTTCAAATGCTTGAAGAAATATTCGATGTTCTAAAAGCACGTGAAGGACTCAAGCAAAGCCTTATTAATAAAATAGTTTTAGGGATTATCGTAAAGCTGAACATCGCAGCGTCATCCCGAGTTTCCGCATATGAAAAAATGAATCTTGATTCATTGTCCCTGAAAACACTCATGTCTGCAAAAACTATTAACGAAGCATATGATTTCCTAAAAACAGGAATATGCGATTTTGCTTATGAAATGGATGAAATAGTCGATGTGACCCGCGATGCCTTATATCACAAGCTATCAGTTTCAAATGAAATCTCGACAGGCACAGCCGATGAGCTTGCAGAGGAGTTCGGAACAACTTTATGCTTTGTCAACACTGCAATCTACAAAAACAGTAAAAGTGATGTGTTTAGCTTTATAAAAACAGGAGATGATAAAAATGACAATAACTAAAATGCAGGATAATGGAAAAACTACATTGGCAGTGGAAGGAAGACTTGACACAACCACGGCTCCGCAGCTACAGGAAGCCATAGAATTGGCATTTGACGAACAAAAGGATGTGGAGCTTGATTTTTCACTGCTCATTTATGTTTCATCTGCAGGGCTTCGTGTCTTGCTTATCGGTATGAAAACAGCAAAAGCAAAAAATGCCAAGTTCACACTTACAGGTGTTTCGACTGAGATTATGGAAGTTCTTGAAATGACGGGATTTACTGACATGCTTACAATAGTATAGTCCTTATTAGCTCAAGTTATCGGCAATTGGTTATGAAGAATAAACCGGTATATTATAAGACTGGGAGAGACTAAGGTGAAGCTGAGAAATAAAATTCTAATTCCGGTTGCTCTCATTTTGATTGTTGCAGTTGCGATGATTACAATAGTAAATTACAATATTGCACGATATTACGTTACGGATATGATTGACACGGAAATTGATGCGGCAATAGATAATATTATTGCGGCAGAGCGTTTGTCAAAAGAAATAACCGGTATTGTAATAGATGAGCTTAATGTGAAGAATATCAGCCTGGTAAGAGCACTTGCGGAAATTATCAGGCTTGATTCGTCTGCTTTGGAAACAGATGAAATGATTAGGCTTGCCGATATGTTAAATGTTACAGAGGTTCATGTTGCTGATGATGACGGAATTCTTCGGCACGGAAACGTTGCGGAGTATTTTGGATTTGACTTTGCTTCGGGTAACCAGTCCAGACCTTTTTTAAAGATACTCGATGACCCTGCCTTAGAGATAGCTCAGGAGGCTCAGCCGAATGTAGCTATCGGAGCAATGTTTTCATATATAGGCGTGACAAGAACAGACAGACCGGGGCTGGTTCAAGTCGGCATAAGTGCAGAAATACTGGATGAGCTTACTGCATCTTTTGATATACAAAAAACTGTTGAAAGAAGCAGGCTTGGTAAAAACGGTTATATGTTTATAGTAAAGGACGGAATAATTACCGCTCATTTTGATGCTGATATGATTGGCAGAAGCTTTAATCCATCAGTACAACAACGCGTCAGTAAGCACAGATTATGGCTGACTTTTGATGGTGTGGAGTATTATGCGGGTGAATATAACACAAACGGATTTACTGCTTATGCTGTTGTTACGAGAAATGAGTTTTTTTCACAAATTAATATGATGAGCACCGTATCTATTGTTGTTTCTACTGTGGCAATTGTGCTGATACTTTTACTACTACTTTTTATATCATGGAGAATTACACTTCCGATTAAAAGCTTATTAACTGCTTCAAAGGAAATCGCACGCGGCAATCTGGATTACAGTATTGACATTCATACAAGAGATGAAATTGAAGAGCTTGGAGTGTCGGTCAATAAAATGGCTGTTGACCTGAAGGATTATATTGCAAATTTGCAAACTGTAACAGCCGAAAAGGAGCGAATCGGTGCCGAGCTTGATGTGGCAACAAAGATACAAACAAGCATGTTGCCGTGTTTATTTCCGGCATTCCCTCACAGAGATGAGTTTGATATATACGCCAGTATGCAGCCTGCCAAAGAAGTGGGCGGTGATTTTTACGACTTTTTCCTGATTGATGACCAAACTCTTGGGATTGTTATGGCTGACGTGTCGGGCAAAGGAATACCGGCTGCATTATTTATGGTTATTGCAAAAACACTTATAAAAAACACTGCACAGACCGCTTCATTTGGGGGTGGTGGAAAAAGCCCCAAGGAGGTTTTGGAAATTGTCAACAATCTATTGTATGAGAATAATGATGCAGATATGTTTGTTACGGTTTTTCTGGGATATTTTGAAATACCGAGCGGTAAACTGACATATGTCAATGCCGGACATAATCCGCCGCTGATTAAGCGGGCAGGAGAAAAATTTGATTGGCTTAAAACCAAGCAAGGCTTCATACTCGGCGGAGTAGAGGATATCTCTTATACTCAATATGAAATAGAACTAAAAGCAGGCGACGAGTTGCTTCTATATACAGATGGAATAACAGAAGCAGTAAATAATGAGGAGGAGCTATTTTCTGAACAAAGTCTGTTGGAATCTGCGAACAAAGCTTATGACTTACCTCTAAAGGAACTGACAGAGTCTATTAAGCGTGATATTGACACCTTTGCAGAAGGTGCACAGCAAGCTGATGACATTACTATGTTAATTTTACGATATTTAGGGTAAAAAATTTCTTACACATTTTTTTCACCATTTCGGGTGAGAAAGTGTGAAAAAATAAAACAAATGATATAAAATTACTGTGAAAAAACTACAGAAACAGCAGTAAAACTGTGAAACAAACGTGTAATGACAAGCTCTCCCGGATATGCTACGGTGATATCTGAGGAGGGTTTTATCATGACAAATATGGAAAAACTAATTAACGCAAAAGATTTTATGGACAAGCTATCAAATGGAATCGACCCTGTCAGTGACGACGTACTGACAAAAGACGCTATGCTCGGTAACATCGATTTATCCCGCTGTTTTTTCTTTACATCTGACATTCTGAGGCAGGTTATAGAAAATGATGGATTTATTGGCAGACGAACACGAAATTACGCAAATTTACCGCCATTTGCTTTGCCCGATGAACAGCGGAGCAAAATCGAAATAACCGAAAGACCTGCAATGATTAGACAATTCACGGAAAGTATTAACAATTTAATTGACACAACCACAATGCGAAAGCTAAAAGTAACAGCAGTTACAAAGTGGCTCGTTGAGAATGATTTACTCAGCGAAGAGGTAGTAAACGAAAAGAAACGGAAAATACCGACAAAAAAAGGTGAAAAGCTTGGAATCTTCTCGGAAACAAGGGAAGGTCACTACGGAAGCTATCTGGCAATACTCTACAAAGAACCCGCACAACGCCACATAGTTGAAAATCTGGACAAAATAATAACACTCTCCAACGGAGAGTAAATAAAAACAGTTTTGGAGCGTATCTGTACAAAAACGCTACCCCATCGTAAAAATAATGTTAATCTGTTATAATGGCAACCACACAGAAGCAATAAATCTGTCTAAATTGTCTAGCGATGTTTGCGATAAAATCTAAAATAAGCAGGTATAAATAAATGTTAACAACCGAGCGATTATTACATGGCGGAATTATGGCGAATTATCGCTGCACAGCAGCATGTCGGCATTGTCTTTATGCGTGTTCACCCGAACGAACAGACGGATATATAACAGAATCGACTGCTGATACTGTGGCTGATTTGTTAATAGCGGGAGGTTGCCGAAGTGTTCATATAGGCGGCGGAGAGCCGTTTTTGGACTTTGATGGCTTGGTTTCACTTGTTCGGATATTATCAAACTCCGGCATTTCCGTGGAATACATTGAAACAAACGCATATTGGGTATCTGACAAACTGCGATGTGAGAAGCGGCTGCAGGAACTATTACGTGCGGGTGCAGGTGCACTTTGCATATCTGTTGACCCATTTCATGCAGAATATGTGCCTATTGAACTGACATTGTCATTAGCGGAGTCGTGTCAAAAAGCCGGCTTTGGTTATTTTCTTTGGCAGGACAGATTTCTGCCTATGATGGCACGTTTGGACAGGAGTAAGATACAGAGCAGAGAAGAAATGGAGAAATTAATTTCTCCACATTATGTGCTCGAAACCGCAAAAAGTTACGGGTTACATTATGGTGGTCGTGCGATAAACATCGAGGCTGAGTATTCTGCGTTAAAGCCGGTCTCCGCAATTGTGGATAAGAAGCCTTGCCGCAGCTTAATATCAGGTGGTCATTTCCATGTAGATATGTATGGTCGTTATATTCCGCCGGGTTGCACGGGAATTGCTATACCGCTTAGTGAAGCAATTAACGGAATACCAAGCGGAAAATATCCGGTATATGAAGTGCTTCTAAAAAGTGGAGTTGGAGGATTATTGGAGCTTGCAAAAACTAAAGGTTTTACAGCTAATGAGGGTGGATATACTTCCAAGTGTGCTCTATGCTTTTACATTCGTCACTGGCTTTGTGAAAATTCACCATCTCCGGAGCTTGACCATGAGCATTACATAGAGGCTCTAAAGTATTGGTAGTGCATACATAATTATAAGCTCTTTCAATTTATTTTAATAAGACCGAAGCTTGCACTAGGTAGTTATTCGGGTCTAGTACACTTATTTCATCTAAAACAAAAAGATTATACATTGGACCCGCAAACTCCAGATTGTTTTCCTTTGCGAATGCAACCATACGTTCAGGAAGATTGCCTATAACACCATAAAACCCTCGGTTGTAACCTGTCAGGTATCGACCGGCTTTTTTTTGCTTTTTTCCGTCCGGGTCTACCGAGTAGAAACGAGTCGGGCGGATTGGATTATGCAGAAAATCATCTATAGTTTCCCACCAGCCGCCTATCGGATAACGCAGGTCTCCGCCTTTTGCTTCCAAATCCTGACAATAACGTTGAAAAGCATTATAAAAGGTTTCATCACCATTATAATCGTTAACTGGACCGAGAGTAACTGTTTCGCTTCCAAGATTTGTTACGGAAATTGTTTCATTATCGGCATAAAGCCCTTCTCGTATTTGATTATTAAACACCGCAATGACTTTTTTTGCATCCAGTAACAGCTCCATTTCCCGTGCAATGTCCTGTTCCTTGCGTGATAATAGCTCTAATAAATCTTCCGGTGTACGATTTCGCATTAGAGCACTGATTGTCTCCAGTGGTACGCCGATACTTTTTAGTGTGTTAATAAGATTAACCGTGATGGTTTGCAAGTATGTGTAGTAGCGATAGCTATTTTCGCCTCGGTAAGCAGGTCTGAATAACCCTACTTTATCATAATATATAAGTGCAGAGCGAGGTATTCCTGTCCATTCGGCAAACTCACTTATTGTTAAATAATCCTTCAGCTTCATTTAATATTCTCACTTAATACTCAATAATTGTTATTAAATAACGTAATAGTATGCTCAATAATTGTAACACACTGGAATTAAACTTTCAATTTTCATGAGTTTTTGCTTTTAATCGTAATATAAAACAAATATTAATATGAGAAAAAGCAAAAAAGTGTCAATATTACTATTGACTGTAAAGTTGCTTTATAGTCTACAATCACAATATCTCCACTAAAACTGTTCAAAAGTAAGCGAAAACGAACAGATAATTCCTTGTTGCACTCCGGGCAGACTATATGCTAAAGTTATCCCCCTAACTTTCATCATCTATACTGCCCGGTTTGTTGCATTTTATATTGAGCATTATGCAAAGGAATGAGCAGTAATTTACTGCTCATTCATCGTAAAACACTACCTTGTTTCGCCCTTCTCTTTTTGCGGTGTATAGAGCTTGGTCGGCTTGGGAGATGGCGGTTTCTATGTCATTGTCGCTTCCGGAAAGTACGGATGATACACCAATGCTTGTGGTCACTGGGATAATTTTTCCTTCAAACTCAATATTCATTTTCATGGTATTTTTCCGTATCCGCTCTATTAGTGCATCCACGCTCTCTTTTTCATTACATGAAACCAGCATTATAAACTCTTCGCCGCCGTATCGTGCGAATAAATCACCAACTCGGACGGATTCATTCGCCATTGCGGCAAAGCCTTTAAGAACATCATCCCCAATTTGATGCCCGTATGTGTCATTTATTTTCTTGAAATGGTCTAAGTCCATCAAAACAATATATGAAGCTTTTTTATCTCTGAAAGCATTATTTATCATCAATGTAATGCTAGCCATAAAGAAACGTCTGTTAAAGATACCTGTTAACGAGTCGGTATTAGCAGAGTGCTCTAAAACGGAAACTTCATCATTTAATGCCGATACATCTTTTTCATATTGCCTTTTTGTTTGAGCGGTGGCTTTTGTAGTATTTGCAAGCCGCATGCATAGAGCCTTGATAAGTGCTTGTGTTGCTTCCGGTTCATTTTTGAAAAACTCAAAGGCGTGGTCGCGATCAATAACAAATACAGTGACTTCTTCTTCTGCAAAAACAGTTGCGGTTCTGTTTATTTCCATGAACAATTCCATCTCGCCAAAAGAATCACCGTGAGATAACAAAGCAACGCAAAACTCGCCTTGCTTTCGGAAGTTCTTATATATACCTACAGAACCATCCTTGATGATGTACATTTTATCATCGAGCTTCTCGCCGTCACGTATTATTATATGCCCTTTGGGGAAGGTTTCCTGTATTGTCCAGCTTTCAGACAGAAGCTTAATATCTATCATCCAAATCCTCGATTCTATGATTAACTGCTTTGCATTATATCACATATTCATCTTACAAACACCCGTATATTACATTTCGCAGACGTGGTGCAACGTACTCCTCCCTGCTTGGGAGCAATTGTTGTGCATATACATATGTCAGGTCAAATGCGGGGTCTATAAGAACAAAGGTGCCTGCCATGCCTGACCAACCGAATTCACCTATGCTGCTGTTGCTGCCTCCGGCAGCTTTATCCACCATTGTACGAACACCAAGACCGTAACCGTAGCCGCTGTGGTGTTCCCAATCGTAGTCCTTTATCCTTGTTTCATCCAGATGGTTTGTCCGCATTAGTTCGATGGTTGGGTTGCTAATAACGCGGTATTTGTTTGCGGCAGTTCCGCCTGCACATAATGCGTTGGCGAATATTGCATAGTCATCTATTGTGGAAATCAAGCCGCCTCCGGGACTTTCGAATTTATTGTCAAGGTCAAAGCGTAGAGGTAGGGTTTTATGCTTATTGTGTTTTTTTGTTTTTTCATCGTATTCATAACAAGATACCATGCGTTTTTCTTTATCCTTTGGTAACTTAAAGAAGGTGTCCTTCATACCAAGGGGCTTGAATATATTTTCTTTAAAATACTCTCCGAGAGTTTTCCCCGAGATTACTTCTATCAGATAGCCCAGTACGTCATGGCTGAAGCTGTAATGGAATTGCGTGCCCGGCTCAAAGAACAAGGTGTCTTTGGAAAGAGCCTTAACGAACTCTTTTAAGGTATAGTTACCTTTTGTTCTTTTTGCCATCTTTTCACATTCCGGTGTAAAATTATATGTGATTCCCGATGACATGGTAAACAGGTCAACAATGCGAATCGGATTTTTAGCAGGTTCAACTTGAACGACACCTTTACTCTGCACGGTTTTTACGTTCATGGTTTTAAACTCAGGTATATAATTATACAGAGGGTCATTTAGCGTAAATAGTCCCTCTTCATAAAGACGTAAGGCAGATACACATGTAATAACCTTGGTCATTGAGTATACGGGATATAGTGTGTCAGGTTTTATGGGGGTTTTGGACTCGAGGTCTGCATAACCTGTCTGCTTACGATATACTTCTTTACCTTTAATATATATTGCCAGGTCTGTGCCCGGAATTCCCGCATTTTGTAATGATTCCATGAAGCCGGTTACTTTTGTAAAATCCATTGAAAGTGCTCCTTTTTACATTTGATGAGAGGTTGCTCCTCAGTCCCTTTATTATTATAGTTGATGATAGAGATAAATTCCAGTGCTTACAGGGATAAATTATTAATTGCGACAACTATTAATGAAGTACTCAATATTTAGTCATTAATAAACCTTGACGAATATTGTTTATTATGGTTTATTCATTTTAGTATAACATGGAGGTAGGTTTTAATGAAAAGAGAACAGGTACTGACAAAGAACGCACCTGCAGTTGTAGGACCGTATTCGCAAGGAATAAAATCCGGAGGGTTTTTATTTATTTCCGGACAGCTTCCGATAGATATGAAAACAGGCGAGTTCCCAAAATCAATAGGCGAGCAGACAAAATGCTGCTTACTAAACCTTGAGGCAATTGCAAAGGAAGCAGGAGCGTCTCTCCAAAACGCAGTAAAGCTTACCGTGTTTTTAACCGATATGAAGGATTTTGCCGAAGTTAATGCAGCATACTCTGAATTTTTCCCGAACTCACCGCCTGCACGTTCATGTATAGCTGTCTCGGCTCTGCCAAAAAACGCAGAAATGGAAATAGAAGCAATAGTCGCTTGTTAAGCTGCAATAAAAATTTTAAATGCAGCAAAGTGTGTTATAATTCGATATATTACATATCAGAGGATTGCAAATGAAACATGGTATTGTAAAATTTTGGGTCTGCAAGGAATGTGCAAAAGAATATATTGACAGACCGCTCGTATGTACAAAGTGTAACAGTCTTGAACTGGAGCTTAAATACGGCGGCTTGGTAACTGATGCCGAGGAATTGGAAAAACTTATTGAAACATATAAGTACAAGGATGATGAAGAACCCGACAAAAAGAAAAGAATCCGAATGTAAGCAAAAAGTAGCACGAACAGGTTGCATTTTCTAAAATGCAACCTGTAGTTGACAAAAAGCAAGCCATAGTTGATAGTGTTTCATATGGCTTTATTGTATTTTTGTCAGGAACTGCAGTTTTAAAATTAATTAAGGATGGACAGAAATTTGAGATTTTATGAAAAAATGCAAAAGCTTCGAAAAGAAAAAGGATTATCGCAAGAGGAACTGGCGGAAATGCTACAGGTTTCCCGGCAATCTGTTTCAAAATGGGAGAGCGGGCAGACGTTTCCTGAAACAGATAAGCTGATGACCCTCAGTGAGATATTCGGAGTTACAGTTGATAGCCTGATAAAAGATGGAGAGACAGAATCGGATTATAGTAACAGATACTCGACTCCATACTGGTCAACCCGCGGAAGAGTATATGAGTATAAAAGCGAGACTACTATTAACGGATTGCCGCTAGTCCATGTTCATATAGGGTTTGGAGCGAAAAGAGCAAAGGGTGTTATTGCAATAGGCAACATTGCAACAGGTCTTCTTTCAATTGGTCTTATATCAACGGGATTAATTTCAATCGGTCTGCTCGGACTCGGACTATTAAGCTTTAGCTTGCTCGCAGTCGGATTGGTTTTGGCAGTCGGTACTGTTGCAATCGGAGGCTTTGCAATAGGTGCTGTCGCAATAGGTGTTGTTGCACTGGGTGCCGTCGCAATAGGTCAATATTCACTCGGAGCGGCTGCGATAGCTTCCCGTGTTGCTGTCGGCGACCACGCTTACGCTCATATAGCTGTCGGCAGAGTTGTAAGCGGAACGATAGAGTTTATCGATACATCAGCCGTACGCAACTTCTCTTCAATAAGCTCGCTTGAAGTTAAAAATGCCATTCAAGCACAATACCCTGACACATGGAACTGGATCGTTGGCTTACTGACGTGGTTTTTAGGGTGAAATCAGCTCTTCTGCTTTTATTCTTGGATTGTGATAGCGATTTCGCCTTTGCGTTTTATTTCCGTATTCAATAGCTCTTACAGGGCACCAGCTTATGCACGCAACGCAATGCTCGCACTTGTGTTGCCACGTAGGCTTGTTGTCCTTTAGTTCGATATTATCGGTTGGGCATAGTCTTTTACACAACCCGCACCCTGTACATGTATCGCTTACAGTAAACTTTTTATCTAGTCTTTCAATATTATTGTACAAACTGTTCATGCTAAATGGAATTGCTTTAACTGTCTGCACTCCTGCTTTAATTTCGGCGGCACACTGACAAAGTTCGGAATCATTTTTGTTAAGAAGTTCAGAGCAGGTGTTTGGGTCAGTAGGATTGTACAGCAGAACATAGTTATCTGGCATTTTTATTCCCCTGCCGTAACTTAACTTATGCCCTTTAGCTTTTATCGCTTTTCTGATTGCACTGACTGCGCCCTTGCCACTGGAAGCACCCATAGTTATTATTGCAAAAATGTATGTTTCAGGCTCGATGGTTAGTGCTTCAACAAACTTCTTGACGGTACGAGGCATGTTCAAGTAAAACGCAGGAAACACAAACCCGACCTTTTCCCCGTTGCCTCCAACTGTTTCGCTTGGGACTGCCGATGTCATTTGTGATAACGGGATGTTCTCCAACTCTGCGGATAGCTTCTTTGCGGCATAAAGCGAGTTACCCGTTCCTGAAAACCAGAATATACGTGATTTTTCCATTTAGATTACCTCGTTTCTAATATTTTCATAAATTCTATTCGTAAACGATATTGTTCACAGGGTTTCCCATTCTACACACTAATCTTGTATAGCTCTGTTGCTTTATCTAAAGCAAAGCCGTTTTTTTCGAGTAGCTTTATTGAAGCAGTATTTTCTTTTACGGGGTCGGCAAAGATTTGGTTTGGGTTTTCTTTTGTTTTAATTAAGTCCATTAACAATTGAATCATCACGCTGCCAAGTCCTTTGCCTAAAAACGCTTCTTCGCCTATCATATAATCAATCCCGAATCCATACCTTCTCCTCAACACGAGAAATGCATCGTTTCATATACATCACTACCGTGACACTTTGATTAATATATCACAGCAATACATTATTTCAAAGATAAGACGGTTGTGATATAATCAAAACGATAAAGCTTTGCTTACAAGGAGAGAAATTATGTATTGCATAAGAAAAATAACCGACGATTTAGTCTGGGTGGGTGCTAATGACCGGCGTCTTGCTATGTTTGAAGGTGTTTATTCAGTTCCGTATGGTGTCTCGTACAATTCATATCTTTTAATGGATGAAAAAACTGTGCTGTTTGACACAGTTGACAAGGCAGTTGGACGCAGATTTTTTGAAAACATTGCTTTTTCTCTGGATGGAAGACAGCTTGACTATTTAATTATTCAGCATATGGAGCCTGACCACTCTGCCGTTTTGGATGAGTTGATTTTACGTTATCCGAATGTCAAAATAGTTTGTAACGCAAAGATTCAAATATTGATAAAGCAGTTTTTTGACATTGAAATTGACGCTCTTATTGTAAAGGAAGGCGATACGCTCAGTACAGGCAAGCATACTTTAAACTTTGTAATGGCACCTATGGTTCATTGGCCTGAGGTTATGGTGACATATGATTCAACGGACAAAATACTGTTTTCAGCGGACGCATTCGGAACATTTGGTGCTCTAAACGGTGCGATTTTTGCCGATGAGGTTGACTTTAATGCAGATTATATGAATGAAGCCCGTAGATATTATACAAATATTGTCGGTAAGTACGGAGCACAAGTCCAAGCTTTATTAACTAAAGCGTCAGCACTTGAACTTAAAATGATTTGCCCTTTGCATGGCTTTGTTTGGCGTGAAAATCTGTCCGACATTATTTCAAAATATTCTCTTTGGAGCTCATATCAACCGGAAGAAAAAGGTGTAATGATTGCATACGCATCCGTCTACGGCAACACCGAAAATGCAGCGGAAGTTTTATCAACGATACTGCGAACCAAAGGTGTTAAAACAGTAATGTTTGATGTCTCGGTCACTCCTGTATCGGAAATTATAGCGGCAGCGTTTAAGTGGAGTCACCTCGTATTTGCGTCCACTACATATAATGCCGGCATTTTTGTGTCAATGGAAGATTTACTAAATGACCTGGTTGCACATAATATTCAAAATCGTACTGTTGCCGTTATTGAAAACGGCTCATGGGCTGCCACAAGCGGTGGATTGATTCGTGAAAAATTCAGTAAAAGCAAGGATGTTAATATACTCGAACAAAAGATAACCATAAAATCGGCTATAAAAACAGAGCAATACCAAGAGCTTGAAAAAATGGCAATTGCTCTTGCGGAGAGTATAAAATAGTTGATAATTAATTAAGCAAACGGTAAAATAACATTATATAGTTACATTTTACGAAAGGAGAGCAAATATGAAATACGAATGTTTCTGCGGCTATGTATACGATGAAGAAAAAGGCGAACCCGACAGCGACATTGCAGCCGGAACAAAATGGGCTGACGTTCCCGCCGATTTTACCTGCCCCGTCTGCGGTGCAGATAAAGGAGCTTTTTCGGAAGCATAGGGTTGTTTATTTTAAAGTAAAAGAGTGGTTCTGTTATGCAAAGAATATATTATTGCATAACAGAACCATACTCTTGCTTTTTTCATTTAATTTTTATATTGACAAAACTATCTCATGTGATATTATATGAAATAGATTAGTTAGCATAACTAACTAATTCTCAAAATAGCAGATAAATAAATATCAAATTTCCAGGTACGCGAAACAAATTACTTCAAGTTAACAGGAGTGCCTAGTATGGATGATTTTGAAAAGAGTTTAAATTACGTTCTTGTTGATACTTTTAATTCGATTCTTAAGTTTGAAGAGAGCTCGCTTAAAAAAATTGTCAGTGTTCCTGTCACTATTACAGAAGCACATATGATCGAGGTTGTTGGTGAGCAAAGAGACGACGGGACAACTGTCAGTGATGTTGCTTCTGTTCTTGGTGTTTCAATGCCGACTGCAACTGTGGCATTAAAAAAACTTGAAAGCAAAGGCTTCATTAATAAAGAGCCGTGTGCAAGAGACGGGCGTCGTATGATGATAAGCCTTACGGATATGGGGAAAAAAGTTAATAGAGCACATAATCTTTTTCACAAACGGATGGTTAGAAATATAAGCAATCAATTTCCGGATGCAGAAAAGGATGTTTTATTTAAAGCGGTAACAAGGCTAAACGACTTCTTCAGAGAACGAGTCGAAGCGTAGTGGTAGGGTGTTGATGAGCAGCCTCATATTGATAGAAAAGAGAAGTTGATAATATGAGCCTAAAAGTTCTTGGCATGGGTATGGGGATTCCTGAGAGGGTTGTTAGTAATGATGAGCTTGCGGAGTTTCTTGATACAGATGATGAGTGGATTGTTACAAGAACCGGTATAAAAACCAGACGTGTTTGCACAAGCGAATCATTAACAGATTTATCAGTGGTTGCATCTTTGCAGGCGTTAAAAAACGCGAAGCTATCTGCAAGTGATATTGATACTATAATCTGTGCCACTCTCGGAGGAGAGCATCGCACACCCTCGCTTGCTTGTTGTGTTGCTGAGAAAATCGACGCAAAATGCACTGCATTTGATATTAATGCCGCGTGTACAGGATTTGCTTATGCACTTGATATCGCCTCCGCTTACTTAAGCTCAGGGAAAGCAAAAAACATCCTTATTATCTGTGCCGAAATGATGTCAGTACAAGCAGACTGGAACGACAGAAACACCGCAATCCTGTTCGGCGACGGAGCAGCTGCATGTATTGTAACAGCGGGTAATGCGTTGAAGTACATATCTCTATCCGCAATACCGGAAACAACCATATTAAACTTACCATCAGACACCGGAAACAGCCCATATATTAAAACAAAAGTTGAGAGAAGCTACTTGCATATGCAGGGACAGGAAGTGTTCAAGTTTGCTGTAAATATAGTAAGCAAAGACGTAAAGCAAGCACTCGAAGCACTTGATATATCACCGGAGCAGATTGATTTTTATGTCTTACACCAGGCGAATAAACGTATTATAGATTCAATAAGAGCAAAGTTAAAACAACCCGAGGAGAAATTTCCTATTAATATAAACAAATACGGCAACATTTCCTCTGTATCGGTTCCTCTGTTACTGTGTGAAATGTTGGAAGAGCATAAAATAAACCCGGGCGATACGCTGTTTATCTCAGCCTTCGGAGCAGGCCTAACCGCAGGGAGCTGCGTCTTAGTCTGGGAGTGATATGTATAAAATGAGTTTCGGAGGTAGTATATTTACTTCTGACAAGCGTAATCATGGACGGTGGAGCGCGTGAGTATGTACATGGACGTACATCGAGCGAAAAAGAAGTAAATATACTACCTCCGAAACTCAATAAAAATAAGGAGAAAAATTATGTTAGAAAAAATTACAGAAGTTCTTAGAGATTACAAAGGTGACCCCGATCTTGAGGTTACGGAGCAAAGTACATTTGCGGAAATGGAGCTGGACTCATTGGATACAGTTGAGCTTGTAATGAGTCTTGAGGAAGAGTTTTCGGTCACGATTGAGATGAACGAGAACATCAAGTCTGTTGGGGACCTAATTAAGATTATTGAAAGTGCATAGTAATTTTATGATTAAAACATCAATATGCGATTTACTTGGAATAAAATATCCGGTTTTCCAAGGCGGTATGGCGTGGGTGTCGGACGCAAACCTTGCCGCTGCTGTTTCTAACGCGGGCGGACTTGGGATTATTGCCGCAGGAAGTGCACCCGGAGCTTATGTATCCGAGCAGATTAAAAAAGCAAAAGCACTTACGGGCAATCCATTTGGTGTAAACATTATGCTGATGAGCCCGTTTGCAGATGAAATTGCACAGATAGTTGTTGATGAAAAGGTTGCAGTTGTGACTACAGGAGCAGGTAATCCTGCAAAGTACATCAGCATGTGGAAGGACGCGGGCATTAAAGTAATCCCCGTTGTTGCGTCAACAGGGCTTGCGAAAATGTCTGAGCGGAGCGGAGCAACTGCGATTATCGCAGAGGGCGGTGAAGCCGGCGGTCATATCGGTGAGCTTACAACCATGGCACTTGTTCCTCAAGTGTGTGATGTGGTGGATATACCTGTTATTGCAGCCGGTGGAATTGGTGACGGGCGAGGTATTGCCGCCGCATTTATGCTTGGTGCAGCCGGTGTGCAAATGGGGACACGGTTTTTAGTCGCAAAAGAGTGTAATATACATCAAAATTACAAGGATAAGGTCTTAGCGGCAAAGGATATTGATACTATTTCAACCGGTAAAAGATTAGGACATCCGGTACGTTCAATAAAAACACCTTTTTCCAGAGACCTATATTCCAAGGAATATGATTCAACAATTTCAAACGAAGAGCTTGAGCAGCTTGGCACAGGAGCCTTGCAAATGGCTGCTGTAGAGGGTGACTTAAAAAACGGTTGCTTTATGGCAGGACAGATTTCGGGACTTGTGAAAAAAGAACAGACGGTAAAAGAAATTATCGATGAACTGATGAGCGAAACCGAAAAGGTGCTGAGCGGGTGCTTTGAGGAGTTAAAGAATGAGTAAAATTGCTTTTGTATTTGCCGGTCAAGGAGCACAAGCGGTTGGTATGGGGCAGGATCTATACGAACGGTTTGACAGTGTAAAAAAGCTGTATGATTTATCTCCTGAAACACGTGATTTATGCTTTAACGGCACTAAAGAAGATTTGGACATAACTGTAAATACCCAGCCTGCTGTGTTTTTGACAGATTTAGCCTGTGCGGCGGCATTATCCGAAAAAGGAGTAATCGCAAGCGGTGTTGCAGGTTTTTCCCTCGGTGAGATAGCTGCTGCGTGTTATGCGGGGATGATGGATGATTTACAGGCGTTGAGGTTCGTTCTGCATAGAGCAAAGGCAATGCACGAATGTGCTCAGGAAAGCAAAGGCACAATGCTTGCAGTCTTAAAACTATCTGATGAAAGTGTCCAAAACATTTGCAAATCCATTCCCGAAGCATATCCTGTGAACTATAACGCTCCCGGTCAAGTTGTAGTTGCATGTGCTGAAAGCACAGTAGAGATGTTGCAAAATGCCGTGACAGAGAATGGTGGAAAGGCAATAAAGCTTGCAGTCAGCGGAGCATTTCATAGTCCCTTCATGGATAAAGCAAGTGCAAGTGTTGCAACTTATCTTGAAAATGAGAGCCTTGGTGCAATGAAAATACCTTTATATTCAAATGTTACAGCACAGAGATATGACACCCTTGATGCACATTCGATGGCAAGTCCTGAACGCTTACTGACAAAACAGGTTAATCATCCGGTCTTGTGGCAGGAAACTATTGAAAATATGATTAACGACGGTTTTAGAGTTTTTATTGAAGCAGGACCCGGAAAAACGCTAACGGGACTGATAAAAAAGATAAATCCTGATGTGCGGATATATAACGTGTCGGACGTACCATCACTTGAGAAAACTATTGAGGAGTTAGACAATGCTTAAAGGAAAAACAGCGGTTATAACCGGAGCTTCGACGGGAATCGGTAAAGCAATTGCTTTGAATATGGCTGAGCAAGGGGCAAATATCGCTATCATATTTATAGGGGATAAAAAATCTGCACTTGATGTGAAAAAGCAGGCAGAAGGATTTGGCGTAAAAGCAGAAATATATGAATGCGATGTTTCTGATTTTGAGATTTCCAAAACGGTTTGCGAGAAAATTGTTGAGGATTTTGGCTCTGTAAATATTTTGGTTAATAATGCAGGAATAATCAGAGATAATCTTTTATTGCGTATGAGCGAAGCAGATTTTGATTCGGTTATCAGCGTAAACTTAAAAGGTGTATTTAACATAACAAAGCACCTGTCCCGCTCAATTATGAGGTCAGAGGCGGGTAGAATTATTAATATTGTGTCCGTTAGCGGAATTATGGGTAACGCAGGGCAGGCTAACTATTCGGCGGCAAAAGCCGGTGTTATCGGGTTGACCAAAACCACGGCAAAAGAGTTTGCGGGCAAAAGCGTCACGTGTAACGCAATAGCTCCCGGATTTGTAGTTACAGATATGACCGCAAGCTTACCGCAAGCGGTAAAGGATAACGCCGAGAGCAGCATTCCTTTAAAGCGAATGGGCACAGTTGATGAAATCGCAAATGTTGCGGTTTTCCTTGCATCCGATATGTCGTCATATATCACGGGAGAAGTGATAAAAGTCGACGGCGGCATGTGCATGTAGTTATGGAGGTAGGTTTGTGAAAAGAGTTGTTGTTACAGGGCTTGGGTGTATAACACCGATAGGAAACAATGTTGAAACCTATTGGGAGAGTCTTATTGCCGGTAAGCATGGGTTTGGTGAAATTACCAAGTTTGATGCCTCTGATTTAAAAGTCAGAATTGCTGCGGAGGTTAAGGATTTTAACCCCGAAGCTTATATTGAAAAAAGCGACATAAGAAAGACCGATATATATGCTCAATATGCTGTAGCTGCTGCTACGCAAGCGGTTGAGGATAGTGATATTGTCGGTAATGTTGATTCGAACAGATTTGGTGTCTATATCGGCTCGGGAATCGGGGGAATTTCAACATTTATAAATGAAACCGAAAAGATGCTAACCAAAGGTGCGCAAAGGATTTCTCCGTTTTTTATTCCGATGATGATTGCAAATATGGGCTCAGCACTTGTTGCTATGAAATATGGTGCAATGGGACCAAATTTACCGACAGTCAGTGCTTGTGCTTCTGCAACAAACGCAATCGGCGAGGCATTTCGTGCTATAAAATTCGGTTATGCTGATGCGATTGTAGCCGGTGGAGCGGATGCTTGTGTTAATCCGCTGGCAGTCGGCGGTTTTATAAATTGTCAAGCACTTTCAACCACAAATGACCCGGATAACAGCTCCATGCCGTTCGACAAACGGCGGGACGGATTTGTTATGGGTGAGGGTGCCGGGATTATTGTTCTTGAAGAGTACGAGCATGCAAAAAAACGAAATGCAAATATATACTGTGAAATCAGCGGTTACGGCAACACAAACGATGCATACCATATTACTGCTCCCCATCCCGAAGCACTGGGGGCAACGCAGTTGATTAGGTTAACAATGGCGGAATCAGGATTGGAAGCGGACGAGAAGCTATATATAAATCCGCACGGCACATCCACACCGCTCAATGATAAAACCGAAACTCTTGCAATCAAAAATGTTTTTGGTGAGCTTGCATATAAATTGCCTATCAGCTCGAGCAAATCGATGATAGGACATATGCTTGGTGCAGCAGGCGGATGTGAAGCCATTGCGGCAGTGAAAACAATTATAACAGGTATAGTCCACCCGACAGTCGGATACAAAGAACCCGACCCGGACTGTGACCTCGACTATGTGCCGAATGAGGCGAGAAAAGCGGACATCGATAAAGCAATGTCAATCTCACTTGGCTTTGGCGGTCACAACGCAGCAATTTTGTTTAATAGGTTGTGAGGAGCAGAGGAGACGGCTCCAATTGCCTGATGGATAATTTGAAAGGAATGAAAAAATGAATCTTGAAAATGTAAAAGCACTTGCTGATGTGCTCAATACAAAGGGTCTTAGTGCAATTGAAGTTGGCGAAGGGGAGAACCGTATTCGTATTGAAAGAGAGATAACGGAAGCGTCATCTTCAACAATTCCATCGAGCGTATCACCGTCCGTTGATGTTGCTGAAGCAGCTGCTGTTAATCTGTCATCAGACCAAGGCAATCTTACAGAAATAAAATCGCCTTTGGTTGGCGTTTATTATGCCGCTCCGTCACCAGAAGCCGAAACATTCGTGAGCATAGGCAGTAAGGTCAAAAAGGGTGATGTTCTTTGTATCATTGAAACGATGAAGCTGATGAATGAAATCGTAGCAGAGCAGGACGGCGAGATTGTTGATATCTGCATAAAAAACGGTGACATTGCAGAATACGGACAGGTTTTATTTAAGATTCAATAAAATTACGGCAAAGAATCGGCAAGGAGAAAAAATAATGAACAGAGATGAAATAAAGAGTATTCTACCGCATAGAGAGCCTATGCTGCTTGTTGATGAGGTGGAGCTTGTTGATGATATGGCAATAGGTCGCTATACCGTTAAGGGCGATGAGTTTTTCCTGCAGGGACATTATCCGGGAAATCCAATAGTTCCGGGAGTTATTCTTTGTGAGATGATGGCACAGTCCTCCTGCCTGCTGGTGCAAAGTGAAGGAGAAAAATTCACACCGTATTTTACAGGGTTAAAAAACGTAAAATTTAAAGAGAAAGTAATACCCGGAGATACTATAGTATTCAAGGGTAAAAAAACAGCTCAAAAGGGTCCGTTTTACTTTATCAGCAGTAACGGATATGTAAATGGAAAATTATGTGTAACCGGCGAGTTGTCTTTTGCTGTCATGCAGGAGAAATAAGACGTTAAGCAAGTCTTTCCGGCGTGTGAGAGGAATGGTTAATATATGTTTCATAAAATACTAGTTGCGAACAGAGGCGAAATAGCTATCCGGGTGATTCGCGCATGCAAGGAAATGGGAATCGCAACTGTTGCGGTGTTTTCAGAGGCTGACAGAGAGTCGCTGCATGTAAGTCTCGCGGACGAAAGCTATTGCATAGGCGGTGCATTGTCAAAGGATAGTTATCTCAACAAAGAGGCGGTTTTATCTGCGGCTATGGCTTCAAATGCGGAAGCGATACATCCCGGCTATGGCTTTTTATCCGAAAACGCGGAGTTTGCAAAGCTATGTACAGATAATGACATAGTCTTTATAGGTCCGAAGGCTGAAACAATTTCTCAAATGGGCGACAAGGACATGGCACGGAAAACAATGCGGGAAGCAGGCGTTCCGGTTATCCCCGGATGTGATTTGGTTGAGAGCCTTGAGCACGCAAAAAGTGAAGCTGAAAAAATCGGTTTTCCGCTCCTTATAAAAGCACGCTCGGGCGGCGGCGGGCGAGGAATTCGTCACGTAAATTCACAAAGTGAACTGGAACAAGCATATAATACTGCAACCGCAGAGGCGACCTCGGCATTTGGCGACGGTGCTGTATACATGGAGAAATTCTTGTTTCCCGTTAAGCACATTGAAATGCAACTACTCGCAGATAATTTCGGCAATGTTGTATGCCTCGGAGAACGTGATTGTTCAACACAGCGTAAAAATCAAAAGCTGATTGAAGAAAGCCCTGCGGCAATAATTTCAGATGAAACACGAAAACGCATGATTGATATATCCGTACAAGCGGGAAAAGCCGTGGATTATCGAGGAGCGGGCACAATAGAATGCCTTTATGATAAAGACGGGAACTTTTATTTCATGGAAATGAATACCCGCCTGCAGGTTGAGCACCCCGTTACAGAAATGGTAACACTGATAGACCTTGTTAAGTGGCAAATACGCATTGCTTCGGGAATGGAGCTTGGATTTACTCAGGAAGACATACATTTTTCCGGCTGTGCTATTGAATGCCGCATAAATGCAGAAGATCCGTATAATGATTTTAGACCCTCGGGCGGCAAGGTTGAAATGCTGCATGTGCCGAATGGTCCTTGGGTAAGGTTTGACTCAGCAATATATCAGGGCTACACGATTCCACCATTTTATGATTCCATGATTGGTAAGCTGATTGTTTATTCAAAAACAAGAGATGAGGCAATCCGAAAAATGAAAGCTGCTCTTTGCGAGTTAATAATAGAAGGCGTTGTCCATACAGCGTCATTTCAGGCGGAGCTGTTATCTTCGGAGGAGTTCGTGGATTCAACCTATACAACCGATTATTTATTAAAGTATCTTTAAGCTGTCGTTACTGATGTGACTCGAAGGTCTATGTGTTAAAAAGGGAAGGAATGGTTATATATGAGATTCAGAAAGCCAAAAAACGCACTTGAAGGGCATGGCAGAACAGCCCCGGGGGTCAGTGATATCGTCGAGGATGGGGCAACGCCATGTGTAAAATGCAAGAAAAAGCTTACTACGGATGAGCTGGAAAATGAGAAGCATGTTTGCCCGTATTGCAGACATCATTACAAAATGAATGCCCGTCAGCGTATACATATGCTTGCGGACACAGGCACATTTGTTGAGTTTGATAAAGACCTGACACCGCGAAACATTCTTGGCTTTCCCGAGTATGATGAAAAGCTTGAAACGGCACGCCTGCAAAGCTCCGAAACTGACAGTGTTGTTTGCGGAGAATGTGTAATCAACGGAATCAAGGTTGCGATATTTGCTATGGAGCCGTCCTTTATGATGGGCAGTATGGGCAGCATTGCCGGTGAGAAAATAACCAGAACATTTGAACGTGCACTGGAGCAAAATCTTACTGTTATCGGATATGCTGTTTCCGGTGGTGCTCGTATGCAGGAGGGTATGGTCTCTCTAATGCAAATGGCAAAAACCAGCGGAGCAGTGAAAAGACACAGTGATGCGGGGAACTTGTATGTTTGCATTTTAACCGACCCGACAACAGGCGGTGTAACTGCAAGCTTTGCAATGGAAGCAGATATTATACTTGCAGAGCCTCATGCACTTATCGGATTTGCAGGTCCGAGGGTTATAGAGCAGACAATACGCAAAAAACTGCCAACAGGGTTTCAGCGTGCGGAGTTCCAGCTTGAGCATGGGTTCATCGATAATATTGTGTACAGAAAAAGCCAAAAAGCTTATTTGACAAAGCTGCTGGAAATGCACGGAAGGGAGACAGCGTAATGACGGCATATGATAGAGTTACTGCGGCACGTGAAAAGAAACGCCTGACATCTCTCGATATGATAAACGGAATTTTCGATGATTTTCTGGAAATGCACGGTGACCGCCGATTTGCAGATGATAAGGCAATTGTAACAGGGCTTGCTTACCTTGACGGAATGCCTGTTACGGTGATAGGTATTGAAAAAGGGCATACTATAAGGGAGCGTTCAATGCGAAACTTCGGCTCTTCACATCCCGAGGGCTATCGTAAGGCTCTTCGTCAAATGAAGCTTGCAGAAAAGTTTAACCGTCCCGTTATATGCTTCATTGACACATCCGGTGCGTACTGCGGAATTGGTGCAGAGGAACGAGGGCAAGGGCAGGCAATAGCGGAGAATCTTATGGAAATGAGCACGCTGAAAACTCCTATTATCTCTATAATAATAGGTGAAGGCGGAAGCGGCGGAGCATTGGGGTTGGCTGTTGCCAACGAAGTATGGATGCTCGAAAACGCAACATATTCCGTAATATCTCCCGAGGGCTGTGCCAGCATTCTATGGAAGGACAGCTCCAAAGCACCGGAAGCAGCAGAATGCTTAAAGCTAACTGCACAGGATTTATTGGAGCTGAAAATAATTGACAAGATTATAGCAGAAGGTGACCTTTTGATTGATGGATTACGCTCGCAGCTCTATTCAACCATCGAGCAGTACAAAGCAATGAAAACCGGGGAAATGACAGAGCAAAGGTATAACAGATTCAGAGCTATCGGTGTGTCGTGATGAAACAAAAAGGTATATCAACATATGATTTGTGCATAATGGCTGTATTTACAGCTATTATCGCAGTTATGGCACAAATAATAATCCCCATGCCGTTTCTTGTTCCAATGACTTTGCAAACACTGGCAATAGCTATGGCAGGAGTTTTGCTTGGTGCTAAAAAAGGAACAATATCCACTATTGTGTATGTGCTGATAGGAGCAGTTGGTGCTCCTATTTTTGCAGGCGGAACAGGAGGACTCGGAGCAGTCTTCGGCCCCACAGGCGGATTCATTATGTCCTTTCCACTACTGGCATTGGCAGCAGGAGTCGGAATCGAAAAAAGCTGTATGGACTCCCAAAGCACAAAGAGCAAAGCTCTATGGCTATGGGGTAGTCTTGTTATTGGTGTAACAGTAAACTACTTGTGTGGAGTCATATATTACAGCATAGTGACATCAAACGATTTAGCCACATCGTTTGTAGCCTGTGTATTGTTCTTTATACCAACAGATGTGTTAAAAATTGCGATAACAGGACTCCTAGGGACAAAGGTGCGAGCAGTTTTATATAAACGGGCAGCATAATGCCTGTAAGTATTTAAATATATGCAATCACTTGACAACCGGAACGCTTGTCTATATAATTATATATATGAAGTTTGAGTGGGATTTCGATAAAAATAAAGAAAATGTTGAGAAACACAGCATATCATTTGAAGAAGCACAGCTTGCATTTTGTGATAAAAAGCGTATTATTGAGAAGGATGTTAAGCATTCTACGTCAACAGAAACACGCTTTTTTCTATATGGTGATACAGGAAAAGGTATCGCCACTGTGAGATTCGTTATAAGAAATGATTTTATTAGGATTATCGGTGCAGGCTACTGGCGACAAGGAAGGAGTAAGTATGAAAAGCGTTAAATATACAGATGCCCCCCAGGATATTACCGATGCTTTGAGTGTAGCAGAAGCCGTTGATGACTTTTTACCATCCCCGGAGTATTTTGCGGAAGCTCTGTCAAAGGAAAAAATCAGTCTTAATATAGATGCAAGGACTGTTGCACGATTTAGAACATATGCAAGACAAAACGGTTTGAAGTATCAAGCACTAATGAATCAGGTTTTGAGTAGTTATGCAGACAAAAGGCTATAAGCAAAACAAAAAGAAAAGAGAATGAATGAAATATAAGTACGAGACTCATATGCATACTGCGGAGGTTAGTGCGTGTGCGGTTAAATTTGCTGCTCAACAGGTTGCGGCGTATAAGGATAGAGGATACACGGGGATAATTATTACTGACCATTTTATTAATGGTTATACCACTTGCCCTAAGGATTTGCCATGGGAAAAGAAAATGAGGTTTTTTATTACCGGATATGAAGAGGCAAAAAAGATGGGGGAGAAAATTGACCTTGATGTGTTTCTTGGTTGGGAGTTTACAATAAAAGGCTCGGATTTCTTAACATACGGGCTGGATTTGGGGTTTTTACTTGATAACCCGAATATTGACAGATACAACATTGAGGATTACAGCGAACTTGTGAGAGAAAACGGCGGGTTTCTGGCACAAGCTCATCCGTACAGAGATGAATATTATATAGAAAATCCATATCCTGCAGAGCCTCATTTAATTGATGCGGTTGAAGTCTATAATGTGATGGACAGAGATACATCAAACGAAAAAGCTCTCGATTTTGCAGAAGAAAACAACCTGCCAAAACAGGCAGGCACTGATGACCACGGTCGAGGAAGCTATAGCTACAGTGGTATTATATTAAACAAAAGAGCCGAAAGCATACACGATATAATCAATGCGATAAAAGCAAAAGAAGTCGGGCTTATTGCGCCCCAATATTACTTTTTATAGAAAAAGAAAGCCATCGCTATATGTACTATCTAGCCGTATTAATAGCATTATCCGCATTCTCCGCTATCACCGCGTAAGATTTCCAGCCCATGCTCAAGTGCAGGTAAAACAGCAGCAAGGTTTTCGCATGCAGCTTTTGGACTTCCGGGCAGATTAATTATCAGTGACTCACCTCGAATGCCTGCCTGCTGTCTTGCGAGAATTGCACGGTTTGTTATTTTCATACTCTCAGCTCGCATTGCCTCCGGTATTCCGGGGGTCATTTTTGTACAGACGGATTGTGTTGCTTCAGGAGTGACATCTCTATGTGAAAATCCCGTGCCGCCTGTTGTGACGATTAAGGCAATATCATATTCATCGGCATTTTTGATAAGCTCATTTTCAATCATATCCTGTTCATCGGGAACAATAGAAGTATTCGCAACACTATAGCCGGCTTTTTCAAGCAGCTCACAAACTGCGGGACAAGCGAGGTCTTCACGCTTACCTTCAAAGCATTTATCACTTACTGTTATAACCGATGCAGTGTACATGCCGCATATATCCTCCTCGAATATGGTATAATATTTATGCAGATTTATTTTATCATAGGGTTTTATTAAAACGCAATGCACAAGATTAGAAGGAATGTTTTTATGCAGTTAAAAAAACCAGTGGATTATATGCAAAAAGGCAAAAAAGCCAAGATCACTATAGTTATATCTATAATTATTGCAATAGTCTTGCTTGCAGGCACTATTGCGATTATTTCCCACAAAAGAAAAATACAAGCAGAAATAAAAGAACACATGTCTAATGCAGTGCTGCACACAAAGGAAGGTATTGCCAATGCCATCCCAACAGTTGAAATGTTTGCACACTTTTTTAGTATGCTGACCATGGCAGAGGAAACTATTGAGAAAGCAGCAGAGAATACGGATTTCAATGGGGGTTTATTGCTATATGAAAAAGCAAATTTAATATATGAGGAGGCAGATATAATTGCTAAAGCACTCAGCTTCAAAGAGGGAATAGCAATTGCCGAAACGGGTATTAAAGGAGTTCATGAAAGCATTGTTATTGCAAAGCGTAATGAGGGTTTGAGATTACTTGAAATGGGGAGTCTAAGCGAGGCGAATATGCAAGACTATGACTTTGATATGCTTTCTGAATCGCTTGAGTACTATCACGCGGCATTAGGTATTTTTACAGAAATAGGCGATTTGGAAAATGCGGAAATGACACAGGCAAGAATAAACGATATTGAAGCACGTATAGCACAAAATAACACCACACATGAGGATAACCAAGGAACTACCCCCCCGGATGCAATAGAAGAAAACGAAATTTTATCAAACTATAATCACAACACAAGGATAAATTTTGATTTACGAACGCCGATTGATTTTCAAAGACAGCGACCTGCAAGTGAAATCCTAATGGGCACACATGAAGGGTATAATGAGGGTTGGTATAACGGATGCGGATGGATTGCAACATATAATGCACTGCTGTTACTGGAAAATCCTATACATCCGGCTGAGATTGTCAAGCATTTTGAAGAAAGTGTCGGTATTGTGCTCGGTGGAATATTCGGTACATATCCGAATGCAATTGAAGATTATTTAAGAAGCTTCGGTTACACTGTGAATCAGACAATTTTTCCGCAACTAAGGCTGAACATAGATGAATCAGTCAAATCATCAAAAGTTAGCATACTCGCATATACACATACAAGTGCTGCACATTATGTGACTATTGAATACAAAGAGGATATAGATAAGTTTGTAATATACAATGACGGCTTTGCCAGAGCCTACTCTGAAAATCTCGGATTTCAAAGTTTAACAACAGTGGGAGCTGCTGTTGATTCAATAGAAGCATTTATCAGCAATACGCCAAACATTCTGTTTTCTTTTTCTCTTATAACAATAAACTAGAAAAAAGAATTAAAGAATAAAATAAATGACTTCTAATGATAGAATAAATGGTGTATACTTACTATGATGCTTTCATGTAGATAGGGGTAGATTATTGTGTCATCTCGTTCGAGAATTATCACTATAATCATTGTACTGGCACTTACGGTTTATGCAGGCATAAGTCTGTATAACTTTTGGCGAAGTCATGTTGAAGTCCTCGAATCATTGGACGAAGCAAGACGGGAAGCCGCCGAGCTGCAGCAGAAAATTGCAGACTTGGAATATATGCTTGCACATATTGATGACCCCGATGTTATGCGGCGGATTGCGGAAGAATTATTAGGTCTTGTTTCACCGGATGAGCTTTTAATAACCGAAGGCTCGGGCTCAAGAGCAGATGATTAGCGGAGAGAAGTATAATAAATGGATGATATCAACAAAAAAAGCAAAGAAGAATTGCTGCGGGATATGAAACCACCGGGTGCATATCTTGACAGTCTGGCGGGCTTTACGGATATTATTGGCACAATAAGACAAGCTGAAAACGCTGCAAAAGAACTGCTTGATGAAACGTCTGTTGCCGTCAAGGAAAAAAAGCAAGCAAAAAATAAGGAAGAAACAGACGGCAATAAAAAAGAAGACAAATCATCAAGTCCTGAAAACGAAACAGCGGAAACAGAAACAGCGGAAGAACCCGCAGAGGAAAAATCACTCGAAGAGCTTATGGAAACGCTGGATGCTCTGGTAGGACTTGATAATATAAAACAAAGCGTAAAAAGCCTCATTAACTATGTAAAGGTACGCGAGCTTCGAAAAGAGAATGAGCTGCCGAATCCGCCTCTTTCCTTGCATATGGTATTCACCGGAAATCCGGGCACAGGAAAAACTACGGTTGCAAGGATTATCTCCGAGCTTTACAAAGCCATTGGTGTGTTATCAAAAGGGCAATTGGTAGAAGTAGACCGAGGCGGTCTGGTTGCAGGCTTTGTCGGACAAACAGCAATAAAAACAGCCGAAGCAGTGACGAGTGCACTTGGCGGCATACTATTCATTGACGAGGCATATGCACTTGCACCTGACACGGGAGCAGGTAATGACTTCGGACGAGAAGCGATAGAAACACTGCTAAAAATGATGGAAGACCATCGCAACGACCTGATAGTTATAGTAGCAGGATATAGCGAACCAATGGAACGGTTCATAACCTCAAACCCGGGTCTTGAATCACGCTTTAACAGATATTTCTTCTTTGAGGACTATAACAGTGAAGAGCTTTATGATATTTTTGACCTGATGTGTAATAAAAGCGAGTATATTCTCACAGATGAGGCAAAGGATTACGCACGCGAGCAATTCAAACTGATTTATGAAAATCGTGACGAGAATTTCGGCAACGCCCGTCATGTACGCAACTTCTTTGAAAACATCGTGTCCGTGCATTCAGACAGAATTTCAACACTCGACGGACACACAAGAGACGACTTAACAATGGTAATACTTGAGGATTTGGAAAAAGCAGCAGAAATGTAAAGGGAGGGCACTATGGCTCACGGTAAAGATGTAAAAATCATATGCGGTAACTCTAATATTCCTTTTGCCGAGGATGTATGCAGAAATATCGGAGTTCGTCTGGGGAGTACGGTTGTTTCAACATTCTCGGACGGTGAAATCGCTGTATCTCTTAACGAAACAGTGCGAGGCTCTGATGTGTTTATCATCCAATCAACATGCACACCGATTAACGATCATCTATTAGAAATGTTAATAATGGTTGACGCATGTAAGCGTGCTTCCGCAAGCAGAGTAACCTGTGTAATGCCCTATTTCGGATATGCAAGGCAAGACAGAAAAGCCAAAGCGCGTGACCCCATATCAGCAAAGCTTGTTGCGAACCTTATTACATCAGCAGGTACGGACAGAGTTTTGACGATGGATTTACATGCAGCACAAATCCAAGGATTCTTTGATATTCCGGTAGACAATCTGCTGGGTTCACCACTGTTTGTTGATTATTTCCAAAAGAAATTCAAAGGTGATAATGATACGATAATAGTATCTCCTGATATCGGATCGGTTGCACGGGCAAGAGCGTTTGCTTTAAAAATGGGTGTAGGGCTTGCAATTATTGACAAAAGGCGGGAAAAAGCAAATCAAGCCGAGGTTATGAATATAATTGGTTCCGTTGAAGGAAAGCGGGTAATTTTATATGACGACATGGTTGATACCGGCGGTAGTCTGTGTAATGCAGCAAGAGCACTTGTAGAAGAGGGTGGTGCAAGGGAATTATATGCGTGTGCAACCCATGGAGTGCTCTCGGGAAATGCAATTGAGCTAATAGAGGAAAGCGTTATTAAGGAAGTGGTTTTCTCGGATACAATACCTTTCACAAGAGAAAGACCATGCGATAAAATTAAGTACCTGACAGCAGCACCACTCTTTGCGGAAGCAATAAACCGTATTTTCGAAGAAGTTTCAATTTCAACATTATTTAGATAAAGGCAACCGATTATGTTTTTTAGAAGAAGCCTTACGCCTGTTGCTTGGATTGCCGTGTTTTTAGGAAACCCCGGCTTGCGATATGAAAATACACGGCATAACGCCGGCTTCATATCTGCGGACATAATTGCAAAGGAAATCGGCGTAAAAATAAACAGAGCAAAATTCAGTGCTTTGACAGCTACAATAAAACTTGGTGGTCAGCAGATTCTTGTACTAAAGCCTCAGACATACATGAATCTTAGCGGAAGCTCTGTCAAACAAGCAATGAGATACTATAAACTCCCGCTTAGCAGAGTTGTAGTGATTTCTGACGATGTATCGCTGCCGGCAGGAAAAATACGCGTAAGACGGCGAGGCTCGGCAGGCGGGCACAACGGATTAAAGGATATTATCGCAAAATGCGGCGGGGAGGAGTTTGCCAGAGTCAGAATCGGAGTTGGTGCTCCACCGCTCGAAGAATATGACATGGCAGACTGGGTTCTGTCAAAATTAAACGTCGAAGACAGAAGGTTAATTTCAGAAACAGCACTAAAAGCCGCCGCCGCTCTTGAAATGATAATAATGCGAGGCGTTGAGGACGCAATGGCTGAGTTTAATTAAAAAGGATAATGTAACATGACACCGATGATGCGCCAATATCTTGATGTAAAAGGACGCAACCCCGACAGCATCCTTTTTTTTCGCCTTGGTGATTTTTATGAGATGTTTGGTGACGATGCCAAGCTTGCTGCAAGAGAGCTTGATATAGTTCTTACAACACGTGACAAATCAAGCAACCCCGATGAGAGAATGCCTATGTGCGGTGTTCCGTACCATTCCGCAGAGCCCTATATTGCAAAGCTGATAGCCAAAGGCTACAAGGTAGCAATATGCGAGCAGCTTGAAGACCCTGCGACAGTTAAGGGAATTGTCGACAGGGATGTTGTGCGTACAGTCACACCCGGAACGCTTATAGAGTCATCGATGCTTGACGAGGGTAAGTCAAATTATCTATGTGCAGTATTTCTAAGCGAAAGCTCGGCGATATGCTTTGCGGATTTATCAACCGGCGATATTTCAGTAACGGAATTTCCGGAAAATGATATGAGTATGATTTCAAATTATTCGTCATTAAAGCATATAGAAAATGAAATTTGCTCTTACTCACCAACCGAATGCATTTTAGGCGGAAATGCAGATATGGTAAAGCATATTGAGCAGTATTTAAAAGAACGGCTTGGATGCCGAGCCGAGCACGACGATTTCAGATTCGGTGACGGGAGCACCAAGTTTGCCGGAGAGCATTTTGGAGAAAATCTACCTGCAAATTTATCAAAGCACGCAATAAACGCTGTAGGAGCACTGCTCTCATACATTTCAGACACACAAAATACAGATATATCTCATTTACGGACACTACGACGCAATAACGAAGATTCTAATATGGAACTCGACATTAATACTATGCGGAACTTAGAGCTTGTTTATAATATTCGAACCGGAGATAAAAAAGGAAGCTTATTATGGGTTCTTGATAAGACGAAAACGCCTATGGGAAGACGGTTAATACGTGCGTGGATACTGCGTCCGCTGCTATCAACCGCCTCAATAATACGCCGGCAAAGTGCGGTTGAAGAACTTGTAAATGCAACTGTTATAAGAGGCGAGCTGATTCTTGTATTAAAAAAAATTAATGATATTGAGCGACTGATAGGAAAAATAGTTTATGGTAACGCAGGTAGCCGGGACTTAAAAGCCTTATCCTCGTCTATAGAAAATCTGCCTGAGTTAACATCATTATTAGAAGCAATGAAAGTAACAGTGCTAAGGGAATGTGCAACTATGGACGTTCTGGCGGACATTGCAGAGGAAATAAACTGTGTTATAAAGGATGAGCCGCCATTTTCTGTTCGAGAGGGTGGATTCATAAAAGACGGTGTTGATTCGGAAGTTGATAGGCTTAGGGGATTACTCAAGCATAGCGATGCGGCATTAATGGATATTGAAGCAAAAGAGCGGGAACGAACAGGGAAAAAGCTTAAAATCGCTTATAATAAGGTGTTTGGATACTACATTGAAATACCTCGCTCATCATCAGATGACGTCCCCGATGATTATATAAGAAAACAAACACTGGTAAACTGCGAACGTTTTATCACACAAGAACTCAAAGAGCTGGAAACAGAGCTATTATCGGCTAAAGATAATTTAACAGCACTTGAATATAAGCTATTTGAAGAATTACGGCTTAAAGTCGCAGAAAATGTCGGACGCATACAAGCAACGGCAAAGAGTGTTGCCGAGCTTGATGTTCTTTGTGCATTTGCGGAAACAGCAGTAGTTAATAATTACTGTATGCCTGAGGTTAACATTTCAGGAAAAATAGACATCAAAGACGGACGACATCCCGTTGTTGAGGTTATGCAGCAAGGCTCTTTGTTTGTTCCGAATGATACATTTCTTGATACCGAGGATTCCCGCATGGCAATAATTACAGGACCGAATATGGCGGGAAAATCAACATACATGCGTCAGACTGCACTCATTGTTCTAATGGCACAAATCGGTTCATTTATACCCGCACGCTCGGCAGAAATAGGAATAGTGAACCGAGTTTTTACACGCATAGGCGCTTCCGACGACCTTTCGGCAGGCAAATCAACATTTATGGTTGAAATGACAGAAGTCGCCGACATTCTGACAAATGCTACAAAAAACGGGCTTCTCATTCTCGATGAGATAGGCAGAGGCACCTCAACATATGACGGAATGTCTGTAGCAAGGGCAGTTTTAGAGCATTGTGCAGACAAGAAAAAGCTCGGTGCCAAAACAATGTTTGCTACACATTATCATGAATTGACTGCACTTGAGGAAGAAATAGAGGGCGTAAAAAACTACAATATTTCGGCAAAAAAACGAGGTGACGATATTATATTCCTTCGTAAAATTGTCCCGGGCGGAGCAGACGACAGCTACGGCATTGAAGTCGCCGGTTTGGCAGGTGTTCCCAAGAGTGTTATAAGGCGTGCAAAAACAGTGTTAAAGGATTTGGAAAACGAAAAAGGTGTGCCGCAAAATAAACGCAGCACACAGCAAAACGAAACAGGACAGATGACGCTTATGGATGTTGGTGACGATAGAATTGCAGAGCGATTGAAAAATACTGAGCTAAACACTCTTACTCCGCTTGAAGCGTTAAGCTTATTGTTTGAGCTTAAAAAGGATTTATAGCATTTTAAATAAACTATCGAACACTAAATAATAAGTCGCCGTACGTCGGGAATGGCCAGTTTTTCCTTGATACCATAAGCTCCATCTCATCAACAAGCTCTCGAAGTAAATGCATTTTTGGGAGCACGGCATTTTTATAGTGATTTGCTTTCTCAAGTATATCGGTTTTATCCTCAGCATGATAGAGCTCATTTATGAGCTCTGTTTCTTTATGGTGCAAATCACCGGTCAGCTCTGAGAGTCTGACAACAGTATCACGTTCATAAGAGCAATCAACATCGCCGAGGAATTTTCTTTTATGCTCGGCTGCAATGCTTATTTCGCCTGTATAAATTGCTGCAGCCGGCAGAATGTTTTTCTTTATCAGCTTATACATTGTCACAGCTTCAATATTGCAAAGCTTACAATAATTTTCGAGTCCGATTTCATATCTTGAAAGAAGCTCCGCACGAGAAAAAACCTTGTGTTTGTTAAATAATGCAACATTTTTCTCACTTATTAAATGCGGAAGGGCGTCGGGTGTCGTTTTTAAGTTAAGCAACCCCCGTTTTTCTGCCTCGGCAACCCACTCGTCACCGTAACTGTTACCGTTAAATAATATTCGTTTATGCTCTTTAATTGTTTTTTTAATAAGCTCGTGCAGTGCTGCATTAAAGTCCTTTGCTCCCTCAAGCTCATCAGCAAAGCAACGAAGCGACTCGGCAACTGTTGTATTAAGCATGATATTTGCTTTTGCAATGGACATTTTTGCACCAACCATACGAAACTCAAATTTATTGCCTGTAAATGCAAATGGTGATGTTCTGTTACGGTCTGTTGTGTCTTTGGGGATACTCGGTAATACAGTTGCACCTATCTTCATTTCAACTTTTTCACCGGCATCGTAATGCGAATCATTTTCAATTGCGTCAAGTATTGCAAAAAGCTCGTCACCGACAAAAACTGAAATAATTGCCGGCGGTGCTTCACCGCTTCCCAGACGACAGTCATTACCTGCACTTGCCGTAGAAATGCGCAACAAATCCTGGTGTTCATCAACAGCTTTTATCACAGCCGCAAGGAACAATAAAAATTGAGCATTATCATGAGGCGTTGCACCCGGGTCAAGCAGGTTTATTCCCTCTCCCGTAGCAAGTGACCAGTTGTTATGCTTGCCGCTTCCGTTAATACCGTCAAAAGGTTTTTCATGCAGAGTGCAAATCATACCGTGGTCTTTTGCAATACTTTGCATTATTTCCATAATTAATTGATTATGGTCTGTTGCAAGGTTTGTTGTTGTATAGACTGCCGCAAGCTCATGCTGGGCAGGAGCGGATTCATTATGCTTTGTTTTTGCGGGAACACCGAGCTTCCAAAGCTCTTCGTCCAGTGCTTTCATATATGCAGAAACTCTCGGTTTAATTGCACCGTAGTATTGGTCGTCGAGCTCCTGTCCTTTTGGAGATTTTGCACCAAAAAGAGTGCGTCCCGTGTACATTAAATCCTTACGCTTTTCAAACATGGCTTTGTCGATTAAGAAGTACTCCTGCTCTGCACCTGCCATGGGCTTAACTGTTGTAACAGTTTTATTTCCAAACAGTCGCAATATGCGGAGTGCTTGGGTATTGACAGCCTGCATTGACCGCAGCAGAGGGGTCTTTTCATCAAGTGCTTCTCCGCCGTATGAGCAAAAAGCCGTTGGTATATAGAGAGTGTTGCCGCGAACGAATGCATATGAAGTTGGGTCCCATGCAGTGTAGCCGCGAGCTTCAAATGTTGCACGCAGCCCGCCTGAAGGGAAGCTGGAGGCATCCGCTTCGCCTGAAACTAAAGTACTGCTGGAAAACTCCATTATTGCTCTGCCATCGCCCGTCGGTGATATGAAGCTGTCATGTTTTTCAGCTGTAATTCCGGTCATTGGCTGAAACCAATGCGTATAGTGTGTTGCACCAAGCTCAATAGCCCAATCCTTCATCACCTCGGCAACCACATCCGCAACCTCTGTTTGCAGTCTGCTGCCGTCCTGTATAGTCTTTTGAAGAGCCTCATAAACAATATTAGGCAAACGACGCTTCATAACGTGGTCGCTAAAAACCATCATTCCGTACATATCAGTCAATTTTTGCATTTGTATATCCATTCCTTCCTTAAAGCCTCTCGTCAATAAAACCATCTTCGGTAAGACGCTTGATATATTTAAACCCACAGGACTTTACAAGCTCAATCATCTCCGGAAATTTGTAATACAAGGATTCGGCTGTATGGCTGTCGCTTGATAATATTATCTCACCGCCCCGCTTATAAAGCTCATTTAGCAAAAAAACCGATGGGTATGGCTCCGGCACTCCCCGCCTGAACATAGCACCCGTGTTTACTTCAAAAAGGTTACATTTTTCAAGCACATGCTCCATTGCATTAATCGCGGCACTGATATATCTCGGGTGCATATCATCAAACAAGCAACCATTGGCATTATTTTTCATAACCAAATCAAAATGCCCCACAATTGTTGCCCCGGTTTTTTGCACAACATTTGCTACAGTTGCATAATAGGATTCCGCCAAAGCATAAAAATCACCGCCGAAATGCTCGGTATTCATATTTATTAAATGCTCAGCTCCGCCGTCCACGGTTATAAACCGTCCTTCTTTTTCCACATGATGAACCGTGCCGATTATATACTCCAAGCCATCGGGAATTATATCTGTAAAATAATCAATTTCAAGTCCGAGAAAAATATCAATTGTGCCACTGTACTTCTTCTTTAAGGTATTAATCTCATTGATGTACGAGGACGTATCATCAAGCTTCATGGAATACTCTTCATCAAACGGAACATACGAGTGCTCTGAAAACCCTAAAGAATTGCCACCCATTTTTATAGCAGCTTCAATCATTTTTTCCGCAGAAAGTGACCCGTCACAATATGTGGTGTGTGTATGTAAATTTTGCATAATTTCCTACTTATTGATATGTCTTGAAGCCAGCTCTGCTTTTATTTCATCAGGGGTTATGCCCATCTCGGTCATTAGTACAAGAGCGTGATATACCAAATCAGAGAGCTCATAAACAGTTTCTTTTTTATTATCTGACTTTGCAGCAATTATCACCTCGGTTGATTCCTCGCCGAATTTTTTTAGGATCTTATCAATACCCTTGTCAAAAAGGTAATTTGTATATGAACCCTGCTTAACATTGATTTTTCTGTCCTTGATTATACCATGAAGCATGTTGAGTGAGAAAGGTTTTGCATTCTCTCCATCACCGGCAAGTAATTCCTCAAAGAAGCATGACTCTGCTCCGGTGTGACATGCAGGACCTGTTTTGTTTACACTAACTAAAAGTGTATCCATGTCACAATCGGCTTTTATACTGATAATATTTTGAACATTACCCGACGTTTCGCCTTTTCGCCAAAGCTCTTTACGTGAGCGTGACCAAAAGCATGTTTTGCCCTCGCTAATGCTTATATCCAGGCTTTCCTTGTTCATATATGCAAGCATAAGCACATCGTTTGTAGATGAATCAACAACTATTGCGGGGATTAATCCGTCCTTGTCGAATTTTAAGTCCTTTATTTCAATCACTATATCTCTCCTTAATCGAATCTACTCGTATAACTAAAACTAAATAAGCTCTATTTGGTCTCCCGGCTTTATTATGCCCCCTTTTATCACGGAAGCAAATATACCCTCTCGCGGCATGACACAATCACCTATCTGCTGTCTAATTACACAGCCGTCATTGTGACATTTTTTACCGATTTGTGTGACTTCGAGAATTGTCTCGCCTATTTGCAGTTTTGTACCAACTGGTATTTCATATAAGAGTATACCATGTGTAAGTATATTTTCTGCAAAATCACCGGCACTGAGGCTCGGGATTTCGTCGCGAAGCTTATTTACGCTTTCCTCTGCAAGAAGGCTCACCTGTTTGTGCCCTTCACCTGCATGAGCGTCACCGACTATACCATAGTTTTCTTTGACAGTTATATTGGGAACAGGCATTTTTACAGTGCCTTTTACTTCACTTACACATACAGCTATTACTGTTGGCGTATCATCATATATCATAAGTGAAATCTCCGGATTTTCCACCTTTTTTCTTTAATAGACGAATACTACGAATTTCAATATCCCTTTGTACTGCTTTACACATATCGTAAATTGTCAATGCAGTTACCGAAACTGCTGTGAGAGCTTCCATTTCAACCCCGGTCTCACCTTTTGAATGCACTGTGGCGGTTATACCGATTGTGCTGCTCACTTCATCGGGAGTAAATGAAATATCAACTCCGGTGATATTAATTTGATGGCACATCGGAATAATATCAGACGTACGCTTAGCTGCCATTATTCCTGCTACTTGTGCAACAGCAAGAACATCGCCTTTTTTACTATTGCCCTGCGTTACTATTTTAAATGCTTCGGTATTTAATAAAATGGAGCTAAAAGCAACAGCCTCACGAGCAGTTGGTTGCTTGCTGCTTACATCAACCATACGTGCATGACCATCGTTGTTAAAATGAGTTAAATCCATAATACATATCCTTTTATATCCTGACCTAAGCTGCACAGGACAGTCATATAAACTATCCGCCAATTGCGTTCATATTACGAACAGCAGCACTATGCATACCCTCATCAAGCTTATGCTTCTTTGGCTTTTCATGTATAGCCCTGCGAATTACGTTTTCCAACTCTGCTCCGCACAACCTTCTTAAGTTAATTTCCTGTGCAGAATGCAGGCAGGGTTTAAGGGTTCCGTCTGAGGTGATTCGGATTCTGTTACATGTCGGACAAAAATGCGAGCTTTTAGGGCTTATAAGACCAACCGTACCTTGTCCGTCCGGCAGCTTATAAAGCTTGGTTACACCACTTGTGCCAAACTCTTTTAGCTCCGGTGCAAGCCTTAGTACACAATCTGCGCTGACAAATCTGCTCTCCGCCCAGTCTGCACACTCTCCGATTGGCATTATTTCTATGAATCTGACATCGACATTATATTTGCGAGTCAAGTCGAGTATGTTAATTATATCCTTATCATTTAAACCGCCAATCAGCACAGCATTTATCTTAACTGCGTCGAATCCGGTTTTTATAGCTACATTTACACCCTCAAGTGCCTCGTGTAATAAGTCAAAACGTGTTATTTTATTGTACGTTACTTTGTCGAGTGAATCAAGACTGATGTTTAAACGGTTAACTCCTGCCGCCTTTAACTCCTTTGCAAATCTCGGCAGTAAGATGCCATTTGTAGTAAGGCATACCTCGCGTATCCCGCTTGTTTTGGCTACCCGCTTGCAAATATCGACAATACCACGCCGCACAAGAGGTTCACCGCCGGTTATACGAACCTTGCTTATGCCGCACAAGGCTGCAGCCTTTACGATTTCCTCAATATCCTCAATAGATAATATATCCTCATGCCGAAGCTTTTTAATGCCGTCCTCCGGCATACAATAAACACACCGGAGATTACATTTATCCGTAACCGACAACCGAAGATAATGAATGTCTCTGTCAAAGCTATCCTTCATAGTAAAGTAAACCTATCATTTCATGCGTTTTATGTCAAGATTAGACAGTAGGAGCAAAAAGAGTACAGAATAGCATTTGTTTACAAAAGTTTTTGATTTAAACTATGGCAATTTATGCCAAAATGTGATATACTATGTTACTATTTGCAACCCTTTTATGTTAACTGCTAATAAAGTTGGAGAAATCTGGTGCTTGAAATTTCATCCCCTGCGGGCAACCCCGAGGGTGTAGTCGCAGCTGTTCAAAACGGAGCAGACTCTGTATATCTTGGTTTTCATGAGTTCAATGCGTGTACTGATGCGGAAAACTTCACGTTTGACGAATTCGGACGCGCACTTGAATACTGCCGTATTCGCGGAGTTAAAACCTACCTGATACTAAATACCCTCGCATCAGACCGCGAGCTCCATGTTATTGCACATCAGGTAAAAGAGGCAAGCCGATATGGCGTTGATGCCGCAATAATTCAAGATTTAGGTGTTATGCAAGCGGTAAAAGAAGCTGTACCGGATTTGCCGATACACGCAAGCACAAGGATGGGTATACACAACCTTGAAGGTGTGAAGATGGCAGCGGCAATGGGTTTCTCCCGCGTAACAATCGCACGTGAGATATCACGCAAAAAGCTACTCCATATCTGCAGATACGCTCCGATAGAAATAGAGATTTTCGTACACGGCAATTTATGTATGGGATACTCCGGTCAGTGTTATATGAGCGGACTTCTTGGTAAGCAAAGCAGCAATCGCGGCTCCTGCTCACAACCATGTCAATTAGATTACAGCACAGCCGGGCATACAATAACATATCCGTTGGCTCTTAAGGATAATTGCCTTGTGCGTTACTTGGAAGATATTGAAGCAATAGGCGTAACAAGCGTAAAAATTGACGGACGTTCAAAACGTCCGGAATATACAGCATTGGTTACAGGTATATACTCCAGAGCAATCAGAAAAGTAAAATCACCTACTCAGGATAGCATAAAAATGCTGCAAAAGTCATTTTCAAGGCAGGGCTTTACCGACGGATATTATACAGACAGACGTGATACCGATATGCTCGGAGTACGTGAAGAGGATAAAAGATCCGACACAGCACTTTTCGCTGCAACCAGAAAGAGCTATTTAAACGGAGAGTTCCAGCGTGTACCGATTCGGTTTGTAGGTTCGGTAAAGAGCGGTAAGCGGGTTAAGCTTGCAGCAGCCGACGACTTAAGAAATTCCTCTGTTGTATACGGACCTGTTCCCGAGCAGGCGTTTCATAAGGAAATTACAAACACATTTCTACAAACACAGCTTCACAACACGGCAGGAACACCTTTTGTTTGCTTGGGCGTTAAAGGGATTGTCGACCCGGGGCTAATAATACCTGCAGCAGCATTTAATGATATGCGAAGAGAGGTGTTTGCCGAAATTCTTGAGCAGCGAAAACCCATCTCAATGAGAGCGGAAGGCGACTATTCGCCAGGCTGGTTTAAACCTGACGAAATTTTATTGCAAGAGCAAGAGGCTGTGAAAAAAAAGCCGACAGGACCACCGCCGAACATAACCGTATCCTTAACCGGAGTGAATCAATTATCAGATGAGCTTGAGGAACTATGCCCTAAGATTATATACATACCGGTTACCGAGTTCGATTATGAATCATCCAAGCTTCAAAAGCTGATAAATAATAAAAATATAACAGTAGCAGTTTCATTACCACGTATCATGCATGATAACGAGAAAAAGAAAATATCCTCGGTGCTCGGCAGAGCAAAAAAAATGGGTGTTGAAAATGCACTGGTTGGAAATATAGGGCACATACAGTTCGCAAAAAAACACGGAATGACAGTTCGAGGAGATTTTGGATTTAATGTCTATAATTCTGAAACACTTTATGTTTTGCAAAAATTGGGACTGAAATCAGCAACAGTATCATTTGAGCTATCCTTCTCAGAAATTCGCGAGTTATCAAAGCCTATAGATACAGAGCTAATAACATATGGTCGTTTGCCTTTAATGATTACAGAAAATTGCATTGTAAGAAACAGCACAGACGCATGTACATGTGACAGCTTCACAGGCCTTGTTGATGAATCGGGAGCATTAATTCCCGTAGAGCCTGATTTCGGTTGCCGAAATGTTGTTCTAAATCCAAAGAAGCTCTTTCTTGCGGATAAACGCAGAACAATAGCATCTCTGGGAGTATGGGCAGAGCGATTGAGCTTCACAACCGAAAACGCTATTGAATGCGTAACAGTAACAAAAAGATATATGGGTCAAAGCGACTACGCTCCTCCGGGTTTTACACGCGGAATGTATTACCGAAGTGAAGATTAAAGGATTTGGTATTAATAATGAAAGCATTAATTACAAGAAGGTCAATAATAATTGCGTCGGCTTCATTGCTTATTGCTCTTATTGCACTTGTGTCTGTTAGTGTGTTTAACAACGCAGGACCTGTCACAGGATTTGCAAACACGGTTACAAGACCGGTGCGAGCCTTAGCAACAACGGTTGCACGGACATTCGGAAATATTTTTGCATCCATATACAGATATGAAGAGTTGGAAAAACGCCACGAAGAACTACTGCGAAGACTTGCAAGATACGAAGCGGACTTTCGTGACTCCGTGGCACTCGAGGAAGAAAATGCACGTCTGCGTCTTGCACTGGATTTTCGTGACCGTCGCCCCGAGTTTAAAAGAGAAATGGTTACGGTTGAAAGCTGGGGCGCTGATAACTGGTCAAATACGTTTATTATAAACAGAGGATATATGAACTCTGAAGTTAAAGTCGGCAATGGTGTTGCTACGGAGTACGGCGTATTGGTCGGACAGATTTCAGAAGTCGGAGCAATGCAATCAACAGTAAGAACAGTTATTGACACAACATTTTCCGCTGCGGTATTTGTCGGCGGTGAGACTGACAGCACATCCGACGGTACGGCAACAGCCAAGGGTGATTTTACCCAAATGCGTAACGGTCTTTTACTGCTGGACTATATAGATGACGACGTAATTGTTCTTACAGGCTCTACGGTGGTTACTTCCGGTGGAGGTGCTGTATTGCCGCCCGGACTCACTATTGGAGAAGTTGTTGACGTATATAATCACTCCAGCGGTATCGGACGATATGCAACAATCAGACCTCTGCGAGACATTGATACACTTCAAACAGTATTCGTTATATTGGACTTTGAGAACCCTGATTAGAGAGTTGCCATGAAAAGACAAGAGCTTATAATCTCAATACTGTTACATACATTATTCATTGTTTCGATTTATGTATTCCAAGGTGTTATATTTCCGCATATACGCCTGGCGGGATTTGTACCATTGCTCCTGCCGATTGCCAGCACAGGCATTGCGTTATACGAGGGGCGTTACTACGGAGGCATATCGGGTCTTTTTGCAGGAATTCTATGCGATGTTTCATTCAACCAGCCCGCAGGTGTCTTCACGGTTTTACTTACAATGACAGGGCTTATTATCGGAACAATGTCAGATATATTAATCCTTAAAGGTTTTGTGACATACTATATATGCAGTGCAGCGATTCTTATAGTTTCAGCCATGGTTCAAATGATTCCGCTTATTATTCAGAGCATTCCGGCTCAGGCACTTATTTATACAGCAATTCAACAAACAATATATTCACTGATTCTAGCTTTTCCGATATGGTTTTTTGTACGTGCCTTAGGTAAACGAACAGACAGAGTAGCACCGTCAGGAAGAACGTACTAGAAAGAAGGGACACTATTAATGCAAAAAATGTATACACCGGCAAGAATAGGAGTTATTTTTGTAGTCCTTGCCGTTATGTTATCAGCTTATGTATCTGCATTATTTATTATACAAATACATGACCCGATGATTGTAGACGACAATCAAGGTACTCGCAGATTCATTACACGCAGAACCACCCTTGTTGCCGCACGCGGAAATATCTATGACCGCAACGGTGTTCTTCTTGCGTCCGGCAGACCGTCGTATAACATAAAAATCGACTGGCGTGCCTTGACAGCAGACAGAACAAGGACAAATACTGTTGTACAGGAACTGATTTACGCAGCAATGGATGAAGGCTTATCATATACCGATACATTTCCCGTTACAAGAGGTGCACCGTTTGAGTTTTTAACAAATATGTCAACCGTTCAGGAAAACAGACTTGCGGCATATCTTGACTTTCATAATCTTGACCCCGATATTAACGTATCTGATTTGCTTGCGTGGTTGCGTAATCATTACAGGATAGATTTTACAGTCGGAATACTGGAGGCACGTCTTATTATCGGCGTACGTTATGAGCTTGAAGTCAGAGCAATAGTCGGAACAATCAACCCGTATGTGTTCGCTTATGATGTAGACACGGATTTTGTTTCATATCTTGAGGAGCGTGGACTTAATGGCGTATATGCCGAAAGCTCATTTGTACGCGAATATCACACAACAAGTGCATCACATATTCTCGGATATACAGGAAGAATGACTGCAGAGGAATATGAAATTTACAGAGAACGTGGCTATCCGATGGATGCAATAGTCGGCAAGACAGGAGCGGAATTTGCGTTTGAAGAATACCTTCATGGTTCGCCGGGAGAAAAAATAACCAGGCTGACAGATAACGGTACTGTCGTCAGTGAAGAGATTTTAAGAGAACCGCAGCCGGGGCAGCATGTAACATTGACAATAGATATTAACCTTCAAATCGCAGCCGAGCATGCTTTGCGTACTAATATCGAGGCAATAAATGCCGAGCGTCTGATTGAACGACTGCAGAGTGATCTTGATGATGAAGATGAAGAGGACAATCAAATCCAAGGCGGAGCAGTTGTTGTTACCGATGTTAATACAGGAGAGGTTCTTGCGGCGGTTTCATATCCGTCATTTGACTTAAACACATTGGTTGAAAACTGGGCGTTCTTGAATACAGACCCTGCATTTCCAATGTTAAATAGAACAACGCAAGGAAGATACGCCCCCGGTTCGACATTTAAAATGGTTACGGCACTTGCAGCACTGCGTCATGTAAGAGACGTAACGCAATATCTGCCGATAAACTGCACAGGTGTTTTTGACAGATATGCAGATGTCGGTGAAGGGTTTACTGCACAATGCTGGTTCTGGGGTCAGCATAGAGTAGGACACGGTAATTTATATCTCGAGCAAGCTATTGAACGTTCTTGTAACTTCTACTTCCTGCAGGTATCCAACTGGATGCCGGGCGGAGCGAGAGGCGGAGCGGAGCTGCTCGCTGAGACTGCCATGGAGTTTGGTCTTGGAATTAAAACTGGTCTCGAACTGCCAGAAACTGCGGGAACTCTTGCACTTCCGGAGGTCAGGGAAGCTCGCGGGGAAACAGGCTGGTATGATGCTGACTTATTGCTTGCAGGCTTTGGACAGGGAGATAACCGATTTACTCCGGTGCAGCTTGCCAGTTATGCTGCGACAATTGGAAATGGCGGCACATTGTATTCATTGTCAATTTTGCGTCAAATAAGAAGCTCAGACTTTACCGAAACAACACACACACACAGTCCTGAGATATTAAGTCAAATTGAAGAGACGGATTATTTAGAAATTATACAAGATAGTATGGTAGCGGTTTCAAGAGGACGCAATGGCACAGCAAGACGTGTTTTCGGAAATTATCATGTAACAGTGGCTTCAAAAACAGGTACCGTGCAAATAGAAGGTCTTGCTATAAACAATGGTCTTTTTGTAGCATATGCACCCGCTGAGGAGCCTGAAATAGCAATATCCGTTATTGTTGAGAAAGGCGGCTCGGGAGCGGAAATCATGGCTATAGCAAGAGTTGTGTTTGAACACTATTTTGCATCCGAAAACGCATTTCGTGCAGTCCCATACGGCGATTTGATACCATAACAAAAACAGATAGGATTTACTTATTAAATGCGTAATAATATTTTTATAAAGGGAGCGCGCGAGAACAATCTTAAGAACATTGATTTGGAGATACCTCGTGATAAGCTGGTTGTCATGACAGGGATATCCGGCAGCGGGAAGTCATCGCTTGCGTTTGATACAATTTATGCCGAGGGGCAGCGGCGTTATGTCGAATCCCTCTCAGCTTATGCACGTCAATTTCTCGGACAAATGGAAAAACCGGACATTGATTATATAGAAGGACTCTCCCCGGCAATTTCAATTGATCAAAAAACAACAAGCCGCAATCCACGCTCTACAGTCGGAACAGTAACGGAGATTTATGACTATCTGCGTCTTTTATGGGCACGAATAGGTGTCCCTCACTGCTATAAATGCGGCAAGGAAATTAAGCAACAATCTGTAGACCAGATAGTTGACAGCGTGCTGACTCTGCCTGAAACAACAAGAATTCAAATCATGGCACCGGTAATACGGGCACGCAAGGGTGAATATCAAAAAGTATTTGAAGATGCAAGAAAAAGCGGATATGTTCGTGCCAGAGTTGACGGCAGCATTTACGACCTATCTGAAGAAATTAAGCTGGATAAAAATAAGAAGCATAATATTGAGATAATAGTTGACCGTCTGGTAATAAAGGATGATATCGCACGTCGTCTTACAGACTCAGTTGAAACAGCACTGTCACTTGCCGGTGGTATTTTGATTATTGATATAGTTGATGAAGAGAAAGAACTGCTTTTTTCGCAAAACTATTCATGCGAGGATTGCGGTGTTTCAATGGAAGAGCTTACACCAAGGTTGTTTTCATTTAACAACCCTTATGGAGCATGCACAAAGTGCACCGGTCTCGGCACTCAGCTTCGTGTTGACCCCGTACTGATAATTCCAAATCCGTCGATTTCAATTGAAGACGGCGGTATTTCAGCGTCAGGATGGGGAAATGTCAAAAACGATGGAATTGCAAAAATGTACTTTGAAGCTCTTGCAAAAAGGTATAGATTTAAGCTGTCAACACCTATCCGTGAGCTGTCGGACGAAATAATGGACATCATTTTATATGGTACAAACGGTGAAAAGCTGCAGCTTTATTATGACCAACCCAGAGGTAAGGGTGTTTTAACCCAGCCGTTTGAAGGAATTGTAAATAATATAGAAAGACGTTATAAAGAAACGCAAAGCATGTCAATGCGTTGGGAGCTCGAGAGCTATATGGCAGAGCATCCATGTCCCGAATGCAACGGACGCCGCTTAAAGAAGGAAGTGCTGGCAGTTACTGTAGGTGGGATAAATATAGCAGAGCTGACTGCAAAATCGATTTCTCGAACGATGGAGTTTATTGACGGGCTTAAGCTCTCTGAAAAAGAAGAGATGATAGCTACACGTATACTTAAGGAAATACGTGAGCGGCTGGGATTTTTGCAAAGTGTTGGGCTGGAATATCTCACACTCAGCAGGCAGGCGGGAAGTCTCTCGGGAGGAGAAAATCAACGTATCAGACTGGCAACTCAAATAGGCTCTTCGCTTATGGGGGTGCTTTACATTCTCGATGAACCTTCGATAGGACTTCATCAAAGAGACAATATAAAGCTGCTCAACATGCTGTGCCGTCTGCGCGATTTAGGGAACACCCTGCTGATAGTTGAGCATGATGAGGAAACGATGCTTGCCGCCGATTATATTGTGGATATCGGACCTGGTGCAGGCGTACACGGCGGTGAAATTGTCTGTGCAGGTACTGCCGATGAAGTAATGTCATGTGATAAATCAATCACCGGAAAGTATTTAAGCAGAAGGAAAAAGATACCTGTTCCGGAAAAACGAAGAAAAGGAAACGGTAAGCTTTTAACAATAATCGGTGCAGGTGAAAACAATCTTAAAGACTTAACAATATCAATACCGCTCGGCATGATGACGGCAGTAACGGGAGTATCAGGTAGCGGTAAATCTTCATTTGTTAACGAAGTCGTTTACAAAGCACTTGCATCAGAGCTTAACGGAGCAAAAGCGAGAGCCGGGAAGTATGATTCGATTGAAGGTATGGAGTTTCTTGACAAGGTAATTGACATTGATCAATCACCGATTGGACGTACACCGCGTTCAAATCCCGCAACGTATACAGGAGTTTTCAGTGATATTCGAGATTTGTTCGCTTCTACGCAGGATGCACGAGCAAGAGGATATAAAGCAGGCAGATTTTCATTTAATGTCAGGGGAGGACGCTGCGAATCCTGCTCCGGTGACGGTTTGTTAAAAATAGAAATGCACTTTTTACCGGATATTTATGTTCCGTGTGATGTATGTAAAGGGAAGCGTTATAATCGTGAAACCCTGGAAGTGAGATATAAAGGCAAAAATATACATGAAGTGCTCGATATGACAGTTGATGAAGCTCTGGACTTTTTTGAGAATCTGCCAAAAATACGTCAGAAGCTGGTAACACTCACCGATGTGGGACTAGGCTATATAAAACTTGGTCAACCCTCAACTACTCTTTCGGGCGGTGAAGCCCAGCGTGTAAAACTCTCAACAGAGCTAAGCAAACGCTCAACAGGCAACACATTTTATGTCTTGGACGAACCGACAACAGGGCTGCACACAGCTGATGTCCACAGACTTATTGAAGTACTGAACAGACTTACTGATGCCGGTAATACAGTAGTAGTAATAGAGCATAATTTAGATGTCATAAAAACTGCAGACTATCTAATAGACCTCGGTCCCGAAGGCGGTGACGCAGGCGGAGAACTCCTCTTCGAAGGCTCCCCCGAAGAAGCAACAAAATGCGACAGAAGCTACACCGGCTTATATCTGAAAAAGGTATTATGATGGACTTTGAAGCAGGGCAATATGATATAGCCGTTATTGGAGCAGGTCATGCGGGTATTGAAGCTGCGCTGGCTTCTGCACGCCTTGGGATGAAAACGATATGCTTCACAATCAACCTTGACGCTGTAGGTAACCTGCCGTGCAATCCTAACATAGGCGGCACAGGTAAGGGTCATCTTGTGCGTGAGCTTGATGCACTTGGCGGAGAAATGGCAAAATGTGCTGACCAAGCCTGCATCCAATTCCGCATGCTTAACCGTGGAAAAGGACCCGCCGTACATTCCCTGCGAGCACAAGCCGACAGACGCAAGTATCAAGAGCTCATGAAGCACACACTGGAACTGCAGGAAAATCTGACATTGAGACAAGCAGAAATTGTGGACATTGGCGTAGAAAGTTGTAAAGAGAACCGTCCCCTTGACACCCCTGACAACCTTCTTGCAGTTTCCTACGTCAAAACACTAACAGGAGCCATCTTCCGTTGCAAAGCCGTTATAATCTGTACCGGTACATACCTTGCGGGAACAACAATAGTAGGTGAGGCAATGCAAACGGGCGGTCCCGATGGGATGTTCGCTTCAACCTTTTTAGGTGAGCGGCTTCGTGAGATGGGCTTAAAACTACAACGCTTCAAAACGGGCACTCCCGCCAGAGTGAACGCACGTAGTGTAGATTTTTCAAAGCTTGAAGAACAATGCGGAGATGAACCGCCGCCGCCGTTTTCTTTTGAAACAAATCAGCCGCTTACAAACCATATAAAATGCTATCTCACATATACAAATGAAAAAACGCATGATATCATACGCAAAAATTTACACAGAAGCCCAATGCACTCCGGTGCACTCGACGGCACAGGTGCAAGATACTGCCCTTCAATAGAAGACAAGGTTGTTCGTTTTGCAGATAAAAAAAGACATCAGATATTTCTTGAACCAATGGGATTGGAAACAGAGGAAATATACCTGCAAGGCTTTTCGTCTTCTATGCCGGAAGAAGTGCAGTTGCAAATGATTCGCTCAGTTTCGGGACTTGAAAATGCGGAAATAATGCGTCCCGCTTATGCAATTGAGTATGACTGTGTTGACCCGCTTGAGTTACTGCCGACACTTGAATCAAAAAAAATCTCCGGCCTTTACGGAGCGGGACAATTTAACGGCTCGAGCGGCTACGAAGAAGCGGCAGTACAAGGTTATGTTGCGGGTGTTAATGCCGTATTGAAGCTGAAAGGTAAAGAACCGCTCGTTATCACAAGAAATGACGGATACATCGGCACACTGATAGATGATTTGGTCACAAAAGGCACAAATGAGCCTTACAGAATGATGACATCACGAACCGAACACAGACTTCTGCACAGGCAAGACAACGCAGACATTAGAATGTCGCATTTCGGAAACAGAGTAGGTCTTGTTTCGGATGAAAGACACGAACGGGTTTTAGAGAAGTACAAAGCAGTCGAGGATGAAATTAAACGGTTGGAAATGACGTTTATCCCGCCATCAGAGGAGCTAAGGAAATTACTTGCCGAAAACGACATGCCGGACGCAGAAAACGGAATAAGCCTTGCGTCGCTATTAAGACGACCAAAATTGACATATAGTGATATTGAAGAGCTAAGACAAGTAAGACAAGGGGACGGTTCTTCTGTCTTACCGAAACTATCTCTCTGTCTTACAGCTGAAATAAAAGAACAAGTAGAAATATCAATAAAATACGCAGGCTATATTGAACGCCAGCAACGCCAACTCGAAGAGTTAAAACGCATGGAAAGCTACGTTATACCTGATAATATCGACTACAACTCACTGCAAGCACTACGCACGGAAGCAAGACAAAAGCTAGACGCAATAAGACCCCAAAACCTAGGGCAGGCAACCCGCATCTCCGGCGTCTCCCCCGCCGATGCCACCGCCCTAATGGTGTATTTAAAAAGTATGTAAAATATGGTAATATATAAACATGGTAAAAATAGGTAATGTCACCATTAATTCCAAACTTGCTCTTGCACCGATGGCGGGGGTTACAGACCTTGCTTTTCGTACAATATGCCGTGAGCTTGGAGCGGGGTTGACATATACCGAAATGATCAGTGCAAAGGCACTTGTGTACCAAGACCGCAAGACCCGGAGCTTGCTGCAAATCGGTGAGGATGAACACCCGTCGGCTGTGCAGCTATTCGGAAGTGAAGCAGCTTGTATGGCTGATGCTGCAGGCAGAGCACTCGAAATATCAGGTGCGGATTTCATAGATATTAACATGGGCTGCCCTGTCGGAAAAGTTGTAAAAAGCGGTGACGGCTGTGCATTAATGAAAGACCCTGATAATGCAATGAAAATAATCGAAGAAGTGGTAAAAACGGTCAGTACTCCCGTAACAGTAAAAATCCGCAAAGGCTGGGACAAAGGAAATATCAATGCTGTTCAGTTTGCAAAAATGGCTGAATCAGCAGGAGCCTCAGCTATAACAGTACATGGCAGAACACGAACACAAATGTATTCGGGAAAAGCGGATTGGGATATAATCAGGGATGTAAAGCTGGCGGTCAAAGTGCCGGTTATAGCGAACGGTGATGTTTTTAAACCGGAAGATGCGGTTAAAATTCTCAAATATACCGGTGCAGATATGGCGATGATTGCAAGAGGTGCAATGGGCGACCCTTGGTTATTCGAGCAAGCAGCAGCACTTCTTGACACAGAAGAGGCAAAAGAGAACCACTTCCCTGTGCTGCACCCTCCGATAGCAAAGCGGGCAGAAACAGCACTCAGGCAGTTTGAAATGGCTGCGGAGCAAAAAGGTGAGAAAATTGCCTGCCTTGAAGCGAGAAAGCACTATTCATGGTATTTGCGAGGGGTGCCGTATGCAGCGTATTTTAAGGAAAAAATATCAAAAGCGACAACATTGGATGATTTACGTGAAATTACCGAGGGTATAAAAAGAGAGCTATGAACAAAGAACTGGAAGAAGAAATAATACAAAGAGTTATCGGCGGCGATAAAAATGCGTTTGAAGGGTTAGTTCTTGTGAACCAAAAAAACGTCTATAACCTCGCACTCAAAATGACTCGTAATGAAGAGGATGCACTTGATATTTCTCAGGAAGCATTTATTAAGGCGTTTAAGCAGCTGCGTAACTTCAGAGGAGACAGTCGTTTTTCCGTTTGGATGTACAGACTTACATATAATCTGTGCATTGATTTTCTGCGCAAGAAGCCAAAAACACCAACAACCTCACTCTATTTTGAAGATGAAAGCGGAGACGCAACACCGCTTGAAATACCTGATGTCCGCAATCTTCCCGAGGATAATGCCTTGAGAAGTGAAATGCGTAAAAACATAGATGAAGCTATCAGAGAGCTTCCGTTAAAACATCGTGAAGTAATTGTAATGAGAGAGCTTGCGGGGATGAGTTATGATGAAATAGCAAAGTCCCTAAGGATTAACGAGGGTACTGTAAAATCCCGTCTTGCAAGGTCTCGGTTAAAATTAATAGAGATTCTAAAGGAAAAAGGAACATTTCCCGAAGGTTTCCGTCTAAACAAGCGAGAGGAGGTGGAGTAAAATGAGAAACAATTGTATCGGACTTGTTGATTTATTGTGTGCATATGCTGATGGAGAACTGCCGGAATCAGATATTAAAGTTGTGGAAGACCATCTTATTATATGTGAAAACTGCTCCGCCATTCTCAAGATATACAAAGAAATACCAAGTGCTGTGATTGACACGAATGTACCTGCACCGGATGCGTTGTGCATTGGTGTTATGAACAGAATTCAAAGCGAGAGTGTCCCGACTAAGATAATCAGAGAAAAAAAGTGGTGGCACCGTAAGGTTATATTAACAAGATATGCACCAATAGCGGCATGTCTTGTTATAGGACTGCTGGTATGGGGAATCTGGGGTGATTTCAGAGCACTTATGCCGGGCTCAAATGCCGCCCCGGAAAGCACGGAAGCTGCCCCGTTTGCAGCAATGAGCAATCAAAGTATGCCGGATGTAGAAAATGATTCCTCGCTTGACACCGGCGGCGTTATTTTTGACGACTTTGACGACGATGATGACGTTATGATGCCCGAAAGCGTAGATGACGCTGTTGCACGAAGGACAGATGCAGGAGGACAGGGGCTGCAAATCGGCAATCCAATTGAACAAGTTTTTTCTGAGCAGTTAATTACACTTACAATTGAAGAAGAGTCTCTCTCTCCCACCGGCGGTTCATTTATTGTAACAAATGACAGTGATGAAAGTATTGAGTTTGCAGAGAAGTACAGTGTACAGATTTTAATTGACGGGATATGGCATGATATTATCAAGCGTGAGGGGGGAGCATCCACCGATATACTATTTATTTGTGAACCGGGAAATGAAGTATCTTTTGGAGTTGATTGGTCATATTTCTACGGAAATCTCCCCGAAGGAACCTTCCGGCTTGTAAAATCGATTACTTACTCAGACATTGTAAAACCCGATCTTTATATTGCGGGAGAGTTTATAATCAGATAATAAAATAAAGCAGCAGGAACTGTCCCTACTGCTTTATTATAGCTGCCTGCCCAAACCCCTCTCTACAAGATGGAGTGGGGTTAAGTGTTTTGACACAAGCATATTTTCATGGTATTATATTCGGATAAAATTGCAGCCGTTTTATAAGGTGAGAATAGTATGGGATTTGTTCATCTGCATGTTCATAGTGAATACAGCTTACTTGATGGCGCATGCAGAATACGCGACCTAATCGCACGTATTAAAGAGCTTGGACAATCAAGTGTTGCGATTACAGACCACGGGGTAATGTACGGCACCGTGGCTTTTTATAAAGAAGCGATTGAAGCCGGCATTAAGCCGATTCTGGGCTGTGAGGTTTATGTTGCGGCGAGAACACGATTTGACAAGGACTACGAGCTTGATTCAAGCAGATATCATCTTATTCTGCTGTGCAAAAATGAAACAGGATACAAAAACCTTTGCAATATAATAAGCAGCTCTTTTACGGAAGGCTTCTATACTAAACCTCGTGTTGACTTAAATCTGCTTCGTGAACACAGTGATGGATTAATCGCTCTTTCTGCTTGCCTTTCAGGTGAGATTCCCGAGCTGATACAAAGCGGAAGATATAATGACGCAAAAGCAAAAGCCTTGGAATATAAGGAGTTATTCGGAGAAGACGGGTTTTATTTAGAGCTTCAAGACCATGGGTTTGCAGAGCAGCCCGAAGTTAATAAAGGGCTCACACGTTTACACAAGGAAACAGGAATACCGCTTGTTGTCACAAACGATGCACATTACATAGATAAAAACGGTGCAGAGGTTCAGGATGTGTTGATGTGCATACAAACCGGCAAATCGGTTGAAGACACAGACAGAATGCGTTTTGAATCACAGGAATTATATCTAAAGTCCGAAGATGAAATGCGTACATTGTTTCCGGAATATCCCGAGGCTTATGATAACACTGTAAAGATTGCAAATGAATGCAACTTCGATTTTGATTTCTCACAGCATCACCTGCCCGAATTTAAACTGCCTGAAGGAAAAGCTAATGCAGATGAATACCTAAAGGAGCTTTGCATGGCAGGAGCCGATAAGCTCTATGGTAAGAACAAAGAGGAAGTTCACAAGCAACTGCAATATGAACTGGATATGATTGCAGACATGGGCTTTACCGATTATTTTCTAATTGTTGCGGATTCTATTGATTATGCGAAGAAAAAGAGAATCCCCGTCGGTCCCGGCAGAGGTAGTGCGGCGGGCAGTATTGTCTCATATTGCTTGGGAATAACAGCTGTTGACCCGCTAAAGTACAATCTGTATTTTGAACGATTCTTAAATCCCGAACGTGTTAGTATGCCTGATATTGATATGGACTTTTGTGAGCGTAGACGAAGTGAAGTTATTGACTATGTAAAGCAAAAATACGGAGCCGATAAAGTTGCACAGATAATTACATTTAACTCTCTTAAGGCAAAAAACGCTATAAGAAGTGTATCAAAAGCATTGTCACTGTCTTTCCAAGAGGAAAGTGAACTGGCACGAGAAATACCGGACCGTTTAAATATTACAATTTCAGATGCACTAAAAACATCCAGCCGCCTGCGTCTGATGTATGACGAAGACCCCCGAATTAAACGTGTTATTGATACAGCAATGGCACTTGAGGATATGCCAAAGGACTCCGGTACTCACGCCGCAGGAGTAGTAATAACAAAAACACCGGTAAAAGAGTATGTTCCGCTTTGCCTTTCAAAAAAAGATGACTCAATAGCAACTCAATATTCAATGAATACACTTGAGGAGCTGGGTCTGCTAAAAATGGATTTCCTCGGTCTGCGAAATCTGACGATTATCGAAGATGCTGTACAGCAGATAAATGAAACCGAGCCCGGCTTCACTATCGAGGCAATACCTGAGGACGACGCTGCAACCTTTGCAATGCTGACAGAAGGAAAAACATCAGGTGTATTCCAGTTGGAATCACAAGGGATGACGGGAGTTTGTGTAGGGTTGGGTCCCAAAAGTATTGAAGACATAACGGCTATTATTGCCTTATACCGCCCGGGACCGATGGAATCCATACCCCGCTTTCTTGAAAGCAGCCGCAATCCTGAAAAAATCACTTACAAGCATCCAATGCTGGAGTCCATACTCTCCGTCACTTATGGATGTATCGTTTATCAGGAACAAGTTATTGATATTCTTCGAAAACTCGGTGGTTTTTCACTTGGTCAAGCGGATATGATACGCCGTGCAATGTCAAAAAAGAAAGCAACGGAAATAGAACGGGCAAAGGAAGCATTTATCGAAGGTGACCCTGAACGTGATATTTGCGGTGCTGTAGCAAATGGTGTGCCGAAAAAAATTGCGTCAAGCATATATGATGAAATCTACGCTTTTGCAAATTATGCATTTAATAAAAGCCACGCAGTTGCCTATGCGATAATATCATATCAAACCGCTTACCTGAAATGTCACTATCCTCAAATATACATGGCTGCCTTATTGTCATCGGTGCTCTATTCTTTGGGACATATTGCGGAATATACGCATGAGTGTCAGGGCTTGGGAATAAATCTGCTGCCACCGGATATAAACGAATCAAATGCAATGTTCACCGTAACCGGAAATGACTTGAGATATGGACTTGTAGCTGTAAAGAATATCGGACATGGCTTTGTTAATGAAGTAGTTGCAGAACGCGAAAAAAACGGTAAATTCAGAAGCTTTGAGGATTTTTGTAAGCGTATGCACGGCGGTGACCTAAATCGCAGAGCACTAGAAAGCCTGATAAAATGCGGTTGTTTCGACGGACTTGGTGCAAACAGAAGACAGCTGATGATGATTTGTCAAGTAGTAATTGACAGTGTAACCGAAAACAGCAGGCGTAATGTTGAGGGACAAATGGACATGTTTGGCATGTCGGATAATTCTGATGAAAAACCGTTCGGAGAAATAGAACTTCCCGATGTACCCGACTACAAAAAAGGCGAACTTACGAGAATGGAGCGTGAGGTAACCGGACTTTACTTGTCAGGTCATCCAATGGATGAATACAAAGACGCGGTAAAAAGATTAGACGCAGTAGCGATTGGAGATATTTTAACAGATTATTCCCGAGAGGATGGCAAGCTTATTTTCAAGGATAATCAAAATGTTATATTGGCAGGAGTGATAGAGGCAGTAAAAACAAAACCGACACGTAACAACACATTGATGGCATATATTTCTCTCGACGATGGCACGGGCACAATAGAGCTTTTGGCTTTTCAAAAAGTACTCGATGAGTCCGGCGGTTATATGCAAGCCGAGGAGCTGGTAGTAGTATATGGGAAAATATCCGAGAGAGACGAAAAGGAACCGCAGATTGTAGTTAACAAGCTTCGTCCTATAACAGATGCGGCAAATCTGACAGCACCATCAAAAGCAAAAACCGATACAGCAGCACAAAGCAAGACATTATTTGTAAAGCTTGACAGCGAAAACAGCGATAAATACGAAAAATTAAAGCTTGCACATATGATGTTCCCGGGCAATGAGCAAATGGTTATAATATTTGAAGATACGAAGAAAAAAGTCGGAGCAAAATGTGTAATTCACGATGCATTTTTAAGTGAGCTTAATTCCATATTAGGCGAGAGTAATGTTGTAGTTCGTTAAGTGCGGTAAAACGCTGAAGAAGGGTTGAAGATAGCAATGAGCGAAATGATTTTATTCTATATTTCAATGGCTATTATTCCTGTAGCAAGCTTTTTCCTTTATAAGCTGCGTCCTGTTGTTGCCGATGAGCGTCGCATGAGAGGGTTTTACCCAATGAGTGTGGCTGCTCTTGTCTGGATAACTGCGGCAGCCGCGAATCTTCTTGTAGCACCTGAGTATTTTCTATATACATACGCATTAAAGGTAGCTTTTTCAATTATTGTATCATTTTTAACATTCTGGTTTATTCTGAACTTCACAGAGTCAAAGCTGATTAACTCAAAAGCGGTATGGATTTACTTAATAGCCGCACCTTCATTGGATTTAATTTTACTATTAACCACGCCATTGCACAGATTGTTTTTTGAAAACCTTAATTATCCGGAGCTTGCAAGTAATATTCCGCCGACAGGAGTTCTTTATTGGTTTCATATATTCCTGATTGGATTTAATGTCTTATACTTTTACCTTGTTTTTTTCCGGTATATCACAAAAAATTTCCGCCAATATCCGCTTCTTATTGTTGCAGGAGTTGCTGTATTAATACCATTCTTTTTAAACATTGCTTTTGTTCTTAGAATTTTTGGCATTACATATGACTTTTCTCCGATTGGATATTTCTTTACAGTAATGCTGTTTGCGTATTTCTCATACGCATCATATATAAAAAATTACAGCTCTGCACATTTCAGGGATACAATGTCTGCAATAACAAGCTCACCCATTTTATATGCAGGGGATTTTGAGGATGCAGCGGCAATGATAGCAAAAGAAGGCTGCGAGGCTATTGATGTACAAAGCATTGCTGTTTGGAAGTTTGCAGAGGATATGAGCACTCTTGCCCGGATACATACCTATGATACAAGGTCACAAAAGGTTCAGGGACAGCTAAAAATCAATCTGACAAGAGATTCAAGCTATATTAGAAGCATAAGAACAAAGCAGTTGTTTGTAGTAAATGACATAGGCGTTCCAAACGCATTATCAAGCTCAACTCGTGATTATAACCCGACCTTATGTGCATATATGGATGCACCGATACGTGTCGGCGGAGAGTTATATGGTGTTATAAGAGTGGAGCAGCATCGCTGTCAGGCATATCCTGAAAGACGTGAATGGGGTGAAAAGGAGCAAAACTTTATTGCTATTCTCGCTAACTTTATATCTGTTGCTCTTGAAAACACAGACCGTCACCGCTTGGAAGCTGAAATTACGGAAGCCAATAAGCGAACCATGCTAATGCTGGACTCCTCACCGCTTTGTACAATTTTATGGGATAATCAACTGCAAATAATTGATTGTAACGAAGCGGCTGTCAGACTGTTCGGATTTGAAACGAAAAAGGAATTTTTTGAGAAGTTTCTAGAGACTTGTTCTCCCGAAGTTCAACCTGACGGGCAAAACTCAGGAGATAAAGCCACGCATTATTATAAGCTTGCATTAAAAGAAGGTTATGCAATTTTTGATTATATGCATTGCGTTCCTTCTGATGGCTCCGAAATGCCGACTGAGGTTTCAATAATCAGAGCAAGATATGACAGCGGTGATGTTATTATTGCATACACACGCGATTTGCGTGAGCATAACAAAATGATGGATGGGCTAACCAAACGAGACAAGCTGCTGATGGCTGTCAATCAAGCGGCGGCAATGCTGCTGACAACAAAAGACGGTGAGGATGTCAACGAAAATCTGCAAGCAAGCATGGAGCTTGTGGGACGTGCAAGTAATGTTGACAGTGTACATATATGGAAGAATGAGGCAATTGACGGCAGGCTGTATCATGTCTGTTCATATAGCTGGTTTGATAAAACCGGAGCGATAACGGAGTCAGCATTTACAGGCTTTAAGCTGGAGTTTGAAGAAGGACCGAAATGGCATGAGAAACTAGTACTTGGAGAAAGCATAAGCGGACCTATTTCTGAGCTTACTGCGATAGAGCAGGAGTTTATCAGTCCGTACAATATAAAGTCGATAGCTATTATACCCTTGTTCCTGGATGAAGAGTTCTGGGGATTTTTCAGCGTTGAGGATTGCCAAAGTGAACGGCAGTTTTCAAAGGAAGAGCTGTCAATCCTGCGTTCTGTCAGTCTTATGATGGCAAGCTCGATAAACCGTCATGCATTAATCGCAAAAAGAACCATGGAAGCGGAAATGTTAACAGCACGAAGATACGAATATGCGAGCACCTTAAGAGAAGTGCTTGCCGGTATCACAAAATCACCAACAATCTCGGCGGGAGACCTTAAAGCTGCAGCCCGTGTTATTACTCAAGCAGCATGTGAAGCGACGAATGCCACTAATGTCGGCTTTTGGCGTCTGTCACCGGATGAAAGTTCCCTTATAAGTCAGTCAATATTCAGCTCTCAAACCGGCATTAACGAAAAAAGCCAGATTTATGATTTGACAACCCGTCACACATATGCAATGCTGCTTAGCTCAGAGAGACTTGTTGCAATGAACTCTGTTAAGGACATAAAGAAGGTTCTCCCGTATGTTATGGAATCAAATCGTGATATGGTAGCATCTTTGGAGGCTCCGATTTTCATTGACGGTAATCTGGCGGGGACACTGAGCATTGAGCAAATGAAAAGCTCCACCTATCCTGATGGCCGTGAGTGGATGAGTGAAGAGCAAAACTTCGCATCCTCTCTGTCTGACCTGATGGCTCTTGCAATAACAGCTTATGAACGAAGAAAAGCAAGAGAAGAAGCAGAGCTTGCAAGCCAGACAAAATCAATATTCCTTGCAAAAATGAGCCATGAGATAAGAACCCCGATGAATGCCATAATAGGAATGGCAGAGCTTGCATTGCGTGAGAATGTGTCCGATGCCGTTCGTGACCATATCATGACTGTGAGACAAGCAGGAACAAACCTTTTATCTATCATTAACGATATTCTGGACTTCTCAAAAATCGAATCAGGAACAATGCAGGTCACATCATCTGAATATGCCTTATCGTCACTGATAAATGATGTAATCAGCATTATAAGGATTAAAGCGTTTGACTCTCAGTTAAGATTTGTAGTTAATATTGACAGTAATATCCCCGACGCTCTAATGGGAGATGAGACAAGGATAAGACAGGTACTGATTAATATTCTCGGAAATGCCGTAAAATTCACGGAAACAGGCTTTGTATCGTTTTCATTGTGTGGTGATGTGGACGAAGCAAAAAACATTGTAACCTTGATAGTTGATGTTCAGGACAGTGGCAGAGGAATTAAAAAGGAAGACATTGATAATCTATTTCAAGATTATTTCCAACCCGGTGAAGAGCATAACAGAGAGATTGAGGGCACGGGACTCGGACTGGCAATATCACGTAACATCTTGATGGCAATGGGCGGAAGCATATCTGTAGAATCAGTTTACGGAGAGGGCAGTACATTTACGATTAAAATTCCGCAGGAGATAACAAGACCGGAGAAAATTGCGGCTGTTGAAAATCCCGACAGCAAAAAAGTTTTACTATTTGAGCGTCGTGCTATTTATGCAGATTCAATTGCAAAATCGCTTAATAATCTTGGCATAGAATATGAACTGGTAACCAGTGAGGACAGGTTCTTAGACCGGATAAATAAAGGATTTTCGTTTATATTTGTTTCACACCTACTCTTTGAAAGAAACAAGGAGCCGGTACTGGAATCAAGCAAAAGCTCCCAAATTGTATTTCTGACAGAGTTCGGAGACTCGGTACCGGCAGGAAACTGGAGCTCATTATCAATGCCGGCACATTCAATTTCAATTGCAAGTGTTCTTAATCGTGTACCTGACAGCGACAGCTATTCGTATAGCTATAATGAGAAAAATACAGTAAGATTCTCCGCTCCCGATGCAAATGTACTTGTTGTAGATGATATAAGCACAAACCTTAAGGTTGCAAACGGATTGCTCCTACCGTACGAAATGACTGTAGATTTGTGTAACAACGGCTTTGAAGCGATTGAAGCAGTGAAATCAAAGCATTATGACGTTGTGTTTATGGATCATAGAATGCCGGGAATAGACGGTGTGGAAACTACACAAAGGATTAGAGCGTTGGGTGAGGATAACCCGTACTTTACCGATGTTCCTATTGTTGCACTGACTGCAAATGCTGTGTCGGGGATGAAAGAAATGTTTATGGAAAGCGGCTTTAGTGAGTTTATGTCAAAGCCCATAGACACAGGAAAGTTAGGTAGTGTCCTTGAAAAATTCATACCTAAGGATAAGAAAAAAAGTCCGGGTGCAGTAAGCAAAAAATCCGCACAGGCAACTCCGAAAATAACAATCGATGGTGTTGATACTGAAAAAGGAATCATGTTCACAGGCGGAACCGTGGAGTATTATTTTGAAACACTTTCGACCTTCCATAGCGACGGGCTTGAACGCTTGGATGATATTACAGGCTATCTCGAAACGAATAATATTTCTATGTATATTACAACGGTTCACGCACTAAAAAGTGCATCCGCAAATATTGGTGCAAATGATGTTTCCGGTATGGCTGCAGCTCTTGAAATGGCGGCTATTAAAGAGGATATGGACTTTGTCAATGAGAATAATGCACCGTTTTTGGTTGCCTTTGAAAAGCTTTTGGAAAACATAAGCACCGAGTTGTCGAATCATAGCATTAACAGTGGAAAAAGCGGCAAGGTTATGGACGAAAAGGAATATAAAGGATTTCTTGAGCAATTAAAAACTGCTCTTGAGAGCTTTGATATTGATGTTACAAACCAAAGCATTGACACTCTGCTCCACTCCGTACTGCCCGATGATGCAATGGCTTCGGTGAGAGAAATTTCAAAGCATATCTTAATTGTTGAGTATGATGAGGCAATTGAGATTATTGATAAATTATTAGGCAACGAGTAACAGAAATATAAGGGTGGTAATAAGTGATATATGAAGATTAGCTTTTTTGGAGCGGCAAGAGAAGTCACGGGAAGCTGCTTCTGCATTGAAGCCGGCGGAAAAAGAGTCCTTATTGATTGCGGATTGCAACAGGGCGGAACAAACGGATATGGTCAGGCGTTTCCGTTTCACCCGGGGGAAATAGATTATGTAGTTATAACTCACGCACATATAGACCATTCAGGCAGACTGCCGCTACTTGTGAAGAACGGGTTTAAGGGAAGCATATATGCAACCGAACCGACTTGTAAGCTGCTTGATATTATGCTCCGTGACAGTGCACATATTCAAGAGCTTGAAGCATTGTGGTCAAGCAGAAAGAAACGTCGTGCAGGTGCAGCTGCAACAGAGCCGTTATATACAATGGAGGATGCCTTAAGAGTATTTCCACTATTGGTTCCGTGCCGTTATGGAGAGAATACGGTAATCGATGAAGCAATATCGTTTTTGTTCACGGATGCAGGACATCTGCTTGGTTCGGCTTATGTAGAAATGTGGTTGACGGAGGACAATCCTGACGAAGGGTTTACAAGAAAGAAGATTGTATTTTCAGGTGATATCGGAACTCCGGGGCACCCGATTATAAGAGACCCGGAGTTTGTAGAGGAAGCTGACATCGTTGTTATGGAATCAACCTACGGTGACAGAAGCCACACGCATTCATTCGATACCGTTACAGAGCTTGCAAAAGTTATTGAGACAACACTTGCAAAGGGCGGGAATGTTATATGCCCGTCATTTGCGATAGGCAGAACACAGGATTTGCTTTACCATCTTCGTGAGATAAAAGAAAGAAAGCTGGTTAAGCACTCACCGGATTTTCTTGTCTATCTTGACAGTCCTCTTGCAAAAGCTGCAACGAAGCTGTATTCGGAAGAACTGACAGATTATTTAAATGAAGAAACCCTTGCACTGATAGACTCAGGTATTCAACCCTTAGCCTTTGACGGCTTGAATATAGTCGAAAGCTCGGAGGATTCCAAGAAACTCAACGATGACAGAACTCCAAAGGTTATAATATCCTCGAGCGGGATGTGTGACGCAGGAAGAATACGCCATCATCTAAAGCACAATCTATGGCGACAGGAGTGTGCTGTTGTTTTCACGGGCTTTCAGGCACTTGGTACATTGGGGCGGATAATAGTGGACGGCATTGAATCCAGTGTTTCTTTGTTTGGAGAAGAAATTGCCGTACGCTGCCAAATCCACAATTTCAGAAGCATGAGCTCACATGCGGACAAAGGAGAGCTGCTGGGCTGGATTGGAAGCTTTAAGAAGAAGCCGGAGTGTGTTTTTGTTGTACACGGAGAAGAGGAAACATGCAGAGGTTTTGCTTTAAAGCTGATAGAAGAGGACTATAAGGCAATAGCTCCGAAGTATACTTCAATATATGGTTTAAGAACATTTGAACCCGAGTATGAAGGAAGAGACCTTCTTAAAAAAAGCGACATAGACCGCTTGGAACGCAGAGATTCACCTGTCTTCCAAAGGTTACTACTGGCAGGCACACGTTTAATAGATGTAATCTCAAGAAACAAAGGCGGAGCAAATAAAGATTTAGCCAAGTTCGCCGACCAGATAGATGCATTATCAAACAAGTGGGACAGATGATTTCGTAAAACTGATATGAGCACAAGCCAATAAATAGTTTGAAATAACCGACCATATTGTATATAATTGTAAGACTGGAATTCAGGAGGCGGACATGGGTAAGATAATAGCTGTAGCTTCGGGCAAAGGCGGCACCGGTAAAACAACGGTTGTTGCTGCTCTTTCATCTTGCCTTGCCGTGCTTGGTCATAAGACCCTTTGTATAGATTTTGATGCAAAGCTGAGAAATCTCGACCTCGCTTTATGCATGACGGAGTTTACCGTTATGGACTTTATGGATGTCGTAAGCGGACGGCTGGATATAATGTCGGCATGCAGTGAATCACCAAAGATTCAAAACCTGTTTTTTCTGTCGGCACCGTCAGCAAGTATTCCGAATGACACAAGCACCTCAGCGTTTAAGAACATGTTTAATGCAATCCGCCAAGAGTTTGACTATTGCTTAATAGACTGTCCCGCAGGAATAGGTGCCGGGTTTATTTATGCTCATACTGATGTAGATATGTCAATAGTTGTAACAACCGGTGATAATGCATCAATAAGAGATGCAAACCGTACAGCAAGTGCAATTCGTGACATGGGAGTAGAAAATCTACGCCTTATTATTAATAGATTAATGCCAAAAAAACTAAAGCAAATAAAAACTAATATTGACGATGTAATTGATACAGTAGGAGTTCAGCTTCTCGGACTTATTCCCGAGGATAAGTATATTTTCTCCGCACTCCACGAAAATACACCGCTAATACTGTATAGAAAAAGGTTGTCCGCATATGACTTTTTAGATGCAGCACGCCGTTTAGCCGGAGACGATGTACCGCTTCAGCAGTACAAGAGACTTTAGTCAGGAGGTGACCAACTATGAATATAGCTCTTCTTGCTCATGATATAAGAAAAGAACTGATGGTACAGTTTTGTATAGCATATTGCGGAATTCTTGCAAAGCATTCATTATGTGCAACCAACACAACAGGTCGCCTTGTTACCGAAGCAACAGGACTTCCAATAACGCTGTATATGTCATGCAATCAGGGCGGCAGCCAGCAAATAGGCTCCCGCATTGCGTTTAACGAGCTTGATATGGTGCTGTTTTTCTGCGACCCTCAGCTGATAGAAGAATATCACGGCAGTGTCACAGACATAGCAAGACTCTGCGACCAGCATAATATACCTTTTGCATCAAATGTAGCGACAGCAGAAGTATTAATACACGGATTAAATCGCGGCGACCTCGACTGGCGTGATATAGTAAATCCAAAAACATAGAGGAATATTTATGGGTAAGATAAAACCGCGCACACTATCCGGGTTTATGGAGCTATCACCTCCAAACCAGGTTTGTTTTGATGCGATGATGTTAAAGCTCCGTGATTCATTTTCACTATACGGCTTTACACCTTTAGACACTCCGCTGATGGAATCAGCAGAGATACTGCTGGCAAAAGGCGGAGGAGAAACCGAAAAGCAAATATACACTCTACGCAAGGGCGAGACAGACCTTGCAGTTCGTTATGAGTTGACAGCATCTCTGGCAAAATACGTGGCACTTTACTATAATAATTTATCCTTTCCGTTTCGCAGGTATGAAATAGGCAAGGTCTATCGCGGTGAACGTGCACAACGCGGGCGTTTTCGCGAGTTCTATCAAGCGGATATAGATATAATCGGCGACGGAAGCCTTGATATTACGAATGAGGCGGAAATACCGAGTGTAATATATAAGTGCCTTACATCACTGGGTCTTAAAAGGTTCATTATTCGCATTAACAATCGCAAGGTGCTCAGCGGGCTATTTGAGATTCTCGGAATTAGTGAATCGTCTGCAGAGATAATGCGGGGTGTTGATAAGCTGGACAAAATCGGAAAAGATAAATTGACGGAAACATTAATTGATGCACTGGGCTTGTCACAGACGCAAGCAGATGAGCTTCTGAGCTTTATAACAAATCAAAGCGAGCCGTTTGGGGCGTTGGATTTATATAAAGGAAGAAATGAAGAATTTGATAAAGGCGCCGAAGAGCTGTCGGCATTACGAAAGTTTCTTGTTGATTACGGTGTTCCGGAAACTCATTTCAAAGTAGACCTCTCCATAGCACGCGGGCTCGATTATTATACAGGAACGGTTTATGAAACATATCTGTTGGATTATCCCGAGGTAGGCTCAATATGCTCGGGAGGCAGATACGACAATCTTGTTGAATACTTTATTGACAGAAAAATGCCGGGCGTAGGCTTGTCCATAGGACTTACTCGTTTGTATTACATTTTGAAGGAACAAGGTTTATTTAGTGAGGAGCTATTAACAGCACCTGCCGATGTTATGATAATCCCGATGACAAATGATTTTTCTCATGCCATAAAGCTTGCGACAACAATGAGAGAATCGGGGCTGCGAGTACAGATTTACACTGAGGATAAAAAGTTTAAAAATAAGGTTTCGTATGCAGATAAGCTTGCCATACCATATGTTATTTTCTTAGGCGAAGACGAAATCAATCAAGGCTTGATTAAGGTCAAGGATATGGCAACCGGAGAGCAGACCATTGCATCCTATGGCATTTTAACAGCAGGAATCTGTGACAAAATAAAGGAGCTCCGCAAGGGAGCAATTATAAAGGATATATAAAAAACAGAAGGTAGAGTTAATCAAATGAAAAAATTTTTATATAGAATTTTGTGCGGATTTTTTTTGGGTCTTAGCATAATTGCTCCGGGCTTCAGCGGAAGCCTTGTTGCGATTGCTATGGGTATTTATCATGAGATTGTACGAATAATGTCAAACCCTTTAAAAAAGCTAAAAGAGAACATTATTTATTGCATTCCTCTAGGTGTTGGTCTTGTGATTAGTGCAGTAGTGTTTGTATTTGCGTTCAGACAGCTTTTTGACTCATATGAAAAAGCGGTATACCTGCTGTTTGTGGGACTGATTGCAGGAAGCATACCTCTTGTGTTTATGGAAGTTAGAAAAACAGGTTTTAAGCCACATTATTTTATCGGAGCGGCTTGCTCTTTTGCACTTGCTCTTGCAGTTAGTATATTTGCAGCAGGAGACGGACTGATGTCTGGTGATACGGCTTCAATGTCCGATTGGCAGGGGCTTGCTCTCGGCGGGTTTGCAGCAGGTGTAACAGCACTGATTCCCGGAATGAGTCTTTCTACTGTTCTTGTTGTTCTTGGAGTATACAGTCCATTAATATTTGCAGCAGAAGCACTGATGCGTACGGATTTCTCATATGCAATTCCAATCGGTCTGTTCATTATTTGCACTGTAGTCGGCTTGATGTGTACAGCAAAAGGAATAAAATATGTATTTGAAAAATACCCCGGGTTTTCAAACACAACGGTTCTGGGCTTTCAATTCGGGTCACTTCTCGGTATTGCATATCAAAGCCACTTTATCACTGAAGAAAACTTCACATGGACACTAGGCGGAATCATGCTCGTCGTCGGCTTTTGCATATCCATCATGTTTATAATACTGGGAAGAATCATGAACAAAGACCAATATTGATTAATTACCTTTTAATTCAATAATCCTGTCACGCAGTGCTGCAGCATACTCAAACTCTAGGAGCTTTGCTGCCGCTGCCATTTCTTTTTCCAGCCTTCTAACTTCTTCATCACGCTCGCGCTTTGTCAACTTGACACCATCTGCTTGAACAGATGTATCACGTTTGGAAATTTCCAGAAGCTCTCTTACGTTTTTAATGATGGTTTTTGGAATAATACCATTAGCTTCGTTAAACAATCTTTGCTTTTCTCTGCGATTGTTTGTTTCCTCTATTGCGATACTCATTGACGGTGTTACTCTGTCGGCGTACATTATTACAAGTCCGGAAACATTGCGAGCGGCACGTCCTATTGTTTGAATGAGCGATGTAGCACTTCGGAGGAACCCTTCCTTATCAGCATCGAGTATTGCCACAAGCGAAACTTCCGGCAAATCAAGCCCCTCACGAAGCAGGTTGATACCTACCAGAACATCAAACTCACCAAGACGTAAGTCCCGAATAATCTCCATTCGCTCGGTTGTTGTTATATCATGGTGTAAATAACGAACCCTTATACCGACACCTTTAAGGTATGCAGTCAAATCCTCAGCCATTTTCTTTGTGAGAGTAGTAACAAGTACACGTTCATTATTTGCCGAACGGATACTTATTTCTTGGATAAGGTCATCAATTTGCCCCTCTACGCGACGAACTGATATCTCGGGGTCAAGCAGTCCTGTTGGTCGTATCACCTGCTCAACAACCTGGCTTGAACGTGAACGCTCATATTCGCTCGGAGTAGCAGAAACGTATATAACCTGATTAAGCCGCTTATTAAACTCCTCAAAGCTTAGCGGTCTGTTATCATATGCCGACGGTAAACGAAATCCGTACTCAACAAGATTGTCTTTACGGGATTTATCTCCCGCATACATGGCACGAACTTGCGGAATTGTAACGTGACACTCGTCAATAAACATAAGAAAGTCTTTTGGGAAATAATCCAGAAGTGTCATAGGTGCACTGCCGGGTGCTCGACCTGTAATTACACGCGAATAATTCTCAATTCCATTGCAATAGCCCAGCTCCGTCAGCATTTCGATATCATACATGGTGCGCTGCTGCAAGCGTTGTGCCTCAACAAGTTTATTGTTTGCTTCAAAATAATCGAGACGCTCATTCATTTCATTTTTGATATATGCAATCGCATTCTGGATTTTTTCTTCAGTTGTGACGTAATGCGAAGCAGGATAGATTGCCGCATGTATAAGCTCTCTCGACGGAACGCCTGTAACAACATGAATTTCACTTATACGCTCTATTTCATCACCGAAAAATTCAACCCGTACGGCAAAATCATGTGCATAGGTCGGATAAATTTCAACCGTATCACCTCTGACCCGAAAAGCATTTCTCTCAAATGCGACATCGTTTCGCTCATATCGTATTTCAACAAGCTTTTTAAGCAGTTCATCACGACTTAAATATGCACCCTGTCGAAGAGAAATGACCATGCTGCTGTAATCTATCGGGTCACCCAAGCCGTATATGCAGCTGACCGAGGACACAACGATAACATCCCGCCGCTCAAATAGTGCCGATGTTGCGGAGTGACGCAGGCGTTCAATTTCATCGTTTATTGAGCTGTCTTTTTCGATGTAGGTATCAGTGTGAGGAATATATGCTTCAGGTTGGTAGTAATCGTAATAGCTTACAAAGAATTCAACAGAGTTTTCGGGGAAAAACTCACGAAACTCACTGCAAAGCTGAGCTGCCAGTGCCTTATTATGTGCAAGCACAAGAGTTGGCCTTTGAGCTTGCTCGATAATTTTTGCCATAGTATAAGTTTTTCCGGAGCCTGTTACACCAAGCAATGTCTGCTCATTAAACCCCATCCCCAGTCCGTTTGCCAAAGACTCAATAGCCTCAGGCTGACCGCCTGCAGGCTTAAACTCACTTACTACTTTGAAATCAGCCATTTCCACCTCACCAAATTATCCCCCGCCATATTCTTTTAAATATGCTTCCATTTTTGCAATTCTTTCATCACCCTTTTGGAATGATTCGATAATATCTCTTGCATTTATTATCGTGTAGACATTTATTCCATACTCTGTTTTTAATTCATTAAGTGTAGAACGCTCGCCTGTACCACGTTCCATTCTGTCAACAGAAACAAATAATGCTGAGACAGTCACATCAGCTGCGGCTTTTAAAATTTGCAAGCTTTCCCTTACCGCCGTACCTGCCGTAACAACATCCTCAATAATAATTATCTTGTCATTGTCCTTTGGTTTATATCCTATTAGCGACCCGCCTTCACCGTGGTCTTTGGCTTCTTTGCGATTGAAAAAGTAAGGAACATCTATGCCATGGTGACGGTAAAGCGAAGACGCAGTGGCTGCCGCGAGAGTAATGCCCTTATAGGCAGGACCATAAATTGCATCATATTTTTCACCGCTTGAAACAACACGGTCAGCATAATAATCGCCCAAAACAGAAATATGCATCCCTGTTTTATAGTTTCCCGTATTGACAAAGTAAGGCGTTTTTCGTCCGCTCTTTGTAGTAAAGTCACCAAAAGTAAGAACACCTGCTTCAGCCATAAAAGTAATGAATTTGTTTTTATCATTCATAAGTATATACCTCCCGTAACTGTAATTGTGGGCTCTACGCACTATTTTACTGGCACAATATGCCTTATGGCATTCCAACCATTATATCATATTTATAAGCTATTATTCTGTCATATTAAGAAAATTTCAATATCATTTTCAATATATTTTTGCTATAATTGCGTGAGCTTCCATGTAAGGCATGGAATGACGAAAAGGAGCAAATAATGAAACGGACAAACTATTGTGGAGAACCACGAATTAATAACATTGGAAAGGAAATCGCAGTTTGCGGATGGGTACAGCGTCGCCGTGACCTTGGTCAGTTAATATTTATTGACTTGCGTGATCGTACGGGAATATTGCAGCTTGCTTTTGATGATACTACAAACAAGGAAATTTTTGCTAAAGCAACAATGCTAAGAAGTGAGTTTGTAGTTTATGCAAGCGGAACCTTACGTGAACGCTCAGCTAAAAATCCGGGGTTACCGACAGGAGATGTCGAACTCGAAGTAACTGCTTTAGATATATTGGCGAAGTCAGAAACACCTCCATTTGAGATAGAAGAAAACACAGATGTAAACGATGCCTTACTTTTAAAGTATCGCTATCTTGACCTTCGGCGTCCCGATATGCAACGCTATATTGCATTGCGGCATAGAGCGGCAAAAGTAACACGTGATTATTTTGACGAGAAAGGCTTTTATGAGATAGAGACACCGATGTTAACAAAATCAACACCCGAGGGTGCTCGTGATTATCTTGTACCCAGCCGTGTACATCAAGGAAAATTCTATGCACTCCCGCAATCACCGCAGCAGTATAAGCAACTTTTAATGCTTGCGGGATTTGACAGATACATGCAAATAGTACGTTGCTTCAGAGACGAAGACTTGCGAGCAGACCGCCAGCCTGAGTTTACACAAATCGACCTCGAAATGTCATTTGTGGACGAAGAAGATGTAATTGCAATAAATGAAGGCTTTATACAACGGTTATTTATAGAATTGCTTAATATTGATGTTGCGTTGCCGATAGAACGCCTTAAATGGCATGAAGCCATGGATAGATTCGGCTCTGACAAACCCGACATGAGATTTGGGCTGGAGCTTTGTGATATCAGTGATATTGTTAAGAATTGTGAGTTTAAGGTCTTTTCTGAACCTGTCTCTAACGGCGGAAGTGTCAGAATGATTTATGTTCCCGACGGAGGAACAATGCCCCGTAAGCAGATTGACTCTCTTGTCGAGTTTGTAAAAACATACGGTGCTAAAGGTCTCGCATGGACAAAATTAAATGAGGATGGAAGTACATCCTCTTCATACTCGAAATTTCTTACTGACAAGGAAAATGATGAAATAATGAGCCGCGCAGGTGCAAATGCAGGCGGGTTGATTTTGATAGTTGCAGACACAAAAAATGACATTGTCTTTGCATCGCTCGGAGCATTGCGTTTAGAATGTGCAAAACGTCTAGGGCTGATTGATGAAGAATCCTACAAATTCGTATGGATAACAGAATTCCCGCTGTTTGAATACTCCGAAGAAGACGAACGCTTTGTAGCAAAGCACCATCCGTTCACCGCACCAATGGATGAAGACATTGATTTACTCGAAAATGACAAAATTCGCTGCCGTGCAAAAGCATACGATTTAGTTCTAAACGGCTCGGAGCTTGGCGGTGGCTCAATCCGAATAAACACCCCCGAAATGCAAAAGCGAATGTTCAGAGCACTAGGATTTACTGACGAAAAAGCCGAGGAGCAATTCGGACATCTAATAGAAGCGTTTAAGTTCGGAGCACCTCCGCACGGAGGCATAGCCTACGGTCTCGACAGAATCGTCATGCACCTGGCAGGTCTAAGCAGTATAAGAGACGTAATCGCCTTCCCAAAAGTCCAAAACGCCTCAGAACCCCTAACCGCCTGCCCGGATGCCATTGCTGAAAAGCAGTTGACAGAACTCGGATTAAAGCTGATCGGATGAAACAAAATATGCTAAAGAGAGTATCAGTATTTTCTTATGTTATATAATAGTTAAAACCCTGTAGTCATTGAAACTACAGGGTAATGTTATGGCAGGGGCAGAAGGATTTGAACCCTCGGCCTACGGTTTTGGAGACCGCCGCTCTACCAACTGAGCTATGCCCCTTCGCCTATTGTGCCCCAGTCGTTGTGTTCCATAAGAGCTCTCTATTAACCCTAGCGTGTACCCTATCTGTACCCCTAAGAGTGACTTCATACGCTCATTCGTGACGCTCACTTTGTTCGATTATAACAGCTTTTTTTGCAAAATCAAGAATTATATTAATACCTCTTTGCGTTACATTGTCATATAATTCGCATGTTTTCAGAAAAACACCTCATAATTAATGCTTTAATCACCGGATGATGTTAAGTTAGAATCGGTATCGTTATCGTTTGGATAATTTTCTTCCAGCCAGGCGTTGAACCAATCCAAGCCGGACTCCAAATGTTCCTTTGCCCAGTCGGTAGCACCCGTTGCTTCATCAAAGCCTTTCAGAAAGTCTATAAGTGCATCCTTTGATGTGATGAACATTTCACCCGCGGCTATTCCGGCTTCAAGTGCTGCTGTCAGACCGGCATCATCCGTCAGTTCATCATTAATAACATCTGTATCATCAACAGCGACAAGCAGCGGAGGTTGTTGAGGAGGGTCTGCAACAATCTCGGAGGGAGAGTTGCTTGAGTTCGCTGTTGCAATAACAATAATGAAAATTACTGAATGAAGCACTGCAACGCCTATAATCAGAGGCTTCCAGTTTTCCTTACACCAAGTAAAAAATCGCTCCGGATATGTCATTTCATCATAGGATATAACTTCATCTGTAGATGCTGTTTCATCAATTATGTTTTTATCAGACTCCGACATTTATTAACCCTCCTTTCCGCTGTCAAGCTCCGCAAATTTGCTCTTCATTGTTGGGTTGTTTCTTGTCAGTTTTTTAACTGTTAAATCTTCTGCTTTATTGTTTGCAAGCCTTAAGTTATTTTCAGAGGCGAGTAGATTTTCTTTTGTTTTCATAAGCTGGTCAATTGATTTATCAATATTATCTATTGCAGCTTTGAATTTGTCAGAAGCGAGTCTGTAATTTCTGCCGAATGTATCCCTGAAGTCATTTAATTGGCTTTCAAAATTTGTTACATCAATACTTTGATTCTGCACTCTTGCCAGCTCTGCTTTATATTGCAGTGCATCGTATGAAGCTGTGCGCAGCAAGCCTATAATCGGCAGGAAAAACTGCGGACGTATAACAAACATCTTCGGATAATGGTGCGACACGTCTACTATTCCGTTGTTATACAGCTCATTATCCGCTTCAAGAAGTGAAACAAGCACAGCATATTCACAATTTTTTTCCCGCCTGTCCTTGTCGAGTTCCTTTAAGAAGTTTTCGTTTTTTTGCTTTGTAGCTGTTACATCACTTTCGTTTTTCATTTCAAACATTATTGAAATTACTTCAATCCCGTTATCATCTTTTTCACGGAAAATGAAATCACCCTTACTGCCGGACTTAATATCTGTATCCTTATAAAATTCCGCTTTTGAAAAGCCTATTGAGCGGAAGCGTTCAAATTCGTTTTGGCAATGCTGCTCAAGTGTTTCTCCGACCATTTTTGAAGATAACCTTGCTCTCATATCATTAATACGCTCGATTTCCTTTTCACGTTCTTTAATTTCCGCCTCGTATTTATCCCTAAGTGCAGTTTCATGAAGCTTCGTCTCAGACTCCTTCAATGATAACGCCATAAGCAACTCATCACGCTCTTTTTCAACGGTTTTAACTGCTTCGGCAACAGCAAGCTTCTTATCGGCAATAAGCCCTGCGATTTCTACATCCTTCTTAGCTAAATCATCCTTTAGCCTGCTTTGAGTTTGCTGCTCGGCAAGTTTAACGGCAATCTTGCTTTTTTCCTCGAGTTCTTTTTCCCGTCGTTCAACTTCATCCTTAAACTCAATATCACGTACCTGTTTGATGATGTCGGCATATCCGGACTCATCAACCTTAAAAACACTCTTACATTTCGGACATACTATATCGTTCATAATACTACTCCTTGTCAAAAGCAGAACACCTGTCCCTCTGCTTTCTTGCTTTTATTATAACAAAAAAGATGATGTAAATATACACCATCTTTTTGTTGTTTTTATGGACTAGAATGAATTTTCGTAGATTCTTTTTACTGCGTCCTTGTCGTTTGCGACGGGTGCGCATCCGATAAGACCTGCGAGTCCGGGTGTGTCAAAGGCAAGTTCAACAAGTCTTGCAACATCTTCTTTTTTGAAGCCGACACAACCGAGTTTTTCAGGTACACCAACGGATTTGAGCCACTCGTATACGCCGTTTGCTGCTTTATCAGCTTCGCTTGCGTCTCCGGTCAGTCCGGGTACGATTTCGCTGAATATATCGGCAAGAATTACTCCGGCAGCGGGGTAGATTTCCTTAACAACAGCCGGAAGCAAGATTGCGAGTCCGAGACCGTGTGTTAAGTCTGTTTTGATACCACTGAGCGGATGCTCAAGTGCGTGTGTGAAGTGGAGTAGACCGTTATCAAAGCTTGTGCCTGCAATCATTGCGGCATATGTAAGGAAATAACGGGCCTTCAGGTCGCTCGGGTCTTTTATTGCTGCAGGCAGATATTTTGAAACAAGTCTCATTACTTCTTTTGCTAGTGTAATCGAGAAGGGATTGTTGAGAACTGTGGTGGCAGCTTCGACAACATGGTTTACTGCGTCGATACTGACATATCTGGTTTGGTCTGCGGGAAGACCTGTCATCAAAGCAGGGTCATCGATTGAATACAGCGGATAAATACAATCGTATGCAATTGCCGGCTTATATTCTTTTTCGGGAATTGTTACAACAGCAAAACGGTTTGCTTCTGTGCCTGTGCCGTGTGTCAGGTTGATTGCAATAACCGGCACTGCTTTTTCTGCGGCAAACTTTGCTTCGTATAAATCTTGACAGTTTTTATCAGGATATTCAAGCAGAATAGCTGCACTTTTACCTGCGTCAATCGGGCTTCCGCCGCCAATTGCGATAACTGCCTTCGCACCTGCGTCTCTGGCTATTTTTACTGCTTCATCTACTTGTTGTGTTTCCGGATTCGGTTGTACTTTGTTGTAGAGAACGTAACGGATTCCGTGTTTGTCGAGTGCTTTTGTCACATGTCCCCATGCACCTGTTTTTTCGTATGCGGCTTTACCTGTCATGGCAATAATGCTGTCGATACCGCGAGCCTTAAGCTGCTCTGCGATAAAGTCAATTTTTTCAATCGCTCCTACCCCGAGAAATACACGGCTTCCGCAAATGATTGTGCTTACATTGTTGATATCAATTTTTTGCTCCCAAGACATTAATGAAACCCTCCTTATATTTTGAATTCTGCAGTAATTTTATCATGTTATGTAAAGAACGGTCAACCGCAAGATATAGTAACAAGGCACCACTTAAAGTCAATATATCTACTTCTGTCAGTTCTGATTTACATATGTAAGTTTTTATTCAATTTTTACTGCATATCTGATATACTATATCCCATGGAAATTCAAAATGAAATTTTAAGTTATGATGAACAGATAATTTTCAAACTGCGCATGTTATACAATGAGTTCGGATACTCGCAGTACAAGATGAGCAGGTTTGAAGAGTATGAACTTTATGCGGAGAATAAAGCATTTCTTCCGTCGGGTGAAATCCTCGCATTTACGGGTGTAGATGGCAGACTGATGGCTCTGCGTCCCGATGTCACACTATCAATCGTTAAATATGCAAAAGATGACGATGCATTGAATAAACTGTACTATAATGAAAATGTATACAGGTCTGACGGAACCGAGTTTAAAGAACAGATGCAGGTCGGCTTGGAGTGCATAGGTAATGTTGACGTTGATGTAATGGGAGAAGTACTGCTTCTCGCAAAGCGAAGTCTTGATACTCTGAGTGAACGCTCAAGTCTTGATATTTCACATATGGGCTATTTAAACGGACTTTTGCAAAGAGAGAAAATGACCTTACAGCAACGAAATGAAATAATAGGCTGCATAAGTGAAAAAAATACTTCAGAGCTAAAAATCATTTGTGCAAAGTATGGATTTAATGATGCCTTCACATATAAGCTGACAACTCTGACAATGCTTTATGGTCACTATGACACAGTCAGGGAAAAAATGCAAAGCTTGTGCGTAAACGAGGAAATGAATGAAGCACTTAAGGATTTAGATTCTCTCAGCGATGTAATGTGTAAGCATGGGTTGGACAAGTGTATCAATATCGATTTTTCGATTGTAAACGATATAAGCTACTATAACGGGCTTATTTTCCAAGGATATATCGAAGGAGTACCTGCAAGAGTTTTATCAGGCGGGCGTTATGATGAGTTGATGCGTAAGCTTGGTAAAACATCAGGTGCAATAGGGTTTGCCGTCTATTTAGATAAGCTTGAAAATGCGGATTCTGCACAGGCGGATAAAGCTGACGGAATGCTTAACATTGCTCTTCCAAAAGGCAGGCTCGGCGAAAAAGCATATGCAATTTTAGAATCCGCAGGGTACGGATGCCCGGGAATTCGCGAGGAAAGCCGCAAGCTTGTGTTTGAGAATGCAGAGCTTGGGATAAGATACTTTTGGGTAAAACCTTCTGATGTTGCAAGTTATGTTGAGCGTGGAGCGGCTGATATCGGAGTCGTAGGTAAGGATATTTTGCTTGAGCACTCACCCGAGGTTTATGAACTGCTTGACCTTGGTATCGGGAAATGCAATGTTTCTGTCGCAGCAGAAAAAGGCTTTAAGCCGGACAATGCACCAAAAATACTTAGAGTTGCTACAAAATTCCCGAATATTGCAAGAACTCATTATCAAAAGCAAGGACGTGAAATTGATATAATCAAACTCAACGGCTCGATAGAGCTGGCACCGCTGCTAAGTCTTTCGGATGTAATTGTAGACATTGTGGAAACAGGGCAGACTTTAATAGAAAATGACTTGCACCCGGTTGAATTAATTGTGGAAATAAGTGCACGTCTGATATCAAATAAGTCGAGTTATAAGTTTAACCAGGAGAAGATAGACAGGCTGTGTGAGAGTATTACATAATAGCATATACAGAGGAAGACACCGACAGAAGGGCGTGGTAACAAAATGATTAAAACTATTAAAGCAGAAGAATTTGAAAAGGATTGTATTGTACAAAAAACAATTACATCTACACAATTGACCTCGTCGGTAGCAATGATTATTGCAAACATTATCAAACGAGGTGATGATGCTTTGCGTGAGTATACGGAGAAGTTCGACGGATGTGTATTGGATAATTATGAGCTTCCAAGGTCTGCAATGGAAAAAGCACTTAAAAACGTCGATTATGATTTTATAAGGGTTATGGAACGTGCTGCAAGAAATATTGAGGACTTTCATCGAAACCAGGTTCAAAACGGCTTTGACATACCGCCTAAAAACGGAATTAAGCTCGGACAAATAGTTACGCCAATAAATCGTGTCGGCGTTTATGTTCCGGGCGGAAGTGCTCCTTATCCTTCAACAGTACTGATGAATGTTATTCCTGCGAAGATAGCGGGTGTTAATGAAATAATAATCGCAACACCGCCGTCGCGTGAATGCAGTGCAAACTGTGATGAAGGTGTTTGTAATATAGATGGAATCACCTGTATTAACGGTGTTGACGCAAGAGTAATTGCCGCCGCTAAAATAGCGGGAGCACACAGAGTGTTTACGGTTGGTGGAGCACAGGCAATTGCCGCTCTCGCATTCGGAACACAATCAATACCTCGCGTTGATAAAATAACGGGTCCCGGTAATGCCTATGTTGCAGAAGCAAAGCGTCAGGTATTCGGAATCGTTGGCATAGATATGATAGCAGGACCCAGTGACATTCTTGTTATAGCGGACGCATCGGCAAACCCCGAGCATGTTGCGGCAGATATGCTGTCTCAATGTGAGCACGGACCTGATTCACCTGCAATCCTGATTACAAACAGCGAGGAGCTTGCGGAAAAGGTAAGAAAGGAGCTTGAAAAACAGTTGTCCGAGCTGCCTCGTGAGGAAATCGCTCGAAAAGCTATTGAAGACCACGGATTAATAATAATTTCCGAAACTATTGACGAAGCTTTTGAACTGTCCAATATAATTGCTCCCGAGCATTTGGAGATTGTTCTTGACGAGCCCTTTTATTATCTGGATAAAGTCAAAAATGCGGGGTCGGTATTTATGGGCAAGTTTACTCCTGAGCCGCTTGCTGATTATTATGCAGGCCCAAACCACACCTTACCGACATCAGGCACATGTCGCTTCTCAGGTCCATTGTCTGTTGAGGACTTCACCAAGAAAACATCGTATACATACTATACAAAGGATGCCTTGCAAGCAGCAAGTGAAGATGTTATCAGATTTGCCGAAGAAGAGGGCTTTAAGGCACACGCATTAACGATTTCAAAAAGGTTGGACAAGTAATGAGTAGATTTTTGGCAAGTCGCTTTACTGAGCTTGACGCATATGTTCCCGGTGAGCAACCCTCAGACATGAAATACATTAAGCTAAACACAAATGAATCGCCATATCCTCCGCCGGATGAAGTCGCAGATGCGGTAACAAGCGAGATATTGAAGCTAAACCTATACCCGAACCCCGACGGTTCAATGCTTATAAAAAAACTTTCACAACTATATAAAGTAAAAACAGAAAACATAATTATCGGCAATGGCTCAGATGAGCTTCTTGCTTTTACATTTCTTGCGTTTTTTGAAAAGGGAGTTGTGTTTCCCGACATAACATATGGGTTTTATCCTGTCTATGCAAAACTTTATGATATAGAGTACAAAGAAATTCCGTTGCTTGATGATTTGACTATTAATGTCAAGGATTATATTGGTATCAATAAAAATATAGTACTTGCAAACCCTAATGCACCGACAGGAATTGCACTGAGTCTTTCTGATATTAAAGCGATTGCAAGCAACAATCCAGATAATATTGTTGTTATTGATGAGGCATATGTGGATTTCGGTGCAGATTCAGCCGTTAACCTGACAAAAAAGCATGACAATTTGCTTGTAATTCACACATATTCAAAATCACGCTCAATGGCAGGAGCAAGAATAGGTTTTGCGATAGCTTCAGCACCAATCATTGAAGACCTTAACAAAATGAAATATTCATTTAATCCTTATAATGTTAACAGGCTTGCACAGGTTATGGGCGAAGCGGCGATTGACAAGGAAGGATACTACATCCAAAAACGCCAGGAGATTGTATCAACACGTGAATACACGGAAAAGGCGTTAAAAAAGCTAGGCTTTATAATGACAAAATCAACTGCAAACTTCCTGTTTGCAAAGCATTCAAAGATAAGCGGAAACGACTTGTATTCGAGGCTTAAGAAAATGGGTGTTTTGGTACGCCAATGGAACAAGCCGCGTATTATGGATTATGTGAGAATAACAATCGGCACAAAAGAGCAGATGGACGCACTGATTAAGGCGACAAAAAAGATACTAGTGGAAACGGAGAAAAGTAAATGAGAAAAAGTGATGTTACACGAAATACTGCTGAAACAGACATAAAATTATCTTTAAACCTTGACGGTACCGGTATTAGTAAAATAAATACAGGAGTCGGGTTTCTTGACCATATGCTTGAGCTGTTTACAAGACACGGCAAGTTTGACCTTGAAGTGACATGTAAGGGTGATACACATGTTGATTTTCACCATTCTGTCGAGGATATCGGCATATGTCTGGGGACTGCATTTTCACAAGCTTTGGGAGAAGCAAGAGGTATTTGCAGATACAGTGATGTGACCTTACCCATGGATGAAGCTCTTGTGCTTTGTGCAATTGATGTATCCGGAAGAAGCCATCTGAGCCTTGAAATAACACTACCCGAGCATACAGTCGGAACCATGGATACAGAGCTGCTTGAAGAGTTCCTGCAGGCATTTGTGAGAAAAGCAGGGTTGACGGTTCATATTCGTATGCTCGAAGGGAAGAATACACACCATATTTTAGAAGCATGCTTTAAGGCTCTTGCCCGCGCACTCAGAGCCGCAGTTAAAATTGATGATGAGCTGAGAGATGAAATACCGTCAACAAAAGGAATTTTGGTGTGAGATAATGATAATTTATCCTGCAATAGATTTATACGAAGGCAAAGCGGTTCGATTAAAACGCGGCGACTATGCACATATGACCGTTTACAGCGACAATCCATTATCAGTTGCAAAGGGTTTTAAGAAAGCCGGTGCAACAGCCTTGCATATTGTTGACCTTGAGGGTGCAAGAGATGGAAAACCCGCAAACTACGATGTAATTCAACGCATAGCATCAGAAACCGATTTGCTTATTCAAGTCGGTGGAGGAGTTCGCACATCCATTACAATAGAAAAATACCTCGGGATGGGAATAAAGCGTGTCATATTGGGTACGGCTGCGGTATCGGAGCCCGGTTTTCTTAATGAAATGGTAAGCGATTTTGATGAGGCAATTGCGGTTTCGGTGGATATTAAAGACGGATTAGTTGCAATCAAAGGTTGGACTGAAACGTCAAATCATGATGCTATTGCGTTTTGTGATACAGTCTGCGACTTAGGAGTACAAACACTGATTTGTACAGACATATCAAAGGACGGGATGCTCAGCGGTACAAATCTTGAGCTATATCGCACCTTACGCTCTAAGCTATCTATAGGACTTATAGCTTCGGGCGGAGTATCATCAATTGACGAAATAAAAACCTTGTCGGAGCTTGGCATGGACGGAGTAATCTTGGGTAAAGCGTTATATACGGGAGATATTGATTTATCAAAGGCGGTGGATATATGTCGGTTAAAAAAATAATTCCATGCCTTGATGTTAAGGATGGACGTGTTGTAAAAGGAATTAAATTTAAAGATAATTTTGATGTTGCATCCCCTGTTGACCTTGCAAGGCAATATTGTAAGGACGGCGCGGATGAACTTGTTTTTTATGATATAACTGCTGCTGTCTCCGATAGAAAACCGAACATTGACGTTCTGAGTCAGGTTATTAAAGAGGTTACAATACCGTTAACAGTCGGAGGTGGGATTTACTCACTAAATGATTTCGAGCGGGTTTTGGAATATGGGGCGGATAAAATAAGTATAAATACCGGAGTAATCAGGAATCCGGGATTGATAAAGGAAGCGGCAAGCAGATTTGGCAGTAACTGTGTAGTGTTTGCTGTTGACGTTAAAGAAGTTGACGGAAAATATCATATTTTTACAAAAGGCGGCAGAGAAGACACGGATATTGACGCAATTGAATGGATAAAACAAGGTACAGACAACGGAGCAGGTGAGCTTGTTGTTAACAGCATAGATACCGACGGAGTTAAAGGTGGATTTGACCTAAAGCTTCTTAAAGCTGTTTGTGAAGCGGTAACTATTCCCGTAATAGCCTCGGGCGGTGCGGGCAGCATTGATGATTTCATTACACTATTCAAAGAAATCCCGCAAATCCACGCAGGTCTCGCAGCCTCAGTATTCCACTTCGGAGAAGTAAAAATCCCGGAGCTAAAAACAGCGTTATCAAGAATGGAGCAACAGCAGCCGGAGTGATGGTATAAAAACTATCCCACAGATACTGCTATTGCTATCAGCTCGTTCTCATCAAGCATTCCTCGAAGATAAGAGGCGGTTAACTGGTAAAGGAAGCCGTCTTTTTGCCATGATAATACCGTAAACTCCATTTCATCGTCTTTGGGTGTTTCGTCTCCGTGCATCTCAGGGTCAGCATCAACGTATTGGCGACTTTGCTCAGATATGAACTCTTCTTTTGTATGAAAGTCATAGTTTTTTAATGGAATTTACTAAATTTTTGGTAGAAACATCCGATAATATAAGTAGGAAGGAAACTTATGAAAGGAGCAGGACAATGATTTTCACAATTAATACTCACTTTAACTTAAACTACAATACAGCAACAAAACAAACATACATTGACAAGTATGATAAATCCGTAAAGCTGCCGTTTGCTACGGTGATGATTAATAATTTACCTCACTTCAAGACATTTCATGCCGACGAGCTAAAGCCGGATGAGTCCGAGCTTACTTTAAGTGATAACATTGAGCTTAGCTCAGCAATCACAGGCGGTACAGCCGTAGGCGACATGAATGCCGGAAACGCAACAGCATAAGAAAATACCGCAAAAGAGAATACAAGCTTTTAACCATATAAAGAGCCATCTGTTTTACACAGATGGCTCACTTTATTGATCTAATAAGTCTCAAAAACAGAGCTATTGCGATAAAAAGCAAATCAGCATATAATATCTTTGAAGCTAATCGCCTAACGAAATACCCAGCAGTCTCGCTTGCTTTAGAACCTCGCTGTCTAGTGGTATTGTTTTTAGCTTCCCTGCGACCTCGCTCAGAGGTACTGCACCGATTGAATGACCTTGCAGTGCCACCATATAACCGAATTTTCGTTTAAGCACAAGCTCGCCTGCCATAGCACCAAGACGTGAGCAAAAAACCCTGTCCGCAGGTGTCGGGTCACCGCCTCGCTGGAAGTGACCCGGGATTGTCAGCCTGACGTCCTGATTGAGCTTTTCGTCAAGGACTCTAACAAGCTCCATACCGGGAGAAATATCACCCACCTTGCGTTCGCCTTTTGGCTGCCCTGCCATTTCTTTTGTCATAGCACCCTCGGCAATTGCAATTATGGAAAAGTTCTTACCGGAATCATTACGTTTGTTAATAACCTCAAGGATACTATCCAGTGAATATGGAATCTCCGGCAGTAATATTACATCGGCACCGCCTGCAATACCGGAGTATAAAGCAACCCATCCCGCTTTACGCCCCATAAGCTCACAGACAAAAATCCGTCCGTGTGCTGCGGCTGTCGAATGAAGTGTATCTAGCATATCCGTAGCTTTTGCAACAGCACTGTCAAATCCGAATGAATAGTCCGTGCCGAATAAATCGTTATCAATTGTTTTTGGCAGAGTAACAACATTGATTCCTTTTTGGCTGAGTGCATTAGCGGTTTTATGAGTTCCGTTACCGCCGAGAATGACCAGTGCATCAAAGCATTCCTTGTGATAATTTCTGACCATTGTTGTTAATCTGTCGGCATTTTTACTGTCATCAAAGTTACGAATGGTTTTAAACGGCTGTCTGGATGTTCCGAGAATTGTGCCCCCTTCACGAAGGATACCCGAAAACTCGTATTGCTCCATTTTTCGCCAGTTACAATCTATAAGCCCTGCGTAACCGTCTTGAATTCCATATATTTCCACATACGGAACCGCACCGAACAGTGTTTTTGCAACACCACGAAGAGCGGCATTTAGTCCCTGACAATCTCCGCCGCTTGTAAGAAAACCAATTTTCATTCGCCCCTACCTCCATCATTTATGGACTAATACTATACAAAATTAAAACAAAACGCAAGCAATTTTGTTTCCAATTTGTTCACCATAGGAAACACATTTAGTTATATAATAAAAATAGTAAAATAGGAGGCAAAAATATGGCAAAAAAAGTACTTATTATTGAAGATGACAGCAATATAGCAGAACTTCTGCGACTTTATATGGAAAAAGACGGCTTTAGTGTATCAATTGCAGACAACGGAGCAAAAGGCTTGACGGAGTTTGAGGCACTTAAACCCGACCTTGTTTTGCTGGATATAATGATACCAGTTGTTGACGGTTGGGGTGTCTGTCGTGAGATACGCACAAAATCAAATGTACCGATAATAATGTTAACGGCAAAAGGTGAAACACTCGATAAGGTTACCGGACTTAAAATGGGAGCTGATGACTATATTGTAAAACCTTTTGAAATCGGAGAGCTCATGGCACGTGTACATGCCGTCATGCGCAGATTTGAGGTTACGGATAAATCAACAAGCAAAAGACTTGAGTTCGACAACCTGATAATCGACATGGAGTCGTTCGAGTTGCTTGTATGCGGAAAGCGTGTGGAAGCACCGCCTAAAGAGATGGAGCTTCTTTTCCACCTTGCTTTATCACCAAATAGGGTATACACGCGAAACCAGCTTCTCGATGAAGTTTGGGGCTTTGATTATTTCGGAGACTCACGAACTGTGGATGTCCATGTGAAGAGACTGCGGGAAAAGATTGAAAATGCCAGTGACAAATGGTCTCTTGAAACTGTTTGGTCAGTAGGATATAAGTTTGCACTTAAAACAGGGTAGTATTAAAATTATTTATGAAAAACAGCATTTACTTCAGAATATTTATTGCAACTGCGTTAATTGTGTTGCTCAGTTTCTCTCTTCTCGGTGGTCTGTCTACAGTAATCAACTATAGACGTATGATGGCGGATAAGAGAGCTATGATGATATCCACATTAAATGAAACTGCACGATATATAACAACGCAGCATCTTCATTATGCAATCAATATTGATGATTTAAACTTAAATATGTGGTTGAGAATGACATCGGGCGTTACGGGGTTTGATTTGCTTGTCACAAATGCAACCGGTATTGTTGAGTCATGCTCGGATAAGACTATAATCAACTTAGGCAAACTGGTGCCGGAATCCATGCTCTATTCGGTTTCTGCAAGTGAGAGCCGGGTTATACTCTCTACCTTGGGGCAGATATATCCTGAGCGAAGACAGGTGTCGGGTGTACCTTTGTCGATGAACAGAAACGGAGAATCGCACACCTTCGGTTACTTATTTGTCACAAGTGATATAGCGGCATTCAGACAGGAATGGAACAACTTTTTTAGTGCGTTTATTTTAATTGCACTCAGTGTCATGGTTGTTGCATTTATTTCATCATTTGTAGCGACAAAAAAGCAAGCTGAGCCACTCAATGAAATGGCTAGTGCTGCAAGACGTTTTGCTAGAGGTGAGTTTAATGTACGTGTTAAAGACCAGGGGCGACAAGATGAAATAGGGCAATTAACAGAAGCTTTTAATGTAATGGCAGACTCTCTTGAAAGCTCTGAGCAGCAAAGACGCGATTTTATTGCAAATCTTTCTCATGAGTTAAAAACTCCAATGACTGTAATCGGCGGCTTTGCCGATGGGCTGCTTGACGGAACGATACCGCAGGAGGAAGAAAAACGTTATCTGGAAATCATCTCCTCCGAAACAAGACGATTATCGAGACTTGTAAGGAGCATGCTGGAAATATCAACCTTGAGAGCAAAGGAATCAAGCACGGTATTTGAAAGCAGCTTTGACATATCGGAGGTTGTGCGTCTCGCATTACTCAGCCTTGACGGCAAGATAGAAGAAAAGCAGCTCGACGTTGAAGCAGAGCTGCCCGATGAAGCGATTAATACACGCGGTGACGTAGATTCAATAACACAAGTCGTTTTTAATCTTATAGATAATGCAATTAAGTTTTCAAACGCCGGTAGTGTCATAACACTTGAAATATGGAAAAAAGATGCCAAAGCATATGTGTCGGTAACAAATCATGGTGAGACAATTCCAACCGATGAGCTCCCTCTCATTTTTGAAAGATTCCACAAAGCAGACAAGTCACGAAGCATAAATCGTGACGGAGTAGGACTTGGACTGTATATAGTTAAAATGATTCTCGACAATCACAATGAAGACATTTTCGTCACCAGCTCAAACGGCATAACGAAATTTATTTTTTCGCTGACTATAGTTGGATAATAATAGTGTAACCTCTGTTCCTCGATCTAATTACTTCTCGCCATCTCGCATAATTTTTACAATTTGTCTTATGCTCATTCCCGGAGGGGTCATTACTGTTTCGCCTTCGCCGACTTCTGTGTTGCGGCGTAAGTAGGTGTACATACCTACTGCACCGTTTTTTCCTACTCTGTTTCCGGGTGTCAGATATGCATTTGCACCGATTGTCGAATTATCTCCAATTACTATTTTATCTAAGTTTAAATGCCCGTGCTCAAAAAGGTGACAGTTTAAGAAAACCTCTCCGCCAATCAGCACCTCGTCGCCTATTTCAAGCAAATAAGCGTCATAAATATCACTGGTATTAATGAATGTCTCTTTACCTACTTTTGCCCCTGTAACACGCAGATAAATCTTTATCCAGTTATTTCCCCTTAAGAAAGGTAACACTAAATTTACCAACCAAAGATGAAGACCCGAATATATCAACCAACGAAAGAATACAGGTGATCCGGGCGGATAAGATCCCGGTTTAAACCCCAAAGTCAGTAAGCGTTCAACAAATCCGACGACTATTGAAGATACAACAAAGAATACATAAAAAGAAAGAAAGCAAATAACCGTGAAAATAAAAAGTGTGAGAAAGCTGTTATCCAGCACCTGCATACCCTGATGAATCAAGAAAACAGATGGGATTGCCGCAATAGCAAAAACCATACAGTAAAATGCATAAACAAACAGCGAAGTTATTTCAAATGTAATCGGATTACGCAAGAGCTTATCAATAAATGTTTTCATGCGGTTTACCCCCTAGTTCTGTGAATCTAAATTTCTCATAAACCTAAGCAGCAGGAACCGTCCCCTCTGCTTTTTTATTCTCTGTCAAAAATGTTTGTCATTATCATACCAACTATTATAACAAGTCCGCCTATCAATGTGAATAATGAAAAAGTTTCGTGCAGCCATATATATGCGATTAATGCTGAAATGAACGGGATTAGATATGAGAAGACTGTTACATGAATAGTCTTTTTTGCTTTTGCCAATGCGTAGCTCCAAGCAAGATATGCCAGTGCTGCGGGAAAGACTCCCATGAAAACAACAAGTAAGTTAACGGTTAAGTTGGAATCCGGAATTTCACCTATTGCAGTGGGCAGAAAAATGAGTGTACCGATTGTTCCCATAATAATTGTATATGTTGTTGCTTCGAGAGCTGTATATTTTTTTGTCAGGATACGCATAACCGTACTATAAATTCCTGAAGAAACAGCCGCTAAAATTACAAGCATTAATCCAATGTCAAATGAGAACTCGGTTATTTGTGTGAGAGTCACGGCAGCAAGACCGCATATACTGACAAAAACACCGATTAAGCAAAGGGGCTTTGCCGCTTCCTTTAGGAAAATCCATGTTAATACAAGTGTAAATATCGGAGCTGATGCGATAATAAAGCTGCTGACTCCTGCAGGTACGGTCACAGAGCCTGTGTTAAACAGATATGAATACAGAAAAACACCGGAAAGACCGCTTGCTGCGAATAGCGGCAGGTCACTGAGCTTCGGAAGCTTGATTTTTCTTATTATACCGATAATACTTAGGGTTACTGAGGCGGCTCCGAATCGCAAAACCATTAGTGAAACAGGGCTGTAATAGCTTAAGGCGTATCTTGTAGCGGGAAATGCAGAAGCCCATAGAAACGCTGCAAGAAATGCAGCGGCATATAAAAAAGTTTGTTTATTTTTACTACTGTTGTCTAGTTCCAAGTTTCTTTCCGTTTCTTGATTCTTTGTCTTTGACAACGGAATTTTATCGCATATTATGCTAAATTGCAATCCCTTTCGCAATTGGACAAAAGTCGGTTATTGCTGTATAATTACAAAAAAATCTTTAGATTAGAGTTTGATAAAATGAAAAACAGCCTTATTAAAAGAATGTATATCATACTCATTATAACAACGCTTCTTGCGTCCGGCGGTATATATACAATTATCTATTTCACATCTCAAAATTCGATTATGGTCGAGTCAGTTGAGCGTGCTATGGGAATAAAAAATTATATAATTAACAGCCTCGGAAGCAGTGATTTTGTCGATATTGGTGAGAATACAGATGCCGGACGGCGTGCCAGTCAGCATGTACAAGGTATACTTAACGACCTTCGAGGTATTGCCGGTCTTAAAAGATTGTACATTGCCACTTTGAATGATGCAGGCAAAATTGTCACAACTGATGGAACCGGTGTAAACGGTATGCCGTACACTCCTCTTGGGGAGATAGAAATTGATTTACGGAAGAGTATAAACGAAGGGGTTGCAATTGTCGGAGACAGATTTTACCGAACCGACGAAGGCAGTGTTTTTACTATCTTCTGGCCTGTAACAGACCAAGACCATCAATTTTTGGGAACTGTCTGCATGGAGTTTGATGTAGAGTATCTTTCGCAAACCAACACTCTTTCTTTGACTTACGGTCTTGCAATGTCGGTTGGGTTATTAATAATCATCTCAATAATTTCATACTTAAGTATGAACAGAGCTTCAGAGCCATACTTTAAAAAGCTTGCATACACAGACTTTCTGACAGGGTATGAAAACCGAATGGCGTTTGAGCAAAGAATGCGTGAATGTGGTAAAATCGCAGACAGCGGAGAGCATGTAACACTGATAATATGTGATGTAAACAACTTAAAGAAAATAAACGATACGCAAGGACATAAAGCAGGAGATACATACATCCAGAATACAGCACATATAATTGCCGAAAAGATTAAGAAGATAGGCTCGCTGTATCGTATTGGCGGTGATGAGTTTGCGGTTATAATCGTCGGGAGTAATGACAAAAATATCGAGGCATTAATGCTTGAGTTAAAAGAGGAACAAAGTCCCGCATTAAGAGGGCAACCATTCAGTTGTGCTTGTGGTGCAGCAACATTTACTATCGGTGAGGATAGCTCTTTGCGTGATGTTTTCAAACGTGCCGACGACGCCATGTATATTGAGAAAAAGAGGCAGAAAGAACTACTTTAAAATAAAGTCGTAATTTTTTACAAATCATTTGTGTTTATTTTAGTAAATTTTGTGTTTTTTTATAGTAATTAATTGGTGACAAAACTCTTGCAAAAAATCATAGATTAATGTACAATTACCAAAATTGGTTACAGAATATTGTTAATCCAAACATAAGAGGTGAGTCCGTGACAAAGTATGTCATAAACGGCGGAAAACCACTGCATGGTGAAGTTGAAATAAGCGGCGCAAAAAATGCGGCTGTAGCTATAATCCCCGCAGCACTTATGGTTGATGGTGTATGCAGAATTGAAAACCTCCCGGAAATATCCGACGTAAAAACGCTTCTTCATATCCTTAAGGAAATGGGAGCCAAGCTTCGCGTCGTTGACAAAAGAACAATTGATATCGACTGCTCCAGAATCGGTACATCACATGCAACCTTCGACATGATGCGCCGTATCAGAGCGTCGTATTATATTATAGGGGCACTGCTCGGACGTTTCGGAAGAGCAGATGTAGCCATGCCCGGAGGCTGTAATTTTGGCGGAGTAAGACCGATTGACCAGCACATTAAAGGCTTCACGACTATGGGAGCGAGCGTAAAGGTCAGAAACGGTATCGTTACTGCGGTAACAGGAGACGGACTTCGCGGAGCAACAATTTATCTTGACGTTGTTTCAGTCGGAGCAACAATAAATCTTATGCTCGGAGCAGCACTTGCAAAGGGTACGACAATTATTGAAAATGCTGCCAGAGAGCCGCACATTGTCGATTTGGCAAACTTTTTAAACTCAATGGGTGCCGATGTCCGCGGGGCAGGTACAAATGAAATAAAGATTCGCGGCGTTGAAAAAATGAATGGCGGATTTTACTCAATAATTCCGGATCAGATAGAAGCAGGCACATATATGGCAGCGGTTGCGGGTGCAGGCGGAAGAGTTGTAATTAAAGATGTGATACCCAAGCATCTGGAGTGCATTTCCGGCAAGCTTCGTGAAATGGGAGTGACAGTTGTAGACCTTGAGGATTCAGTAATAGTACAAAGAGATGTACCACTTCTTAGAACACATATAAAAACAATGCCGTATCCCGGTTTTCCGACAGACATGCAACCTCAGATTTCAGCGGTTTTATGTCTTGCCGAGGGAACAAGCACAGTGACAGAGGGTGTATGGGATAACAGATTTAAGTATGTTGATGAGCTTGCAAAAATGGGAAGCTCAATACGCGTTGACGGAAGAACTGCAATAATTGAGGGTGTTACGTATCTTACGGGTGCACCAATAAAAGCAAGCGACTTAAGAGCAGGTGCAGCACTTGTAATTGCCGGATTAGCCGCACACGGAAGAACCGTCATAGAAGGTGTTAACTATATCGAACGCGGATACGAAAAAATGATACAAAAGCTAAGCTCTCTCGGAGCAGATATTAAGATCATTTTTGAGCGGGATGAACCCAGATTTAAGAAAAAAATAGTTTAGTAAAAATAATAGCCTGATAGGCTATTATTTTTATATGGCATAAGATATACTCATTATATTAACACGCACTTGCAAAAGAGCGAATATTAACTGTTTAAGGAGTGAAAGATGAAACAATGTACAAGCTGCGGCACTCAAAACGATGAAAACTCAGGGTTTTGCAAAAGCTGCGGAGGAGCATTAGCGGCGACAGATACAACCAACGACCAAAACAGCTACTCCTCATCACAGAATTTACAAGCACCACAATATCCACAGCCACCCGGGCAACAATATCCGCAATCACCATATCAATATCAACCGCAGGATCCAAATATGCATAATGCACTACAGGAGCACAGATACCATAAGCTTGGCGGCTGGCTTCTTGTTGTTGTAATTGCGAATATGATTGGTATGCTATATGATGCATTTGTTTCGTTTACCGGACTGATGGAAACTATTGAATATCTTGATAATATTCAATTTTTCAGAATGCACCCCGATATTCCCGATAGTTTTGAAACAGCACTCTATATAACAATAGTCGGTCAGGTAGTCGGATTTTTGTCAGTTGTATTTACACTACTCTTCATAATACAGACATTCCAACGAAAATCCACATTCTTACGTTTTCATCAACTGTCAGGATTAGTGGGCATATTCTATATCATATGCGTCGGCATTATACCAAACATTATGCTCGATGTAATGGGTCCCGATTTTGCTCAAAACATAGGAACCTTCGTAGGAAGTATTATTGGCTTCTTCGTATTTGCACTGTACATGTGTAAATCATATCGTGTTCGCATATACATGGGAAGCGACGAATACATGGACAAAGCAATCTTTGCATACAAAAATCAACCCCCGCTCGACTATAATAACTTGCCGCAATAGTTAGAAAAGCAAAGTGTAAGACAGAGGAGACGGTTCCTCTGTCTTACTTTATTTCGGCAACTATAGTATCGAATGGAATGTTGAACTTTTTTGCCGCAGTAAGCACATCGTCGTATTCGGGTTTAGCTTTTGTAATTCCAAATCCTTCGGCACGCTTTACCCGAATATCTCCGTATTTTGTTTTTACCGTTTCAAGCCTACGCTCCATTGTTATACGATTGAACCTTTGTGTCCTTACGCCGAGAGATGTTGTATGTGTCAGAATAAGCTTCACAAGAGAATCGTGGTTTTTCTCAGTACATAAGCAGGAGAGCATTATGGCCGGGCGGTTTTTTTTCATCATTATTGGTGTTGTATAAACATCAAGTGCACCATTTTCAAGCAGGACATCAAAGGCTGCCCCGACTGCTTCCGGTGTCATATCGTCAAGGTTGCAGGTAATCTCAAAAACAGAAGAGTTACCCTCTTTTACTTCATCAGGCATATCCTCATATAAAAATGCACGTAAGCAGTTTGCGGCTTCAAAATCCTTTGTTCCCATGCCATAACCTATGTTACTGACAACGCCTTGCGGCATGCCCCCAAAGCTTGTTGCTAAATGCTTTATCAGTGCTGCACCCGTTGGTGTACAAAGCTCACCTTCGATTCGTCCGCTATACATTGGAATGTCTTTTAGGATTTCCGCTGTTGCGGGAGCCGGAACAGGTAAAATTCCATGCTCACAACGAATCATCCCAAAACCCACATGCACGGGAGATGCAGTTATATCATCAACACCAAGTATGTCTATAAGCAAACTGCAGCCGACAACATCAACTATTGCATCAATTGAACCCACCTCATGAAAATGTATCTTGTCAATTGATGTGCCATGCACTTTTGCTTCAGCCTCACCGATAATTTTATAGACACTGACTGCATTGGCTTTGACCTTTTTGGACAAACCCAAGCTGTTTATTAAATCTACAATCTCTTTATACCCGTAGCGTTGACCGTTATTGTGGTGATGACCGTGGTCGTGGTCGTGGTCATGGCTATGGTCGTTTTCTTCATGCCGGTGGATATCATCACTAATCTCTTCGTGGTCATTTATTTTTACAGATATATGTGTTCCTTTAATACCGCATTTTATAGACTCATTATATTCAATCGTCACATCCGGCAAGTTCAATTCCTGCATTTTATTTATAAACGCAGATTTATCAGACAGCAGCTCATACAGAGCAGCCATGACCATATTTCCGGACGCTCCCATCAGACATTGCAAGTATAATTTCATTTGTTTGTATTCCTTTATTATTCTCTACGGTTAATCACCGATATGATTTATTAAGCTTGAAATATACCCTGCACAAAAGCCGTTGTCGATGTTTACTACACTGACATTTCCGGAGCAGGCATTTAACATTGTTAAAAGTGCGGACAAGCCGCCAAAATTTGCACCATATCCAACACTTGCCGGCACTGCAATTACGGGGCATGCAACAAGACCGCCCACAACAGATGCAAGAGCACCCTCCATGCCTGCAACAACAACAACAACACGTGCTCTCATAATAACATCAAGGTGATTAAGCAAGCGATGAAGCCCTGCAACACCTACGTCATAGAGCCTTTCTACATTGTTTCCGAGTGTTTCAGCCGTTACTGCCGCTTCCTCTGCAACAGATATATCACTTGTACCGGCAGCGGCAACAACAATTAACCCGTGCGGGTTAGGTTCATTTTCTTTTTCGCAAATACCAATGCGAGATACGGGGTCATAAATCATTGATGGCAGAGATACTTTTATTTTTTTAGCTTTTTTTGGCGATATACGTGTTACCATTATATTTTTCTGACCACGCTCAATCATTGCCGACATAATTCCGACAATTTGCTCGGTTGTTTTTCCTTCTCCGAAAATAACCTCGTTTATACCGTGTCGCAGTCCTCTGTGATGGTCAATCATAGCATAACCGACATCCTCAAACGGCTCCATTTTTAGTTTCATTACAGCCTCTTCAGGCGAGGTTTTGCCATTTTTTACACTCTCCAGCAACGCCAGTATCTTTTTTTGTTCCATTAATATTATTCCCCTTGTAAAGAATTAATTTATTGCTAAATACTATCTTCCGTTTAAGTCCAGCAACACAGTAATAAAATCTGGCTTAAGTGATTTAATAATCTCTTTGCGATTTGCTGCCGCCCTATCCCATTGCTCTGACGGCATTTGGATTTTTGCGGTATCCGGTGGCAGTAAACGTACTCTGAAATCCGAAAACCCCATTTTAAACAAAGCTTCCTCTGCACGTTCAACCTTATCCAGTAAACATTGTGTTATTGCTGTCCCCGTTGGTATACGTGTAGCCAAGCAAGCATAAGCAGGCTTATCATGTGTTTGAAGCTTTGCCTGTTTTGAAAGCTGTCTTACTTCCTGCTTGCCAAGCCCCGCCAAACGCAATGGAGATATAACGCCCTGCTCTTTAAGTGCCTTCATTCCCGGTCTATCGGACTCATCGTCATCTGCATTTGTGCCGTCACAAAGTACAGTATACCCGTCAGCTTCAGCAAGCTCCCAAAGCTCCTTTAAAATCACAGTTTTGCAATTATAACAGCGTTCCGATGGATTGTTTGACACATTTGTATCAGACAAAACACTTAAAACCTTAACGGTAAGCGGAACATCCAGACTTTTTGCAATACTGATTGCTTCATTAATCTCAAAATGCGGTTGAAATTCAGAGTTTATTAAATATGCATGCACATCGCAGCCTGCGGTACTCGCGGCATACAGCAAATATGAAGAATCCACGCCGCCGGAAAATGCGACGGCGATACGTGGATTCTGCTTAAAAAACTCTTGTAATTGCAATTTCAACCTCGAAATAAATATTAACCCTTGCGTTCAATGGCGACCTTTGCGGCAGCAACAATGTCCGATGTGGTCAATTCGTACTCTTCCCGCAAGAAATCCTCTGTGCCGACTTGTCCGAATCTATCCTTAATTCCAACCATTTCAATAGGCACAGGGCGTATCATTGCGGCAGCCTCCGCTATCGATGAACCAAGCCCGCCGATAACATTGTGATTCTCAGCGGTAACAAATGCTCCGGTAATGCGTGCACAGTTATCAATCAACTCGGTATCAATCGGCTTCCATGTAAACATATCGACTATTCTTGCGGAAATCCCATCGGTCTGCAGTATTGATGAAGCTTTTAATGCTTCGTAAACCATTATACCACTGGCGAAAATCGTTACATCAGTACCGTCGACCAGTGTGTTCCCTCTACCGATATGGAAACTTGAGCCTTCTTTATATATCGATACAGCATTTTTTCTTGCCATGCGAACATAATAGACACCGTTTAGCTTAGCCAGTTGCTTGATGATGTCTTCAAGTATGACATTATCAGCAGGTTCAATCAATGTTATTTCAGGAATAGAACGTAAAACACCCATATCTTCGAAGGGCATATGTGTTCCGCCGTTATATGCGGCAGTTACACCGGGGTCGGAACCGATAATACGGACGTTTTGCTTCGCATATGCTGCTGAAATCATCACCTGGTCGCATACACGTCTTGAAGCAAAGCAACCGAATGAGTGAGCAAATGGAATCTTACCCATTGCAGATAAGCCTGATGCAATGCCAATCATATTTGCTTCGGCAACTCCGCAGTTAAAAGACCTTTCGGGAAATCTTTGGAAAAACGGTTTCATACCGGATGAGCTGACAAGGTCGGCATCGAGAACAACGATATCCTCGTTGCTTAAAGCAAGCTCCAGCAATGTGTCGCAATACGTCTCGCGCATCATTTTGGGGTTCTTTTCAAAAGCTTCGTTTATTGTAAACATGATCTCTACCCCCTACTTCGTATTTGATAATTCGCGTACATATTCGAGTTTTTCAGACGCGTCATCTATTGCTTTTTCCATCTCTTCTTTTGAAAAATTCATATGGTGATTACCTGCAATGCCTTCTGCAAAGTTGCATCCATAACCCTTAATTGTATCAAGAATTATTGCACTCGGAGCATCTCTGTAACTCTTTGCATCTGTTATTGCCGATTTAATTATCCCGGGGTCATGTCCGGCAACGGTTTGTGTATGCCAACCAAATGCTTTGAACTTTTCTCCAAGGTCTCCCATGTCAAGAATATCTTTTGTAAATCCGTCAAGCTGCTGCTTGTTCCAGTCAACAAAGGTTATCAGCTTATCAAGCTTATGGTGGGCTGCAAACATTGCCCCCTCCCATACCTGACCTTCATTGCATTCACCGTCACCAAGAATCAAGTATGTAAAGTTGTCGATGTTATTTAAGCGACTGCCTAAAGCAAGACCAATTGCAGTTGACATTCCTTGTCCCAGTGAGCCTGTAGTCATATCGATTCCTATAGTTTTATGCATGTCGCAATGACTTGGCAGGCATCCGCCGCCCTGGTTAAGCTGCAGCAGAATCTCCTTTGGGAAATAACCTCTAAGGCACAAGGTTGCATATAATGCGGGACCTGCATGACCCTTTGACAAAACGAGCCTGTCTCTGTCTTTAAGATTTGGTTTTTTAGGGTCGATGTTTATTTCACCGCCATAAAGTGCCGCAAGTGTCTCAATAATAGACATAGCACCCCCGACATGACCAAATCCGATGTTTGCAAATGTTTGAAGTGTAACGAGGCGAATGCTCTCCGCCACAACTCTTAAGTCACGTGAGTCTTCTTTAATGCCCATTTCTTCACATCCTTTCCAATTATCAAAATTCCAGTTTATTTGACAGATAACTTCCTAAATCTGTTATCGGGATTCGCTCTTGTGTCATAGTATCTCTTTCACGTACAGTAACACAGTTGTCTGTTTCAGAATCAAAATCGTATGTAATACAAAACGGTGTGCCTATCTCGTCCTGACGCCTGTAACGCTTTCCTATAGAGCTGCTATCATCGAAATCTACCATAAAACATTTACGCAGTTTATCGGCAATCTCCTCAGCCTTTGGTGACAGCTTTTTTGATAATGGAAGAATAGCACACTTAAATGGTGCAAGAACGGGATGTAAACGAAGAACGGTTCGGATGTCGTTTTTCTCGGCATCTATTACTTCTTCATCATATGCATCTATAAGTATCGACAGCAATAAGCGGTCAACGCCGAGCGACGGCTCAATGACATACGGAATGTACTTCTCTCCGGTCTCCTGGTCGAAGTATTCCATATTCTCACCTGAATGCTCCTGATGTGCTTTAAGGTCAAAATCCGTTCTGTCGGCGACACCCCAAAGCTCATCCCAGCCGAATGGGAAAAGAAACTCAAAATCGGTTGTTGCATTGGAGTAATGCGACAGCTCTTCTTTTTCGTGGTCACGCATTTTAATATTCTCTTCACGCAGTCCGAGAGATAAAAGCCAGTCACGGCAGAATGTACGCCAGTAATCAAACCATTCAAGGTCTGTTCCCGGTTTGCAGAAAAACTCAAGCTCCATTTGCTCAAACTCACGTGTGCGAAAGATAAAATTACCCGGTGTAATCTCATTTCGGAAGGATTTGCCGATTTGGCACACACCAAAAGGAATCTTCTTTCGCGTTGTCCTCTGAATACTTTTAAACTGCACGAAAATTCCTTGTGCAGTTTCAGGACGAAGGTATATCTGAGCTGCCGTATCCTCGTTGACACCTTGGAAGGTCTTAAACATTAAGTTAAATTTCCTGATATCTGTGAAGTCGGATTTATCACAGTTAGGACAGGTTACATGCTTTTCGCGGATATAAGCCATAAGTTTTTCGTTATCCATTGCTTCAACTAAAACATCAGTAATACAGTTTTCACTGTTCCAGCTCTCAACAAGCTTATCGGCACGATGACGCATTTTACAACCCTTGCAGTCTATGAGCGGGTCGTTGAATGTAGAAACATGCCCGGAAGCTTCCCATACGCGAGGATTCATAAGTATTGCAGAATCAAGCCCGACATTATAAGGGTTTTCCTGAACAAACTTGAGCCACCAAGCTTTTTTTATGTTATTTTTAAGCTCAACGCCTAAAGAACCATAATCCCAAGAGTTTGCAAGCCCTCCATATATCTCACTACCTGCAAAAACAAAACCCCTGCCCTTACAAAGCGCAGTGATTTTATCCATAGTTTTTTCAGTATTGAGCAAAACAGCACCCTCCACATAATAAAACAGCTTGAGTCGCAAAGGCTATTATACATATCGCAGGGCTTTGTTGTCAACACAAAGTATTGTAGCATGAGGGTTATAAGGCGGGCTTTATTTTTTTGCAATATATGGTATAATAGATTGGTTTAAAATTTATAACATAATTTCATCAGGGAGAGTTCATGAGTAAAGGGACATATTACATTACTACGCCTATTTATTATCCGTCGAGTAAGCTTCATATCGGGAATGCTTATTGTACTGTTATGACGGATATTTTGGCACGGTATAAGCGTATGCGAGGGTATGATGTCCTATTTTTGACCGGTACGGATGAGCATGGCGTTAACATTGAAGAAAGAGCAAAAGCGGCAGGTGTTACTCCACAAGAGTTTGTTGATGATATTGTTTGTGGTAAAGACGGTATTATTGACCTATGGAAGCTGATGAACATTTCTTATGACAGGTTTATCCGCACAACAGATGATTACCATGTTGAATCAATCAAAAAAATATTCAAAACCATGTACGACAATGGCGATATATATAAGGGTTCATACAAAGGCTCGTATTGCACACCTTGCGAATCCTTTTGGACAAGCAGTCAACTGGTGGGCGGAAAATGCCCCGACTGTTCACGTGAAGTAAAATATGCAGAAGAAGAAGCTTATTTCTTCCGTCAATCAAAATATGCCGATAGAATTATCGAGCTGTATAAAAACCAACCGGACTTCCTGCAACCACAGTCCCGCATGAATGAAATGCTCAACAATTTCCTCATACCCGGATTGGAAGACGTTTGTGTCTCCCGCACTACATTCAAATGGGGAATCCCCGTAGACTTTGACCCGGGACATGTAGTATATGTCTGGGTTGACGCACTTAATAATTATATAACAGCACTCGGATATGAAAACGACAAATACAATGATTTCGACAAATATTGGGCTTGTGACGTTCACATCGTCGGTAAGGAGATTGTTAGATTCCACTCGATTTTATGGCCTGCAATGCTTATGTCAATTGGTGTTGAGTTGCCCAAACAGGTATTCGGGCATGGATGGCTACTCTTTGACGGTGAAAAAATGAGCAAATCCAGAGGTAATGTTATCGATCCGATTGTTCTCGTCAATCGTTACGGAGCAGATGCCGTACGCTTTTTCCTTGCACGTGAATATACATTCGGCACGGACGGCAATTTTAATAATGAGCTGCTTATTACCAAAATAAACTCAGACCTTGCCAATGACCTTGGAAACCTCGTATCAAGAACCGTTGCAATGGTTGATAAATACTTTGATGGAACACTGCCGGAAGTACAAGAGAGCAATAAGGAAGACGAAGAACTAATATCGTTTGCAAGCATGCTGCACAAGTCATATGAATCGAACATGGAAAAATTCGCACTCCAAAATGCACTTGCTGATATAATAAAAGTCACTTCACGTGCAAATAAATACATCGATGAAACAACACCATGGGTACTGGCAAAGGATGAAGCAAAAAAAGCTCGTCTTGCTGCCGTATTATATAACTTACTTGAAACAATACGCATTTGCACAATTCTGCTTGTTCCTGTCATGCCGGACTCGTGCTCGGAAATCCTAAAGCAAATTGGTGCAGCAGAAGATGCAGCAACATTTGATTCTGCGACATCCTTTGGTGTGTTACAAAAAAACGCAAAGGTTAATAAAGGAGATATCATTTTCCCGCGTTTTGATGTTGCAAAGGAACTTACAGAACTGACACAAGCAAATGCTTAGAATCAAATCCGGATTCGCTCATGTATGATTGGATAAATGTAAGCTTTACGAATTAGAATTTTATGAAAAGGTATATGTTATGTCTGTTATTGTGGCGTTATTTTTAGGGCTTGTACAAGGGATAGCTGAATTTCTCCCCATTTCCAGCTCCGGACATCTGTCCATATTGCAAAACCTATTTAGGATGGAGTACTCCGAAGAGAGCCATCTTTTGTTTGACGTGTTGCTGCATTTAGGCACACTTGTGTCAATATGTGCTGTCTACAGAGTTGAAATCAAAGAAATGATTGTTGACGGAATCGAATATCTGCGACTTAAATCCGACTCAAACTCTGATGAACCGGTTGTGTTAAAACCTCCGGGACGAGCATTATTGTTTGTTATTGTAGGCACCCTGCCGTTATTCCTGTTCTTTTGGATTCCGGTTTCACGACTGTTTTTTAACACATACTTTATCGGGTTTTCATTAATTATGACAGGTTTTATCTTATATGTTGCAAGCAACTATATCAAAGAAGGCAATAAGACTGATAAAACAATGACTTTGACCGATGCGATTCTTATTGGACTTGCACAAGCTGTAGCGGTTGTGCCGGGATTATCCCGGTCAGGTACAACCATTTCCGTAGGTCTTGCAAGAGGCTTAAGCGGAGCATTTGCAGTTCGATTTTCGCTTATGCTGTCGATACCTGCTGTGCTGGGTGCAACTGTTGTTTCAATTTACAGAGCAATCAGCGGAGGAGCAGACTTCTATTTATTACCTACATACCTTGCCGGCTTTGTAGTCGCAGCGGGTGTCGGGTATTTTGCAATTCAATTTTTACGCAGACTGATGGCAAATCGCAAGTTCGGTAATATTGCATACTACTGTTGGGGTGTAGGACTCGTAACTATTATTTGGTCAATAATTCGTTAGCATAAAGAGGGAAAGCCATGGCTCAAGCCGGCAGAAAAAAGAATACTTCAAGCGGTTCAAGTACGAGCAGCAGTTCAAAAATTGCTACTCGCGCACAATCCGATAACGGCAGCTTCAAGCCGCCTCGCCGCCGCGAGATAATGGCTGTTATTTGCTTTATAGTCGGTATATTCTCTTTTATCGGATATTTCGATAATGAGCCGGTTTTTATCAACTTTCTTACAGGCTTTGTAAGAGGGCTTATAGGGTATGGTTACTTTGCGTTACCGCCTGCACTTATTATGTGTGCGGTAATTCTTGCATTTCACAAAGGCAGACCTGTACTGCTGCGGTCAATATGTACATTGATGATTACAATAATAACCGGAGCGGTTGTTCACATATTTCTGATTGAAGATAATCAATACGAGTTCTCTTTCGCTATGCTGGGAGAGTTGTGGAGAAGTGGTATTGTACAAGCCTCCGGCGGAGTTATTAGTGGCTCGATTTCTGAATTGTTCTTATGGCTCTTCGGCAGAGTAGGTGCAATAGTGGCACTGCTCGGTGCAACGGCATTATTATTGATGATTGCATTTAATGCAACAATATCGGGACTTGTTGAAGCATTCAGCAATCGCGAGAGACGTCAGTATGTACCGGAGCCGGAGCCTGTAAGGGAACAGAGACAGGGTATCGCAGCGGGGCACGATGAGTTGAATCAAAGCTATGGAAATCGCAAAAAACGCCCATATAGACATTCAATTATTCCGCTATGGAAAAAGAAAAAGATTGATATACAGCTTGATGATGACGGACAGCCTGTAAAGCCCGACCATTTTGCCGATGATGAGGATGAGTTTGGCAAGAAAAATGAACCATTGGGAAAAGCAAGCTTTACAGAGCCGGATGAGTTCGAGCAGGGAAATACGAATAAACAAGAGGATATGCCTCTGGATATTCCGTTTATGGAAGGCAAAGGACGTGAGCGGACATCCTTTATGCCGATTATCAGAGAAGAAAGAACCCCGGATTATGTGCCGAACCAACCGCCTGATACTTTTTCCGATAGCTCTACCAAACCACCTTCACCGCCTGAGCCGACTCCAAAGCAAAAAAAGCGAACAGAGTCGCCAATGCCTGCAGTGCCGGATATTGACCCGACGTATTCATTCCCGCCGCTTGATTTGCTCTCAAAAGGAGAGCCGCAATCAAGAGCGGGAGATAATGAAGTGCGTCAAAATACGGAACGGCTTGAAGCGGCATTTCAAAGCTTTGGAGTGAATGTCACAATATCAAATGCAACCAGAGGTCCCTCTGTGACAAGATACGAAGCAGAGCTTGAAGCAGGTGTAAAGCTTAACAAGCTAACAGGGCTTGCAGATGATATTGCATTATCGCTCGGTGCGGTAGGAGTCCGTATTGCAGCGATGCCTAATAGAATTTCTACAGTCGGTATTGAGGTTCCGAATAAAAATATTAGCAAGGTACATCTGCGGGATGTAATAGAGTCAAGTCAATTTTCTGCTGCAAAATCAAAGCTTACATTTGCAATCGGTATGGACATTACAGGTGAGCCTATCGTAGGCGATGTGCCTAAGCTTCCTCACATGCTGGTAGCAGGTACGACAGGCTCGGGTAAGTCAGTATGTTTAAACTCAATTATTCTCAGTATCCTATACAAAGCAAGTCCGGATGATGTACGCTTTATAATGATTGATCCTAAGATGGTAGAGTTTAAAGTCTATAACAGCATACCGCATTTGCTTGTGCCGGTTGTTACGGATGTAAAAAAAGCTGCCGGAGCATTACAATGGGCTACATACGAAATGATGAAGAGATATACTTTATTTGCTGAAACAAGTGCAAGGGATATTGAAGGTTATAATCAAATTGCTCGAAAGGCAAAGGATGAGAGAGAACCGCTGCCGCAAATTATTGTAGTAATTGACGAGCTTGCCGACCTGATGATGATGGCAGCAAAAGAGGTTGAAGAATCTGTTTGCCGTGTTGCCCAGATGGGAAGAGCGGCAGGCATACATTTAATAATTGCAACACAAAGCCCACGTGCCGATGTTATCACAGGATTAATGAAAGCAAATATTCCGTCCCGTATAGCCTTTAAGGTATCGAGTGCATTGGAGTCACGAATTATTCTTGACCCCGGAAGCAATGCCGATAAGCTGGTAGGTCACGGCGATATGCTCTACGCTCCGACAGGCTCGGCAAAACCCATGCGCTTGCAAGGCACATGGGTATCTGACAAGGAGCGGGAGAAGGTTATTGATTACATCGAAAAGAGCGGGGAAACACAATATTCGGAAGAGGTAATGGGTGAAATCGAAAAAGCCTCAGCAGAAAAATCATCCGGAGCCGGAGCATCATCAGGCGATTCAAGCAATGGTGATTACGACGAGTTGCTCCCAAAAGCAGTTGAAGTGTTATTTGAAACAGAACAAGCTTCCGTGTCAATGCTACAACGCAGACTAAAGCTGGGTTATGCAAGAGCTGCAAGAATAATGGATCAAATGGAAGAACTGGGAGTAGTGGGACCCTTCGAAGGAGCAAAACCAAGAAACATAATGGTTACAAAAGACCAATGGCGACAAATGCAATATAGCACAGGCAACGCCCCAACAGATTAAAAGGTTTATATCTTATCTTGCCGGCGGCAATCCAAGCATTTCGTCGCTGTATTTTCCTTTAAACTCCATTACCAGCCTTTCGAGTTGGGCTGATTTATCGCTCATTTCCGAGGAGGCTGCTGCACTTTGTTGGGCAGTGGCCGTGTTTTGCTGAACAACCTGCGATACTTGGTCAATGCCTAAGTTTATCTGGTCAATACCGAGCGATTGCTCCTCGGAGGATTTTGCGATTTCCTCGACAATTTCGCTACTTTCATTTATGCCCGATACAATCTCATACAAGCTCGCAGCAGTTTCGTCCGCTATTCGTGCACCAAGCTCTGCTTTTTCCATTGAATTTTGGATGAGCCCGCCTGTGTCCTTTGCGGCTTCAGCACTTTTTGCCGCAAGGTTACGCACCTCTTCTGCAACAACAGCAAAGCCCTTCCCGTGCTGCCCCGCTCTTGCCGCTTCTACGGCAGCATTTAAAGCGAGTATGTTAGTTTGGAAAGCAATATCGTCAATTGCTTTAATTACTTTGCTGATATTTTGACTTGCTGTATTTATCTCCTGAACAGCAGAGGTCATATCGCTCATTTGCTGATTGCCTCTCTCGGCATTATTTTTGATTGTATGTGCCAGTGTCGAAGCACGTTCAGCCATCTCAGCATTTACTTTTGTTTTTGAAGCAATATCGGAGATAGAGGCCGATAACTCCTGAATGGATGCCGCCTGCTCCGTAGAGCCTTGTGCAAGTGCTTGACTTCCGTTTGCGATTTGCTTTGATGAAGAAACAAACGAAGCGCTGACTTCCTCAATATTGTGCACCAACATAGCCTCTTCCTTCTGCATTCTGACCATTTCGGTTATATCCTGGACAATCTCAATATGCCCGACATTTTTACCTCTGCTGTTGACAATATAGGACGCATCAACCTTAAAGTCCATGCCCATTTGCTCAAATGTTGTTGAGCTTTGCCCCCTATTAAGACACTCGACACCGCAGTTGCTTGTATTACAAATGCCTGCTCCCCACTTGCTACAGTCCTGACCTATCAGTGCAGAGCGTTTAGTACTCAACATATCCTCGACAGGCTTATTTACGAATGTCCATCTTCTGTTCATATCTGTGATGGACAAGGGGAACGGGATACTATCCAAGATATGCTCATAATAGAATATTTTATTAGCTATCCACCCTGATATAATATAGGCAACAGTAAAAACAATAGCGATTGTAAATACAGCCATGATGATAGCCATATTTGATGAGGATTGCCCTATTTGTATAATTTCTTCAAAAAGCCCGAGTATTTCCTCGCTTGCATTATACTCGATTTCTTTTTGGTAAAGTGCTTCTGTTTTTGCCATCATATCATTAACTGATATTGTTCTGATAACAACAATTGCACCTCCCAATACTACTATGAGAATGAACGCCAGAAAAATTTTAACCCTAATATTCATTTCGTTATCCCCCTTAAGTTTTCGTTATCAATAATTCGTACCACAAATCAACACGTTAAACAACGTGCTTGTGATGAAATGGATAAAAACAGGGGTGAATTGCTATGAATATCCTACATTATGTTGCTATTTATTCCGAACACCCGTTTTAAATGTTTCATTATACTCTTTCAACTCTTCAAATGTCACAGGCATATACCCGCATATATCAACACCTGCATTCAAAGCTCTATCTAGGCTTCTCATATGCAGACATGCCGCGTTTTCCGCATTGTGAATATGCCCGTAGATATGCCAGCTTCCGCGGAAAAAACCGCTCCATTCAGCAATCGGGTAGTGGCAGAGTATTATTGTATCGTCACCATGCTTGAGGTAACGTATCTGGTCGACATCAGCAAAAAGATAGTGGTACTCCATATTTTTCAAATAAGGTAAATCATGATTTCCCGTTGTTAAATGCAAAATTCCGTTTAACTTTTTTACTATTGCAATTGCTTCATCAATTCCTGCGGCACCGCGTCCGCCGTAATATAAATCGCCGACAATGTAAACATGGTCATCATTACTTACTCGAGAATTCCAATTGCTGATTAAAGCCTTATTCATTTCCGAAACGTCTTTAAACGGTCTATCGTTAAATTTTATTACACCCTCATGTCCGAAGTGCAAATCAGCGGTGAAAAAAACTGCCATTTCAATACTCTCTCCTTATACAAAATAATATATCACATTTAATCCGAACATCACATTATAAATTGCATGAAGTTGCTTTTTTCTGCTTCTCAGGGTATAATCAGGGTTCGTTTAATAACAACAGGGAGTTGAAGATGAAAGTTACCCATAAAGGCAATGTGGTGGGACGACGCATTCTAAAGAGTGTAATGAATGCAATTGTCGGAAAAGAGCAAGTAGTATTACGTGTTTTTTTAGCGATTCTGGCAAGAGGGCATATACTTATTGAAGACATCCCCGGAGTCGGAAAAACAACACTCGCAATAGCATTTTCAAAAGCTCTTGATTTAGAGTATAACCGTGTACAGTTTACACCTGATGTTTTACCGTCCGATGTGACGGGATTTTCTGTTTTTAATAAAGATACGGGATATATGGATTACACCCCGGGTGCAGTGCTCTGTAACTTATTTCTGGCAGATGAGCTAAATCGTGCGACAAGCCGGACTCAATCCGCATTGCTCGAAGCAATGGAAGAAGGTCAGGTAACGGTTGATGGTACATCACATATGATTCCTCAACCCTTTATTGTTATTGCCACACAAAATCCGGTAGGTGCCGCAGGCACGCAATTGCTACCCGATTCACAAATGGATCGCTTTATGGTACGTCTTTCTCTTGGATACCCGGCTCCCAAGGATGAGCTTTCACTCCTCGAACGCAAGCAAGGCAAGATACTTCTTGATTTGGTCGAGCCTGTTGTTACTCACGAGGAGCTGGAATTAATGTGTGCAGAGGTAGATGCTGTACATGTAAACTCTGAGATTTTGGACTATATCGTTACACTTATTAATAAAACACGCAATCATCCGGATTTAATTCTGGGAGCAAGCCCTCGTGCTTCAATTGCAATAACGAGCATTTCAAAAGCTGCAGCATACTTACAAGGAAGAGACTATGTACTGCCGAATGACATAACTCCGCTTTTTGTTGATACTCTTGCTCATCGTTTAATACTTCGTCCCGGTGCAGAAAATGAGAACATAACGGCGACTAAAATTCTAAACAACATTTTAAGCTCAGTGAAGCCCTTAAAGATTAGTTAGTATCGGTATATCATGATTATAAATCGACTTATTTATGCTATAACACTTGTCTCCTCATTTTTCTTCTACATGCTCTATCCGCCATGGATATCATGGTACATTTTCATATTGGTTTTGCTCATGATACCGCTGGATTTATTGGTAAGTCTGCCCGGTATGTTGCATAAGAGCATGATGATTTTTGCACCGTCCGTACTTGAGAAAGACGACGATGCTGCTGTCAGATTGGTCATAGACCATATTAAACCGTATCCCGTTAGATGTGTAATTGCAAAGCTGCACGTAACCGGAGACGGTTTTTCCGTCATGTGCACTCTCAGGTGTTCACCGGAAAAAGACGAGCAAAGAGAGGTAACTATTGATACCTCTCATAGCGGTGTGACAGTATTTGAGCTCAAGCGAATATGGGCAGTAAGTATGCTGGGTTTATTTTCACTGCCGACTAAGTTAAATGAAAAAAAATCTGTTCTGGTTCTGCCTCCACCGATAAAACCTGAAAACACCACGGTTTTACAACAGGGTTTACAGCTAAAGCCGAAGCCGGGCGGCGGTTTTTCCGAGGAGCATGATATGCGTGCATATCAGCAGGGAGACCCAATCAGAAACATTCATTGGAAAGCCTCTGCAAAATTTGACACGCTGATTATCCGCGAGCCTCTTGTACCACCGCCTAACAGCAGACTTGTGCATATTATGCCATGGAAAACAATACAGGAATGCGATTTAATAATGGGTCGTCTGCGATGGGTTTCAGATTTTCTGATAAAATGGGAAATGCCGTTTTTTATCAAGTACGGAGATGATGTATGTGTTTCTGAAATAACACAGGAAAAGGATTTGGTCGAATTTTTGTGTTATGTTCTAAGTGATTCAGAGAATATCACGGTAAAAATGCAGCAAGTATCACCGCGTTTCTCGATGATATTTCGTATCGATGCAGGACAAACAACTGAAAACATTAAACAGGAGGTTATTCAATGAAAATGCAACCTCCTTCAAATCAATCCATAAAAAACAGTGCATTGCTGTTAATAGGGAATATTGCTCTGGTCTTTATAGCTGTTTACTGCACATTTGGGGCGTTACTATCATCATTTTCAATTTCTGTAGACATGATATTAATGTTTTGGATATGGTTTCTAAGTGCCATAGCAGTTTCGACTGCAGTTACTCTTTACAGAGTAAAAGCATTACCTGTTTTTATTATCCCCGCATTATTATTCCTGTTATGGTTTTTTTCTGATGTGATAAACGGTGGAATGTGGGTGATTAATAAAATAACAGAAACTTACAGTAATTGGCTTTCAATTACCGTATTATTCCTTGAAGCAAAGGACGTTATGGATGAACCGACAGCGTTTATAGCTGCAGCAGGATATGTTGTTACAATACTGGTATCAGTTGCGATTTGCTTACGCCGCAGTATTTTTATTACGGCACTGATAACAGCTCCGGTAGTGTTTTTAACATTCATAATAACAGATATGCAGGCAGATATTATATATCTGTTCGGCTTGATTGCAGTCTACCTTACACTTCTTGCAAGCAGTACGCTTGCTCCGGATGACTATCGTAAAAGAGGAGTATTAACAATCCCCGCATTTGCAATAACTCTTGTATTTATGTTCCTTGTTTATTTTCTTACACCGTATACGAATTACACAAGAAGTGACAACATAATTACTCTTGGGAATAACTTTAGAACTCTTGCTTCGCAAATGGGGAGATTCGGACAGTATTGGCAAGGTTTGGGTGAAAGTAATCTCGGAGTTGGCTGGGCAGGGATTTTTAGCGGTGGGACTTGGCAGTTTAATACAAACAATGTAAATATCTCTGATGCGGGTGCCCGATATATCTCAAACGTAGGTCTAATTGAGGTAAACTCAGATACACCCGGAACATTTTATATCAGGGGATACTCAATGGGAGATTTTAGCGCAAGCTCATGGAACAAAGATCCGGCTGCGTCATCAGGGTTTATGGTTCCCTATATTACTAATGAGGGTGATGACGTTCAAGCATGGTTGGACTTAAGAACTCTTGATGAAATAACAAGAAGTATGCCGGCTCATCTTGCAGACCTCTATGCCACCATTAATCCTGATAATGCGCCGATATCAGCAAGCATGACTATAAGAAAAACAGGTGATTTCTCACAGGGTATTACATATTCGCCATACTATAATAAAAACCATTCTGCCGGAGTTATACTGCGAAGCACCAGAGAAACATTTTTCTATGTTGAGAATGTACATAAATTACACGAAGAACTGACGGAGCATGGATTTTTACCCGGAGTACACTATGGCACTATGCTTGATAATGACTGGATACACAGAAGCTACACATATGTTGACGAGAATACTGCACAAGGGTTAAGGCGGCTTGCAGATGAAGCGGGTATAAATCCCAACGCCGATAGGGCTTCTGTTGTAGACGCTGTTGCCGGTTATATTATTTCGTCCGGCAGCTATACCCTTTCGCCGGGACCGATACCCAGAAATGTGGATTTTGCTTTATATTTCCTGGAAGAACTAAAAGAGGGGTATTGTATCCACTTTGCAACGGCAGCTGTATTAATGTTGCGTTCTCTTGATATACCGGCGAGATTCACAAGCGGATATGTTGCTACCGTTGTGAGAAGTGATGTAGGAAGCTACATAGAGCTTACAGATTCAAGTGCACATGCATGGGTTGAGGTTTATTATAACGATATCGGATGGTTATACCTTGAAGTTACTCCATCCGGGGGCGATTCAAATGTTCCAAGATCAAGACCGCATGTACCGCCGAGTAATGTCTCTTCAACACCTGACCCGACACCTCCGCCTATACAAACACCTCCACCCGAGGATATTCTGCCGACTCCCGACGGCAATCGCCCTGTTAATACTCCGCCTCCTGAGGTTGCCGGTTCCGGAGGGTTGAACGTTTTTGGTCTGCCTGTATGGGTGTATAATATCGTTGCTACTGTTCTCTATATAGTTATTATTATAGCGGCAATACTAATACGCAGGACAATTATTAAGCATATTAGAGCAAAAAACTTCAACCAAAGGAATACAAACAAAGCAGCCATATATATATGGAGGTACATAAAGATCTTAGGTCGCAGAGAAATAGTGCCGCCAAACGATATTGAGGATTTGGTACTAAAGGCACGCTTCAGTCAGCACAGACTGACAGAAGAAGAACGCAGTGAGCTGATAAAATACGCAACAAGACTTGCATATGAGATATATAACGGTAAAGGAGATTATGCTCGGGTTTGGCTCAAGTATATTAGAGCACTTTGTTAGCGTGATATAGAACAATCCGTTTCGGTTAATAAAAAAACACGACAAAAGAAGAGTCTTAAGTCGTGTTTTTGCTGACCGCAAAGGTTATTTTTGCACATTTTCAAAAAAATTTTCGCTTTTAAAAATGTGTAGAAAATGGTGAAATAAAGTTTTAAAATTGTGAAAATCAATGTGAAAAGTTTACACTAAATGGTGAAATTTACACATAAAATGTAGACAAATAATAGCACAATAATAGCAAAATAATGACAAAATGTTGTTGACGAATCAAAAATGCTCATGTACAATCTAAACTCCCTAAGACAAAAAACGGGTTTGGAGGAAAGCATGAAAGTTAGCTTATTAGTCGCAACAACAGATGAAATGTATGCAAAATCCCTTTCAGACAATATTTCCGAGCATTATGCAAATCTTATTGATATCAGTGTTTGCAGCACAATTAGCGGGTTGGATGAAGTATCTTCAAAACGAACATTTAATGTTGTACTTTTTGATACCGAGCTGATTGAATATGCAAAAACAGAGTTTACTAACCTTCCATTAGTCTTATGGTCAGAAAATTGTACTGCAAGCGAGATATTAACCGGCTATGGAAGGATTCATAAACACCAGCGAATATCTTTAATTGTTGCAGCTATTCTTGAACGGTATGCCAAAATATCAAAAACTGCAGTCGGCATTGAATCAAAGTACGCAAACATAACTGCTGTTTGGTCTCCTGCAGGCGGGGTAGGAAAGACAAGTGTTGCAGTGGCTTATGCGAAGGCAATGATACCCAAGGATGATATGACTCACGGAAAAGAAATATTCTATTTGAATCTTGAAGATTTCTCCGCTGTACCTGTCTATTTTAAGGAAAACGGAAAGAGTATCAGTACAGTATTTGAAATGCTTGAAAGCCGTGACGGAAATGCGGAAATGTTAATCCAAGGAATTTGCTGCAGGGAAAAAGGAATAGCGTTTCTGAGCAGTCCTGATAATTACGATGATATGAGCATCCTATCAAGCGAAATTGTGCATGAGTTAATTACAAGCTGTGCAAAGCTCGCAGATGAACTGATAATTGACTTATCCTGTGCATGTGACACGAAAGTAAAAAAAGCCTTTGAACTTGCAGGCAGAATATTGATTGTGTCAGATGGTACAACAACAGCTGAAGCGAAGATAACACAGTTCATAATACAAAATAATATACATGAGTCGATTAAAGAGAAAGTGACGTTTGTTGCAAATAAGGATGCTGTAATTAACAGGTCAAAAAATGACATGGTCATATCACTGCCGCTTGTGCAATCTAATGATGCTATTTATATATGCAAAGCATTGTCAGGTTTTCTTACAAGTGAAGGGAGTCGGATATGACTGAGCTGTATAAAAATGAATTAATCAGCCAACTAAAGACAGAAATGCAAAATCATGCCGACCTGACTAATTTTGATGACGGTCAGTTAAAGAGCCTTATAGCAGATGTACTTGAAAAGAAAGTATCACATGCAAGGACACAGGCATCGGATGTCGGCAGAGAGCTTTTAACCATGAATTTTAAGGAAAAGAAGCTGGTTCAAGCAGCAGTATTTGAATCGATTAGAGGGCTTGGTATTTTGGGGAGAATTATCACTGACCCGGACGTGACGGAAATAATGATAAACGGATTTAAGGATATTTTCATTGAAAAAGACGGCAGACTCTTTAAACCGGACAGCAGATTTGAAAGTCGCAGGGAGCTTGAAATCATTATTACAAAGTTTGTGTCAAAAGCAGGACGGGCGGTCAATGAAAGCGAACCTATTGTAGATTTTCGCCTTGAGGACGGCTCACGTGTAAACGTAGTTCTGCCGCCTGTTGCACTTAACGGACCGATAGTAACAATGCGACGTTTCCCAAAAGAAGCAATGACTATAGATAAGCTTATTGAATACAATTCTATAACAACTGAGGTTGCAAAGGTTTTAAAGCTGCTTGTTAAAGCAAAATACAACATATTTGTCTGCGGCGGTACAGGCAGCGGGAAAACAACATTCATAAATGCCTTATCAAATTTCATTCCGCCTGACGAACGCATTATAACAATTGAAGACTCGGCTGAGCTTCAAATAAAAAATATAGAAAACCTTGTTCAGCTTGAAACACGAAATGCGGGAGCAGACGGTAAAGGTGCAATTACTATCCGCGACCTGATTAAGTCAGCATTAAGAATGAGACCTGAACGAATCGTAGTTGGTGAGGTTCGGGGTGCGGAGGCACTGGATATGCTGCAGGCAATGAATACGGGACATGACGGCTCACTTTCGACAGGACATGCAAATTCCACAAGCGATATTCTCAGCCGCTTGGAGACAATGGTATTACAGGGAGCAAAAGGATTACCGCTTGAAGCAATAAGACAGCAAATAGCATCGGCAGTGGACATAATAATACACCTGTCCCGCATGCGTGACAAAAGCCGCAGGACAATGGAGATTGTTGAAGTAACCGGATACGATAATGCTTCGAGAGAAATAAGACTGAACACATTATATAAATTCCAAGAGACTAAGGAGAGTACAAAAGAAAAGGTCATCGGAGAGTTAGTGCGAACACGTAATCCTATGGAAAATATATTCAAGCTTAGCAATGCAGGCATAGATTTTAAGATTTGAGAATACTTTTACATACAGAAGGTTGGAAATTAAAATGGAGAAAGCAATAACTATACCAAATTATAAAAAAAGCACATCAGTAATGCTTGACCATATTATTGCGTTTATTATCGGCTTTGCAGCTGGGTTTCTTGTGCTATTTATATTCTATAGGGTTTTAGTTCTATCGTTTGCAGGAGGAGCAGTACTCGGCAGTATTAATATTGTTGCTTCCATGAATGCATCCTTGCATAAACGTGTCTTAAAGCTTCGAGTTCAATTTTTCGACATGCTCGAGGCAATGTCGGTTGCCATGCGGGCAGGAAATCCAATGCTTCGTTCATTGCAAAGTGCAAGAGAGGATTTGATCCTTATTTATCCGGAAAACAGCGACATTATTTCTGAACTCGATATCATCATCGGCAAATTTAATAATGCTGTTCCTCTTTCAGAAGCATTTTCTGATTTGGCACAGCGAAGCGGACTCCCGGATATTACCGGATTTGCGTCTGTGTACGCAACAATCGAAGGTAAGTCAAGCAGGGCTGATGAAATTATTAGAGAAACTCAACAAATAATTGCCGATAAGATGGAGATTGAAATGGAAATAGATACTCTTATGACGGCAGCAAAGTCAGAGGTGAATATCATGCTTATGATGCCGCTGGTGATTTTGGGAATCATCGGATATGCGGGAGCAGGATTTATGGATGCCATCTATACGACAGTTGCAGGGAGAATTGTCTCAACAGGCGGACTTATAGTCTTTATTCTAAGTTATTTTATGGCAAAGAGATTTAGCAGTGTAAAGCTGTAGGAGGAAATAATGATTTTAGTAATTTTAGGTATTGCTACTTTAATGATTATTGCCTGGCTTATTTTGTTATTCAGAGTGACAAAGGAGGACTGGCTTGAAGCCGCATATGCAAAGGTTTTTGATAATCATTTAGCTCTGAAGAGTCTGCGGCTTCGGGATATGCAGACATCTGAACGGCTTTGTAGATACAGCGGTTTTTTACTTTCTGTGCTTACCGGATTTTATCACTTTTTTGGTAAAAAGGCACAAAAGCTTGAAACTGATATAAAAAGCTTACATAAGGGAAACATAAAAAGTGTTAATACTTTTATTATGCCGGGGTACGTTTTGCAACGTGAGTTTGACGCAATCGGTAAAGGAAATATCCACAAAATAATAATGTCAGGGAGCCTTGAGCTTTACGGAAAAAAACATGCGGCAAAAAAGACAAAGCAGTTGCTGGCAAAAATGCTTTCATATCCTTTAATCAGCGTTGCCATTACATTAGTGCTTGGTGCTTTATCTCTCGCAACTGACAATATTACAGTCGGAGCAGCGATAATCGGACTTGGAACGCTTTTGGTTCTTGCATTGGTGTATGCAATGTACGATGAGTTGAATGATAAGGTGCAAAAACGCCGCTGTGCAATTATCAGGCAGTTTCCCGGTGTAGTATCAAAGCTTGCTCTTCTTGTAACATCAGGAATGATTATGGACAAAGCATGGAAGGAAACGGCTCTCAGTCAGGAAACAGAGCTGTATCTTGAAATGCGAAAAACATCCAAGGAGCTTGAGAATCTGGTTAGTCCCGAATCGGCGTTTGGCAGCTTTATTAATCGCTGTAATACAAAAGAAAGTGCAAAGCTTGCGTCTGCCATAATGCAAAATCTTTCAAAGGGGAATGCCGAAATAGGAAAACTTTTAAAGGAAATGGCACGGGAAGCATGGCTTGAACGTCGTCATATTGCAAAGCGTGATGCGGAAAAAGCTAACTCAAAGCTGATGATTCCGACAATGCTCTTATTTCTGGCAATTTTGGTTATGCTGATGGTGCCTGTAGCAATGAACTTTTCAGGTGTCTGACAGTAATTATTTAAGAAAAAAATAAGCATACAAGGAGAAAATGAAATGTGGAGAAAAATATCGGAGATTCCCCGCAAGCTCTGCCAAAGAATTGGAGAGTTTGCAATAATGCTCAAAAACGACGAGCGCGGGCTATCGGGTGTAGTGGTTGCAATACTGCTGATATTGGTCGCAGTACTGGCGATTGTTCTCATCTGGGGCTTTCTGAGCGGATGGTTGGCAGAGCTTTGGGAGCAAATCACAGGAAGAGCGGGCGGAATATCATAAAGGATTTTGCTGACGACAAAGCAGGAGACGCTGTTGTTGAAGCAACGATACTTTTTCCCGTTATGATTATGGTCTTTGCCGCACTTGTACTATTGGCGATATACCTGCCGGCACGAGCGGTGTTGCAGCGGGCAACCGGGTACGCTGCAACGGCTCTTGCCACAGAGAGCAGCGATACATGGCTGTTCTTTAATGAAAGCAGCATGTCCTTTTATCGACAGACTGATAAAAGGTATCTGAAAAATGTATATGTTGACTTGTTTACTAAACCTGCTGATATTCAATCAAAGGGAGAAAGTATCGTAATAAGTGCAGAAGGTCGTTCAATTAGTTCTAAAGCGGGAGTCCTAAGTGTTGAGAGCAGCGTGAATAACAATATCCTCTATAAAGAAGTTGTTATTACTGCTACACGGGAGTTTCCGATGCCGGTGGATTTATCATTTATTGGTTTTCCACAATCTATTTCAGTAACAGCGACATCAACCGCTACGGTTCAAAACGCGGATGAGTTTATACGAAACATAGATATGGCAAGTGATTTTGCTGAGTTTATCTCTGAGAAATATAACTTGCAAAATATAACCGAAAGCATCAGATCGTTTGGAAGCAGAATTACCGGACTTTTAGGTTGGTAGTAAGGACAACATGGCAGAAAGAGAGCATTATATGCACAATTTCCTGAAAAACAAAAAAGGAGCAGTGACTGTATTTGTTACTTTGCTATTGATTCCTGCTATTTTAATCAGCGGAACAGCTGTGGATTTGGCAAGAATTCATACAGCGAGAAGTATAATTCAAGATGCAAATCAGTTGGCTGCAAATACGGTGCTAAGTCAGTATAATGCTCTTCTTAAGGATTTATACGGGTTATTCGGAGTAGCTGAGGATGACCCGATTCTTGGACGATTACTCGATGAGTATATCAGTGTGTCTGTTTTTGGTGAAGCAGAGCAAGACAGGTCGCTTGGAACTCTACAGTTATTCTACGGCAGTAATATTTCAACCTCCGAGCCTGTTTTTGCTGAGGGTAAAAACCTGCGAAATGCAGACGTTCTGCAACGGCAGATAGAGGAGTACATGAAGTTTCGAGGTTCGGTTATTATCGTGCAGGACATTCTTGAACTTATTGGTTCAAGCACATTTAAAGAGGATTCGGGAGTTATACGGGACAAACTTGAAATTGAAGCTGTAATTGCAGAAATGCATGAGAAGTTTAAAGAGTTGTTTAATGCAATAATCGATTCGGATAAATGTGACAAGGTCAACGGCGGAATCGTTGGTGCTACGGTAGGAACGGTATCATCATCGCTTAAGCTGGTCAGAGAGCAGTTTCTGAGCTTAAGGGCGTGCTATGAAGCATGGGAAAATGCAAGCAGTGAAGCCTCAAAAAGTGACCATGCAGCAAGATATTCTGCAATTCTCAGAAATATAAGGTCACGTACAATAGGCGGACAAGTGGGCAATAACTGGTCAAATGGACGCTGGTTAAGCTCATCGTCGCCACAGGGCTTAAATACAACAATAGAAAATGCAAAGAAAAGTGCAGACGGATTTAAGCCAAAATTCGATAATGTTGTGATGCTTGCAAGAGAACTCGATAATATGAAAAGCGATTTAAGCCGACGGATAGATGATTTGGAGCAAAGGATAAACGCGGGAGGATGTAATAACGAGCTCAGTGCAGCACTAACAGAAAAAACAGGCGACCCGTCAAAAACACTAATAGAGAGATACAGAGACATCTTAAAGTGGGATAGTATTGAAGCAATGGCTATTAGCTATAAAGATAGCGGTAATAATTACATTGATAATATTATGAAGCCATATCTTGATGATGTTATGTACAGAAACGTAAATAACCCGTCCGGAGCAAGCCTGACACGCATTCAACTGGAAAGCATAGTATCTGATTCAGCTTTTGCTCTATCTGCGAATACGACTGCAGCAAACAGCAGGGCTGCTGTATTTGCCGGATATACCGGAGATAATATTACATATAATGTTCCGCCCGGCTTTTTAAGGTTTGAAGATTGCACAGAGAGTAACAAAGCCTTTTTTGAAGAACTGCATCAAATGATGAATCAACCCGGCACTTCGCCGATTAAGCTCTATGAAGACCAAAAAGAAGCCGGCGGTGTTGACTCGGAAGCAAAGCAGCGAAATATGATTAACGGGCTTTTAGACCTCGTTAACTCAGCATATGCCGGGTTATTAAACGATCCTCTTGGTGCAAAGTATATTAACGGCAGTACGGCGGCAAGTTCAAACACACAAAACATAAAAGACATCACAAAAATTATTCCACAGGCATCGAGTGAACCCGTCTCGTCAGTTTTATCCGACCCGCAGGGCTCAGTGGCTCGAGCGGCTGATTATTTACTGCTTCTTTCATACTGCACTTCTGTGTTTTCAAACTATACAACGGCAAGGCCCGAGAGCACGGGAAAAAACCGCGATGATATTAGTGGTATAAGCTTTCCGAAATCTGTTACCGGAGTACCGCTAAGCCCGGAGGTTAATTACTTTTTCCAATCCGAATGGGAGTATATCTATAACGGCAGCTATAATGCCTCGAGCAACTTAAGTGCAATCTCCGGACTAATATTCATTGTACGTTTGATTTGTAATTATATTACAGTGTTTAGCGTAAGTGAGGTAACTACTGTCATAAACGCAATAAGAACGGCATTTGCATGGAATCCTCCGCTGGGGCTTATTTTAGGAGAACTCGCAAGAGCAGCTTTTGTTGCAGCAGAATCAGCAGTAGATGTGGCGGTTCTCAGGGCAGGGCACAAAATGCCGCTGATAAAAAGCGGAAAATCAGGTCAGTGGATATGCAGTCCGAGCGGAGTCGCCAAAGCCTTGGCAGATATAACGACTGATTTTGCAAACCTTGGCAACACCGACAACTCCGATGAAAAAGGACTCAGTTATTCAAATTACCTTGTGTTTTTCTTTATTGCCAAGGGCTTGACTGCGTCGGATACTGCTTTTGAAATGGTAAATCGTACAGCCGACTTAATTGAATGGAATGTGATTAACTATAAAAATAATGTTTTTGCTGATGAAAGTAAAATGTCAGGTGCATTATCTGAGAGTAATAGCTTTAAGCTTCTGGACATGAAAACAGACTTTAGCTTAACCACCACGGTTGATATGAGAATGCTTTTTCTTTCAATGATTTTCGCTCAAAACTTTTCAGACTCAAGAGGTATTGGGATGCCAACAACAATACCTGTGGCAGTCACTGACCATAGGGGGTACTGATGAAGGAGTATGCAAAAAAAATAAGTAGAGATAAAAACGGTTATGTTGTTGTTGAAACAGTAGGAACCTTCATACCGTTCATCTTACTTGTAATTTCAATACTGAGCTTAGTAAACATTGTAACGTTGCAAGCTCGTGTACATTATGCACTTACACAAGCAGCAAACACATTATCTATGTATAGCTATGCCTTATATGCGACAGGTATGTCTGATAGTCTGAGTACATTGGACAGCAAAGCAAAAGCATCCGGAGATAACATTAACTCTGTTATTACAGGGATTGAATCATTATCAAAAGGTAACGGAACGGATGAAGCTATACAAAATATCTTAAGCTATGGTGCGGGAGAATTGCGTAATCAGGCAACAATACAGCTTGTCAGCCCTTTGGTCAGCAGATATCTGGCAAACGGAATCATGTCAGGAGATGAATATTTAAGAAGCGTTAGGGTTAGTCATTTTGACTTTAGTGAATGTTCAGTAATAAACGGGAATGGCGATATAAAGCTTACCGCTGAATATGAGATAGAATATTCATTTGGAGCGTTAAAGCTTCCGTTCGGACCATCGTTAAAAGTTACACAAACAGTTGTGACAAAAGCATGGCTTGGAGGCAGCGGAGAGGGGTATTGGTAATGAAAGGCAAAAAACGCATTATTATGATGTATACAATGGGATTTATTATCATTTTGACCATGTTTTTTTTAATGTGTGCAAGCGAGTTATCAATGTTTAATACTCTTTGGTCACTGCTGCTGATAATACTTAGCTACATCGCTATGGCATTTGACATTAATACAAAGCAAATCCCAAATGAGTTGATAGTAATAATGATTATTGCATGGTTGATACTTATAGTGCCTGTTCTTTTATATGACATGGATTATGGGGTTAAATTGCTTATGGACTCATTGCTTGGACTGCTAATCGGCGGGGGAATGTTTTTAGTCGTATATATCGTCAGCCGTAAAGGCTTAGGTGGCGGTGATGTTAAGTTTATGGCTGCCGCAGGCTTATATCTGGGACTAGCCGGAACAATTCCCGCAATACTTTTTGGGTCGGTGCTGGCGGCAATAACAGGATTGATTTTAATAGTAATCAAAAAAATCAAAAGAAAAGATGCAATACCACTCGTACCATTTTTGTTTGTTGGGATACTGATCACGGCGTTTACAGGCTAAAGGAGAGCTATTATGAAAAAATCCATAAGAATATTTATATGTACAGGTTGTTTTTTCCTGCTTCTTGTATCATGGGTTGTAGCATCACACTCCCTGTCTGCTGCCGAAAAGCAGTTGCTGCTAATAAATGAGGCGGCAGATATGATGAATGAAGGGATTTATATAAAAGCTGTTCCACTGCTTGAAGAAGCAGCAGGATACAATTCATCGCACACAATTTTTGCAGAGCAGGAATTAAAAAGAGCCTATCTGGCTTTGATAGATAAGAGAGGCTTTCCTCGTAAATATAAAACCCTACTCGAAAAGCAACTGAGCAGAAAGGACGCCGAACCTTCTATATATATTGAAGCAGCTGAATACTATTTAAGCACTTCAAAAACTCAAGAGGCATTGGAGCTGCTGAGAAACGGTGTGAAAAAAACAGGAGATATTCGTGTTATCAACCTTTATGAAAGTGCTCGTTATGCGTATGAAGTCAGCCGCCCCGCATTTGAAAATGTAACGGCAATATTTAATCAAACAATACAGGTGCAGCAGAGTGGAAAATGGGGAATTGCCGATGATGATGGCGTAATTATTATTCCCTGCATTTATGACAAAGTCAGCAATTTCAACAAAGACAGAGTGTTAGTAAGGTATGGTGAGAGCATATATGCTGTTGATAGAGATAATAATAAAGTCAGTGTTGCCGGAAAGGAAATAAACGACTTTCGTAACTATGCAGATAATAGAGTACCTATATCATTAAATGGCAATTGGATAAGGGCGACAGGAGAGTTCGAGCTTGGTTCCAGTATGTTCGAGGATATTGGAATGTATTTTGGAGGATATGCTGCTGCAAAAATAAACGGGAAATGGGGAGTTATTGACCTGACTGATAAATGGCTGGTACCTGCTGAGTATGATGAGATTATATTGGATGAATTGGGTCGTTGCTTTGCACAGGAGACAGTTTTTGTCCGCAGCGGTAATGCAGTGCACTTATTTACAAACGGGGTTTTATCAGAGGAGCAATATGAAGCCGCTCGTCCGTTTGGTGATGAAGGTTTTGCAGCAGTTAAACAAAATGGTAAGTGGGGATTTATAGATATACATGGAAATGAAATGATAGCGTTTATATATGATGACGCTCTCTCATTCGGACAGCATTTAGCGGCTGTTAAAATCGGGGATTATTGGGGATATATCAGCTTGCGTGGAGAGCTTGTTATTGAAACCGTTTTTTATGAGGCAAAAAGCTTTTCCGGAGGAAGTGCACCGGTTTTAACTAATCGGGGCTGGCAGATAATAACATTACTTGAGTACAAAAAAGGAGTGAGTTTATGAATTACGAAATTCAAAGCAGAAGTGATTTTCTAACGGGGTCTTATTTGACGGTAAAAATACCGGAAAATGAAATAGACTTAAATGCACTGAGCACAATACAGACAGATTGTCCGGATTTTATACTTCCGTTTCATCACAAGAGTACAGACGGGTATATAGAGCTTGTCTACAAAGTCGGAACACATTGCAAGCTGCAATATTTTTCAGGTGATTTGACACCCGAAGAGTATGCAGATTTGTGGCAGAGTATTCTTGAGCCTTTATTGATTTGCAATGACTGGTTTATGAATCCGTGTTCATTTGTACTTAAAGCCGATTATCTTTATTATGATAAGAACAAAAAAGCAGTTAACTACGTGTATATTCCTTCTGTAAGCGGTTGTTCGGGATATGATGCATTTTATGAAATGGCTGTTGAAGTATCAAAGCTGATGACGGTATCGGATGCAGTGTTGGAAAATAAGGTTTTGCGTGCAATTATAAAGGATTTTAACCCTATGGAGTTTTTGCAAATGCTAAAAGAACACGCAGCACAGTGTGCTGATTCAGAATATATAGAACCTATCACTAATAAACCGGATACCGATAAACAGATTGAACCGGAAGAACAATTGAAATCAAAAGCTGCACAGCCGGAAGCTCTGATACATGAATACGAAGAAAAAGACATAAGCTTATCACTGCAAGAATCCGGCGAAGACATTATTATTGATATTCAAACAGAAAAAAAGACAGAAAAACATAAACGAGAGAAGGAATCCGGAGGGTACAGACTGTTCAGCAGTAAGAGCAGGAAGAAAAAACCGGTGCAACAGGCTGAGAAGGAAAAGCGTGAGCAAATAACTGAAGCTAAACCGAAAGCAGTCAACAAATCGGAAACTGCACAAATAGTGGATAATAAAATAGAAATTATCGATGTAACACAAATTACATCCTTATTATCAGGGAGACCGGGTCTGAGATATGTCGGGCATGGACAATTACCGCAGGCTATTCAAGTGGGAATTACAGAAGGCGAAATATTTACTATAGGACGCTTTGACGCAGCTATCGGAAGGAAGCAATCAAGCTTTGAGTTTGACAAAAAGACAAAGGCTGTCAGCAGGCGGCATGCAGTAATTGAAAGAAGCTCTGCCGGATATAAAATAACTGACCTGTCATCCAGTGCGGGAACATTTATTAGTGACAAAAAGCTGCCGCCAAACACACCGTTTGATCTTGAAGCGGGTTGCAAAGTATCATTTGGCAACTCCGGTGCTGATTATGTATGGGAAATCAATTAAAACCAACTCTTACATTAACAAAACATATCGGATAAAAAAAGAACTGGGTTCGGGTGGCAGCGGTGCGGTTTATTTGGCATGGCATGCACGTTTAAATAAGCTTGTTGTTATTAAAGTTGTTGAAAACTGCTCACCCGAAGCTATTAAAATACATCGAAATGAAGTTGAAGCATTAAAAAATATCAGAAGCTTGTTTATTCCACAGGTTCTGGACTTTTTTATTGATGATGAAAAGAGCTTTACCATCATGGAGTACATCGACGGTGAAAGCTTTGATAAGCTCTTAAAAAGCGGAGTAGTGTTTTCACAGCCGCAGATAGTCAGTTGGTACACTCAATTAGCATCAACACTGGAGCTGATTCACAAGCTCGATATCTGTCATCGTGATATAAAGCCGGCTAATGTAATGCGTATGAAAACCGGAGATATTTGTCTGATTGATTTTAATTCCGCTCTTGTCAGCGGACACAACACTGGCGTGATTAGCAGAAGCATGGGGTATGCATCTCCGGAGCAATATGAGTATTTTAAGATATGTAAAAGTAAACAGATAGAAGAGACGGTTTTGCATTCGGAGTGCCCGGAAACTGTGTTGCTCGCCGGTGATTGTATAACAGAACCGGGTTTAAGTATGAATATTACAACTTGTGCTGATACACAGAAAATTAATTGGAAATCATCTGATATTTATAGTCTCGGAGCAACAATATATCATTTTCTGACAGGAAAACGCCCGCCTGTAAAAGCGGGCGAGGTAGATAGAATTTCTAAGCTAAAGGGTTATTCAAGCGGATTACTTAAAATAATAGAGAAATCAATGCAATCGGAGCCTGAAAAGAGATTCGCTTCAGCCGAGAGTTTATGCGATTCTCTATGGCAGCTAGAATTATCCTGATATTTCTTCTTTGCAATAAAAACTATGAAGCGGGGTCTCTTAGTTGAAGCAGCTTTTGTTTTAACTCACCTTCAATGCGTCTCAGCTCAACCTCTGCTGCGGCACGGCGTTGTGAGCCTTCGGTTTGTATTGTACGCACTTCCTCAAGCGTTTCAATGAGTCTTTGATTTGTGTTTACGAGGGTGTCGATATCTACAATACCGCGTTCGGATTCCTTGGCGATTTCGACGGTTCCGGTCTTAAGCATCTCGGCATTTTTATTAAGAAGCTCATTTGTCATATTTGTAACTTCCCGCTGTGCCTCCATTGCTTGCTTGGCATTGTGCATACCCAGAGCGAGCACCATTTGACTCTTCCAGAGCGGTATAGTATTAACGATGGATGTTTGGATTTTTTCGACCATTAATACATCGTTGTTTTGAACGAGTCTAATCTGCGGTGCCATTTGGATTGAGATAATGCGTGTCAGCTCGAGGTCATGCAGCTTTTTCTCAAATCGATTTATCATATTTGCATAATCATTTGCAGCTTGGGCGTCTTCGGGTTGACCGGACTCGGACGCTTTTTTATGCAGTTCAGGTAAGGTGACGGTTCTGCATTCTTCAAGCTTTTGCTTTCCGGCGAGGATATACATTGTCAGCTCTTTAAAATATGCCTGGTTTACATCATACATTTTATCAAGCATTGCAGCGTCTTTAAGCAGAGTTATTTGGTGCTTTTCAAGCATATCGGCAATTTTATCAACATTTACTGATACCTTTGCATATTCTGCTTTCATTGTCGCAATTTTGTTGCTGATTTTTTTTCTAAGTCCCAAAAAGCCCTTTTTACCATCACCCTTATCGCTGAAGCCTCTGAGCTCGACGACAAGACCGGACAGCATTTTTCCGACCTCACCCATGTCCTTTGAACGTACATTCTTTAAGGTGCTCTCAGAGAAATTTGCGATATTTCGCTGAGAAGCTGCTCCGTATGACAACACGGCATTTGTATCAGTAATGTCGATTTTTTCAGCAAATTCATGAACCTGCTGTTGCTCTTCTTCACTTAGCTGGCTGATATCGAGCATTGACCCGGCAACATCATCCTTATTGACCTCAATTGCGTCTGCTGCAGGAATAACCGCTGCGGTTGGACTGCTTTCACCATCGGGTGACAGAGTTAGTTTTGGGATATACTCCATTGCTTCCATTTCTGCCATCTTTAATGTCTCCTTTTGTGAAAAATAAAATAATAATCATTTTAATAGCTTCGTGATTCAGGTTTTGTATTTGGCTTGATTATTATACTACTTTACTGTATGATTAGCAAGTGAAGTGAGGGGCATAGCAAATGGTTAAAATTGCTCCGTCGATACTCGCGGCGGATTTTACAGAGCTTGGCAGAGATATTAAGAGTGTAAGCACGGCAGATTACTTACACTTTGATGTAATGGACGGGGTGTTTGTTCCGAACATATCGTTTGGGATTCCTGTCCTTCAATCTGTCCGCAAAATAACCGATATGGTCTTGGATGTCCACTTAATGATTGAAAACCCGCTGCGTTACGTTGAAAAGTTTGCCGAGGTAGGCGGAGACATAATAACCTTTCATATTGAAACTGAAACACCAAAAAACACACTTTTGGCAATAGATATAATACATAAAAACGGAAAAAAAGCCGGGCTGTCATTAAAACCGACCACCCCTGCCGATACAATTCTGCCTTTTATAGATTCAATTGACCTGGTATTAATAATGACGGTAGACCCCGGCTACGGCGGTCAGTATTTTGTAAGCTCGATGCTGTCAAAAATATCAAAAATAAGAGATATAATTAATGACCGTAACTTGAAGTGCGAGCTTGAGGTTGATGGTGGAATAAACCTGGAAACCGCAAGCCTATGTTTAAAAGCAGGAGCAAATGTGTTGGTAGCCGGAAATGATGTATTTAATGCACCGGACAGATCTGCCCACATAGAGAAGCTTCGCAGCTGCTAGAGAGGATAATAAGTCAGTAATGGATTACTACCCGTCTGCACTTGAAAACTTAATTGACAAATTTGAATCACTTCCCAGTATCGGACGCAAAACTGCACAAAGGCTGGCATTCTATGTTATTTCACTGCCGGATGAAGAAGCGGTATCCTTTGCTGATGCGATAACCGATGCAAAGGAAAGTGTCGAATTTTGTGCTGTATGCTTAAATCTGACAGATGGCGAGGTTTGTGTAGTCTGTCGTGATACAAGACGAGATTCAAGTGTCGTATGTGTCGTACCCGACCCGAAATGTCTCATAGCGATTGAACGCTCTCATGAATATAAAGGAAGATATCATGTATTACATGGTGTTATTTCCCCGACCAATAATATCAGCCCGGACGATATTAAGATAAAAGAGCTGATTGAACGCGTATCCGACGGCAGCGTTAAGGAAGTTATTATGGCAACAAACCCGGATACAGAGGGAGAAACAACGGCAAGATACATCTCTCGTTTATTGCATCCGTTTGGTATAAGAGTTACCCGACTTGCTTACGGTGTTCCTGTCGGCGGAAGTCTGGAATTTGTTGACGATGTAACACTTATGCGTGCTCTCGAAGGCAGAATGGAAATGTAAATAATGAAATTAAGGACGTGTTTGTGAGTCCTTCAATAAAACACAAACAAAAGTTCTTTACAAAGAGCTGTAACAACTAGCTAAAAGGAGAAAATACAACCTAATGTCAAATAAGCTGAAAATTCTGTCACTTGGCGGTTTAAACGAAATCGGCAAGAATCTTACCGTGTATGAGCACGGAAATGATATTATTATTGTGGATTGCGGACTTGGCTTTCCCGATGATGATATGTACGGGGTGGATATTGTAATTCCCGATATCACATACCTTATACAGAACAAAGCAAAAATCAAAGGGATTATTTTAACGCACGGGCATGAAGACCACATCGGAGCATTGCCATATGTAATGCGTGATATTAACGTACCGATTTATGCTACCCCGTTAACCGCAGGACTTACTGAAATAAAGCTCCAGGAGCACGGGCTTTTGGAGAAAACCACTCTTGAGGTTAAAAAGCCGGGAGATATAATCAAGCTGGGATGCTTCAGAGTGGAGCTAATCCATGTAAACCACAGTATCCACGACACTGTTTCTCTTGCAATAAAAACACCTCATGGAACAATTATACATACAGGCGATTTTAAGGTTGATACTACTCCGGTTTCCGGAGATATGATTGATTTAGCAAGATTCGGAGAGCTTGGGAACAAAGGAGTTCTTGCACTTTTATCTGATTCAACCAATGTGGAAAAGCAAGGATATTCAACATCTGAGAGTAAAATTGGAGAGCGGTTTGAAGAACTCTTCCGCGGCTGTGACCAAAGAATTATTGTCACAACATTTGCATCTAACGTACACCGTGTTCAACAGGTAATAGACTGTGCAGTGAAATTTGGCAGACGTGTGGCAATAACAGGGAGAAGCATGGAAAATGTGCTACGTGTTTCCACAGAGCTCGGATGTGTGACAATACCTGACGGTGTGGTAATGGAACTCAGCAAAATCAACAATCTTCCTCCGGATAAGGTTGTAATAATAACTACGGGCAGTCAGGGTGAGCCGATGAGTGCTCTTTATAGGATTGCATTTTCGGGGCACAAGCAGATTGAAATAAAATCAGGTGATAGAGTTATTATTTCAGCTTCCGCAGTCCCGGGAAATGAAAAGACTGTCAGTCGGGTTATTGATGAGCTTTTCCGTCGTGGTGCGGATGTTATTTATGACAAGGTTTCGGAGCTCCATGTATCAGGGCACGCATATCAGGAAGAATTGAAAATGATAATCGCCCTGACAAAACCAAAGTTCTTTATTCCCGTTCATGGTGAGCACAGACATTTATGCAATCATGCAAAGCTTGCAGAGCAGATGGGCATGAAATCATCAAAAATAATAATAGCCGATATTGGACAGGTAATTGAGCTTACAGGAAAAACAATTCAAAAAAGAGGGTCTGTACCTTACGGTAAGGTTCTGGTTGACGGCACAGGTGATATTGACTCTGTTGTTTTGCGTGATAGAAAGCACTTGGCACAGGATGGTATGCTTGTGGTAATAGTAAATTTATCAAGCGAAGACGGTAGCTTAATATCAGAACCGGATATTATTACACGCGGCTTTATATACGTTAAGGAGTCGGAGGATTTAATACAGGAGTTGAAAAATGTTGTCATGGACACTGTCGAGAGCTTTACGCAAGTAAAAATAACAGACCAGACAGCACTAAAGAGGTCAATAAGGTCTGATTTATCTGATTATCTGTTTAAGAAAACAAAGCGTAAGCCTATGATATTGCCGACAGTAACAGAAATTTAGAAAAGTTTGCATAAAGTTCGCATAATGTATTGCATTATGTAAAGAAATGTGGTAAAATACACGGTACCTAAAGTGGAGGATGGATTTTCCCAAGAAGGTTTGATGAACTTTCTTGACCCCGGTAGAAAGGATGGAGGGTATTATGAATATTTCAGGTGTAACGCAAACTGCTCAAGTGCTTCCCAGCACACAAGCCCCATCAGAAATGCAGCAAATTCAATCAGCAGACCAAACTCAAGCTGCAATGGGAGCAGATGCCGTAAACTTCAGTGCACAAGTTTCAACACAAGTCATGGATATGGCACAAAGTGCGTTTGAAGATGCCGCCAATGAGCTCATTAGCACAATGGCAGCAACCACAGGAGTAGGTCAATCCGTAGACGTACACGTCTAAAGCTAATTTTGCAAACTAAAACGCCGTACATTTTATGCGGCGTTTTTTATTGAGCTATCTCGCGATACATTGCGGGAGCATCTGCTTTTGTCGCATGCTCGGAGATTGTCAGTACCTCAACCTTTAATATACGTTGTCCGAAGTGTATTTCAACTATATCACCCTGCTTAACATCGTATGATGCTTTCACTGTACGCCCGTTGACACTTATTCGCTGACCGTCACAAGCTTCATTTGCGACAGTACGGCGTTTTATCAGTCTTGAGACCTTCAGAAACTTGTCTATACGCATAGAACATTCTCCTTAAAAAACAATGGTGCGGGTATACCCGCACCGCTTGCTTAGATGTTTGCTGATACTTATTTCGCAACTGCATCCTTAAGAGCTTTACCGGCTTTGAATACCGGAGTTCTTGTTGCAGGAATATTGATGGGTTCTTTTGTTTTGGGGTTGCGTCCGATGCGTGCTGCACGGTTTTTAACATCAAAAATGCCGAAGCCTACGAGTTGAACTTTTTGTCCGCCTTTGAGTGCGCCTGAAATTGCATCGATTGTTGCTGCGAGTGCTTTGTCGCTGTCTTTCTTTGAAAGACCTGAGTTTGCTGAGATTGCATTAATAAGTTCTTGTTTGTTCATTTGTGTTTTTCCTCCAAAAATTTTATGTAATTTCTTTATATTAAAGAAGTGATATTACTTCTCTAATTTCGATTCGCGATAGAGCTTCTCCAGTTCATCCAATGAAATCTCGCTGATTCGATGACCCTGCTCTTTGATACTCTTTTCTATTTGCTTAATGTCTTCCCAGAAGCTAACAGCTTCATCACTTGAAATCGCTATCATGCTGCCAAATACATGAGGGTGACGGCGGATAAGTTTTTTACATGTTGCGTTGACTACATCGTCAAAGTTAAAGTCACCATTATCCTTTGCAATATCCGCGTGGAAAACAACCTGCATCAAAACATCGCCTAACTCCTCGAGTAATTCTTCCGTGTTTTCTTCATCGATTGCACTTACAGTTTCGCTTGCTTCCTCAATTAAATTGCTTCGAATACTTTTATGTGTCTGCTCGCGATCCCACGCACATCCATGTTCTGAACGCAGTAAACTCATCAGTTTTTTTAAGTCATTAACATCGTATCTGAGTTTGCTTACAAAATCTACCATACTTTTTCTCTTTCCGCAAGACAAATTTTAAGTTTTTTTGCCTAAAATACACATAAAATCGATATTTTTCTCATTTTTTGTAAAAAAAGGGTAAAAAACGCGTCCGAGTATGATTTTTGTTCGTAATGCCTATATTCAAGGCTCATCTGACCATTAACGTATGCGCAGAAGTTTTGCCAATTTTTCTCCTTTTGGAACATACATCAAATCGTCTTTCGTAATTGTTTTTGTTAAAATAATTAAAGTGAGATAAGCAAGCACACCTGCAAAAATTGCAATGCCCAGATAAATAATAACAGCCATACGCCCCGTTCCTAAAAGCCCGGAACCGACTAAAGATAATCCTTCATATACAAAAAACGCAACAGCCGCCATAATAAGAGCGCAAGCAAGCGGTTTTAAGATACCATTTAATATCGCAAACCGCTCTTTGACTTTTACGGCAATGAATATAACATTAAGTGATGTAATAATAGCAAAACATGCCAGTGTACCAATGGGAGAGCCGATAATTCCAAGGTTTGGGTTTGCTACAAGTATATAACTTAGTGTAATTTTAATAATCGCTCCTATCGGAAATGTTATTAATGAAATACGCTCAAAACCGTTTGCCTGTAAAATAGCTATTGAAAGGTGCTGGAAGCAAACAAAATACGAGGCGGCACCAAGGATGGTTAAGATTATTGTCATTGTCGCAACTGTTTCGGGTGGGCGTGAAGGTTCATAATACAGTGCCTTTAAGATAGGGCCTGCAAGCACCATTATGCCCGCACAGGCAGGCATAGCAAACAGGTTTGTAAGCTTCACGGAGGACTGGGTTATAATGCTTGCCTCCCTCTTGTTCTTACGAGCAACAGCTGCAGCAATAGCGGGTATAATACTGATGGCAACCGGAACAATAAGAGAAGGCGGCAAATTATAAATTGTCAGTCCCAATGTAAAGATACCATACTGCTCGGCTGCTTGGGACTCAGTAAGCATTAGAGCAGACTGCAATCTTCCGAGAACAACCCTGGTATCAATAAGTACCATAACAGACATTAGTGAAGCACTAAGAGTAATGGGAATACTAACCTTCATAATCCGCAGGAAAACCCTCATTTTACCGGGCACACCTAAGAAAGCATCGGGGGACGGTTCTTCACCTGCTAATCCGTTATCGAGTTTTCTTTTGAATAAAAACATAACGGGGATACATAGCCCGAGTCCGATGGTAACACCGGTTATTGAGCCTGCGGATACATATTGAGACTCATACCCCAAACCTGCAAGAAAGAGTGCTACGCCGATTCCGATTGCTGCTTTACTTATTACCTCTATAATTTGTGATACTGCTGTCGGAACCATATTCTCATGACCTTGTGCATAACCCCTGAATACTGCAATAATGCAAACAAAAAATACAGCCGGTGCCAATACTTGAATACCGGTTGCAGCAAGCGGGCTTCCTATCATTTCTGCGATATTGCTTGCAAAAACGAACATTAAGGACATGACGGCAATGCCGATTAAAACAAAAGTTGACATTGCAACAGAGAAATACCTTCTAGCCAGAACCCTGTTTCCCTGTGAAGATGCAGATGAAACCAATCTGGATAAAGCAACGGGGACTCCGGCGGTGGAAATGGCAAGAATCATTGCGTATACATTGTATGTTACCTGAAAATATCCGACACCTTCATCATCGAGGACATTAAATATTGGTATCTTATATACCGCTCCGATTATTTTGACGAAAATTCCTGTTGCAGCCAGAATAGCGGCGCCCTTAAGGAAGTTCGCTCTTTTTTTCTCGTGCATAGTACGTGCCATTCCTTTTGTATTAATAAAACACATTATAAGCATTCTACATTCAATGCGACATTCTACACCGTTAATGTATAAAAATCAACACTAAATACGTGAAACTCTTGTAATTTGTCTACTTTCGGCAGTAACGATTTATACTAACTTAAATCTTACTGAATAATCATTTCGGTCAAGTGTTAACATAAATGATGTGGATAACCCTGTGGATAATGTGCAAAACCCTTGATATTGTTCAAAAGTGATTATAAAAAACATATTTATTGTAAACTAAAAATATTCATCCGAAGATGAATATTTACGTGATAAAAGTTGTTATTTATTAGCAATATTTATGACTGCTTCGGTTCGTTTTTTGCTTCGCTTCTGTGCTGGATTAAACGAACAATTGCAGGACATAGAATAATGCTTGTTCCAAGCTCGATAAAGAAGTTAACTCCAATCATACCGAGAAAAACGAATGTAGCAATATTCTCAGATCCCGTTATCTCCCACATCTCTAGCACAGGTAGGAAAAACGCATACACACCGATAACAAACAATGCTGTATTCATAATAACACAGGTAAATGCCGCAACAAGAACCGCTACGGTTTTATTAATAATTGCAAGTGCGTTATAAATAAGACCTGCAAACAATCCCGAAACAACTCCTCTGAGAAATAATATCAGAATTGTAGCAAATGGACTATAAGACATAAAAGCAGCTATATCAGGAGAGCTTACCAGCACAACAAATGCAAACACAACTCCGAGCCAAGCACCTGCCAGAGGACCAATCATAGCTGCACCTATAACAATCGGTATTATAACAAGGTTTAGCTTAAACGGATACACAGGGAAAAAGGATGAAAGAAGCTGCAGAACAAATACAATTGCAGTAAGAAGTGCCAGTAAAACCAGTTTTTTTGTATCAAAATTTTTCATTAAGTTCATTAGGTAAGAATCCTCCAAATTACACTAACTCGCCGCCGACACAATTTATGACGGTATAATGTTTTTCCTTTTCGGTAATAGATTTTATTATTTTTATTTTATATGCATTATCATATAAAAACTTACATAGTAAGTTGGTTTTTGATTGCGGCTGTAAAATGAGCTTTATACCGTTTTTTGTCCAGGGTGCGTTTTTAAGTATTCCTAAAATTGTTTCCCCACCCATGCCCGAGATAACAATAGAATCAATGTCTGCCGGAGATATATTATTAAGCCCGTCTGCAACAAGAAAATTGATTGAATCGGTCACGCCATAAATTTTCGCAGAGCTTCGTGCTGCTTCCAGCGAAGCCGGGCTGATATCTGCAGCGATTATTTTTTTTGCCAGACCTGTTTGTGCAAGATAAACCGGCAAGTATCCGTGATTTGTGCCGATATCCGCAACAGATGCGTCCTTTTCTATTAAATCGGCAATTACATTTAGTCTATCTGATAGTTTGATAATTTTCATAACAATCTTAAGCACTTACAAGCTTATATAAAAACAGGGAAAATCCTGTATGCAAAGCACAGAATGTACCCTGCACACGGAAACCCCCGTTTCAGTCTTTGACAATCATTTACTGCCTAAAAACTCAGCTATTTAACAAACTCAGCTATTTTTGACAGTAAATCGTCTACATCAACACCATGAGCTGCACATGCCTGCTCAAGCGTTTCACCGCTTGCCATGGCACAACCCAGACAGTTCATACCGATAGATCTGAATAGCGGCACAGAATCGGGTGCAATTTTCAAGATATCGGCAATAATCGTGTCCTTAGTAATCTGCGACATTAATGATCATTCCTTTTGCTTATTTTACTCTTCTCTTGTTTTTGCGAAACAATCACTGCAGTAAACAGGTCTGTCGGTTTTGGGCTCAAACGGAATTTTCGCCTCATTACCGCAGTCTGCACAAATAGCCGTGAAGTATTCCTTCGGACCTTTGCTTGCTGCTTTTCTGTTGTCACGGCAGGGTTTGCAACGCTGTGGCTCGTTTTGGAAGCCGCGTTCGGCATAAAATTCTTGTTCACCTGAAGTAAACGTAAATTCCTCGCCACATTCTTTGCATGTTAGTGTTTTGTCTTCGTACATTTTGAAACCTCTCTTTTGACTTTTCGTGCCCTCTCGGGTCTGTATTTGCGTTCAGTTTCCACTGATTATCGCCTTTGTTATTGTTTTCGCTGTAGAATCTGTGATAGCTTTTTCCTGATTCGTTGCACAGCATTATCTATCGACTTATCCGATTTACCTAATTTGTTTGCCATATCCTTATATGACATGCCTTCTAAATATAATTCCAGTACACCGGATTCAAATCGGGATAATGCACCGTAAAGGAGTGTTTCAACCTCTCCGGCTTGCTCTCGTGCTATTATAGAGTCCTCAGGAACACGCAGGAATGATGCACTTTGGGCATCGCTTTCGTCAAGTTGAGAAGATTCCAATGATATATAGCTGTTGAGAGGGGTATGTTTATTTCCGGATGCTAGTTTAATTGCATTATAGATTCTTCTGCGGATGCAGTATTCGGCATATGTTGAAAATTTCGCACCCTTATCGGGATTATATGTTCTGATTGCGGAAAGAAGACCAAGCATTCCTTCCTGGATTAAGTCTTCACTATCGCCTCCTGCAAGAAAGTAGGGACGGGCACAAGCTCTGACCAACCATGCGTATTCGGATACAAGGGTGTCCTCCGCAGCCGAATCATTTGCGTTAAAAACTATAGCTGCCTTTTGGCTCTTGTTATCACAAATACCATTCATTGCACGTGACAGTATATTTTCTATAGCTTGCAATGTCAAGCTTTTTTCGTTAAAAAGTGAAAAAAACGACAAAAAATGAGAGAAAAATGTACAAAAGTGATGAAAATATGGAGAATTACGACATTATGTAAAGCTACAGTGTACTGATAAAATCCAGTATATTATTTGCTATCTTCATTGACAAAGCCTCTGTTTTTGCTTCTACTAAAACGCGGATTATCGGCTCAGTTCCCGAAGGTCTGACATTAATACGTCCTTTTCCTTTTAATGCCGTCTCTTGTTTTTTAATCTCTTCCGCGAGCTTTGGAGATGACATTATTCTATCACGTTGCTCGGCACCACCCGTAAGCCTGAAGCTTGGCATGACCTGCGGCAGTCTCGGGATGTCTTTTACAAGCTCTGAAACAGTTTTTCCTGTTGCTGTTAATACATTAAGGAACATTATTGCGGTAAGCTGTCCGTCACCGCATGTGATATGGTCTGAAAAAATAATATGCCCCGAGGATTCCCCACCAAGATTACAGTTTAGCTTATGCATCATTTCCAAAACATTCCAATCTCCGACATCAGACCTATGGAATGTAAACCCGTTTTCACGTGCAAAAATATCCATTCCCGCATTTGATACAATAGTACCGACAAACGCATTTCCTCTCAGTGTACCTGATTCCTTCATCTCACGGGCAAGAACAGCAATAATCATATCACCGTCGACGGTATTTCCTTTTTCATCAATAATAAGACATCTGTCGGCATCACCGTCAAATGCAATACCCATGCTGAATCTTCCGGTTTTAATCATATCCTTTAGATAGTTAAGATGTGTTGAACCACACTCAATATTAATATTTACACCATCCGGCTCATCCGCTATTATCTCAAATTCAGCATGCAGCTGCCTGAACAACAATCGTGCTGTTTCCGACGCAGCTCCGTTTGCACAATCTATGGCAATTCTGCCGTTATATCGTCCGGCGGTGGACTTTGAAACAAGAAACTTAATATACTCATTTGTCCACTCCACATGGTCACGACTGATTCTTCCGATATCACCGCCGGTCATTTTGTATACTTTGGAATCATCATCAATCAAATGCTCAATATACTCCTCAAACGCATCACCAAGCTTGGAACCGCCGCTGCCGAAGAACTTAATTCCGTTATGCTCAAAGGTATTATGAGATGCCGAGATAACAATACCCATATCGGATTCTGTCTTTGTTGTAAGATATGCAACAGCAGGAGTCGGAAGGACACCGAGCAATGTTACATCTGCTCCGGCAGAGCACAACCCCGCCGACAATGCAGACTCAAGCATATCACAAGAAATACGTGTATCACGCCCGATAAGAACCTTAGGGCGATAATCAGAAGTCGGCGGCTTTTGTTGATTACCCGCCTGAATTAAAACAGTCGCCACTGCTCTTCCAATCTTAATAGCAAGCTCTGCATCAAGTGCCTCACCCGCGACACCACGAATACCATCAGTACCAAAATATTTTCCCATTATATACTACCTCCAATCTGCACAAATTAAATTAAAATGTAAGCTGCTCGTTTCCCGGGTGTATAAGCCCTAAATGCTCATAGGTCTTGCGGGTGACACAGCGGCCTCTTGGTGTTCGTGTCAGGAAACCTTGTTGCATGAGAAACGGCTCATATACATCCTCAATAGTTATTGACTCTTCGTTTATTGTTGCGGCTATTGTTTCCAATCCAACGGGACCACCGCCGTAATTTTCAATTATGCTGGTCAGTAAGCGTCTGTCTATACCGTCCAGCCCTATTTCATCTATTTCCAAGCGTGTTAAAGCATTGTTTGCAACATCGTACGTTATTGTGCCGTCAGCGGTGACTTCAGCGAAGTCGCGAACTCGTCGCAGCAATCTGTTTGCTATTCGTGGTGTTCCACGGCTTCGCAGTGCGATTTCCTGTGCTCCGTCCGGTTCTACCGGTATTGTCAGAATATCAGCGGAACGCTCCACAATTGAGCGAAGCTCATTAACTGTGTACATTTCCAGCTTTAAATCAATACCAAATCTGTCACGTAAGGGTGATGAAAGCTGACCGGCTCTTGTTGTTGCACCAACTAGTGTAAAGTTTTTCAGCTCCAGACAGATTGATGTTGCCGACGGACCCTGACCGATAATAATGTCAATTTGCTTGTCTTCCATTGCAGGATATAATATTTCTTCGACAGTTCGGTTTATTCTGTGGATTTCATCGATGAATAATACATCGTTTTCATTCAGATTAGTCAGTAAGGCAGCCAAATCCTTCGGTTTTTCAATTGCGGGACCCGAAGTCTTGCGAAGTGCTGCTCCCATTTCATTTGCTATAATGGATGCAAGAGTTGTCTTACCAAGCCCGGGAGGGCCATGTAAAAGTACATGATCAAGTGGCTCATTTCGCCGGCGTGCACCCTCAAGAAAAATCGAAAGATTACCTTTAGCTTTTTCCTGCCCGACATATTGTTCAAGCGTTTGCGGACGTAGCCTGTTTTCTTGTACGTCCTCACTCGAATAGTTTGCGGATAAAAGTACCGCCTCCGATTCTTCATCCGGGAAAATTTCATCACTAAAATTAATACTCATACTCATCCATCCAACTTGTAAACAATTAATCTCATGCCAAAAATCCTTGCAGTATCGTTTCCTCGGCTTCCTGCTCTGTTAATCCGAGGCACATCAGTTTTGTCAGCTGCTCCGATGCGATTCTGCCGATTGCGGCTTCGTGCACAAGCTCGGCTCCTTCGCTAAGTGCGGTTATTTCGGGTATTGCAGAAACCTCCGCATTGTGCATGATGATTGAATCGCATTGTATATGCCCTCTGCACTCACAATGTCCACGCATATTTAAATGGAATAATTGCTTGGAATCGTTTTGTGCGACTGAGCGGGATATAACCTGTGCCGATGAACCGTCGCCAAGCAGCTCAACCGTGATTACCGACTCAGCTGACTGGTCGAAGTAAGTCAGCAATCGCTCGGAAACTATCAGCTTTGCACCTCTATGAAGTCTTACAATTGTATCTCTTTTCGTATTGTCGACACCCTTTATTTGCACAAGCTCAAGTTCGACAATTGTGTCTTCCTCGGCTTCGATTATCGTAGTAGGGTTAAGTGTGCGTTTACCTGAGCCGTCACCATCTCCGAAATGCTTTTCAATATACTTAACCTTTGCTCCTCGTCTGATAAAAAACTCATGTACACCATCATGTCCTGAATCATTTTCTGTGGCGTTGTGAATTCCGCATCCCGCAACAATTATTACATCGGAGTTTTCTCCAATTTCAAATGAATTATAAACAAGGTCGTCCATTGTTGCAGAGAGAATTACAGGGATATGCACACTTTCGTTTTTTGTCCCCGGTTTAACAATAATATCGATACCCGGCTTATCTTCCTTAGATATGATGTCAATGTTAGCTGTTGTGTTTCTTGAAAGCTTTTCGCCGTTTTTCCGAATATTATATGCACCCTGCGGTACTTCATGCAAATCTGCTACTTCCTTTAACAGTTTTTTATCTATTGAATCGAGCATTTATCTGTAATTCCTTTCAACAGTCAACTATTTTCTTGCAAAACAATTTGGGCAAAAGCAACCGGGTTCTGAGAAATAGTCAATATCTCCAAGTATTTTGTCCGGTTCGGTTATATCAGTAATTTTACCGCTACAAATTAAAATAACCTCATCGGCTAATCGTAAAATCCGCTCCTGATGAGAAATTATTACAATGGTTGTATAACTGACATCATTTAACCTTTTGAATGTTTCGGTCAATTTCTGGAAGCTCCAAAGGTCAATGCCCGCTTCAGGCTCATCAAATAGTGCAACCTTTAAATTTCGTGCAAGAATACTTGCAATTTCAACACGCTTTAACTCACCGCCCGAGAAGCTTGCGTTTAACTCTCTGTCAATATAGTCCTGAGCACACAAACCAACGTCGGCAAGCAATGAGAAAAGCTTTCCTTCATCCTTATCACCTGACGCTATTGACAACAAATCGCGAACGTGCAAGCCTTTAAATCGCGGAGGAGACTGAAAAGCATACCCGATTCCCATTAAAGCACGTTCGGAAATAGATTTATTTGTGATGTCCTCACCGTCAAGAAACAATGAACCGTTTGAAATCGGATATATGCCCATTATTGCTTTAGCCAGAGATGTTTTCCCACCGCCGTTCGGACCTGTGACAACGTATATTTTTTTCTCCTTGAGTGAAAGACTTACTTCATTTACTATTTCAATATCCTCGTCCTTTGCCGACACAGATACATTTTTAAGCTCCAGCATAAGTGCACTCCTTCGGGAAATATTCATTGTTATTATGTGCAGTTAAGAGTATAATAACTGAGTAGAATTGTCAATGGTTACATGAGGAGTTTAACGGTTTGGTAATACTTGGAATTGACCCGGGTGTAGCGACTGTCGGGTTTGGAATCATAAGTGAAAAAGGCGGTATCCCAAAGCCTAAAAGGTACGGGGTAATATCAACTCCCGCAGGTATGCGCCTTGCACTCAGACTCAAGCAGATTAATGAGGATGTATCAGAATTGATTAAAGCGTTTAAGCCTGATGCAATTGCAGTTGAGGAGTTGTTCTTTAATACAAATCAAAAGACCGCTGTTGCAGTAGCACACGGACGGGCTGCAATTATACTTGCAGGGGAGGAGCATGGTATACCAATGTTTGAATACACTCCGCTGCAAGTAAAAAAAGCAATTGCAGGATACGGGCGGGCATCAAAAAAACAGGTTATGGAAATGGTAAAACGACTTCTCAGTCTGGATAAAATTCCAAAACCCGACGATGCCGCCGACGCACTGGCAATAGCCATCTGCCACGCACGTTTTGCAACATCACTTATGAATATAGAAGGAGAAAATACATGTTCTACTATTTAGAAGGCACAGTTACTGTTCTGGCTAACAATCTCGCTGTTATTGATATTGGCGGTGTCGGCTACGCGTGTATGACAACATTAAATACACTCTCACATCTTGAAACGGGAAAAAGAGCAAAGCTCTTTACTTATTGCAACGTAAAGGAAGACGCATTTGACATATACGGCTTTTTCGGAATAAGCGAAAAACGTGCATTTGAACAGCTCCTGAGTGTTTCCGGCGTAGGTCCGAAAGCAGCACTTTCAATACTGTCATCAGCTTCACCCGAGTCTCTTGCACTGGCAATTATAGGCGATGATGAATCCGCTCTCACCATAGCTCCCGGGGTAGGCAAGAAGCTTGCACAACGCATAATATTGGAACTAAAAGATAAGGTCAGCAAAGAAATGCCCGCACTAAAAGCATCGGGCTTTGTACCTCAAAGTGATATAGCGGGGCAATCAGGGACAAAACAAAGAGACGCCGCCGCCGCTCTGACCGTCCTCGGCTACAGCCAAGGCGAAATCTCAGCCGCAATGCGAGGTCTTGATATCGACGAATTGACCGTAGAGGAAATAATACGCGAGGTGCTGAAAAACAGCATAAAGTAAAATTAAAATATCTCGTCATGTACCTCTCTTATAATGTCATTGACATTATAAGAGGCTTCGCCGTCCTCGCCGTGCTCAAGGATGTATTTTTCGTAGCTGCGTTTGTCTTTTTTATCGATAAGTTTTTTTATTGCTATGATGCCGACTTTTACTCCGAATCGTATTAGTTTTACGGTATAGAATATTGCACATACAATTGGGAATGCTATAAAAAACAGCGATAGGACGAGGACAAAAGCGAGCCAGTCCTCTGCATAACGAGCTGCATTTTCCCAGTACGGATATTGAACACCGTCCGTTCGCATACTCCGCTCTCCGAATGAGCCAATAATAGAAAATAACTTACCCAACGAAAAACGCGTTGTATTTTCAACAATATGAGCACTTGTGGGGGCTGTATCATCGCCTCTGATTTCAACAGGTAATAGAGATAATGCAAAACCTGAAATGGGGTCGGGCAGAACAGCCTCATAGGTTTCAATTTTTGCCTCACCCTCAGTCATATCAATTAGTGCATCATAAGACATGAACAGACCCGCGCCGTAATTATATGCCTTGTTGCTTGCAAAATCGTCCTCACGTGAGACAACACCGGCTATTACAAAGGGTCTGTTATTAATTAATACTTCAAAACCGGAAACCTTTATAGCACCAAAAAGCCTCCAGGCAAGACTCTCATCGATAACGACCCTGTCCTTCATTACATCATTTGGAGAAAGATAGCTGCCATCTCTTAGGTTGAGCGGGTGAAACATGAAAAAATCACCGCCGACAGCAAACGCTTTGGCTGATGTAGGTGCAGGACTGCGGTCACTGATAATAGTAATATCCGCCTCTGCAGACCATGCATCAGTAAATAAAATACGCTCTTCAGTTGACTCAAAAGATTCCGCAAGCAATGCTCTGTTCAGAGAATGCTGCAAGCTGCGAATTCCATCCATATCAAGACCTTCGCCATCAGGAAAAAAAACAGAAATCTGCGAAAAACGCTCTCCGCTCTGCCCCGCCCATGCAGCCGCCGCTTGCTGACTCCGCAGCGGAGCCTTAATAGAAGAAGAAACCCCTAAACATATAAAGAACCCAGTAAAGCACAAAGCATTTACAGCTATAATAATTATTCTCTTTAGCATATAAACACCTTCTTATAGAAATTTATATCCGTGTGAGTTGCGGGTTGTATGTATAATTATGACAAGTGCAGGCACGGACGCCGGAACGCGTGAGTCTGTACAAGGACGTACAGCGAGCGAAGAATAATTATACATACAACCCGCAACTCACACCACAATTATGGATTATCTGTTAACCTGACCTGCATTCCCGGTTCTATTGGCTCCGAGGCTCTTGTTATTACAAAGTCCCAGCCGGACAGAGCACCGGCAATTGCCGAGTTTGTGTCATCAGAAGCAATCACGGTAATATCTGCTCTTGTTGCAATATGACGATTGCCAACCGGAGTGCTTCTGGTCATTATTATTAGCACAAAATCGCCGTTTGTATCCGTTCTTACTGCACTGTTCGGTACAATAATATTATAGTTTTCACTTCTTTGAGCAAGCGTCAGATTAAGCTGCATATCGCTTTCCACATCACCGGTTACGGAAAATACTAAAATTCTTCCTGTCGCCGGGTTTTGAGGGTCATTTCTAATATGAGTAAGAGTTGCTCGGATATCATCGCCCCAGCTCCACCAGCCTCTGTCAACCTCTGCCGGATCGCCGGGTGAAACTCTGTTTGCCTGCTCTGAGGTCACATTAAAACTGAGCGAGTAACCTCTGTCTACAACCTCGATTACCATAAGAGTTTCCTCCGGGTCTACCGTATCACCGGGAGTTACATCTACTTTTGTTACAATCCCTGCAACAAGAGAAGTTATCTCTGTTATACTGCCCTCTTTTTCCAGTTTCTCAATTTTTTCTTTTTGTTCCTCAATGCTTCTTCTAAGCTCTCTTAAATCAATTGCTTCCTTTGATGATTCTATATTAGCGTTTGCCTGATCATCGGATTGAGCGAGCACGGCATCGGCAAGAGATTGTTGTGCAGATGTAACATTTTGATTTGCCGCAGTAACATTTTGACTTGCCGCAATTCTGTTTGCTCGGTTTGTTTGCTGTGTAGTAAGACTATTATTAGCAGCGGTAAAATTAGATTGAGCCAAGCTTTCCGTAGCATTGGCAGCAGAAGAAGCAAACTGTGCTGCTTGAACCTTCGCTTCTGCTGCAGCATATGCGGGATCTGCTGAATCGAGCAATGCAAGCTCTGCCTCTGCAATCTGAAGTTCATAAAGTCTTGCTGCTGCAGTTGATGTTGCCGCATTAAGTGCAGCTTGAGCCTGATCATTAGCCACTTGGGCAGCCGCTATTGATGCATCATCATAACCGGGTAACATAGATAGCGTTCTTTGTGCTTCTGAAAGTGTTCTTTGTGCATCTGTCAGTGCATTTCTTGCAGCTTGAACAGCACTGTTGCTTATACTCCCCGGTCTTGACATATCAAGCAACATTTTTTCTAATTTTAATTCATTTTCTTTTAAATCGTTTTTTGCTGTCTCCAAATCTGCACTTATATCAACATCAAACCTGACCAGTACATCGCCAATCTTTACCTCATCACCTTTAGTAACAGGTCTTTCACTGACTCTTCTGGCTTGGCTTCCATTTTTAACTTCAAAGCTCTCGTTAGCCGTGACTGTCCCGCTACCTCTGATTCTTGCAGTTATAGTTCCCGATTGAGTGTACTGAGCAGCCACCTCGGGTAATGAGCGATTCATAATAGTATTAGAGAAAAAAGTCAAAACAAGCAATACACCCATGAACGCAAACGCCGCAGGTACAACCCATTTTCGTTTTTTTACAATCTCTTCTTTCATAATATACTATCCTTTCCTTTAGCCCTTTACCGAGCCGGAGTGTGTAATACCTTCAACAAGAGCTTCCTCGCCATGCAGGAACAGAAGCAGCGGCGGAATCATATAAATTACGGCAATCGCAAAAGCAATTCCTGCTTCCTCGGCATTAATTCTTGCAAGAAAAACAGATAACGGCTGTGCATCCGCACTATCAAGTAAAATCATAGGTAATTCAACCATGTTCCAATAGTCTATAAACACAAGGATTGCAATCGAATAAATCGCACTCCTGCACTGAGGAATACATACACGTGTAAAAATCTGCCATTCATTAGCACCGTCAAGCTTTGCAGCTTCAATCAAAACAGATGGAATACGACGCATAAATTTTGTAAGCAAAAACACTGAAAACGGAGCAAAGGCACCCGGGAAAATAACCGCCCAACTTGAGCCGAGCAGACCTGTCCGTTCCGCTACAATGAAATTAGGCAGGATTGTTACCTGATATGGCATAAGCATTAGAACGATGTAAAAGAAAAACAGAAAATTCTTAAATTTCCCCTGATATCTGGTGAAGCTGTACGCTGCAAATGACGCTATCCCAACTTGAAGTATGACAATCGGAATTACAAGTCCTATTGAGTTCCATAGCTTTAAAAGATACTCCGGATTTCTGAAAAGCACAGTCAGATATTGGTCAACACTTACTTTATCGGGAATAAACTTGAGGTTTACACTTCCGCCGACATAGGTTCCTACACCGGGTCTGGTGCTTTCGAAAATCATTCCGTAGTTTACGTCAATTTCGCTTTGAGTCATAAACGAGTTTGCAATTGTCAGAATTGTAGGCAAAAGGAAACCAAGCGCAAACATCAGCGAGAGAATAAAAAGCCCCGTGCGTCCGAAATATCTAATCTTCATTCCTCCACATCCCTTCCAAAACGGTTTTCGGCGATGAAGAGGGTCAGAATAATTATTATCATAACAATCGTCATAATAACCGCAGCTGCGGCAAGTCTTTGATAATCAAGTGACCTGAAAATATTGTTCATAAAGTGCTGGAGCATGTAGAGGTCGCCGTACGGATAATCTCCCGTTAACAGATAGACCTCACGAAAGACTTTAAATGAATTGATAAGCGAAAGAATCGTAACAAATAATAATGTCGGAGATAAATATCTTATTTTTATATTGAAGAACTTACTGAACGGACCAGCTCCCTCAACCTCTGCGGTTTCGAGAAGCTCACGGGGAATGTTACTGAGTGCCGCCATGAATAATATCATGTTAAAACCAAGGTTCTTCCACAAGAACAAAACAACAACAACAAACTGACTGTACTCTGATTGCATCCAGTCAATGCCGCTTGCACCAAAGAGCATAATAAACTCGTTTATAGCACCATTCGGATGAAACAACACCTGCCAAATCAGAACTACAGACGCAACAGGCACCATCAAGGGACTTAGAAAAAATGTACGAAAGTAGCTCTTTAACGGAATTCGGGTCTCAAGCATAAGGGCAATCAAAAGTGATAGCACAACTGCAAGAGGCACTGCTACCACAGAGAATTTTAAGGTGTTTGAAGACGCTCTTATAAAAGCATCATTTTGGAAAAGTCTTATAAAATTATCGATAAATACAAAGCGGGGATTGATTGGGCTGCTGATAAGTGAATAGTATACGATTACAAAAAACGGGATTATGTAGAATGTTGCGACACCAAGCAAGCTTGGGGACAACCAAATATAGCTGCTTATAATATCGCGGTGTCGCGTATTTAACCGCTCAGCATAATCCCTCAGTTTTGTAATCAAAGGAATTCTCCTCTAAACCAATTTATAGTGTTTAAATGCCCTAGCTCTGTTCGGAAACAAATATCGAAACTCTGCTTTGAATAATTCTTGCGGTATCCTGTGCACTGGTTCTGCCGCTGAAGAAGTCCTGTGCATTTTCATTAATAATGTTCATCAGTGCTTCATCGTAATTTGAAATGCCGTAGGTTGTTTCAATCAGATTAACTATCAGGTCAATATCAGCTTGAGTCACCGGCTTTAGCATGACACTCATTCCCGGACCCCGACCCCAGCCTATTTCATGGCTTGAATCATCCTCAAGAGCTCTTTGTGCCATATTATTAAATGATGTCTTATTAACAGGGAACATCCATGACACATTTTCATCCTGCCATTGACTTGATAGGATTCCGCTTACAAACTCCCAAGCACCGTCTTTATTTGACGCTCTTGTTGTTATTCCGAGCCCTGAGCCAATTGTTAATGAGTTGCCGTTACCGCTGTCTGTTGGGAAGCCTTTAAAAGCTACTTCACCACCATACATTGCTGAGTACATTTGAATAGTTCTGAAGTCCCAGACACCTACGTTTGACATTATCTGACGCCCTGTGGCAATCAAGTCACTTTCCTCAAGATAAACACCCATATCACCGCCACTGTCCTGATCCTCAGGGAATCTGTTTGCGAACTCAAGAAGCTTTGCAAATTCGCCTGTGTCGAAGCTGACCTCACCGGTTGCCCAGTTAATATAGCTGTCCATGTTGACGTAAATCGCTGAGGTCAAGAAACCTTGCTTTGTTACCCATTGCCCAAGCGGCATGTCTGCTTGCGGATTTGCTTCAAGAACTGCTTTAAATTCATTCATCGTCCATCCGATGCCGGGTCCCACAACTCTCGGATGACCAACCAGGGTGTTGATACCAAAGGACGGGAAAACCTGATAAAGACCTCCGTTTAATTCGGATGCACGCAGCACCGCTTCCATTAAATCACTGCGATTTAAATTAGGGTCGGAGTCGATAAGCGGATAGATGTCCTCCAACAAGCCTCGTGCAACATACTGTGTAAAAGGAAGCTGGCTTAAGTCAAGAATATCGGGAACATTTCCGGCAATTATATCCGTAGAAAGTCTGGTGATTCCCGCATTCCACTCATCTTCTGTGTTGAACTCCGAATAATCTATAACATGAATGCGGTAGTTTTGATTTGTTCTGTTAAATTGCACAATATAATTTCGTATCTGCTGGTCGAGCCATACTGTAGAAAGAGTCAGTATAGTTCTTTTCGGAAGGTCGGAGTAACGGGTTTTTGTAAGAATATTAAGCTCAAACATGTTTTCATCAGTAATTCTGTTCCATTGTGAGTTCGTACAAATAATACGCCCGTCATCAAGAATAATGATGTTATCTAAGTTGTCACCGACAATGTTACTTTCGAGCCAGTTGAGAATTCGGACAGACTCTCCTGTTTCGGAATCAAACCCATTAAGATTTGAACCGTCGCGATATAAAAATGTAAATTCATCGCCGCCGGGATAAATATTCCATGCGTTTTCAGGTAAATCTACATCAGCACCCCAATCGCGTGCAGCTACGTCAATCTTGCGAAGGACTTGAGAATATCCTCTGTCACCACCTTCGACCCAGCCCATATATGCAATAGAACCGTCGTACATACGAACAAGCTGATCTATCCAGTTGCCTACACTTATCTTAAACAGTGTTTCTCCGATGTTGTTAAGAACAAAAATATCCCCGTTGCCTGTGCCTAAATAAAGATTACCGTCACTGTCAACCTGGAATGTACTGACGTAAAACCATTCAGCTCCTGCAGAAAGCGAGCTTACATCCAAGGTTCGCACCTCTGCACCTGTATTATCAAGCCTGCGAATGTTCATTACCTCGCCGAGATGTACGATATAATCATATTTCTCCATGTCGTCCCCGTCAAAATTATCAGGAAGATCAAACCGGTAGAAGGAGCCCATTTCAGCAATCCAAAGATAACCCTCGTTATCAATGCTAAGTGACATAATATGGAAATTACCTTCAGAGTCCGGATAAGTGTTTAGATGAGGGTTTTCCGGCAGCTTGTAATTAGGCAGCGGAGCTATATCTGTACCATCAGCGTTCATGGAATAGAGCTTTATGTCATATGTATATTTCTCACGGTCTAAAAGTATCATAGACCAGAAATAAAGCTCGCCGTCAAAATAGGTGAGATTTCTTACGTCTGTTAATTCTGACGGAAGAGAAACAACCTCCGGAACAAAAACATACTCCGGTAAATCTACGTTGAGTGAATCATCTCTGCAGCCTGCAAGCATTGTCAATAACAATGATGTCGTTATTATGGCTGCTAAAATACGAAATGCAGTCTTTTTCAATTTATTAATCTCCTAACATATTTGGCATTATTTTCCGCTTAACTATTATGTGACGGATATTGGATGAATTATGTTCCATATAATTTCAATAAGTTGTACCATAAAATAAAATTATTAAAGAAGAGCATATTAATTCCTTAAGATTCTATTAAGAATGTCAAGGAAAGTCAAGCAGAATGTACAGAAAACCACAATATATAGCTATTATGTTGTATATTTAGGCACAAGTTGATGAGTTTTTGATTTTTTGCACAAGAATGCGTCTGCTTTCATTATTATATATAGTCATATATCTTAATTAAGTTCGATTTCTTCGGATTTTTATTTCAATCATATTTTACGTAGTTTTTACACATTTATGCATTCGTTTTTTACATATTAGATTTATATTCATTATCGATAACATAAAAAATGGAGGATTTGATATGAAAAAAGCAGCAATTTTTTTAAGCGTACTTCTGATAGCCATGCTGGCGGCTTGCGGCGGCACAAGTGATTCAGGCGGCGGCAACGAAGATACAGACCGTGTCATCGCCGTATTTACACGAGAAGACGGCAGCGGAACACGCGATGCATTTGTCAATATCACCGGCGTTGGTGATGATATGTACATTGAAGCTGTTGTACAAAACGAAACAGCTCAAATACTGACAAGTGTTGAAAGTAATGATTCGGCTATAGGTTATGTTTCCGTCGGCTCATTAAGCAGTAACGTAAAAGCCTTGACAATTGACGGTGTATTGCCGTCGGATGCAACCATAATGGACGGCACATATTCGCTGCAACGTCCGTTTCTGGTATGTGTAACAGATGAAAAGAAAAATGATCCGCTGGTTCAGGATTTTCTGGACTTCATGCTCTCGACAGAAGGGCAAGCACTTTCGGCAACAAGATGGACACCTGCAATGAGCAATCCGACAGCATATGCATCAAGTGGTTTGACCGGTACGCTCAAGGTTGGCGGTTCCACATCGGTAGAGCCGCTCATGCAGCAAATGAGAGAAGCTTATATTGCACTTAATCCCGGTGTAGATATTGAGATTTCAGGCGGAGGCTCAGGCACAGGAATCAATGAAGCAACCGAAGGAATACTTGATTTGGGGATGTCCAGCCGTGAGCTAAGAGAAAACGAAAAAGAAACTCTTATAGATATTGCGATAGCTCTTGACGGAGTAGCAATTATAGTCAACTCGGCAAACCAGGTTGCAGGATTGTCAATGGAACAGGTCAAAGCGATATTTATCGGCGACATAACAAGATGGAGTCAGGTGAGTTAAGTGTTAAAAGCAAGAGAAAGAATTATGCGTATAGTATTCTTCATCGCTGCACTAGCAGCGATTCTTGCTGTGGGATTGATATGCGTATTTCTATTCGCACAAGGGCTGCCGGCAATGATGAGAATTGGGGTGCTGGATTTTCTATTCGGCACAAGATGGGCACCGCTTCATAGCTCAGACCCCGCATACGGCATTCTGCCTTTTATTCTTGGTAGTATTTATGTCACTGCAGGGGCAATTGTTCTGGGCGTACCGGTGGGTGTACTTATGGCAATATTTATGGCAAGAATCTGCCCAAAGGGCATTTATCGTTTTATAAAACCGGCATTGAATCTTATGGCAGGAGTACCCTCGGTAATATATGGGTTTTTTGGCATAGTTGTTGTAGTACCGGCAATTTTTGAGGCATTTGGAAAACAGTTTGACATGATGAGCGGAAACACCATGCTTGCAGCTTCAATAATATTAGGCATAATGATTTTGCCTACGGTCATAACCATTGCCGAGACTAATCTTCGTGCTGTTCCGCAGGAGTTGTATGAGGGTGCTGTTGCTCTTGGTGCAAGTCATGAGCGGGCGGTCTTTAAGGTTGTTCTTCCTGCTGCCCGTTCCGGTGTTATGGCAGCAGTTGTGCTTGGAGTGGGTCGTGCAATTGGCGAAACAATGGCTGTCAACATGGTAGCAGGCAACCAACCTGCTCTGCGAATGCCATGGGAGCTGTTAAAAGGAATCCGAACAATGACAACAAACATAGTAATTGAAATGGGCTATGTAGAAACAGGAAGCTTGCACAATGGTGCATTGATTGCAACCGGTGTTGTCCTGTTCGTATTCATTCTGATTATAAATACAATATTCTCAATTTTAAATAAGGACAGAAAAGATAGAAATGAAAGACAAAATAAGAAAAAAGCATCTTGATCAAACAGCATATCAACTATCGGCAGAGGATGGTTATGAAGAATGCAGCAAATATGCCAAGCACGGTTTACGCTATATCATGTGTAAATTGCAAGGTTTTATAAGCAAAAAAAAGCCGTCCGACTGGATAAGGTTTCTGTTTCTGTGGACATCTGCACTTATAACTGTTTCAATTTTACTCTATATAGTCGGTTTCATTCTTATAAGAGGGATACCATATTTGACGCCTTCGTTATTTTCGCTGACATATACAACAGAAAACCAATCCTTGTTTCCTGCACTGGTCACAACCGTTATGATGATAGGCATGACATTGCTGATAGCAGTTCCTTTTGGAGTTTTTACGGCAATTTATCTTGTGGAGTATGCTTCACGCGGCAGCAGAATTGTTCGGGTAATACGCATGACAACGGAAACGCTTGCAGGCATTCCGTCAATAGTATTCGGTCTTTTCGGATACTTATTTTTTGCAATTTGGATGGGCTGGGGTAAATCAATACTCGCAGGTTGTTTTACTCTTGCTATTATGATTCTTCCGATAATTATTCGAACTACGGAGGAAAGCCTTAAGTCCATTTCAGACAGCTACCGTGAGGGTTCATTCAGTCTTGGAGCGGGAAAATTAAGGACAGTTATGCGAGTGACTTTACCGTCTGCAATGCCCGGTATATTTGCGGGTATAATTTTAAGTGTAGGAAGAATAGTCGGGGAAACCGCAGCACTGATATTTACAATCGGAAGTGTAATAAAAATCCCGGATACATTGTTTTCACAAGGCAGAACACTTGCACTTCATGTATTGCAGCTGGCGGGTGAAGGGCATTACCGCAATGAAGCATATGCAACGGCAGTTGTCCTGCTGGTTGTAGTCCTTGGAATAAACGCACTATCATCAACAATCGAAAGACGCTTTAAAAATAATATACAGTAGAAAATGAGGAAATATCGTGAAATTTATATTATCTGACGTTAATTTATGGTATAATGATTTTCAGGCTTTAACGAATGTGTCCATGGATATTCAAGAGCACGAAATTACCGCCTTTATAGGTCCGTCGGGCTGCGGTAAGTCCACACTTATAAAAAGCTTAAATCGCATGAATGATCTTATAGAAGGTTGTAAGATAACAGGTAAAATCCTTCTTGACAACGAAAGCATATACGGCAATATGGATGTTAACATGCTTCGTAAGCGTGTCGGCATGGTGTTTCAAAAACCAAACCCGTTCCCAATGAGTATCTACGACAACATAGCATTCGGACCCAGAACACACGGAATCAAAGCAAAACGCCAACTGGATGAAATTGTTGAAAAATCACTTAGGGATGCAGCAATCTGGGATGAGGTCAAGGACAGACTGAGAAAAAGTGCGTTGGGACTCTCAGGCGGTCAACAGCAAAGATTATGTATAGCCAGAGCACTATCTGTTGAGCCCGAGGTACTTCTGATGGATGAACCGACAAGTGCACTCGACCCGATATCAACAGCCAAAATTGAAGATTTGGTACTGGATTTAAAAAAAGACTACACAGTAGTTATAGTTACACATAATATGCAGCAAGCAACGCGAATTTCTAACAAAACAGCATTCTTTTTACTGGGTGAAGTAATTGAATTCGGTGATACTGACAATATTTTTTCTATTCCGAAGGACAAACGTACAGAAGACTATATCACAGGGAGGTTCGGATAAATGAGAACCAGATTTGATGAGGAGCTTTCAAATCTTAACGACATGCTGGTCGAAATGGGCGCAAAGGTTGAAAAATCAATCAAACGTGCAACGCAAGCGATTGTCAGCCATGACAAAAAAATGGCAAAAAAGGCAATTGCGGCAGACAGAGACATCGACAGTATGGAAAAAGAAATAGAAGCACTATGCCTTCGTTTATTGCTGAGACAGCAACCGGTTGCAAGGGATTTGCGGCTCATTTCCTCTGCACTTAAAATGATTACCGACATGGAGCGTATAGGTGACCAAGCGGCAGATATATCGGAAATAGCAAAGCACCTTATTGGCAAGCAGCATTTTATCGACCTTGATAATATACATAAAATGGCGGAAGCAACAGCAAAGATGGTAACAGAAAGCATTGACGCTTTTGTAAAAAGAGACCTTGAGCTTGCACAAAAAGTAATTGACTCCGACGACATCGTTGACGATTTGTTTGACAAGGTTAAAGATGACGTTATCGAGCTTATTCAAAAGGATAAGACCTACGGAGGACAAGCAATCGACTTTATTATGATTGCAAAATACTTTGAGCGAATCGGTGACCATGCTACGAACATAGCTGAATGGGTCATGTTCTCTATAACAGGTAAGCATGTAGGAGAGGATGTAATTGAGTAAAATATATATCGTAGAGGACGATGAGAATATACGGGATATCGTAATATATGCGCTTCAATCCGCAGGATTTAAGTCATTAGGATATGAAACAGGCGAGGAGTTGCTCACGGCACTGGACGAAGAGCTGCCCTCGCTTATACTTTTGGATATAATGCTTCCCGAAAACGACGGCTTAACAATTTTAAAGAAGCTTCGTAAAATGCCGAAAACAAAAAAGCTGCCGATTATCATGCTAACGGCAAAAAACAGTGAATATGATAAAGTAAAAGGGCTTGATATGGGTGCCGATGACTATATCTCAAAACCCTTTGGTGTAATGGAGCTTATTGCAAGGGTGAATGCAGTTTTGCGCAGGGGCACGGCAGAGGAAAATGAAAGAATAGAGATTTCCGGAATATCAATTGACAATGCACGCAGAAAAATATTTGCTAACGACAAGCCTGTGAAGCTTACATTTAAAGAATATGAGCTACTGTACTTTTTAATGAAAAATGCAGGGCTTGTACTGAGCAGAAATAAAATTCTTGAGACAGTTTGGGGATACGACTTTGAAGGCGAAAGCAGGACTGTTGATATGCATATAAAGACACTGAGAAAGAAATTAGGCACATCGGGCGAACTGATAAAAACAGTTCGGAACGTAGGATATAAGCTGGGAGATTAAAAGCGTGAAAAAGCGAATTTACATGACTATCATATGGGTTGCTTTACCATGCTTAATAATCGTTTCGGCAGCACTTATTTACATACTACATAACAACGCCGACAGTGACGGAGCTGTTTCATACCTCGGTATATCAATATCAGCGGTTATTGCTGTCGGTTTGCTAGTATTGATTGCCGCCGGTTTCGCAACACGTAAATTAACCGACAAAATCACTTCTTCTCTGGATAAAATTGTTCAGGGAAAAACGGACATCTCTCTCTATGATGAGCTTATGCAATATGCGGGAAAAATAGAAAGGCAGAATAAAACAGTTAGAGCTAGGATTGAAGAGCTTTCAAACAGGACAGATACAATTGAAGCAATAACCGAAAATATGCAAGAGGGTCTGATACTTACAGACAGCGATGGCGCGATATTATCTGCAAATAATAGTGCTCATCAGATATTCGGCGGTAGAATTGAAAATAAAAACGTGATTCATATTTGTCGTGATGATGACTTCCAAAAAGCAATTAAGGAGTGTATTGCAGGCAATAATGCAGAAGTACAAATGGAGCGAAGCAATAGAATATATACGGTTTTTTTCAGTTCCGCACTTTCAGGTGGAAAAACAAGAGGTGCGGTAATACTATTTCATGATACCACCGAAAGATATAGAGCAGAAAAGCAACGAAAGGAATTCACCGCGAATGTATCCCATGAGTTAAAAACACCGCTGACAACAATATCCGCTCTTTCGGAAATGATAGCTCAAGGTATGGCAAAAGAAGATGATATCATAACCTTTGCCGGAAGAATAAATGAACAGTCCGGACGACTTCTGGTACTGATTGACGATATAATTCGTTTGTCTGAGTTTGATGAAGGGAAGCTGAACAGAGAAGTTACAAGCTTTGACCTTTGGGAGCTTACCGAAACGGTTATTAGTGCACTTCGGGAAAAAGCAGGAAGTGTTAGTATAGAACTAAAAGGCGAAAGGTTTAATATTTCTGCAAATAATCGCCTTATTGATGAGCTTTTATTTAACCTTATTGACAACGGCGTAAAATACAACATTGAAAATGGGAGTGTAACAGTAGAGTTGACCCGTGCGGATAGCGGTCAATGCAGGATAAGTGTTTCTGATACGGGTATCGGAATAGGTCAGGAGCATCATATACATATTTTTGAAAGATTTTACAGAGCAGAAAAATCCCGCTCCAAAAAAACCGGCGGAACGGGACTTGGCTTATCGATTGTAAAGCATATAACAGAGCATTATAACGGAAGCCTGGAGCTTGAAAGCAAAAAGGGTGTCGGAACAACAGTTACGTGTTATCTATGAATGCGGGAGAACCACCTCATATGCTCCTATAAATCGTGCAAAACTCGGCGGATTGAGCCGGGTTTTTTCATCATTTCAGTGAAATATTCTATGACTCGCTCTGCAACACCTGCTTCATATAGATCAACGCCGAAAATCGAAGCATTCGACAGCAAAGGCTGCAATGTTATGCCGTAGTTTGTAGAGTTTCCGAGTGCGTACTCATAGAAAAACGGTCTTAGCTCGGGGAGTAGTGGGTCAGGCGCAATGGAAAACGTGTTTCCTTCATCATCAATACCAACTAAATAACGGCACCAACCAGCCAAAGCCAGAGGGATTGCATACAGATTATCAACATCGAGAGAATCGCTGTTCATGTAAGCCTTAAGTGTCTCACCAAATCGCACAGACAGCTTTTGAGATGTATCGGTTATTATTCTAAAAGGTGTATCCGGTATTGACGGATTCGGGAAGCGGATATTTATAACCGTATCGGCAAAATCCTTTGGAGAGAGAATACCAGGATCGACGACAACAGGCATTCCTTCGTCGGCTACGCGTTTTACCAGTTTGAGAATATCCTCGTCCTTCATTGCAGTGCTAACCCTGTTTATTCCCAGCATACATGCAAATGATGCAAGAGCGGTATGCAACGGGTTAAGACAGGTGCAGACCTTCATTTTCTCTACTTTATTAACTGTTTCCCGGTTTGTTAATATAACCCCGGCTTTTTCCAACAACGGTCTGCCGTTCGGAAATGAATCCTCAACAACCAGATATCCTGTTTCCTCTGCATTTACATAGGGTGCGATATCAGTATTTTTTGTGGTAAGTATTCCGTCACTCACATCCAGTCCGGCTTTTCGCAGACTATTTGCAACATCGGAGCCCGGACTCGGAGTTATTTTATCTATCATTGTCCAAGGAAATGAAAGTTTTTTCGGGTCATCCAGATATGAAATAAATCCATCGTCCACATGCCCGAAGGAGAGCCATTCCTCAGCAAAGCGACGGATTATTTCATAAAGGCATTTCCCATTATTTGAAACATTATCCATGCTAACAAGTGCAAGAGGCTTTGCACCGCTGATATAACGATGGTGCAGCAGTGCGGTGATTTTACCCATAAAGGATACAGGGTCATCAGGTCCCGATGCAAAGTCGGAGGCATAGCTTGGTAAAAGTTGTCCGTCACTGCCTCTCATGCTGTAGCCTTTCTCAGTGATTGTAAAACTCAGCATTTGCAGTGAGTCCTTGGCGAAAATATCCCTTAATCTCGACAAACCGTTTATATCCATTTTTAGTGCCTCGGCAACACAGGCAATCACTTTACTTACCGTACTACCATCACTTTTAAGAGTAACGGAAATGCCGAGATTATCGTATGGCTTATATACCATGTCAATAATCTCGCCGTCATATCCTTCGGCAACTATAAGTCCCGTGTTTTCATATCCCTCATCAAGTAGCGTTTGCTCTATTTCGGCAATAAACGCACGAAAGATGTTCCCTGCTCCGAAATGCAGCCATTTTGGCTCAGTAAGTGTACGCTCAATTACTTCCTCACGGTCATATTGCGGTAGCACAAAGCCTGCTGATGTCCAGTTTTTTCTATCCTGAAGTGAGTTATTCTTTAATACCAACATATCGGCTGCTCCTAACTAACGTTTTATCCTTCCCGATGCGTTTCCGCCGGCAAGTGCATTTACCTCATCCAAGCTTACAAGGTTAAAGTCACCTTCTATTGAGTGCTTAAGGCAAGAGGCTGCTGCTGCAAACTCAATGGATTCCTGAGGGCTTTTACCGTTGAGAATAGAATAAATCAACCCTGCACCAAAGCTGTCGCCGCCGCCGACTCTGTCAACGATATGAACATTGTAGGTTTGCGAAAAATATGCTTTTCCGTTGTCATAAAGCATTGCACCCCATTGATTATCACTTGCAGATATCGAGCCTCTCAGTGTAATTGCCACCTTACCGAATGAAAATCGCCGTGTTAATTCCTCCGCCACTTTTATATAACCCTCACGGTTTAAGCTGCCTGAATCGAGGTTTGTGTGCTCGGACTCAATACCGAATACATCTTTTGCATCCTCTTCGTTTGCTATACATAGGTCGACGTATTTGCAGAGCTCCGACATTACAGTTTCCGCTTTTTCACGTGTCCAAAGATTTTTCCTGAAATTCAAATCACAGCTTATTGTTATTCCTTTTGAGCGGGCAGCCTTACAGGCATCAAGTGCAATAGCTGCACAATCATCACCCAAAGCGGGAGTAATTCCCGTAAAATGAAACCACCCGACATTTTCAAATATTTTGTCCCAATTAAAATCTGATGTGCTTGCTTTCTGAATCGCTGAACCGGCACGGTCATAAATTACCTTTGAAGCCCGCTGCGACGCACCCTTTTCCAAAAAGTATATTCCAACCCTCTCACCGCCGCGGGTTATTAATGATGTATCAACGCCAAAGCGTTTCAAATGGTTAACTGCCGCTTGTCCGATATCATTTTTTGGAAGTTTTGTTACAAATGCGGCATCTATACCAAAGCAAGCAAGTGAGACAGCAACGTTAGCTTCTCCACCGCTATATGAAGCAGCGAATCTGTCGGCTTGAACAAAGCGGTTATATCCTTCGGGGTTTAACCTTAGCATTATTTCACCAAGTGTAATAACCCTATGAGAAGCATTTTCAAAGGGCTTACTGTAAGGCGGACGCGATGGCATTTCATTTTTAACGGCATCTACTGCTTGCTTTGTAAGCTCTGTAATTCTGGAAAAATCCTGTGCAGTTATCAGCTTGCGGTCAACCATCCAGCTGCCGCCGCATGCAAAAACCTTATCAAATGCCATGTAGTCCCTTAAGTTCTTAATATTGACCCCGCCGGATGGCATGAATTTAATATTAGGATATGGAGCAGATAAGGTTTTTATTGCTTTAATCCCGCCATTCATCTCAGCAGGGAAGAACTTAACAGCTTCAAGTCCATTTGAAATAGCTATCTCAATTTCACTTGCTGTCGAAACTCCCGGAATAGGCAGAACACCTCGACTGAGACTATGCTTGACGGTTTCAGGGTTTATACCGGGGCTGACAACAAAAATAGCACCGGCATTAACAGCTTTATCAACCTGGTCTTTAGTTAAAATCGTACCGGCACCGACTATCATATCGGGCACTTCTTTTGTTATCAGTGAAATCGCTTCTTCGGCAGCGTCGGTTCTGAATGTGATTTCAATACAGCCGAGGCCACCGGCAAGAAGAGCCTTTGCCAAAGGAACCGCATCATTGGCGTTATCAATTGTAACAACCGGAACAATGCCTGCTTGTGTAAGCTTTTCAAGTGTATTTTTCATAACAAACTAACCTTCCGTTTTACTTCGCTGCATTCCATGAAGCATAAAACTCCTGCATTGCAAAATAGGCAGGTTTTTTATATGACTTATCGGCAGATAATAAACCCTTAATATTATAGTAATTCTGAACAGGATGGGTGCGTCTCGGGCAACGGAAATCGAAGAATATCCACGGGCTTGTTCCTTTAATATAAGGCATTTGCTTAAATGCTTCAATTTGTCTTTGATAAACGTATAGCTGCTGGTCTTCGGTCATCAGCTCATCCTTTGTTCCTCTGAAGCCGACACGAGCATCGGCACCAAACTCACTTATTATAAGTGGTTTTGAAGGATTGCAATTGTTAAAGATCTTAATAAGCTGTGAGAAATCCGGAATATACCAACCGTAATACTCATTGATCCCGATAACATCAATATAATCAACCAAGCGGTCATCTATCAGCATATCCTCCGCATTAAACATACAAGCAGCGGAGACAAGTCTTGTCGGGTCAACTCTTTTTGCTGTAAGAGCGAGGTTTTTCATAAACTCAAGCCTGGGTTCGGTATCTGCATTTTCGTTACCGACTGACCATATTATTACACTGGCACGGTTTTTACTGCGATTTATAAGCTCAATAAGCTGGTTTTCGGCATTTGCATAAACATCCTTGTTTGAAAATTCGATTGCCCAGTAAACAGGGATTTCCTCCCATAAAAGCAATCCAACCTCATCTGCTATCTGAGCAGCAAGCTCTGAATGCGGATAATGAGCAAGACGCATAAAGTTGCAATTCATTTCCTTTGCAAGCTGCATATATTCTCTTATCTCACATTCGGTTACACTTTTTCCGTTTAAAACACTATCCTCATGTGCACAAACACCTTTAAGGAAAATCTTTTGACCGTTAAGGATAATATCCAAGCCGTTTACTTTAATATCTCTAAATCCGATTCGTTCGCTTATACAATCATCGGCATACTCCAAAGTAACATCGTAAAGCTTGGGGTTCTCAGGTGACCAGAGTGTCAGATTGGTTTCAAATGTTGCCTCTCCTTTTCCGCTTTTGATATCAATTTGTCTATCGATTCCGAGTTCCTCTATACGAACACGACAAGAAGCCTGTCCCTCTGTCTTCCCTGATGTTATGACAGAAGCATTAACTCCTTTGCCATCAGGAGCGAGAGTCAGCGAGAAGTCTTTAATATATGCCTTTGGAAGTCGAAGCAGCTCAACATCACGGTATAAGCCGCCATAGTTGAACCAGTCTGTATTTTCGCAAGGTACGTTTGTGCGTCTGCGGGTATTGTTCACCACAACTACAATGCGGTTTTCGTCCTCCAAAACATCTGTGACATCAATGAAAAAGGACGTTGAGGCACCCTCGTGCATTCCCATGTATTTTTTATTTACGAAAATGTAAGCCTCATATGCTGCACCGCCGAATTTTATGAAAACCTTATCCTCACCATGATTTCTGTAAATAAAACGACGCGAGTAAGCTATTGAGCCCTCATATAAAAACAGCTTCTCGGATTGCAAATTCCAGCATGAAGGCACCTTAATTGTTTCCCAAGTGTCAAATTCAAAATCAAGCGGAAACGGTCTGCCATCATCATCGTAGTATTTTTCTTCATACCATTTTGCTCTTAAGCATGTATCATATTGGTCTATGCAATATCTCCACTGCCCGTTTAGTGATTCTTTTGTGCGGGAGCGGTCTGCTATCATATCTTCTGCTTTTATCAGCTTTTCCCTATAAGGTGTTATGTAATCATCAAGGTGGATAGTTTCTTGAAAGTTTCCGATTTTTTCTGACATTTGGGTACTCCTTTGTTTAATTAATATAAATATCTCATTTAAGCTTTGCCATATCAATGACATCCATATCCGTGAAGGTTTGATTTTCACCGCCCATTGCCCATATAAATGAGTAGCTTCCTGTTCCTACTCCCGCATGAATACTCCAGCTCGGAGCTATTATTGCATCACCATTTCTGACTACAAGATGGCGGGTCTGGTCAGGCTTACCCATTAGATGAAAAACAACACCGTCTTCGGGCATATTAAAATATGTATAAATCTCCATGCGACGCTCATGAGTATGTGCCGGCATTGTGTTCCAGACATTTCCCGATTCCAGTACAGTAAGACCCATAAGAAGCTGGCATGTTTCCAGCACATCAGGATGTATAAATTGATAAATAGTACGTTTGTTTGCTGTTTCAGGAGCACCCATCGGTACCTGTGCAGCGTTGGTTATGGAAATATGTTTTGTTGTAAGAGCACGATGAGCGGGTGCGGAAATACCGTAGAATTTTGCAGGCTTATCCTTATTATTGCTTTTAAAGAGAACTTCTTTTGAACCCATTGCAATATATATGCAATCTCTGTTTTCCATAGCATACTCGGTTCCGTCAACAATGCAAGAGCCGCTGCCGCCAATGTTAAAGAACCCTACTTCACGACGCTGCAGAAAGAACTCCGTACCGAAATTCGCCATTATATCAATATCCTTGTCTATAGGCAGAGCTTCAGAAACAGGCATAATACCGAGGATAACCATACGGTCAACATGGGAGTATGTTGCTATTACCTTATCAGGTTGATAATTATCACTAACTAGAAACTCACGGCGTAATTCTTTTGTCGTAAAGCGTTTTACATCCCCGGGATTTGCTGAATAACGAATGTCCATAGTATGTACCTCCAAAATTAATCTTAAATGATATTGCGGGCTACCATAATAATACTGTTCCGATTTCTTTTTCACCTGCGGAGCGGTCAAAAACAACACAGCCTCCAAAGCCCAGACAGCCGTCTGCTTCAAATGTGTCTGTAGGGCTGGCGAACTCCTCATGGGCAACAACAACAGTATAACACATATCTCCGAAAGAAATGCGTAAAGCTTCAACTTTATCGTCGCTGAAAATAATATCTCTGAATGTGGACTTTACCTCCGCCTTTGTTACCTCTAGCTGCCCATCAGAAGCCGGGTCGGAAAGGGCAATAACAGTAAACGCACCGGTGAAGCCGTTGCCGGAAAAAGAAGTGGTTAACATACAGCTTTTCTCTTCTTGGTTATAATGCCGTGAAATATTACTTTCACAGGGTTCGGATGTAAGACCATTTGCAAGCATTACAATCTCTGCGTTTACGTTGTTTGTTTTGTAAATATATTTATTACCGGAGCCGGTTAGTTCGCCGGTACTACCAAAATGGAAAAACTGATTATACTTATGATTATTGGTTGCATACATCTCATCAGCCAAAACGATAATATCCGGCTTGAGATAAATAACCCTGCGATTAATTAAAATACCTTTATCGATATACGCCAGATGACCACCTTCGGCATAACCATACCGTGAATCAGAGTAGAACTTCTGATTTATACCTCTTGTAAGGTCATGACATGCCCAACTATCCTTACAAACATAATAATCAGAATCATCAACAATTATTGTGTTATGTGCCCGTGCTTCTTTATATCGGATTCTGTCCTCTCCGAAAACATATGTATACCGACCCTTGTCAACAAAAATATCCTCACCGCGACTAAAAATATTTACATGTATTTTATCGGCATGACCGTGCCCGGCACCCAATGTACCACAGTGAAAATGTACAAATGTTGAATTGTCCTTCCAGCCGTCGCGAAAATAGTAATTGTTGCTGTCGTTAAATGCTTTATCCGTTTTATTTGGCTCTTCGGCGATTATACTGTCAAACTCCTCCAAACCGACTTCGCCCATATCCCAAAGTGAGTCATAATCTGGTTCAATATAGGAACGTGATTTTAGTATCCCGCTTTCAAATATTGCGGCAGCTCTGGTCAGAAGGTCGCGCTGGTCTATATCATCGCTGTCACCCATACTAATTTCACAGTGGTTTGGCTTTGCGGAATACATGCTGTACATGCACAAATCATAGGTTTTATCTGTTATATCCTCAGGTAATTCTATATTTGTACGTTTTGCAAGCTGGACAATATCAAGAAAACACTTAAGCATCTCATTGTGATACATCGGGCTTTGTTCCCAGTGCACTCCGTCTCTGAACACCTGCATTTTCAGCATTTGAGACAACCTCTTAACTGATGTCGAAATGTACTCTTGTGTGCGGCTTGTTTGAGGCAGCATTGCTCCTACCATAAATAATCCGTGATTTGCCAGAATTCCCCAGTTACTCATCAGATTATACGGATTCCATAAATCCATAAGATACTCTGCGTGATTATTAACACTGTTATAAAAAAGCTTTATAACTTCATCATCTACAAAAGGACTCGCTTGAAAAAAACGAATCGCTTTTAACCAAAATTCCATTCTAAAGCCGACCTCAATACTACGCCATGCAGCGTTTTCCGCTTGCGGAACCGACTTTAACCAATGACGTAGCTGTCGTACAAAGGCTTGAGGGTATTTTTCATCCTTTGTAATCGCATAAGCTTTGCCGAGACAGCCCCAAAACGTCATACGATTAAAAGCAAAAACCCACTCGGGGTCGTTTCCGGGTTGCCTTAGCCAATCAATTTCATCCTCAAAAACAACAAAATCCTCTGTTTTTTCCAGGTCCCATCTAAGATTAAATTGAAAACGCTGAGCGACAACATTATCGGCTTTTTTAATTGTCAACGCACAGTCATTCGGGAAATTAGTGCTGGCATATTCGCCCATTTTAAACGGGTCGGCAAAAAAGAATGATTTTCCTGGTTGATTAAAAAAAATGTCCTTTGTGATAGTCATAAGCCTGCTCCATATCGTGTGCTGTTAGGTTACCAATAGCTTTTCCAATCCTTATGCAATCTTATTAAAGCCTCTAAATAAAAATAGTCACCCCACGAAACGCATTCGTCCACGCCTTCCGGTGTACAGGTGTTATAGGGTGATTTTTTGCTGTATGTTCCATGCAGTACAAGTCCGTTTGAAATTTTGAAATCCTTTACACTGTAGTTATCTACAACGGATTTAATTATTCGCTTTGCAAGAGAGGTATATTCAACAGCTTCATTTTCGCCGACAAGTGCTGCCATCTCAAGAAGACCGCAGGCAACGATTGATGCACTTGACGAATCACGCGGCTCGGTATCACCGGATGTGAAAATCATATCCCAGTAAGGAACCATGTCCGCCGGCAGCTTTGACAGATAAAACGGTAAAGCCTTTCTAAATGCTGCAAGACATTCGGGGTCTTTTGTATATCTATAGCTAATTGCCGTGCCATAGATTGCCCACGCCTGACCTCTTGCCCAAAATGAATCATTGCTGTAGCCCTGACATGTTTCGCCGCGAACCATTTTGCCGGTAATCTTATCCATAAATACCGTATGGTGAGTGCTGCCGTCTTTGCGAATCGAATTTGCAAGACAGGTCTTTATATGCCTGTCTGCAATTTGGCTGTACTTTTTATCTGCGGTTTGCTTGGAAGCCCAATATAAAAGGGGCAGATTCATCAGACAATCAATAATATACCGGTAATTTTCCGTTGCACCCATTTCACCCCATGCCTGCAGGAACCCACCTATCTCATGGAAACGTGCAATAAGCTGGTCTGCGGCAAGAATGGCTGCTTTTTGGGCATCCTCATTACCGGTGAGAAGATAAGCCGCAATGCAAGAGGGATTATAAAGGAATCCCATATCATGATGGTCAACTTCTATTTTTTTGAGTATTCGGTCTAAAAAGCTTTGAACATGTATCTGACCGGAGTCTGCAAATGCTTTGTTACCGGTATGCTCGTAAGACAACCAAATGACACCGGGAAAAAACCCGCTTGTCCATTGGTTGTTCTCACAGCTTGGGTAGAAATTACTGATACTGCTGTGGTTTTGACAACGATTAGTAAACTCCGGCAGATTTCGTAGAGTCTGTGACGCTGCGAAATCGAGACCCAAAGCTACTTCCTGCTTGGTTATTTCGGGAATATTACTCATTTCGGCTGTTTTCCTATATATGCGAGAATTCCGCCGTCAACATATAAAATATGACCGTTGACAAAATCCGAGGCTTTTGAAGCCAGAAATACTGCAGGACCCTTTAAATCATCGGTGCGACCCCAACGCTCTGCAGGTGTTTTACTGATAATAAAGCTATCAAACGGGTGCCTTGAGCCGTCCTGTTGACGTTCTCTGAGCGGAGCGGTTTGCGGTGTCTCAATATACCCGGGACCTATTGCATTGCATTGAATGTTACAGCCCCCGTACTCGCTGGCAATATTTTTTGTTAACATTTTTAAGCCGCCCTTAGCAGAGGCATAAGCTGAAACAGTTTCTCTTCCCAGCTCGCTTGTCATGCTGCAAAGATTGATAATCTTTCCTCCGCCTTTTTTTATCATTGCCGGAATGACTGCTTTTGAAACAATAAACGGTGCGTTTAAATCAACATCTATGACAGTTCTGAAATCCTCAACACTCATTTCAGTCATAGGAATACGCTTGATTATTCCGGCGTTGTTTACCAGAATGTCGATAACACCAATGTCCTTATTGATTTTAGCCACCATGTCAATAACGGCTTTTTCGTCCGTTACGTCACAAACATACCCGCGGGCATTGATGTTTGCTTTTTTATATGACTCCAGCCCTTTGTCCACAAGCTCCTGATTCAAATCATTAAAAGTAATTGTTGCACCCGCCTCAGCCAGAGCTTCGGCAATTGCAAAGCCAATACCGTAGCTTGCTCCCGTAACCAGAGCAATTTTGCCGTCTAAGTTAAACATATCCTTCATAAACACCTCGTAAATCTATTAAAGTATGTTTGATTTTATCCTTTCAGACCCGATGTTGCAATACCTTGTACGAAGAATTTTTGAAGTGCCAGAAACAGTATCAAAATCGGAACTAAAGAAACGGTTGCTATAGCCATTATAAGTCCGAATTCTGTTGCGTTTTGCCCTATGAAGAGCCGCATACCGATTTGCACCGTCCACAAATCCTGATTTGCGAGGTAAAGTCTCGGTCCCAGAAAGTCATTCCATGTAAATACAAATGCGAAAATTGTAAGTGTTGCCAAAACAGGCTTAGAGAGCGGAAGGACAATTGTTCGCCATATGCGGTATTCGCTAAGTCCGTCAATTCGTGCCGCTTCGATAAGCTCATTTGGTATCGAGTCATAAAATTGCTTCATCAGGAAAACGCCGAATGCGGTAAAAGCCTGAAGAATAATTATTGCGGCGTGTGTATTAAACAGCCCCATTGTGCTGAACATTATAAATTGCGGCACCATGTACGCCTGCCATGGCACAGCGATTGATGCGACATACAGCATAAACATGGTGTTTCTGCCTTTAAATTCAAGCTTTGAGAATGCATAAGCCGCAAAGCTCGATGTCAAAAGCTGCAAAAGAGTAACCGATATCGTCAAAAACGATGTATTTTGCAGATAAGTTATGAGTGGGATCCTTGTCCATATATTTGTATAGTTACTCCATACAGGCTCCGACGGTAGCCATTGAATCGGGTTTGCAAACACATCCTGGTCGAGCTTTAACGATGATGACATCGTCCAGAAAAACGGAAATAATAAAAACAAGGAAGAGACAATTAATAATGTGTATATAATGGTTAGAACAACTCTGCGTTTTGTTTTTGCAAGCTCATACATAACTAATTACTCCTCCCTTCATCGTTCAATCCGTCTCTGGATAAGAAACTGGATAATCGTTATTGTCAGGACTATGGAAAGCAGTACCATTGCAACAGAACTTGCGTATCCGAAGTCCCAGCTCCTAAATGCAATCCTGAATATGTGAACAACAAGCGTTGTTGCTGCAGAGCCCGGAACGTCGTTGTTTGTTATTATAATGACTTGGTCAAAAACTCTGAAGCATATAATGGTCAGCATGACACTTACAAAGAATGTAACAAATCTGAGCTGAGGCCATGTTATATATATAAATCTTTTAAAGCTGCTTGCACCGTCAATTGATGCTGCTTCATACAGCTCGGTGGGGATGCTCTGCAAGCCTGCAAGATAAATAATCATAAAATATCCCATGTTACGCCATGCGGTAAAAAATGCAATGTTTGGTATTATCCATGGGGATGTTGTGAATTGGACACTGTCCATTCCAAGCCAATTGAGAAATTGATTGACAGGACCCCATGAGGGATGAAAAATCTGGTTCCAAACGGCTGCCATTGCTATCAGCGAGGCAACATACGGAAAAAACATAACCCCGCGAAATATAGCACGCCCTTTAAGCTTGTTATTAAGAAGCAATGCTAAGCATAATGCAAGAGCCATTGTAAGCGGCACGGTAATTATTGTAAAAATTGCTGTGTTTCGCAGTGATGGCAAAAATAAATGGTCTGTTGCCATTCGTTTGAAGTTGTCCAGCCCTACAAACATGAATGAATTATCACTAAGCTCCCATTGCATAAAAGAAAGAATTAATGCAAATGCCATAGGAATGAGTGTGAATATACCAAACCCTATAAGATTTGGTGCTATAAAGCTATATGCGATAGCACTGTTTCTGAGCTTTTTGTTTCTTGCGTTTTGAGCGGCTCCGAGAAAATAAATTACCGGAACGGCAAGAAAAAATACCGACACATAAGTAAATCCGCCTGAAAAGAAGGCAGACGCAAGAGTTACAATATGAAAAACAAATATACCCGCACATAAAATTGCAAGCCATTTTGCCATTTTTTCTGAATTTGAAAATACAAGACCTAAAACTCCCAGAAGTAAGTACAGCCCTCCGAGAATTGCTCCGAACATAACAACATACATATATCGGGTTCCGTATGAAACCATTGCTTCAAGCCACGGGATACCGAACATAAGACGACCAAAGTCAACGATTCTAAATAACGAAAGGACATACATCAGCTCGGGAAGTGCAATCATTAAGCATAAAATGCTTGCAACTCTTAAATACCATTTACCCTCGCGATATGATGTGATATCCGTATTGCGTACAGCGATTACAGTAGATGGAGCGTCGATAAGGCATCCCTTCTTTCATGTTACTAAAAATGCTTAGGAGAGGGACGAGGGCATCGTCCCTCTCCAGAGGTTTGCATAAAGTAAGTATTAGGTATTAGCCTCCAAGAAGCTGACGTACACGGTCTTCCATCATTTGAATAGCGTCTGCGATTGACATTTCTCTATCCATGATTTCCTGATGACCTTCATCGAGGATTGCACTGAGCTCTCCTGCTTCCGGAATGATGGGCTGCTCAAGGAATATTGCTTTTGGTTGCATAGCAGCTATTGTGTTGTCATCTTGCGGGAATCCGGGCATTGATGTGATTATGCTGAGTGCTTCGTCAGTGATGAATGCCGGGAACTGACCAACTCCTGCAAGAAGTGCAGCGCCTTCCGGTCCGCAAACAAACTCAATGAATCTGAATGCTTCTTCGGGGTTGTTTGCATCACGCGGGATTGAAAGTTGTGTAACACCGCCGATTGTATTTCCGTAATATTGCGGTGAAGGCACCGGATATGCTGCCATACCCCAGTTGAACTCTTGCTCAACGGCTTCTGTGATAAACCATGTTCCCATGTTTACTTGTGCGATTTCTTCAGGGAACCATCTCATTCTGTGGTGGATGTTTCCTGCCTGATTGTCAATTCTGCGCGGCACATATCCGCCGTCTTCGAGGTCAATGACTGCTTCGTAGTAATGAGCCATCCAGCCGTAATCAGGGTTACCCAAGTCGGTTATACCGTCGAGGATTCCGAATAATGTAACGGTTGAACGCCACCAATGGAATTGGTTGCCATATACTTTATCCTGACCGGAGCCTTGCGTAACATCTTTGATTATTTCAACCCATGCATCAAAGGTCATTTCATTTGTCGGATAATCAACACCTGCGGCATCAAATAGGTCCTTATTATAGAAAACAACCCAGAAATCTGCTCTGAAAGGCAGTGCGTACAGAGCGTTGCTTGCTGCCATGTAGTGCTCGGGCATTCCCATGTAGTTTGCAAGGTCAATGCTTGAGCCGGGAAGGAAATCATCAAGTTCCATAAGCAAGTCTGCATTTGTGTTTGAAACATACTGAGGAATACCGCGCATTTTGATAAGGTCATATTCGCCTGTGCGTCCGAGAAGTTGTGTTTGCAAAATGTTTTCATAATCTGTTGCACCGAGGTCGACCATTTCAATGGTTACATGCGGAGCAATATCTTTGTATGCATCGATGAGCGGGGCATAATATGCTACCATCTCAATGTCCCATACTGCCCATTTAAGTGTGACAGGGTCGGGGTCGATTGGAAGGATAGTCGGATTGTCGTCATCATCGTCGGTTGGTGCGGGAGTCGGTGCAGGGGTTGGTGCGGGAGTTGGTGCAGGAGCAGGTGCGGCCTCACCGCAGGCTGCTGCGAATGCAAGTACAAATACAAGTACCAGCAGGATGCTAAGGATTCTAGATTTTCTCATACAAATTACCTCCAAAAATTTTAGCTATGTAACAATGTCTTGACACTGTTACAGTTGCAATAAAAAGTATATCATGAGAAAAAAGTTTGTCAAGACAAGCAATAGCATGGAATATTGCTTGTATGAGGATAAAATAAACAGCACACTATCACATAAAATTGTGCGATATTGTGCTGTTCATATAGCTTAATCAGATGTAATGTGCTGTGAATGCTTACTTTGCGTAATCGACTGCTTTTGATTCTCGCAGAAGATTTACTTTGATTTGACCCGGATATTCGAGTTCATCTTCGATTTTCTGAGCGATTTCTCTCGCAAGCAGAATCATTTGGTCTTCGCTGACCTCTTCCGGCTTGACCATAATGCGTATTTCGCGGCCTGCCTGGATTGCATAAGAGCTGTCAACACCTTTAAATGAGCCGGTAAGCTCTTCGAGTCTTTCGAGGCGTTTTACATAGCTTTCGACATTTTCACGACGTGCACCGGGGCGGGATGCAGAAATTGCATCCGATGCCTGAACGATACAAGCGATAACTGTTCTTGGCTCAACATCACCATGGTGTGCGTGTATTGCATGTATGACTTCTTCGTTTTCTTTGTACTTACGTGCCAAATCAACGCCGATATTAACATGGCTGCCGTCAACCTCATGGTCGATGGCTTTGCCAAGGTCATGCAGCAGTCCTGCTCGTTTTGCAGTCATTACATCGGCACCCAACTCGGCTGCAAGCAAACCTGAAATATGCGAGACCTCAATGGAGTGATTTAATACATTTTGCCCATAGCTAGTGCGGTATCGCATTCTACCGAGAAGCTTGATAACCTCGGGATGCAGTCCGTGTACGCCTGTTTCGAAGGTAGCTCTGTCGCCCTCAGACTTGATTGTTGCATCTACTTCTCTTTTTGCTTTCTCAACCATTTCTTCGATTCTTGCGGGATGGATACGTCCGTCCAAAATGAGTTTTTCAAGCGAGATTCGGGCAATTTCCCTGCGGACAGGGTCAAAGCCTGAAAGTGTAATTGCCTCCGGTGTGTCGTCGATAATCAGGTCAACTCCGGTGAGTGTTTCGATTGCTCTGATGTTTCGTCCTTCACGCCCGATTATACGACCCTTCATTTCGTCATTTGGCAGGGGAACCACTGAGACGGTTGCTTCTGCAACGTGGTCTGCCGCACAACGCTGAATAGCAAGCGAGATTTGCTCCCTTGCCAAAGTGTCTGCTTCTTCTTTAAGACGGTCTTCAATTTCTTTGATTTTCATTGCTGCCTCATGTGTAACCTCGGACTCGAGATTATTAATAAGGTATGCTTTTGCTTCCGCAACCGTATAACCGGAGATTTTTTCGAGCATTTCAAATTGACCGCGTTTGATTGTTGCTACTTCTTCATGAGCAGCCTCGAGGTCTGTTTGTCTTTTCTCAATTGCTTCGGTTTTATTTTCGATTATTTCGGTTTTTTTGTCCAGCATTTCTTCCTTTTGCTGGAGTCTGCGTTCCTGCTTTTGGATTTCCGTACGACGTTCTTTTACTTCACGTTCGTATTCGCTGCGATTTCTGTGTATTTCCTCTTTTGCTTCGAGTAATGCTTCGCGTTTTTTGTTTTCTGCACCTTTGATAGAGTCGTTAATTATTCTTTTGGCTTTCTCTTCTGCACTTTGAATTTCACGTTCTGAAACTTTTTTGCGGTATACTATGCCGAGGAAGAAGAAAACTATAGCGGCTACGACTGCAACTGCCGCGGAAATTCCGTAAAATAGTACAACATTTGGCATTGCGTATATATACACCTCCTAAAAGGATAGATTAAATGGTTCCCATCTAAAGCATTCTATTACTCAGCCAACCACATGTCAAGACAAAAAAGAACGCACACACCATATAATGTACCAATTCTGTACCAAAGCCGTGCAACCCCTAATAAACTTGACAATATTTATATTTTTTATATATAATCCATGCTACGCTTCATGAAATTAATATTATTTTTGGAAGAGTGTCCGAGTGGTCGTAAGGTGCAGCATTGGAAATGCTGTGATAAGTGAATATTTATAGTCTGGAAGAGTGTCCGAGTGGTCGTAAGGTGCAGCATTGGAAATGCTGTGTAGGGCAACCTACCGAGGGTTCGAATCCCTCCTCTTCCGCCAAAATTTCCGAAAAGCTTGCAATAACAAGGGTTTTGTGCAATCAAAATCAACCGTACACGATTATTA
>Ga0123356_10000009_pt1 | contig 226788 bp, 184 predicted proteins | sample TergutEmb28metaG_2_FD_92546 | JGI IMG/M metagenome (GOLD analysis project Ga0123356, IMG submission 92546) | Embiratermes neotenicus P3 segment gut microbial communities from Petit-Saut dam, French Guiana - Emb289 P3 | ecosystem: Host-associated > Arthropoda: Insects > Digestive system > Gut ... | reverse complement strand
CTCACCTGCCCTTTGCACAAACGCTATACTTCCCGCAGCTATAACCTCGTCATAGTCCTCAGACCAGTCTACTATAATATCCAAGTCCCTAATCGACTGCTCAACAACACTTCGCGTACGTCCCACAAGATTTTCGGGTATAAGCACGGTTCGCTCAGCAGCGGGAACTGCATATTTAACCTCAATAATGTTACCGCGTGAAACTAACTCGCCATAACGTGGCGTTGTTTCAAATACAAGATTTTCAGTCTTGGTATCGTCCTCAACAGGTATCGTTCGGACATCCAAGTCACGGCTGAGATTAACGAGCTGATTTCTCGCTTCAACCCAGTGCAGACCAATCAGATTTGGCATCTCAACGGGCGGCTCGTCACCTGTTGAAACAATAAGTCTGATGTTGATTGTCTCGCCGTCAAGCGGTTTTCTTCGCTCCCTGTTTGGTGGCGGGTCTTGTGAGATAATAATGCCCTCAGCCTTTTCGGTACTGCTCATATATTCGGGTGTAAAAGTAAATTTCCCGATATATTCCACATCAATAATGACTTCATCGTATTTTCGGTCAACAAAGCTTGGTATGAGTATCATTTCGCTCGGAGGATTAAACCAGTCGCTCAAAACAGGAAATACAAACACTGCGAGCAAAACCATTACAACAACCACAACAGATAGAATTCCGATAAGTGTTGCAGTGTTGCGTGAGCGTCTTTTTGCATCACGGTATTCGTCATTTGTTAAATCTGTGCGTGGTCTTGCTGTGATAACCGGAAGAACTGAACGGTTTTGGACAGCAATTGCGTCTCTTGGAATATGCCTTGTTTCATAAGGCATTTGTACATCTGCCGAAATTCTGTCGGCAGGATTTGAAATTGCATAATTAAAGATAATCCCCGGCTGCTTGCGAAACTCTTCCAAATCCGTGAGCATCTCTTCGGCTGTAGTAAAGCGTGTGGTGACATCAGGCTCCATGGCATGCATGGTTATTTCTTCAAGCCCGATTGGTATGTCGGGATTAATGTCACGCGGCATAAGCGGAATTGCACTGATATGTTGAATTGCAACGGAAACTGCCGTATCGCCTACAAACGGCAGGCGACTTGTCAGCATTTCATACATAACCACACCGACAGAATAAATATCGGAGCGTGCATCAATATGTCCGCCCTTTGCCTGTTCCGGTGAAATATAATGAACAGAACCGAGAGCGTCTTGAGTTAGAGTGTTTTGCATTGATAAAAGTCTTGCAATACCAAAGTCGGCAACCTTAACACTGCCGTCTTTTAAGATCATGATGTTATGCGGTTTGATATCACGGTGAATTATCCCGCGTGAGTGCGCATGTGTCAGTGCTTTAACGATTTGTGTAGTAAAATGGAGGGTTTCTTTCCAGTTAAGCAGACCTTTTCTGTTGATATACTGCTTTAAGGTTATCCCCTCAATGAGTTCCATTACTATATATTCCGTGTTACTGCTGCGACTGACATCATACACGGCGACTATATTCGGGTGCGAGAGCATTGCGATTGCTTGAGACTCTGTATAAAAACGGCGTTGAAACTCCTCGTCGCCGGCAAGGTCTTCTTTAAGTATCTTGATTGCAACCAACCTATTGAGACGATGACAAAGAGCTTTATAGACGTTAGCCATTCCGCCCCCGCCAATCAGCTCAAGTATCTCGTATCTGTTATCGAGAATTCTGCCAATATACTTGTCGTAACTATCCATTAAATCACTCCTATTTCTTGAATACAGCAACCGTAACGTTATCCGGTGCTCCGCGCGAGAGCGAAAGCTCAAGCAAAGCCTCGCAGCTCTCACGTATGTTGGTGCAGTTTTGAAGCTCACTGAGCATTTCATCTTCCGAAACAAGATTTGAAAGCCCGTCGGAGCAAAGCAGGATAATATCACCGGCATCAGTATTTTGTGTAAAAATATCGGTTATTTCGTACATATTCGCACCGATAACACGTGTTATGAGGTTCTTGCTCGGGTGTTTATTCGCTTCATCTCGTGTAATCTCGCCGCGGTCTATCATTTCCTCAACAACCGAGTGGTCTTTGGTAATCTGTGAAATTCCGAGCGGCGTAATATGATATGCCCTGCTGTCGCCGATGTTTGCAACAACTTCGCCGTCCTTTGACGAAACTAAAGCCGTCAGTGTAGTTCCCATTCCGCTGCATTCTTCTTCATATAGGCCTTTGTCAAACACTGCGGTATTTGCGGCAACCGAGGCGTCAGCCACGATTTCAGCCAAGTCATCGAGAATTGTATCAGCCTTTATATGTTCGCTGACATGCTTGGCAAAAACCTCGGCAGCAAGCTCGCTTGCAACATTACCTGCGTTAGCACCACCCATACCGTCACAAACAACAAGTATGGTTACTTCCTTTTCTTCGTCTGTAACTATCTTAAAAACGTCCTGATTGTTTTGTCTGACCTTTCCGCTGTCAGTTATTCCCCATGAATTCATTTATTACTCCGTTGATTGCGAAATTTTTCTTCTCAGCTGACCGCATGCAGCGTCTATATCGGCGCCTAAGCTCCTGCGGGTAGTAAAGGTAATGCCGTTTTGCTTCAAAATATCTGCAAATTTTTCTATACTTTCCTTTTTGCTCGGTTTTAGGTCACACTGCGGCACAGCGCTGAGGATAATCATATTTAAGTGGCTGCCCGTACCCCTGAGAAGATTTGCAAGCGTTTTTGCATGAGTTGCCGTATCGTTGACATCATCTATCATGGCATATTCGTAAGTGACGCGCCTGCCTGTTTTTTCGGTATATCTTTTTGCCGCTTCAAAAATGGCATCAATTCCCGACTTGCGATTGTACGGTATCAGCATTGACCTTGTAGTATCGTCAGGTGCATGAAGTGAAATTGCCAAACTTAATTGTACACCATAATCGGTCAATTTGTCAATGTATTCTGCTATCCCGCACGTTGAAAGTGTAATATGGCGGGCACCGATATTTATACCCTTGGGGTGCTTTACAAGGTCGACAAAACGTATGACATTATCAAAATTGTCGAGAGGCTCACCCATTCCCATAAGCACTATGTTTGATATGATAACTCCCGTATTACGCATGGCGCAAAGCACTTGGTCAAGCATCTCCGAAGCACTCAGATTTCGCACAAAGCCGCCTATGGAAGACGCACAAAAAACACAGCCCATTTTGCAGCCGACCTGCGTCGAAATACAAATCGTATAGCCGTGCTTATATTCCATTACAACACTTTCTATTGTGTTGCCGTCATTTAATCCCCAAAGAAATTTGATTGTGCCGTCATTTTGCGATATCTGCTTCTTTATGATATATAAATCGGAAATATAAAATTCATCGTCGAGTTTATTGCGTAAATCAAGCGACAGGTTTGTCATTTCATCAAATGTCAAAACATCCTTATGAAGCCATGAAAACACCTGACCCGCCCGAAAAGTTTTTTCGTCAATCGACTTAAAATACTCCTCAAGCTCACACAGCTGCATAGATTTTATATCACGTTTCATTGGTCTTATTACCCCGCAGATACTCGCTCGAAGACATTATCTTCCCTCCGGAAGCTTGAAGCCGGTTAATAATAACGCTGCCGTCCTTGCAGGCTATTTCAAGCCCAAGCTTACTGTCCGTAATAGCCGTGCCGGGTGCTCTACCCGTCTGATTGTCCGAAATGTCAACACTATAAACCTTTAGCACTTTGCCGCTAAGCTCCATGGTTGCCACAGGCCACGGCACAAAAGCCCGAACCTTGTTTTTAATATTAACTGCCGTTTCGTTAAAGTCAATAGCAGCGTTATCCTTTGAAAACACCGGTGCAAATGTTGCTTCGTCGTGGTTTTGTGCGACCCTCGGCGCTGCGCCTTTTTCTATGGCAAAAACCGTATCAGAGAGCAACTTAGCTCCCATATCGCCGAGACGCTCAAAAAGCTGCGCAGACGTCTCATCTTCGCCGATTTTGGTTTCGCTCGACAAAATCACATCGCCCGCATCCATTTGTTTTACCATAAACTGCGATGTGACTCCCGTAATCTTTTCACCGTTTAATACAGCATGTTGAATGGGCGCTGCTCCGCGGTATTTCGGCAAAAGTGACCCATGTATATTAACACAACCAAGCGGCGGAATGTCCAAAATACTCTGCGGCAGAAACACTCCGTATGCAACAACCGCAATCAGCTCACACTTAAAGCTCTCCACAAGCGAAGCTGTCATTTCGGACGGCTCAAAAACAGGTGTATTATGCTGCAAGGCAAGCTCTTTAACAGGTGTATAAGTCAGCTTCATTCCCCTGCCCTGTTTTTTATCAGCTCCCGTAAATACAGCGGCTATCTCGTGGCCGTCATCATATAGCTGCTGCAGTGATTTCCGGGCAAAATCGGGCGTACCCATAAAAACAATTTTCACTAACTACCTACCTCAGCTTCTTCCCGTTCGCGTTCTTTTCGCATTTCCTCAAGCTCTTCATCTGTGAGAATACGCTCTGCAATTGATGTAAACACAATACCGTTCAAATGGTCTATTTCATGGCAAATCGCACGGGCAGTAAGGTCAAACGCCTCAAGCTCAAAAGCTTCGCCATGTCTGTCAAACGCTTTTATCTTTACAGCCTGCGGACGTGTAACCATTCCGTAAACACCGGGCACACTCAGACAACCCTCGGAAGCCGAGTTTTCGCCCTCTTTATAAATAAACTCCGGATTTATCAGCTCGATTATTTTCTCGCCAACATCCTCGCTGTCATAGTCCGTATCAACAATAAGTGCCACACGCCGGAGCACACCAACCTGCGGCGCGGCAAGCCCAAGACCGTCTGCGGATATGAGTGTCTCGCGCATATCGTCAAGCAAAACATGAAGCCGTCTGTTAAAATCGGAAACCTCACGACTTACCTTAAAAAGCCCCGCGTCATCATCTCTTAAAATATTTCTCAGTGCCATTTAGTTCACCCCATATCAACATCTGCGTAAATTGAAAGTCCCCTGTTTCTCTTATCGCCTGCAAAATCCTTTATCACCTGTGATATTACTTCTCTGACGCGCTTATTATTTTTACAACAGACAAGTATTTTATAGACATACTTGTTGCTGACCTTTGAAACTGTTGCAGGAGCAGGCCCAAGCAAGCTGACCTTACTGTCCGTCTTAAAATATCTTTGAAGTAATGTCAAAAGCGCATCACATGCCGTAACAATTTTGCTCTCATCGGTACCGTTTACCGTCAGTGATATCAAATCACGCACGGGCGGGCTTTTCAAAGCGCGCCTAAGCTCTATTTCACTGTCAAAAAACGAGTCAAAATCCTGATTTGACGCAAGTGCAATAACTTTATTTTGCGGTGTGTATGTTTGAATAACCGCCCTGCCCGGCTTTTCTCCCCTGCCGGAGCGTCCGACAACCTGTGTTATGAGCGAAAAGGTCTTTTCATTTGCACGGTAATCGCTCATATAAAGCGATAAATCGGCACTTAAAACACCTACGAGCGTTACATTTTCAAAATCCAAGCCCTTTGTCACCATTTGAGTGCCGAGCAGTATATGTGCTTCGTTATTTCTAAAATCGGATAATAATTTTTTGTGCGAGTCTTTTTTTGAGGTTGTGTCCGCGTCCATGCGGATAATGCTTACATCAGGGAAAAGCTGCGACAGTTCAAGCTCCACCTTTTGCGTTCCCGCACCGATAAACTTTAGCTTTCCGTCACACTGCGGGCAAATCATAGGTACGGGAATGTAGTAGCCGCAGTAGTGACACAGTAACCTCTTATTTGTTGCGTGGTATGTCATGGACACACTGCAATTTTTGCATTTGTATGTATACCCGCACTCCCCGCATGCTACAACAGGGCTTGCCCCCCTGCGGTTAATAAACAGTATACTCTGCTCACCGTTTTGAATGTTTTTGGAAAGCTCATCTTTCAGCACCGAGCTTATAGAGCCGCCGTTACCTGCCTTGAGCTCCTTTTTCATGTCAACGACAATAACGGGCGGAAGCTCCATTTCGTTAAATCTATTGTCAAGCCGAAGCAGGCTGTATTTTCCGCTGACTGCCGAAAACATACTGTCTATCGAGGGTGTGGCTGACGCCAAAAGAAGCAGCCCCGAGGAGTGCGTCACCCGATACTTTGCGATAAGACGCGCATGATATCGTGGTGAGTTTTCAGACTTATATGTGTGCTCCTGTTCCTCGTCAATTACGATAAGTCCTATGTTTTTAAGAGGGGCAAAAACAGCCGAGCGTGTCCCCACAACAACATTAACCTCGCCCGAGCGTATCCGCTTCCACTCAACATACCGCTCGCCGTCACCGAGAGCACTGTGCAGCACCGCAACCGTGCCTCCAAAATAAGACTCAAACAAGCTGACTGTTTGAGGAGTAAGACCAATCTCGGGCACAAGAACGATTGCTGTTTTTCCGAGCCTTATGGTTTCTTCTATCAGCTTGATATATACCTGTGTTTTACCGCTGCCTGTAACTCCGTATAATAAAGCAGCCTTTGGCTCATTGCTTTTGAGCAGCGGCATAATATCGTCAAACACGGCGCTCTGCTCACGGCTGAGCTGTACCTCCTGCCCTGCCGTATTCGATATCTCTCTGCACTTTGTTTTTCGCTTAAAATCCATCTTTGCAGGCAGCATAATACGCAAAGCGTCATATACAGTGCAAAAAAACCTGTCACTCATCCATAAGGCAAGCTTAATGTTTTCATCATCTATAACAGGCGCTTCGTCAAGAAATGTATCAATCGCCTTGAGCCTGCCGTATTCGCTCTTATCCTCAAGTGACAGGACAATACCCTCGACCTTTTTATCGCCCCGCCCAAACGGCACAAGCACCCGCATACCGGGTCTCGCCAAGTGTCGCATAGTATCGTCAATGAGATAATCATACGGCTTATCTATATGATAAGTCGATGTCGAAACAGCAACTTTAGCAACCGTATGACTCATATAACAGACTATAAATCGTCGGGCACTGTGACTCGCAGCTCGCCTGCCGCAATTTCTTCAATCGCCTTGGAAACAGGCTTATCGTAGTCTTCGCTCTCAAATCCGTCATCACGTACCGAAATATCCCTTGCCCTGCGGGCAATGATATTTACGAGTAGATATCGGCTGTTTACTTGTTTTAGAAGACTTGCAAGTGATGGGTATAACATATTTATCTATCCTTTCGGTTTATTAATTTAATTATTTCCCCTGCTGCACGGTCAACAATATCATTTGAAACAACATGGTTGTACTTGTTCATTTCCTTAAACTCAAGCTTGGCGCGCTCCATGCGGGCAAGCAGCTTTTCCTCACTGTCGGTGCCTCTGCCGCGAAGCCTTCTATTAAGCTCCTCAATATCGGGCGGTACGATAAAAATCGTCACGGCATCAGGCTCCTTTTGCATTACCTGCCTTGCACCTTGCACCTCAATATCCAAAATAACGGTATGACCGTCGTCTATATTATCATAAATCGGCTGCCTCGGCGTACCGTAATAATCGCCGACATACTCCGCCCACTCAAGAAAGCTGTCTTTTTCTATCATATCTTCAAACTTTTCCTTTGACAAGAAAAAGTATTCAACACCGTCAGTCTCCCCCGGTCTTGGCGCTCTTGTTGTTGCGGACACGGAAAATTTAAGGTTGGGGCAAAGCTCCAAAAGCTTTTTAATGACTGTGCCTTTACCCGCACCGGACGGTCCCGATATTATAACAAGCTTTCCTTTTTCACTCATCATCAGTTACCTTTGTATCTTGTCCTATTCTTGATGCGATTGTTTCCGGTTGAAGTGCAGAGAGTATCAATGTTCCGTTATCGGTAATTATAACCGCCCTTGTCCGCCGCCCGTACGTTGCGTCAATGAGCATACTCTTTTCGCGGACATCGGAAATCATTCGTTTTATCGGAGCAGACTCAGGGCTGACAATCGCAATAATCCTGCCTGCGGAAACAATATTACCAAACCCTATGCTTATCAACTTCATATTATACCCTACTTTTGCAAATTATTCGATATTTTGTGCCTGTTCGCGTATTTTTTCTATTTCCGCTTTCAAATCGACGATTATTCTCGACATTTGCGAGTTGTTACCCTTAGAGCCGATTGTGTTGGCTTCGCGATTAAATTCCTGCACCAAAAAGTCAATCTTTCTGCCGACAGGCTCTTTTTGTTCGAGTAAATCACGAAGCTGAGCAATGTGACTTCTAAGCCTGACAGTTTCCTCTTCCGTTGAAATTTTATCGGCAAATATTGCAGCCTCTGTGAGAATTCTTGCCTCGTCAATACCCGATGTGCCGAGTATATCTTTTATTTTACCCTCTAATTTGCTTCTGTACAAGGCTACAGTTTCCGGCAGTACCTGCTCAGCCATCGAAGTGAGCTTTTCAATCTCTGTAAGACGGGCAGATATGTCAGCCCCCAAACGCTCGCCCTCAAGTGTTCTCATTTCGTCAAAATTCGTAAGAGCTGTTTTGAGTATGCCGCTGATATCCTTGCAAAGCAGGTCAGTATCCACCTCGCGTCTTGATGCTTGAAGTATATCGGGGTAACGTGTCAAATCCGTAACGGAGATTTCGTCAGAAAGCTCATTATTCCATGCAACTTCACGAAGCGCCTTAATATAAGCCTTTGCAAGTGAATGATTGACCTTAATGTCTATATCATCGGCATTTGAGGAGTCAATAAAAACCGAAATATCAACCTTACCTCTGGATATACCTGCGGAAACAATCGCCTTGAGTGTCTCTTCAATGGAAGCAAAAACCCTTGGTATTTTTATGGAACAGTCAAGATGTCTGTTATTTACACTTTTTACTTCAACGGTAATCTCAAGCTTTCCTGAATTACCCTTTGCGCTGCCGAAACCTGTCATGCTTTTAATCATATTCTTATGCTCCGTAAATTTATTAGTCCGCGACAATGGTTACAACAATTCTGTACTCGCCGATTGGCTCGACAGAGGTTTCAATCCCGTGAATATACGCCCTTGCGATAACTGATGTAGTCCCCGTTCCAACATCGGTCAAATCTGCAATAACCCTAAGGTTCATTGGTGTAATTGCAGTCAAATCCGCTTCCAAACCACGCACGCGAACGTCAATACTTTGAGTAACAATCTCATATCTGTGACCGGTCGGAACATTTATCACCTGCAAGTTGTTTACACTTCTAAATGCGATACCCTGACCGAGCACCTCAACCGAAACCATTGCTTCACTCTCTCCGGACAGATTAGTAAGATTATTCGGGATAATAATCGGAAATGTTCTTGTTGTTGACAGACCGAAGCTTTGCATATCTATAGTGCCGAGCATGATTTGATTAAGATTTCTTATAACCTCCGGCTCACCGGAAATAGTGACAAACTCGGGAGTTGTTCTGACGGTTGTATTTGCCTGTGATGTGGTCGTACCGTGCGAAAGTTCAACAAACAGCGGCACGGATTTCATCAGCCGTATCGGAATGGTGACACGGATTGTTTCATGGCTGAGTATAACAGACTCATTTCCTGTGATATCAAGCTCCTGCCCCTCCATGTCGATAAGTACAAACGGAAAATCATCGGTTATTGAAGAAGATAGATTTTCGCGCAAAATCGGGACAACAACATGGCTGATTTGTGAAATAATCTCCTCGGGACCGCGAACGGTTATAACATGCGGGTCAAACTCCGCAGGCTCTATAACGAGGTCCTGTGAGGCTGTTCCTCCGGTATAGTTTACATGAACCTCGATTTGCCTGTCATATATTCTGTCAATAAGAAGCGTCACCCTGTCGGCAGAGCTGCCTCTGATACTGATAGCATTTGCATTAACCGACTGCGGCCAAATGATATCATAATCGAGCACATGAGGCCCCGCCGACGGAATGTTTGCCAAATTCACCTCAGCCGTCACATGGCCTGACATCAGTCTGTTAATCTCGACAAGCGGCCCCTCAAAAGTAATTGTAAGGTTTTCGGTCATAATTGAAGAAACAAGAAGCCCCCTGTCGTTGAGCACATCAAGGTTTCTAAGAACTATTTCGACAGGAATTTCACGCGTTTGCATATCGTTTTCGGTTATTTCCACATACAGCCAAAGAGCAACGGAAACAATGATTGCAAACACTATATAAAATGCCTTTGTTGATATTTTACTGAGTTTTTCCTTTAACACTACTCTTTCCTCTTTGCTTTTGAGCGTCTTTTTTCTTCTTTACTGTCATTAGGAATTAAAACTTCATTTATAAGGAGCTTTTTTAATGTGTCATTATCGAGCTCGCGCTTGAGCATTCCGTCAATCGCGACCGAAATATTGCCTGTCTGCTCCGATACCAAAACAACCACAGCATCCGAGCGTTCACTAATTCCGACACCTGCTCTGTGCCTCATGCCAAGCTCCTTGCTTATGCCGTAGTTGGTAGACAGCGGAAGCATACATGCAGCTGCGAGTATTCTGTCTTCGCGGATTATAAGTGCACCGTCATGCATTGGTGAGTTGTCATAAAAAACACTTTGTATAAGCTCGCAGGATGCGTGGGCGTCAATACTCACACCTGTTGCAGCGTAGTCATTAAGCCCCACTTTTCGCTCAAAGACAATAAGTGCACCTGTTTTGGTCTTTGACATGGCAGTGCAAGAGTCAATAACATTTTGAATAGTCACTTCAACACTTTCATATCTTCTGCGCTTACGAAAAAGCGAGTCTAATTTTGTTGTACCCATTCTTTCAAAGAGCTTTCGTATTTCGGGCTGAAACAAAATAACTACAACGAGCGTTCCGAGCTGCAATATCTGTCTTAAAAGATACGTCAGAATGTTCATGTTAAGTATATTTGCAATCCACGCAACGCCGAGTATTAAAAGAAGCCCTTTAATAACACTGCTCGCTGATGTTTTTTGCATGATACTGAGCATTCTGTATATCAAAAACGCGATAATGAGTATGTCCACAACATCCCAGATACGAATGGTTTGTCTGAGAGAAAGAAGCACACCTATTACCTGATTGAGTATATCTCTTAACGTATCTTCCATTAAACCTAAACCCTCATGGCTATTTTACTGTATTTTCGTCAAAAACACAACTGCAGTTGCGGAAATTCCCGATTTATCTCCGGTAAAGCCAAGTCCCTCTTCGGTGGTTGCTTTAATGCTTATGTTTTTAATATCTGTTTGCAGAACCTGTGCAATTTTTTCCCTCATTTGGATTATATATGCCGCAAGCTTCGGCTCTTGCAAAACGATTGTAATATCTGCATTACCGACTGTATACCCCTCGGCTTTAATCATATAATCAACCTCGCACAGCAGCTTCATACTGTCGGCATCTTTCCACTTATTGTCACTTGAGGGAAAATGAGTACCGATATCACCGAGTGCCAAAGCACCGAGCATTGCGTCCATAAGTGCGTGAACAGGCACATCGGCGTCGGAATGCCCGTCCGGCCCAAACTCACATGGTATTGTAACTCCGCAAAGAACACATCTGCGTCCTTTTTTGAGCCTATGAGCATCATATCCGTGACCTATTCTCATGCCTCTACTCCTTGTGACAGTATTGACGTCGCAATTTGCAAATCATCAATTTCCGTTATTTTTATGTTTTTGCGTGAGCCTAAAACTGTATGGACAGGCACTCCGATAATCTCGGCTGCCATACAGTCGTCTGTAATTTCGATTGACTTTTTCATTGCGTTTGTAAGTGCCGCTTTAATGATTTCGGCTCTGAATATTTGCGGTGTTTGTATCTCAACGAGTTTATTTCTGTCAACAGTTTCAGTTATAACCTTGCCCGTCAAACGCTTGAGGGTTGAGACAACCTCCACTGCGGGAGCGGCGGCGTTGTATCTTGCGGCGGCGGCAAGAGTGCGCTCAATCGTATCGGTATCAATACATGCTCTTGCTCCGTCGTGGATTGCTATGAGCTTGGCTTTTTTTGAAACCGCAAAGACTCCGTTAAACACGGACTGCGCTCTTGTAGCTCCGCCGACCATAATCCTGCTGACTTTTTTGTATCTGTATTCGCGGCACATTTCGGCGATTTTTTCAAGATTTTTTTCTTGCGTGACGATGACTATTTCATCTATAAACACACAATGCTCAAAAACTTCGATAGTATGCGCCAAGACGGGTCTGTCGTTAATGCTGTAAAAAAGCTTATCCTCCCCCTTACATCGAAGCGAGCTGCCGGCTGCGGCTATCACTACACTGCAAGTGGGAGGTTTTTTTGGTGATAATGATTTTAGCATTCTAAAAACCATGAAATGTTTACCTAAGCGAGTGAAGCGTTGAGCTCCAGTTCAACTTCCTCGTAAGTAATATTTTTGGAAAGCACAATTTCCGAAATAAATATCTGCTTGGCAGAGTGGAGCATTTTCCGCTCACCCGTTGAAAGTCCCTTTTCAACATCTCTTGTCATAAGCCCTTTGACAACACGGGCAACTTCAAGCAAATCACCGCTTTTTATACGCTGCATATTTTCGCGGTAACGTCTGTTCCAGTTTGAAGTCATCTCTGCGTCAATTCCGCGAATTGACTTCATAAGCTCATCAGCCTCGTTTGAGTCAACAATAGGTCTGACGCCGATTTGCTCGGAGCTTTCAGTAGGTATCATCACAACCATACCACCGGCAGGCATCTTAAGAATGTAGTACGTTCTTGTAGCTCCATTCATTTTACGCTCTTCAATACTGTCAATTACTCCGGCTCCGTGCATGGGGTGGGCAATCATATCCCCGATACTAAACATTTTATAGACCTTTCACTTTGCGAAACCAAATTGTTAATAATGTGTAAACTTGATTATACACCTATTCCCAATGCAAAAGCAAGCATTACTTCAAATTTGATATTTCAACCGTTTCGTCAAAATCACGTCCGCCGGCTTCATACAAATTTCGCCGTGCAATTTTATCATTTTTCATCTCTTTATATGCATATTTATATACATCATAAATGAGTTTATTTGGCACAACAACAACCCCGTCACCGTCTGCAACTATTAAATCCTCGGGATAAACTGCCACCCCGCCAAGTCCGATTGGAATGTTTTTCTCAAGATAACGGATACGTGCCTGATCCATAGGCTGTGAAATATGTCTTGTAAATACAGGGATTTTTTGAAGTATAACTTCATCGGTATCACGAACACCGCCGCCGTTTAGCACAAAGCCGACAGCTCCCTTGTTTACGCAGTTTAGCGTATTGTTCGAGCCGAGAAGCCCAACATCAATACCGCATACATCAAGTGCAATAAAATCGCCGGGGATAATATCGTCAGCCCACTTGTCCGTGCAGACATTTCCGTAATACCAGTTTGACCACTCGGTATATTCATCGCCCGTGACCCTCGGCACAGGCCCCTCATACGGCACATAGCGCGCAGTGCGGGCAAATCCGATTGTTGCTCTCATGCTTCTCCACAGAGGCTTAATACTGTGGTGCATCGTACCGTAAAAATGATAACCGCACCAATCCATTCCGTCGCGCACATCGGTGACACGAAAGTCCTTATACATCTCTAAAATTTCAGCTCTGTCCATTATAAAACTCCTTCATTATATAAAATGCTTTTTTCCTGTGTTTTTTGTCGGCGGTGAGCAGCCCCTTGATATTGTAATGGTTTTGCATGTGGTGAAGTCTTCTCGGGCATCGAAAATCATAGAATATCCACGGGCTCATACCCTTGACATACTCAGCCGAAGAAAGCATTTCTATCTGTTTCTCATACACCTCAAGCTGAAAGTCCTCGCTAAACATATCATCGCGGTTTCCTTGCTTTGTATGCCCTGCCCTGCAATCGGCACCAAACTCACTGATAATAATCGGCTTTGTCGGGTTACTGTTTGTAAGCACCTTGGGAAGCTTTGAAAAATCGGGGTCATACCAGCCGTAATACTCATTTATGCCGATAATGTCTATCTTATCTGCAAGTCTGTCATTGATAATCAACTTTTCATTGTCAACAAGACATGCAGCAGTGACGGGGCGTGTGCTGTCAAGAGCATGTGCCCTGTCTGTCAGGCGGCTCATAAAGCTGAGCCTTTCGTCCGAGTCGGGGTTTTCGTTTCCGACCGACCATAAAATAACGCTCGCACGGTTAAAATCCCGTGTTATAAGCTCTGTCAGTTGGTTTTGTGCGTTTTGGTATGTCATCTCGTTATTAAAATCAATCGCCCAATAAACAGGAACCTCCTCCCAGAGCATAATCCCCATTTCATCGGCTATTCTTGCCGCCTGCTGTGTATGCGGATAATGTGCAAGGCGCATAAAATTGCAGCCCATTTCTTTTGCGATAGTATAGTTTTCTCTTATTTCATCGTCCGTAACTGCTCTGCCGTTTTTTACGCTCTCCTCATGCGCGCTCACACCCTTTAAGAAAATGCTCTCACCGTTGAGTTTTATATCCCTGCCGCTGACAGTTATTTCCCTAAAACCAACCTTATCGGTAAGACGGTCATTTTCAAAGCTGACCTCAACATCATAGAGTTTTGGCGTATCGGGCGACCAAAGTGTCACTTTGTCACTTTGAAAATCAATCACAGCTTCGCCAATACCGTCTCGAATGGTGATATCCTCGCTAATTCCAAGCTCGGCTATTTTAACAGTTGCAATCCCTGTCCCTGCGCCGTCTGTTTCAACACGGGCAAATATCTTGCCAAAATCACTTCCCGGCATCAGTGCGACATTAAAACGTCTTATAAATGCCTGCGGCACACGAATAAGCTCCACATCACGGTAAATGCCGCCGTAATTAAACCAGTCGGTATTGTCCATTGGTACATAATCACGTCGGCGGGTATTGTTTACTGATACTATTATGCGGTTATCTTCCTGCAAAACATCTGTAATTTCAATATAAAACGGTGTGCTGCCGCCCTCATGTAATCCAAGACATGTTTTGTTAATAAATACCGCAGCTTGGTAGTTTACTCCGCCAAACTTGACAAAAACACGCTCATTTTGCTTTTTGTATTCAAATTTTCTTGTAAAAACCATGCCGCCCTCATATAAAAAGAGCCTGTCATTTTCTAAGTTCCAACATGAGGGAATGTGCATGGTTTCCCATGTGTCAAAGCTGTAATCAAGCGGGAGCGGCCTGCCGTCTTTGTCATATTCATGCTCAGCCCACCACCTGTTGCGAAGACAGGTGTCATACTGGTCAATCCCGTATTGCCACTTGCCGCCGAGGCTGATTTTATCACGTGAAAAATCAGTCAGTACAGAGTCTTGAATTAACTTTTCTTTGTAAAAATCCCAAAAATCCGGTGAGTGAATACCGTCCATAATTGCTCCTTTTATAACATCCAAAGACCAAGTGCGGGGTTTTCTATGAAGTAGACTTCCTTACCGTCAGGCAGCTTGTTAAACCCCGGCTTTAATCTTGGCGGGTGATATCTGTTCATTGCAGTGCTCAGTGCCACAAAACCATAGCCCACAGCACCAACCTCTTTCCAATTTAGCTCAACGGGTGCATATGTCACTTCAAAGCGCCCCTCGGTTGAGCCATGTATCAAGTGCGCTGCAACAGATAGGTTGTCTTGCAATTCCTTGTTTTCCTTACATAGTTCAAGTACCTTGTCTCTGCCTGCATATCCGTATTTTCTGATGAGCCTGTCATTTTCTTCATCTTCGCCAAACATATTTACACCGGGTGCTATAATAATGAGCTTTCCACCGTCTGCCATTGCCATTCTGGTACGGTATATCGCTTTATTGCCGACCCACATGGAGTGGTATTCCGCATCATCAAGCCAGACGATACACATATCAATCGGCTTTTCTACACGTATGATGTTACGCTTTTGACTTAGCTTGACTGCCTTCTCAAAGCCCTCACGTCCCTTGTCAATATAAAGTCCGAGTATGTCTGTCTTTTCATTTTCCGTAACCGTCACAGTCAGCACATACAGTACATTCATTTTGGAAATAAAATTCTCCTGTGCATAGTCAAATACCTTACGCACGGGCGAATGGTCCTTGCCCATAATACGCTCCATACCATACAAAGCTCCGAGCATATGTGATGCGTTTATAAACGAACTGCCGCCGCAGCCGACAACGATGTTTTTCGTATAGTTTGCCATGCCGACAACCTCATGCGGCACAACCTGCCCGATTGAGATAATCAAATCATATGACGGGTCGAGCAGATAGTCGGACACTTCAATATCAATACTCTCATTCATTAAGCCGTCCGATACGGAGCTTACAAACTGCGCGGGTATCTCGCCGATTTTTGTAACACCCCGCCGCCAGTTATGCACAAGAAATCTGTCATCGGGAATATCCTTACCGAAAAACTTAATCTCTTCTTCCCTTGTCATCGGCTTATGAGTGCCGAGCGCGGGCAGTATGTCGACATGCACATTTTCAAGTATGTCATACAGCTCGGCCGTAATTATACCCGCACCTGAATTTAATCTTGTTATATCAGGAGGCACAAGCAGCACTTTTTTTAAGCTAAGGTCACTGACAGCTGCAATCAGCTGCTCTCTGATTTCATTTTCGTCAAGTCCGTTTTTTTCATTTTCAATAAATATCATGTATCGTTTTCCTCACTGCACCTTTGCCTTTTATCATCATCTTAAAATACTCTGCTACCTTGTCTGCAAGACCTGTCTCATATAAATCAGCTCCGAAAATCTCGGTTTTGGATAAAATCGGCGCTAAAAGCTCCTTGCAATCAACATCAGCACCGAGCGTAATCTCTTCAAAATGCGGGAGCAGCCTCGGCAGCATCGGGTCGGGGTCGAGAATAAAATTATCACCGTTATCGTCAATTGCCATAAGATAACGGCACCAACCTGCCAAAACGAGCGGAACTCCTACAAGTGAAGCTGTCTTTAGCTTTTCGCTGCGGGCATATGCTTTTATTGTTTCACCGAAACGCACCGCAAGCTTTTTTGAAGTATCCGTTGCAATACGCTGCGGAGTGTCGGGTATGTAGGGATTTGGAAGCCGTACATTAATAACCGTATCAATAAAGTCTTTTGGTGAGATAATTCCGGGGTCGACCACAACTTTCAAACCCTCTTTTGCCACCATATGAACAAGTTTAAGCAAATCTTCATCTTTCATCGCGTCACTGACACGTTTGTAAGAGAGCATGCAGGCAAAAACCGACAGAGCCGTATGCAGCGGATTTAAGCAGGTGCACACTTTCATTTTCTCAAACTTATCCACCGTTTCACGGTCTGTAAAAATCACGCCGGCCTTTTCAAGCGGTGGTCTGCCGTTTGGAAAAATGTCCTCAATGACAAGATACTCCGGCTCTTCTGCGTTTACAAAGGGAGCTGTCACAGAGCCTTTTGCCGTTACATGGCTAAACATATCTTCAACACCGTCGTCCGAGAGCTTTCGCGCAACGCCCTTGTCGGGATACGGGGTTATTTTGTCAATCATCGTGTTGGGAAATGCAATCAGCCCGGGATTATCTATGTAGTCTAAAAACCCGTCATCGGCAAGAGTATCACCCACCCACTCGGCTGCAAGCTGTCGCACTGCCATATACAGCAAAACGCCGTTGTGGGAGCAGTTGTCCAAACTTACAATCGCAAGCGGATATGCCCCGTTTTTATATCTATGCAAACAAAGAGCCGTCAGTGTGCCCAAAAAGGACACAGGTTTATCCGGTGTGGACGCATCGCCGGGAACTATGCTGTAACCTTTTTCGGTAATTGTCAAAGTGACAAACTGCAGGCTCTTTGAGGCAAAAATCTCACGAAGCCTCGGCATGTCTTTTTCGTTTGTTTTCAGCGAGTCGACAACACTGCCGAGCACTGTTTTTTTCATATTGCCGTCGGGCGAGAGTGTCACTGATATTGAAAGCTCGTCAAAGGGTTTATACACAGCGTCGATTATTTCATAATCATACCCCTCGGCTGCAATAATTCCGGTATTTATATCGCTCATATCAAGAATATGCTGAGCAAGCTTCGCAATATAGGCACGAAATATATTTCCCGCACCAAAATGAAGCCACTCGGGTGTGCTTTTTGTCCGCTCACGTACGGTTTCACGGTCAAAAAGAGGTATCTCATATCCTTTTGACTGCCAAAATTCTCTATCTTTTAAGCTATTTTCATTTAATTTCATAATCAGAACCCAAAATATTCCTTAACATTATTATAACAAATATCTTCGACAATACTGCCGAGAAAGAGAGCGTCATCCGGATATTTTCCGCCGAGAGCAAGCCTGCCGAGTTGATTGCATAAAATCCGTCTGAAATATTCATGTCTGACATAACTCAGAAAACTTCGAGAGTCCGTGAGCATACCTATAAAGTTTGAGAGCACACCATACTCGGCAAAAGAGATAAGCTGATTTTCCATACCATCTAAGGTATCGTTAAACCACCATGCACTTCCCTGCTGCACCTTACTTTTAATACCTACCTCGTTAAAGCTGTTTGCAATCGTATTAATTGCTGCGTTATCATTCGGGTTTGCAGAGAAAATCAGCGTTTTCGGCAGCGCGCCTTTTGTATTTAACGCATCAAGTACAAGCGCTAAGTCACAAACGGCACTTTGCGGATTTATCGCGTCAAAGCCTGTGTTAGCACCGAGCTTTTTATACATTATATTGTTAATGTTACGAAGCACACCCAAATGAAGCTCCATAACCCAGCCAAGGCGGGTATATTCCCCTGCAAGAAAGCACAGCAGATAAAATCTGAATTTATCCGCTTCGTCCGTTGTGATACACTCACCGCCGAGCGCTTTCCTAAATACAGCCGCAATCTCATTTTCCGAAGCGGGTGCATAGACGAGGTTTCCGACTCCGTGGTCGGCAGCCTTGCAGCCGTTTTTATTAAAATACTCAAGACGCCCCTGCAGTGCCGCCTTAAGCTCATCGAAGCTTTTAATTTTACTGCCGACGATATCGCCGAGCTTGGATATGTAGCCGGAAAACCCGTCAGCTTCAATACTAAAAACAGCATCGGGACGCCAGCAAGGCAGCACCGTCACATCAAAGCTACTGTCTGCTGCGAGTTTTTGGTGCCATTCGAGTGTGTCTGCGGGGTCGTCTGTTGTGACAAGAGCCTCAACGTTCATGTGTTTAATAATGCCGCGCGGTGTTAAATTTTCGTCAGTTCGCAGTCTTTCGCTTGTCAGCTCCCAAATATCCCTTGCGGTATCGGAGCACAGCGGAGTTTTACAGTCAAAAAAACGCTGCAGCTCCAAATGTGCCCAGTGATAAACAGGATTACCCGCGGCACGCGGCAGCACCTGTGCAAACGCTTTGAATTTTTCCCAAGGTGAAGCGTTACCTGTTATATAATCCTCTTCAATTCCGCATGAGCGCATAAGTCTCCATTTGTAATGGTCAGCACCGAGCCAAGCTTCCGTCAGATTATTAAAGCGTTTATTTTCATAAATCTCAGAGGGGTTTATGTGGCTGTGATAGTCGAGTATTGGTTTGCTTTTTGCAAAGTCAAAATAAAGCTTTTGTGCAAGACTGCTCTCAAGCAAAAAATCCTTATCCATAAAACTACTCAAACTATCACCTACTATTTTTTCTTTTTTAATACTATCAATATAACGGCGACAAGGCCTGCAACGCCGACTGCGATGAGCGCAAAGCCCCACCATGGGAAGAGCGAACTCTCGCTCGGCTGCGTACCTTGCGGCGGCGCAGGTGTGTTATCCGCAGGCGGTGGTGTCGTTTCGCCGCCCGACGGTGGCTCTGACCCCCCCGAATTTTCAAAGTCACCTGCTACTTCAAGCACTGCCCAAAACGACGGCTTTGCTTCAAAAAATTCGTCAAAGAGTACAGGCAGTCCGATAGCGCGCCAGTTCATCGGGTCTGCAAGTCCCCAAATTGTAACCGCGTCAATATGCTCGTGATGCTCTACAAAAATCTCAAAGAGCCAAGCATATAGCTCTGCTTGATAAGCAAGCTCGGCTTCGGTAATCTCGGGAGAGTCACTTCTGCGCTGATTGCTCCACGAACCAAACGGTATGTCAAGCTCGGTGATACGAATACGAAGTCCGGCTTTGATAAAACGCTCAATTGAAGCTTTGACATCATCGGGGTTAAGCCCGTCTACCCAGTAGTGAGCCTGCATTCCGATACCCTCTATAAGTAAACGTCCGGGCTCTGCGTTGCGAGAGTCATCTTCCCATTTTTTGTTAAAGTATTCAGCCATGCTTGCAATAGCTTCGCGCTTACCTGCTTCTTCCTCATTAAATTCATTGTAGAATAAAACAGCGTTGGGGTCTGCAAGGCGTGCAAATACAAATGCATCATATATATAATCATATGGTTTTTCGCCTGCCGCTTCGTCAATACCGTTGGAATATGCATCATACCACGCTGCCGACATATCCGAACCACTGCCTTTACGCAGCGAATTAAACCAACTTGCATTATTGCCGACACTGTTGGCAAATGCTTCATTAAAAACATCCCATGAAGCGATACGTCCCGCATAACGCCCCGCATATTCTGTAATGAATAACTCCAAGTTTGCTTTTGCTTCGGCGCGCGTCAGCACATTGCGGTCTTCATCGTATGTAAGCCACTCGGGAGACTGGCTGTGCCAAGCAAGTGTGTGCCCGTGCAGAGCTATGCCGTTTTCTTGTGCCCAGTCCACCGCAGCATCAGCACCGCCGAAGTTGAACACACCTTTGTTTGGTGCGATATATAGCGGCTTCATGGAGTTTTCAACAGTTGCCGCATTATAATAAAGAGGAAACATCTCGGCATGTTCAGATCTCCACATCGGTGTTACTTCCATGATGTTACCAAACAGGAAATAATCCTTAAATGCTTCGGCGAGTGACGGAATACTTAAATCCCATTCGGGTATTCTCATATTCGGGTCAACACCGCCGACCTGCCAAATCTCTATATTGTCCCAAAACCAAACGTCCGGGTGCTTGTCGGCATCATTTACTACAAGTCTGAAATCTATAAAATCAATGTCAAATGTACGCGGCGGCATAACAAAGTTCATTTCAAGCCATGTGTCCATCGGAAGTGTTCCGAAATTTTCGGGGAACTTAACTGCACCTTGCGCACCGGGATAATCACCGTTGAGTACAACACCCGGACCTGTGAGTGTTGATTTGTCCGGGTTTTCAGCGGACGGTGCAAAAACCCATGCCAAAATCCTGTACTCGACACCTGCCGCGAGCGGTTCGGGCAGTGTAAGTCTCACAGCATTGTCTCTGCCTGTGTAGTTGTCGTCAATATTCCATACGCGAAGCGCATGATCGTCGCCGTGACCGACTCCTGCGCCGCTGACCCATGCCATAGATGCAGACCCGACAGTGTCATCGTTAATCGCAAAAAATTCACCGTCTGCAGCTTCATCTTCAAAAGTGAAGTTATACAGCAGCGTCTCGCCGGGGCGGTCTTCATACACCGCTGCCGCAGGAACTATTGCGAGCAAAACCGTCAAACAAATTAAAACTGATACTATCTTCTTCATGAATAAACCTCCAACATAAATTAGCTTATTAATTATATTGTATAGCCGCATAGGTGTCAAATAATAAATGAACACAACATATAGTATATAGTAAATATTAACTAATTATTAAAAACTGTTAAAAAATGCTTGACATGGCTAAAGTCTTTATGGCATAATGGTCAGCAAAGTGCGAATTTATCATATATTATGAGCATTTGCACAAATTTAATTAGGAGGATACACATGAAATTAGGTAAATTATTAGTAGCCCTTGCAATGACCATCGCACTCGTCGCAACATTCATTCCGTTTGTTTCGGCATCCGGCGACCTCGTTGAGTTCGAACTCGGCGGTCTCAACAGAGGTTCTGACAACTCTTGGCAAGACGTAGACAACTCAAACTGGCACGGTGGTGCTTCCGGAGCAGCTCCTGAAGATGACTCCACATGGAACGGTCTGAACATCGATGTTTTCAGAGCATCTAAGACCCTCATCATCGAAGTTGACGGCGAGCTCGGCGACGAACTCGAAATCGTTATCTTCGGAAACCATGACGGTGACTTTAACTGGGCATGGGGTGCCGGCGCATACACATATGCAAAAGATGATGTATATGCAGACGGTGTTGTTACAATCGACCTGACACAAAGCGAAGCTTTCAACAACTTCATTGACGGCGGCAGAGCAGGCTTTAGAATTGTCCTCAATGGCGACGGTTGGGCAGACGCAGGCGACGTTTTCGGAATTCTCATGTATGACGTTTCAGAACTTACAAGATTTGACCTCTTTAAGTTCAACTCAGCATTCGGCGGCGGTTTCGAACATCAACCCGCATTCTCAGACCAAGACAGAGCAGCTCACGAAGGTGACGACCTCATCGGTCTGACAGCTGAAATCATGGCTCTTGCAACAGAACTCAAAATCGAAGTAAGCAATGCACCGGTTGGCACCATTGGCGTTATGGCAATGGGTAACTCCGATACCATGAACTGGGATTGGGGCGGCGGTTCAGTTGACTACGACGTTGACGAAGTTTATGCAGACGGCGTTATCACAATTCCGCTCACAGGCGACAAAGCTTCTCCGTTCTTTGCAGTTCTCAGAGAAGAAGTCAGAACAGGCTTCTGCATCATGGTTTCCTACTACGGTAGCGACGATGATGAGCAATCATGGGATGACCTCGAGTATGAAGCAATGTGGCTCGTACTTGGTGCAGCAGCACCGGCACCTGTAGATCCTGTTGAACCCGATCCGGTTGACCCTGTTGACCCCGATCCGACTGATCCTGTTGATCCTGTTGATCCTCCCCCCGCATCTTCACCGACACCCTCAACACCTCCGGCAGATGACGATGGTTTCCCGCTTTGGGCACTCATTGCAATCATTGCAGGTGGAGTAGTCGTAGTGGTCATCATTGTAGTAGTGGTAGCAAAGAAAAAGAAGTAAGCTAAACCATAATCTGCAATAACCTACACTTACAGCAACCGCTCTCTTAAATGAGAGCGGTTGTTTTAATCATCTTTTTATATCATTAATTATGCTAAACTTAAAAATAAATTTATTGACACAGAGCATAAAATCTTGTACTATTAACTTCGTAGGTTCTATATATTATCTACAAAAATACTATAAACAGAAAGGTGAAATGAAATGAAGAAAATCCTTGCATTAATCCTTGCAATGGTCATGTGTTTAGGTCTTTTTGCTGCATGCGGCGACCCTGACACACCCAATGTTCCTCCCGTAGTTCCCGGCGGTCCCTCAGGCGGCGATGACGGAACACCCGGCACTGACCGCACCCCCACAGCAGACGCTGCTCAAAGAAAAGCGTTGGCTGAGGAATACGAACTCCCCTACTTCCCCGAAATTATGGACTATTGGGAGCCGATTGAATTTACGTACTTTATCCGTAATCCGGGCTTAGAGCCTGATGCAAACAATCCTATCATCAAAATTATTGAGCAAATCACCAATGTCAAAATCGTTTTTGACTATCTTGTCGGTGACTATCCGACAGTTATGGGTGTTATGCTCGCCGGCGGCGAAACACCCGACATGCTTTTTGTCGGAGGTGAAGCTGACAAACTCATCGAGTCCGGCTGGATGATGGAACTCGGGCCCCTGATCGAAGAATATGCTCCGCATCTTCGTGCACACTACGACCCTTGGTGGGATAGAATGATGGACGAAGACGGTAAAATCTGGGTTGCAAACATCTACGGTACTCCGGTAGGCGATCAAGTTGCTTTTGAACAAAACGACTCTGCTTTCTGGCTGCAAAAAGATGTTATCGACTTCATGGGCGGACCACCCAACGATGTTTATGAATTCTTTGAGTGGATCAAAGCCTATAAAGAAGCACATCCGACAATCGACGGAGTGCCGACACTCGGTTTTGAATTTGACACAGGTGTCAACCTGCTCACACTCATGAACCCCGGCTCTTTCCTTGCAGGTTATGCAAACTGGGGTCAAGGAACACTGCCGACAGGCGGTCAAAGACAAGGCGAGAGCTATGAAGATGTTATTCGCCGCTATCCTCTCGAGTCCGAAAAAGAATGGTTCAGAATTCTTAACCAAGCTCACGCAGACGGTCTTATCTCTCCCGAAACTTTCCTGCGTACATTTGACGAATACACACAAAACATAGCAAACGGTGTTGTACTCGGTCTTCAAGATCAACGCTGGAACTTCAACTCTGCAGGTATGGACCCGCTTCGTCAGCAAGAGCGTTATGAGCGTACATACGTTTCTTTCGACTTCACATGGGAAGGCATTGAGCCGAACTATTGGGATATGGCAGGCGGCTTTACAGGCCTCAACGGCATCCAATTTGGTCACAACAACAGAGATCCCATTAGGAACATCCAATATCTCGACTATATGATCCACGAGTCGGTTCAACGTTTCCTCAACTGGGGTATTGAAGGTGAGCACTACTTCTATAATGACAACGGTCGTATCGAGCGCCCGCAAGAGCAACGCGACCTCCAAGGCGACCCGAGATGGCCCATTGACAACATGGGACGTGAGCTCTACAACTACATGCCGAAAATGCAAGGCACATTCCCCTCAGACGGTAATCCGACAGGTATCGGCGGCTCTGCAGAAGAATACTTCGTCTCTATGAATGATTATGACAAGGCATTTTTCACAAGACATGGAATTCTCACTGAAGCCGGCTTTATGAAGGGCACACCTCAGCTTCGCCCACCGGAATATCCGTTCTGGAGTATGTCCCTTTCGCGTTCACAAACAGCTATCAGCACACAGCTTCGCGATGTCAACGTCAGTCATCTGCCGCAAATGGTTCTCGCCAATCCTGCAGACTTTGACGCACTTTGGGATGCATATGTGGTTGCCGCTAACGCTGTTGACTGGAACCCAATCTTGGAAGCAGTCCGCGAACAAGCACATGCCCGTTTGGTACGTGCAGGTCTTGCATCGTAATTCCCACTAAATTTTGCGGGGCTGATACATCAGTCAGCCCCGCATCATACTAATTAATAGGTGAGGTTTGTAGTATGAATTCTGCTGTCGGATATATAAAAGGCCTGCCAAAGACGTTTTGGGTGGCATTTACCGGAACCGTCGGTGTTATACTTTTTTCTATGCTCAACTGGATGGATGCAACTATCAGTTACGGATATCTCAGAGATATTCCGGTTAAGTTTAATTTTAGAATGCTCCTTGGTGATTTTGGTCATACAGGGCTGTATTTTATTCAAGGCACACAATCCACAGACCCCGATATAATGGCTCACAATATGAGGCTTTATTCAACCACCCGCATCATATCAATCATATCAGCTGCGCTTTTCTTAGCTGCGTTGGTATTTTTATTATTTGCACTTGTTAGAAACAGCGGTAAGCTCAGAGTCAAAGCTACACTGCTTGGTTTTTCATGTGCAGCTTTGTCTTCATTATTGTTTGTCAGCTACATTATAATAGCAACAGGAGAAACAATTGCTTCGGGTGTGACAATATTTCCGCTTGCTGTTCTTGTTATCTCTCTTATTTCAATGATGTATGTCAAAGAACCGGAAGACATATCAAACAAAAAAATGAGAAAATTCATACACCAAAAAGCATTTTTCTTTATGACTGTGCCGATAATAGTGTATGTATTTATATTTAATTATCTGCCGCTCACAGGTTGGGCAATGGCATTCCAAGACTTTGTTCCCGGACGTGACTCTCAAGAGTGGGTTGGTTTCGGGCAGTTTACATTTATGCTCAACGGCTTTAGTGAAAATCCTGTCAGAGACATCCCCGGCAGCGTTTTCTTTGACAATCTGTTTTACCGAGTTATGAGAAACACTCTTGCAATGAGTGTTATAAACCTTGTGCTCAGCTTTACCACTTCGATTTTCCTCGCTCTTATGATTAACGAAGTGCGTCAAAAGCTCTTTAAGCGTGTTGTACAAACAATATCTTACCTGCCGCACTTCTTATCATGGGTTATAGCAGCATCAATTATAAGCTCTTTCCTTGCAGGTGACGGTATCTTAAACCAAATTTTAATGTTCTTGCGTATCACCGATGAGCCAATCCTCTTTAGAGGTCAAAAAGAAAACTTCTGGTGGATAATCGGTTGGGGTAATGTTTGGAAAAGTGTCGGTTGGAACACAATCATCTACCTTGCAGCTATCACAGCTATTGACCCCGAGCTTTATGAAAGCGCCGAGCTTGACGGTGCGGGGCGTTTTGCCAAGATGTGGCATATTACATTGCCGGGCATCAAGTCAACAATCCTTGTGCTTCTCATAATGAGCATCGGTTGGATACTAAATGCCGGTTTCGAACCTCAATATCTGCTTGGAAACGTTCTTGTCCGCGACTATTCCGAAACTATAGACATCGCTGTCTTGCGGTACGGTATTGAAAACTTCAACTATTCTCTTGCAACGGCTCTTGGTATGTTCAAAACTGTGGTCAGTATCATACTGATTACCGGAGCAAACCAACTTTCAAAACGCATTGCAAAAGAAAGCCTTGTTTAGGGGGTGAAAGAAATGAAAAATCCAACAATCAAAGAACAATCAAGATTTATGCAACGCCTCCCCGACCGTACATTTGTGTTTTTCAATACAATCTTTATGATATTTGTCATGGTAGTAATGATCTACCCGTTTCTTAACACATTGGCGCTGTCTTTTAATAACGCAACAGACAGTATGAGAGGCGGCATCTATCTGTGGCCGCGCATGTGGACAATGTCCAACTACGAGCGTGTTTTCAGAAATCCCCTGCTTATGACCGCTTTTCAAAACTCGGTTGTCCGTACCGTTATAAGCACTGCAGGCGGTGTGTTCCTGTGCTCAATGGCTGCCTACGTTCTCAGCCGCAGAGAATTTATCATGAATAAGTTTACAACCGTGTTTTTCCTGCTCACCATGTATATTGGTGCAGGTCTTATTCCGATGTATTTTCTCTACCGCGATTTAGGTCTCTTAAACAACTTTAACGTTTATTGGCTGCCCGGTCTGTTCGGTGCTTTTAACATTATCGTTATCCGCACATATATGCAAGGTCTGCCCGACAGCCTTGTTGAGGCTGCCCGAATAGACGGCGCCGGGGAATTTCGAATATTCATACAGGTAATATTCCCTATATGCAAGCCCGTTCTTGCAACAGTTGGTCTTTGGATTGCGGTCGGAAACTGGAACGACTGGTTCACCACATTCATTTACGCACCCTTTGACAGAGATTTAACAACCATGCAATACGAGCTTATGCGGGAGCTTGCCGCGGTTATAGCTGCACAAGGTCAAGCAGCTGCCGACTGGTCTCTCCAACAAGGCGACGCTCCTCCTGCTACAATCTCGCCTATTGCAATCCGCTCGGCAATAACAATTGTTGCAGCCATACCAATTCTCTGCGTGTACCCGTTCCTGCAAAAATACTTCGTTAAGGGCGTTCACGTAGGTAGCGTCAAGGGATAACATTAAACTAATACTACAATGTCAGGGGACAGGGGTTAGCCTCTGTCCCCTACAGCGTTTATAATAAAGCAAAAGAGGGTGAAAATTTGAGCAATATGCCGCGCGGTAAAGACAGGTCACGAAGTGAGTGGGAGAAGCTAAAAGAGCTTAGCTTTTCCGATAAGCTTTCATACATGTGGGAATACTACAGTTACTATATTATTGGCGTTGCCGTTGCTATTGTTGTCACAATCAGTCTTGCCACTACTTGCGGACGCGGCACGGGCATTGATTTGTCCATTGTATGGAATGCCACCTTTGCTTCCCAAGATGAGCTTGATGCCCTATCCGATGCGATTAGAGACGAGATTTTCGGAGAGGACAGCGACAAGACTGTTTTGACATATTTGTTTTTTACACTTTCCGACGACCCGCAAACCACGCTGCAAAACAGCAGCAGAATAATGGCAATGCTTGCTGCCGAGATGATAGATATATTTGTTTTCGACTCCGAAACTTTTTATATTTACAGAGAAAGCCTGCTGCCAATGGATAGCATTATAAAGAGTATCGAAGAAGCAAATCCTGCGGTATATGAGCGAATTAAAGATGAGTTGCAACTCGGTGAGCACATCTCGGGCATACGTCTCAATGACAGCCCACTTCTCGAGCGCCTCGATTTTCCTCTATATGATGAGGTTTATTTAGCAGTTGCTATGTCTACCCGAAATATTGACTATGTTACCGAAGCAATTATCGCACTATTTGAATAATATAAAGGAGCGTAAATTAAAATGATTAACAATTATCCGCACAGAACAGGTAAAAAGGCTTTGCAAATTACTGACAAAGCAGGAAAGCCTCTCGCATCTGCCGATGTTACAATCAGGCAAAAAGACAGTAAAGAAAAATTCGGCTGTGCAGGCTTTGAGTCCATACAGGTAATAAACGGAATGCTTGAGGGTGACGATAAGGTACATGCCGAAAAACGTGTCGAAAAAATGCTTGAGATATTTAATTTTCTCACACTCCCCTTTTATTGGGGTCGTTTTGAACCTGAGCGTGGAAAGCCTATAACAGATGTTACGCTCAAAGCTGCCAAATGGCTTTGTGAAAAAGGAAAACTTGTTAAGGGGCATCCTCTTTGTTGGCATACCGTTTGTGCCGATTGGCTTTTGGAATTTTCCGATGCGGAAATACTCAAAATACAAATTGAGCGGATATGGCGTGATGTATCTGAGTTTAAGGGTTATATTGACACATGGGATGTTATCAACGAGGTTGTTATAATGCCGATATTTGACCGTTATGACAATGCTGTCACACGCATTTGTAAAGCCGAGGGTCAGGTTGGGCTTGTTAAAAAGCTCTTTGACGAAGCGCGCCGTGCCAATCCGAACGCCACACTTCTTATTAACGACTTTGACATGAGCACCGACTACAGCGACCTCGTAGCCAAGCTGCTTGACGCGGGTGTCTGCATTGACGCAATCGGCTTGCAGTCGCATATGCATCAAGGCTGCTGGAAACCCGAAAAAACACATGAAATATTAGAAAGATTTTCAAAATTCGGTCTGCCGCTTCATTTTACGGAAATCAACCTCGTATCGGGCGATATTATGCCTGCGCATATTGTTGACCTCAACGACTTTATCCCCGACCACTGGCCGTCAAACCCCGAGGGCGAGCAGCGTCAGGCACAAGAGCTAAAAGCATTCTTTGAACTACTCTATGAATACCCGCTTGTTGAAGCATTCACATACTGGAGCTTTTCTGACGGCGGCTGGCTCAATGCTCCTGCAGGGCTTATGACAAAGGACGCACGTGTCAAACCGTCATACGACGCTTTATATGAGCTTATAATGAATAAATGGCGCACACCCGAAATGAAAACCAAAACAGACGAAAACGGCTATGTCGAAATTTTTGGCTTCTATGGAACATATGAAGCGTCTTATGACGGCGGCTCTATGGAGTTTGAAATATGAGAGTTCTTCTTTTATGTGATGATTACTGGCATCCCGCGGCTGTGCCGACAGAGGGTATAGAGCCGCTCAAAGCAAAAGGCTTTGAATTTGATATAATTACGGACGGCTTGAGCTTTGACCCCGATAAACTCAAAGATTACCCCGTTATTATGCTCTGTAAGAGCAATCAAGTCTCACAGGCTGATACGACAGCATGGATGACAGATGCGGTGCAGAAAGCCTTTATCGACTATGTAGAGGGCGGTGGCGGCTTGCTTGCAATTCACAACGCAACCGTACCGAGCGAAACATCCGCTGCTATGAGTGAACTAATGGGCTGCAAGTTTACATTTCACCCGAACAACTGCCCTGTTACCGTCGCTCCCTTGAGACCTCACCCTGTAACAGACGGTGTTTTAATGTTTACCGAAGTTGATGAGCATTACCGCCTTGAAATCTTAAAAGACGATGTGGATATTATCATGGCATCATACTCGGCGCCGCAAGGTACCGAAAGCAAGTTTGAGGAAGACCCCTACCACAACACAACAGCGTGGATAGGAGCGGCAGGGCTTGTGCGCACACAAGGTAGTGGCAAGGTATGTGTTCTCACACCGGGACATCTTCTGCCCGTCTGGCTTAACGCGGAGTTTCAAAAAACACTCGAAAACGCTCTTAACTGGTGCTGTAAATGAAAAGTGTGATTATTACGGGAGCTGACAGAGGGCTTGGTTTGTCGCTTTGCCGCGAATACCTGAGCCGTGACTATACCGTCTTTGCAGGAAAGTTTCTAAAGGACTACACACTGCTTGAAGACCTGCAAAAGACAAACAAAAATCTTCATATCATATGGCTCGACGTATCAAAAAAACAAAGCTGCAACGACGCCGCAGCCTATGTCTCTAAAATCACAAAAGGCAAACTTGATGTGCTTATATCAAACGCCGCGCTTATGGGAAAAGTAAACTGTGCCCTGCGTGAGCCGGATATGCAGGCTCGTCAGGCATTTCGCAGCTATAACGTAAATGCACTCGGACCCGTGCGAATGGTTGAACTTTTTTTACCGCTTTTGGACAAAAGCAAAACAAAAAGGCTGTGCTTTGTATCCTCAGAGGTGAGCTGCATTAATTTGATGAAAAAACGCATCGGCAATTCGCTCCCCTATCCGATGAGCAAAAGCTCAATGAATATGGCAGTTCGCCTTATGTATAATGAGCTTTATCCCGAGGGTTACACATTTCGGCTCTATCATCCCGGCTGGATGAAGCGTGTAGCACCCGACGGTTCACGCAGCGAGGAAGCCATGTATGACCCCGACTTCATCGCGGAGCATGCCGCAAAGTATTTTGAAGCAAATCGGAAAGACGAACAGCGGCTTGTAATGTATGATTTTAAGAGTAATGAATGGCCGTTTTGATTGGAGATACCATGAAATCAGTATTAATAACAGCACAAAAAAACGCATTTGACAAACACCTTGTCTCCGTGTTTGCCCGTGAGGGTTACGAAGTGTTTGTTTCAGGTGTTAACGAGCCGACAAAAAAGATAGACATTTACATAGACGTTAGCAACAAACGTGACAAGGCTGATACATTTTCAATCCGCAGCGGAATTGATGAAAAGGTTATCCGCAGGGTCTACAACGCAAATGTCATAAAACCAATGAAGCTGCTCGAAAAATATCTGCCGTTTCTCGATAAAAGCAAAGATAAAAGACTTTGCTTTCTCTCGGGGATTGATGCGAGCATAAACGAAACCCGTGATAAAACAGGCTATGCGTACAAAACAAGCAAAGCCGCAATGCATAACCTGTTTATGATAGCTTGGAACACACTCGAAGCCGATGGCTACACATTTCGTGTCTATGACCCCTTGAGTGACGAAGTCAGCGCAAAAGCCGCCGCCGAGGGAGCATTTACATACTTCACGCTGCGGCGCGGCACGGAAAATGACGACCCGCTTCGTAATGACGAGAACCGTCTTGTGATGAGAGACGCTCTCGGCAGAGAACATTGTTGGTAAGGAGTAAACTATGAATATTAACATCAATAAAAGCTCAAAAGCACAGCTGCGCAACAATGCGGTGTTTTGTATCGGAACAGGGCGAATGAGCCTTGCACTGAGGCATGAATACCACAATCAGCTCAAAAAAGTGCAGGAGGAAATCTGCTTTAAGTACATCCGCGGTCACGGACTGTTTTGTGACGATATGGGTATCTACAACCGCTACGAAGAAGACGGAGTTCAAAAAACCGAGTATAATTTCCGTTATGTTGATATGGTCTTTGACGACTACCTCTCTCTCGGACTTAAACCCTTTATCGAGTTTGGCTTTATGCCCGAACAGCTCGCTTCCGGTGAGCAGACAATCTTCTGGTGGAAAGGCAATGTCACACCGCCAAAATGTTATGACGAGTGGGCGGCACTCATAAAAGCAACCGTAAACCACTGGATATCCCGCTACGGCATAGACGAAGTTCTTACATGGCCTATGGAGGTTTGGAACGAGCCGAACCTGACGGCATTTTGGAAAGATGCAGATATGGACGAGTATTTTAAGCTCTATGACGTCAGTGCGAGAGCCGTCAAAGAATGCGACAAGCGTATACGTGTCGGAGGCCCTGCCATATGCGGTGTTGACGATGAAAGATGGCTAAAAAGCTTTCTTGAATACACCACGGCAAATAACGTACCGCTTGATTTTGTCACTCGCCACTGCTATGCTACGGGCGCTACGGAAAATATCGGACACTATGTATATCAGCCGCTTAACCCCACAAACTACATTCCCGACGAGCTTGACGTCAGCCGCGGCATTATAGACAGCTTCCCCGCTTACAAAGGCATGGAAATGCACATAACCGAATACAACACCTCATATTCGCCCCGAAACCCCATACATGACAATAACCAAAACGCCGCATATATTGCATACCTTCTCAGCGTAATGGGTGATACCTGCGCGTCGTATTCATACTGGACTTTCGGAGATGTTTTTGAGGAGCAAGGAATAGCCTTTACACCGTTTTCGGGCTGCTTCGGACTGCTTGCAAACGGTATGATACCCAAGCCCACATATTATACATATGAATTTTTCAGCAAAATCACGGGCGAGTGTGTATCCAAGGATAAAAATCATGTTATTACAAAAGATAAAAACGGCACATATCATGCAATTGCTTGGAACTTAATAGAAGACGAAGCAAAAGATACCGAAAGTACACTTCGTTTCTCTTTTGAGCTCGATAACGGACGTTATTTTATCGTTAAGAAGACTGTTGACGAAATAACCTGCAATCCTCTCAAGTCTTGGATTGACATGGGCTCTCCCGCCTACCCGTGTGAAAAGCAGATAAAGCTGCTCCGTGAGTGCGCCCTGCCTTTGGTTGAAACTTCAAACCAAACAGTATCAAACGGTAAACTCCCGCTTGAGCTGCATCTGCGAGCCAACGCAGTATGTTATTTTGAAATTAAAAAAGCAGAGATTAAGACAGACAGAGGTTATATAGCAGAAAAAGTGAGAGGTGCACAATGTTAGGGTTTAATATCACGAAAATTAATCCGTCGTTATATCTTCTCAAAGACCCGCTTGGCGTCAACATATTTCTTATGGTCGGCGAAAATAAAGCCTTACTCTTTGACACGGGACACGGTGTTGCATATCTTCCGACAGCCGTGAAAGCTCTCACCGACAAACCGCTGACGGTTGTGCTCGGACACGGGCATATCGACCACGCAAACGGTGCATATCAATTTGACGAGGTATATTTACGCGAGCCGGATTATGAGCTTTGCCGCGAGCATACAGGCACCGAAATACGCACGACAATAATAAACAGGCTAAAAGAAGCAGGTCTAAAAGCGGACTTTAACGAAGATGCGTGGATAAAATCGGGAGCATGCAAGTTAAAGCCGCTTGATATCGGCACGGTATTTGACCTTGGCGGCTTAAATGTCGAAGTAATTGACATGGCTGGACACACAGGCGGCTCTATCGGTTTGCTTATAAAAGAGCAGCGTATACTTATCGACAGCGACAGTGCAAATTCACACTGCTGGATGTTTGTGCCTCAGTCGCTGAGTGTAAAGGAATACATTAAAATGTTGGAGCGCGTAAAAGAGCTTGATTTTGACGTGTTTTATGTTGCTCATCAGGACCACGCCCACCCCAAGTCGGACTTTGACAAATATATTACGGTTGCAAAAAACGCAACCTTGGAAAACAGCGAGCCTTACGAAAACTGGCAGGAGCATAAGCCGCGTATATACACCGAGGGCGATGTTTCGATTGTTGTAAATGAAAGGACGTTGGGATAATGGCATATAGTGAATATAATATGTGGCTGCAGGACACAGGCACTACCCCACCCCCTGTAAACTCTAAAATCAAAGAGCGTATCTTAAATCATTGGGATAATATAAACGGCAGTGTTGAACGCGGCTACAGCGGTCGTTCGCTCTTTTTTGATAATGACAATATCAGTTATGACCCCAAGCGCATACGCGACTATGCACGTTTTTTGGCTTCAATCGGCATTAACCGTGTGTGCTGCAATAATGTCAACGTAACACCGAGAGCCGCACAAATGATAACAAAGGAGCTGCTGCCCGACGTTGCAGGACTTGCCGCCATTTTTCGTGAGTTTGATATAAGATTTATAATTGCCGTTGATTTTACAAGCCCGCGCCTGCTCGGCGGTCAAGCGACATATGACCCGCTTGACCCCGCTGTTATCTCATGGTGGGAAAATGCGGCAAAAGAGGTATATGCCCACATTCCCGACCTTGCAGGCTTTCTTGTTAAAGCGGACAGCGAGTTTCGTGACGGCCCCGCTGCGCTCGGACGCACTCAGGCAGACGGTGCCAATGTCATTGCAAGAGCCCTGACACCGCTTGGAGGAACTGTTTATTGGCGCTGCTTTGTATATAACTGTATGCAGGACTGGCGTGATACCAAAACAGACAGACCCAAGGCTGCATATGACCACTTTTTCCCGCTTGACGGCAATTTTGACGACAATGTCATTTTGCAGATAAAACATGGCCCGTCGGACTTTCAAGTTAGAGAACCAAACTCCCCTCTGCTCGGAGCAATGAAAAACACAAATCAGGCTATTGAGCTTCAAATCACACAGGAATATACAGGTCAGCAGATTGATTTATATGCACTTGCCGTTCAATGGGAAGAAGTCTTTTCATCGCCCGTGTCAGACACACAAAAAATGCGTGATTTAATGGGCAAGGAAGTATCTGCCATTGTCGCTGTCGCAAACACAGGGCTTGATATAAACTGGACAGGTCACACACTTGCGCAGGCAAATCTGTACTCTTTCGGACGTATGGCATGTGACCCCTCGCTTACAGCGCGTACTGTGCTCTCTGAGTGGGTCGCTCTGACCTTTGGTGAAAATCCCGCACTGACGCAGCCTATGCTTGATATGCTCCTTAAATCGCGTTATACTTATGAAAAATACACCTGCCCTCTCGGTCTTGGTTGGATGGTAAATATCAGCCACCACTACGGCCCAAGCCCCGAGGGTTACGAGTTTATGAAATGGGGCACATACCACAGAGCCAATTTTGAAGCAATCGGCGTGGACAGAACAATAAACGGCACGGGCTATACGCAGCAGTATCACCCCCACCTTACAAAGCTTTACACAGACCTTGACACATGCCCCGAAAACCTGCTTTTATACTTCCACCGTCTCCCCTACAGCCACAAGCTAAAGAGCGGACAGACAATTTTGCAGTTTATTTACAATACGCATTTTGAAGGTGTTGATGAGGTAGAAGAATTTATCAGACTATGGAATACACTAAGGTCACTATTACCGGAAGCTGCATTTACATCGGTTTTGGAAAGGCTCGAACGGCAGCTTGAAAACGCAAAAGAGTGGCGCGATGTAGTAAACACATATTTTTACAGACTAACAGGAATATCTGATGAAAAAGGAAGATTAATTTATGACTGACACACACATGAACTTATTCAAATCTATTCTCAGTGGCGAAAACGAAAAACTGCATGTCGGGCTTATTGTAGACAGCCCGTGGATGCCGGGCTACTGCGGCATTTCAAATATTGATTTTTATGCACAGCCCGATGTATGGTTTAACTCCTACGTTAAAATAAAAAAGGACTTTCCCGATATCCTGTTTTTACCCGACTGGTGGGCTGAATACGGAATGGCAACCGAACCGTCGGGCTTTGGCATAAAATTCAGCTTCTATGATAATAATCTGCCCTCTGTCTATGCGCTCGCCGCCGATATGGAAGATGTTGAGGAACTTGTAGAGGGCTTAAAAGTACCCGACCCCCGTAAGGACGGTCTGATGCCGCTTCTGCTCAATCTGCAAAAGCAAATGCAGCCGAAGCTTAAGGACATCGGCGAAAAAATCAATATAGTCAGTGCCCGAGGCCCTATGACAATAGCGGCTCACCTTTTCTCTGTTACAGAGCTTCTGCTTTGTGCAAAGGTCGAGCCCGATGTATACCACAAGCTGCTTAAAAAGACCACACAGCTGTGTAAAGACTGGCTGTCCGCTCAGCTTGAAGTCTGCTCCGATGCAGAGGGTATACTTGTACTCGATGATATAACAGGCTTTTTCAGCAAGCTCGATTATGAGCAGTTTGCACACCCGTACTTAAAGGAAGTATTCTCAGCCTTTGACGGCAAAATTAAACTGCTTCATAATGACACCGCAAATGACACGCCGTTTCCGTATATGGAAGACCTCGGCATTGACCTCTTAAACTTCACACATGAGCGAGGCATAGACAGTGTACGCAAGCAAACAGGCGACAAAATCGTTCTGCTCGGCAACATTCCGCCGATGTCACTGTCGCGCAATACTCCCGATGAGGTATACGAACTTGCAAAAACCTGCATAAATGATTACATCAAAGAAGCCGGAAATACAAAACGCCTCCTGCTCAGTGTTGGCGGTGGTGTGCCAATGGGAGCAAAAGGCGAGAATATCAAAGCAATCTTAAAAGCCGCCTCAGAGTTTTAATTTGCTTCGTCTTCAAGGTCGTCTTCGTCGGCTTGTTCGCTTGGTTCGATTAGAGCCTTGATACTGAGGGAAACCTTTTTCCTGTCATTATCAATTTCAGTGATTTTAACATCAACCATCTGCCCGTCGGTAAGCACCTCTGACGGCAGACCAATTCTGTGGTCCGCTATTTGAGAAATGTGAATAAGCCCGTCAACACCTGTGCAAATCTCGGCAAACGCACCAAACGGCATCATCTTAACAACCTTGACATTTATAACATCGCCGACTGCATATTCGCTCGTAAACTTGGTCCACGGGTTGTCTTCGCCTTTCTTGAAGCCGAGTGATATTTTTCTGCTGTCCTTATCAAAGGAAATGACATATACGCTGACCTCATCGCCGACTGCCATTATTTCAGACGGCTGCTTGATACGTGTCCAGCTGAGTTCGGAGATATGTATCATACCGTCGACGCCGCCGATGTCAACAAACACGCCGTATGAAGTCATTGACTTGACTATACCTGCATATTTTTTGCCAACTTCGATATCAGTCCAGACTTTTTCGGACTTTTCGCGTCTTTCATCTTTTTGAACATCGCGGATAGAACCGACAACACGTCTTCTTGACTGATTGACCTCGTTGATACGAAGCTTGACATTTTTCTTTAGAATTTCGGAAAGCTGTGCGGTTTTCGGAAGTCCTGTTTGCGATGCGGGAACAAACACGTGAACGCCCTTGACATTAACAACCACGCCGCCTCTGTTTTCTTGTATAACAGTTCCCTCGACAATTGCTCTGCTTTCTCTTGCAGCTTCAACTATATCCCAGTTTTTAACCGCGTCAAGACGTCTTTTTGAAAGCATAACCATACCCTCAACATCATTAACACGCATAACAAAGGACTCTATTGTATCACCGATTTTGATTATTTCATTAATATCGGTGTTTTCATCATCGGTAAATTCCGAGATTGGTATATAACCGGACTGCTTCGTGCCAAGGTCTAAGCTCACCTCGGTTGATGTAATTGACGTAACTATGCCCGACACTTTCTCGCCTGTGCGAAGTGTCTTAATTGATTTTTCAAGCATAGCCTCAAAAGACTCGTCTTCATCTTCTTCGTCAGCAGACAAATCTTCAACTTGAGGTAAAGCATCGACTTTTTCTTCGACCTTTTCTTCGACTGCGGTTTCAACTGCTTGTGCAACTTCGTTTTCCGACTCTACTGCTGTGCCGTCCATGATTTCTTCCTTGCCCATCTTCGAAAGGACCTCCTTAATGATAAACGCCGGGGTAGATGCTCCTGCTGTAATACCGAGTGTGTCAGTTTTGTCAAGTGCTGATATGTTGATATCTGCGGCGCTTTGAATGAATAATACGTTTTTACAGTGCTCTTTGCATATGCTTGCAAGATTTTTACTGTTTGCGCTGCTCTCATCACCGATGACTATAACGGTATCAGCGATTTTTGAGATATCGGAAGCCTCTGACTGACGACGATATGTAGCGTCGCATATTGTATCAAAGATTTTTAGGTTTGTACACTCTTTTTTTAGTAGTTTCGTGATTTCATCGTAAAGTTCTTTAGTACTCGTGGTTTGAAAGACGACCGAAACCTGTTTTTTTGCGTTTTCGCCTGTATTTAACCAGTTTTTTAGCTCATTTAATGCTTCTATTATCTCATAATTTGTGCACCATTCTGATATTGCCGAAATTTCGGGATGATTACGCTGTCCGATTATCAGTACAAAACGTCCGAGCTGCGCCTGCGTCTCTACAATTTCATGTATTTTCTTAACATCGGGACAGGTCGCATCTATAATTAAAGCACCCGTCTCATGCAGTTTTTCATACTCATTTTTTCCTGCTCCGTGCGACCTGATGATAACAGTATCGTCTTTTGTAATCTGAGATAAGTCGGACACCGCTTTTACACCTTTTTTGCCAAGCTCGCAGGTGACATGGCTGTTGTGAATAATCGGCCCGAGAGTCACGCAGTTTTTGTGCTCTTCGGCAGCCTTTTCGCACATTGTCACTGCCCTGCTCACTCCGTAGCAAAAACCTGCCGTTTTGGCAACTAAAACTTTCATAGGCTCTTTGGCTCCAGTGCTTGTATCTTATTCATAAGCTCCTCGGAAAGCATGGCATAGTCCTCGGGTGTCCGTTTTGTATCTTTCTTTTCAATTAAGTACGGCTCACCGAATATAACAGCCGTCTTTTTGAACATTGCTTTTTTTCTCGGCATAAAAACAGGCATTATCGGCACACCCGCACGCTCGGCAAGCTTTACCGCACCGCTTTTGGCAGCGGTGGAGTCATGCTCTGAAATGCGTGTACCCTCGGGGAATATAACAACCTTTTCACCTTTTTTCAGATATGAAAGCGAACTTTTGATTGACGCTACATCGAGCGCTCCCCTGTCAACGCTTATCATACCAAGCTTTTTGAGAACATATGATAAAACAGGAACTCTGAAAACCTCAATTTTTGCAAGCACATGAATTTGTGTGTTAATGCCAAATGCAAGAGCTATCAAAAACGGGTCAATCGCTCTTGAATGATTGGCACAAACGAGCGCCGCCCCTTGTATTTTGTTTTCATCGCCAAAAACCTTTATCGGGTTAAAAAAGCGAATGACAGGACCTGCTACACGATAGCATACCCTGTAAAATCTTTTGCTTTCCTTTGGGTTCATATTTGAAATCTCTCCGATATAAGAGTGCAAAGAGCCTTAAAGCTCTGCTCTAAATCAAGCTCGGTGGTATCGAGAAGCAGCGCATCATCTGCCTGCCGCAGCGGCGCAATCGCACGCTCACTGTCGTTTTTATCCCTTTGGCACATTTCATTGTACACTTCATCAAGTGTTGTAGCTACGCCTTTTTCCTCAAGCTCTATAAAACGCCTTTTTGCCCTTGCCATGGCATCTGCCGTGATAAAAATCTTGAGTCCTGCATTCGGTAGCACCACAGTTCCGATATCGCGTCCGTCCATTATTACATCATAGCGCTGTGCCATATCCTGCTGCATAAAGAGCAAAAAGCTTCTGACATCAGGCATTGCCGACACATCGGATGCATATGTTGATATTTCCGGCTGCCTGATTTGCTCAGTGACATCATCACCGTTTAATATCATCCGCTGCGTACCGTTTTCATCATATTTCATATCAAGCTTTATGCTTGGCAGTAAAGCTTTTACGCCGTCTTCATCTTTTGATGCTACTGCATTTTGCTTTGCATAAAGACCGATACACCTGTACATGGCACCCGTGTCCACATACATAAGATTAAAAAACTTGGCAGCTCTTTTTGCGAGTGTGCTCTTGCCCGCCCCGGCAGGACCGTCAAGTGCAACTGTAATTTTATCAAATCTGTTCATATACTCCGTATTCTTCCCATATTCTTTCCAAACGTTCAAAGTTTTCATATAAATCACCCGGTGCTTTTTCACTGACGGCAACAACGAGTGCATTAACAAGGCTCAGCGGTGCAACGAGTGTGTCAAGAAATGAAATCATATCGCTCCTTGCACACAGAGAAATATCGGCAAGCTCTGTGAGCGGTGAGGCTATACCGTCCGTAATTGCGATTATTTTAGCACCTACAGTACGTGAATACTGCATTGTTTTGATAGTGCGTCTCGAATATCTCGGAAAACTTATTGCAATAAGTAAATCACCCTCCGAGAGTCTTACAATTTGCTCAAAAACCTCACTGTCGGGGCTTTCGCTGATAACCCTTGAGTTGTTAAAGAGCAGGTCAAAATAAAATCCCATAAATTTTGCCAAAAATGACGATGAACGAAGCCCGAGAATATATATATTCCGTGCTCCTATAATAGCGTCGACCGCTTTGGCAAAATCAGCACTGTCTGTCTGCTCCATAGTCTGGCGTATCTGCTCGATATCGGATGAGAGTACATGTCGCAGTATATCGCCCGTGCCGAGCCTGTCTTTTGCCACTCTAATTCTTTGAACCGATGTGAGCTTTCCGCGCATGGTATCCTGCAAGGCGCGCCGCATTTCGGGATAGCCGTCATAACCAAGCTCCATTGCAAATCTAACAACAGTAGACTCGCTAACTCCCGTAAAGTTTGCAAGGCGCACAGCCGTCATAAATGCCGCCTTGTCAAAATAATCCAAAATATACCCTGCGATTTTTTTGTGCGACTTTGACATAGCGGGCATTGCCGCTTCTATTACTGATAATACGTCCTTATCCAAGTGACTTCACCTCACTTGCGGTCAAATGCCGCCACTTCCCTATTTCTAAATCCCCAAGCTCTACATCGCCGATACGTTTGCGCTTTAGGTTTATGACATGTAGTCCGCAAACCGTGCACATTTTCCGAACCTGCCTGTTTCGCCCGTCTTTTATTGCGATTTCTATATAACCGCCGCTTGCTGTTTTGCTTATAAGCTTCACACTTTCAGCTTTAACAACAGCGGTTGTTGTATCGTCGTTTTCAGGTATAATAACAGGCTTTTGCAAAAGCTCTATGGCTTTGGCTATGTCACCTCTTACACCAACCTCGTAAACCTTAAGTTTGCCGTTTGACGGATGTGACACCGTATTTGCAAAGTCCCCGTCATTTGTCAGCAGCAGCAGACCCTCGGAATTCAAATCAAGCCTGCCGACGGGATATACTCTCGTGCCTACATCGGATAAAAGCTCCATAACAGTCTTGCGGCCTCTGTCGTCGGAAGCGGTTGTCAGATATCCGACAGGCTTACTGAGCATTATGTATACAGGCTCACTTTTTTGAGCAAGCGGCTTGCCGTCAACTTCGATTACGTCAGTGCAGGCATTTGCAGACTCTCCGAGTGTTGCAATTTTCCCGTTCACTCTGACGCGCCCGCTTGATATTATAACTTCCGCATCTCTGCGTGAGGCTATACCGTAAGCTGAGAGTATCTTTTGAAGCCTTTCACATTTTTGCTGCATAAAATGACCATTCAAACTAACCTATTCGGTTTCTTTGTCCTTGTTCATAAAGTCCGTAAATTTGTCAAGCACATCAGGCACAGCGTCAATTATACGGTCAACTGTTGATGACGGTGGCGGAGTGATATAAATCATTTCAACATTATCACCCTTGACAGCCAAAAACGCCACGGGAATGATGTTTACTCCTGCGCCTGTTCCGCCGCCAAATCCGCTTTTATCATGCTTTTGCGTAAAATCCGAACCGCCGCCGACAAAACCAAATGTAACCTTTGAAACAGGAATGAGCATCATGCCGTCGGGGGTTGTGATTGGCTCACCAACAATAGTGTTGGCGTCAATCATCTCTCTTATTTTCTGCATTGTGGTTTCCATTAGGTTGCTTATTGGTTGCTTTTCCATTTTTTTCCACACCCTTTCTTTGAGTTGTATCTGCAGAAATTACCTTAAAGAGCGGTAATAACGCAAATAATACATATACTATCTCCCAAACTGCTATTGAAATTGAAATTTTTGCATAAATACCCGGCTCTTGCGAGTCAAAATCTGCTGCAGCTCTAAGGTCACGCTTTTTTATCCTGAAATGCTGCTCCAAAATCGGGATAACCGCCCCGAAAACCGCATTTGCCGTGCCAAAACCTATTGCTGTTTTTGCAGGGTCTTCATCTGCCGATGTATAGTGGATAACAAGAGTCTTTATAAGAAGACGTCTGCGAAGCCTTGAGAGCACTTCCTTTATTGATTTTAGTATCTCGAGAAAATCACGCAGACTGCCGGGTTTGAAGCTTTTTTTATCTTTCTTTTCCTTTTTTTTCTTTGGTTTTTTCACACCGTCCGTTTTGACACGAAGCTTAATAAAACCAACCTTAACCCAAAGACCAAGCCCGTCGCTATCATACTCTATAATAATCCCGACGCGAAGTAAAGCCAAAAGAAGTAAAACCAATAAAATTATCGCAACAACTAACATAATTTACTCCGATTGTGAGTTTAATTCTGTTTCTTCGTTTGTTTCTTCATCGATTTGAATTTGCTGTGGGTCAGTTTTGACTTCGGCTTCGGCGAGAGCTTCCATTTCAGCCTCGCGTGCTTTGAGCTCAAGTATGGCAGATTGTATGCCCTCTTTTTCGTCCGATGCACCCTCAACATGCGGCAGCTCCGGAAGCTGCTTTAGTGACTCAAGCCCGAATGTACGCAGGAAGTTATGAGTTGTCCTGTATAGCATCGGGCGGCCGGGCGCAGAGAGCCTGCCGCAACCCTCAATCAACTCACGCTCCTGCAAAAGCCCCACTGTATACGAACTGTCAACACCTCTGATTTGCTCAACATATGCTTTTGTGATAGGACCAAAATATGCAATAATCGCAAGCACCTCAAGGGCAGGGCCTGTCAGCTGCGGAGGCTTTCTTGTTTCCAAGGTGCGTCTGATAAAATCCGCATACTCGGGCGAGGAGCAAAGCTGCAGCTTGTCTTCAAGCCGTATAAGCCTTATACCGCGCCGCTCAAAGCTATAGGTGTTGCTGAGCCTGTCTGCGGCTTCTTCAACCAAAATTTCTTCAACATCAAGCACCCCTGCAATACGGGACACCTTAACAGGCTCGCCCGAAACAAACAGTATTGCCTCTATCGCACTTTCTATATCACGGTTTTCCATTTATTATTCCCCTCACTCGTCAGCATCAACAGACGATGTAAAATCAGTTATCTCGGTTTCCCTGCCGCTGCCTGTGTATGAAATGTTCAAGTTATCCGCCTCGCCGCTTATTAAAACACTGCCGACCCTGCAAAGCTCAAGCACTGCTACAAGTGTAGCGATAAGCTCGGTACGGCTCTGACAATCGGAAAATAGCCCTGCAACAGTAATTTTGCCCTTACGTTTTAACTTCTCGACCACCTGATCGATTTTTTCGGAAATCGGATAAACCACGCGCTCGGGATATGTAGGCTCTCTTGTGTTTATGCTGCTGAACTTTAAGTTTTCCTTGCCGACAACCCTGTAAATAGCTTCAAGCAGCTCGTCGCTTATATGAACATATTTATACTCACTGTCGGGTGCGTGATATTCGGGAGGCCCTGCCATCATCAAGGCTTCTCTTGTGTACATTCCCGACAGGGTCTGTGCCACTTCTTTTATCTGCAGGTATGTATCACCACGTTGCAGCTCCTCAAGCGATGTAATAAGCTGCTCAAGCTCCGTGACCTCCTGACCGTCTGAGAGAAGCATTTTTGTCTTGATATATGTAAGATGTGACGCCATTGCAACAAACTCACTTGCAATATCCAAGTTTAGTTCTTCCATCTCATCAAGATATGCCAAATACTGGTCAAGTATGTTTGATATGCTGATATCCCTAATTTCCACCTTGTCTTTACTGAGAAGCTGCAAAATAAGCGTAAGCGGACCCTCAAAGTCAGACATATCTTCTTTTTCTTTTACTATACCCGGCAGCTTAAAAACAGGAATTTCCATATCTATCCTCCGAAAAAGCCGATTACATTTTGGGAAAACTCTGCAATACTAAAGAAAATAACCATGGTCGGTTGTCTGATTAATATTGAAAACAAATCGAAGTTGAGAAAACGTCCCGAAAACACAAGCAATAAAATAAAAAGCATACCAAAGCGCTCATATTTCATCAAAGTGTTGTACATATTTGTCGGCAGCAGTGAAAAGAGCACCTTGGAGCCGTCAAGCGGAGGCACGGGCAGCAGATTAAATATAGCAAGCATAACATTAATCATAGCCATGCGAAATATCATCTCTGAGATAAGCGGTACATTTTCTGCAAATAAAATACCCACAAACGCCTGCGCGCCGCCATATGGTGCGGGAAGCAGAAAGAAAATAAACATTACAACAACCGCGAGCAGTATATTTGACAAAGGCCCGGCAAAGGCGGTGATTGCCATATATGTTTTGGGGTGCTTAAAGTTTTGCATGTTTACCGGAACGGGCTTTGCCCAACCGAAGCCGACAAGCAAAATCATCGCAAGCCCCACAATGTCAATGTGCTTAATCGGGTTTAAGGTAAGTCTTCCCATTTCTTTTGCGGTATTATCACCAAGCTTAAATGCCGTGAAACCGTGAGCAAGCTCATGGACGGTAATACAAATAAGTGCGGGAATTGCGATAATAAGAGCGTCTCGCAGTGCGTCCAAATTAAAAAAAGTTGAAAATCCGTCCAATTAATTCATCCCTACCGGTACCTTTTACCGCAGAAAATTGCAGTATATCAGTATCCTCATCAAAATCGAGTGTATTTTTTATAAGTGCAATATTGCCCTCTATTTCGCTTTTTTTAAGCTTGTCAACCTTGTTTGCCACACATACCAAAGGACATTTTGATGCCTTAAACCACTGCGCCATGAGCACATCATCAGCTGTCGGCTTGTGGCGTGAGTCCACTATCATAATACCAAGCGTAATGAGCTGCGGCTTTTGAAAAAACTCCTCCATAAGCTTTGACCATCTTTGATACTCGGTTTTTGCCACCCTTGCGTACCCGTAACCCGGCAGGTCGACAAAATAAGCTTTTTTATCAATCAAAAAATAGTTTATATGAATGGTTTTTCCGGGAGTTCCGCTCACTCTGGCAAGCTGCTTGCGGTTAAGCAGCTTATTAATAACCGAAGACTTGCCGACATTTGACTTACCCGAAAAAACTATTTGCGGCTTGCCGTCGGATAAAATATCCGCCGACTTTGCTGCGGACTTGATAAACTCTACATTATGGAGGTTCATTTTATCTCACCGTCTAATGCTTAATTGTCACATCTGTAATAGAACGCTGCTTTTTGGTGTCAATATGCGGCGGTATGGATTTTACTGCCGCTTTTTCTCGGGCAGCTGAAAAATCAAGTGCAACATCCAAAATATCATCAATATTGTCAGTTGTAATGAAATTTAGCTGACTTCTGACTGTTTGGTCGATTTCATCGAGGTCCGGCTCGTTATCTGCAGGTATTATGACTGTTTTTACCCCTGCACGAAGTGCCGCCATGGTTTTTTCCTTAAGCCCACCAATTCGCAATATTCGCCCTCTGAGCGTAATTTCGCCTGTCATTGCAATATCTCTGCGGCTCGGAGCGCCGCTTAGTGCTGATATTGCCGCTATGCACATTGTAATGCCTGCCGACGGGCCGTCCTTTGGTATTGCACCCTCGGGAAAATGTATATGAATGTCATGTGTTGTGTAAAAATCCGGCTCGATGTTTAATCTTTCGGCTCTGCTTCTGATGTATGAAACAGCCGCATGTGCGGACTCTTTCATCACGTCGCCGAGATTACCCGTAAGCTCAAGCTTGCCCGTTCCGAGCAGCACATTTACCTCAACCTCAAGCACACTGCCGCCCGTGGTTGTCCATGCAAGACCGTTTGCAATTCCTGTTTCAAAGCCCTGCGGAACAATTTCCGGCTTAAACTTACGCACACCGAGGTATTCATCGAGTTTATCCACAGTGAGCGTGACAGATGTAAGCTCTTTTGAGGCAATCTTGGCTGCCGTTTTTCTGCACACAGCCGCAATCTCACGCTCCATCATACGAACGCCCGACTCTCTTGTATATGAGGAAATAATCTCAAGGATAACATCATCGGGAAGTTTTAGCTGCCGTCCGGAAAGACCGTGTTTTTTTCTTTGCTTGGAAATGATGTGACGTTTTGCGATTTCAAGCTTTTCGATGTCGGTATAGCTTGTAAGCTCAATAACTTCCATTCTGTCAAGCAGCGGACGCGGTATTGTATCTGTAGAGTTTGCTGTCGTTACAAACATAACCTCGGATAAATCATATGGAATTTCAAGATAATTATCACGAAATGTTTTATTTTGTTCGGGGTCGAGAGCTTCAAGCAGTGCGGATGCAGGGTCTCCCCTGTGGTCACGCCCGAGCTTGTCAATCTCGTCGAGCAACATAAGCGGATTGCTGCTGCCCGCTTGTTTTAAGGCAGAGATAATCCTGCCTGGCATAGCTCCGATATATGTTTTCCTGTGCCCTCTTATTTCAGCTTCATCATGCACACCACCGAGAGAAAGCCTTGCAAGCTTTCTGTTGAGCGCTCTTGCTACGCTAATGGCAACAGAGGTTTTACCCACCCCCGGAGGTCCTACAAGACAAATTATAGCGCCTTTAATTTCCGGTGAAAGCTGCCTTACCGCAAGAAATTCCAAGATACGCTCTTTTACTTTATCAAGACCAAAATGGTCATGGTCAAGTATCTTACGTGCTTTAGTTATATCAATGCGTTCTTTTGTTTTTTTCTTCCACGGAAGCTCAATAATAGTGTCAAGGTAATTTCGGATAACAGACGACTCGGCAGAACCGAATGCCTGCTTTTCAAGCTTGTCGACCTCTCGAAATATCTTCATTTCGATATCGTCTTCAAGTCCTAAGTCGGCAATCTGCCTGCGGTATATATGAAGCTCACTTGCTTCATCCGAAAAACCGTCGCCAAGCTCCGATTGAATAACTCTCAGCTGCTCACGGAGCACATGGTCTCTGTGATTACCCTCAAGCTTTGCACGAAGCTTTGAGTCAATCTGACGCTCAATAGATAGAATTTCTATCTCACGCGCGAGTACATCATTTGTGACCTCAAGGCGTTTAACAGGGTCTACGGTATCAAGAATTAGCTGTTTATTTTCAGGCTTCGTATAAATATTTTGAATAATATAGTCGGAAAGCCTGCCGGGGTCTGTTATGTTAAACAGGTTGAGCACCGTTTCCTTTGAAATCCCCGGCGATACTGCCGAGTAGTTGTCAAACAGTCCGAGGCATTTGCGGATAAGCGCTTCGATTTTTGCAGTTTTACGAAGCATCAGCTTTTCGGGTATCGGCTCTACCTCTGCCGTATAAAACTTTTTCTCTTCATGGATAGAAAGAAGCCTTGCGCGGCAGCTCCCCTCAACAAGCACTTTCATTCCCCCGCCGGGAACCTTCAGCACCTGTTTAATATAGCAGATTGTTCCAATCTTGTGTAAATCCCGCTGACTTGGTGTTTCCTTTGAAATATCCTTTTGTGCCAAAAGGAAAATCCTCCTGTCAGCATTTGATGCCGCATCAAGAGCACCCGTTGACATTGCTCTTTCAACATCAAAATTGAGCAGCATATTCGGAAATACAGTCAGTCCCCGCAGTGCAAGCAGCGGCAGAAACTCTGCTTTAATAATATTCTTAGTATCCATTGAAAACTCCTCAGCTTGCGTTAGCTTCTTTTTGCTTATTTCTTTTGGTTGTTCCTTTTGTTATAAGCGGCGGTTTTTGACCGTTTATACATTCCTTTGTAATTGTAACTTTTTCAATATCACTGTCGGACGGAATGTCATACATGATTTGAAGCATTGTTTTTTCCATAATGCTCCTAAGCCCGCGCGCCCCTATTTCCATATCAATCGCCTTGTCGGCAATTTCACCGAGAGCATCATCGGTATACTCAAGGGTTACATCGTCAAAACCAAGCAAGGCTGTGTATTGACGTACCAATGAATTTTTCGGCTCTTTGAGAATTCTTATCATATCCTCACGGTTGAGCGGATTGAGCGGAGCAATAACGGGCAACCGGCCCACAAGCTCCGGAATAAGCCCGTATTTAAGCAAATCGTGCGACTGCACCTCTTTTAGTATTTCGCCGATATCTTTTTCTTTTTTTGTTTTAATCTCTGCACCAAACCCGATGCTTTTTTTATCGAGCCTGTGCTCAATAATCTTGTCAATGCCCTCAAATGCACCGCCGCATATAAAGAGGATATTTGTAGTGTCAATCGGAATAACCTCCTGATGCGGGTGCTTGCGTCCACCCTGCGGCGGAACACTGGCAATTGTCCCCTCAAGGATTTTGAGCAGTGCCTGCTGCACACCCTCACCGGAAACATCGCGTGTTATTGAGGTGTTTTCACTCTTACGTGTAATTTTATCAATTTCGTCGATGTAGATAATGCCGCGCTCTGCTGCTTCGATGTCAAAATCTGCAGCCTGCAGCAAACGAAGCAGTATATTTTCAACATCATCACCGACATAACCTGCCTCGGTAATGGTTGTGGCGTCTGCGATTGCAAACGGAACTTTTAGCACTCTTGCAAGGGTTTGAGCAAAAAGTGTCTTGCCGCTGCCCGTAGGGCCTATAATAAGAATATTGCTTTTTTGAAGCTCCGTATCGTCATTTGTGCCGTACAAAAGGCGCTTGTAATGATTGTATACGGCAACGGAAAGTGCAATTTTTGCGTCTTCCTGACCGATAGCATAATCGTCAAGTGTGTCTTTTATATCAGAGGGTATAGGCAGATCTTCAAAGTTTATCAAAGAGCCGGACAGGTCTTCCTCTTCGGCTTTTTTTGAGACAAACTCATATTCCATGATGTTCATACAAAGTAAAACACATTCATTACAAATGTATGACGCACCTTGTCCGGCTATAAGCCGCTCGACTTGGTCCTGCCGTTTTCCGCAAAAGGTACAATGTACTCCCTTTATATCATTAAAAAACGCCATTAATACTCACTTCTTTCAATTATCTCTTAAATATTACGCTGTCAATCAGTCCAAATTCCTTAGCTTCGTCGGCTGTCATGTAATTATCGCGCTCGGAAGCTTCTCGTATCACTTCGGCAGTTTTCCCTGTGTTTTCCGCAAGGATTTTATTAAGCGTTTCTTTCGTGCGAAGTATTTTTTCCGCATGAATTTGAATGTCGGTTGCCTGACCTCTAAATCCGCCCGTCGGCTGATGTATCATTATCTCGGCATTCGGCAAAGCAATACGCTTACCCTTTGCACCCGATGAGAGCAAAAATGCACCCATACTGGCGGCAAGTCCGATACAAATGGTGGATACATCACACTTGATGTATTGCATTGTGTCATAGATAGCAAAGCCTGACGACACACTGCCGCCGGGGCTGTTGATATAAAACTGGATATCCTTATCGGGATCTTGCGCTTCAAGATAAAGCAGCTGTGCCACAACAAGGCTTGCCGTTGTGTCGTTGACTTCCTCACTCAAAAAGACTATGCGGTCATTTAAGAGTCTTGAAAAAATGTCATACGAGCGCTCACCGCGTGAGGTCTGCTCTACTACATACGGTACTAAACTCATTTGTTATTCACCTTTCTTTTCTGCTTTTTTTTCAGGTTTTTTTGCTGCCGCGGGTTTTTGTGCAGGTTTTTCGGTATCCTTTGCTGCTTTTGCGGGAGCAGCTTTTGGTTTTTCAGCTTTTGCACTGTCAATAACAATCTTAACAGCTTTACGCAGCTTTAAGTCATGGATAATATCAGCGCGCGGTACTTCCTTTTGTATCTTTTCCAAATCAATCTTGTACTGCTTTGCAGCTGCTTCATATTCTTCTTCGATTTCTTTGTCAGAAATCTCAATGTCCTCAAGCTCTGCTATTTTAGCTAATGCAAGTGATGTTTTCACCTGCTTTTCAGCATTGCCGCGCATTTTTTCCTTGAATGTATCGGGCGTAATTCCGAGCATTTGCATATATTGCTCAGGCTGCATTCCGTAGGCGGATATTTGACGCGAAAAGCTGTCCATAGAGCGCTCGAGCTGCTCTTCAATCATTGCATCGGGAACATCTGCTTCCATTTCATCCGTTATTTGTTCCATAAGAATGTTTTCAAAGGTTTCATCAACATCGGTTTTTCTTTTTTCTTCGATTTTAGCCTTAATGCTCGCTTTGTATTCATCGAGAGTATCAAACTCCGATACATCCTTGGCAAACTCATCATCAAGTGCGGGCAGCTGCTTCTCTTTAACTTCGTTGAGTTTGACCTTAAAGACAACTGCTTTCCCTGCGAGGTCTTCTTTGTAGTTTTCCGGAAATACGAGGTCTATATCACGCTCTTCGCCGATTTCCATGCCCTCGACCTTTTCCTCAAAGCCGGGGATAAATGATCCCGAACCAAGCTCAAGGTCATAGTTTTCACCCTTACCGCCGTCAAAAGGAACACCGTCAAGAAAGCCTTCAAAATTAATAACGGCAATATCACCCATTTTTGCGGGGCGCTCTGCAGGTTCCATACGGGCATTACGCTGTCTCATTGCTTCAAGCTCACTGTCAATTTCGCTCTTTGGAACTTCAATCGACGGTTTTTCGGCACTCAGACCCTTGTACTTTTTAAGCTTAACTTCGGGACGAAGTGCTGCAATAAGTGTAATTTCCGCCCATGTATCGTTATCTTTCAAGTCAATGTTGGATATTTTCGGATAGCCTACAATGTCAAGGTCGGTGTCTTTCATTGCAAATTTAAGCACGTCCGGCAGCAGGCTGTCGAGTGCGTCATTCATAAAAATCGCCACGCCGTACATCTTTTCAATTATTTTCCGCGGAGCCTTACCCTTACGAAAGCCGGGCACACCAATGCGGTTTCTGTTCTTGAGATATGCTTTGTTTATTGCAGCCTCAAGCTCCTCGGGAGTAACTTTGATTTTAAGTTCAATTTCGTTTTTTTCTTTCTTTTCACTGCTGATTAAGTTCAAGCTAATTTTCCTCCATAATTCAAATCAAACATGCCGAGACATTGTATCAGAACAAAGCGCAAAATGCAATAAAAATGTCAATGGGGACAGGACTTAAGTCCTGTCCCCTTAGCACTTCGAAACAATGTTTACGTTATCTCGCCGAATGTGTATCTGTTACGCCCCTCACCCTTTGATTTGTAGAGCATTTCGTCAGCCTTTGCAACAAATGAGTCCGGTGTGTGGAACTGAGTAACCACGCCCGATGTAAGACCGATTGAGAACGTAACAAACTTTTCAACTTCGCTTGCCTTATGTTCAATATTGGCACCACGGATATTTTCAAGCATTTTTTCGGCAACGGCAACAGCACCCGCCTCGTCAGTGTTTGGCATGACTGCGACAAATTCCTCACCGCCGTAGCGTGCAACAAAATCATCAACACGCATCACACTGCTTGAGAGCACCTCGGCAACTTTGATAAGGCACTCGTCACCCGCACCATGTCCGTATGTGTCGTTGTATTTTTTGAAGTAGTCAACGTCAATCATCATAACAGAAAGCGTACCGCCCGCACGAGACAGTGAGCTTATCACGCGGCGCATTGTTTTATCAAAGAAGCGCCTGTTATGAATACCCGTCAGTGCGTCGAAGTAAACTTTCAAGTTCTCGTTTTGCAGTGCGTGACGGCGGACGATGTTAGCCATCATAAGGCTTATGGAGCGCAAAATCGTGACTTCCTCATCTGCAAAAACAAGCTCTTTATTGATGTTGTCAATTGAGAACATACCCCAAAACTGGTTTTCCAAAAACAGCGGCACCATTGTGATTGACTTGGTGTTGAGCGGCTTTAGAAGCTCCTGATAGCTCTCGGGCATATTGGATATAACACCGCCGATATATTCACCCTGCAGGAATTTTTCCATCCAGTCAAGCTTACTGCTGTCGGTCGAGGAATAGATATATTTGGGTGCTTTTGACCTTGACTTGGCGTAGTTGCTGACCCAACTGTATTCACGAACAAACTGTGTAATGCCCTCTTCGTCTGTTCTGCCCTGCCAAAGATGAACATGGTCGACAGACATAGCATTACCAATAAGCTCCATACCGGAAATGAGTGGAGCTCTGATATCATCTGTTTCATCTATTTCAAGCAAAATTGCAGATGCCTGATTAACAGCTTCAAGCAGCTTGTCGCGGTGTGTCATGTCTGTAATCATTTTTCCAAATTGTTTTTCGATATTGCCCGAAACATAAAACGATACAAAAATCGCTATTATAAAGACGATAAGAGTGATAATCGAGCCACTGAGTATAAAGCTGAATATTTCACCGGTCGCAACACTTGTGTGAACACCAACAAGTATCATACCGACGATATTGCCGTCAGTGCCATATAGCGGAAAAATTTTAGCGAGAACTTTCATCTCTAAAAAGTTAAGTTCACCCTCATATACAGTGCCCTTGTCAATAACCGTAGAAATTATATCATCTCTGAAATTCTGTGCCAAAAATGAAAGCGACGGCCAGTTTAGAGAAGATGCAATGTTTGTTTGTCCGTCAAATATCGTAACATCATTGCCTGTCATTTCCCTAAGTGAATATGCGAAGTTACGGTTATCCAAATTCCGTCCGAATGTAACCGTTCCGATTATTTCATCATCTTCGTTATATATTGCAGTGCCTGCACTGAGCCGCAAGGCTTCCTGCTCGCCGCGGGTAATGGATGCATCAGTTTCACCCTCGAGTAATAACTGCATCTGAGGAGCTTGCGCGACATTTCCATTGATATTGTTTCTATCATGTGTCCTAAGCAGGACATTTCCTTGATTGTCTGTAAAAAGTCCGAAATCGAGCTGTTCTCGTGACTTTAGAGTGCCTGCCATAGCAGCTACTGCGTCAAAATCACCCTCCTGAAAAGCTTCGATGAAGTCGGGTCTTTCTGCAAATTCAATTGCTGCAAGACGTGTATTTTCCATGACGGTTGAAAAGCGGAACATTATAGCTTCTTTTGAGTTCTCAATACGCTCATAGATAACACTGTTTACCTTGTCGCTATATGCAAAAATTGACGTAACAAGCACAGATACGCCGCATAATAATGTTATCGCCAGCATTGGAATTAGGATTTTCAGCTTCACAACCTTTTTGTTCATCTTGCTCCTCTCCTACGCAAAAACCATAATGTTATTCATCTATTTCAATGTCTATCTTTGGTGACGGGATCGGTTCGGCCGGCGGGGTGCTGAGCGGCATGTCGGCTGCAGAGCGCGAAGCCTGACGAAAACGTTGCCTTGACCTTTTGATTTCCTCAAGCGCCGTGTTAAGTGCTTCTTCCGTACGTTGCATACTATCGTCAACATATTCATTTGCCGCACGGCGAAGTTCATTTGAAGAAGCCTCGGCATGTGAGAGCATTTCGTTACTTTTTGCTCTTGAAATTTTTATGATTTGTTGATCGTCGATAAGCTGCCTTGCTTGCTCCTCGGCTGTTCTTTTAATTACCTCAGCCTCGCGTTTTGCATTGTTGATAAAGTCGGCTCTTGCGTCAAGAAGTCTTTTTGCCTCTGCTATTTCCGTCGGGAACTGACCTCTTATCTCATCGAGTATATCAAGTGCCTTGTCTCTTTCAATGACGCATTTCTCAGCACCGAGCGGGACACCCCATGCTTCGGATATCATTGCGTGAAGCTGATTTAACATTTCCGGAATTCTGCTGCTCATTTGAACATCATCCCCTCACTTTTTATTTTAGCGATTACATCATCAATGATTTCGTGCGGTAAGAAAGTTTTCAAATCATCTCCGTATCTCGCCATTTCAAGGGCAGCTGATGAGCTGATATATGTGTACTTCTCACTTGAGGGCATAAATAAGGTTTCAATTTTTGTGTCGAGCTTTCTGTTTATCAGGGCAATCTGAAACTCCTTATCAAAATCAGAAACAGCCCGCAGTCCTTTGATTACGACCTTGGCGTCTTTTTCTTGCATGTATCGCACGAGTAATTCTTCCGATGACTCGACCTTTACGTTTTTATATCTTACCACAGCTCTCTCAATAAAATCTACACGTTCATTACGATTAAAGAGCGGTTTTTTATCAGAATTTATCATAACACATACATAAAGCTCGTCAAATAAAGCCGCACTGCGCCTAATGATATTTAAGTGTCCGAGTGTTATGGGGTCGAAAGAGCCGGGATAGACTGCTATACTCATAAATGTTATTCCCTGCGAGACAGCTTAAACAGTGTAACGCCTCCGTATTTGTACTCTTTTATTAATTCATACGGCAGGTTTATCTCCGGTAATTCGGTGCCTGTTTTTGCCTCAACGATTATTATACCATTTATATTAAGTTTGTCAAACACTGTAATTTTAGAAAGAGCTTTACTTGCAAGCTGTGTATCGTATGGGGCGTCGACAAAAATTATATCAAACTTCTCGTCATATTCCAAATAACGCATAGCATCTGTTGTGTAGACCACGGCTTGGTCCGAAAACTTGCAAACTCTAAGGTTATCACGGATAATTTTTGCAGCGTCGGGTTTCTCATCAACAAAGACCACACTTGCTGCTCCGCGCGATAGCGCTTCGATACCAAGCTGCCCTGTTCCCGCAAACAAATCAAGCACACGCCTGCCCTCTATATCAAACTGAATAATAGTAAATATCGCCTCTTTGACCTTATCGCTTGTCGGGCGTATTGCCTCACCTTTCGGCTCTATAAGCTTGCGACCTCTCGCACTCCCGCTGATAACTCTCATTTTCCCTCCAACATTGTTTTTGACCTTAATTTTCGGTGATATTCGACGGCAAATCTGTGTGCTTCCTCTTGAATTGTTCCGATGAGCGCAAACACTGCAGGACTCGCTGCAAGCCCGATTTCATCGCCGTTTGCCGAAACAAGAGCGCGCGTCCTGTGCTTTTCATCCTTTACCATGCCAAAAACAGGAAGCTCTACACCAAGTTTGTCAAGAGTTTTTTTGACAACTGCCGCATGGTTTGCACCACCGTCAATGAGCATTATATCAGGCAGGGTGGAAAATTTCGCATCTTCTGCCAAATACCGCTTAATACGTCGGGACACAACCTCTGCCATGCTCCCGTAATCGTCCTGATTTTTCCTTGTTTTTATCTTAAAGTGCCTGTAATCCTTTTTATACGGCTTGCCTCTTACAAACACCACCATAGACCCGACAATATCGCTTGAGCCGGTATTTGAAATATCAAAGGCTTCAATCCTCTCGGGAACTGCTTCAAGACCAAGCGCCTTGGATAGCCATAAATGCGTCTTGAGCACCTTTTCTTTATGAAGTGCGTCAAGTTCATGGATTTCATCTTCTTTGAAAAATTGCTTTTGCGAAAGAACCTCTACAGCCTTGACCCTGTCACGCAAAACTGCGGCAAGCTCGAATTTAAGATTTTTTGATGCTTCTTCCATTTCTTTTGTAAGTCTTTTTATGAGATTTCCCGTTTTTCCTTGAAACACGTCAATTGCAGATATCACAGCCTCTCTGTGGGCTTTTTGGAGCTTTATATCCTGACAATAACCCGGACAGTTACCCATATCAAAGTTTAAGCACGCACGTTCCTTACCTATGACATTTTTTATTTTTTTGCTGCAGGTCGGAAGCTTCATAACACGACTGACTTCAAAAAGTGCCTTTCGTGTATCCTGTCTGCCGCCGTACGGCCCGAGATAAATAGCCGCATCATCTGTCGGATTGGACACAATCTTAAATGTCGGGTAATCACTTTCAATATCAACCCTGATAACGGGAAAGCCCTTGTCATCACGAAGTTTTATATTATATTTAGGCAGCAACTCTTTTATAAGGGAATTTTCAAGCAGCAAAGCCTCAAACTCGGATTGGGCTGCAATAAAGTCAAAATCCGCTATTTTTGATATCATCTGCCCTGTCTTCGTATCGGAGAGAGGGTTCTCATCATCAAAATTAAAATAACTGCTTACGCGGCTTTTCAGCCTGACAGCCTTGCCGATATAAATGACCTGACCGTCAATGTCTTTCATCAGGTAAACACCCGGCAGCTGCGGCAGATTATTAACCTTTTCCCTTAGCTCTGACATAAATTAGTAATTCCTTTGTTAGTGATAACTTTCTTCCTTACCCTCTTCACGCAAAGATACAAATATCGGAAACTGCAAGCTGCTCAGTCCTGTTTTTTTATCTGAGCTTTCTTCTTTATATTTAACCTCAATGACTCTGCCCACAAGCTCATTTTGCTTTTGCCAAAACTCCGCTCTTTGCTCATCTGTCATTCCCGAGCCGACATTAAGAGCGTTCCCCTTATAGTCGACAACAAACGCACCAAGCCTGCCCGAGAGCCTGCCCGAGCCTTCCTCAAGTGCCGTTACTATTAAATCAACTGTATAAAACCGCTTGACCTTGAGAATTCCGTTATGCCTTTTGACATAATACTTACTGTCACGATTGAGCATTAAGCCCTCTTTGTCAAGGCTTACCATTTTATCGAGATAAAAGTCAATTTTTGAAGCGTCTGTTCCCGTATATAACACATCAACAGTTTTAACCGCCCCCAGCGCAAGCTCCCTGATTTTCTCGCGCAGCCCGTTAATGTCTTCAAGACGCTCCTTATAGGTCTTGGTGCTTTCCCCATTCTTAAACTCCTCTATCGGCAGCGCGTCAAAAATCACAAGCTGCAAGCAGCTTTTATCGCCGTCATCACTGCTGAGCAGCCCCGTTCCAATCCTAAAATTCTCATTATCCGACAACCCCTCGCTGTTTACCCGCACAAGCTCCCCGTCAAGCACAACACCTGTTGCATCCGTAAAAAGACGATTAATGTCGGATATTATATGCTCGAGGCCTGTGAACTCTTTTCCCTGACGGCTCATGAGCTTGCCGCTGATGTAAGTCCCCCGCACTCCGTTTAGTTTCTCAGACAATGAGAACCACTCATTTTCCTTAAGAGGAGACTTTTCGATACTATACGACTGCTGAACTTCCCACTGCGGAATGAATTCCTTACCGAATGCCTTATTAATCGACTTTATATCGCAACCAAGCCGCAGGCTCTTTGTGATTATAGAAGCATAAAACTCCCTCATATCGTTTTCCTGCTCATCAAGAAAGGCTGTAATATTAGAAATAACCTCATCACTGCCTGTATTGTTTTTTAGGATATACTCCATGAGGTCAAAAAATGTACCGAAGCTTTCGGTTGCTTGTTTGTCTGTAACCTTTGACACTTTCTTTTCCGAAATACCTGTTATTAAGTATGGATTGAGCAAATAGTTAATCATCCGGGTAAAATGCTCATCCCCGCTGTTTTCCACAAGAATATCCCGCTTGGCAAGACTCGAAGCAGTCTGCATAATCTGCTCAAAAATATCCTTTACATCCCTATCGTTCATATAAAAACCCTTTCTTTATACTACAGTCTTTTTTTGTAACACTGCAGTAGTAATCCTTATTTTGAAAAACCGTTATATCGGTAATGTCATTTGAATTTATCTTTGAAAAATCGCTGCTAATCCCCTGTCCCGATTTTTTTGCATATGCTTCTTTTATTGTCCATATTTTAGTAAAGTATTCAGGCTGCAGTGCTATATTGCAATACATCTCCCATTCCTCATTTGTGAGCACCCGTTTTTTGAGTTTATCGGAAACAGGTCTTATTTCCTGCACATCAACACCAACCTCGCTATCCGACAAAACACAAGCGACAGCGGATTTGCAGTGACTTAAGTTAAAATGAATATGTGCATAACCTTGAAGCAACGGCTTACCATACTCATTATACTCAAAATTCACAGCTTCATCTATACCAAATTCTTCACACAAAGCATAACGTAAAAGCAGATAAGCAGCAGCAGATTGTATTTTGCCTTGCTTTGATTTAAGCCTTTGAACCTTATCTTTGCGTTCTTGTGACAAAAGCGTATCACAGCACATCAAAAAATTACTATCCAAGCTATCAAACTCATCAAAAACATATAACATAAGAGTAGTATAGCATAAAATCCTCGTCATCGCGAGCGAAGCGTGGCGATCCAGAAAATGCATTTAATTGTAACGCAGTAGTCTGGATTGCCACGTCGCCATAAATGGCTCCTCGCAATGACGTCATAGCACCTAATGTATTTGACAGCTATTACTACATGTGTTAATTTTATTAACATGAAAATAACAGGTGCAGATATATTAATTAAAGAATTGATGAGGCAGGGTGTCGACACAGTGTTTGGATACCCCGGCGGTTATGTCATTGACATATATGACGAGCTGTATAAAAATGCCGATAACATCAGGCATATATTGCCTGCAAGTGAGCAAGGAGCCGCATTTGCTGCAAACGCTTATGCACGTATAACGGACAAACCCTCTGTGGTGCTTGCAACAGGCGGACCGGGGGCAACAAACCTTGTAACAGGCATTGCTGCGGCATATCTCGACTCTGTAGCAGTTATTTTTATAACGGGAAACGTTTCCGTCCCAATGCTCGGACAAGACTCCTTTCAAGATATCGACATAGTCGGCTGCACACTGCCGATTGTTAAGCATAGCTATATAGTAAAAGATATATGCCACCTGCAATGGATTATAGCTGAGGCATTTCAAATTGCAAACACAGGGCGAAAAGGGCCTGTGCATATTGATATTCCAAAAAATGTACAGCAGGGTACATATGACTATGACCCAAACCTTAAGCTGAGCGAACCCGCAAAAAGACACAGCGACCTCAGTGCGCTCGACAAAGCAGTCTCGCTCATTGAAAAAAGCAAACGCCCGTACATCTACTCGGGCGGAGGCGTCACAGCTACAAACACAGGCGATTTGATAATTAAGCTCTCTGAGATGACGGGAGCACCAATCGGCATGAGCCTTATGGGTATCGGCTCGGTGCCTGCATCCTATTATAACAATCTCGGCATGAGCGGAATGTTCGGCACCGAGGCGGCAGTCACCGCAATGCGCGAGGCTGATTTGATAATTGCGCTCGGGGTCAGATTTTCCGACAGAGCAACCGGCAGTGCGGGGAAATTTGCAGAAAACACCTCGGTAATACACATAGATATCGACCCCGCGGAAATCGGAAAAAACATACAACCCGATGTTTGCCTGTGCGGCGACCTGCGCGACATACTCCCTGCCCTGCTCGAAAAACTCTCCGACATGCAGCTTAGTATAGACGAAAAGAAACAGACAAGAATAAGCGAAAGCCCGCGAAGCGACAACCTCACACCGCAAAATATTATTTCTGCGGTAAACGGGCATTATGACGAAAATACCGTAGTTACAACAGATGTAGGACAGCACCAAATGTGGGTCGCTCAAAACTACAGGTTTGAAAAACCAAAAACACTCTTGTCATCGGGTGGGCTTGGAGCCATGGGCTACGGACTTGGTGCAGGGGTAGGAGCATCACTTGCACATGGCGGCAAAAGAACAGTCCTCTTTACAGGTGACGGCAGCTTTTTGATGAACCTGTCAGAGCTTAAAACAGCCGTAACACACAAACTGCCGATTACAATTATTCTCTTTAATAACGGTACTTTGGGAATGGTGCGGCAAATGCAAACTCTAAGCTTTGATAAACACTACTCAAGCACAACACTTGAAAACAACACAGACTACCCTGCACTTGCCAAAGCATTCGGAGCCGCAGGCTGCACGGTAAATAACATAACCGAGCTAAAGGACGCACTCGAAAAAGCACCACTTGACAGACCCTATCTGATAGAGTGCAAGATTGACATTGACGAGATTGTTGAAACATCGTAGGGACGAACAATACAACAAAGATACTAACGATACAACCTAATACCACATGAGGAGGCATTATGACAGAGAAGTTTATAGTCGGAATTATTGTTTCAAATCATTTTGGCGTACTCAACAGAGTTGCCGGACTATATGCAAAACGCGGATATAATATTGACAGCCTTGCAGTCGGGGAAACAGAAGACCCTGCTTATTCACGAATGACTATTGTATCCACAGGTGATGAGTACATGAGAAGTCAAGTTCTCGAGCAGTTGAACAAACTCCATGACGTTAAAATGGTAGTGCTGCTCGATAGCGAAACGGCAGTTTCAATAGAGCATATGCTTGTTAAATTAAAACTTGGTAAGGAAAGCAAGACAACAATAAGTGAACTGATAAATAGCTACGCCGGCAATGTCATGGACTTTGGCGAAGACTTCATTACTGCCGAAATATCCGGAGCATCCGAAAAACTCGAGCGCTTTATTGAGCAGGCAAGAGAAATCGGCATACTCGAAGTATGCCGATCCGGTCTTATATCAGTTAAGCAAGGAATTTAAGGGAAAATATCGGGGCTGTAATGATAGTTGTTGGTATTACTCCATAAAAGCCATTCGCTAAAACCTGCGTCATAAACACCTTGTATTTGGGCACGTATTTCATCGGGACCATATATGAGGTAATATCCGGATGGCAGGTATGACGCTGTAAAATACTGTAAGAACGGTCTGATAACAGCAACCTCGACACCGGGGTTTTCTTCTTTGAAGCGGTCAATATGACGGTTAAAATGCTGCAAGGAATGATAAATGACTTCATATGGCTTCGTATCGGGGTGAGTGAACAAAATGCCGTCAACAGTCTGCCCTACACCGTTACCCATTGCTCCGCCGGTTGAGCTGTTTGCAAAATGCGAGGGGTAAATCATCGGGCTGATAAAATCAAGCCTTGGAAGCAGCATTTGCACATTTTGACCGATATGCCCCGCGTCTCTGTCGCTAATTCCGGAAATTCCGAAGATATCGGCAGACGTACGAACTCCGAGCTTTGCCAGCTCCCCGCGCATAAGTTCGACAAACTCGCTGATTACTTGGTATCTGGTGGCTTCGTCGGCAGCAGCGCCGTAGTTTATTTCACCGAGCTTGCCCTCAAGCGGAAAACGTACATAGTCAAGCTGAATTTCATCAAAACCGAGTTTTGCCGCTTCTTTTGCAATCTCAATTAAATATGTCCAGTTGGCTTCGATACGCGGATTGAGCCATCTGACATTCCGGTTGTCACGCCAAACCTCGCCCCTGTTATTAACAATTGCATTTTGCGGAAAATCTCTTGTGTATATATCATCCTTAAAGCATACGAGACGTGCGATTGTATATATACCGCGTGCTTTTAAGTCTGCAACAATTTCATCAAGCGAGGCGTAGTCTGTAGGGCCGTAAATATTGCTCATCTGACTGTCGGACAGTTGAGACGACACGGGTACCAGTTCATTATCTGTTCTAAACGTAACACGGCCGCCGTCTTCTTTAATATCTATAACTATTGTATTAAGCTCTGTCGCTTCAACATACTCGATACATTTTCTCAGAGAATTATCTTGAGGAAACCAAATGTTATACCACAATCCCCTAACCTCGACAGCGGGAGGCAGCGACACATGCGGAGCGCTTGCGTTCGGGTCAACGGTCGGCGGAGGACGGACTGTCGGCGAGGGAGAAGGGGCTTCCACAGGCGGCGTCGGAGTACCTGACGGATAAATCCGCCCCGGACCCTCAGACATGCCGTAAGCAAAGAAAATTGCCGCTATAATTACATAACAGGAAACAAGAATAACAGAAAACTTAGGTAGTCTTCTGAAAAAACTGTTTCTTTTTTTTCTGCTGCTTCTTCGCTCATAACCAAACATAAATGTTACTCCTATTTAGACCACTAAGCGGAAGTGGGGCTTATTTTAGCATATTTTTTGAGTTTGGTCAAATTTCGCTCATTTAGCGACTTGCAAGTTTAATCAAAATGTGATAGATTTTTATCGGACTACCATTATATGGAGGTTAATGTTATGAGAAACTCAGTATCGAGGCAAGTTGAAGAGACAAGTGTTCTTGAACTCATGGAGTTCACTATGGCAGGCGACTCTTTTGGAATTAACGTGGCAAAGGTCACGGAAATCATGCGCGCCTCAAAAATCACACCAATGACACTCTCTCACCCTTGTATTGACGGAGTATTTAAGCCACGCGGCAAGCTCATTACAATTATTAACCTGCCGCGTTATATGGCACTTGCCGAAAGCGAAAATCCGGAAAACAACATGTTTATGCTCACAAACTTCGAAAACACAAACGCTGCATTTCTTGTGCACACGGTTGAGGGTATGCGCAGCATTAAATGGAGCGACGTTGAAAGGCCGTCTTCAATAATATACGGCAATAACGACAGTGTTATCACAGGCACCACAAAAATCGACGGCAGAATTATTACAATTATAGACTTTGAAAAAGTGCTCTACGACATCAATCCCGAAACAGGGCTTCAAATTTCAGAAGTTCACAGAATGGGAGAGCGCGAAGAGTGCTCAAAACCCATTGTGATTGTCGAAGACTCTGTATTTTTAAGAAGAATGTTATTGCAATCACTGCAAGCAGCAGGCTACACAAACATCACCGAGTTTGACAACGGACAGGATGCTTGGGATTATTTGCAAAAATGCAAGGAACAATGTCTTGAAAACATCACACCGATAGAAAAGAAAGTTACAATTGTTATAACTGACATCGAAATGCCCAGAATGGACGGGCACCACCTGACCAAGCTGATAAAAAATGACGATGTACTCCTCAAAGTACCCGTCATAGTATTTTCAAGTCTTATAGACGACGCTCAAAAACAAAACGGCGAAAAAATCGGCGTCAACGCTCATCTGTCAAAGCCGCAAATCGGCAAACTCGTCGGCACAATCGACGAATGGATATTATAACACCCGCTCGGCAATCCCCTTTGCGTCCAAGCCATACATGCTCATCAGCTCCTCTGCAGTTGCCGGAGGAGCTATTTGATTGCCGAGATTTATCGGCATCACCTGTATGCTTAAATCGGAAGCAGAAATTTCAAGAGCAAGCTTTTGTGCCACCGAACCCGCTTCGACACATTCTTCAACAACATAAAGCCTGCTGATGTCTTTAAGTTTATCCGATAGGTCGCTCATCAAATCACCGCTGATTTGTGTCAGTTTAATTACCGAAACCATTGTCCCCTGCTCACTGAGAAGCTCCGCTGCTTCCATAACATTTTCCGTGAGCCTGCCGTAAGTAAGAATTGCAATTTCCTTGCCCTCCTTAAGCAGCATAGGCTCGTAAGGAGCACCCTGCGTCACGTAGCACTCACATCCCCCGCGCGGGTATCGTATAGCAACAGGACCTTTAACATCATAGATTGCATATTTTAACATATGCTTCATTTCTGAAATACCCGACGGGCACAAAACCGTCATATTCGGCATTTGCAGGAAAATTCCGACATCAAATATACCTTGATGTGTAGGCCCGTCGTCGGCAACAAGCCCTGCACGGTCAACAGCAAACACAACATGCAAATTTGAAAGGCAAACATCGTGAAACACCATATCATACGCACGTTGTATAAAAGTTGCATAAATTGCACACACAGGCAGCATTCCCTGCTTAGCGAGAGCGCCCGCCATTGCAACAGCATGACCCTCCGCAATGCCGACATCAAAAAACTGCTTCGGAAGTGCTCCTGCAAACTCGTCAAGACCTGTCCCCGACTGCATAGCAGCAGTAACTGTTAATATTTTTTTATCCTTTTTGGCAAGCTCGAGCACCGTGTCGCCAAATGCCGAAGCAAAGGTTTTTGACGGCGCTTGCGTCGGCTCGCCGTTGCCTATGTTAAAGCATGGCACACCGTGATAAATCTCGGGCTTTTCCTCTGCAAATTTATATCCTTTTCCTTTGGTTGTTTTGAGGTGGATAATAATCGGTTTTTTCATGTCTCGTGCAACCTTGAGCAGCCTGCAAACCTCTTTAATATTATGCCCGTCTGCGGGCCCGAAATATGTAAAGCCCATATTTTCAAACATACTTGACGGTAAAATAGATGACCTGAAAAGACCCTTAATCCTGCGGAAGAACTTCGTCACCCCTTTGCCGACTAAGGGGATTTTTGCAATTGTTTTCCTGTAAATTTTCTTAAATGTGAGATAGTACGGACGTACACGAAGACGTGCAAGATGATTTGACAGTCCTCCGACATTTTCCGTAATCGACATTTCATTATCGTTTAGAATTACTATAAGCGGCACACCGCTATGCCCCGCGTCAATCAGCCCCTCATATGCAAGCCCGCCCGTGAGCGCTCCGTCACCGATGAGTGCTATAACCGAATAATCCTCGCCAAGTGCAACGCTCGCCCTTGCCATACCGAGCGCAACAGATACGGATGTTGAGGCATGTCCCGAAACAAATGCATCATGCTCACTTTCATCGGGATTTGGAAAGCCGGATATACCGCCAAGACCGCGCAGATTGGAAAATCCGTCCCGCCTGCCTGTGAGTATTTTGTGGGTATAGCACTGATGACCGACATCAAAAATGAGTCTGTCCTTGCTTGTATCAAAAACATTGTGTATGGCAACGGTAATTTCCACAACACCAAGATTGGACGCAAGATGCCCGCCTGTCTTGGAAATGTTCGATACCATAAAACACCGCAAATCCTCACATAATTTGTAAAGATTTTCGATGCTCATATCCTTTATTTCATTTGCTGATTTTAGCTCATCTAATATACCCATAATTAAATCTTACCTTACCATAATTACCTCATTAAATCAAGATTGGATTGATTTGATATTGATTTGGATTGATTATGTTGAATTGATATGGTAGAATACACAAAAAGGAGCATAAATGACCATATGGATAAGTTAGATAAAAAATACAGTATTCTCATTATTGACGATGAAAAATCAAATATTATAGCACTGACGAGCATTTTAAGCTCACAGTACAGAATACTCGCACTGCGTGACAGTAGCGAAACAGAAGCGCTTGCCGAAAAAGAAATCCCCGATGTAATACTTCTCGATATCCTCATGCCGGAACTCGACGGTTATGAGGTAATCAAGCTGCTCAAACGCAATCCCAAAACGCAGGATATCCCCGTTATCTTTATTACGGGTCTTGACAGTGCCGAAGCTGAGGAAAAAGGTCTTCAACTTGGTGCTGCCGACTATATTACCAAACCTTTCCACTCGGCAATCGTTAAAATGAGAGTTCAAATACAAATCGAGCTCAACTTAAAAGAAGAACTGCGTATAGCAAAAGAACATGCAGAGCGCAGCAGCCGCGCAAAAGGTGAATTTTTATCACGCATGAGTCACGAAATGCTCACGCCAATGAATGTAATTATGGGTATGCTCCAAATTGCCAAGATGAAGCCCGAAAAATACAAGGATTGCTTTGACTCTATCGAAGCCTCCTCCGAACAGCTGCTCACATTGGTCAAGGACCTGCTTAACGCCTCAGAGATTGAATACGGCGCTCTAAAGCCAAATAACGCTCCTTTTGCATTTAACAACATGCTAAACACCGCACACCTTGAAGCCGAGCGATATGCCGTTATGAGAAATCAATTCATCAGCTGCAAATTTGACCCCGACATTCCCGACACCCTAATCGGTGACGAAAAGCTGCTTTATAAAGTAATACAAAACTTGCTTGCAAATGCAATTAAGTTTTCACCCGAACTTGGCGAAATCAACTTTACTGCAAAAATAAAAGCACAAGATGATAAAAGTGTCACGATAGAAATAACAGTTTCCGACGAGGGCATCGGCATATCAGCCGAGCAGCAGGAGCAACTCTTTAACATATTTAATCAGGCAGACGGCGGCAGCACAAGAAAACAAGGCGGAATTGGCATCGGCCTTGCTTTGTCAAAACGTATATTGGAAATGATGAACGGCTCTATCAGCGTTGACTCCGAGCCTGAAAAGGGTTCAAAGTTCACCGTCACAGTGCCTTTGCTTACGCCTTAGCCAAATCTGCAAGGCGGCGGCGAATAATATAGCTTTTTGTGTATTTGTTGATTTTTTCACGCAGCAAAATTTCATCCAAGGGTTTAACCAAAAAATCACTCGCTCCGAGACTTATTGCCGCTGACATATTGTCAAATGTCGACTCTGCGGTCAAAAAGACAATCGGAGTGTCTTCATGTATTTGCATACTTCGGATTATCGGGATTAAGTCAAACCCCGATAAAATCGGCATGTTGCAGTCAAGCAGGAATAAATCCGGCGAAATTATCATAAGAAGCTCTCTGATCTTTTCAGGCTCGGATAAGGTATATACCGCATAATCATGATGTAAAATCGTATTTATTGATTTTAATATGCTCGGATTGTCGTCAATTGCAAGTATTATAGGCTTTGAAGTTTTTCTCTTGACAGGGTTGAGCTGTATTTCAATACTGTCTATAAGCTCCGCGTCCGTATAAGGCTTTGGAATAAAATCTTCCGCACCCATTGCAATGGCTTTGAGCAGGTTTGCTCTTGTATTATGCGATGACAGGAAAATCACAGGAATATACGAATAACGCAAATCGTCCTTTAGAAGCCTCAGCGTTTCATAACCGTCGGTATTTGGCATATTTACATCCAAGATAATAAGCTCGGGCGATATATTTTCCAAAAGCTCGAAGAGAATTTCCGTGCTTTGTGCAGGGTAAACCTCATAATTACCCTTTAAGCGCTCTTTTGTTGAAAGCAGTTGAAACATTATGTCATCAACAATTATTATTTTGTTCCGCTTACCTGTCATGCAATAGTACCTCCGTCAACTCTTGCGCCCCTTAGTTGTTTAAGTATTCTTTGATTTTTGCTACAATTTCCGAAAACGCCATAAGGTCAACCTTTGATTTTACCCAAACAACAAGCCCTCCGTCGTTTTCATACGTGAATGCGTCAATCTCTTCCATTGCCGCGTCAACACCGTCCATATCGTACATTTCACATGCCACACGCAACCGTCCCAAAGCATCGGGGTCGGGCTTATCTTTTATGTTGCGTGGCATTGCAGCATCTATTTTAACCATGGCTTCTTTTAATTTTGTTATCAGCAAGGTTGCTTCTTCTAAGAACGGCGGATTGTTTTCCAAAACAAAATCAAGATTATCTTCTCTTGCTTCATCTTCAAGAACCTTTGCCTTATCTGCAATTTTATTTGCAAAGACACTGTAACTTGCACCCTTAACACTGTGCACATTGATAATGTACTCGGGAAGATTTTCCATACTCACCGTTTCCATGGCAAGCAGCATTTCATACACATTTGCGGCAAATGAGCATAGAATTTTGTAGTATGACACGACATCTCCGCCGTACTGCGCTATTCCTTTAATAATATCAATACCGGGGATATCAAGATTTGATAAATGTGATGTGAGTATCCCCTCTTGCTGTGTTTCCTCTTCACTTGTTGCTTTGGTACTTTTTTGCGCATCCATTTCTGCATATTGCAGGCGCAGAGCATCTACAACCTCCCGCGGTTGCTTATCTCGTATAAACCTGTTCAGAAATGACGTCAGCTGTCTGATATCAACAGGCTTTGGAAGATATCCGTCAAACCCGTGGCTTATAAACATTTCCGCATTACCCGAGGCAACATTTGCCGTAAGTGCCACAATCGGCGCCTCATAGCCTAATGCACGGATACGCTTTGTAGCTTCAATACCGTTAATGCCCGGCATCATGTGGTCCATAAATATGAGGTCATAGGTATTACCGTTTTCAATCAGAGAGATAGCCTCATAACCACTGCTTGCAGTTTCTACATTCAATCTGAAAATCATAAGCAGACCGACAGCAACAAAACGGTTTGTTTCAACGTCATCAACAACCAAAACACTACCGTACGGCATCATATCAACAGTGCCCCGTCCGCGTTTTGAAGCATCGTCATATGTAAATGTAAACTCTTTGAGTGCTTTTGTTACATCAGCACCGAGTATATCATCACTTGCTTTCTTTTGCGGCAGCTTTACTTCAAAATATGTGCCGACACCGGGTTCACTCTCGACCGAAATACTTCCCTCCATAAGGTCAAGCAAGCGGCGTGTGATAGACAGTCCGAGACCTGTACCTTGAACAGCTGCTTGATTTGTATCGGTAAAGCGTGTGTATTCGTCAAACAGTTTCTCCTGCTGCTCCGGCGACAGACCGCAGCCCGTATCACGCACACCCATGACAATAACAATACATTCATCCTCAGCAGCAGGCTCAAAGCCGAATGAAAGTGTTATTTTACCGGACTCCGTAAACTTAAAGGCATTTGAAAGCAGGTTATTGAGAATTTGCTTAATACGCAGCTCATCACCTATCAGCTCTGCAGGAATGTTCTCGTCAACTTCGAGCACAAACTCGATAAATTTACTCTCGGCGCGGATAAGATTAAGCTGAATTGAGTCTGAGATAATATTTGCAAGGGTATATGCCGATATGTTTATCTCGAGCTTACCCGCTTCAATCTTTGAAAAGTCGAGTATATCATTGATAATACCAAGCAGCAGATTTCCGGAATTGTAAATCCTTGTGACCCAGTCATACACACCCGGGGGCAGCGAGTCGGACTGCATGATAACTTCGGTGGCACCTAAGATTGCATTCATCGGGGTTCTGATTTCATGGCTCATTGTAGCGAGGAACACTGTTTTGTGCTGACTTGCAATATCTGCTTTGGCTTGAAGTCTCTTTGCATTTTCAAAGTCCGCAGAGATGCGGCGTTCCATTTCCTTAAAGCGTGTGATATCCCGCGATACGCCCAAGATACCGACAGTTTCGCCGCCTATAATAAGAGGCGCTTTAATGGTTTCAACTTGAATTGACGTGCCGCTCAGACGTGACATGCGGTGCTCTATTCTTGCGGGAATACCGCTTTTCATAACCTTTCTGTCCCACTCCATAAAACTCTTTGTGTCTTTTAATGAAAGACCTAAGGCTTCGGCATCGTCTTTTCCGAGAACGTCCTCTTTTTTGAGGTTAAAATACTCAAGCATTGATTTGTTACATTCCGTATATCGCGAATTTACATCTTTTGCGTATACATGGTCGGGTATCGTATCAAAAAGTGTTGTGAACAGTGCCATTCGCACTGCTTCGGCATTAACGTTTACGAGAAGCCTGTCACGTTCCTTGAGTTCTTCAATAATTTCTTTTTCCTTGCGTATGTCACGGGTATAGCCGATAACAACATCTTCATTTTTGTAGGTTGCTCTGACGAGAGTAATTTCACACGGAATTAATATATCCTCATCGGGCATTTTATGCATCCAGTCAAATATACATAAGCCCTCGTCAAAAGCCTTAAAAACAAGAGCCTGTGCTTTTTCGTCACTTTTTTGCCCGTCGGGTTGAAACTCCGGCGAACAGTCCGCGAGAAATCTGTCGATGTATTCCTGCTTATCCTTAAAGCCGTAGAGCCTTACACCCTCTTCATTGCAGTCGATGGTGCTCAAATCCCTGCTCCATATCTGCATACACATCGGGCATGTATCAAGCATAAGAAGTGTACGCTCATGTGCATCGGAATTTTTGTCGTCAGATTGGTTAAATTCAGCTTCCGATTTTTTTACAACAATCCTCATCAGTATTATTGCAACAACCGTAGCAAGTATGGTAATAGACACGCAAACAGCGACAACCCACGGAGCTGTGCTGCCCGTAACTAAAATCATTGTTGCTGAAAGTATTGTAACTGTAAAGACAAGTACTAATACAAGACCAACTTCTAAGTTTCTCAATATATGTCTATTCATAAATATGATTTTAACACTAATATCAAATATTGACAATATGAATATTTTAGGTATATTATATGTTTTATATTTGAAAAATGAACATGCGCCCGTAGCTCAGCAGGATAGAGCACCTGCCTTCTAAGCAGGGGGTCGAGCGTTCGAATCGCCCCGGGCGTGCCAAAGTTGAACAAATGACAACTCTCAATATAAGGGTTGTCATTTGTTATAAATTGTTGTCTTGACATAATGGACTAAGTATGTCATTCTTTCAACAGTCGAAATGGAGGTCAACATGTCAATTTGCATTATCAGCGATACAACATCATATATCGATTTGGAATTACAAAAGGAATTAGACATTAAACTTATTCCGCTGAGCGTACACTTCCCCGATGAGTCGTTTCAGGAAGATCAAGTGGATTATGATTACTTTTACGACAAGATAAACAAAGGTGGAGCAATCCCCACTTCTTCGCAGCCTTCCGCGTGGGAGTTTCAAACCATGTTCAAAGAGATAATCGAAGCAGGCGATGATATTGTCGCAATTTTTATATCTTCGGAAATGAGCGGGACATTTATCAATGCCTACAGTGCCAAAATGGAGCTCCTCGAAGAATTTCCCGATGCAAAAATTGAAATTATTGACTCGCGCACAAACTGCATGGCACTCGGTTTAATCGTTTTGGAAGCAGCACGGGCAGCTAAAACTAACGCTTCATTTGACGAGGTTGTCGCAGCAGCTGTTCATGCAAGAAACTGCGTGAGCTTCTGCTTTACCCCGAAAACTTTAGATTTCCTGATAAAAGGCGGACGCATCGGTACTGCTTCTGCTTTAATAGGAAAACTTCTTGACATCAGCCCTGTTCTAACCGTAGACATGGAAAAAGGAATGACTCACCTGCTTACAAAAGCCCGCGGTTTCACTAAAGCTCTGACGAAGCTGTATGAAGCATTAGACAAGGATTATACTAAAAACGGTCTGAAGACGGTCTACATACATCATATTTCCGCAAAAGAAGAAGCCGAAAAAACCAAAGAAATAATTGCCGAAAAATACCCCGATGTTCCCGTCCATATTTGCAGTATCGGTCCGGTTATAGGCACACATGTCGGCCCCGGAACTATAGGCATAGCCTATTGCACGCAAAAGCCCATACATGATCTGGCTTCGGAAACAAACTGACAATATTGACAGTTTGTTTATATTGAATTAATTTAAGTTTTATGATATGGTTAAATTTAATCATGTTTTATAACTTATATTGAGGAGATTTATGCCGATATATGTCAGTTAAACGATTAATTGCTGTAACTTTAATATTAATCACAGTTGCAAGTTTACTTGTCGGCTGCTCTAATGCCCCAAATGAGCAAGGGCAACCGAAAAACACAATACAAACATTTCGCGATATCCCCGATATAACAACAGATGAAATAGCAGCAATCGAAAAGCTCATCAACGAAAGAGACAGCTTTTCGTTTGGTGCTTTGTTTTCAACATACGCATTTGAGCTTCCCGACGGCACAGGCGCGGGCTTTTTCCCCTTACTTTGCGAGCTTTTATCAGACCTTTTCGGAATACCGTTTATAATTGAGTTTGACGATTGGGACGCTATTAATGAAAACCTAAACGATTTTTCACTCGACTTTACGGGCGAGCTTACCCCCACCCCGGCGCGCCGAGAAAAATACCATATGACATCGGCAATAGCAGAGCACACACTGTCTGCTTTTATATTAAACGACGGCATGATTGAAGTAAACAACGCGGAAAGCCTAAACGGATTAAACGTCGCATATTGGAGCAACAGTATTACAGAGCTTATATTTCTGACGGCATATCCCGATATCGTTTATACTTCACTTGAAGTTGACACAGCCTCCGAAGCTGCGGAAAAGCTGCTCTCGGGCGAAATAGACGTATTTATGGCACCCTCGGTCGATGCTTACACACTAAAGGATTACCCGTTTATAATCGGCAGAGAGGTATTCCCGTTTTGTTACGCCATAGCTGCTCTTGCAACCGCAAACCCCGAGCTTGAGCCGATTATCTCAGCTGTGGAGAGCTTTCTTTTGAGCGACGGCTTCTATCAGATACACGACCTGCATATTGAAGGCAGGCGTGATTTTGCCAAGTACAATCTTTATCTGTCCTTTACCGACGATGAAATAGCATTTATAAACGATATGAGGGAGCGGGATATTAAAATACCAATTCTCAAAAGATCCTCTTGGTATCCTATCACTTTCTTTAATGAAGCCGACGATGAGTTTCAAGGCATTGCAAAGGATATTTTAACCGAAATCACCTTATTAACAGGTTTGCAGTTTGAAGTCGTAAATGACAAAAACACAACCGGTCTTGAGCTGCGGGAGCTTCTTTTTACAGGTCAGGCTGCAATGATATCCGACCTATGGCACTCGGACGACATCAAAGATGATTTCCTCTGGGCAGACGAACCCTACAAAATATCAAATTTCGCTTTTCTGTCAAAGATTGACACCCCCTACACCGACTTTCTGCTTCCGCTTTTACGCACAGGCGCTGTCAGAGGAACTGTTTTTGAAACTGTTTACCATACATTTTTCCCCGAGAGCGAAAATCTGTTTTTATATGATTTGCACAGTGACGCACTCACGGCTCTTGAAGCCGACGAAATTGACCTGCTGCTCACTTCGGATTTTCTGCTTTTATACCAGACAAACTACAGAGAGCGCCCCGACTATAAAATAAATGTGCTGCTCAGTCACCTGACGGGCGAGTCGTTTTTCGGTTTTAACAAAAGCTATAAAAACCTCTCACAGGTTATCAGCAAATCACAGCGTTATGCCGATATTGACAGAATTGTGCTCCGTTGGACAAGCCGCAGCTTTGATTATGAGCGAAAGCTTGCCGAAGAGCGGGCAGACGATGCAAATCAGCGTGCCGTCACGTTTCTGATAACAATGAGCGTGCTTTTTGTGCTGTTTCTAATGCTTGCATTTCTTATCAGAAAAAACAAAGTCACAATCAACAAGCTCCACAAAACCTCAAGCGACCTTGAAGTTGCTGTGCAGCAGACAAAAGCTGCCAGCCGTGCAAAAAGTGATTTTCTGTCAAATATGAGCCATGAAATCCGCACACCGCTCAATGCAATTGTCGGCATGACTGTCATCGGAAAAAAAGCAGCGGATTTGGAAAACAAAAACAACGCCTTGGGCAAAATTGAAGACGCTTCCTCTCACCTGCTCGGCGTCATAAACGATGTGCTTGACATGGCAAAAATTGAAGCAGATAAGCTTGAACTTGCACCAACCTCTTTTATCTTTGAAAAAATGCTTCAAAAAGCAATAAACACTATTCATTACCGTGCCAACGAAAAAAATCATACACTTACGGTCAATGTTGATAAATCAATACCGCGATACATCGTTGCGGACGAGCAGCGGCTTGCACAAATTATCATTAATCTGCTCACTAACGCCGTAAAATTCACTCCGCCCGGGGGGCACATCAGCATAAATGCGTCACTGATTGATAATTATGACGATACCTTAAAGCTTCGTATTGAAGTGAGTGACACAGGAATAGGCATATCCCCCGACCAGCAGGACAAACTCTTTGAAGCATTCGAACAGGCAAACAGCGGAGTTAACCGTGAGTTTGGCGGCACAGGTCTCGGACTTTCGATTGCAAAGCGGATTGTTGAAATGATGGGCGGCAGGATTTGGGTAGAGTCTGAGTTTGGAAAAGGCGCAAAGTTTGTGTTTGTTGCACTGGCAGCCCGCAGTGATATAGATGACGACATCGAACGTGACGAAATAAAAACAGGCACCACCGGGTCGTTTAGCGGTAAGCGCCTGCTTATAGCAGAGGATATTCAAATAAATACTGATATTCTTATTGCTTTGCTTGAGGACACGGGACTTGAAATCGATTGTGTTGAAAACGGACAGGAAGCACTCGATGCAATTACAGCACAGCCCGATAAGTACGATATCGTATTTATGGATTTGCAAATGCCTGTAATGGACGGCTTGGAAGCAACACGCCGCATACGCACCTTGCCCGGTCATAACCGTGATAAGCTGGTTATTATCGCAATGACTGCAAATGTATTCCAAGAGGATATCAATAACTGCTTGGCAGCAGGAATGGACGACCACATCAGCAAGCCACTCGACATTGAAATTTTACTCGGAAAACTACAGGATTATTTGTTGTAGGGACGACCTGTGGTCGTCCGCGGACGCACACAGTGCGTCCCTACTATAACGTACCGCTCTTCTGTTGTGACTTGCGTAGGGCTTTCAAAATAAACATCATTATAATTCCGAGCACCGCACAGCATGAAGCAATCACAAACGCGGGAAACATAAGATTAATGTCATCAGCGGCGACATTTTTATAATACCCTGCAATCTGCGAGGAAATAATCGCTCCTCCGCCGAAACCGAGCAACACAATACCGTAGTTTGTAGACATATGCTTGGCACCGAATACGTCAGCGGTCAGCGACGGAAAGGTGCTTATAAGTCCGCCGTAGAAGAAACCTATCATGGCAATGAGTGCATATATCCAAAGACCGTTTACGGCAGTCACAAAAAGTGAAAGCACCGCACTTCCCGTGAGCAGAATAATTATTGTGTTTTTTCTGCCGAGCTTATCGGAAATCATACCCCAAATAAGACGGCCGAGCGAGTTGAACATTGAAATCGCAAGCACTCCGATTGTCGCCGTTTCTGCAAGTCCTTTTGACACAGCTATCGGCTTTGCAAAACCAATCATCATAAGACCGCCCATGCAAGCGAGCAGATAAGAAACAATAATCAGATAAAACTGCGGTGTCTTGAGCATCTGCGTGGGCGTGTAATCGCGCACGACCTTGACTGTTGCCGTATTTGAAGCGACGGTAGCTGCAACATACTCCTCCGAGGGGTTTTTCATAAAAAGGCTGCCGAGCGTACAAACAGCAAGGAAAACAGTGCTCAGTACCATAAATGTCCTCGGCTCTCCAACTCCCGCACCACCAAACACTGTTACTAAATATTCAATAATCGGTGTAAACACCACGCCGCCAAAGCCGAGTGCGGATACGATAATTCCCGTAGCGAGACCCTTTTTATGCGGAAACCATTTTTGGACACAGGCAATTGTTGTAGCATATGTAAAGCCCATGCCGACACCGCCCAAAAAGCCGTAACCGACCCAAAGCATCCAGCCGTTACCGGGCGTGACAAATGAGGCGAGCATAAATCCGGCAAAAAGTATCACACCGCCCGAGAATACAACAACTCGTGTGTTGTATCTGACTGCAAGCTTTCCTCCGATAACACTCCCGATTGTCAGCGCTGCAAGAAGAAGCGAAAAGGTAAGCCCTGCCGCTGCGTTATCACCTGCAAAAATACTGTCGGCAATCCCTGTTTGAAACACACTCCAGACATATGCTATGCCGAGTGTCAGTTGGATTGCTACTGCCGAAACCACGGGATAAAGTTTTTGGTTTTTCATTTTTTTACCTTTTTATACCTTTCCACAAAAAAGCCCGGTACAATCTTTCATCGATTGCCCCTGGGGCACCTCAAGAATGGGCGTAAATATATTTTATTTATTGCTTGATGTCAAGGTTTTTTGAACTTTTCTACTATTTTACCAAAATCTTTATTGCTTTATCTCGCTAATGTGTTAAAATAGTCAAGCAAAATTTATAACGCAATAAGGAGATTATAATGAAAAAGATAGTATGTATAATATTAGCAGTTGCTCTGCTTGCCGGCATGAGCGTCTTAACGACGGCATGTGGCGGCAAAAAGGAAAAGCTCGTTTGCGGCGTCACCGAATATGAGCCGATGAACTGGCGCGAGGGCGGAGTATGGACAGGCTTTGACACCGAGTTTGCACTCGAAGTCGGCAAAAGGCTCGGTATGGAAGTTGAGTTTCAGCTCATTGACTGGGCTCAAAAATTCACCGAACTAAACGCAGGCTCCATTGACGCAATCTGGAACGGCTTTACCGCAACAGCCGAAGAAAACGGCGTTCCGAGAATTACACTTGCAGACATGAGCTACAGCTACATGCTCAACACACAGTGCGTAATTGTTCACAAAGACAGACTTTCCGAGCTCTCCACAGCCGAAGCTCTCAGCGGTTTGACCATTGCAGCGGAAGCAGGCAGTGCGGGTGAAGGAAAAGCCAAGAACCTCGCAGGTGATGACGGCACATACATCGGCGTTTCTCAGCAAATCAACACATTCCTCGAAGTCATGACAGGTGCTGTTGATGCTGCAGTTATCGACTACATAATGGCAGAGCAGCTTGCAGGCACAGGCGATTTTGCTGATATCGCAATTTCCTTTGACCTCGGACCCGAAGTTTTTGCAATCGGCTTTCGTCAGGGCGACTCTCTGCGTGACAAAGTCAACCTTATGATAGTTGAGCTCTACGAAGAGGGCTTTCTTATGGAGCTTGCCATTAAATACGGCATTGAAAGCAGACTCGTTCTCGACAAAACCTTTGGTCAATAAAAACAACTGATAAGGGCAACTTATGAGCTTCATTCAAGTCAACCTGAATTTGTGGAACGGGTTTCAAAATACCCTGCTGATATTTGCGCTCACATTAATATTCTCGCTTCCGCTTGGTTTACTTATATCATTTGGCTCAATGTCAAAGTATCGTCTCTTGCGTTATCCAATCAACATTTTGATATGGATAGTGCGGGGGACGCCTTTGATGCTGCAGATAATGGTCATATTCTACGTGCCCGGACTTATCTTTAATGCACCGATAGCCTCACGGTTTAATGCGGTCATTATTGCATTTGCACTCAACTACGCATGTTATTTCAGCGAAATATACAGAGGCGGAATACAAAGCATATCCAAAAGCCAGTACGAAGCAGGTCAGGTACTCGGCATGACCAAAGCACAGATATTCTTTCGTGTAATCTTGCTGCAGGTCATCAAAAGAATTATCCCGCCGATGTCAAATGAAATAATCACACTCGTCAAAGACACCGCACTCGCCCGCATTATCGTTGTCGTGGAGCTGCTCAAAGAAGCGGAAATACTCGCAACCCGTGGTATGATATGGCCGCTTTTCTTCACAGGCGTGTACTATTTGGCATTTGTCGGCATTTTAACTTTAATGTTCAACTACGCCGAAAAACGCTTGCAATACTTTAGAGCTTAAATCCTAAAAAGCCCTCTTCGCGCACGAAGAGGGTGCCGCCCGCAGGCGGCGGGTGATGACCCCGAAGTGGTTGCAATCTGCAGCCCGTCATTAAGTGCTCTTTCTGGATCGCCACGCCACTTCGTGGCTCGCGATGACGCCAAGGATTTAGAGGTAACAATGAACATTCTTGAAGCCCAAAAAATTTCAAAAAGGTTTGGCACTGCCGAAGTGCTCAGCGATGTAAGCTTTTCGCTCACCGGCGGCGAAACCTTGGCAATCTTAGGAGCGTCCGGCAGCGGCAAAACAACACTGCTTCGATGCCTCAACTTTTTGGAACGCCCCGACGAAGGGCGGATAATACTGCGCGGCGACCTGCTCTATGACGCAGCCCTGCACGATAAATACGACGACAAAGCTATCCGTGAAAAACGGCTTCATTTCGGATTTGTCTTTCAATCGTTTAACCTGTTCCCTCAATACACCGCATTTCAAAACGTAGTGCTCGCACGTGAGCTTGCGGCAAAAACGACACCCGAATATGCCGCCGATAAAAAGAAAACAATCGAAGAAATACACCGTGAGGGAATGGAAATCTTAGACCAGATAGGGCTGTCAAACAAACGTGACTTCTACCCCTACCAATTATCGGGCGGACAGCAGCAACGCATTGCAATAGCAAGAGCACTTGCAATGCGGCCTGACATACTTTGCTTTGACGAGCCGACCTCGGCGCTCGACCCTGAATTGACGGGCGAAGTGCTGAAAGTTATCCGCAGTCTTGCTGACAAAAACACAACCATGCTGATTGTTACGCATGAAATGCAGTTTGCACGTGAAGTTGCAGACACTATTTTGTATATGGACGAGGGTATGGTAATAGAATACGGCACACCCGAGCAGGTCATGGACAACCCCTCGAGCGACCGCACCAAACGCTTCTTAGAACGCTACACAGCTGAGTAGTATTATCTTTTATATGGTGTTTTATGCTCGGCAACAGCGTCTACAGATGAAATATCTACATCATCTGAGTTGTTTTGCGCAGCTCCGCAATTAATAATTATTGCATACCCATTTTGCAGAATTTTTTCTGCATATGGGTTCTCTCTTTTTGCATCGGAAAAATCATATTCGTCTCTCATTTTTCACCTCTATAGTCTGCACTCTCGTTCTTTGTTGCTTTTCGAGCCGATATTATTCTTATTATTGTATCACTTTCTCTGTAACAATGACACACAACAAGTAAGTTTGATTGTGCACTTAAACCAATTATTATGAAGCGATCCTCGTTGTCCGAATGATCTATATCACGCTTTACTAATGCGTTCAAATCCTTAAAAACAGTTGATGCTTCTGTAAACGAAACCCCATGCTTTTTTTCGTTGCTTATTTCCTTATTTTCGTCCCAGCTAAAATACTGCAAATCATGCAATAACATTCTGACCTCAGCTTATATTGTTAGTTTTTTACACAGTTTATTATACATCAAATAAACGAAAAAGTAAACACCTTACCTGTACCCACCTAATTTCTCAAGCCTCGCGAGGAACGCCTCGGATGCAAGCACTTCGAGCAGTTTTTGCACGGGCGGCAGCTCCAATGCATGCTCTGCAATCAAAAGGTCATAGTCCTCGTCGCAAATATGCACAAACTCCAAATCATACATCTTCGCCGCAGCGTAGATACCAAGCCCCGCATCGGCAGACCCCGCAGCAATAAGCGCCGCAACTCCCGCATGAGTGTAAACCTCACGCTCATATCCATAAATCTTATCGGCATCGACATTATCGCATCGGCATAAATAATCAAAAAGCACCCGCGTTCCTGAACCCTTTTGCCTGTTGATATACCGCACCGTCTCACGGGTCAAATCAGCCACACCTTTTATTCCCTTGGGATTGCCCTTTGCAAGGATTAAACCTTGCTTTCTTTTTACGCATTTATGAAGCGACACCCCACCCTCGGGAAAGTGCTTTTCGACAAAGGACTTATTGTACTCCCCTGTCTTTTCGTCCAAAAGATGGATACCCGCAAGATGCGCCTCGCCCTTTCGCACGGCATAAAGCCCCGACATACTCCCCGCATGCGTCGAGCTTAGTCTCATGCCCGCAAGCATATCACTCAGCTCATCGAGCAGAGGGTCATGGCTGCCGATTGCAACAATGCTGCGCCGCAGCTCGTCCTCACTGCCGAGCAGCCGCACACGCACCGGCTCGCCGCTCTTATACCCTGCAACGCCCTGCGGCACTTCCAAAATGCCGTCAGCTTTCATAAATGATGTCACTACCCCGCTGCCGCCCGAAATCGGCGAAGCAATCGCCTTGTTTTGTACAAAACCGAGCTTGACACGGGTAAACTCATGAAACTTTTCGGCTGAGCTGACGACGCGGCTTAGCACAGCCTCGACATATTTATCGTCGGGTTTTTCTCTGTGGGACAAAAGGTTTACCAAAGGCTGAACAATCTGCTCCATAACAATAATTCCCGACACGGGATAACCGGGCATACCGATTATCGGCTTGCCGCCGCTATGCCCCAAAATGGTCGGCTTGCCGGGACGCATTGCGATACCCCGAATTACGATATCACCGACCTCGGAAATCACCACCGCAGTATAATCCTCCCTGCCCATTGACGCACCCGCACCGATGAGTACGATGTCACACTCGCCCAAAGCAAAAGTCAAAGCCTTTTTAATAAGCTCCTTATCATCACGGACAATCGGAAAAACTAAAGGCTCAGCGCCCCACTCGGAGAGCATCGCCGACACAATGGCAGAGTTGAACTCAAGTATTTCACCCGCCTTTGGGTTTGAAACAGGTGCGATTATCTCATCGCCCGTGGGAATAAACCCGACCACGGGCTTTTTGATAACCGAAACCTCAAGAACACCCCCTGCTATCATCGCGCCGAGAGCAGACGGCGTGATTTTCGTCAGCGACGGCAAAATCATATCACCCGCACAAATATCCTCACCAATCACCCTTACATGCTTCCACGGCGTCGACACCGCATTGATGTTGACAAACCCCCGTCCCCATGTCACGTTTTCTATCATCACCACGCAGTCAAAGCGCTCGGGTATCGGGTCGCCCGTATCGACACGCTCAAACTGCTCCGCACTGAGCAAAACCGGCACATCTTCACTCGCTCCCGTCGTATAAGACGAGCAGGTAACAATCCCGTCCATGGCACTCGCATTATAATGCGGAGCGCAAATTTTAGCATAAACCGCCGCCGCCGTCACCCTCCCTGCGCTGCAAGACACGGGAACGCACTCAAATTGCGGCTTCATTCCAAGTCGGGCAAGGACTTTTTGATATTCACTTAACGCCTCATCAAGAGGTGTGTATATATTCATTGTGTTTTCCCTTTTCGTTTCACCGATGTAAGTGCTCTTCACAATAAGTCTAATTTTACAAGAGATTTACCTTTCAAATAATAAGCAAAAATCGCAAAACTGTCAATGCAGAAATATTAATAAACTGTTACAAATAATGCTTGACAATTTCAAGTAATATGGGATAATAATTGAATGTTAAACGTGTAGAAATGGATATACTTTACACACTTAGGAGGAAACAACATGGCGATTGGGCAAACACAACAACTCAGGCTCGGCGAAGTCCTCATTGAGTCCGGTACAATAACACAGGAACAACTTGAAAAAGCCCTTGAAATCCAAAAAACCTCAACCGACAAAAAACGTTTGGGTGAAGTATTCATAGACAGCGGAATAATCACGGAAGACCGCCTCAACACCGCTCTGGCAACACGCCTTGGAGTTCAGTACCTGCCAATCAGCCAATGCCCGATTGACCTCGAAGCCGTCAAGCTTGTGCCCCGCGCTATAGCACAAAAGCACAACCTGATAGCAATATCCACGGAAAAAAACATCTTGCACATACTCATCAGCGACCCGCTCAATTACTACGCCATCGAAGACGTCAAGCTCATCTCCCACATGCAGCAGGTTGAAATCGCAATCTGCAAAAAAGACGAAATCGTACAGGCAATCCACGAGAGCTACTCCGAAATCGACACACAAAAAGCCGCCCAAGGCGCTAACGAAGCCGCAGGCGACACAAGTGCGTTCACATATGTTGACATCAGCGAAACAGCCGACGACACCCCCGTTGTTACGCTCATCAACTCAATGCTCTATAAAGCACACAGCGCAGGAGCCAGTGACATTCATATCGAACCGTTTGAAAGCCGCACACAAATCAGAATTCGTGTTGACGGTCAAATCGTCGAATATACAACCCTTTCGCAATCTCTGCACAGCTCCATGACCGCACGTATCAAAATCCTCAGCGGAATGGACATCGCAGAAAAACGCGCCCCGCAGGACGGTCACTTCCGCGCAAAGCTCGAAGACATCGAACTAAACGTCCGTGTGTCATCACTTCCGACGATTTACGGTGAAAAGCTCGTTTTGCGTTTTCTCAGCCAGTCCACGGCGCTCGACAACGCCGCAACATTCGGCATGGAACGCGACGACTACGACAAAATGCTCGCACTGCTCCAGTCCCCTCACGGACTTATTTACATCACAGGACCTACAGGAAGCGGTAAAACCACCACCTTATACATGATGATTGAATACCTCTCGCAACGAAACGTCAACATCGCAACAGTCGAAGACCCTGTCGAAAAAACACTCGCCAAGGTCAACCAAACCCAAATCAACCCGCTTGCAGGTCTCACATTCGACACAGGACTTAGAAGCATACTGCGACAAGACCCTGACATCATAATGATTGGTGAAACCCGTGACTCCGAAACGGCAAGCATATCCGTCCGCTCGGCACTCACAGGACACCTTGTTGTATCATCACTTCACACCAACGACTCCGTCTCGGCAATAGTCAGACTTCTCGACATGGGCGTTGAAGACTACCTGCTTTCAAACTCCTTGGTTGGCGTAGTCGCTCAAAGACTTGTTAAGAAAATCTGCCCGTTCTGCCGTGAAGAATATGAGTCGACAGACAGTGATAAGCGTGCTATGGCAGGAGCAAACATTGAAATCCTTGCCCGCGGCAGAGGCTGTCACAACTGCAACAACACAGGCTACAAAGGTCGTGTCGCAATCCACGAAGTGCTCACAATCGACTCAAAAATCAGAAATCTCATCACAGCAAGAACAGGTGTTGAGGAAATCTACTCATACGTCAAAAACAATAATCTGATGAAGAGCCTGCAAACAAGCCTCATCAAGCTTGTACAGGAGCGCAAAACCTCTCTCGAAGAACTATTAAAACTGACATACTTTGTACAATAGTTCCTTTTAGCCCTCTTTAGTAAAGAGGGTGGCGTCCGCAGACGCCGGGTGATTTGTAACATATAAGAGGTAAAAAATTAAATGCACATAAACGAACTACTCAAAATAGCCCGCAGCGAACGTGCAAGTGATGTCCACATCACAGCCGACCGCAACCCTCTTTTCCGTATCGACGGTTCACTTCGCGAAACCCAGTATCTGCTCAGCTATGAAGACAAACGAGACATGATACTCTCGCTGCTCTCCGACAAACTCCGCAAAAGAGTCGAAGACGGCTTAGATGTTGACACAAGCTACGAAACCGAAGGCGGCATGCGGCATCGTGTCAACGTATACTTCCAGCAAAAACGCATCGCCTCGGCAATCAGACTTCTAAACGACGAAATCCCGAGCTTTGAAGAGCTCGGACTTCCCGAAGCCCTCCGTGGTCTTGCAGACGAGCCTCGCGGACTGATACTCGTCACAGGGCCCACCGGAAGCGGTAAGTCCACATCACTCGCAGCCATGATTGACTACGTCAACACGAGAAAACCCTGCCACATACTCACAATCGAAGACCCCGTCGAGTATGTATACAAGCAAAAAAAAGCACTCATTCACCAGCGCGCCGTCGGCGAGGACGTGCCAAGCTTCTCTGATGCACTTCGCAGCGCAATGCGTGAGGACCCCGACGTTATACTCGTCGGCGAAATGCGCGACTTCGAGACAATATCAGCGGCTATCACCGCGGCGGAAACAGGTCACTTAGTCCTGTCAACGCTTCATACCACAGGCGCTGCAATGACTGTTGACCGTATTATCGACGTATTCCCTCCCCACTCACAGCAGCAAATCCGTATTCAGCTCTCGGCAGTTCTCAAGGGCGTTGTTACACAAACCCTGCTCCCGAAAGCAAGCGGCACGGGTCGCGTAGCGGCATTTGAAATAATGGTCGCAACAGACGCAATCAGCACCCTTATCCGCGAGGGCAAAGGACATCAGCTCAACTCCAACATTCAAACAGGACAAAGCAAGGGCATGGTACTGCTTGATGATTATCTGATGAACCTCGTCCGTAAGGGAGTTGTCACAAGAGAGGCAGCGCTCGAAAAGGTCTCAAACAAGGAAGAATTTGAAAAATCACTCGGCAGAGGAATGTACTAAGAGGTTTCAAATGTTTTTGTTATGAAATAAAAAACCATAACTTAAACATAAGAAATATAAAAAACAAACTTTATTAAAAGGAGAAACAAAATGAAACTTATGCAAATTCTCAAGAGCAGAAAAGGCTTCACATTGATGGAACTCATCGTTGTTCTCATCATTATCGCCATTTTGATGGCAGCCCTGCTCCCCACACTCATCGGCTGGATTAACGAGTCCCGCGAAAACACCCTTCGTGTAGAAGGACGCACAGCACTGATGGCAATACAGTCCACAACGACACATGCAAGAGGTACGGGCGAATGGAGCGACGGCGCCAGAACTGATTACGTAGGTTTTAGTTCCATTTTGCTTGACGCTGACCTAACATTTCAAAATCTAATACAAGACGCTGGAATATATAGTCAAGATAATAATACAGCTTGGGTTGCCGGTGCTGTTTATTCAGCTGCGGACAACCGCGGCTTAGTCTCGGTTTATCTTGATGCCAACGGAAGTGTTGTCGGAGTTGCTATTGGCAATAACGTTAGAACCGGTCGTAATATAGACGGCATTGGCAATGGACTTCTGCTTGTTGGTAATTCGGGAGACGGAACTCCTGTTCCTCTCACCGCCGGTGGTGGTGGTGGCGGTGGCTAAATCAGCCACGTTGTAAGCATATTTTACTTACACAGCTTTACCCGTTACCTGTTATCGTCAGGTAACGGGTGAAGCGAGAGCGGACGGTAATCAAGCTTGAACGAAATCTTTGAGTATTCACCAACCTTAGTTTATATCTATACAGCCATAATCGGAGCTATGCTCGGCAGCTTCTTAAATGTTGTAATGGCAAGACTTCCCGAAAAGGGCATGTTCTTTTCAAACAAACGTTCCTTTTGCCCCGCCTGCAGCGAGACTATCAAGTGGTATGACCTCTTTCCTGTTATCTCTTGGTTTATACTCCTCGGCAAGTGCCGAAGCTGCAAGGCACAAATATCATTTCGATATCCTATTGTTGAACTTCTCGGAGCAGCTCTTGCGGTATCAGCCATATACATGTTCGGCTTTACCCCGCTTGCACTGATTATCTACCCCGTTTTGATGATACTCCTCGCCGTGTCACTCATTGACTTTGATACAACAGAGATACCCGACAGCCTTATAATAGCCCTTATCCCCTTTTCTATAGCCGCAATCTGGCTCTTTGATGATGTCACGTTACTTTCTCATATTATCGGCGCTTTTACAATCTCTTTGCCTATGCTGCTTATCGCACTTTTAATCAGCGGAGCATTCGGCGGGGGCGACATCAAACTCATGGCGGTTTGCGGACTTTTCTTAGGCTGGCAACTCACACTTCTCTCATTTTTTATCGCGCTTATTCTCGGCGGCGGTGTCGCAGCATATTTACTTCTCAGCGGCAGACGCGAGCGCGGAAGCCATATGGTTTTTGGTCCCGCACTTTGTATCGGTATAACAATCTCTATCTACTTCGGCAAAGACATAATCGACTACTATTTAAGTAACTTTTGGATTTAGAAATCAAATCTCTGACAAACATTGGAGACTAACATATGCCAAAATATAATTACAGCGCACTTAACCTGTCCAACAAAAAAGTAAACGGAGTGCTTGACGCAAGAGATGAAGATGACCTGCGTCGGCTTTTACGTGCTCAGGACCTTGTTCCCGTTAGCTACAGCATCAAAACAGACAAACACGCAAACTACCGTATGAAACCGGCTGAAACAGCAGAGTTTTCACGTCAGCTTGCAAGTATGCTCGCAAGCGGCATTACAGTCGTGCGTGCCATTGAAATACTCAAAGCCCGCGACTTTGCCCCTAAGCTCGTGCGGGTATATGAACTGCTCCACCGTGATGTTCTGCTCGGCTACACCCTGTCGGAGGCTATGAGAATGCAGGGAAAAACCTTCCCCGAGCTGCTTGTAAATATGTTCGCTTCGGGCGAAGCCAGCGGTCAGCTTGAAAGAGTTTCTGAAAAAATGGCAGTTCATTATGAGAAAGAACATAAACTAAACTCCAAAGCAAAAGCCGCAATGACTTACCCGATGGTTCTGCTCATTGCTACAGTCGGCGCAGTCTTTTTCCTCTTTACTATGGTTCTGCCTACACTTTTTGAAGTATTTGAAGATGATATGGAACTCCCCGGTATCACTTTATTTATGATGTGGCTCAGCGAATTTTTACAAAGCTACTGGTATATTGTTATAATAGTTGCTCTTGTAGTAATTTTAGCAATTCAGTTTTTGTTCAGTATCGGTAAGGTTAAATATTATTTTGACCTCTTCAAATTAAAAGCCCCGATAGTCGGAAAGCTCGTAAAAACCATATACACAGCGCGTTTTGCAAGAACCCTCTCATCACTATATTCAAGCGGAATACCAATGCTCAGAGCACTTGAAATATCGGCAACTATAATTAACAACAGCTATATAGCCAAGCAGTTTGACTCCGTAATAACAGATGTTCGCAACGGTCAAAGCTTAGCAGCCTCTATCGGCACTGTTGACGGCTTTGACAAAAAACTCACAACAACAATCATGATTGGTGAAGAAACAGGCAGGCTCGACACAATGCTTGAGTCCACCGCAGAGAGCTTTGACTATGAAGCTGAGGTTGCTCTCGATAAGCTCGTTCAGCTCATTCAGCCTGTTATGATTGTAATAATGGCAGGTATTATCGGCACTGTCATGATGTCTGTTATGATGCCGATGTTTGATATGTACAATAATATGGGAATATAAGAAAGTTAATATAGGAAGGATGATTAAATGAAAGCATCAATACATATTTCAACATATATGGTCGAGGTTCTCTCATACACCAAGTCGGGAAAGTCGGTAAATATCCACGGCTACAAAACTGCCCCGCTGCCAGAAGAATGTGTCATTAACGGTGTTATCTTAGACGGCGGGCCTGTTGTTGAGGCTCTTAAGTCCCTCGCCAAGCAAGACCCCGGTCTTTTTAAAGATGTCTCGCTCGTTATTGACGGCAGCTTTGTATACACAAAGAGAATAACCGTACCCGCCAAGCTCGGCAAATGGGCATATGACCAGGTTATCCGCGACGAATTTGCAGAAATTGCATCAGACGTGGAAAATCTTGTCTGCGACTTTATTCCGATTGGTATTAATCCCGACGGCTCAAAGCAAATACTCGCTTGCGCTGTGGAGCGCGCTCATGCCGAGACATATCTTGGCATACTTCGCGCTGCGGGGATAACACCGAGCATAGTACGCATCGGAATTCAGGCAATACTTAAATATATCAGCACCTTCCCGAAGCTTAAGGAAACTCCGTTTATCCTGTGCCTTGTTGACGGCGAAATGCTGCTGTCTATGATTTTCCAAAACGGCGAGTGCGTCTTCCAGTCAAGAGCAAGGCTCTTTGGCGAAGACCGTGCTTCTCTTATCCAAAACTCCCTGCTTGGTCTGTCAGGTATTGTTCAGTTTAATAAATCTCAAAAATTTGAAGATATTAAGCATTGTCTTTATGTCGGAATTGATGATAACGACCTGCAGGTAATCAGAGAAAATAATACATATCCCGAAATCCAGTTTGGTATTCTCGACCTTTTCAGAGGGGTAAAAGGAGCTGAGAGACTGCCCCCGAACGCTCATATTTCTTTTATGAACTCTCTCATGCCCGAGACCGAAACAGACCTGCTCCATTCAATCCGAATGGCAGAAAAAGCAAAAAGACGAAACCGCCCCAAGAAAACATGGATGCCGATTATCATAGGTGTCGCGGCAGTCTTAATAGCCGCCATAGCAATTCTTCTTGTGCTTGTACTAAGCGCCGAGCGTGAAGTTCGCGACTTAGAGGCTTACTTAAACTCTCAAAAAGTACTTGATGAAAAAGCGGAGCTTGCAAGCTTAAACTCAAGTATTGCAACTGCCAACAGACTTTATAATGAAGCGCTTGAAAAAATTGCAGCAACAAATGACCTGCCTTCCATTACAAGAGGCTTTATCAACATGATAGTCACCACAGGCGGCGACGATGTAAGAATTACAGGCTTTACTTTTAACGAAAACGACGGCTCTGTACGGGCAAGCGCAACAGCATATGATGAATTTGCCGCAAGCAGCTATATTGAGCAGCTCAGAGCAAATCCAATGGTTTCATATGTCGGCTACTTAGGTTGGTCAGGTTCTGCCGGAACATTCACTTTTTCCTTTGAAGTAAGAGAAAATCAGGAGGGAAACTAACATGACAAAAATAACAAAACGGGAAAAAATTCTGCTCTTTGCAGTTTTGGTTTTGGCAATATTATATGTTTCAATCCAGTTTGCACTTGTTCCTCTCTCACAGAGGTATAGTACAGCACAAAGAGAACGTGACAGGCTGAGCAATGAAAAATTCACACATGAAATGGCTGTGGCAAATCTTCCAAGTCTTCGTGCACAGAACACAGAAGCTCAGCAAAATTTTGATAAACTGACAGCAGGTTATTCTAAGCTTGTTCCAAATGAAGAAACTGACCATATGCTGACAACGCTTTGCTTGAATAAAAACTTAATTCTTCGCTCTCTTGGTTTTGCTACCCGCCCACCGGAGCCGCCCCGTCCGATTATTGGCTACAACGATGACGGAACTCCTATATATGCTGAGCGTAGGGTGGATGTCTTTACTACAGTAACCACTTTTGTCACGGGAAATGGCAGTTATGAGAATATGCTCAATTTACTTGAAGAAGTTTCCAATACCGAATATATGCGTCTTTCAAGTGTCAATTTCGCACAAGGCTGGCAAGGCGAAACAGCAAACTCAGCCTCAATCACCCTAACCTTCGAAGTCAAATACCTCACCCAATAGTGACAAGGGGACGATTGTGTATTTGAAGAAGAGCCGTCTCACACGAGACGGCTATTTCTTTTCAGCCCTCTTTAGTAAAGAGGGTGTCGCCCGCAGGCGACGGGTGATTTGTTAACAAAAAAGAAGCAAAAAAGCTTCTTTTTTTTTGCATTTCCTATTTCTACATTAAAACTGTGAAAAGTTGTAATTTTCTACATATTTTCCTGCCAAAAAGATACCTTTTACACATGATTTTCTACATTCTGTAACTGTTTTGTGTATGTAAACGTGTATAGACAACCGCATTTTTTAGTGCTACAGTATTAGCAGATAATCGGGTGGACTGCTCCCGGAAAGGAGTGGTATGGTAGCAGTAATTATACAAATCGCAATTTCCCTTGTACAGTTAATTGTTTCCGTTATTGACCTGCGTAAGCGCAGGAAATAACCGCCTCGTGCGAGACGGCTCTTCCTCAAATTCTAGACACTTTGGGAGCAGCCGCCGCTGGAACGGTGACCACCCGATTATCGCAATAATAACACAAACATTTTTATCTGTCAACAACAAAACGGTATTTTCACCTCAGCCTACCAATCATTAAACACATCGGCGAGGTTTATTTCGCAGCCTTGCAGAACTGTCACAGGCACTGTATCCTCGGCAGTGTAAAATCTGCCAATGTACCCGCCATTTTCAAGTGTATTTGCGGTCACCATATCTATTTCCGGGTCAACAATCCAATACTCACGCACCCCTGCTTCTTGATATTTATTAAACTTATATTTCCTGTCATATAATGACGTCGACGGCGAGAGTATCTCTACTATCATGTCCGGAGCTCCGAGACAACCTTTTACTGTCAGCTTTTTTTCATCACATACAACTACAATATCCGGTTCAAAGAACGAATTTTCTTTTTCATTCAATCTTACAGAAAACGATGATGTATATACTTTGCATGTTTTCCCCTCAAGAAATTGTCGCAGTTTGTAATTGATATTTGCTAACACTCCTTGGTGCTTTCTTGTAGGCGACTCCATAACAACAATAGTTCCCTCGTGCAGCTCTGCACGCGTATGCTCGCGGAATTTTTGATACTCCTCAACTGTATACTTGCGATTGTATTCAACTGCCGCTTCTTCCACTCTTAATTCATCATCTTTATTCATTAGAATGACCACTCCTTTTATTTTTGTTATCAAACACAAAACAACCATTAAAAAAGGATGGTCATTATGTGCATGAATTGCGGTTCCCGTTAGGGGAGCAATTGGCACATTACTCTCGTTAGTTTGAATTCATTCAAACTAATTGCCTCCCTATCATATATCCACTCATACATACAATGCTTCGTTGGTAAAATATATAGCGAAATATACCCCCTGTCAACAACAAAACGGTATTTTCACCTCAGCCAGTCGTCATCAAACACATCAGCGAGGTTTATTACGCAACCTTGCAGCACAGTTACAGGCACAGCAGTATCAACCTCATCATAAACCTTTGTAAGATAACCGTCCTTAGTAAGAATATTTACTTGCAATAAATTGGTTTCAGGTTCAACAATCCAGTATTCACGAACACCTGCTTTTTGATATTCATTAAATTTACGTACTTTATCAGTTTTTGCAGTCGACGGTGAGAGCACCTCAATAATAAACTCCGGAGCACCAACATATCTTGTTTCTGTGAATTTAGATTTATCACACACAACAGCAATATCCGGTATGTAAAATGACTTTCCATTTTTATCAAGCCGCACCCCAAGCGATGAATGAAATGCTTTACACTTTTTCCCCTCAAGAAATACGCTAAGTTTAGAAAACAGATTATTTGAAAGTATCTGATGTTTTATTGTTGGTGTTTCCAATACAACAAGTAAACCGTCATGCAGCTCTGCCTGTGTACCCTTTTTACAAATTTCCTCATACTCCTCAACAGAATAATACATGTAACTGTAGTCAACTGCCCCTTCTTCCACTTTTAATTCATCATCTTTATTCATATATAACACCTCCCTATCATATATCCACTCATACATACAATGCTTCGTTGGTAAAATATATAGCGAAATATATCCCCTGTCAACAACAAAACAGCAAAAAAAGAAGCCTCACAGCTTCTTTTTTTTTGCATTTCCTATTTCTACATTATACACACTTTAGCGCAGGAAATAACCGCCTCATGCGAAACGGCTCTTCCTCAAATACTAGTTGATTTGGGAGCAGCCGCCGCCCACGGCGACCACCCGATTATCGCAATAATAACACAAACATTTTTATCTGTCAACAACAAATGTTACGGTCCCGGTGGGGGCGTGTCGTCAATCAGCTGCAGTGGTCTTGCTACAAACACACGCTCGAGGTCAACACCTGATAGCCCGAACCTGTTGCCGCCCGCAAGCGGACGGATTATTACTACTATTTCATAGGCGCCGTCCATATCCTCGTGTGCCCGTATGGTAAAGCCTATTTCCTTGCCTTTGTAGAACCCCTGCGGAAATACCTCTGCGCCGCCCCGTTCTAATGTACCTTGAGCTGAGATTGAATATTCTACGTTCCCTGCACCTGTTATCGGTATTGTTACATTGTCAACACCCGTAACGGCTCCTGCAATTTCCACCTGTGCTCCGCCACCTGCGGGCGCTGTTGTCAGCGGGTCGGATGCACGAACTACGTCGCTGACGATTTGGTTGCCGACGGAGTCGAGAAGAGCGTTATACTCTGCGAAGTCATTAGCTCTCATAAATGCAAGCAGCATTGGAGGTATAATCATAGAAATCGCAACCGCAAATACCGCGAGCATAATACTGCCAACGAGTATTTCCATGAGGGTCATTCCCTTTTTACTTTTGAAAATTTTCTTCAACACAGCAACTATCCTTTTCTATGGAGTGGTGTTTGGCATAAACGCCGCAATACCGTTTTCGTTAAGAAATCTGACATCATGCCCTGCTACAATCGGGTTATCTGTCACATACTCAACATTGCCATCATCATCAATCTCAATTTGCCTGAACATCAATGGAAATACTACACCGATTTCATTACCTGCGGCATCCTCATATACATCAGCCATGATGTTGTTGACAAGCCCTTGTGCTTCACGTGCCTGAATTAGCTGCGTGGCAGTGAGGTTCGTTGAAATCTTGATTATGAGCGTTATTGCCGTCAGCGAAATCGTAAAAACGAGCATGGCGACAAGCACTTCCATAATGGACTCACCTTTTATGCTTTTTATGCACTTAATCAATCGGGTCAATTGTTTCATATGATATCAAGCTCCATGTTCCGAAATTTCCAAGTCCGCTTCCAAATCTCATTTCATAAACGGTATTTGCATTTTCATCAAGAGGGTCATATGGCGGCGCCACAGATGTTTCTTGTGTTAAGAACCCGTCACGGTATTCATATGTCGATACTGTTGTAATCGGTCTGCTGCGAACTCCAAGAAATCTCACAGCTTCAATCTCAACGGTGACTGACAGTGTTGCATTGACGTCAGCTGTCTGCGGTCTTCTTGCAACTGCAGGAATATTGACAAATCCCGGTGTTCCACCAAAGTCAATCCCCGGTATATACGGGGCTGCAGGCGTAATTCTGACATCATCAACGCCCCATGAGAGTGTGATGCTTTTTATATGCAAATTTTGCGGCGGAACAAACTCAATGTTGTTAATATCAATACTAAGAAGCACATCTTCGGGCTCGTCCCCTGCTTCAACAGCTCTAAAGAGCGACATAACAAGCTGAGAGGTCATTGATGTAGGAGCACCTTGGTCTTGCTGCAATGCAAACTTGATGTTTCTGTGTATCGACTCACTGAGCACCCTGATACGGTTTGACTCCGCCTGCCTTGCATTATACCCGAGGTTGGCATATGCAGCCACAGCAACGGACGCACAAACTGCAAAGAGCAGTGACATTGCCCCGATGACCATCATCAGCGACACTCCGGCTTTAGATTTTAGAATGTTTCGTATTACTTTCAACTTGCTCTTTTCCTATCATTATGTTCGTTAATTTTGCGGATTGCACGGGCATCCCTGCGGCGGATAAAGTTTCTGAATATTTTTGTTCTTGTGAAGCCGTAACCACCGAATATCGGCAGCATCAAGATACTTCTTGAAGCCGTAAAGCCATCTACACCATCCTCGACAAGAGCGTCAAAGTCAATTATCTCGCTGTAGCCCTGCGTGCCGTTAATAGGGTTACATTCTTCACATTCCGGAAGACCACAATCGCATGGCTCAGGTTCGGTTGTAGTATCGCATGTGCAATCTTCTTCCGGCTTTTCGCACTCATCGCAACAAATACACGGGTCCTCCGCACAGGCGCATGGTTCGGTTGTAGTATCGCATGTGCAGTCTTCTTCCGGCTCACCGCAGTCACACAAATCGGGCTCGTCCGGTTCACCACCGCCTACATCTTCTATATCTCTCGGGTCGCCGTCTCCACTCTTGCCAACTACATCAGTCGCTGTGCTGCCGTCTAAGCTGTCGGGGTCTGTATTGTCATTGCCGCCAACGATAGCACCTACATTGTATCCGTCTGAACGTATTGTGACATTTTTAACTTCACAGTTTAATATCTCACCGTCGGCTCCGTTACGTCCTGCAATACCTCCAATAAAGTCAGCACCTTCGATTGTCGATGTGGCGTTTGAAACAATACAGTCTTCTATCAAGCCGTCATTAAGTCCTGCAATACCACCAACATTAATACCTGTTCCCGGAACCGTTTCTGTTCCTTTGATATGCATTCCCTCACCCGTTAGCGGATCACCGCTGACATCACAATCACGGATTTCACCGTTTACATCATTGTGTCCTGCAATACCACCGACATTATTTCTACCTGTTATGGATGTGTCGGGTCGGAGCATTACATCTCTAATGGTACCGCTGTTGTGACTGAACAGTCCCACGTTATCATGGGTTGGTGAATTAATTGTCAGGTTGGATATTGTACTATCCGGATATCCGCCGACAAATGTACCCTCAAACTCCCCTTTGACCACGGCGCCGGTATTGTTTAGAGCAGTAATCTGAGCGGCACTAAGTTTGGCGACATCAAAGTCGAGGTTTCGCGTTTGGATAAAGGTTTTACCGTCTGTGTCTGAAAGCTCACCGATATTCATCATTTGCTGAGGTGTGCGTATTTCAAACGGACTTGTAGCATCTCCCGCTGCATCATAAACCTGCTTGGCAAAATTCGGGTGGATGTAGCCTATTATGTCCGGATCTCCGTCAGGTCCAAACCATATATCCTGCAAGTTGAGATTTACAGCAGGATTTATATCAAGAATGTACAACCATACAGAGTCAAGGTCAATCTTATCCCTAACTGTGTGCGAAATCACAACACTTGTTCCGCTGCTGCTGAGCACACCATAACCCGAGTCTGTGATGACAAATGAGTTGTCGTTTTCGAGTGTGTTGAGGTCGCCATTTGCTGTGTAGTAGCCATAATGGTCACTGTCATTGTACTGCTCAAAGTATACAACTTCATCCTCACTGAGAACAAAAATCGTTATTGTTCTCACACCTGAGTGAAGATTAAAGCTCGGAGCACCCGCTTTTTCTGCTGTCAGTGAAATGCGGTAATAAAGCGTATACACACCCGGCTCAATGGGCCAAAACTCTATATTGCCCGTTCCCTTAGTCACTTCAACCTCGAAGTTGGCGTTCGCAAGACGTTGAAGATTTCCTAAATCAGTAAATGTGAGCACCTGATCTGCTATGTTATGCGGGTTGCCTGCTGCTGTCAGCGGTGTTCCGGTTGAGGTTGTAAAGACAACCGCAGGTTCTACGGTGTAGCCGTCTGCTTCCATGCCACCGTTTAAGTCGATGCCTTGTGTCAGGTTACGGACAATAGGCTCTGTTCCGCTTGCTGCAAAGCTGTAATCTCTTGCTCCAATATATATACCTACCACAGGCTGCGGGAAGCTCATCAAAGACATCAGAGCAACAATATCATCATCTTCATCTGTATAGACGTATCTGTAAACAGACGACCTTGCAATATCACTTGCAACAAGGTGAGTGACGCCAAAATTACTGCCTGTGTATCTGAGTGTATATGTGTAGACTAAGGTATCTACCGATGCGTCAATATTTACATTGGTAATGATTAAGGTTGTTGTGCCGTCCTCGTTACGGGTAACTCTGATATCATCACCATAAGCGGTAGTACCAACGCTAAAATCGGTTATTGTGTATGTACCAATTTGTGTGAGTCTAAAGTTTGCGGGAATTATCTCGGTTATCATTCCTGATGTGGTGAATTTTGCATCACTACCGAATGTGTTTTTAATAGTTAGGGTTACTCTGAACGGCCCGGTGTTAGTAGAGGGCGTTACAGTTTTTGAAAGCTCAATCGGGTTGATATACACTTCTGTGATATTGGACGCATTTGAATGTGTTCGTGTTGCATACGGTGCAGGGTGAGTTGTTGTGTTGGCTACCAAGCCCTGATGATAGCTGACAACAGCTTGATTATCAAAGCGGTAGAGAAGTGTTTTCAGATAACCTTCAAAACCCTTGACATAGTCACGCACTTTTATTTGAAAAGTAACTCGCAGTTCCTGATTATATTCAAGAACTTCTGTTCCGAGACTGATGTTTACAGCATTAACAGTTACACCGTCTATGTCTAATTCAACTGCTCCTGCGGGAGCCGCAGCTCCGCCAATCCTAACAGTGCCCGGAACAAACTCAATGTATTCCGTAAACGGTCTGAGCTGGTCTTTGATAGAAATTTCGTTTGCAGGCACTTCACCTAAGTTTTTGATGTTAAGCTCAACAGTCAGCACCTCACCCGGTCCTACCGATGTGACAACGTCAGTACCTGCGGTATTTTTAATTGCTTTATTTATTGTGACAAATGCGGGCGACCTGAACGAAATACCGTCAAGGAAGTTACCATCGTTTGGTGTGGTAGATGCTGACTGAAATGCAAATTCTGTTGTTGATTGCAGCTCAGGAACGGTATATTCGCCGTAGTAGTGCTTCCAGCCGTAGCTGACACCCCAATAGCCTATAACATTGGTTCTCGCCTGTGCAAGCCATGCCCATGTGGCACCGCCATCTAATAATTGAGCTTGTGTTATACCCTCTAATGGTATTATTCCGTCAAGCCCTGCTTGTCCGGCTGTACCGATTGTTAAGTTTGCTGTTGACCAGAAAGTGATACCATATCCACCGCGATATCCACCATAAGTACCTGCCGGATTTGAGGTTGATATGTCTCCAACCCATACATCATATAGATAGATAGGTGTAGTTGTTATACTCGGATTATAAACATGATTTGCGGGAATATCGTCTTGTACTCTCGGAAATCCTGTTGGCTGCAGATACTCTCTGTTACGGTGATAGTTAAGGTTATATCCGTTCAGACCTGATACATTTGACGCTCCGTAGTTAATGCTCCACCATGCACGTGGGTTCATCACCGAGTTTTGAACCTGACCTGCATTTGCGGTACGTCCGCTTGTGGCAACTTCTTCATTAGCTCCGGATCCCTCTGTTATCCCTGTTAATCCTGTTGACTCTATACGTGGTGATAAGCAGGGACGTATCATAACAAGTGCTGTATCACGAGCCACTGCCATAGGCTCAGTGCTGACTTCCATTGTTGTTCCCTCATTAAACGGTGAGAGATAGAAGTTCATTCTGTCACTTGCAGGATTGTAGGTTGCGGCATTGGGACTGCTGAATGTAATTCTTGAGGCATGGTAGAAAGAATACATAAATGTAGCGTCGGGGGTTGACGGCAAAACTTGATAGAGTGTGCCCGGTGACTGAGCATTAAGCTCAACATACCGCTGAACATTATTAACCGCCGAGTTAAATGGATTTGCTGCTGTTGTCGCTTTACTTCGCCCTAAGTAGTTTGTGGGCATCCATGAGCGTCTTGCATTAGGTTCTTGAATTTCAATCAGACGCCACCTCGGTGTTTGTACGAACGCCCTATTGGCAACAGTTCCTAAGGTTCCCGGATATGTCGGAAACTCTGTTAAACCTTGTGGTAGTCCGCCCGGAGGCAGCGGATTGGCTGTTTGTAAGGCTCCAGTTGCTCGACCTCCCGGTGGCGCTGTGTTAAAGATGTCATTATTAACAGCCTGATTGGCGGCAGTAGTACCTGCGGCATTAAGCTGTCTTGCGGCATCTCCCGTTCCATTCCTAAAATCCTCCCATTGATTTGAAGACGGGCGTTGAGGGAACATATACGCATCAACGGGTGGGGTTAGACTACCTACTCCGTTTGGATTAAACAGATAGTAGAAGCCGGGACTCGGACGTGTATACCAACCCTCAACCTCTTGAAAATCTACTAAGAACCAGTTGCGTGTCAGCCAACTTGATGCCGGAACATTATAGTTCATTATAAGCGGATTTCTAAACGGCATTGTAAAGTCACCGTTTACAAACAGAGGAGCACGTGGTCTTTCTGTGGTATTGTCCGGTGTGAGCCAGTCAGTACGTTCAACCTGCTCCGGTCTTTCCGGTCCTTCTGTTTCAACCCAAAGTGCGGGCTGTAGCATACCTCTGATAACAGGATACGGATACCCTCTTGTGGGTTGGAACCAGTTGGTCAAGTCAACACCATATATAAAGCTTATCCATTCCCTGTCAAAGAACATTGTCATAAGTCCTTGACCGCCGCCTCTAAGCAATACTCCCGGATTGCTGCCGACAGGAGGAACTAACAGGTTATACTCATCAAAGACCTCAGGTGCAGGACCTTCCCACGTGATACCTTCATTAAGTGTATATCTGTACCCTGATAGGTAGAACGTTGTAGGATGCGATGACGACGGACCTGTCGGTCTTTCATATGCAGAGTTACCGGTTCCGACAATCGGATGGATGAGTTTGTTGCCTGCAGTGTCTGTAGTAAACGGAGCCGGGGCAATGTAAAGTGCCTGCGTAACTTCCCCGACACCATAGTATGTATCTTCTTCATCCGTGGGTTGTTCTTTAAGACTGTTATACCCGACTATTCCGCCGCCGCCATTTGAAACCGGTGGATCATTTACGAGGTTACGTGAAAGGAAAGATACGTCAATAATCCTTCCGTGGTTTGTGCCGGTAACACCACCCGTTTCAACAGCTCCGTTGCCGTTCACTGTTGAGTTTTGCACACTTGTAAGACCAATCCACCCGATATTTTTGTTGACACCTGCAACGCCGCCTGTGCTTAATCTGCCCGCTACCGTAACACTTTGAAGCTGACACTGTATTATGGTGCCATGGTTAATACCTGCCAATCCTCCGGCGAACGCCTTGTTTCCTGTTGCGTTTGTAGCCGTTATTGACGAAGTTCTAAGTATGACTCTTTCGATATGCCCGGCATTGTCCGAGAATAAGCCGTAAGCCTCATTCAAGCCGCCGGATATGGTCACATTGCTGATAGTAAAGCTCTCATTTGTATCTAATCTGCCGCCGTAATACCCACCGACAAATACTTTTTCAACAACCGCGTATTTGCCTGTTAGGTTTGGTGTGGTGCCGTCGCCCCGAGCACCGCCCGCAAGACTGCTGTAGCCGACATCAGCGGTAAAGTCCATATTACGCGTTTGGAAGAAGTTGAACTCATGTGCCTCGGGATTTGGCTCCCAGTCAGGTTCGGTAACTACAACTGTATGTGTAAGTCCTAAATTTAATGCGTTATTTGGATTGGGCCATGTAATAGGCTCTAACCTATCTCCTAGAGGTCCTGAGGGCGGTTCTTGAATGTTTGCGCCCATAAACAGTCCATAATATTCTACGGCACCGTTTCCACTTGTTCGGGTAATATTACCTAATGTAGCAAATATTCCATAATACTGCGCATTCGAATGAGCTGCATAGCCTATGCCGCTTCTTGAATAAAACTGCGGAAATCTTTCCATTGTTCCAATATTTGTGTTATTTCCACCGGTTCCAAGAGTGATAGAACCTTGTGACATATATACGCTGTTACCTTGAATAATGCTTCTGCTACTTGTTGTGTTTGCGAGAGTTATGTTGCCGGTAACATAAAAACGGCAATCATGTATTTGTGAACCTGCAAAAGGAGTAGTATCAGTCGTTGTGCCTGCCTGTACCGTCATTGTTCCGCCGACAACTATACTTGAGCCGATATTATCGGCCGGATTACCGCGTATGTTGGAGTTTGCGGCAACTGTAAGATTACCTGTCACAACCATTCCCATTAAGTCCGGCATGTTGACATTACCGCTAATGTGAAGAGCACCACGGATGTAAAGATACTCTATATTATTCATTGTAAGAGGACCGGCAATGGTCACTCCCGCCGGAACAATCAGATAATTGGCATCGGGATGTGCTGCCCGGAAAGCTGCGAGTGATGCTGCATTAATAGTATTTGCCGGAGTCGAGCCTGCAAATGAATATTCTGTTCCCTCGCTAAACTCCGGAACGACGGTGTTTACAGCGGAGTCTACATTTGGCGCTGTATCTAACAGTGCCCGCAGTCTGGCTCTGCCGGTTACTGCATCAGCACTTGTCGTACCGGTAACAGCATCACCATTGTGATTATTAGAACTTTGCGGACCCGGAGGATCTCCAAGGAAGAATTTTGCCCACTCACTACCCTCGTCCCATTCATCTTTAATTTCAGGGTCATTTCGAAGAAGCGTCAACATGTCTATATTTTGCATTTGCCATGGTGTACGTACTTCATAGTTATAAGTGTGCACTTCGTTTGTTACCGAGTTTGCAAAAAGCGGGTGGAAATAACCACTTTTTTCTTCTATGTATGTTGAAGCAGGGTCTCCGGCGCCGGTACCATATGCTGCGCAGTAGTTGAGCAGTAAGTTTCTTTCGGGCGAAAGTGCACTCTCAAGCGTTCCGAGTTCGAGAATGGTGTAATAGTATCCACCATAACCCGACGGCATGTTTGGATTTGAGTTCATCTCAGTAAATGGAGCATATGTAATACGTGTCCAGTCATAGCTGCTGCCGCCCGGTTCGTCAGGCTCACTCGGTCTTACAAAGAGACCAAGGCTTGCATAAACAGCGTCAATAGTTGTTTCTTCCTTAGGATTTACAAGCAGCATATATCCTGCTTCTATGACTGCGGGATGATTTGGAGCGCTTATAAGATTGGGTGTAAAGGCTCCCGAGCCAAATCTGATTTCGCCGCCTGCATATTTTTCAAAATATACAAGCATAACCGGGCTGACTACTACAACGTCAATATCTTCCCAACCGACATGGGTATCGTCGGCTGTCATATACGGTTTATTATTTACAAGGATTGGATAAGGATATCTGTAGTATATGTTTTTTTGTTCGGTTGAATATTCATCAAAGTACATTGTGCCTGCGCTTGTATCAGGCTCAAACCTGACACCGCTTGCTCCGATATTTCCAACTTCACTGAGTTCATCCTTTGTTGTTGCAAATCTTCTGTCGTTAGGCGATACAGAGTTGCCAAAGTCCTTACAGCCGTTTGCGATGTAATGTACATTTGTAATAACGGTTTCGGTCAAAGCGATTGGAACATTCCAACCTGCTATACCACCCGAATGGGCGTAGTCGTTTTCTTCATAAGCAGCCACATAGTTTGTGGCGTAGGAATTTCTGATTACACCGTTAGTATTGTTATAACCGACCAAGCCGCCTAAGTAGGTAAGAATTGAGTCTTCAATAAGTGTAAAGGTTGGCTTTGCGGATAAGTACCACGGACTTGCTCCGATTTCAACAGTATCGACATTTATACGGGCGTTATTATATGTCATTTGAACAACGCCGTTGTTGTCCCCGACAAGACCGCCGATACCTCCTGCACGTGCCGTAACAGAGCCGAAGTTGCCGTCGGTAGCTGTTGCCGTGCCGACTATGGTATTGTAAAAACCTGCGTTAAATGAATGTGAAAGTGTAGACAACTCACCTGCTGCCTGACTGTCGATACGGCCAACAAGCCCGCCTGTTCTGCTCAGCGCGGTATTTCCGCCTGTGACATTGGCGTAGCTGTTTGAACGGCTGATAATTGCACCGTTATCAAGTAAGCCTGCAATTGCTCCGACATTAAGTGCATTAGGAGCATGAATGGTTGCGTTAATCAGGCTGATACCCGTAACATTAACCTCTTTATTGCCGTTTATATGAGTGAACAAACCGACATTACCGCCGTTATAAGCTGCATGCGGTGCGGGAGGTGCGGGAATAGTGTCGCCCGGGTTTGTGTCTATAATGAGATTGCTGATTGTCCATTGCTTATCGGCATCTTTTATTGCACTGTATGAGCCGCCTGTTGTAAGGCTTATCGGCTTAAAGTTTTGTGCTCCGCTTGCACTTTGTGTTGTTGCCATGTCAATATCCGTGATTTGTACAAACTTGCGGTTGTTTGTGCTGTATATTGAGTCTGTGAGATTTTCACGGATGTTATTGAGATGCCTTGCAGATGAAATTGCGAAGGCATTGTTATTGAGCATATTTGCAAAGTGAGTGTTTGCTGTCATGGGCGAGTTTATGGTAGATGTTCCTCTCGATACACTTGCACGTGCATTTGTCGGTCCTGCGTTTGCAATAAGCTGATAATCAACTCTTGAGAAAATGCTGTGAGGTGAAGATGCTATCAAATCACCTTCGATATAATCAATAACCCAGATAAATCTTGCATATTGTATTAAGATACCATGGACTTCTACGTCACGAGTGCCGTCACGGTAAATGGCATGCTCACCCGGTATTTCCGGGTTTAAAGTGCTTGATATTGCCTGTGCAAAGCTCACATAAGGTGTTGCAACAGGGTTTGCTATATTAATTTGACCCCAATTGCCTGTGTCCGCGGGACTGCTCTCATCGCGGAAAATTGAGAATGAACGCTCTCTGCCCTCTTGGTCAAAGTCGGGGGCAAGCAAAAACTCTGCAAAGAGAATGTTTATTTTCGTGCCTGCGTTTGTTTTGAGTCCGACACCGTAAGTGTCTCCGATTTTATCATCTGTTTCATAGCCGTCGGCTTCGACATAATGCATTCCGTCATAGATATTGACGATGTCCATGTGCGGAAGCTGAACTTCACCTGTGGTATTAACTCCGTAAAAGCCTTGGCGGCGTGTGTAGTCATCGGCATAACCGCCTGCTCCCATGCCTCTGCCGCCGACTATATCGTTTCTGTCGCCGTTTCCGGTGTAGGCGTGAGCATTGCCATCTTGCATTTGGCTGATATTGTCGGAATAGAATATAGACATAATAACGCCTGTCAAGACGTTAAACTCCATGGTAATAGCGCCGTTTAATATTTCCCTGTCTACGATTATTTCATCGAGCATGTCATAAAACAGGTCAACTACTGTTTCCGCACCTATGGCACTACGCTCATAACCCAATGGTTTATGTATTGTAAAGACATTGTCGCGGTTTGCTGCGAGTTCTTCCGGCGAGAATGAGTCTAAAAGTATAAACCCGTTATCCTCGAGAAGTGAAAATGTGTTGCCTCTTAGTGCGGTAGGTGCAATCAGTTCATTAGTTCCCTCGACATAAAACGCGTCCGTCAAAACTGCACGCAAATTACCCTCAACTGACGCACGTGAGAGTTGGTTTTGCATGGCTGTATACATGGTGCGGGCTATATTGGCGCGGTTAATCTGCTGACCGTGCCTGATAAATCCTATAACAGACGGTATTGCAGTGGCTGCTATAACAGCCAATATAATCATTACAACTATTACTTCCGTCAGTGTAAATCCGGCTTTTGAGCCGGGCTTGAACTTTCTTCGTAAATTACTCACTTTAAGATGTTCATCCCTTCTGCTTAATCAACTCATCACATTTGTTCTCTAAATAATGTGTAATTTCTTATTTTTCAACATCTTATAGTAGCATATAAAGTTGTAAAAGTCAACAATTTATCACCATTTCTTTAATTATTATAGTATACCCTGCAGAAGTTCTTTTTCCCCCGTTTTACAACAATTCCCGCACCTTCGCAGTTCTTCTTTGAAAAGCTTTCAGAAATGACAGAAACAGGCTTGCCGTCCACCTCGACTCCACCTTGGTCAACGTTACGTCTTGCTTCCCCTCTCGACGGGCAAAGTCCGCTCTTTACAAGCAGTGCCAATATGTCGATTTTGCCGCCCTCGTCAAAGTCTTCGTCAGTCAGCTCCACAGCGGGCATATCTACCGATCCGCCGGATTTGAATAGCTCCTTGGACGTATCATGCACTTTCTCGGCAACATCTGTTCCATGAATGAGCGCGGTCAGTTCAAATGCGAGCGTTTCTTTTGCACCGTTTAGCTTTTCACCGCTCCATGTGTCCATTTCCCATATCAGCTCCATGGGCAAAAATGTCAGCATTTTCAAGCAGTTTATGACATCTGCATCGGCAACATTTCGCCAGTATTGATAAAAATCAAACGGTGATGTTTTGTTTTCATCAAGCCAAACCGCTCCTTTTGCGGTTTTACCCATTTTGTCACCCTCGGAGTTGAGAAGCAGTGTGATTGTCAGAGCGTGGGCGTCCTTGCCGAGTTTTTTGCGGATAAGCTCTGTGCCCGAGAGCATGTTTGACCATTGGTCGTCGCCTCCAAACTGCATATTGCAGTCGTAGCGTTTGTACAGCTCGAAAAAGTCGTAGCTTTGCAGTATCATGTAGTTAAACTCAAGAAATGACAGTCCTTTTTCCATGCGGCTTTTGTAACATTCGGCAGAGAGCATTTTGTTTACCGAAAATGCCCCTCCGTATTCACGCAGAAATTCTATATAATTAAGCCCAAGCAGCCAGTCGGCATTGTTTACCATAAGTGCTTTGCCTTCCGAAAAGTCTATGAACTTTGACATTTGCTTTTTGAAGCACTCACAGTGATGCTGTATTGTTTCAACCGTCATCATGTCGCGCAGGTCGGTTCTGCCCGACGGGTCGCCTATCATTCCAGTGCCGCCGCCGACAAGTGCAATTGGTTTGTTGCCCGCCATTTGCAGGCGTTTCATAAAGCTCAGTGCCATAAAGTGTCCGACATGCAAGGAGTCTGCCGTCGGGTCAAAACCGATGTAAAACACGGCTTTTCCCGAGTTAATCATACGGCTGATTTCTTCTTCGTTTGTCACTTGCTTGATAAGCCCGCGCGCCTTTAATTCATCGTAAAGTGTCATTGTATTGCCTCCGCATATTTTGTGTGTTATCATTGTAACACATTTTATTATATATGAAAACTAAATACAATAAACCGTCGTTAGACGAAGGAGTATCTAACATGGATAATGCAGAAAAAAGTGCTAAGTCCCAAAATGAGACAAAGCAAAATGCATCGGATACCAAGCCAAAAAGAGCACCGAGGGCAAAAAGGCCTCAAAATACTAAGGCTATACTGAAAAATGTAAAGCCAACAAAACCGTCTAAACCACAGGCTGCGGCGAAGCCTGCGCCTAAGGTTGAACCTGCGCCCAAGGCTGAGCCTGCACCTAAGGTCGAAAAAGCTGCAGCTCCTGCGAAAGAACCCAAGGCTCCGAAGGAGACTTTGGCTTCGAAGGATACTTTGCCGCCAAAAGAGCCTAAACCACCTAAGCCGCCGAAACCACCGAAGCCTCCGAAAGAACCTAAACCGCCCAAGCCACCGAAACCCAAAATGACCCTAAATGAAAAAAACGACTTAAAAAATGCCGTCGTTGCTTTCCTGTTTACAATTATTGCCGCAATGGCACTGATGATTGTAAGAGGCTCGATGTTCTATTTTGAGTCTTTTGATTATGTACATTCACTGAGCAGATGGATTGAGCGTTATCGCGAAATGACGTTTTTTGAAGGGCTCGGCACAAAGGTCGGCAACTACAATCAGCCCTACAATTACATTTTGAATATTTTTGCAAGAATTGATTATTCCGATTTGTATCTGATAAAAATCGTGTCCGTTATTTTCGATATAATCCTCGCATATTTTGTAATGAAGCTCGTATCGCTCAAAACAAAGAGTGTAAACATGCATCTGCTTGCGTTTTTTACCGCATTTGCCATTCCGACAGTTATTCTCAACGGTTCAATGTGGGGACAGTGCGACTCTATCTACGCGGCGTTTGCAATCGGCGGTGTGTACTTTGCACTGTCGGGACGCAGCAAAGCGGCATATGCTTTTATCGCACTTGCTTTGTCCTTTAAGCTGCAGGCGGCGTTTATTTTGCCGCTCTTTGCGATATTTGCAATGCAAAAGAAAATTAAGTGGAGCGACTGTTATATTTTCTTTGTGACATATCTTGCGATGCTTTTGCCCGCGTACTTTGCAGGCTACCCTGTCCGCGACCTGCTGCTCATTTACCTCGACCAAACCGACACATATCACTACTTGAAACTTAACGCTGTTAATATGTGGCAGTTTGTCGAAAATGTAGACTTCGACTCGTTCAAAACTGTCGGGCTTTATGTTGCGGGAACAGCCGCAATCGGTCTTATGTACTTTGCATATGTTCACAGAGAGCAGCTTGTGAAAAATGCCGACTATGTGCGTCTTGCATATTTGTTTGCCGTGATACTTCCGTTTTTGCTGCCGCAAATGCACGACCGTTTCTTCTTTATGGCAGATGTCCTCGCGCTCGTGGTTTTCCTCTATGATAAACGCAGGTGGTTTGTTCCTGTGGTGACTGTGTTCTGCTCGTTCATAACATACGCATGGTTCCTTATGGACTGGATAAATGTATTCGATTACAGGCTCGCAGCCTTGGCGTTGATGTGCGTGATAATAGTAGTGCTGCGTGATTTGGCACTATCGGTACGGGAAAAGGCAGCATAAACGGCAAAAACATAGTAAAATCCCCAAGGGGACAAAATGTCCTCTTGGGGATTTCCTTGGTGGGAGGTAGTGGATTTGAACCACTGAAGTCACTGACAACAGATTTACAGTCTGCCCCCTTTGGCCGCTTGGGTAACCTCCCTCATGTGCCGCTTTGCGGCACATTGGAGCTTGTAGCCCGACTCGAACGGGCGACCTGCTCATTACAAGTGAGCTGCTCTACCAACTGAGCTATACAAGCAAAGCGAAAGAAATCATAACAAAAACATTAAAGTTTGTCAACATAAAACGTATATCTGTCGCGGCCGTTTTCTTTTGACTCATATAAAGCCTCGTCTGCCATCTTAACAAAATCATTCCAAGTCAGATTATCAGTGCACTCATGTGTTGCCACACCGACAGAAATAGTCACAATACCTGCTTCGTTCTTTTCGTGCAAAATCTTTAGCTCTCTGACGGCTTTAAGAATAGCGTCGGCAACCATGACCGCTCCGTCCTTATCGGTGTTCGGGAGCGCAACAATAAATTCTTCTCCGCCGTAGCGTGCAACAAAGTCTCCCTCTCTTTTGACAACACTCTCAAGCGCACCGGAGACTGACTTTAAGCACTCGTCACCTGCTGCGTGACCGTAAGTATCGTTATATTTCTTAAAATTATCCAAATCGAGCATAAGCAGGCTCAGACCCGCACCTGCACGCGACAATGAAGATATAACATGCGTTAAGGTTGTTTCCATATAGCGCCTGTTGTAAATCCCTGTCAGCGGGTCATAATGCCCCACTATAAACAGGTCATGTATCGTGTTTGAAAGCAGCCCGAACTCATCGTCACGCTCCAAACCGTAGATGTCCTTGTCACGTTTGCCGCGCATGGAAACAAGGCTGTCAACAAGCAGACGCAAGGGTGTAAAAATTAACCGCTGCAGCTCACGGTTTGAGCTGAACACAAACAACACAAACAAAGCTGTTATGATGATAAACGGCGGCACGAGCCTTGACATTGCAAAAAGCGACGAAGAGTCAAAGAGTTTTATTACAGTCCAGTCTGTCATACCGACAGGCGTAATTGTCGCGTAATGATACTGCCCGTGACGCAGTGTAATTATCTGCGATGATGTGGTAAATTCGTCAAAATAGCTGTCTATTGAGTTAAGATGAGTTGTGATTGCGTCAATAAACTGTGCATCTGTTATTTCATCTTTAATATGCCTGTTGGCACCGTATAAATGAAATTCTTCATTGTTAATAAAGTAACTGTCAGCTTGAATTTGACCTTTTCTGTCAAGCAAAAGCACACGTGTATTATTATCCCTGTATTGAGTGACCGCCTGCTCGGTTACGGTTGATATATCCATGTCCGTAGAAAGTGCCCCGATAAACTCGCCATCTTCATCTAAGACCTTAAAATTAAGCCACACAGCTCTTCTTTCGTTATATACGTCAACATCCAAGAAATAATCCTTCGGCACTTCCTTTAATTCAAAATACCATGCATCGCTTTCATTTTCGGAATGTATATGCATCGGCTCGCTGATTTCGTTTTTAAGTGCTCCGCCCGTTATTGCAAATCCCTGCCTTGAGCCTTCGAGCACAATAAAGAGATTGTTGTTATAGAGTATATCTATTGACCTGAAAAGCTCCTCAAGTGCCATTTCTTTGAGCTGCGGGTCATCGGGATTTTCAAACCAGTCTGTAACAGTGGTTGATTTTACCGTTGTCCCCAATACACTGATTTCCTTACTTAAGTATATTTTTATTGTATTTGCAGTGTTTATTGAGTTGTAAACTGCATAATCTTCTGAAATATCATCTATTGCACTGTTGAGCGTTAAAAACAGACCAACCGTCATTATAATAAACACCGTACTGAACTGTGCTATGCTGATTACAAGAAACCGCACAGACAGGCTGTTTTTTTCTTCTGAGTGAGTGATATTTCTGACGTACATCACAAGTGCCGCCAAAACAAAGCCGATACCTGTAAGTGCCGTCCCGTAATAAATCACCTGCAAAACACCGAATATCACAGGCATTATCGGGAAAAGATACAGATAAATGTCACTGCTTTTATATGTTTCTTTATTTTTGTTTCCTGATTTGAATATAAGCTGCAGGTATGCGGCTAAGACATAAATAAGTGTTATTGTAAATGTTGTCCAAAACAGATTTCCTCTTGTGTATACGTTATTTTCTTCAATATAAAACAGAAACTTTGTAATTGGTGTAAGAAATACCATACCTACATTCATTAAAGCAGGTATTGAGAATAATACGGCTTTTTTTCTTGATATGCCGGCAATGCTTACAAATGATGTGCAGTAGAGGAAATATGCAAAGCCGATAAGCGGCAGCGTAATGTAAAATAGCATTGAAAACACATAGTTAATAACGATAGCTCCGGTAAAATTATGCCCCTCAATCAGATACATTCCCGTGTCAAAGAGCAAAAACAGCATAATGACCAATTGCAAAAACATAAACGGCTGCGCTTCACCTTTTCTGTTTCGCAGGGATTTACCCATATAGCTGTACATAAAAGCGAGTATAGCTATACCGATTAAATTAACAGCCATCCAAAGCAGATTGTTCATTTTGGCACCTTTCGCAACCTTTCGCACAATAAAGAGCACTTACATCGGTGAGACGTGCCAGCGGTTTTTGTTCGCAGGTGCTCAAAAAACCGGTCATCGTCTCCCCTCACGGCTCTTTATTGTATCACAGCTTTACGTTTTTGTGAATATGTGGTATAATGCTCCCCAAAATGATTGCATTAAGAAAGGCAAAATAAAGTGATTGGTAAACTCTTTTCCAAAGTTTTCGGAACATATAACGAACGTGAATTAAAGGCCGTTATGCCGATAATAGATAAAATCGAGGCACTCGAGGAGTTTTATCGAGGGCTGTCTGACGATGAGCTTAAAGCAAAAACCCCCGAGTTCAAAAAGCGCCTCATGGACGGTGAAACGCTTGATGATATTTTGCCCGAGGCTTTTGCAGCCGTGCGCGAAGCAAGCGACCGCGTGCTCGCAATGAGACCTTTCCATGTGCAGCTTATCGGCGGCTTGGTTCTTCATCAGGGGCGTATCTCAGAGATGAAGACCGGTGAGGGTAAAACCCTTGTTGCCGTTATGCCCGCATATCTGAACGCTCTGACAGGCGAGGGTGTTCATATTGTCACAGTCAACGACTACCTTGCAAAGCGTGACAGCGAATGGATGGGCAAGGTTCACCGCTTTATGGGGCTCACCGTCGGGCTTATCGTCCACGGTTTGGACAGTAATCAGCGGCGCACCGCATATGCTTCCGATATCACATACGGCACCAACAATGAATTTGGTTTTGACTATCTGCGCGATAATATGGCTCTGTATAAAACCGAAATGGTTCAGCGCGGGCATGTTTTTGCCATTGTTGACGAAGTGGACTCCATACTTATCGACGAAGCCCGCACACCGCTTATTATTTCGGGACAAGGCGCAGAGTCCACCGAGCTTTACACCAAAGTAAACGACTTTGTTTCGCGTCTTAAAAAGACGGTCTTTGCGTCTCTTGACGAAAAATCGCAAGAAGATGAGGGGCTTGCTTCCGATTACGTTGTAGACGAAAAAGCCAAAACAGCGACGCTTACTGCACGTGGCACAAAAAAGGCCGAGCAGCACTTTAGCCTTGAAAACCTCTCAGACCTTGAAAACAGTACACTTTCGCATCATATAAATCAGGCTCTGAAAGCATACGGCACAATGCAGCGTGATGTTGACTACGTTGTTAAGGACGGCGAGGTCATTATTGTTGACGAATTTACAGGCCGACTTATGATTGGCAGACGTTATTCCGAGGGGCTTCATCAGGCGATTGAAGCAAAAGAAAAGGTTGAGGTGGCACGCGAGAGCAAAACTCTTGCAACAATCACTTTCCAAAACTATTTCCGTCTTTATGACAAGCTGTCGGGTATGACGGGTACGGCGCTTACAGAGGCCGAGGAGTTCGGCGCAATATATAAGCTTGATATCATTGAAGTGCCGACCAACAAGCCCCTTGCACGTATTGATAATCCCGATGTTATATATAAAAATGAAAACGGCAAGTATAAGGCAATAATCGACCAGATTGAAATTTGCCATAAAAAAGGACAGCCCGTGCTTGTCGGTACAGTTTCAATCGAAAAAAGTGAGCTGCTCGCTTCCCTGCTCAAAAAACGCGGTGTTCCTCATCATGTTCTAAATGCAAAGCAGCATGAAAAGGAAGCCGAAATCGTTGCTCAGGCAGGCAAGGTCGGCTCTGTTACGATAGCTACCAACATGGCAGGCCGCGGAACCGACATCGTGCTCGGCGGCAATCCCGAATATCTTGCCAAAAACGACATGAAAAAAGCAGGCTACAGCGAAGAAGCAATCAGCGAAGCAACAGGCTTTGCCGAGACTGCCGATGAGGAAATAATTGCAGCCCGCGAGCTTTTTTCCGAAAAAATTGCTCTTCACCGTTCGGTCACACAAATAGAAGCAGACAAGGTTCGCGAGGCGGGCGGCTTGTTTATACTCGGCACGGAACGTCACGAAGCAAGACGTATTGATAATCAGCTTCGCGGACGTGCAGGCCGTCAGGGCGACCCCGGAGAAACAAGGTTTTATATCGCTCTCACAGACGATATCATGCGGCTTTTCGGCTCGGAGCGTATCATGGGAATGATGGAAGCTCTCGGGCTTGAAGAAGACATGCCGATTGAGCGTAAAATGCTATCCAACGCTATAGAGTCGGCTCAACGCAGAGTTGAAAGCCGCAACTTCCAAGTGCGTAAGAATATTTTGGAATATGACGATGTTATGAACAAACAGCGGACTATCGTTTACGACCAGAGGCGTAAGGTGCTTGACGGTGACGACATTACAGGAAACATTCAGACGATGATTTCCGAAACCGTTGAAACTGCTGTCAACGCAGGACTTAAAGAGCATGACCACATAAACGACAAAGCCTTGCTGAGCGAAATATTATTGCCGCTTGAGGCACTTTTTATTCAAAAGGGTGAAATCAAGCTTCCGAAAGACGGCTTTGACAAGAGCGAGCTTGAAGAGCTTTTGCTCGATAAGGCCACGGCTGTTTACACTGCACGCGAAAAAGAATTTGGCACTGCCCCCGGCTCTGATACTCCGATAATGCGGGAGCTTGAGCGTGTTATTATGCTTCGTGTTGTAGATGAGTTTTGGATGGATCATATTGATGCAATGGAAAGCCTGCGCGACAGCGTAAGGCTTCGTGCCTACGCACAGACAAATCCTGTTGACGAATACAAACGCGAAGGCTTTGATATGTTTGAGGAAATGATTGGCGGCATTAAAGAAGAAGTTGTCCGCAGGGTCTTTACTTCACGTATCAGAACAAGCGAGTCCTTACAACGCCGTGGTGTTGCAAGAAATATGACGGCAGGAGCACAAAACTTCTTAAATGCTTTCGGCGGCAATGCTGCTGCAAGCGGTGGCGGCGCGAACCGTCAGCCCGCAAAAAAGCTTCAAAAAGTTGGCAGAAATGACCCTTGCCCATGCGGCAAAAAAAGACCCAACGACCTGCCGATGAAATTCAAGGATTGCTGCGGCAGAGGCGCGTAGGAAAACGCGGTTAAAAGTTATGATTAAAAAAATTATTATTAAAATAATATTATTCGTACTGTCGGCACTTATTGTTACAGGGTGCTGGCTGCCGAACATGCCTGTTTACGTGCCGCCTTTTGTCCCGACGCCCCCTGTTTTTGACGCGCCCCCCGAAAACGTAAACCAACGCCCGACTGTCAACGCTCCCGCTCACGGCAGGTTCACAATCAGATATGCACCAATCAACACATTAAACCCGATAATCGCCTTAAACAGGGATAATATCAACATTACATCACTCATGTATGAGAGCTTATTTGAGCTGAACGAAAACCTCGTTGCCGTTCCTGTTTTATGCGAAAGTTGGGAAACAGAAGACAACCTTACTTTTAAGTTTACGATTTATCCCGATATTCCAATGCATGACGGCTCTACACTTACTGCTGACGATGTTGCCTATTCTATAAGGCAGGCTCAGCTTCGAGGACGCCACAGAAGCAAGGTGCATGGTATCCATACCACTACCTCTGACGGCGATTTGACAGTGACTATCGTACTTGAGTCCCCAAATGCGCGCTTTACCCGCCTGCTCGACATCCCTATCATCAAAGACGGCTCAATTGAAAGCACCCTGCCGCCGGGAACAGGTCCGTATATTTTCCCGAACCCCGATGATTTCAGACTTATCCGCTTTGTCAATCATCGTGATTATTCATTTATGCCGCTGACGACAATTTTCTTGCGTGAAGCAAATGATAATGAGCTAACGGAGCTTTTTGACCAAGGCGCTTTGAGTTTATTGTGGGACGACCCTGCAAGTGCCTTTGATTTAAGATTAAACAGAGACCATGAGCCACGTTATTACAACACAACCTCAATGCAGTTTTTGGGTTTTAACGCAAACTCCTATGTGCTTCGTGACTCTGATGTACGCCGTGCAATAGGCTGCGGTATAAACCGTCAGGTAATTGTGGATACAATAATGAATGTGCGACCCGGGCAGACAATCGCAGCTCCCGTGGCGATATCACCTGCTTTTGATATGTATGATGAGGAGTGGGAGCGCCGTGTGCAAGACCCGCTCACTGAAATGGGTGCACTGCTCGACCGTGCGGGGATTGATGACTACGACAATGACGGACTGCTTGAAATGCCCGACGGAGTTGGCGGCCCCGGTATTAAGTTTACGCTGCAGTTTTTGGTAAACATCGAAAACACACATAAGGTCGCTGCTGCCGAGCATATTGCAGCAAGCCTGCGCGGGCATGGTTTTGATATTAATGTGCGTGTATTGCCTTGGACTGATTTTATCAAAGCGCTTGAAGAGGGACGATTTGACATGTACTATGGCGAGGTGCAGATTGGCGCGGACTTTGACCTCTCGCCGCTTCTGCTCCCCGGCGACAACAACTTAAACTACGGCAGAACGGGCAATACTGCTTACAAACTCACAATTTTGAACTTTTTGGCTGCAGACACACAAGAAGAAGTCAGCATTGCCGGAAAGCAGCTTTGCGATGAAATCCGTACAAGCGCACCGTTTATCCCCATATTATACAAACGCCACGCAATTTACACACCTATGGGAGTTGTTTCAAGCGCCCTGCCGAACTATGTAGGTGTTGCCCCGAGCCAATCGGGAATTTTCAGAAATTTCCGCAACTGGGCAATCGATTTAGAAATGTTGACATAGATGACGCCACCCGCCGTCATTGCGAGGAACCACGAAGTGGTGACGTGGCAATCCAAATCACAGTGTTACAATAAGTGCATCGTCTGGATCACCACGCTACTTCGTAGCTCGTGATGACGCCAATATTATGATGTTGAGTTTACTAAAATAATAGGATATAATATTCACAGGAGGGCGATTTTATGACTGATAAAAGATTACTTGAAATGGCTGCTGAAGCAATGGATAACTCTTATGCACCCTACTCACTGACAAAAATCGGAGCAACTGTAGAAACCGCAACAGGCGAAGTGTTTACAGGCTGCGTTATTGAAAACGTAGCAATCGGCTCTACTATTTGTGCGGAAGCCGCAGCAATTGCAGCAGCCGTATCAGCAGGTCATCGCAGCTTTAAGCGTGTTGCTATCATTTCCGAGGGCGATGTATACCGCCTGCCGTGCGGCAACTGCCGTCAGCTGATATCCGAGTTTTCGCCTGAGGTTGAAGTGCTGTGCGCGCGCGCTTCCGACGGTCGTTTTGTCAGCTACCCCTTGACATCTCTGCTTCCCCTGCCCCTTGTAGCTAACAATGATTAATTTACTCTTTACAGTTTTTTTTATTTTAGTTATAATGAAATGTAGATATTCTACGGAGGTTTCACAGTTTGGACGGATATACGAGAAAATTTGATGTAATCAGCGGCGAGAATAACACACGCGAAATACTTTCCGTAGTGTATGACTCGCTACGCCAGAAAGGCTATAACCCTGTCAATCAAATCGTCGGATATATTTTGTCCGAGGATCCTACCTATGTCACAAACTACAACAACGCACGCGCACTTATATGCAGACTTGACCGCGACGAACTTCTTCAAGAGCTTGTCTCTTACTATCTCAACAAAGATTAAAGAGGATAAATACTGCCATGGGTTTTAGTGATATCATTCAAAAAGCAAATCAAGCAAAGGATAAAATGATGCAAAAATTCAGCCACAGAGCTGAATTTAGAAGTATCTTAGGCGATATCAGCGGGATACTCGACCCGCACGATATGGAAGTTATTGTCGTTCGCGGCAAAAACTGTGATGTCGTATATACAAACACAAGAGCGGAAGATCGTCTTATTAACGAAGAGGGCGAGGTTTTTACATGCAAGGCCGTGTATTCCAAACACTTCCCCGGACTTTGCGAAAACTGCCCCTACGGCGGAAAAACCGAAGTCGCCGATGGCACTCCCTTTGAAATCGACGACAGAGACGGCAGGTCGTTTGTAGTTCGCAGAAATACGCTCAACTGGGCAGACGGCAAGCCTGCCACAATCTTTATGATGCGCGATATAACCCCTGAAAAAGAAGCCAACGACAGGCTCTATATGCTTGCATATGTCGACCAGCTCACGGGTGTGCCAAACCGTCAAAAGCTTAAGGAAGACTTTGCCGAAGTTGAAGATAAAATAAACGGCAAAGAATTATCCGGCATTGTTGCACTTTTTGACCTCGACCACTTCAAAACAGTCAACGACACCTACGGTCACAACACCGGTGATGTCGTGCTGCGCCGCCTCACAGACCACCTTTCGGAAAATCCCGATTTTAAGGGCAAACTGTACCGTCTCGGCGGTGATGAGTTTATTCTTTTCCTTTCAAATCCCGCAAGCAAATTTTCATCACTTGAGCAGTTACAAAGCCACTATACAAAGGTTCTCTCGTCGGCACTTCGTGCATATACCCTGCCGAACATTGACGTTAAATGCACCTTGAGTATCGGCGTTTCATTCTTCCCGTATCATGGTGCTGCCTTATCCGACTTGCTCCGCAAGGCAGATATTGCCCTCTATCAGGCAAAAGCAGCAGGGCGAAATCAAATACTTCTCTTTGAAGACCATTACGACAAGGCTCAGAAATTTAAGGATATGTTTATTAATATTCAGCCTGTTTTACTCGGCGCGGGAAAAACCTTTGGTTATGAGCTTGTTGACCGCAGTCAGGGTGACGATGATGACGACGGAACAGTCACACTGAGCGAATTTAACCGTACACTTGACGCACTCGGACTCGGTGATTTGGAAAACAATCTGCATTACTTCATCACATATTCCAAGCAGCTGCTCAGCCCTACTGTTCTTAAGAATTTACCGAAAGAAAAGTTTATCGTTCAAATGGCTGCTCAGCCAAAAGCTACAAAGGCAGATATTCAAAAAGACATTAAGATTTATGAAGAGCTGCGAAATAACGGTTACAAGCTTGCACTGACAGGTCTTGACAGTGGTGCTCCGGTGCTTGAACTGCTTGCGATTGCCGATTATTGCAAATTTGCCGCATCAGACACAAACCGTGTCAGACAAAAGGTTATGATTGCCAAAAACCAAAGAGTAAGGTTTATTGCAACGGACGTTGACACAATGGAAGACTATCAGGCAGCCAAAGATGGCGGATTTAACATGTTCCAAGGCTTCTACTTCAACACCAACACCCCCGCTGTCGGACGTAAAACCAAAGAAGTCAGCCCGCTTAAGGTCAACTACTTCCGCTTAATGCAGCTGTCGAGCACGGAAGATTATATGGACTTTAAGGAAATCAGTGCGGTTATCGCTTCCGATGTTGCTTTGTCCTATAAGCTTCTTCGTATATTAAACTCTGCGGCAGTTGGACTTCGAAATGTTTCGTCAATTTCGACTGCGGTTTCCTACATGGGCGAAGAAAGCCTTAAAAAGTGGATTGCCGTACTTGCACTTCGCGGCATTGCAGAAGACAAGCCGCTTGAGCTTGTGAGAATGTCGCTCATTCGTGCACGCTTTGGCGAGCTTCTCGCACCATGCTTTAGAATTAAGCGTAATCCGCAGCAGGTCTTTATGGTCGGAATGTTATCACTTTTGCATATCGCAATGGATATGACAAAAGAAGAGCTTCTCGAAGATATACCCGTCACGGAAGAAATCCGTTCTTCTCTCCTCACACGCACAGGTATATATTCCGATTTGCTCCGTTTCTACGAAAATTATGAATATGCCAACTGGGATGCGGTTTCTCAGTTTGTTGAAGAAAATCAACTTGACTCCACAATGGTCAGCGACACTTACATCGCTTCCGTCAAGTGGTATAATGATTTAACTGCAACTTAATATACTATACAACAAATAGCATCTCACTAATCAAGTGAGTTGCATATAATTGTCTGTAAACTCATTTCATTAGAGCAACCAAACTCACTTCGTTCAGACAAGGTTGCTCTTTTTCATTACATTTCGTTAACAGACACTAATCTACAACTCAAAAAGATTAGTGAGATACCATTTGTTGTATATCTTAGAACTCCTCATTGAATGAATGAGGTAATAAATCTTTAATACTATACTCTTTTATAGTTTCATTGTCTGATAGAATGATTTTAATGTCGGGACACCATGACTGCAGATATTGCCTGCAGGCACCGCATGGCGGGCAAAAAATGAGCTTATCGGCTCCGCCGACAACTGCAATTTTATCAAAATCACGCTGCCCCTCCGAGAGGGCTTTTATTATTGCACATCTTTCAGCACAAACATTTGTGATACCAATGCCTGACGGGTCTTCTATGTTGCAGCCGCAGATAACTTCCCCGCTCTTCAGCAAAAGAGCTGCTCCCACCTTAAAGCCCGATAAGTCGACCTGCGCATTTTCTCTTGCTTTTTTTGCATACTCCAATAATTCTATGTTAGTCATTATTTTATCCTTTCATCGGGAGTTTTTTCCTCAAAACTCCGTCCATTTTATATAACGCTCCGGATATTGCGGGGGCTGTCGGGATTGTTGCAAGCTCCCCTACCCCTTTTGCACCGTAAGCAGGCTTTGCACTGTGTTGCTTCGCGGTGTCTATCAATATTGTTTCTATCTCGGGGGCAGCGGTAGCTCTGATAAGTCCCAATGTACCGTATTTTGCGGTCGGGTAGCAGCTTTCGACAGGAAAGTCCTCTGTAAGTGCATAACCGACACCCATGAGTACGCCGCCCTCAATTTGCCCCTCTGCCGCTTTCGGGTTCACAACGGTTCCAAGGTCATATGCAGCCGTGATTTTTATTAGCTTTCCCTCTTCGTCAAGCTGTGCCACCTGTGTTGCATAGCCGTACGCAACATGACTGACAGGGTGCGGTTTGTCGCTGCCCATCGGGTCGGTATGCGGGTTATATTCACCATAAAACTCCTGACCCTCAAGCGAAGTGAAATCATAGGGTTTTTTGACTGTTCCAAGCGCCTCAAGCAGATTTCGGGCAGCGATAATTGCAGCTTCTCCCGAAAAGAGCGTTTGCCTTGAAGCTGTAGTTGTTCCTGCATTTGGCGTGCGCGTAGTGTCGGGTGGCTCTACAACTACCATGTCGGCACTAATGCCTATTGTTTCACAAACCATCTGTGTCAGAACAGTTGCCATTCCCTGCCCGATACACGCCGCACTTGAGCGGACATGTATTTTTCCGTCTTCGACAGAGATTATACACCTGCTGATATCAGGTACGCCCACACCAAGTCCCGAGTTTTTGAACCCGCAGGCAATTCCCGTGTGCGAGGAAGCTTCAAAGGCGTCTTTGACCGCAAGCAGGCACTGTGCGAGTGAGGTAGACTCGTCGGCGATTTGACCGTTAGGCAGCTGCTGTCCCGGTTTAATCGCGTTGCGGTAGCGTATTTCCCATGCAGATATAGAGAGTTTTTTTGCAAGCTCATTGAGATTGTTTTCCATGGCAAAACAGGACTGCGGCACACCAAATCCGCGAAACGCTCCTGCGGGCGGATTGTTTGTATAAACAGCTGTACCTTTTACATCTATATTTTGGAAGTTGTACGGACCTCCCGCATGTGTACAGCTTCGTTGCAAAACAGGACCGCCGAGGCTTGCATACGCTCCGGTGTCAGCGATAATCTCGGCTTTTACTGCCGTTATAGTCCCGTTTTCATCACATGCCGTTGTAAAGTCTATCTCCATTGCATGACGCTTCGGGTGCACGAGCAAGCTCTCGGCACGTGAAAATTTCACTTTGACGGGTCTTTTCGTGAGCCATGCGGCGAGCGCGGCGTGATGCTGAACACTCATGTCTTCTTTTCCGCCAAATCCTCCGCCCACTAACATTCCCCGAATATGGATTTGCTCTGCAGCAATACCAAGCAGTCCGCTAATCTCTCTTTGCTCATCGTAAACACTTTGACTGCCTGTGTAGAGCAGCAGTCCGTCGCTCTGCGGCATTGCGATTGCACACTCGGGCTCCATAAAAGCATGCTCCGTAAAAGGCAGCGAGTAGTGGTTTGTGACAACAAACTTTGAAGCGGCGATTGCCGCATCAGCGTCCCCGCGCTTAAGGCGCTGCTCACTTAGTATGTTTCCGCTCTCATGTATTTTCGGAGCGTCTTCTCTTAGCGCCTCAAGGGGCGACGAAAGAGGCTTTAATATTTCATATTCAACTGTAATGAGCGATAAAATCTCATCAAGGCTCTCGGCTTTTTCTGCGACAGCAACGCACAAAGCGTCACCGACATAACGTGTTATATCACCTGTGCTAATCAGTGCGTCCCAGTCCTTTACCAAGTGGCCGCATTTTTTATCGCCGGGGATATCCTGCGCTGTAATGATTTTTATGCAATCCGAATGTGCTTCGGCTTTTGTTTTATCAATAGATATTACACGCGCTCTCGGATATTTTGTCCTCAGCGCTTTTGCATAGACCATATCGTCGATTACCATGTCATCGGTATAAAGACCCGTTCCGAGTGTTTTCTCGTCTGCATCTACGCGAAAAAGGCTCTCGCCGAGTTTGCCTGTGGACGACCGTTTCGGCACTTGCCTCCCCTCGCGAAAAAAGTCCGCTGCGAGTTGTATCGCTTCTTCTATTTTTATATATCCCGTACAGCGGCAAATATTGCCATGTATCGCTTTTTTCACATCAGCGCGTGTCGGGCTGCTGTTTACATCAAGCAGAGCCTTGGCACTGATGACCATGCCGGGAATACAAAAACCGCATTGCACCGCACCTGTTTTTGCAAATGCATATGAATAGACATCTCTTTCACGTACCGATAAGCCCTCAACCGTTTGAACATTCTTGTCGCCGAGTTTACCGACTTTATGTATACAAGCTCTCGAAGCTTTGCCGTCAATGATTATCATGCATGTGCCGCATGCGCCCTCACCGCAGCCCTCTTTTACAGATGTAAAGCGCAGGTCATCTCGCAGCAAATCAATGAGCCTTTTATTTTCATCACTGCACTCGATTTTTTTACCGTTTATTTTAAGAGATACCATTAAAATCCTCCGCCCGGTCAATATCTATAAAGTTTTCGGGGTTTTCGGGCTTTATTTCAAGGCACAATTTCGGATAAGCCTCGCGTATAACCCTGCCGCCTGTGTCACCCGTGAGTGCGAGCAGTTTTTTTCGAAAATCGGCGGGAAATAACGAGGGCATACTCGGCTTGCCGCCAATTCGCGGATATATAATCTTGTCCGGATTATTTTTTGCTGTTTCTGTTATTTGCTTGATATCATAAGCGGTAAGCTTAGGTTGGTCTGCCGCCATAAACAAATAATGCGTACCTGTTGTATTTGAAACTCCGAGACAAAGACTGCTGCTTTGACCACGTTTCGGGTCTTCATTAATTATGGCAAGCACATTTTGCGGCAGTGATATCTGCTCCAATCTCGATTTTGTTGTTACAACTATCTTTTCAAATGCGTCAATTTCATCAAGCAGATTAAAGGCGCTTTGCAGAAGCGATATGTTACTCTTGCTCATCAGCAGCTTATCTTGCCCCATTCTAAGCGACAACCCCGCCGCTAAAAGTATAATGCTTAGTTTCATGTTATTATTGTTCCTGTTTTGCCTGCGAGACCGTCGCGGGCTGTTTCAAGCATTGTGATAAGTGCCTTACGGTTCGGAGCGGACTGCGTAAATGAAAGTGCCGCTTCCACTTTCGGAAGCATTGAGCCGGGTGCAAAATGCCCCTCTTTTATGTATTTTTGCGCCTGCTCTACGGACATTTCGCTCAGCCATGTTTCATTTGGTTTGCCAAAATTAATTGCAACCTTCTCAACAGCCGTGAGTATAACAAGCATGTCGGCATCAAGCTCCTCGGCGAGTTTGGCGCTTGCAAAATCCTTGTCAACCACCGCAGAAGTTCCTTTTAAGTGCCTGCCGTCGGTTTTTTTAACCGGAATACCTCCGCCGCCGACAGCCACAGGCACATGCCCCGCATCAAGCAGTGCACGTACCGTATCACTTTCAACTATACCTATCGGCTTTGGCGAAGCAACAACACGCCGCCAGCCGCGACCCGCGTCTTCTCTCATGTCATAGCCGCGTTTTGCCATTTCGTCAGCCTCGAGCCTGCTGTAGAAAGCACCAATCGGTTTTGTCGGGTCTTTGAACGCTTTATCTTCGGCGTCAACAAGTGTTTGTGTAATAATGGTGGCAACGGGTTTGTTTATGCCACGGTTTAGAAGCTCTTCGCGAAGTGCATTTTGAATGTCATAACCGATGTAACCCTGACTCATTGCCACACACACCGACATCGGTATGTAAAAAAGGCTCTCATCGACTTTTGCCGCAGTTTCCATGGCAAGGTTAATCATGCCAACCTGCGGCCCGTTACCGTGGGTTATAATTACCTCGAAGCCGTCCTCTATGAGGTCGACAATAGCCTCGGCGGCGGTTTTTACCGCAATCATTTGCTCGTGCAGATTATCACCTAAGGCATTTCCTCCAAGAGCCAATACTACACGTTTCATCATAAACTCCTTACAAACTCCTCGGGATACCGCCTCCCGATACGATTTTTTTGAGCATATCTGCGGGGTCTTTGCATTTTGAGAGAAACATCATAGCGGCAATTATGTACGGCTTAAAGCCCGCTTCCTTATAAAGAAGCTCGCGGTAGCGGTTAAACACGGGTGCGTCAACCTCGCCCTTTTCGCAGCTGACACCTGTAATATCAGCAGGCAGGCAGTGCATATAAAGCGCTACTCCGTCCTTTGTCAAGTTCATCATTTTTTCTGTGCAGGTCCAGTCGACAAACTCTTTGTTATGCTTTAAGAGTTCCTTTTCAAGCTCTTTTATTCCCTGTGAGTCGTCTTTTTCGTACAGCTTGGTACGTTTTTCCATTGCTTCATAAGGTGCCCAGCTTTTCGGATAGACAATATCGGCTTCCTCAAAGGCTTCTTTCATGTCATTTGTTTTTGTGAAGCTGCCCTCACCCGCTCTTGCATTATTTTCTGCTATGGTAATGGTTTCGCTCATCAGCTCGTAACCTTTCGGGTGTGCGAGGCAAACGTCCATTCCAAAACGTGTCATAAGTCCTATTACTCCCTGCGGTACAGAAAGCGGCTTGCCGTATGAGGGTGAATATGCCCATGACATTGCAATTTTTTTACCTTTTAGGTTTTCCACCCCACCAAAGTGGTGGATTATATGGAGCATATCTGCCATTGACTGCGTCGGGTGGTCGATATCACATTGCAGATTAACAAGTGTCGGGCGCTGTGCGAGCACACCCTCGTCATAACCCTGCTGAACCGATTTTGCAACCTCACGCATATATGTATTGCCCTTGCCGATGAACATATCGTCACGAATACCGATAACATCAGCCATAAATGATATCATGTTTGCTGTTTCACGGACGGTTTCACCGTGAGCAATCTGGCTTTTGCCCTCGTCCAAATCCTGCACGGTAAGCCCAAGATAATTGGCTGCGGAGGCAAAAGAAAAGCGTGTTCGCGTTGAGTTGTCACGGAAAAGACTCACGGCAAGCCCGCTGTCGAATATTCTGCCCGAAATGTTGTTTTCACGAAGATATCTCAGTGCGTCGGCAACCGTAAAGACAGCATTTATCTCATCATCGTTTTTTTCCCATGTCAAAAGAAAATCATTTTCAAACATTGCGGCGATGTCTTTACCTTTTAATTCATCAACATATTTTTTGATATTTATACCCATAATCCTACTCCTTTGTATAATTACTTGGCAGCACTGCGAATACTGCAGCGGCGGTTACGAGGTCCCTCTTCCATGTGATTTCATTCGGTGCATGCGCCTGCGCTTCTGCTCCGGGTCCAAAGCCTATGCATGGAATACCGTTACGCCCCATAATTGTTACGCCATTTGTCGAAAACGTCCATTTATCAACAAGCGGACGCTTTTGGCGGGTTTCAATTGTAGCTTGCGAGCCGATGCGTTTATCGCCGTATAGGCTCTTATAACTTTCTATCATTGCCTGCGTAACAGGGTGCTCTTCGGGAATTACCCATGTCGGGAAATAACATTCGATAGGATAAACGCAGTTTTTATAAGATGCCTTGTCATACTCATACATTGAAACCGTTACATCACTGCCGTACTTTTTGGCTGCGGGCAGGTTTCGGATTTCTTCAAGGCAGCTCTCCCATGTTTCGCCCGCTGTCATACGTCTGTCGAGAGAAACCGAACAGGAGTCCGCCACGGCACATCTGCTTGGTGATGTAAAAAATATCTCACTGACGGTTATTGTGCCGCGTCCGAGAAAGTTCGCTTCCTTCCAGTCGGGGTTGTATTTCTCACTGAGCATTTTTACAAGACCTTTAATTTCGGTTTGGTCTTCGGCGTCATTTTCATTTAAGCTGCGGACATTTTGCAAGATATCAGCCATTTTGTAGATTGCGTTGTCGCCACGCTCGGGTGCGCTTCCGTGACAGGAAACACCCTTAACGTCAACGCGGATTTCCATACGCCCGCGCTGTCCGCGATATATGCCGCCGTCGGTTGGCTCGTTAATCACCACAAACTCAGGCTTTATGCCACCCTCTTTGATAATATACTGCCAACAAAGCCCGTCACAGTCTTCCTCCTGAACAGTTGCCGTTACAAGCACTGTGTACTTATCGGTAAGCAAATTAAGGTCTTTCATGATTTTTGCGCCATAAATGGCACTGACAATGCCGCCCTGCTGGTCAGACACACCACGCCCGCCGATTTCCTCGTCATTTTCATAACCCTCAAACGGGTCAAATGTCCAGTTGTCGGCATTTCCGACGCCCACATTATCAATATGACCGTCAAACGCAATGAGCGTCTTTCCGCTGCCCATAAAGCCGAGCAGATTACCCATGCCGTCGATTTCAACCTTGTCAAAACCGAGTTTTTTCATTTCATCGGCAGCACGTTTAACCTTACCCTCTTCAAAGCAGCTCTCACCGGGAATTTTCACCAAGTCACGCAGGAGTTTTGTCATGTCTGCTTTGTAAAACTCCGCACGTGCTTTTACAGCTTCAAAATCCATGTACTTTTTTCCTTACTTGTTAAATTTCTGAAAATGCGTCCTTACCCATACCGCAGGCAGGGCATTGGAAGTCCTCGGGGACGTCTTCCCATTTTGTTCCCGGCTCAATGTCAAGCTCCGGTTCGCCAAGCTCCTCGTCATACATGTAACCGCACATACATTCATACTTCATTGTTATGTTCTCCTTTTTTTATATTTATATTATCATTTTGCAACAAGTCCTTTGCGTATGATAATATTTTAACAATTTTAATCTGAAAAAACAACTTTTTGATAGTTTTCGGGGTCGGTGTCACCCTCTGTGCTAAAGAGCAAAAATACGGAGTTTTCATCAATGCCTGCTTTTGCCCGCAGTTCTGCGAGCTCATCATTTGTCAGCAGTTCGAGAAGAAGCCCCATGCTTGATGCTCCAGACTCCCCTGAAATTATCTTTGCGTCACCGTCTTTTGGTTTTCCAAGTATCCGCATTGCGTTTTCCGCATGTTTATCATCAATCGTTGTGAAGAAATTACTGTTGCCTCTGAGGATATCCCAAGCTGATATGCCCGGCTCGCCGCATGCAAGCCCCGCCATGATTGTTTTCATCTCACCTGTTACAAATACAGGCTCCCCTGTACCTTTTTTGACGGATTGGTAGAAACAGTCTGCAACATGCGGCTCAACAACAAATGAAACAGGTACATCATCGCCGTAGTAATTTGAAATGAGCGCCTGAGCCGAGCCTGCAAATGCTCCGACTCCCGCTTGTATAATAAAATGTGTCGGTCTTACATTTATTTCCTCAAGCTGTCTGCATGTCTCAAGAGCCATTACTGCATAACCTTGCATTATCCAACCGGGAATGTCTTCGTACCCCTCCCATGCTGTGTCTTGAATTATTTCAGCCGCTTCGTTTTGTGCCGCAAGTTCTTTGACAAAACGGATTGTATCGTCATAGTTGAGCTCCGATATTGACGCTTCGGCTTTTTCTCTGAGTATATGCTCGAGCCTTACCTGAGGGCAGCCTTTGTTCATGTAAATGACTGCCTTTTGCCCAAGCTCTCTTGCCGCCCACGCAACAGCCCGTCCGTGATTTCCGTCGGTTGCGGCATAAAATGTAAACTCGCCAAGCTCTTTTGCTGCGGCAGGGAGTGTGTCGTAGTCAAGCTCCCATATTGATTTGCCGAGCCGCTGCGCTATGTATGAGGCGATTGCAAAGGTACAGCCCAAGGCTTTGAACGAACCGAGTCCAAATCGAAACGACTCGTCTTTGACATATATGCCCCCGACACCAAGCTTCCCTGCGAGTGCGCCCAAAGATACAAGCGGCGTTACCGAATACTGCGGAAAGCTTTTGTGAAATTGCATGATTTTGTCAATCGTTTTAATATCCATGAGTGACATGTTTCTTTCACATGCCGTAGCGCGGGGTATGTTATTTTCTACCCACTTAACCATTATTTACTGACCGCCTCGTTAAATTCCTCTATCAGCTCGTCAATATCGTCTGCCTGACCGCGTACGGACTCAAAGGTTAAATCCTGCCTGTACCACTGGTCATTTAGCTCATCGGCGGTTCTGCCCTGCTGCTCGACCCATGTGTAATATTTAAGATTATGAATACGCTTACGCTCAAATTCAGTCAGTTCAAGCATATTGTCGGTCGCTGCTCCATATAAGCTCTTGGCATAATCAAATGCCGCACAGCTGCTTTTATACTCACCTTGTATCTCGCAAAGCTCTTCAAGTCTTGACTTGTACATTTCCACACTGTCCGTAAGGACTGTTGCAACTACGTCCTTATCCGTAAGTTCGTAGTGCTTGGCAAACTTGATTGCACAAAGCATGTTGGCAATACCGGATATCCCCATAAATGAAAGGTTTTCTACGTCCTTTGCATCCATGCCGACTTCTTTCGTAAGATATTCCTTACCCTTTGGCTCGTTAAACAAACGCAGCAGTGCCATTGCATCATTATCGTCAATCGCAATTGCCATATCGGTATTTTTAACGTTATGTATCCACGGAATGTGCTTGTCACCGACACCTTCAATTCTGTGGTCGCCAAAACCGTTGTTTAGAATTGTCGGGCATTGCAGTGCTTCGCCCACTGCGATTTTGCAGTCCGTATACATTTCCTTGAGATAATCCCCCGCCGCAAGCGAGCCTCCCGAGCCCGACATGAGGCAAATGCCTGCAAGCCTGCAATCACCGTCATCATCGTAGTTTTCCTGTCTGAAATACTCAAAAGCTTCGCTGATAGCACTGCCCGTAATCTCATAGTGCCACAGATAATTACCCATTTCTTCAAATTGATTAAATATCATTACATCATCGCGCGTATTTCTCAGTTCATGTGTTTTATCGAAAATTTCCTTTACATTACTTTCCGTACCTGCTGTGGCAATAACTTCACCTGCAATCGCGTAGAGCCACTCAAAACGCTCACGGCTCATGCCCTCGGGCAAAATTGCAACGGAGTCACATGCTAAAAGCTTGGAGTTAAACGCTCCACCGCGGCAGTAGTTGCCTGTTGACGGCCAGACAGCCTTTTGCGCAGCGGAACTAAACTGTCCTGTCACAAGCCTTGGCACAAGGCAGCCGAACGACGCTCCCACCTTGTGGCAGCCTGTCGGGAAGTATTTGCCGACCATGCAGATAATTTTTGCATCAATCCCCGTCAGCCTTGAGGGAAGCTCAATAAAGTTTGGCTTGCCATACAAACCGCCGTTCATCTTTTGCTCGTTTTTCCATGTAATACGAAACAGATTAAGCGGGTTTATATCCCACAAGCCAATGCTTTTGAGTTTGTCTTTTATTTCCTGCGGCACATTTTTATCGGGCTGGCGCATTTGTTTATAAGTCGGCAGAATAATATTGTTTTCTCTCGCTTTTTTTATGTTTTCGTCAAGTGCTTTCTTATTAATCGTCAAATCAATCATAAAAATTTCCTTCCTCTGCTCGTCAGTGTATTCATATATTCTACCACACTTTTAGCAATGTTTACAGTTTTTAGTGCAACTTTTGTTAAATTATTGTATAATAGGTATATGAATATCATACTTAAAGGAAATATTTGTTACAGTAAAACACCGCAGGAGCTATCTGTCACGCAGGGCGGATATCTTGTGTGCGCAGATGGTTTGTCAAAGGGCGTCTTTGACCATGTCCCCGAAAAATATTCCGCTTTCCCGATAAAAGACTACGGCGAGTTTCTTGTAATCCCCGGACTTATTGACCTGCACACTCACGCACCGCAATATGCATTTCGCGGACTTGGAATGGACATGGAGCTGCTTGACTGGCTGAGGACATATACATATCCCGAGGAAATCAAATATGCCGATGTGCACTATGCAAATAAAGCTTACGACATATTTGTAAGCGCCTTGTCGCGCAGCGCAACCACACGCGCCTGTATTTTCGCAACGGTTCATGTTCCCGCTACAACACTGCTTATGGAAAAGCTTGAAAAAAGCGGCATTTCGTCTTATGTCGGACTTGTAAACATGGACAGAAACTGCCCCGAAACTCTCAGGCAAAATAGCCCTGCAGAAGCTTTTGAAATTACAAATAAATGGATAGAGGACACCTCAGACAGATTTGAAAATACAAAGCCGATACTCACTCCCCGCTTTATACCTGCCTGTTCGGAAGAATTATTGGACAAACTTAGTTGCCTGCAGCAAAAGTTCAACCTACCCGTTCAGTCTCATCTGTCGGAGAATACCAAAGAGGTGGAGCTTGTTAAATCTCTTAACAAAAATCCCGATTTGACCTCATATGCCGCAATATATGACCACTATAAGCTATTTGGCGGTTTCGACGCCCCCGCAATTATGGCACACTGCGTATGGTGTGACGATAAAGACAGACAGCTGCTTAGAGATAATGGCGTCTACGTCGCCCACTGCCCGCAGTCAAACAGCAATCTCGCCTCCGGCATCGCTCCGATACGCGAATATCTGACGCAGGGTATAAAAACCGGGCTCGGAAGCGATGTTGCGGGTGGCTGTCACTTATCAATTTTCAGAGCAATGACTGACGCCGTGCAGGTTTCAAAGCTCTATCACAGGCATGTTGACGAAAAGTGCACACCTCTCACACTAAACGAAGCTTTTTATCTCGGCACACTCGGCGGCGGGAGCTTCTTCGGTAAGGTCGGCAGCTTTGGGGAAGATTTTGAGCTTGATGCTGTTATTATAGACGACAGCCCTCTGCCCTCACCAAACCCGTTATCTTTAGAAGAACGCCTTTCAAGGGTTATTTATTTTGCCGACGAAATAAAAATTGTCGATAAATATATAAAAGGAATACGAACAATGTAGCCGTCATTGCGAGGAGCCCATAAATGGGCGACGTGGCAATCCAGACCACGTAATTTCAAATAAGTGCATCATCTGGATCGCCACGCTACGCTCGCGATGACGCGTTGATAAATATATCGCAGGAAATAAAATGGGTGATTAGAATGAAAAATATAAGTACATCAATGCAGAAAATTGACCATTTTGAAAAAATCACAGGCAAGGCTAAGTATGTCTGTGACTATCCGACAACAGATATGCTCCATGGGCGCATTTTACGCTCCTCCATTGCATATGGCGTAGTAAACAGCGTCACACTGCCCGAGCTGCCCGACGGGTACTTCTACGTTGATAAAAACGATGTGCCCGCTGTCAACGTGGTGCATATTGTGCAGGACGACACACCTGTTTTTACACATCATGTCAAATATATCGGCGACCCTATCGGAATGATTGTCGGCTCCGATGAGCTTGTCTTAAATGAACTGTTTCACGAAATAAAAGTCGAATACAAGGAGCAGACACCGATATTTGACGCGAGGCATTCGGGAGTTGTTTTCTTTGACTACAACATAAACAAAGGCGATACGGACGCTGCTTTCTCCGGTGCCGACCATATTTTTGAGGGCGACTATGAAACAGGACTTCAAGAACATATGTATCTTGAAACCAACGCAATGATAGCCGAGTATAAGGACGGCAAAATGTATGTTCACGGCTCAATGCAATGCCCGTACTATCTGCATGGAGCAGTCGCACATGCAACGGGCTTGGCACCCGAAAATGTGATAATACGTCAGGACGTGACTGGCGGAGGCTTTGGCGGAAAAGAAGACTATCCGTCCGTGCTTGCATGTCAGGTGGCGGTGGCTGCATATAAAGCAAAGGGTAAAAAGGTTCGTGTTGTTTTCAGCCGCGAGGAAGATGTTATCGCCACAAGCAAGCGCCACCCGTCATTTTGCACCTACAAGGTAGCTCTTAAAGACGGCAAAATCATAGGCATGATTTCCGATGTGCTCCTTGATGCGGGAGCGTACACAACAATGTCCATGGTTGTCCTGCAACGCTCGTTTATTGCGGCAGCAGGTGTGTATGACATACCTAATCTGCAAATACACGGTCACGCACGGCAAACCAACACCGTTCCAAACGGTGCGTTTCGCGGCTTCGGCGGGCCGCAAACATTTTTTGCAATCGAAATGATGATGACACATATAAGCCGTGAGCTTGGCATTGACAGCGCTGACTTTAAGATGAAGCATTTTGCCAAACAAGGCGACCTCACCTCAACCTGCGGCAAGTACCACTTCCCTGTTCCGCTCCCCGATATGACAAAGGACATTCTCGCACAAAGCGATTATCATAAGAAAAAAGAAGCGTACAAAAACCAAAAAGGCAGATACCGCAAAGGAATTGGCTTTTCTGCCGTGTTTCACGGGGTAGGGTTTACCGGAAACGGCGAGCGCGACAAAATCAAAGCAGTTGTCAGCTTACGGAAAAACACCGATGATACCGTTGAGATACTTACATCAAGTGCGGAAATGGGTCAGGGTGTAAACACTACCTTTACAAAAATTGTTGCGGCTGCACTTGAAATTCCACCCGAGCGTGTCATTATCAATCTGCCCGACACCTCAAGGGTTCCGGACTCCGGCCCGACAGTTGCTTCCCGTTCTATTATGATAGTCGGCGAGCTTATACGCCGTGCCGCCGAAAGGCTCAAATCTTTGTGGAAAGACGGCGAGGAGCAAATTATCACAGAGCACTACGAGCACCCCGATTTTATGATACCCTTTGACTCAGAAAACTACAAAGGTGACGCCTACCCGACATACTCATGGGCTGTGACCGCCGTTGAGGTTGAGATTGACACGCTGACAGGTTATATAGCAATCCCGGGGGTGTGGGCAAGCTTTGATGTCGGCACTTTAATTGATGAAAATATTGTTATCGGACAAATGGAGGGTGGAATTGTTCAAAGCCTCGGTTATGGAATGATGGAGAAGTGTGCAATTCGAAACGGTCATATTTCAAATAAAAAGCTTTGCGACTACATAATACCAACAGCACTTGACTTCCCGAACATCAAAGTGAGCTTTTTTGTTGACAAGTATATAAAAGGACCGTTCGGAGCAAAAGGCGCAGGTGAGCTTCCTCATGTGGGCGGCGCTCCGGCAGTGCTTGATGCAATCCAAAATGCACTTGATACAATGCTAAATAAAGTACCCTTCATGCCCGAGGACATTATGGAGGTGTTATCATGTTAAACACACCTGTTAAATTTATCCTAAACGGTGAAAAAACCGAATACACAGGCAATCCGTCACACAGACTGCTTGATGTGCTTCGCAGCGATTATAGCCTTACGGGTGCAAAATGCGGCTGCAAGGAGGGCGAGTGTGGAGCGTGCAGTGTGCTCATAGACGGCAAGCTTATTAACTCATGTCTTGTTTCCATGGGAAGCCTTAGTGGCTCGTCTGTTGTGACAATCGAGGGTTACAGTAAAACAGCGCGCTTTGATACACTCGAAAAGGCTTATGCGTCAGTTTCTGCAGTGCAATGCGGCTTTTGCATACCCGGTATGATACTCGCGTCCGAGTGTTTACTCTCAAATAATCCCAATCCAACCGAATATGAGATACGCGAGGGCATTTCCGGCAATCTTTGCAGATGCACCGGATATAACGCGATTGTAAAAGCAATCGGCATAGCGGCAGACACAAAAAACACAGCGCCCGCCTGTGACTGTAAGCACAATCACGAGGCAGAGCGTACGCCGCTTTTATCTTTGCAGGAAGCACTTGAGCTTCGGAAAACCACGAACCTGATACCATATGCCGGTGGCACCGACCTTATGGTTTCCGAGAGTTCCTTAGAAAAAAAGTTCCTTTATATAGGCAATATTCCCGAGCTAAAGCAAATTACCGAAGATGAGAAACATATCCGCTTCGGCGCTGCCTGTACTTTTACGCAGGTTATAAATAATAAGCTCTCGCCCGAAATCTTAAAAGAAGCATGTCGGGGGATTGCCGCTCCCGCCATTCGTAACGCGGGTACTATCGGCGGCAATATCGCCAACGGCTCGGCAAAGGCAGACTCCGCTCTTATCTTTATGGTCACAGACTCAAAGCTTCTTATAAAAAGTGCAGATAGCGAGCGGATTATCCCTATCAGGGACTTTTATCTCGGCGACAAAAAGCTGAATATAAATCCCAATGAGTTGATTGTTGAGATTTTGATGCCAAAGCACGGCTTGGATAACTATTATTACAAAAAGGTCGGGGCAAGAAACGCACTGTCCATAGCGAGGACTTCATTTGCAGGGATACTTGATATACAAGACGGCATTATCAAAAACTGTGCAGTCGCATTCGGCGCTGTGATTGATACGATAATACGCTTCGACCATATAGATAAAAAACTCATCGGCAAAAATACAGATGAAGCAAAGGCACTAAAGGCTGAATATTTCGCTATGTATGATGAAGCTGTAGTCCCCCGACGCGGCAGAGTCAGCGTGCAGTATCGCAAAAACGTCTGTATGAATTTACTAAAAGACTTTTTGGAAGTAAATGGTATTTGATGTATTACCAACAGACATTTTAGATACTTGACATGCACCACTACATATAGTATTATTGGCTTTGGCAGATTACAAAATACATACAAAGCGTAAATCTTTAGGAGGATTAAAATGAAAAAGTTCAGACTTGCAACCCTTATTATCATGATTGTCGCTATGCTGTGCGTTATGCTTGCAGCATGTGACAGCACCCCTGCAAACGGCGGCGGTGGCGGCACAGGCGACGGCGGCACAACCGGCGACGGTGGCACAACCGGTGACGGCGGCGATGACGGCGCTGCTCTTAAAATTGTCATCGTAACATCAGGCTCAAGCGTTGACGACGGTTCGTTTAACCAAAACAACTTTGAAGGCATTAATGACTTCATCGCTGAAAATCCCCGCACAACTGTAGTCCCTGTCACATCTGCTTCTATCGCAACATCAAAAGAAGATGTTGAAGCTGTTGTCGCTGACTATGATGTAATCGTAGTTCCCGGCTTCCAGTTTTCATCGATATCAGAAGTAGCACTCGCAAACCCCGATAAGTTCTTTATTCTTGTAGACTCCAACCCCGATGAAGTCGACGGACAAGAAGTATTTGACAACATTTATGCAATGACATTTAAGGAGCAGGAAAGCGGCTTCTTTGCAGGTATTGCAGCAGCAATGGAAACCACAACAGGTAAAGTCGCATTTGTCGGCGGCATAGCATTCCCCCCCGTTGTCAACTATCAGTTCGGCTTTGACGCAGGCGTCAAGTGGGCAAATGCAAACCTCGGCACAGATGCAGAAATTATTGAGCTTCCCGCATTTGCAGGCGAAGATGTACGCGGCATCAATGTTGCCGGCAACTATGTACAAAGCTTTGGCGACCAAGCACAAGGCAAGGTTGTTGCAGAAGCCCTTATCAGCGAAGGCGTTGACATTCTCTTTGTAGCAGCAGGCGGCTCGGGACTTGGTGCGTTCACGGCAGCAAAAGAGAGCACAGGCGTTATGGTTATCGGCTGTGACGTTGACCAGTTTGACGACGGCGTATTTGCAGGCGGAAACGTTGTGCTTACATCGGGACTGAAAAACATGCGTATCAACGTAACACGTCAGCTTAATGCAGTTAAAGCCGGCACATTCAAAGGCGGCAACTATCTGCTCGGCGCTGACACAGAGTCCACAGGCTTTGTCTCCGCAACAGGCAGACATCAGCTTTCGGCTGAAACTCTCACAGCAATGAATGATGCACTTGCAAAAGTAAAATCCGGTGATATTCAACCTCCGGGTAACTTCTTCGAGGGCAACTTAGGCTAAGCGTAATTTGCAATCAGACACGGATTAAATACAACCCGTGTCTGATTGTCATTTTTTAGAATTTTCGGCGTCATTGCGAGGAACCATCTGGATCGCCACGCTTCGCTCGCGATGACGGAGAGGTTAAATAATTAAAGGTATATGGAAAATATTATTGAAATTAAAAATATAACAAAATGTTTTCCCGGGATTATTGCAAACAACAATATATCCCTTGAAATCAGACGTGGCGAAATATATGCACTGCTCGGCGAAAACGGAGCCGGCAAGAGCACACTTATGAACCTGCTTTTCGGACTCTACGAGCCTGACAGCGGGCAGATTTTTTTGCGTGGCGAGCCTGTCAACATTTCCTCCCCTGCTTTTGCATCGTCCTTATCAATCGGAATGGTGCATCAGCATTTTCGGCTTGTCGAGGAGTTTACAATAGCAGAAAATATCGTGCTCGGCACAGAAACAATAAAGCGTTTTCTCGGAATTCTTCCCTATGTCGACATGAAAACAGTCAGCAAAAAAATATCCGAGCTGTCAAAAAGCTACGGTCTCGACGTTGACCCCGATATGAAAGTATCTCAGGCAAGTGTTTCCGTACGTCAGCGTGCTGAAATCTTAAAAATGCTCTACCGCGAAGCGGAGATACTGATTTTTGACGAGCCGACGGCAATGCTCGCACCACAGGAAATCGACTATCTTCTGCAAATTATGAAAAACCTGCGTGAACAGGGAAAAACGATTATTCTCATAACTCACAAATTAAACGAAGTTAAACATATAGCCGACCGCTGCGGTATTTTGAACCGTGGTAATTTAGTAGGCGTCTACGATGTCGCTGATACCTCGGTTGAAAAAATGGCAGCATATATGGTCGGACGCGAGCTTGAAGATGAAAAACCACCGTCAAAGCATGATTTTGGCGAGGTTATTCTTGATGTAAAAAATCTCAGCGTTTCAAAACAAGGCACTTCATGTGTAAATGATGTATCGTTTTGCGTACGTGCGGGCGAGGTTTTTGCTGTCGCAGGTGTTGACGGCAACGGGCAGATTGAGCTTGCCGACGCGATATTTGGTCTGCTCGAAGCTACAGGTGGCAGTATCACACTTTTAGGACAGGATATTACAAATGCCGCAACACGTGAGCGTGTTGAAACAGGAATGTCTTATGTTCCCGAGGACAGGCACAGTGTCGGGCTTATTTTAGATTTCTTACTGCAGCAGAATTTGGCACTTAGGCGTTATTATCAAAAGCCGTTTTCAAAACACGGCATCTTAAACGACAGTATCTTTGAAAGCTTCGCAGACGGGCTTATTGATAAATATGATATCCGCTGCGGCAGGGGTGCTGTTACAGTTACCCGCTCCATGTCCGGCGGAAATCAGCAAAAAGCTATTGTTGCAAGGGAGATTGAAAAAGACTCAAAGCTGATGATATTTGTTCAGCCTACACGCGGGCTTGATATCGGAGCTATACGTGCAATCCATGAGCATATAATGAATGTTCGCGCCGAGGGTCATGCGATTTTTCTGATTTCCATGGAGCTTGACGAAATAACGGTATTAGCGGATACTATCGGCGTTATGTATGAGGGGCGTATAAACCGTATCGCTCCGGCGAGCGAGCTTACAACCGATGAAATCGGTGAATATATGATGGGTGTAAAAACATGAAAGTCAAAAGGATACTTAGATTAATAGTCGGCAACGAAAAGCAACAGGCATATACTGTGCCGCTTTTGGCAATTCTTTGTTCGCTCATTGTTTCTTCGATACTGCTTTTATTTATGGGCAGAAACCCGATTACCGCATTTCAGTCAATTCTTGCAGGTGCGGGCGTTCTGCCCCGACCGAATTACGCCGGCGGCAGGGGCATGTTTACAGATATTATGATGACTCTGTCCGAGCTCACTCCAATGATATTTGCTTCCCTTGCGGTTACTGTCGCATTTAAGGGCGGCCTGTTCAATATCGGCATTTCCGGTCAAATGCTCTTTTCGGGCTTTATAGCAACGGTTCTTATCGGTTACTCCGAGCTGCCAAGCTACATTGCAATGCCGCTTGTAATTATCATAGGTACATTATGCGGAGCTTTTATCGGCGCTTTAATCGGGCTTTTGAAAGCCAAGTTTAATATTAACGAGGTTGTTTCGAGCATAATGCTCAATTACATAATAATGTACATTATTTCATTCTTTATTCAAACCCGATTTATCGACCCCATAACACGCCAATCAGTCGAAATAAACAGCTCTGCAAGGCTTGTTTTGCAAAATGTGCAGGTTGGTCCCTACAGAGCCGTTATACCGTTTTTTATTATTCTCGCAATCGCAGCAGCTTTTGCACTTCGCTTTTTCTTAAACCGCACAAGAGCGGGCTTTGACCTGCGGGCAGTCGGCCTAAACTCTCGCGCGGCAAGGTATCTTGGCATTAAGCCTCAGCTTAATATAATGGTTGCAATGATTATATCGGGTGCTTTGGCAGGGCTTGCAGGTGTCACGCACTATCTTGGCTTTCAAGGAGCTATGCCAACGAGAGAGCTCGTTGGTACGGGCTTTGACGCTATCGCCGTCGCACTGCTCGGCAATGTGTCTCCGATAGGTTCACTTTTTGCTTCTGTATTGATAACCATTATTTCACGCGGCACAACTTATATGAGTAGTATTTTAGATGTTCAACGCGAAATTGCACAGGTTATAACGGGTTTTATACTACTCTTCTCTGCTTGCGGTGCGTTTATTAAGCAAGTCGTCAACACAAGTGATGTTGTCACTGCCGAACCTGAAGCAGATGATGTTCCTACGGAAGAAGGAGAATAGCACCATGGATACTGTACTTATTGACGGCCTGTCGTATGCCCTTCCGCTTCTTTGCATAGCAATCGGCGGAATTTACAGTGAGCGCTCGGGCATCATAAACTTGGCACTTGAGGGGCTACTCGGCGCGGGTGCGTTTGTCGGTGCTTTGTTTGTTGCGTTTTTTGGCGGACTGTTTGCACAACATTCATCTATTCCAATGTACTTTGCGTTTTTGTTTGCAATGATTGGCGGTGCGGTGTTTGCGATGCTGCACGGGCTTTTGTGCGTAAAGTTTCGGGCAAACCAAGTCATTTCATGCGTTGTTATCAATATCCTCGCTATTGCACTGACGGGATTTTTTACACGACAGATAAATTCTCAGGTATTCAATCAACCGTCCGACAGAATTAATCTCGGCGTTTCAATACGTTTTGATATCCCCTATCTGTCCGACATTCCGTTTATCGGAGCGGCATTCCAACGTGTTTACCCGTTCCAGATTATTATCATCGCTGTTGTGATTTTCTCATGGTATCTTCTCTATAAAACACGTTTCGGCATGAGAATACGTGCCTGCGGCGATAACCCCCACGCCGTTGACGGTGCGGGTATCAGCGTTGCAAAGACACGTTTTATTGCAGTTATGATATCGGGTGCTTTGGCAGGGCTTGGCGGCATGTCTTATGCATACTCCATTGCTGCAAGCTTTTCACCGGGAATATACATGGGTGCGGGCTTTTTGGCAATTGCAGCGCTCATATTCGGTAACTGGCGCATCATGCCGACAGTTGGAGCATGTCTGCTCTTTGGATTTGCGCGCTCGGGAGGTCAACGGCTTGCTCATATCCTTGAGCTGCCCGTGAGCTTTTCCGACCTCATAATAATGCTGCCCTATGTTGTGACTTTGCTGCTTCTTATCTTCTTCTCAAAAAGCAACAGAGCCCCCCGCGCTCTTGGCGAGATATACGACAAAGGCAAGAGGTAGTAAGAGCCTCTATTCTCTTAATTACTTACATTACCGTCCGGGTCTACAATAGAAAACTCGTGATTTGGAAGCAGAACTATCGTTGAGCCGGAAGGAATATTGTAGGGTAATCCATATCGATGTGCAGAAAAACCGTCTGTTTCTAATGCTCCAAGCATATATCCGCTATCATAGAAAAAATCATAAAAATCAAAAGTAACTGTATCACCGTCTTCTATAACATCATAACTATCTGAATTTTGATATTTCCCTATTCCCAATACGATTTCTACTAAATGAAATGTACTGCCCGAATTATTCGTAATAGTGAGCTGATTGACATTTGTTGCCGGTGGCGGTTCGGGTGTGTTAGTATCGCTGTTGTCAGAGCTACCACCATTGCCATTGTCACCACTATTATCGGGCGTTGGTGAAGGAGTGTCGTTTTGCGGAGGTGTAGCTGTTGGTGCGCCATTTGCGGGTGGTGCAGTACCGCCGCCACAAGCGACGAGGGTTAGTACCATGAGTAATGCAAGTGTTAGTACAAGTAGTTTTTTCATTTTTTGTGTCCTCCATGATAAATATTTGTCATAAAAATATATCATCATTTAATTTCGATATATAAATTGTTTTACGGAGCTATAAATGGTTGCGCAACAAAGTTCCTGTTTGCATCTACATAAAAACCTCCCATTTCATCAGCGGTTAACTCAACGCCGTGAATAATGAGAGATACTCTATAAGTTGCAGGATGTTGCGAAAAGCCTGCATCTTCAACTGCTTTTATAGTAGCATCAGGAGCGCCATCTACAAAAAATAATCCAAGTTCATTGTCATTATACTGTATCATTTCTACAACAGATACAGGATGCGGAGTATCATTAATGTATATAATTATATTCGAAAAATCTGCTGCTGTATGTGTCTTTGAACCATTCCAAGAACTATCGAAAACAATACTAATTTCCCAAGTACCTGTAAAAAGATAATCGTCAGTATGAAGTATTGCTAACCCACCACTTACACCTTTATAATCAGAAAGTGGTTTATTGTTGTTATCTTGCACCATGTTACTGTCATTATTACTTGGTGCGTTTGTCAAATCAGTTTGGTTTTGTGGTGTATCGTTACTTGGCGGGTCGGTTGGTGCTCCTGCTGAGCCGCCGCAGTTGACGAGCGATAGGGTCGTAAAAAGTATTAGGTTAAGAAATAGTATTTTTATCATATTGGTATGCTCCTGTTTTATCTGTTAATGCACGAAAACGTCCGCTTTGCTAATGCAAAACAGACGTTTTATTAACTGTGGATATGCGGACGAACACAGTTCGTCCCTACAACGATGTCAATGTATGTATGTATGTATGTATGTATGTATGTATGTATGTATGTATGTATGTATGTATGTATGTATGTATGTATGTATGTATGTATGTATGTAATTTTCTACGGTATTTTTCATAAAGTCAAGTACCTTTTTAATTGAATGGATTTTTTATTAACAGAGAATTACTAATAACCTGCCCAGAGCTCATGTCTTCAGTAAATATCACATTACAATCGCCTTCTATTGCTGATGCCAGCATCAGAGAATCATAATATGAAAAATTGTAACGGGTTTTAAGAGCCAGTGCACTGTTTATTGTTGCTCTGTTTATCGATAAAATGTTATCGCATACTAATTCTATATTATCGAGATGCTCTTCAATTTTTACCGCGTCCAAGTTAAATTTCCGAAACCATACATTACTGAGTTCGTTGAATGTTTGTAAACTCGTCACACATTTATACTCATCAAGCAAGTTCTGTGCAACATTTCTTTTTTTATCATCATCTTCTGAATGAAGATAAACCAAGACATTAGTGTCAAGAAAGGCTCTATCGGGCATTTGCTTCCTCCCTGTTAAACTTCCACCCATTTGTTTTTATAGTAGGAGCTAACAGCAAGTCACTCCTGCGAGATGATGTTGCTTTACGACTACTTGCTTTACGGGTATTTTGTTCCAATAAAATAACCTTAACATTAGATGTTACTTTTCTTCTAAATCTCTTTGGAATTAATATTGTACCATTTTCCGGAGTTGCGTAAAATTCGTATGCTTCCATCAAGTTCACCTCGTTTTCTATTATAAACGTCAATTCATCTTATTGCAAGATTAACATAAATGCTTCATTGACCACCCCGGCACTTCGTGCCACCCCTCCAAGGAGGGGAATTTTTCACAATATATAAGCCTATGCTAACCAACTGCTGAATTTGTTTATACTCTCTTCGATGAGTTGCCAAATGTTGCCCGGCAAGGCAGAGCCGTCGCGGTGCTCTGAAACCTCATCGTTTAATCTGACCCTGACAGTGCCGTCACTTTTTGCAAAGAAGCCGGCATTTTTGCTGTTTTCAAAGTCTTCTTTGTATATAAAATATGTAAACTTATCAAGATAAGGAGCACTCTTGTACGGGCAGAAAACGGCACAGTTTCCGCACTCGTTGCACATAAAGTCCATATGTACAATCTGTACACGCCCGTCGATGCTTACGTTGACATTCGCTCTGTTCGGACAAACATCAACACAAAGATTACACACCGTTGCACACTCAAGGCAACGCTTAGCTTCGGGCACTTCCCTCTTGCCGGAGTATAAAACACCCTTTTTCATGGTAACACCCGAAACATCGTCATTTATATTCAGCCCGACATATTTGTCAAAGCTGATATCTTGGGGTGCAGTGCTAAGACTGTGCACGGCGGCAGCACATAACGCAGCGTCGGCTATTGCTTCGGCTACAGTCGCGGGACCTCGCGCCGCATCACCTATTATGAAAATATCGCTGTCAACTCTACTGCTGTCAGCCAAAGAGTTATCTGCCTTGTTTCCTACGGCAGCAATAACCGTATCGGCGGGAATTTCCACCGTTTCGCCTGTTGCAACAGGACTTCTTCTACCCGAACTATCGGGTGCTCCGAGTTCCATTACATCACAGGTAAGCCTTTTGCCGTCATAACTGACAGGAGCAAGAAGCTCCCTAAACTCCACCCCGTCCGCCCGGGCAAGCTCAAGCTCCTCGGCATCGGCGGGCATATAGTGCTTTGTACGGCGGTATACGAGTGATACTTTTTCGACACCGTCTATCCGTTTTGCTGCACGCGCTGTGTCCATTGCCGTGTTGCCGCCACCGATTACCACTACATTTTTCCCCGCTGTGATACTCTGCTGATTTCGTTTTAATTCCTCAAGAAAGGTCAGAGCATCAAGTGCAGATTTTTCACCAAGCGAGAGTTCTATCGGCCTCCACGCACCTGTTGCTACAATCACCTGCTCAAACCCCTCGGCAAACAGCTTATCTATGTCGGTGATTTTAACAGATAATTTCACCTCAATACCCATAGCAAGTACAAGCTTTATATCATTATCTATTGCCGTGCTTTTTATGCGAAACTCGGGTATTACATGGCGGACTACGCCACCAAGACAGTCTCTTTCTTCAAATATCGTAACATGTCTGCCCGCTCTTGCCAAAAAGTAAGCCGCGGCAAGACCTGCAGGGCCTCCACCCACAATTGCAATCTTACCGCCTGTTTTCGACGGCTTAGGTGTGCTCTCAATTTCTGCAAGCAACTGCTTAAAGCCGTTAAATACTGCGGCAAGCTTAACCGCACGTATGTCTACGCTGCCCTCGTAATAAGAGCGCGTACACTTGTTCATACAGTTGTGCGAGCATATTGTACCTGTAATGTTCGGCAGCGGATTTCTTTCCGTTATAACACGCAGGGCTTCAAGAGACTTATGCTCTTCCATAAGGCGCAGATATGCGGGAACATCCTGACCGAACGGACAGCCGTCACGGCAGGGTGCTCTGTAGCAGTCAATAAGCGGCACTTGCTCGTTTATCTTCCGCTGCGGCGGAATTCCTGCGCTCTTGCGGTACATTTCATCGGTAAAGGTCTTATCGACCAAGGCTTGAAGCCTGTCAAGATTAATTGGTGTGCTCTTCGCTTCACTGAGTTTATCGGCTAATTGATGCAGCCTTTCATATCCGCCCGGTTTCAGAAGTGTTGTTGCTACTGTAATCGGCGAAATCCCTGTTTCATATAAATCTATTATATTTCGTGCATCCACTCCGCCCGAGAAGCTTATCCTAAGCTTCCCGTCAAAAGCCTTTGACAAGCGGTTTGCCAGTTCTATCGAGAGCGGAAATAACGCACGTCCCGACATATACATCTCCTCACCGGGCAGTGTTTCGTCCGCTATTTGCACCGGAAATGTATTTGTCAGCTTAACACCAAAATCAAGTGACAAACCGTCTGCAACAGCTTGAAGTCTTTTCAGCATCGGCACGCAGTCTTCAAACTGTAAGTCAGCCTTAAAATGTCTGTCATCAAAGCTGACAGTATCAAAACCAAGCGTATCAAGCGTATTTCGGGCATAGTCATATCCGAGCAGCGTCGGGTTGCACTTAACAAATGTGTGCAGCTTTTTTTCTTCAAGCAAATATTTTGCAATCCGTTCTATTTCATCGGGCGGACAGCCGTGCAGTGTTGAGAGCGTGATTGATTTTGATATCTGCGGCGACAGCTTATCAATAAAATATTTATCAACATACTTAAAGCGGGTCAGGTTCTCTTTTACCCAATCCATGCATGTCTTCCAAGCTTCTGTATTCTCAGCGTTTTTTAAGCCCTCTATAAAGCTGTCTATCTTAGGCGACTTAATCCCGTCAAGGTCATAGCCGACGCTCATGTTAAAGATAAAACCGTTTTCGCTGCCAAGCCCAAGCTCACGGCTAAGCAGTGTAATCGCAAACCAGCCTTTTATATACTCGTCTTGTGCTTGCGGCACGTACAGCTCCGTCGACCACTCGACATTATATCCCTCGTCCCCGGCGTAAATACACGGCTTTGACACCGGCAGGTCTTCACCGTCAAGCTTCTGCACGGTTTTCAGTTCGAAAAAGCGTGCTCCCGCTACATAGGCTGCAATAAGGTTTTGAGCAAGCTGTGTGTGAGGTCCTGCTGCAGGTCCAAACGGCAGCACAGCGCCCGATGGCTCACGGTCAAAGAGCTTACGGACGCCAAAAACCGTACCGTCGGTTTCATATTCATTTAATGCCCAATTCATTAATTGTCCGAACGGAATTTGCCGCATCAAATCACTCATAATCTATTACCTCACCCGTTAATTCTCTTCCACAAACCAGCCGATTGCTCGCGGCATTTTGCGAGTATTTCATCGCCGTCAATATCAACAAGCTCACGGTTTTCCATTTTAACCACGCCGTTTATAACTGTCGTCACAACACTTCTTCCGCTCATCCCAAAGAGAATATGACCGTCGCAGTTATCCGCCGTCATAGGTGTTTGAGGTATGTAGTCGCTGACAATTACATCGGCGGCTGCACCCGTCTCGAGCACCCCGATTTTTGTTTCAAAGCTTCGGGCACACATGGCGGCGTTATTTTGAAACAGCATTTGCGGCACTTCACTCCATGCGGCGCCCGGGTCTTTAAGTTCATGCTTGTGTATGATGTTTGCAACTTTTTCGGACTCAAGCATATCATTTGTGTAACCGTCAGTTCCGAGCCCGAGCAAAATACCGCGACGTACCATTTCCATACACGGAGGAATACCAACGGCATTTCCCATGTTCGACTCCGGGTTATGCACAACCATAGTATCTGTTTCTTTGATGATATCCATCTCTTTTTCGCCGACATGTATACAATGCCCCGTTATTGTCTTTTTGCCGAGTATGCCAAGGTCAAACAAACGGTTTATCACATGCTTGCCGTATTTTTCCAAAGAGTCGTTTACATCCTCAATACCCTCCGCAACATGAATATGATAGCCTATACCCTGCGGTGTGTTTTCCTTGCAAAGCTCCATTGTTTTATCCGACAATGTAAAGGACGCATGTAATCCCATCATGCCTTTTATCATATCGGTTTTATCTGCCATGGCGAATTTTATGAAATCGGCATTTTCTGCGACTGCCTCCCGCATTTTTTCCTCGCCGTCCCTGTCCGACACCTCATAGCAAAGGCTCGTTCTGACACCAAGCTCCTTTGCGGCGTCGGCAATTCTAAAAAGACTGCCCCGTATGCCGCCATAACTTGCATGGTGGTCAAATACGGTTGTGCAGCCGTTTTTGATACATTCAAGATATGTATACATTGCACTTAGGTATGTATCTTCAAGCTGTAAATTGCGGTCGATAGTCCACCAAAGACCGTCCAAGATTTCGGGGAAACTGCGCGGTGCATAACCTTTTACTGATAAACCCCTTGCAAACGCACTGTAGATATGGTTGTGTGCATTTATGAGCCCGGGCATTATTACACCACCACGGGCATCAATAAATCTTGCCGTCTGATATTTATCGCGAAGCACCGCTGTATCGCCAACCTCTTTTATGAAGGTCTTTTCAATAACAACCGCACCGTTTTCAATTAACTCATTTGGCAAGCCCCTTGTAATAAGCCGCCCGTTACCGATTATCAGCAGCATTTCCCACCTCCGCTTATCATAAGCCTTACAGCTTCAACTGCTGTTTTAATCGCAAGGGTTGTGTCATGAGCCTCTTTGTTGCTGAGGCCCTTGAGCTGACGCTCTTGATTCCAAACGACGCTGAGCACACAGCCTGCCCGAAGCCCCAACACCCCGGCGACAATGTATAGGGTGGCGCTTTCCATTTCGGATGCAAGGCAGCCTGCTTTTATCCAAGCCTGCCATTTGTCCTTAAGGTCATATCCGACGGGCATTCTATCGGGTGAGTGCTGTCCGTAAAATGAGTCCTTACACTGAACCACACCCGTGTGATATTTTGCACCAATATTCCCTGCCGCTTGCACAAGTGCATTTGTGACCGCTAAATCTGCGATTGCGGGAAACTCAATCGGGACGTACTCGCGGGTTGTTCCCTCCTGACGTATTGCACCCGTTGCAATCACTACATCGCCGCTTTCGACAAAATCCGCCATGCCGCCGCATGTACCGACGCGTACATATGTTTCAATACCAAGTGTAGATAGCTCTTCAACCGCTATTGCTGTTGACGGGCCGCCCATGCCTGTCGACATAACTAAAACAGGCTGAGTGTTAATTTCACCAATCCATGTTGTGTATTCACGGTTTTGGCATAAAAAACGCGGATTGTCCAAAAACTCTGCAATCGCCTGAACACGACCGGGGTCGCCGGGCAGTATTACATATTTAGCTCCGCATGCATCGTCAAATCCAAGATGATATGTTGTTTTCATTAAAATGACCTCTTTTCGTTAGTATGCTCCGGCTGCCCCTCCGCTTAATATTTTCACTGCGGAACTTGTTCCGAGCCTGTCTGCTCCGGCATTTATAAATGCAACCATATCCTCGCGTGTGCGTATGCCTCCGGCAGCTTTAATCTTGACACCATATCCGATATGTTTTTTGAACAGCTCAATATCAGAGAGCACAGCCCCGCTTGTACCAAAGCCTGTTGATGTTTTTATATAGTCTGCACCTGCTTTTGTCACAATCTCACAAAGCTGTATTTTTTCTTCATCATTTAAGTAGCAGGTTTCGATAATTACCTTTAATACCTTTTTTTGAGCAATTTGCTTTAAGTATGCAACCTCGTCTGTAATAGCGTCGATATAATTATTTTTGATATGTGTAATATTTACAACCATATCAATTTCGTTTGCACTGTCGTCAACGGCAGTTTTTGCGGCAAGTGCTTTTACGGAAGTCAGGTCATATCCGAGCGGAAACCCTACCACAGTGCAGATATTCAAGTCAGGATATAACGAACGGGCAAGCTTTATGTAAGTGGGTGGAATACAAACAGAAGCAGTCTTGTACTTCACCGCTTCCTTGCATAACTTCTCTATATCTGCACTTGTTGCCGTTGCAGAAAGTAATGTATGGTCCACATAGCTGTAAATTTGCTCATCAGTCATAATTGTCACCCCTGCCTAATTATATCATATTATTTGAATTTCAAGTGTTGACAGATAGGATACAATGTGTTACAATTCAGTTACAAATATATGGGAGGGTCTTGCAAATGCCTGCAAATACTAAGGAAAAGACACTTAATTACAAAGGTCATCCGCTTAGACGAAAAGATGACATTATTTATTATGGCAGCATGACAGATAAGTATATTATCATGCTTCAAATAGCAGAGTCCAAAGCATTTGAAGACCTCAATCTTGCAACAAGAGTGTCTGTGCAGCTTCAATACACAGACCCCGAACTGAAATCACGCGACAGAGTTGTCAAAAAAAGCGAAAAGACAAGCTTCTTTGAAGCCATCGACGTTGCTGCCGTTTGGCTCGACAGAGCCTTGGCATCAGCATAGAAAGGTCATATTATTTAATGAAGATTGTACGAAAAATAGCTTCTATATTACTGCTGATAACAATTATCGCAACAATGCTGCCGCTCACAGCCGCCGCAACAACCCGCACAATAGCATGGGGTGCGGCGAATGCAGTCGGTAACGGAGTGCGTATCCGTGCAGGTGCGGGATTAAACCACGATATCCTGACACAAGCAAGCCGCGGTGACGCCATTGTTATTCTTGAGCGCACAAACAGCGAATGGTATCGCGTCAACTATAGAGGCACTGTCGGGTTTGTCAGTGTTCCCCTGCTTGAAAGACCCCGCACGGTCGCCGATTTTAACGCAAGCGGCAAAATTACAGGCGACAGAGTTAACATGCGCGAGCGTCCCGACATTAACAGTACGGTTCTCGGCACTTATGTCCAAGATACGATTATGAGCATAATCGGACTTAATAACGGTTGGTTTAAGGTGCGTTTTGACAATAAAACAGGTTATGTCCGCTCTGACTTTATGAGCGTTACCTCGTCCACAGCTTCGACAAGCACATCATCATCAAGCTCATCGTCAGCTACGACATCTGCCGCATCAACCCCAACAAGCACACAGGTTATACCAACAGGCACAGCGCCTGACCCAAATGTTGAATTGGGTCAACAGATTGCAGATTTAGCCCTGTCTTTCATTGGCACCAAATATGTTTATGGCGGCGCTTCCCCGTCGGGATTTGACTGCAGCGGCTTAGTATCATATGTGTTTCGCCAGTTCGGCGTTAGCCTCACACGCAACTCCGCAGGACAATACAGAGATAACGGCACACATATAAAAAGATCAGAGCTCTCCGTCGGAGACCTCATCTTTACATCAGAAAACGGACGTACAGTAACACATGTTGCTATCTACATCGGCGATAACAAGATTGTTCATTCCGCAAGGTCAAGCGGCGGTGTTCTAATCAGCGACCTCGGCAGTGCATATTACACAAGAACATGGTTCGGCGCAAAAAGAATTGTCTAAAAATAAATACACCATCGTCATTGCGGCCTACGGGTCGCAATATTTTTTACTTCAGGTGTTTATGAAGTATCGTTAAAACCTTGTCAATATCAAGCGGCTTGCCGAGATGACCATCCATTCCCGCTTCATTACAAGCCTTTATATCGTCTTGAAATACATTAGCTGTCATTGCTACAATCGGCAGCTTTTTTGCGCTCTGCTCCGGCATAGCACGTATTTGCCGCGTAGCTTCCAACCCGCCCATTTGCGGCATTTGTAAATCCATAAAGATGATATCATACTTATCGGGATTTTCTTTTATTATATTAAGTGCTTCCACGCCGTTTTCCGCACAGTCGATAGTCAACCCGCTGCCTTCCAAAAGTGCAACTAAAATTTCACGGTTTATTTCAACGTCTTCTGCAACAAGAAGCCGTTTCCCCTTAAAGGCACCCTTAATCACATCAATGCTCTCGCCACTGTCTGCAGCCTCAAACGAAACATCGTCATCTCTGTCGCTGTATTTCATTTGTACATCAGCAATAAACCTTGATCCCTTAGATAGCTCGGACTCAACCCATATTTCACCGTTCATGAGCTCGACAATCCGCTTGGTAATGGACAGCCCCAAGCCTGTACCACCGTATTCCCTGCTAATTCCGCTGTCTGCCTGTTCAAAAGCTAAAAACAGCCTCTCCTGCTGCTGCTGCGATATACCTATCCCATTGTCTTTTACTTCAATACGCACACGGCAGTGCTCGTCAGCTTTATCAACCACAGATACGTCTAAATGAATTTCACCACATTCGGGTGTAAATTTTACTGCGTTATAAAGCAGGTTCGAGATAACCTGTGCAAGCCGCTGGTCGTCGCCGACAACAAATCGCGGCATTTTTTTGTCTATATTAACACTCAGAATTTGCTGCTTTTCATCGGCACGAAAATGTATAACATTAAGAACCTTATCGAGCATGTGCTCAAAGTTATATTCAACGGAAAAGAGCTCCAGTTTATCTGCTTCAATTTTTGCCATATCAAGTATGTCATTTACCAAACTGAGCAAATGAGACGACGCGTCGCCTATCTTGTTTAGGGCATGTATCTTATCTCCTATTTCATCTTTTCTTTTTCCTATCAACGTCATTCCGATGATAGCGTTGAGCGGTGTGCGCATTTCATGGCTCATGTTAGCAAGGAAGTCACTTTTTGCCTGACTGGCTGCCTGTACCTTTTCTGTGGCTTTAACAAGCTCGGTAATATCCACTGCATGCTGCAGATGTACAACTCTGCCGTCATACCAGTTAATATAACAATCAGAGTGCCTAACATAAATATCAGCTTCGGCAAGATGCTCGTCCCACACAACGGTCGCTTCGGGGTTTTTGTCAAGCTGATGACACGGACAAAAGTCACACATAGCTTCCTGATCGCTTCGGAACATTTCATAACAAAACTCACCGATGACATCGTCATCTTCAAAGCCAAAACCTTTTTTCATGTAAGAATTGACAAAAAGAAGCTCTCCTGTTTCCGGAACAGTAACGTAAATTGCCGCGTCAATACTGTCGAGAATACTCTCCATAGAGCTGAGTGTATTTTCAACATCTTCACCCAAAGCATCACGATTGATTGCACTTACCATCATAACACTGACGGATTTAATAATTTTAATTTCTTCTTCGGAATACTCACGCTCTGTTTTGCAATCATCAAGACTAAAGAGTCCCCATAATCTGCCCTCCATAAAAAGAGGCATGATTATGACCGATTTTACGCCCAAGGGATCCAAAAATCTACGGTCGTTTTCAGGCATTTTTGAAACAATACCGCTTATTGCTTTTTCTCGGACAAATTTCGTATACCAGTCTAAATCGTACTCACCAATCGGGTTATACAGTATGTCAGGAGTTTCCCCAACGCTTGCTCCCAAATCACTAAACCAGTAATAATCACGGCAATATTGCAGTACCTCACCCGCAGCCTCGGCACGCCAGATATTAATCCTGTCGGCATCCATCGAATTGGCAATCAGCTCCATTCCTTTATTTAGTATGGAGTGAATATCCTTTTTGTCCCTTTGCTCAAGGAGCATTATTGCGGCGGAATTGACAGCCTGCAGAATGTTTCTGTGATGGGTGATTTCATCCGTCATCCGCTTTCGTTCATCTGAGTTGATTAGAATAATTTGATTTTTTACTCTCAGTTTAACAATCGGCGATTGAAACGGTTTGAAAATATAGTCAGCTGCTCCAAGTCTTAACCCTTTCTCCTCAGACTCAATGTCATTAAGCCCCGTAATAATGATTACAGGAATACCGCGTGTGATTTCCGAGCTTTTAAGCTGAGAGAGCACTTCAAAACCGTCAAGTCCCGGCATAAGAATATCGAGCAATATAATATCGGGCAGATTTTCTTCCGCGGCTGTTAAAGCTTCAAGGCTGTCGGTAACAGCGCAAATGGTATATTCATCTTCCAAAATACCTGTAAGCGTTATTATATTGTTCGGGTCATCATCAATTACAAGAACTTTGTGATTAGTTTTTTCATTCATGTTCAGAGTTCAACTTTCCTCGTAATTTTTCAAGTGTTTCAAGCGCCTGCTTAAACTTACACTCCTCTATTTGCCTGACAAGCTGTTCTGCTCCCTGCACAGCATAAAGCTCATCTGTCATCTTCAAGCTTTTCATATTCCTGCTTTTTAAGAGCGGCTCTAAAGCATCAAGCAAGCTCAAGATTTTCTTAACGTCAGTTATTTCCGCTTTACCCTTGCTCCTTTTTTCGTTGAGCAAAGGTGAGAGCTCCGAGAGAACTAAATCAAGCTGTGTTTTTAGAATTGACATACTATCATCACTTGGCTCGGGATTATCACCGGCAAGTGTTTCTTCAATCTGTGCGGCTACCTGTTGCAGCAATTTTTTGCCGAGCTGCCCCGCATTACTCTTTAACGTATGTACAAGCCTATGAGCAAGCTTAATATCACCGCCCAATATGGCGGAGACTATATCGTTATATGTGCTTTGGTTGCCTTTAACAAAGTTGGTTTTAATTATTTTGAGCGCCTTGCTTTCTTCTTCTGCTTCCTGCTGCTTGTCGATAGGGGTATAGCTTTCAACAGTCAGATATTTCGCCAAACATCTCCATAACTCATGCGTTGTAAACGGCTTGCCGACCGTATCGCTAATTCCGTTTATTCTGTAGAGCTCTAAATCGTTTGACATTACATTTGCAGTCAGTGCAACTATCGGCGTCTTAACACCCATTGCCATAATTCGCTCTGCAGCGTCAAGACCGTCCATAACAGGCATATGTATATCCATAAAAATCAAATCAAACGGCTCTTTATCACTTTTGAGCCGCTTAGATACAATATCAACACCCTCTTTGCCGTTGTTTGCTACTACTGTTTTTAAGCCGACTCTGCCCAAATGGTCGCAGATGACCTGTTGGTTTAAGCCGTTATCTTCACAAATCAATATCTCACCCGAAAAATGCGGCTTTTCAAAATCATTAATTACTATTAGCTCAGCCGGAATTACATCATCATCATCATCGATGAGTTCAAATTTGAGGTCAAAGCTGAACTTACTGCCTACCCCGGGTGTACTGTCTACAATGAGTGAGCCGCCCATAAGTTCAATAATATTTTTTGTGATTGAAAGCCCGAGCCCCGTGCCGCCGTATCTTCTTGTTATACTGTCTTCCGCCTGCATAAACGGATTAAATACTCTTTCAATCTGCTCCGATGTCATACCTATTCCGCTGTCTTTTACTTCAAAATGAATTGTTACGCTTTCTTCCTCAAGACTTGCAAGAGATGCCATAAGCTTCACTGTGCCGGAATTGGTAAACTTGACGGCATTTGATAATAAGTTCATTATTATTTGCCGCAGACGAACCGGGTCTCCGAGCAGTTTTTTGCCGACAGACGGCTCTGTGTAGCAATAGAGCATAATGCCTTTTTCTGTGATTTTCGGCATAATTGCAGATTGGCAATGCTCAAAAATATCCGGCAGACCGAACACAATATGTTCAAACTCTATTTTACCGGACTCAATCTTGGAAATATCTAAGATATCATTAATTATTTTGAGCAGCCACTCGGCACTGTCTTGAATATTTTTAAGGTAATCCCTTGTTTTATTTGGGATTTCATCACTTTGTGCAAGCTCCGAAAAACCTATTATGCTGTTCATGGGTGTGCGGATTTCATGGCTCATGTTGGCTAAAAATATTGTTTTTGAACGGTTTGCACTTTGAGCGGCCTCTATCATAGCTTTACGCTCCGTGATGTCCTGAACATATGCAATAATTGCAAAGCTATTTTCGTACGGAATTCTCTTAAGTTCTACATTCAGACTTCTCGGCTGACCGTTTAAGACAATTTCCGACTCTATTACGTTAATACCCTTTTGTACCGCTGTCATAAACGCTTCGATTAAAGGAGCAGTAGGACTGCCGTCGGATTGGTACTCGGGAATACTTTTTACAAGGCGCTCCATAAAGCCGTTTATCAGTTCCGTTTTGGACTCAAATCCAAAATAACTCAGCGATACGGGATTGCAGTCAATTACATTGAAGTTTTTGTCAAAAAGAATGTTGATATATGGATTTGACGCAAACATTGCTGATGTAGTGAAGTTTGCAGACTCAAGTGCCTGCATCATTTGCTTAAACTCTCTTAAGTCCCGCGTATAACCTACAACCACATCTTCATCAGCGTACTTTGCACGGACAAGCGTAATTTCGGCGGGAAATAGTTGCTCTTCCCCGTTTTCAGTTTTGGGTATTTTATGGGTCCATTCAAAAATGACATGACCCTCGGCAAATGCCTTTGTTATCATTGCTATTGCTTTTTCATCCGAGCGCTGTCCGTCCGGCTGGTACTCGGGGTGGCACAGTGACATAAAGCCGTTTATATATTCATGCTTTTCTTTAAACCCGTACAGCCTGATTGCCGCTTCATTACAGTCAATTGTATATAGCTTTTTGTCGAATATCTGAGCACATAAAGGCGAGGTATCAAGCATTAAAAGTGTACGCTCATTTGCACTTTGCAAACGTTTTTCGATGGTTTTGGAAATATACTGCGCAAGAAGAATACATATAACGAGTACTAAAATAGTTATCAGCACTCCGCTTGCAATAAATACGAACACTCTGCCCATATCCTCGGCAGTATAATGTCCGACAAATGCCATTCCGACGATATTATCGCCCAAGCCGTACAACGGAGCGTAAATACCAAGAATATTTCTGCCAAACAGGTTTATTCTTCCGGAAAATCTCTCCCCTGCAAGAACCATTTCGCTAATTTCTTCTCTTGCTGTTGTGCCCACAGCAAATTCACCGTTTTCGAGCAAAACGGTTGATGAGACACTTATATCATTTAGGAATAATGTAACTTCGCAGCCGGTGATTTCTTTGAGTTTTATTGAGGCGTCCGGTGTATCTAATCTAAAGCCCAAGGAAATCATGCCTATTATGTTCATGTCTTCGTCATGTATTGGTGCTCCGCATGATATACCAAGACGGATTGTCGGACCTGCTATAATGTAAGCTTCGGTTTTTCCTTCAAGGGCAGAGATAATCTGCGGCAGGTGTGCAAGGCTGTCACCATGCTCATCGGGAAGATGAGTTCTTATCAGAACAGTACCCTCACTGTCAAGCACGCTGCAGTATTCAACGCCCAAAAGATTTACCAAGTCGGTTGTTGTGCTTACAAGTCTTGCACGATTGTCATTTATAAGTGCATCTATCAGGTCAGGTGAGGTTGCCATTCCGACTGCCGCCATATACGCTTTTGTTTTTATTTCGCCGATTTCATTTTCTACCATAGCCATGGCAGTATTGACCTTATAGTGCATAGTGCGGTTAAGCTCTATGCTGTATAGTGCAATAGAGGCAGCGAGCACAACAACACAGCAGGCGGTTGTCAGCGTAATCATAGAGACAAATATTTTTCTTCTGATGAGACTTACCTCCGACACAAGTGCAAAAATTATAGCAGATTAACTAATTTGTGTCAATCTTGTGTCATATTTGTGTCTAAAATGACAGATATTTAGCTGCCTGCTAAAACCGCTGCATCTTGAATTCTTTCCGACATTTGCATTTCAATGTTTCCGGTAATGCCCAAATACCCGATAACTATCAGAGAAAGAACAATTACTATTGCGCAAAATGCATTGATTTTAACGTTTTCCATGTTTGTTTTTGTCATTGTGGTATCTCCTTTTTGTTTTGTTTGATGTGTGTAGTATAAGGCAGAGTTCTTACAGGCAAGTGGAGTAAATTCGAAAGGTTCTCTTAAGGAATGATTGAGAATTGCGAAAATTGGTCAATGTTTGCATAAAAATATGTTGCTCATGGTTATATCATAAGCAACATAATGTCCTATAGAACGGACTGGTGGGCGCTGAGGAACTCGAATCCCCGACCTTCCGCACGTCAAGCGGAAGCTCTACCAGCTGAGCTAAGCGCCCATATTCAGTTTTAGCGTAGTTATTTTACAATATGAATAACACATTTGTCAAGTTGATTTCCGACCTACCCATGTTGATTTCCTCTGCCCATAACAGGTAATTTGTCCCAATTTTTTCGCTAACACGGGTCTTGTCGCCCTTGGTACGCGAAAAAACCGGTCCAAACCACCTGCTTATAGGCAGTTCGGAAATCAATAAAATATTTGATACATTCCTCTACACATCGTCTACCAAGCTTGACAAATCCGTCTTTCCGTTAAAGCGCAATACGTTTACCATGAATATATTCAGCTTGTTTACTATGTTCGGAGGCAGGACATTGCCGTCAACCTCAACGGATAAAAACGGATAGTTACGCTCTCTTGCCCAAGGTGTGAAGATACCCTCAATAACACGTCCGATAAGACATGCAAACGGCCCGATGTTGACAACGCCCGAGTAGCCCGCATCCATTGCTGCGGCGGCACTGCCTGTTGAAACCGCAATTTCCGATTGGAGCTCCAAGTTTACAAAATGCTTGCTTGTGTAGCTCATGATAAGGTTCATGTCATGCGGTGTTTCGGGTATCAGCCCTGTCGGTTCCAGTATCGAAAGAACCTTTTTCTCGACCGAGTGCTTCCACCATTTTTCAAGTCCGAGCTTCCGTTTGGCGCGCCATGGTCTTGAGAAAAACCGGCTCATAGGCTTAAGCAAGTTAAGCTCCTTATTAAAGTCGTAGTCACGGACGAAATCCAAGTAATGTATCCACTCGGCAATACCCGCAACCTTTACAACAATTCCCCTTTGGCTCATCAAATCTGTCAGCTCACCGACGGCAAAATCATCACGGCGGACATATATCTCACCGACAACAATTACCTTTGAACAGTCGGTGATTTTCATTTTCAACGGTATCTTTTTTATATCCTGTGCAACCAAACGCAGCTCTTTCATAATCTCTTTCGGTCGGAACTCCACAACATCAAGCAGCTTACGCCATGCCTTATCAAACTCGGCTATTGCGGTTTTTTCGTCTGCGGCAATGGTTTTGAGAGAATTTTTCATGTCCTTGAGATAATCGGACAGTACGATGCCTTTCCAAATATCCCTCGAAAATCCCGTGCCAAGCTCGCCGTATGAGTTTTCTGCCGAGAGTGTAAATACAACAACATTTTCAAGCCGCATGTCGCGGAAAAGATTTTCATAGTAAACATAATACTGACCTGTTCTGCACGGACCGAGCGTAATCGGTACAAAGAGCAGATAGAGCTCATCTTTGCGGTATTTGTCACTCCATAAGTATTCAAGCGCAGAGCCGAGAACCAAATGGCTCGGCACACATTCTTTTCCTGACGAGTGCGCTCTTGCCACCATAACGGTTTTGCTTGTAGCAATCGGCAAAACCTCGGCACATATCCCCTGCCCGCGAAGTGCAGCGCCAATATATTCGGTGGATATCTCTCCCATGTTTGACAAAAGAACCTTGACGCGTTTGTTGCCCCGCACGGGCACTTTTTCACCAGTTTTGGAGTTATCGGCGCGCAGTTCAAACTCACCGTCAGGTTTCTTTTCACTGACAAACTTCCAGCCGTTATCATACCGCTCAAGCTCAATCTCGTCCTTTTTATCCCTGTAACCGTCAATTACGTCCAAAAACGCCTCAACTCTTGTATCAATCCCCGCATCTGCAGAGTGATTGTCAAGTTCGAGTACAAGAAACGGCTTTTGACCCATAATCCATTTGATATAGTGGAGTATAAAAGAGTCGGGAGCACATGAAAAATTCGTAATGTATGTGAGGTAGATATTGTACTCGTTTTTTAGCAATGTGGCGGATTTGACGTCTTCCTGCCCGTAATACCAGTACATATTCGGAAAAATTTCTTCATTTTCAAAAGGCAGAATATCAAAGGGAATTATCGAGTAACCGCGGCTTGTGAATTTCTTGGGTATTCCCATGTTTGCTTCGGGCGTAAAGGCATTGTAGGGTCTGCCCATAAGTGCTATTACGGGACGCTCCGCTTTACGTGCTTCCTCGAGCGCTTCAAGCCCCATTTTCTTTACCGCTGTGAAATACTCCTGCTGCTTTATGAGCGCCGTATCAAATGCAGCTTTGACCTGCGCGCTGCTTAGATTTAGTTTTTCACCCATAATTGTAAATAGCTCAAGAGCTTTTTCATTGCTGTACTTAAAGCTCACAACAAGCGGAAGCCATTTGCTTTTGTCAACATCGGGAAATGCTTTTTCGATATAATACGGCAAGCCTTGTGTGAGCGGGCAGAAGTTGGCATGGACGTCCTTTTCGTAGCTTGGCATATCCCGAAAATGCGGAAGCAATATATAGTCTGCACCACTATCGATGCAGTCTTGCACCGCACCGTGAGCAATTTCCGCGGGGAAGCAATACCCTGCCTCGGCACGTGCCACTCCCTCGTGAGGCACTTCGGTTGAAAGTCTTGTTTTTATTCCAAGTTCGTGGAAAAACCATGAGTATAGAGGATAAAGCGTATGAACCGAAAGCGCTCTCGGTATGCCGACGGTATAATCATGCTTAATAACACCCGGCGTTTCGGGCGCTGCATATTCCTCAAATAAAAGCTTCTGCCGCTTTTCGGCATAGTCAAAAATCGGTACGTCCTTTACAGTCTTTCGCATATTTGCATATTTATTGCATCTGCCGCCAAACATTATCTTGCGGTCGTTTAAACTAAGCACCTGTATCGGGCAAAGGTTTTCACATGCCTCACACTTAAATATTCTCTCATAGCCGATTTCTCTGTTTAATATCTCATTTACATCAAGCTTAATTTCATCAAGTAACCCGTCTTTATGCTTACGCCCTGCAAGCAGTGCCACACCAAAGCAGCCCATAAGCTCGGGCGACGGCGGCACGAGGATTTCCTTGCCGAGGAGCATAGCAAATGCCGCAGGCACGGCGGGGTTTTTTGCCACGCCACCTTGCAAAAACACCTTTCCTCCGATAGTACGGTTGCCTACTACACGGTTTAAGTAATTTGCAACTATTGAGCATACTATTCCGGCAGTGATGTCCTCGCGGCTTGCTCCTTGCCCTATAGCCTTTCGTATGTCACTGTTTATAAATGCCGAGCAGTGCTCGCCAAATTTAAGCGGAGCTGTTGCTTTGAGTGCTATCGGTCCGATATCTTTATCATTTGTTATCGACAGGTCGCCTGCCGCACTTTCCTCAAGAAATGAGCCTGTTCCCGCCGAGCAGGCTTCGTTCATAGCATAATCAATCGGCACTCCGTTTTTGAGCAGAACATACTTGGCATCCTGCCCGCCTATCTCAAAAATGGTCTCTACATCGGGGTCATAGTATGTTGTGCCGACGGAGTGAGCGATAATTTCGTTATACACACCTTTTGTTTCAAGAAATACGCCCAAGATTTCACGGCTCGAGCCTGTGGTGGACACAAGGCGAATGTCAATATCTCTTGACCCCGTGTCTACCTCCACTTTATCCAATATAATCTTCAAACACTCTTTAAGTGCCTTAACAGGGTCGCCATGTGTTCTGCCGTAATGACTCGCCGCAACCTCAAGCGTTTCCATGTCCACAAGACATGCCTTTGTGGTGGTTGAGCCGCCGTCTACGCCCAATATATACTTTTTGCCTTTTTGTACTGCCGTATCGGGCTTGTCAAACATCCGTACCTTTGACCCATAATCCGCAAGTCCGCTCAGCTTTTCAAACTGTATTTCACCCTCACGCATGAGGTTATTAATATCGGGAAGCGGAGCACCATGCTCATTTGCCAGTACCGCCGCTCCGAGAGCTTCAAAAACAGGCGCCTGCTCGGGTATTATAAAATTAATCTGAGGTGCTTTTTCCTTGATAAAACGCACAATATGATTGTTAAGTGTCAGACCGCCCGTCAGCACTACACTGCCGCTTTTAATTCCCGCACGTTTCAAAAAGTCGATAACCTTGACTGCCATTACATCGGAGAGCGAAAGCACAATATCGTCTTTTGTAGCTTCACGCTTGTTAAGCTTATGAGTGCAGTCGCTTTTCATAAAAACCGAACATCTTGTGGATATCGGATATACCTTTGCCTCCTGCGGTATTTCTTTGATATCCTCAAGTGTCATGTCCATACGTGCAAGCTGTTGCTTTAGAAACTCGCCCGTTCCCGATGCGCATTTATTACCTGAAAAGCTGTTTACTATTTTGCCTTTTTCAAGAGTATAGACAATAAGGTCTTCACCGCCCATGCTGACAACAGCATCGGCGCTCAGACTAAGTGCCGAAACAGCTGCTTCCACACAAAGCGGCTCGAGTGTCCCTGATATGTTAAATGTAAATCTGCCCTCGTTGCCTGTTATAAGGGCGGGAGTACCTTTTGAAATATTGCCGTCGCTCAGAAGTTTTTTTGTTATAACTTCAAAGTTGCCCTCATGACTGCCTGCTGCACTCCAAATCGGTTTCCCATTTTCTGCGAGCACCATTTTAAGGCTCGTCGAGCCTATGTTAATACCAAGTGTTTGCATGATTTACCTCATTTTTCAAACCATCGTCATCGCGAGCTACATAGTAGCGTGGCGATCCAGAAAATACACTCGTTGTAATGCACAAGACTGGATTGCCACGTCGCCAACATGCTACGCACTTGGCTCCTCGCAATGACGGCTATGTGTAGTCTTCATATATCTCTTATGGAAACAGAAAATCTTTTAATTTTTTACTTCTGCTCGGGTGGCGAAGCTTACGCAGTGCCTTGGCTTCTATTTGTCTGATACGCTCTCTTGTAACACTAAACTCCCTGCCGACTTCTTCAAGAGTGCGTGTACGTCCGTCTTCAATACCAAATCTGAGTCTGAGCACCTTTTCCTCACGGGGAGTGAGCGTGCCCAAAACTCCCGACAGCTGCTCCTTGAGCAGTGTAAATGACGCTGCTTCTGCGGGCTCTGATGCGTCCTCGTCGGGAATAAAGTCACCGAGATGACTGTCTTCTTCTTCACCAATCGGGGTTTCGAGTGATACGGGCTCTTGTGCAATTTTAAGTATCTCACGAACCTTTTCAACGGGCATTCCCATATCTTCCGCAATTTCCTCGGGCGTCGGGTCATGCCCAAGCTCTTGCAGGAGCTGACGTGATATACGCATAACCTTATTGATTGTTTCCACCATATGAACAGGTATACGGATTGTTCTCGCTTGGTCTGCAATCGCACGTGTGATTGCCTGACGTATCCACCATGTTGCATAGGTTGAAAACTTATAACCCTTTGTATAGTCAAATTTTTCAACAGCTTTAATAAGACCGAGATTTCCCTCCTGTATGAGGTCTAAAAACAGCATGCCCCGACCGACATAACGCTTGGCAATACTGACAACAAGCCTTAGGTTCGCTTCTGCCATTTGCCGCTTGGCTTCTTTGTCACCCTCTGCCATTTTCATAGCAAGCTCGATTTCCGCTTCCGTTGTCAGCAGGTTGACCTTACCGATTTCTTTGAGATACATTCTGACAGGGTCATCAATCGAAAAATTATCAACAAGTGACTCCGGGTCAATTATCTCGTCCTCTGCAAGTGTTTCAATCTCTTGAAGCTCCTCAATCTCGGGTGTTTCATCATCGGGCGGCACAAAGTTAGCCCCGTCCGCTTCTATTGTGTCGATGTTGAAATTTTCGAGAGTATCGTAAAATTTGTCGATTTGCTCCTGCTCAAGGTTCATATCCTCAAGCACATCAAGGAGCTCCTTTGACGTTAAGCTGCCGCGTTTTTTACCCTCCTCCACAAGCGCATTGAGGCGTTCCTCGTTATACTGCTCCTGCGTTTTGTCGGGAAAATCATCACCGGGTGCATTTTCGTCGACAATTTCTTCAAAATCGTCTTGAACCTTTTCCATTTTTTCGTCCATTTATATTAATTCCTTTCAGACGTTAATCTTTTATTTCCTGCTCTTTGAGCTTTTTAATCTCGAGCAGCATCGAAGCGTCAGGTGCTGCGCTTTTAATTTTTTCGGTTCTTATTTTTTCTATATATCTGCTCATTGATTTTTCACCGTCCGAAATTGCCTCGGGCTTTTGCAATATCAGCGTAAAGTGTGCCGCTTCTTCGGGTTCCAAGGTAGACATTATTTGTGCCCTGTCCGCTTTTTTGTCTGAGGTCAGTCGGTGTTCTATTGCCGCATATATTTTCGCAAGAAGCTGTGATGTAAATTCATCTGCGGAAAATCCTTTTTCCATTGCAATCTTTATTAAACTCTGGTCAATCATCAGGCATCTGATAATACCCTCTTCCGCAACGGCTGACGCTTCATTATCATATCGAAGCTCTCTGCTTGCAGGCTGTAGGCTGACCTTTGGACGTGTCACCGTTTTTTCAAAATCCTTTTTTCCGCGCCTTAGTTTAATTTTAAGCTTTCTGTTAATTTCATTTTTTACGGACTCCACGGAAACGGCGGCTGTTTCGGCAACTCTGGCAGAGTATATCTCACGTTCGGGTCTGCTGTCAATTTCCGTAAGATAATCTGTTGCTGCTGCAAGATATTTAAGTCTGCCCTCATCTGTTTGCATGTCAAAGCTTCTGAGAATTGTCTGCAGGCGGTATTCTATATGATTTTCGCCGCGCTCGAGAAGCGAATTAAATGAGTCTGCTCCCCGTTTTTTTATGAAATCATCGGGGTCGCCCGCTACGCCTAAGTCTATAACCTTTGTGTCCGTGCCTGTTGCTTCAATGAGCGGCAGGGCTTTTAAGGTGGCTCTTTTTCCGGACTCATCGGAGTCGAAAGCAATTACAATCTGCTTTGTGTAGTTTGAGAGCAGTCTTGCCTGCTCCGGTGTAAACGCTGTGCCAAGAGGTGCTACCGCATTATCGAAACCCGCTTGGTGCAGCATGACAACATCAATATTTCCCTCAACTAAAATCAGTTTGCCCGATTTTGTCTTTTTTGCGAAATTTAGTCCGAAAAGGTTTCTTCCCTTTGAAAACGCTATGGTATCGGGTGAGTTTAAGTATTTATGGCTCTTTGCATCAGGTGCAAGCGCTCTGCCTGAAAAAGCTACCACGTCGCCACGCACATCAATCACCGGAAACATAAGCCTGTCTCTGAAAAAGTCATATGCCCCGTCGCCCTTTGTCCCGTGCCTGCAAAGCCCCGCATCAATAAGTTCCTGCTTTGTATATCCTTTTTTGTTCATTGCTTCGAGCAGTAAGCTCCAGTTATCGGGTGCGGCTCCTATGCCAAATCTTGTGACAATCGCTTTTGACAGTCCCCTTTGTGCCAAATAGTCACGGGCTGCCTGCCCGAGCGGCGATGAGAGCATCTGATGAAAATGTTTTGCCGCTTCTTTATTTAGCTCCAGTATTCTCTTGCGGCGGCTTGTAAGCTCTACTTGCCCGCTTTCCTCGGGCACAGTCATTCCAACACGTCTTGCAAGCACTTCAACCGCATCACGAAACGGCAGGTTTTCCACTTCTCTTATAAAGGTGATTGCTCCTCCGCCTTTTCCGCAGCCGAAACAGTGATACATCTGCATGTCGGAATTTACTGAAAATGACGGCGTTTTTTCACTGTGAAACGGGCAAAGCCCGAACATATTACTGCCGCTCTTTTTTATAAGACGTACATAACCGCCGACAAGTTCCGTTATGTCGGTTCTGCTCACAAGCTCATCAATAAAACTCTCAGGTATCGCCATTTATCACCTCACCTGCCAAGCTACCGGTATAAACAGTTTTTCATAAACATGAACAGCATACTTATCGGTCATGCCCGATACGAAATCACTGACCGCACGCCGTAATCCGTCTTTTTCGATTATTCCTCGGTACTCCTCGGGCATCTCTTCCGGTTTGTTTTCGTAATGCTCAAATATCCCGTTTATGATGCCAAAGACCTTGCTCTCTTCACTTTTTGCCCTCATGTTGTGATACACTCTCTCATACATAAAGCTTCTAAACTCGTCAAAGATTGACGATATCCCCGGGCTGAGTGATATCTCCCCTGTTTTTTTGCTTTCCTCTATCATATCAAGCACGAGTGTATTAATGCGCTCTCCATGCTTTGTTCCGAGTGCCTCTACAAATTTTTTAGGTATATCACAGTTTATAAGCACGCCCGCCCTCAGTGCATCGTCAATATCGTGGTTTATGTATGCTATTCTGTCGGCAGTTCTGACAACCTTGCCCTCCGGTGTTTCGGGCTGATTTTTCCCTGTGTGGCAGGCAATTCCGTTTCTGACTTCAAATGTGAGGTTAAGCCCCTTGCCGCCCTGCTCAAGAACTTCGACAATCCTTAGGCTCTGCTCATTATGCTCAAAGCCGCCTTCATTTTCCAAAATTTCACTCAGCGCACGCTCACCCGCATGACCAAACGGCGTATGCCCCAAGTCATGTCCGAATGCAATCGCTTCGGCAAGGTCTTCATTGAGCCTTAGCCCTCTTGCAATAGTCCTGCTTATTCTGACCACTTCAAGCGTATGTGTGAGCCTCGTTCTGTAGTGGTCGCCCTCGGGGCTTAAAAATACCTGCGTTTTGTGCTTTAATCTGCGAAAGGTTTTACTGTGAATTATTCTGTCAATATCACGCTGATAGCATGTTCTTATATCGCACTGCGCCTCTTCCCGCTCACGCCCTTTTGAGCAGGCCGAGCAAGACGCCTGCGGTGAGAGCGTCTCTTTTTCAAGAGCTTCTTGTAGTTGTCTTGGGTTCATAGCTTTTTGTCCTCTTATTTTTAGTCGCAATATATATTATACGAACTGTGAAGTAAAAACCCTTTTTTATTCTACAAATTTCTAAATCTTATTGGTTTGGGACGCATTTTGACCCCGGAAACAATTCCCATTGCTGCAAAGCATGTAACAAGTGAAGAACCGCCATAGCTGAAAAACGGAAGCGTTATGCCGATAACAGGCAAAAGCCCGAGGCACATTCCGATATTTTCAACAGTCTGTGCAATAAATTTTGCCGCAAGCCCCGTACAAACAAGAAGACCGAGTGTGTTGTTTGACCTAATCCCGACATAAAAGCATCTGGCGATAATTGTTACAAGCAGCGCAATAACAAGCAGCGCACCCATAAAACCAAGCTCTTCACCTGCCACCGAAAAAATAAAGTCCGTATGCTGCTCGGGAATAATGCCTGCCTGCGTGAGCCTGCCGTTACCAAGCCCCTGCCCCGGAAAACCTCCTCCGGTTATAGCTCTGACACTTTGGTTTGCCTGCCACAAAACACCCTGCCTGTCCGGGTCGTACTCATCGGGGAAAAAGACCGCAGCTATGCGACGCTGCTGATAGGGCTGCATCATGTTCCATAAAAACGGCGATACTGCCGCCATTGTTGCACCGCCGATAATAAACCACCGCAGCTTTAAGCCGGCAACAAAGAGTGTAACAATAAGCATAAACACAAATATTAATGCAGAGCCCAAGTCGTCTGATACCCATATGATAATGCCAAAAATAGAGCCGAATACAAAGAGCACTTGAGCGAGCGATATAATAGAATTGAGTGTTTTACGTTCCTTAAAAACAACAAGCATTTTTGCCAAGATAATTGCATATGTAACTTTTACGACCTCGGCAGGCTGAACACCAAACCCTAAAAAGCGGATCCATGCCCTGTTTCCCCAGTCTTCTTCACCCTGTCCCCAAAATCGCAGCGAAAAAATAAAAAGCATACTGAATATGTAGAGCGGCAATGACTTATCTGCAATTATATCAATGTCAATGTAAGAAAATAAAACAAAAACGGCAATACCTATAACAAGTGCACTAAGCTGCTGAGTAATATGTCCGCTCTCAGCTATACTGTTTGTTGCACTTGAAATGAGAATAATGCCGTATATTGAACTGAGCAGACACAAAATAAACAGAAATAAATCTGCACTTTGAAAAAATCTGAAAACTGTTTTTGCAGCTATTTTTACAAAAGAAATTACTGTTGCCATAATTGGGATAATACCACTTTTTACCGATTTTTGCAAATTTGCTCTTTTACTGCCGAAGTGTCCATGATATACTCTTGCCCATGACTATAATAACTAAGAGTGAACTTGAAACTGTCCGTGAGGGCGAAAAACTCGGCAAAACGCTAAAGCCCGGGGCTGTTGTTGCGCTTTACGGCGAGCTTGGAGCAGGAAAGACCGCATTTACAAGAGGTCTTGCACAGGGTCTTGGTATAAATATGAGCGTATCAAGCCCTACCTTTACTATTGTAAATGAATACCTCGGAGACACTGCGCTCTTTCATTTTGACATGTATCGCCTTGAAAAAGAAGATGAACTCTTTGATATCGGCTGGGATGATTACCATGACCGTGGCGGCGTATGTGTCGTGGAATGGAGCGAAAAGGTTCCGGGGGCTTTTCCGCCCGATACAATCACCGTGCGCTTTAACATTCTCGGCGACAACGAGCGCCAAATCGGCATTACAGCAGCAGGAGGTGACATTTAATGCTAATTTTGGCTTTTGAGTCCTCTGCAAAACCTGCGTCTGTCGCTGTGTACTGCGATGATAAACTACTCGGTCAGTATTTTCAAAACAACGGCTTTTCCCACAGCCGCACCCTTATGGCAATGACAAGCTCGCTTTTGTCAAATCTCGACTTAAAAGCAAGCGACTTAGACCTTATCGCAGTAGCAAGCGGTCCCGGGTCATTCACCGGAGTTCGTATAGGAGTTTCTGCGGCAAAGGGTCTTGCACTTGGTGCGGATATCCCGATATGCGGCGTTTCAACTCTTGAAGCCATGGCATACCAAAGTATAGCACATGATGTAATCATCTGCCCCGTCATGGATGCCCGCCGCGCTCAGGTATATAACGCTCTTTTTGAGTGGAAAAACAATTCGCTTATAAGACTGTGCGAAGACCGTGCTATTTCTCTTGATGATTTAGTCGCGGAGCTTAAAGGTTATGACAAGCCATGCAGGCCGGTCGGTGACGGCACGGATTTGCTGCTCGCAAAAAAACAGGATATCAATATCCTGACACCCTGCTCTCTTACTAAATATCAAACTGCATATGGTGTTGCTCTCGCCGCCTTAAAAGCCGAGCCTGTAACCGCAGCACAGCTTGAGCCTTTTTATCTTCGTCCAAGCCAAGCAGAACGTGAAAGGAGTATTTTATGAAAAAAGATATCATCAATTTGCTGAAAGAAAATCCGTATCCCGGGCGCGGACTTATGATTGGGTGCAGCGAGGACGGGCTTAGCTCGATTATTTTGTACTTTATCATGGGGCGCAGTGAGAACAGCCGCAACCGCATTTTTGTAAAAACCGACGACGGTATCCGCACAATGGCTTTTGACGAGTCTAAAATGACCGACCCGACTCTTATTATCTACCACCCTGTCCGCGCTCACGACGGCGTTATCATCGTCACAAACGGCGACCAGACCGATACGATTTTAGACTTTCAGATGAAAAAAGAAAGTTATTATAAGGCGCTTCAAACACGTCAGTTTGAGCCTGATGCTCCGAACTTCACGCCGCGTATTTCCGGTATTTTACGCTCGGGCAATTCTTATGCAATTTCTGTGCTCAAAACCATTGACGGCAGTCAGCTTTCACAACGTTGCTTCTATGAATACGAAAATCTGACACCCTCTCTCGGTCATTTTGTTTCAACATATCAGTCTGACGGCGACCCTTTGCCGTCGTTTGTCGGCGAGCCTATTGCGATTGACATTAACTGCACAAATGATTTTGAAGCGTATGCAAACAGCATTTGGAATGCTCTAAACGAAGACAACAAGGTTTCGCTCTATGCCGCGAAGCGAAATATCAAAACAGGCGAAACCAAAGAAATAGTAATTAACAAGCATAAGTAGCTTTGAAAGGACTTATACAATGAAAGAAATTGAGTTAAAGTACGGTTGTAATCCAAATCAAAAGCCTGCAAGAGTATTTATGAAAAAGGGCAAGCTTCCTATTAAGGTCTTAAACGGCAAGCCGGGGTTTATAAATCTTCTTGATGCTCTCAACGGCTATCAGCTCGTGCGTGAGCTGCATGAGGCGACGGGGCTTCCCGCCGCTACGTCATTTAAGCATGTTTCACCTGCGGGTGCCGCTGTCGGTCTGCCGCTGAGCGAAATTGAGGAGCAAATGTTTTTTGCTGCGGGTCTGCCGCTATCTCCTCTTGCAACGGCATATGTCAGAGCACGCGGTGCTGACCGGGTTTGCTCGTATGGCGACTGGGTTGCTCTTTCCGATATCTGTGATGAAGAAACCGCTGCTGTTCTCGCTCCGGAGGTGTCCGACGGCATTATTGCTCCCGGTTATACCAAAGCCGCACTCAAAATACTCGGTGAAAAACGTAAGGGCGGGTACAGCGTCGTGCAAATGGACCCGAACTATGTGCCGAAAAGTGCCGAGCTTAAAGATGTTTACGGCGTCACTTTTGAGCAGGGGCGAAACGAGCTGAAAATTGACGATAATTTCCTTTCTAATATTGTGACAAAAAATAAAAATCTTCCCGATGCAAATAAGCGTGATTTGCTTATTGCTCTTATTACGCTTAAATATACACAGTCAAATTCCGTTTGTTATGTCTACGGCGGGCAAGCTATCGGCATCGGTGCGGGACAGCAAAGCCGTATTCATTGTACAAGACTTGCAGGCAGCAAGGCTGATAACTGGTTTTTACGTCAGCACCCCGATGTGTTAGGGCTGCCTTTTATAAAAGATATACAAAGACCTGTACGCGATAATACAATTGAGCTGTATATTTCCGACGACTGTGATGATGTGCTGCGTGAGGGTGTTTGGCAGACGATTTTTACCGAAAAGCCGCGTGAGCTAACACGAGAAGACCGCAAGGAGTGGTTATCTCATGCAAAAGATGTTGCTCTCGGCAGTGATGCGTTTTTCCCGTTTGGTGATAATATTGAGCGTGCCAAGCGTTCCGGCGTAAAATATGTTGCTCAGCCCGGCGGTTCAATCAGAGATGATAATGTCATTGAAACCTGCGATAAATACGACATGGTAATGGCATTTACAGGCATGAGATTGTTTCATCATTAATATTTTCCTGTTGCAATTTTTATTTTTCATGGTAAAATTATTTTTGAATTAAAACAAACTTTGGAGGTATAAATCATGGCTCATACAATCAGCAGCGAATGTATTTCTTGCGGTGCTTGCGTAGGCGACTGCCCCGTTGGCTCAATCTCGGAAGGTGCTTCTCAATTTGACATTGATGCCGAAACCTGCATCGACTGCGGCGCATGCCTCGGCGTATGCCCTGTTGACGCAATCTCTGCATAAAGCGTGTCTCGTTATGCGAGGCTCTCAAATCGGTAATTTATATCTTACAGCAACTCCTATCGGAAATCTTTCGGATATTTCCGATAGGGTTGTTTGCACTCTACGTGACGTCCACTTCATAGCGGCTGAAGATACCCGTGTTACGCGAAAGCTTCTGACACATCTTGGTATCAAAAAGCCGCTTATCAGTTATTTTGAACATAATAAACAAGAGGCGGGTGCTAAAATACTCGACCGACTTCTCGGCGGTGAGGATTGCGCGCTCGTGACTGATGCAGGAACGCCCGCAGTCAGTGACCCGGGTGCGGATTTGGTGCAGCTTTGTGCGGCTGCAGGGGTTGTTGTGAATATAATTCCGGGGCCTTGCGCGGTGGTGTGCGCTCTTGCCTTGTCGGGCTTTCCTGCGGGGCGTTATATTTTTGAGGGCTTTTTGCCTGCCGATAAAAAGAAACGCCTCTCGGCACTTAGCGAATTAAAGCATGAGCGGCGGACGATTGTTTTTTATGAGGCTCCGCATAAGCTGCTTCGCACTCTGACGGATATTTTTGCCGTATTTGGCGACAGGTATGTTTCCATTTCGCGTGAAATAACAAAAATGTATGAAGAAACACTTCGGCTTACACTCTCCGAAGCGATAGCTCATTTCACCGAAAAAAAACCTCGCGGTGAGTTTGTGATTGTTTTGCAGGGTGCTTGCGAAAGTGTTGAGGCAGATAACGGGGCGGAGCGCAAGTCGCTTGAAGCAGCCGTTTCGCTCGCAAAAGAGCTTGTCGCAGAGGGAATGTCTGTGAGGGATGGTGTAAAAAAAGCAGCCTTAGATTTAGGCTGCTCTCGAAATGAACTATATAAGGCTGTGGTAAGTTCTGTATCCTCTTAGCTGATGCCACTTACATGGACTACACATCTGTCTTCCATATCACCGGCTCTAAGAATTATATGGGCTGATCCATTTCCTACAGCGGTCACTTTTATTCCGCCAACTACTTCGGTCAGTACCAACACTTCTTCATTTGAGCTTTCCCATGTTACAGGTATGTCAACACCCGGAGGGTCGAGTACGGCAGCGAGTTGGATTTCTAAGCCCCATCTTGGTGACAGTGAAAAATCAGTAACCCGTCTGTCTCTTGGTATCCATATTTGAAGAGCTTCAAGTGTTAGAGGCGGTGGTGTTTCTATCGGGTCTTCTGTCGGCGGGGGGGTATAATCGGGTTCTATTCCGGGAAGTGTGTTTATATCATCTTCCGGATTATTAATTGACGGGTCGTCTGTGGGCACTCCCGGGGCATCTGCGGGTGTCGTAAAGAGCATAACACCTGCGGCGACTGTAAAGACCGAGAGTATCAGAATACTGATGAGCATTTTGCCCTTGGAGTTGTCGGCGTCTTCGGTGTATTTGCCGCGGCCTATACGTCGCGCTCCGCAATATGGGCAACGGCTGCGAACACCGGAGTATTTCCGGTCGCATCTGGCACATTTGATGTCATTGACTAAAGCCATTTGCCCCTCACCTTTTCGTTAAATGTGCCGCAATTTTACTACATTTTTTCATAATTGTCAACAATTATTTACAATTCGGTTACAAATCGACAACCCCCACCGTCTGCGGACGGCACCCCCTTCGTGAACGAAGGGGGCTAAGCTTGGATGCGTTATGCCCCCTTCACGCATGAAGGGGGTGGCGCCTGCAAGGCGGCGGGGGTTGTCCTCTGTTATAATTCTATTATTTTATCGCTTTTTTCCCGTTTATTAAATTCATCTATTATCATATTTACATATTTATTTTTGCCTGCAAGTTCAAAGGCAATATAATCAACTCCACTGTCTGTTGAGTATGTGAAAATCAGGTAATGGCTGACCGTCTTGATTTGCCCTTTTTTAATTCTTCCAAACATCAATGCGCCGAATGCTCCAAAAAGCATAGCTCCGCCGACCGCTCCTCCCGCACTTGATACGAGCTGCTTTTGTATTTCGATGTCTGTTTTAATGCTGATATCATGGATTTTGGATAAATCAAGCCGAAACTGCACACCGCTTGCGTTTATTTCAATATTGTCCTCGCAATAGTAGATTGTGCAGGTGGTTTTTTCTGCAACGGGTAGTCCCGCCGTGTGAGGCAGGACTACCATTACAAGTGCGTTTTTATCAGCCAATGTGTCTTGTGTGTTTTGGTTTCTCTTTTTGTTGTCAGAAATGTACATTCGCGCAAAGACAACAAGGCAAACTATCGTAGCGGCAAGGATTAGAAGAAATATTATATCTCCCATATATGTTTTTCCTCAGTTTAAGCTAAAAGTCGACACAGTTGCTGCACTTGCCACCGCTGTATGGTCCTGCAGGACCTTGACAGCTTGGGCAGTTTGTAGGACCGCCGCCTCCGCTTTTCATTGTCATAGTCTTACCTGCTACCATTATTATAAATGCCAGAACCACTATGGTTGCAAAAATCATAAAGAGCATAATTGCAGCAACAGCCATTATTATATAGAAAATGGCCATTAAGCCCGTGTTAATAAGAATAACAACCATGTTGCGTGTTTTCTTGAGAAGTGACAGTGTCATAATCAAAAAGCCCGGAAGCATCACTATTCCTATAAACCACGGTTTCATAAAGATATCACCGAGCTTAAAGAAATGAAGCAGGAAGCAAACTATGACCAAGCCCATTGAAAATAAGAATGATTTTCCTATCGGATTGAATTCATAGGTTCTTATCATATATTTTCTATATGGGAAAAAGACTACTGCTGCAAATCCAAGCGGAATACCGAAGAATATAATAAATGACCATATACCACCGACTGACCATTTTTCTGCATCCCCGCTTATATCGCCGACTGCAAGACGGAATGTACGATAATTTTCGCGCTCAAAAGAGTTTTCGGTAGCAACAGATGTAATTGTAAAGTAATATTTACTGTTTGCTTTGAGTTCAATGTTTATGGTACTACTGCCTGCTGCGTCATGTATTTCATTACGATTACTGTCATATACTTTTATCGCTGCCGATTGCGCGTCTCTTCTTATAGTATAGTAACCTTCCCCCGATGTGGTAAATGTATAGTAGATAAACTGCTCCCTGTCGGCAAAGGTTCCTGTTACCGGTCCGAAATCATCCATCGATTGATCTCTTTTTGCATTTCCGAATACATTTAAGGGAATTGCCGTGTCAAAGCTGCTGCCGTCCCCGCTTGAAAATGCAGGCAGTGCAAATGATACGCATAGTATCAGTGCGAGTACAATAGTTACTGCTAATTTTTTCATAATAATTCCTTTCTTTTCTTAAAAATATGCCCGAAGTTGGCTAAGCTTAATCGTTTCCTTAACTCCGTCTTCAACGTATGTAACATCAAACAGCGAATAGTCATCATTTGCATCGTTAAGATTGCAATCATAATATAAGCCGCCGTTTTTCCAGTCGCCTTGAAAACGCATTTTGTCAAAGGCCTCATCCACCCCGATATACTGCCCGCTTCTGAGCCTGTCGGTTTGCCCGTCCATAAACTCGACCTCGGTAAAGCCGTCCTCAAGGCTTGGTTTATCAGCCTCGGCAGGGTAATAAAAACCGTCCGCTTCCCAATATGCAAACACCATTCCGAGTGAAGGCTTCATTAAGTGATGAAATACTTCAGCGCCCGGGTGGGTAAAGAACTGCTCGTCATCTGTTCCTGAGAGTTCATGCTCGTTGCAATCCATGTTTCTGTTTTCTTTGAGTATCAGCTCAAGGGCGATAGCTCCTGATGTTACTTTGTTTAAGATAACTGCCATTTGCTCCCTGTGTGCATCGTTTGAGAGCCAGTAATTCGCAAAAGCCCCGACAAGTTCTTTTGCTTCGCTCGGGAATAATTCAAGCTTGTCGACAAACGAACCCCCGCCGATTATGATATGCAGCATCTCCCAGTTTTTCTCTGCCTGAAAGACAAGGCCGGTATTTTCGTACCCTAAAACTACATATCTTTCATCATCATACTCGGGGTGATAGTCGAGGTTTATTAGCAGCGCTTTGTTTGTCAGAACATATTCATTTAGCCCGTTACTTGCAAAAATGACTTCCATGTCCGCAGGCGGCGTGTGATTGCAGGCTTCTTTGAACTCATCAAACAGATATTTCAAATGGCTTTTTTTGGTGTCCATTGTCCACCTGCCGTTATACCAACGCACTGTCATGCCGTCCTCGGCCCTTTCACCTTGCAGAAAATTGTCAAGCCATGCCTGACAAAAGGCCTGCATATCAGCCTCGGGCAATGTGACATCGTCCCATGCCGAATATCCCCCTTCGTTGCTGATAATACGGAAATATTTCCAGTTTGCAGCAAAATAGACAGACAGCCTATCTGTCCCTTTTACCGCTGCAACTGCTCGTGTGCCGTCCGGCATTGTCAAAAGTATCGCTTGGTTTGTTGCCATAAAGTCTGTCTCTTCCAATGCGAAGAGTATTTTTTCCCCGGTTTTTGCCGAGTATCCGAATTTTTGTGCGATTTCGCTCTGTCTTGGAGTTAATTCAGGTGGTGCGGTGGCTGACGCAACTGCTGATTTTGCAGTGTCTGCGAGGTTTTTTGCTTTTTCGGCGAGGTTTAGTTCCTTTGCCTGCTCTTTTATTTTGTCAAAAAATCCCATGTAGATAATCCTCCCAACCTATAAAAATTACCTACAGTAAAGCATATTTGACATAAAAAAACGTGTGCACCAAGCACACATTTTTTGACGGCGTAAGAACAGTCGGGAGCAGGAACTGTCAGGGCAAAGCATCGCTGATTGTGAAAATTACTTCGATAGATGTAATTAATTCGACCTGCATTACACTGAAAGAAAATGCACTTTCCGGTCCGTTATGGTCGCGCGGATTGCGCTTGACGCCAATAATACGATTTTGCGGCTCATACCATGCGTTCCAAATAAGCGAGTATACATAACCGAATGCAGACTCAAACCAATCTCCGCTCACAAACGGAGTATACCAATTTTCATCTCCTGCAACATAAAACTCAAACTCATCATTTATTATGACTAATTCATAGATTATTTCTGCCTGCCAAAAGCGACTCGGAGCGGGTTTGGCATTTTTCATCATATACTCATGCTCACCCTCAAAGGTTGCTCCTGCTGCTATAATTCCGAGATTTAATACTTCCTGACAGCCTCCGTCAATTTCGATTTTCGCCCTATATTGCCCGTCTCCTGTAATTGTGACAACATCGCTTTTATGGTCTGACCAGTTCATCGCCTCTCTAATTATAAGCTGAACATCAACCGTTTCGGCAGCACCGAGGGCGGGAGGGTTATTCTCATAGGTACTCCCGTTAGTATCTTCGTTCGGGTCTGTCGTGATACCACCCGGCGGAGGGTTTGGGAGCGCCGCTACAGGAGGTGTAACAGACGGATGCATCAAGACCTGCACATACGGCAATAACGAAAATGCAGAAAAAACAAGCAAACAAGCAGCCGAAACACAAGCAACACTTGCCAAAACCCGCCGCCTTGTGCGGTTTTTGTAAATAACGAGTGCTTTTTTAAGGGCTACCACATCTTGGAAGCGTTTTTTCGGGTCAAGCTGTGTGCATTTGTTTATTATCCGTGCAAGTGCCTTATCGGAGACATCCGCTGTGCTGTCTGCTGCTCCTGTCAGCCAGTACCGAAGCACCACACCGAGCGAATAGATATCACTGCGAGCGTCCGTTTGAGCGAAGCCGTACTGCTCGGGCGGTGCAAATTTGTGCGTGCCAAAATATGTTGTGTCCGCATCGGAAGTTTCGGAATATTTACGCGAAATCCCAAAATCAATGAGCTGTACGGTATCATCTTCTTGATTATATATTATGTTTGATGGCTTTATGTCACGGTGTATAATCGGCTCGGGCAAGCTGTGCAGATAACTGAGCACATCACAAAGCCGAAGCAAAACATCTACTGCCTGACGCGGGTCTGCTGTTTGTGTTCCCGAAAGATACTTGCTCAGCGGCTCACCCTCGGCGTATTTTCGCAGGGGATATATTTCCCCGCTCAGCTTAATTTCCTTGTCAAACACAGGCAGCCCTGCGTGCTCCAATCCGCTTAGCAGTTCCGCTTCACTTCGTGACGCCCTGTCTGCGTCTTTTTGCTTTTTCAGCACATAGAGAGTTTTTGTAGTTTTTTCCGATAAAAGATACGTTTCCGACAGCCCGGTTTCGCCGATGCATTCCAAAATATCATAGCTTTCGGACAGCTCTTCAAAAAATTCCGAATTTGTGAAAGACTGCATGAACTGCCCCGCATGGGTATCACTCATAGAAACGCTCCTTTCCCAATATCGGAACGCCAAGGTCAAAGAGCATTGCTTGAACGGAAACAATATCAAGCTTTTTTTCTATCGCATAAATTATCGCGGCATCACGCTTAACTTTCGGGTGAAGTGCACTCTTGCGTGCCACAAGCAGCAGCTTTTGCGCCTGCTCATAATTTAGTTCAAAGCCGATAGCAAGCTGCAGCACCTTGTCACGCGACGGTGCTCTTGTGCCGTTAAAGAGCTGATGTCCGTATGTCCGCTCGATATCAGCCTTTTTGATTATTTCCTTTGCGGTCACTTCTTTTTCTTCGCATAAGCTGTTTATGTATTCGTTAAACGCAGGCAAACGCTGCACCTCATCGTGACTGCGAAAAAAGCGGTCAAGCGAGGTTGTCTTAAAAAGCCGCTCTAAAAGTGTGTCTGTTGATATATTTGATTTAGACATTTTGATAGCCTTTCAAAATCCTCAATACTTAGCCTCTCGCCGCGGATTTTCGGGTCAAACCCGCAGCCCTCTATCGCTTTTGTGATGTCTTCCTTACTGTGCGTACTTTCAAAAACTGAGTGCAATGCGTTTACGAGGGTCTTTCTTCGCTGCCCGAATGCTGCCCGTACTGTGCGGAAAAAGAGTTTTTCATCGTCGGGAGAAAGCCGTTTTTCTTTTCTTATCTGCATTTTTATTACGCTTGATGTAACCTTTGGTTTCGGACTAAAGCACTCCGGCGGAACGTCAAAGAGAATTTCGGGCACTGTATGGTAGTTTGCAAACACCGTAAACGCTCCGTACTCGGGTGTGCCGGGGCTTGCGCAGATACGCTGTGCAACTTCTTTTTGTATCATAACAGTTACTGCTTCAAACAAGCCTGTTTCAATCAGCTTTGTGATTACGGGTGTAGTTATGTTATACGGCAGGTTTGCGCAGACATGCAGGTTTTTCGCTTTGAGTGTTTCCCCGACTGTTTGCATTATATCAAGCTTTAAGATATCACCTTGTATAACTGTTACATTTTCAAAAGCGGCAAGAATATCACGCAGCTGCGATACCATACGCGTATCAAGCTCCACTGCGAGTACATGACCTGCCGCCTGCGCAAGCGGCACTGTGAGAGCACCCAGCCCCGGTCCGATTTCCAGCACATAACAGTTCTTGTCAATGCTCGAGAGCTTTACAATCTTGGCGGATATATTTTTGTCAATCAGAAAATTTTGACCGAGTGACTTTTGCGGTTTGATTTTTTTATCATTCATCGAATTTTAAGCCCATTATATGGTTTTTAAGACTCAGCTTCTTAAAGCCTATATCTCTTGTTTCCCCTGCTTTAAGCGAAACATTTGTTGTATTGTCTTTATAAATGACCTCGCCCGTATAGTCTTTTTCCGCAGTTACACTTGCAGCTGTTATTTCGCCGTTTTTCCATGTGATATCAACGGTTAAGCCGCCTTTGGCACGAAGCCCTGTCACCTTGCCGTTTTTCCACTCATCGGGCAGGGCGTGCAATAGATATACCTTGCTGCCTGCATCGCTTTTGAGAAGCATATTTGCTATCCCTGCGGTTGCCCCGAAGTTGCCGTCAATTTGAAACGGCGGGTGGTCGTCAAAAAGGTTTTCGAGCGTCGAGTGGCACATCAGCTCTTTTAAGTGGAAATTCGCCTCGTTGCCGTCATTTAACATAGCGTAAAAATTGATAATCCACGCACGGCTCCAGCCCGTATGCCCGCCACCTTGAGAAAGGCGCATTTCGAGTGTTTTTCTCGCCGCCTTTGCAAGCTGCGGTGTGGTTTCGGGCGAAATGCCCTTCCCGGGGAAAAGTGCAAACAGATGCGACATGTGTCTGTGACCCGGCTCAGCCTCGCCGTAGTCTTCAAGCCATTCCATAATGCCGCCGTTTTTCCCTATCTTGGTTTTCGGCAGTTTTTTGCGCACTCCTGATATTTTTTGTGCGAGTTCCTTGTCTTTGTCCAAAATATTGCATGTCTTCTCATACGCGTTAAATAGCTCCTCGAGAATATGGCTGTCCATTGTGCAGCCCTCGCATAGTGTGCCTTGCGTACCGTTTGGCAGAATGTATACATTTTCGGGTGAAACCGACGGGGTGACAACAAGCTCCCCTTTTTCGTTTTCTACAAGAAAATCGACAAAAAACAAACATGCATCTTTAAGCAGCTCGTAGTGCTCTGTAAGAAACTTTCTGCAAAGCGTGTACTCGTAGTGCTCCCAAATATGCAGGCAGAACCACGCTATGCTGAGCACCCAGTAAGTGGCGGGTATCCATGTGTCCTGAGGAACGCAGTCGCCCCAAATGTCCGTGTTGTGATGTGCCGTGATGCCGCGCGCTCCGTACATGCTTTTTGCCACCTCGGCCGCTTTAGGCGCCATGCGGTGCAAGTGCTCAAAGAGCGGCTTGTGACATTCGGACAGGTTGCAGTTTTCAGCGAGCCAGTAGTTCATTTGTATGTTGATGTTTATGGTGTATTTGCTGTCCCACGGGGCAAGAAAATCGTTGCACCATATCCCCTGCAGGTTGGCAGGGAGTGTCCCCGGGCGACTACATGCTATAAGCAGATAGCGACCGAAGCGAAAGTAGAGCTCATACAGCCCGAGGTCTGTTTTTCCTGCTTTTACGCTTTGCAGCCTTTCATCCGTCGGAAGCTCGCTAATTTCTTCGGTCAAAGTCAACGACACGCGGCTTTCGAGATTTTGGTAGTCTTCGATATGTTCGCTTTTAATTTCGTCAAACGATTTTGCTGCTGCCTTTTGCAAAATCTGTTTGCAGTCCGAGAGCGTATCCTCTGAGCGAAACTCCGTGACCGCCGTCAGGTATAAAACAAGCTCTTTTGTATTTTTTACAACAAGGTACTCACCCATTGCATTTAGTGTGCCACTCGTGTTTTTACCTGCCATTACCCAGTGGAACGACAGACCATCCTTGTTGTACAGATAGACTGTGTTCTCGTCTATTGTGCCGGTTTTTTCGCAGTATCGGCTGCGGACGAGGCGGGCATCGAGCGACAGACCGTCGGGGTTGTCTGTCGTGAGTTTCACCGCGATGATGTCGGCGGGGTTTGACGCAAGCACTTCCCACTTGTAGCTGAAGCCGCCTGCTGTGAATTTTGTTTCGGCGACGGCGTCCTCGAGCGAAAGCGAGCGTTTGTAGTATGTTATTTCATCGGGAATGTTATGAAAATTGATGAGCAGGTCACCCAAGGTTTGATATGAGCGCTGAAACTCGGGCGTGCCCGTAAACGCATAGCGTGTCAGATTTTCGGCTTCCTCTATTTTGCCCTCTCTGATGAGCCTGCGTATATTTTCAAGCTCGGCTTTAGCATATGGATTTGTGCGGTCGCGAAATTTGCCCGACCACACGGAGTCCTCGTTAAATTGTATACGCTCAAAGTGCGTCCCGCCAAACACCATTGCACCCATTCGACCGTTACCAATCGGCAGTGCCTCGGTCCATTTGTTTGTATCGGCAGGTTTTTTGTACCATAACAATGAATTATTTGACATAGGGTTGACTCCTTTGTGGTAGTGATTTAATAAATGCTGTAAGCGGCAGTGAGTATAGGATCTCCTGCCGCTTAAGATTATCATAGATGAGTGGATTGTTCAATTATTATGTTGGATGTGTGTAAAGAGAGTCTATTTTGTCGCTGTATATGCCTTGAACGAGTTATAGTTTAACTCTGCTATTAACTTGTTACCTGCACTGTTGGGATGAATGATGTCAAAATTAAGAGTCATTGAGGGCAGGTCAAAATTAAAATTCAAAATATCTGTCACACTCTCTTCAGTATCAAATCGTGAGTAAACATCAGAAATATAAAAATCCCTCAACTCATTTTCTTCAAAAATGACGCTGTTTATGGACTGAGTGAAGTGTCTTGCTTTATCATGCATTTCTAAAGTAATTCCTAAAAATTCCTGCGGAACAGGATTATAGACAGTATTGACAATAATGATTGAGTTTGGTGCATTAGTATCAAGCCATTTTATGATTTCACTAAATTCTCGGGAAAATACATCTACCCCTTTCTGCAGTTCAATGTCAAGTTCAGCAGAAAACGAGCCTGACAGCAAAGGGACTAATTCTAAAAATTCAAGATCTGCAACCTTATTATACATTCCAGCAATGTCATCAAACAGAGGAATCGTTTTTCGAATAAATGACACAAGATTTAGAATCTCAAATACTGAAAAATTTTCTATAAGCTCCCGTGCTTCAACTGTAAGATCAACAACTTCAGATATGGTATCTTTTGAATCCGAAAAAAATACCAAAAGTTCAGCCATGCTTTTTAATAGTTTATTAACATCAGGAAGGTGCTCAACAAATGGAACGAGGATGTTATTCCCGCCGATATTAAGTGTAATGACATGAGCATTTTGGAAATGATTTGCAATGACCTGCTTGTCCATTCCTTTCAAATACTCAAGGAGCATGGTCGTTGTGCAGCCGTTTACTGCCATGTTCATATATTCATCAACATAACCCTCCGCCTTTAATGTTTCAAAAAAAATATCCGTATGCCTTTCTTCGGGGAGTATACCGTATCCTGCAGATACAGAATCACCTAATGCAATATAAACACGCGAGAACCCCTCTGATTTTCTTGATGTACAAGCGGATAAACTGAATAACAAAACTATAACAGACAAAGCCCGCATGACGGCTACAGCTCTTTTGGGATAAGTATTCATATGACACCTCCAAAAATAATCATTATCTGCTACGCTCACTATTAAGATTTCGTAATACAAGCCCAGCAATTACAGAGAACACGGCGATAAACCCACAAAGCATAATCCAAACAGTAAGTTGATGAGATATAGTAAATTCAAAAAACGCTTCATAATCACGCTGTAAACGGAGTCCTTCATTCGTTATGGTATCCATCGCGTTTAGATTTGCCGTTGTGCCGTAACCTTCCATTGACCATCTACAAGCCGCTATATATGAGATAATCTTCGACGCACCGCTCAATTCAAATATCAATCCCGAAAATAATAGCTGAGGCATGAGAAGCAGTGGCGCAACAGTCATGGCTCTGTCGGCATTCTTAAACAGTGCTGAAACAAATATGCCTGTCGCGGAAGCAGAAAGCGCTGTCAAAAACGTGGTTATCCACATTTCAAAAAATGCTCCTACCACTACACCTTTATCAGGCAATCCAACTGTCATAGCGAAAACCGCAGACAACATAAAGGATTGTATTGCACAAACAATCGCCATGACTGACATCTTAGAAACAATATAAGCATCTATCCTCATTCCTGTCATATACTCACGTCTTATAATATTACGTTCTTTACAAATCTCTTGTATAGAGTTTAGTATCCCTATCCAAAAGGCCGAGCATGATAAAGAGAATAAAAGACTTTTTGTTATTCTATAGTCGTCAAATTGATTTCCGTTGGCAACGAAAGAAATTAGAAATGCCAAAAGCGGAGCTTGTAACATAATCAACAGTAGCCGCGTTCTGTCGTTAATCAGAACGTGCATGTACCTCTTGGCTAATACAAAGGTCTGTTTGCCCCATTCATCTTTCAAGGTTTTCTTCGTGTCAGCAGATTGCTTCGACACCTGTGTTTGTTGTTTCTTTGTGGTGAAATATAAGTCTCTCCACTTCATTGGCTCGGTAGTCATCATATTATAAACATCAACAACGTCTTCTAAATTAAAAAACTCTAATGCCGAGCTTAACGAGCCATAAAAACACAGATTCCCGCCCGCTCCCATGAACACGATTTTGTCACACAGGTGTAAGTTCAGCGTACTATGTGTGACGAAAACAACGGTTTTACCTCCTGTGGCCATGCTCTTTAAGGTCATCATAAGATTGCGCTCTGTGCCGGGATCAAGACCGGATGCTGGCTCATCAAGAAAAAACAAATTCGGATCAGATAATAACTCCACCGCTATACTGGCACGTTTTCGTTGCCCACCGCTCAAATTCTTAATTAGGGTATTTCTTCGTTCTGTCAATTCTACTGTTCTTATTGTTTCGTTAATGCGTTGGTACAAATCCTCTTCCGCAATGTCTTTTGGTAATCTTAGTTGGGCGGCATAAAGAAGCATATCACAAACCGTGAGGTTATCGAAAACAATATCTGATTGCGGAACATAACCTATAATATTTTTCAGCGTATCGTAGTTTTCATATAAATCTACACCGTTGACCATAACACAGCCTTTTGTGGGTTGACTATATCCGCTGAGACAATTCATCACTGTGGATTTACCAGCGCCAGAACCGCCGATGATTGCAACCATTTCACCTGACTTAATATTCAAATCAACACCATTGCATATCACCTTATTTTTATCAACTGTTTTAACAATTTGGATTGCATCCACACTTATTCCGCTTTTGAAACAGCAGTAAGAAATCCGTTGCTTTGTAAAAATCAATTTAGAGTTGGTAATTAGAACTTGGTCTTTTTCATTCAGTTCGACATTGCCTTCTACTCTTTTTCCGTTGACCATCACACCGTTCTTGCTACTTGCGTCAACCAAAAAAACCCGTCCGTCTTTTACGGCAATTCTTGCGTGCAAACGAGAAACGCTAACATGGTCAAGCCTTATGTCACACTCTTTACCGCGTCCGATGGAAATCTCATCTTTATCACTGATGTAAAAAGTTTTCCAATCTGTATCGCCTTTTTGTGAAAATACCAAAAGAACGCTGGTTTCGCCGGTGTTAGCCTTGGTGTCAATTTTTATTGAATCGCCATCTTCCAGCACCTTGCTTTTGATGACTTCTTCATTAAAAAATAAGCCGTTTGTGCTTTTCGTGTCTTCAATTATCCATTGACCGTTTGCCAGTCTTAATTGCCCATGGAACCTTGACACAAATTTTGAGAGGATAATAATGTCATTTTTATCGTCCCGACCAAATGAAATTATATTTTCGCTATAGTCGCTGAGGTCATATTCAACAGGCACTGCCGAACCGTCAAACACTGTCAAGTGAGCTGTTGTAGTAATATTTGAAAAAATCTCTTTAACTGGCATATTCATTTTTCCTCGCTATGTTCCGCATTCGTCAGCACAAATTTGTTATTCGCTCTATACTGCGTTATCGCTTCTGTTTTCAATTAGGGCAGATTTAAATAGCAAATCAGCGACAGAGAGAAGCACAAAACCATCATCGAAACATTTGATATAAGCGCAGTAATGCGCCATAAATTATCAATTTTTACGTCATCAGTTTTTGATGGTCGCTGTTTCCTAAACCTCCCAATTAAGAAGAACACCGTAAGTAAAAGCCCGCCAAGCATAACGGCAATCAAACCGAGAATCAGAATAGCGCTTGCAGCGCCTGAAGCTATCCTAATGAAACTGTAAATCCCGCTACCACTAAACAACCCGGAGAAAGGACCGATAAGCAATCCCACAACAGTACATATTAAACCAGATAGAGCTATAGGTATGCTGACGATTAGAAAAGCCGCTCTGACTTTCCTCTTGTGAAGCATAAAAATATTAAATATAAGCAAAGTGCTTAGTATGCCGATAATAATTATCGGATAAGCTGATAGCAACAGATAGGGCATCGCATAGTCCACGCCTGCGTCATCTAATAATTTGCCAATGCGGTAATCTTTTAAGTTCACATCTGTATTTAACGTATTAGTGATGGATTCATAATCTTCGTTTGTTAATCTGTAATCAAACTCGTCACGAATGTCTGACGATATAGCTCGTAAAAAGCTGACAATTTCCCTTGCAGATATGTAGTATTCATAATCGCCATCCATTACTGCCGTTACATATCGCTCCGCTATTTTGCCCACTTCGCCAGAAACATTTCCGCGCCTTAGAAAATCCCTCAATCTATAACTATCTATTTCGATGCCTGTTACGTTTGAATTGTTCATATCGCTAATAATTTCATCGCTTAATCCTGTATCTTCTAAGATAACTAAAACATCCGCTGTTGCTATTATCTGAGGGATATTTGATGGGCGCACAATAAGAAGCGCAATAAAGGTAAAAACAAATACAAATGCCAGTAAGGCTAAGAGTACAGACAATACTGCCCTTACAATTCTCTTTGAAACGGACTTCGGAGATAATTCCATAACAGTGGCGGGAGGCGGTTCGTCCCCGGTATTCGATACAGTTTCTATGGTCGCTACAATAGGTGCTGTAGCAACAGGCTCAGCTACATTCTCGTCAACAAGAGTTTTCTCAATCTTACTGCCGCAGTTTGCACAGAAAGCAGCTCCTTCAAGAATGGTCTCTCCACAGTTCTTGCATATCATGTGATAATCCCTCCTTATTGTTTCACAAAGCGTTCGCCGTCAATCCAAATAGTGTCGCCATCACTCTGGTAGTGCCCTTCCCACGGATGGCTGCCCTCCCAAGTTATTGTTATCCTATCCCCATTTATTACGTACGTACCATCCTGGGTGTTGTACCCGTCATACGAAATTATAATTGTATTGCCAAAAAATATTAAATCAAAATCATAATTCCGACTTCTATATGTGCCATTTAACTGCGTTGCAAATGTCGGAGTATAGTCTTGATTAAAGAAACTTTGACGTAACGTGGAACCTTGACTAATTAAGTCAAACTTATTTCCATCGGTAGAACGATAATAAGATGTATCTCCGTATTCACTTGAGATAACATCTACTGAAAACAAATCCGCGCTGACAGATTGCACATCCCCATCAAACCCGCTAACCCTTCTACCCCTCGCTCCGGTTGACACAAATAATTCCTTGTCGCTGACATAGAATAATGTGCTTCCTTTGAACAGGGAATAAGCACTTCGTGACGAAAAGTCACTTGTGACTGTGGTGGGTTTGCCAGTCTCTTTTTGATAAAGAAGTTCAGAAGCATCATTGACAAAGTACACCGCACTACCATTAGAAGTCGCAATAAAACTCGTGACTTCCCCGCTTACGATTTGAATGGGTTCTGCTTGTGGTGCCATTCCATTAACTTTGTAGATTCTATCGTTTCTCATGTAAGTCAGTGTCCTTCCGTCGTTAGCGAGATAAGCATTGTTTACACTCCGTACAACACTGTCGGTTTCATATTTACTGTTTATGCGGATAATTGCGCTGTCAGTATTCCGATAAAAAGTATTGGAAAAATTCGTAACACCTAAAATGCGTACATTATTGGTCATATAGGTAGACCCTGTTCCCATAGGAAGGACAAACGAGCCAATACTACCGGATAGCGCTTCTCTGGCACCGCCTTTGCGACTTATGTAAGCCCTTGAGTTTGAATTATATATCACTTGCGATAAGTCCTTGCTTACAATTATGGAATTGACATTATCGCCAAGTTTTTCTCTGTCATCTCCTTTAAGCCCGTTTTGAACATAAAGAGAATCATCTCTGATGTAATATATATACCGTGCATTGTCAGAAATTGCGACTGGTGATGTACCACGTCCGAGTTCATTTATTTTATCGTCCCAAACTATTCCGGTATGCCTGTCACCATCAGCCGTAACAAAGGCAACGACCTTCCCGTTTGGGGAAATCGCACAGCTTCCATGTGCATAGTAATCGCTTGATATTCTTGTGTTTTTGCCATCGGAGTGCAACCACAATTCGGCAGTTCCGTCGTGAGGATTATGTTCCGTAATGTACGCGACGGCATTTCCATTGGCAGAAAGCCAAAAGGCGTAGACCTCATCCATAATTATTTGCGGTCTATCTGTAATCAGATAAAGCAAACCCGTCTGCACGCTACCCTCACTGATTAGCGCGGCAGCCTTTGTTCCGTCAAGACTCCGTGCGCTATTCATAAGGGTTCCGTCAATTTCAACCTTACTTCCACCGTTTGGAATTATGATGACACTCCCGTCACCTGATGCTATGTACACCGTGCCTTTGCTGCTTTCATACTTTGCAGGGATAAAAATGTTCACGGCAACAATTATCGCCACCATAGCTATTGCCGCTGCGATTACTGGTTTTATGAATTTTTTTAAGCTATTAAAGTCGAAGCTAAATTTTGTTGCAGATGCATTTTCTCCAACATATACAGGTATCACTGGAAGTACTGTCGTGTGATCGGCTTTTGAGCCACAGGAAGTGCAGAAATTCATTATTTCCGGCATGTCCGCGCCGCAGGTATTACATTTTGCAATGTTCATCTTTTTCTCTCCTCGTATTTTTGTTTTCGACCGCAGGATGTACAGAAAGCCGTCCCGCCAATCAGTTCTGAACTGCAACTCTTGCAGAAATGCATCTGAGTTACAAATGTACTATGCGCAACTATTTTCCATCCGTTCTATTGAGATAATTTCATATTTGCAACAACAAAACGACCGTAACGTGTAGTCCACCAATCCACTGTATAGCCTTGAGCATTTACTTCAATAAATATTTGTGTCACACCTGTTACATTGACAGAAAATGATTGTGCCACATCTCCGGCTCTCACAGTATATGTATTTATCAATTTTCCATCTCCGTATATGTTAATTGCTCCAATCGCAGCATTATTTGTTCCGTCTAAGGGACCGTATATTCCAGTTAAACTCTTGTATTTGCCGTCAATATTGTAGAAAGCTGCGCTCCATGATTCTCTGAATCCATCAGATACTAATCCGTTATCGTATGAATTGCCCATCACGCTTGCAGGTTCTGCTCTGGATAATTGCCTCGCATTTTCTGCTCGATAAGCCATTATGTCGTGACCTAATGTCGGATTGCTATTATACAATCCAACCGGTTCGTTAAATGAAGCCGACATATCGCTGTCTGTGGAAACCAGTACGTTTGCTATACTGTAACGTCTGTCTCTCGCCATACCAGTAAACTCAAAAAACAACTGCCCTACGTCAGTTACGTTGATGTTAAATATTTTTACAAGGTCGCCTGTCGCCATTTCGTATCTTCCTAGCATCTTCCCGTCACCCCACACGGTAAGAGTCACGTTTCCCGACGCAGAACCACTCATTGGACCATACAAACCTGACAGATTTGTGTAATTGCCATCAAGATTGAAATATGCTCTGCTCGTGGCACTCCCATCTGTTCTAAAGCCATGTATGTACTGCGCTCCCATCATATTGCCGGGTGCCGTTTCAGTAAACAACACAATGTTTTCTGACTGATACGGTAAAATGTCCACACCCAATATGGCAGGGCGCCTATTGTTATAATCTGTTATCAACGCTCTTATGTCGCTATCGTTGGAATATTTAGAAGACCTCAAAAACGAAATGGCATCGTCATATCTGTATTCAGCGGCAAGCGTGTTTGCTTGATGAATAATATACTCTTTCTCTTTTGCCTGTGTTTCTGTGATAGCGTCTGCAAGTATTTTGTTATTAGGATAGCGCCTCAGTCCATCGTTTAGGGTGCTAAGCGCTCTATCATAATTGTCATTCGCGCTTAAATTAGTTACCTCTGATACAATGTTGTCAACATGACTCGGCTCAATATCGGAGAGAGCTTTGCTAATATCTGCGTCGCTTGGGTTCTGTGTTCGCAGTTGATCTAAAATATTTATCGCTCTATTAAATTCATTGCCGTTTGCCAATGCCAACGCTTCATCTATTTTCTCGTCAATTTCCTGCTTTTTTATAGTGTTGCGGAGTAAAACAAGGTTGGTGTCTTCTCCGATGACTTCCATAGCCTCTTCTAAAATCTTTATCGCCCTCGTATACTCTTTGTTTTCTGACAATGCGGAGGCTTCATCCAGAGTAACCTCTCTATACTCGCTGGTTACTCTGTTCAATTCCCTTACAGCGTTATCATAATTTTCGTCACGCGGTATTACCTTTTTAAGCTCATTGATTGCCTGTATATAATTTGCTTTTTCAATATGGTCTTGAGCATTTTGGTAGGCCGTGCGCGACACTTGCAATTTGCTGATTGATTCAATGAATGGTGACAGCTCAGAATTTGCAACTATCTTCAAATTTTCAATCTCTTGAATCTGTGCCAATGCTTCTTCATAACCAATTTCATTATCTACATATGAAGCTTCTATGCTCTCCGCTTGATCGATTAAAAGCTGCTTGGCTTTATCAAGTTTGTCTTCATCGCCAAACCTAAGTTCATCAAGGTATATTTGATATACTGTAGAAAAGTCACCTTTTCGAAGTGCAGATGCGAATCTGTTTACAGGATCGTTGATACTATTAAAAAGTATGGTTAATGAGATTGCTCCAGCTATAACAATTCCGACTAAAATCGATGCTGCTATAACAATTTTCTTCGCTTTGCCTTTCAGCTTATCTGTATACGGATTTTGTTTTTCGTTAGGTGTCGCATACTGACCGCTCTGCATGCCCATTGTCATCGTTGCGCCCTGCGTCTGTGTAAACGACTTAATGGAGTTATCTGAATAGGAATCGGAAGACACACCACCATCAGCCGCTTCTTGAATTATGACCGTATCATATTCCTCGGTCGATAGTGTTCCAATAAACGCTGACAACTCTTTTTTCAATTCTTCAGCAGTAGAATAGCGCTGACTTTTGACCGAGCAAGCCTTGACAATTATCTCACCTAGTTTGTTTTTAGCATGGAAAGGTAACGGCGGAATTTCACCTTTGAGCCGCTTAGATTCGGCCATGTTCTTATCATCGGCAGTAAAAACGGTAGGAGCATCCGGCATAAATGGCAGACGTTGATTATTTAACAATTTATAGAGAACAATTCCAAGAGAATAAATGTCAACACTCTTATCATACGGCTCACAAAGATAAATCTCCGGTGCCATATATGAAGCGGTTCCTTTAATAGACCCAGCCTGTGTGCTTTCAAACGCAACTTTCGCAACACCAAAATCACCCAGCTTGTAATTTCCGGTTTCGCTGACGAATATATTAGCTTCTTTAATGTCACGGTGCATCACATCATTGTTATGGCACAACGCAAGCGCATCACACATGTTAAGACCGAGTTTAATAACCTCTCCCAAAGCCATTCCTTTTTGACGGATAGCTCTGTTGAGTGGAGTCAGATATTCCATTCGCATGAATATTTCAAAGCGCAATGGATCGAGAGATTTTTGTATATCATGATCGTAGTAGGTTACTATGTACCTGCTATCCTTTTTGCTAAGGGTTAGGAGCGTATTGATTTCGGAAGTGATGCCTGCCACCAATTTCTCAAAATGTGCCTGTGTTGCAGCCTTATCAAAGTTATAATCTTGCAATACAGATTCATATGCTTCGGCATCAGGCATAGAGATATGCTTAATTGCTGTTTGATACTGTTTGCCGAGGTCTTCCTTGACCCCAAGATAAACTGTACCATACCCTCCGCTACCGAGTTTTTTGGCAATAGTGTATCCTTGGATTTCACTCAGTAAGATGCTCTCTGCCATAATATTCCTCCTTTAATCGGATGTTTTTATCGCTTTCAGTGCGACAACTGTTATGTTGTCGCGCCCACCGTTATCCCCATCGAGCGCGGATTCAATCAGTGCGCTTACAGCTTGCTCAATGCTGTCTGAATTTTCCGTTAGAATATCAGAAATATCATCGGTGGTCAGATAATCAGTAAGCCCGTCAGATGCTATGATGAAAACTTGACCTGCCCTTAAAGGAATCGGTGCTGAAATGGTTGCGGTTAAGATTCCACATGATTCCGGCAATCCGAAATACTTTGTTAGGCGTTGACCATTTTTCTTTAACGCAAAGGGATAAACTCCTTCAAAAATGGATTTTTCGTTATCGTCTATTGTCAGTTTAGTAAGTTTGTCATTCTCGAAATGGAATGTAGAACTGTCCCCTATATTTATTGGGGCAACCTCATCAGGAAACGCAATCAATCCACTTAGTGTGGCTCCCATATTTTCGCTCGCGTTGTTATCCGCTGCATAGTCAAGAATCGCTTTGTTAGTTCGTTTGACCATTTCTTGAAATGCCTGAATATACATAAATTTATCATTTCGCTTGCGGCACGGTTTTGTTTTATATTGCGAGACAAATTCGCTTAAAGCATTTACAATCACGTAACTCGCTACTTCTCCGAAATCATGTCCACCCATACCGTCACTGACAGCAAATATATTATTTACCGAACCACTTGCGGTAAATCTTTTGCTGATAAGTCTGCTCGTTGCTCCAGACATAGCCGCTTGCTCCTCCGGCATAAGCATCTCACCGACTAAGAAATTATCCTCATTGCTTTTCCGATGATTGCCGGTATGCGTAATGACAAAACAGTCAAATGAGAATGCCACGGGCTTTCCTCCTATGCTACGATCATTAATACTAATATAATTGTCCCCTTTACATTTGTTCAATTATTATGTTGCGGTGAGGGTGAGGTTAATTATAAATCGTAAGTGTTATTTCAAGCTTTGAAAACTCGCCTATTGAGAATGGACCTGCAATGGGTACAGGGTCACCAGCAAATTCTGCCCAGCTGTTGGTGATTGAAATTCTGAGATTCCCGCGCTCTCTACCAACAGTTACATTGTTGGGATTAAAGGGTACATTAACTCCGTCTTTTGTAATGCTGTGAATATAAGCATTGAATAAACCCGGATTTGATTCCACGTCTGTATCAATAGCAATGATATAGTCCTCACCGTTCCAGTATGCACGGTCATGCCTAATTTTCTCCCTTCCCATGTCAATTGAAACAGTAAACTGTTCACCAAATTCAAAATTAACTTTTTGATCTTCAAATGCCCACCAATCGCACCTTTTTACGTCATCATCAGCGTCGCTTGGGTGATTTCTGTTGAGAAATGCAAAAGTTCCACCAATATACGCATAACCTTGTGTTGCAGGATCTTGGGGTGGTAATGTTGGTGGCGGAGGAGCAATCTTATGGATTATAAATTCTATCTCTAATGTGTCAAATTCTCCAAGTTCTAAAGGATCTACAGGTTGCTTACTTATAGAACTCCACTTGTTGGCAAGTGTTAATCTAAGTCCATAACCATTTCCATCAAACGCATTCATACCTTCAGCATTAATATAAATGTTGTCTACATTTATTCTTTTACCATCAAGCTTAAATGATATAACTTCTGCAATATTAGGATCAGAAAAAGGTGCACCATCATAATTATTCGGCAGATTAGTATTAATAGCGATAAAGTTGCCATCACCAAATGAAACAGTTTGACCAAAGTCTATTTTTATTACAGCACTTCGACCAAGCGAACATAATGCAGTTGCTATCTCTCCCAACTCCCATCCGCTAATTGGCTCCATTTGTGCTATAAAACTTGCGGTATATTCACCCTCTGATATGAATAGCGTTTGTGTTGGCGTAGGGTCAATCGGGGGTAGCGTTTGTATCGGCGTAGGGTCAATCGCGGGGGGTAGCGTTTGTATCGGCGTAGGGCTGACCGTAGGTTGTGCTTGTACAAAAGGCGGTATAGGAGTATGGTTGGGAGTGCTTAATAATGGTATCGTGATAATTGCAACAATTATTACTAACGCAAGGGCAATACCTGATATAAAAAACATCTTTTTTCGCTTGGAATTTTTTTTGCTTTTTATGTTTCCTTTTTTTATATGTGAAGTAGGATTGCCGCATGATGTGCAAAATAAATCATCGGACGCTATTTGTTTTCCGCAACTTTTACAATACATAAATCTGCTCTTTTCTATTATTTATTATTATCTTGGAGGTGGGTTTGAAATTGAACCTATATTGCCGCTATAATTGAAGTTATTCTTTATTCTCTCTATCCACGTTTTAATCCGCTACGGGTAAAGTTCATTCCTTCAATTTTCATTGTGTTTTCTGTGCATGTGATATCACCAACACTGACTGTTTTATCTGAAAGTACAAATTCAATTTTATCCTCAGTCAATGAATATGTTCCTTTTACAGTTACTTGATATAATTCACATTCATAAATGCGTCCACTTGATGATTCCCTGGTATTACTGTCTATAAGTTTCTTGTTAAAATCCCCATCCTTATACCTCACTCTAAACATATTCATATCTGATGCATCTTGTGGTGCTGATGGCGGGACAGGGCCTGATGGCGGGATAATGCCTAATTCCGGATTTATTGTAGGTGGTGGTGGTTCATATGTTAGAGTTTCCTCTATAACGTAAAATGTGTTTGTAAATGTTTTTCCGGAAAATACAATAGTTTCACCATATTCATTATCATTAAATGATAATGATGTATTATTGCGTTCCCAACTTCCTGAAATGCTGTCTCCCGTACATGCCGTTACAAAAAAAGTAACCATCAATGCTAATACTGCCCACACTATAATTTTCTTCATTTTCTTTCTTCTTTCATGTTTTTTATTTCTCGGAGTACTTCCCCGTCGGAGCCACTATATAAATAGCTCCGACGAGTTTCGTCCGAGAAACGAAAAATGCCGTGTACAGAGCGAACTTAGTCGCTTTACATACACAGCATGTATTGTGCTACACAACCCGCCACTTACATTGTGCTTGCGAATAATAACAAACAGATGTAAAATAGCTGACGTGGTGTTGCTTATGCAATTAAGCAAGTGTTGTCAAGGGGTATTTTCAAATAAATATAGTAGTTTTTACTTCAGATGTTTCCTATAAAAATATTTATATAGACCTAATAAATTTATCCACCCTACTCATTAAATCGGGGTAACTCTGAAAGTTATAAGATACTGTTCTTGCTCCGCCTGCAAAGTAATCGGGGTTTGATTTATAATACTCTATTATGTCATCAAATGTACCCATATAAATACCATTAGCATCTATATCATTATTTTGCACAGCATATTTTTGAATACTAAATAAACTGCTTTCTGTAATGAATATACCTGATAAAACAACTAACTCATATGTAATAACATTATTATATCCACCTAAAATAATTATTCTGTTTTCATTAATTCTAATTCCTAATTCTTCTTTTAACTCTTTACATAAGTTCTCCTTAAACGTCAACTGACAAAATTTTTTTCTTTTGTTGCCATATAATAGGCAAATGCCCACCTACACCTAATAATTCAATAACAGGACAATCATGACTTCCAGCCCATTCGCCTACACGCTTGTTGTATACACATAATATATCATTTGGCTTCACAGAATCAAGGTTGACAAACACTTGGTTGGAGCTAACTCATGCTATATTTTGGAGCGGTTATTTTAAATATTTAGAAGTCGCAGATAACAATAAAATTTTAATTATAAGCGTCAACGAAAAACCGTGCTAAGTAATGAGTAAAATACTGCGTAAACAAATATCTGTATCGGGTATACAACTCAAAGTTATCATGGGAGATAATTTACAAAGATTTCCTGAGCTTCATTAATAGAGTTCTACTCAGACAATATCATATCAGGATACCCTTTTTTTATTATTCTATCCTTTTCATTCAAAGATAATTTGGTAACTAATTGAAATAAATTCTCGTGTGACTCATGTTCTTCATCTCCAGTTAGTTCTATTTCGATGAATTTACCTAAATTTTTAACTGTATCTAAAACTAGTTCTATGTCACCGTTTCTATAAACCATTCGATATTTATCTACTTCACAAACAAATGGATAATTTAATTTTTCCAATATTGTTCCCATTATGTCAATATCATCTGAATCATTTAGTGCTATCTCCGTTTCCTCTATAGCAATATCAGAAATTACTTGGTGAAAATCAAAGGACATTTTATTATTTATGACATCATTCCTTAGTCGCATGTATGTTCTTTTTCCATTAAGAATTTTATTCACAATATGATATTTATCAACTTGATGACTTCTCTTTAATTCCACAAAACCCAATGATTCGATAAGCTTCGTTGGGAAATCTAACACTTTATATTTAACCTCGAGTTCAATATTTGACTTTGGAAAAATATCACTAATTTTAACTTCATTATCTTTTCTAATTAAACAAGGTTTAAAAATTCCATTTGCGAAAAGACGCAATGCGTAAGCACCTTCATAACATATTTCCTTATTTTCACTATGGCAATTTCTACAAAAAACGTTGTTTTTTAACAAATGCTTATTCTGTTCTGTTTGCAAATAATCAAATTCCCATATACTCCCATTATTAAATTTAAGGTGCTCTATGTATCGCTTATACTTAATATGTTTTTCAATACTAGGTTCTCCATAATTGTTATATAGTATTTTTTTGATTCTGTTGAATAACGAGTTGGTTTTTTCACTGTCAATATTAACATCAAACATTAGACTTATTACAAACTTGTACTTTTGGCTTAGTACGCATAGCTTCTGAATCTCATCGTCAAAAACTGGGTTGTCGGATATAACCCAGTTTATTTTCTTTTGAGGATACATAAAATGTTTATCTAAAACTTCAAGGTTTTTCTTTAAGATAATAAACTCATCTATACCATAGAAGTTTTGGTGTTTTTCTCTGTCTAAGCTATTTAAACTAATGTTTATTGTGTCTAAACCAGATTCGAGCAATTTTTTTTGTGTGTGCTCATCTAGAAGTATTCCATTTGTTACCAACCCTACTGTATATTTATAAGATTTAAAAATTTTTATAACTTCATACAAATCATGAAATAGCAATGGTTCACCGCCTGTAAGCACAACACGGGGAGGATGGAAATGGGGAGCGAGCAGTTTAGCAACCTCATCATATTCATGTAATGAGAGTCCACCAGAGCTTGCTTTTTCTTGACCTTCATTGTGACAAATATAGCAATAAGCATTACAAAAGCTTGTTAAACATACCCTTAAATATGGTAGTTCCATATCATGAATAGTATTTATTAATCTGTCAAAATAGATTTTGTTTATCATATGAAGTTCCTTAAAAGGGAAGTTTTTTTCTATAAAATAGCTTGGTTATTTTTGACTTAAACAGTGATAAAGGAAACGCTACCAAACTAATAGCTGGCACGAATATATCTAATAATAACATTAGCGGACTTTGCGAAGATGGTAACATTTTGACAAAAATGAATGCGCTAATCAACACAATCAGCATAAGAGTAGAAAATAATATCCAATAGATGTTATTTGAAAAGAAACGTTTTATCCACATCTTTCCATTTATCTTTCGGACTCCAATTCTTTCATTCCATGCATCAGTATAACAACGTTCAACAATGTCATACAATGAGTTTTCATTCGTCTTACACTCTATTAGCTTTCCTACCCCTGATACAAGTCTTCCATCGTCATCGTATTTGTAAATATTAAAGCGAACTGTACTTTTTGCAAGAAGACTTGAGTAAAGAAAGCTATAACGGTCTCTATTTTTATCATTTCTGCGATTTTTCACAAGATAGAACTCAACAAATTCAGTATCCTGCTTTTTAATGAACTCAATCCATCCTTTTAATACATCACGATGCTTGTTTTTTTCATTTGTGTTACGAAAACAACTTACATCGGGCATGAAGAAAATCGTTTTTCGTTTTCTCTCAATTCTTTCCATTAATTTGACAAAAACATAATGAGGAGTAATTGCCAAAAAAACATAAACAACATTGCTATCGTTTTGAAAAATAGCGTTCAAACTAGGCATTGCATTTTTAACACCTTCATATGTGCCAAAACGTAGTTTCTTTTCACTAGAATCAACATATTCTGCGATATTATTATCAGCTTTAAACTTTCCTGTCAGAGTATATACATCACTCTTGAAAGAAACAATACACTTATTTACCAAGTCAAGTATTATTTCATGAATGTTTTTACCATCAAGAACAGGGAATTTTAGAGAAGCGTGATGTTCTAAATCATATTTAGAAAGACCGTGACCACCTGACTCAATGAAAAACTCAAGTAGTGATAAACCTTCAGCTGATAAATCGTGGTTTTGTTTAATCCGATCGTAGGGCAACAAAATTTTAGTTACCTCCATAGTAAAGAATGTCTTCTGTAATATTATCAAAATAGTCTCATATTTTCATACTTTTGTCAAACAAAATAGAGCTCATTTTAACACTGTTTCGATATCATACGTAAAATAAATTAAAATCTCAATTTTATCAAAAAAGTTCTGTTTACATTTTTTCAGCTTTTTATCAAAATCATATAAATGAAATGTTGTTGTTTTGTTATAATATATTGATTATTTAGATATACTGCGGTAAAATGGCTTCATTGTCTCTATATATAGCTATCAAAATAGAATGTTGATTTATATATTCGGGGATAATGTTGTTTTAATAGTCTTTTATATCGGGAAGGATAAACTATCAGTGATATAAATCGATTTAATAATAAATTAATGTTTAGAAATAGGAGTAGCCTTTTGAAAAAACTTGTAGAAAAGTATGGTCTTTTTGTGGTTATCACAGGAATGTGCTCTGTTGCAGCACTAGTAATAGTAGTTGTTTCTCCAATACTTGCACATGTAGGTCCGTTTACGAAGCATTTTATGTATCTTTGGGATACTATACAAATGAACAGTGAGTTTATTGTGATTATATCACTTCTCATATTCATAATTCTTTTATTGTCGATAGTTAACAGAAAAGGAAAACCTACAAGAAGCGAAACGATGAAATTTATCAAGAAATCTGAAGAAATGATTAATAAATCGATGAGTATATTTGTAGAAGATTTAAAGAAAATTAATACTAAATATAATAGTATTTGTGAAGAATGCAGTAAAATAAAGGAGTTCTACAAAGAACAAAAAACTGTCGGAATACACTCAATTAAGCCTGCCACTGATTACAATGATGAGTATTTTAAAAAGTTATATAATGGAACGTATAAAACTCTATCGATAACTGCTCATACATTAAATAAAACTATTGGTAACCGTACTGATGTGAAAAGTGCGTTTAAAAAAGCAGTTTTACGTGTATTGGGAGATCGCGGAGCAGTGAAAATACTACTTCAAACTGTTAATGAGCACAACAAAGACCTTTTGCAAAAAAGGAAAAATGTAATTAGGTTTGTACAGGATATATATAAATCAATAGACTCACAAAACATATCAGATGAACGTAAACAAGACATGAAAGACAATTTTCTTTTAAAAGAAGTAACGAATATACCTTATTATATTGTCCAAAATGAAGAAACCACACTTTTAGCACATTATAGAGCGAAAGGTAATTCAGGTTTATATGTCTTCTGCGTGGATGAACGAAGAGGATATGGCGAGTTTTATTTAAGTGATTTTGAACATGAATTTAGTTCAGCTAAAACAATACCGATATCATAATTTGTAAAAGAGATGTTAAATTATACGTAGTTTGCGAAAAGTTTGTTGACTTAATATATAATTTTAACAAAAGTTGTAGGTTCTGTTTTTGAAATGTTAAGTTATTTGATTTACCTTTGTCAAGAAATATAGAAACACTAAGTAAATTAGTAAATTATTTATTTTGAAAATTACTTATATAAAACGAGAAGCATTAATATATAGATTATAAATAATAATCAAACAGAAATGAATGTGCTCCGGAATTTCACTCTACACAAATAACATTCCATGTAATTATAAAGAATGTTAATTATAGATCAAATAGTATTACCTCACAAGTTAACATACAAGATGAAATTAAGAAAAAGATTTTATCTTTTAGTAAAGTACCACGAGCAAAAAGTTAAATTGTAAGCCACTGCGGATATAAGGATATTAGAAGTTTTTAAAACACCATTTACAACCTTTACGTGATTCTGAAGATATATGACTATCCCAGACAGACCTAATAGCCGAAATCAAAATACGTAGCAACAACACCTCAATAATGAAAAAAATTCAATACTACAAAGAATAACAATTAAACTAATTAGTTATAGCTTGACATTATTACTTATTAACTACATAGAATGATAGAAAATATTGACGTAAGTCCATTAAGATGGTACATTAAGTAAGCAACCAAAATGGATGTTAACATGAAAGGTAGAAGTTATGCAGATAGCAAGTTTATCAGTAAGCGATTTAATTGAGTTGGATGAGTTCATTTCGGATAGTGAGTGTTGTGGATATGAAGAAAGTTGTTGCTCTGATAGTTGTGATGGGTCCTGCCCCAGTGACAGTTGCACATGTGAGGAATAAGCGTTTTTCATGTCTAACTTAGAAAGTGTCTGTTCTTATGTTGCCTGAAGTTAGTAATCTAATTTCATGAGGACATTAGATGGACACTTTATTGTATGTAGCACTATATATGCAAAAAGGATTAGAAAAAATGATTACAAGCACGCCAACTCAGGATGTTTACTTTATTCCTTCTTCGATAGAAAACGGATTTCTTGTATATTCGCCACTGAGGAAGATGCTTTTTTGGGCAAATTCAAGTGCCTCAGAAGCAATTAATGCTCATTTAAATAATGGATTGGATTTACCCATAGAAAACACTAAACTTGTAGAGAATGTTAATAAAATTAATAAAAAAAACATTGCGCCCCCTCGAGAGCAAAGGTTAAAGATTGGAGATAGGGCAGTATTTATCTTATCGCAGAAATGCAACTTATCTTGTACATACTGTTATGCACAGGTGTCTCGATCTCCTGATACAATTAATGAAAAACAGCTTGCAACTGTTATTAATTATATATTATCATCACCAAGTAATAAAGAAAAGGAATTTTCATTCCTCGGAGGCGGAGAACCGACAATAACATGGGATATTTTTACGAACGCAATTGAATATATCAAAAAAGAAGCAACAAAACGAAAAGTAAAATATAGCATCGGCTTGACTACCAATGCCACATTGCTCAACGATGAACGAGTTTCTTGGCTGAAGCAATATCATGTTGATGTGGGCGTTTCATTTGATATATTACCAGAAATCCAGAATGCTCAAAGATGCTTCCCCTACGAATCTGATAAAAACAGTTTCGATATTGTAAATTCATGCATTCAATTGTTAATTGCATACAAAATGCCTCCACGAATACGTTCAACAATAACACCGTTAAACGTTTGCTTAATGGAGGAAATGGTTGCGTATGTTGTTAACAATTATCCTGATATTAAGAAGTTGCACTTTGAGCATGTAACAGATTTACAACTTCATCAAAATGAATATTATGACAATTTTATTTCTAATTTTTTCATTGCACGCGATTATGCGCGTGAAAATGGAATTTACCTTAGAAATTCACTAGTTCGTTCCGTCAATAGAATTAAAGGCAGATTTTGCAATGGAGAGTTTTGCGTTCTGCCAACCGGAGAGATAGTTTCTTGTCATAGAGTATCTTCTCAAAAAGATAGGTTATTTAATGAATTTATGTATGGACATATTAATGATACTATAAATATCAACGAAAAAGCATTTCATACTGTTAACGAAAACATCCACAACAAACCGTCTGAATGCTCAAATTGTTTTGCTCAATGGCATTGTGCTGGTATTTGCCCATATATTAGGAAGTTTCTTAATTCAGCACAGCTATCTGATTATTGTGAGTTTGCAAAAAAAATGATTACAAGAGAGTTAGACAGTAAAGTGATTAAATTTTTGCACATCACTAATTGAAAACGTAAGTTGTGTAATGTGTTACAAGTTAATGGCATCACCTATCATAGCTTTAACTGTGAAATAGGTGTTTATAGAATGTATTATTTTGCACATTTAGGGGAGGATTTTAAACATGTCTTCAGAAAAACTTGCAAAAGATAATAAAGTGACCCGTACAGCAGAATGGCACCATAATCAAGCCGTTATTTTTTTTGGCGAGGGGGAAAATTGACGGGAATTTCGATACAGCTCTTAAGCACTGTAATGAAGAGATTGAAATTAGTTATGATTGTGCAAAAGAAAAATCAAAAGCATATAATTTTCGCGGGAATGTATTTCGTCGCATGGGGCAATATGAAAAGGCTCTAGAAGATTATGAAAAGGCTATGGTTTTTGATGAGTTCAATGGAATGGCACACGTTAACAAGGAGCGAGTGTATTATGATCTAAGAAATTACGATGAAGCAATAAAATACTATGACAAGGCTCTGGATATTAGTTCTAAGCTAACTGCTCCGCACTATAATAAAGGGTTGATTTATTTCAACAACGAAGAATATGAAGAGGCTATCGATTGTTATAAAAAAGTATATGCACTATACAAAGATAAAAACCGAAAAACAGGTATAAAACACAGAATTCAAAATGTTAAAGAACTGTTAAGAATCAAGAATATGCCACATGAAGAAAAAGATATTTCAATGACAGTAATAGAAAAAACAAAAGAGCTCTTTAAGAAAACTGAAGCCAATAAAGTCATACAGAATAAATTCCATAGCCATAGAAACAAGGTAATACACGTTGATGGTCTTGAGTTGTTAGTTTTACGAAAATGGAATTCATATACACCAATTGCTAGTAGTGGAGTCAGTAAGGGCGGGGGATATTTCATTAAATATGCAAATAAAGGCATAGTAGTTGATCCCGGTTTTGACTTTATTAAGAATTTTGTCAGAGCTGGTTATACAGTTAAAGATATTGATGCTGTATTTTTTACACATGCTCACAACGATCATACTGCAGATTTGGAATCATTATTGACACTTCATTACAAATATAATGATGATCTATATGGTTCAGATTCTGAAGAAAAACCAAGGAGCATTTATGATGCTATTCTAGACCGAGAAACAACATTTCGAGAGGGATTATCATCAGATAGAAAAGAAGCAATAGAAAAGAAAGTGAAAGAGGAGTTCGAAAAGAGGAGAAAATGCATTAAATTTTATATGACAGCTGGAACACATAAAAAATATGCAAACTTTTTCAACTTAGAAAAAAGCAGTAATTATAAAGTTGTTTGCGTTGACGATGAAGAAAATAATAAATTCAAAATTTCTGGAACAAAACTAGAGGTACACGTTATAAAAGCACAGCATAATGATGTAATTTCTGATTGTTGCTCAGTTGGCTTTTGCTTTAAACTAAAGGACTTTGCGTTAGTCTATACTGGAGATACGGGTTTCGAAGATATAAGTATTAAGAACGCGTATAAGAAGCTAAAAGCACGTCATATTAATGAGAAAAAGCATATTACACTTCTTGCAAATTTAGGAGGATGTAAGGATAGTGAAAAATACTACTCCATTAATAATATAAAAAGGAATAAGGAGTGTTATTATAAAGAGCATTTAGGAAGAATAGGATTAACAAAAATCACAGAAATTCTAAGGCCAGAGGTTTGTATTATTTCTGAGTTTGGCGAAGAATTTGACGGTTATAGGATAGACGTTACAAAAATGTTTGATGAAGCATTTAAAAGTAAAAAGGATATTGGTTCTGAAATTGTGTTTTTACCGGCAGATATAGGGTTTTGCTTAAAATTCCACAATAATAAGATAAAAGTTCGTGCAATAACAGACCATATACCAAAAGAAAAACCAAATGAATTAACTGATAGAGATGGATTTGCATGTGAGTTTGTTGAGCCACATGAGGTTTGTTTGGGTGAAGTATATCAAGTAAGCCAACTATACTATTTTAAAGAGGGAGTAGACCCTACAGCTCTTGCCCAAAGAAAAACATCAAAGTTTTATGATACAATCATACCTGCACCAGTAATTTGAAGCAGAAAATCATTGTTCGAAGAGCCTTGCTACATATATGCTATCGTTGCATATGTAAAACAAAACCCCAAAAAACGCGTCTTAAAAAGGTACACTTGTTTCACACCCTATCTATAAACCTGTCAATTACTGCTATATCCATATGAAGTACTATGTCAACAGTGCGTTTACGTTCATTTCGGCTGTTGACATAGTACTTCATATGGATGGCTCTTAAAATAGGAGAAGTAAAATACTACAATTCATCAACCTTGCTTAGCACCTGTTTGTACAACCCATGAGATACCCAATAACCGTTACTAATTAATTTATCCAAACACGGACGGACAGCTTCGATCAGCCCCGTAGCTTTTGCGTGGATTAATATACCCAAAAGACCGAGAGTATCAACAAGCATTGTTGCAGCAAATGTTCGTGCTGCTTTTTCGTCTATAATCGCAAGGTTGATAGTTGGGTCTTCTTTTGCACCGATGACAGTTTCCAATTCGCCCCTGTGTAGCTTGCCATATAAAAGGTTGGCAATATCTTTTCCATGTATCTTAATTACTTTTATATTACCATTATTAATCGCATCTAAAATTACAGCTATATCTTGTGTGCGGTTTCCGGCAGTGACCTCTTGATACACTGCTTCGGGTATAAGCACTTCATCAAAGATTTCCCACAACAGATTAAGCTTGCCAATACTTACAAGACCAATAATCGGACTTGCATTGCATATTACTTTTATCATTTAAAACCTGCTAATTTAGAAAGAGTTAAATCATCCATCAATAGTGACTCTTCTGTGTATTCACCCCATGATATACCAAGAGATTTGAGGATTTCAGAAAATTCCCATATAGTTCTCTTTGCCAACTCAGCAGCTTTTGCAAGTGTAGCTTGCTTGGCCAAAAACATTCCTATTGCTAAAGACAGGGTTACTTTTTCATCAGGAGTATCTCCATCCTTTAACTGTTGGATAAATGGCATAAATTCGTTTGGTATAGCAACTTGGAATTGCTTAACAGACATTATTTTCAACTCCTTTATCATTAAAATAAAACTAACATTATTAACTGCCTGACATTATATCAGACTCTTCAGAAAATTCCAATAAAATATAGCTTATATGCTCTGTAAACGTAAATAACAATATGAACAATTTTTAGAATAGAAGTAAAATTACATGTTGCGTTATAGGAACTTAAGCTGTTCATATTCAAATGCATAACAGTTAATCTCATTTGACCCGTAAACTGTTGAAAGAAACTCTTCTTTACTGAATGGAGGACAAAATAGATTGTTTTTATATAGAGAAACAAAAATGGCAGCAGCGATAGCTTGACAATTAATTGATTTTTCAGGATTGAACTCAATATCAGTGAAAGCATTATACTTTAACAACTCATTAAAATACGATTGATTTAAAGCAAGTGTGTTAATATAAAGCCAATTATAAAACAAGGTTTTTGGTACTAATGGGAAAACATTTTTATCATCAATATAAACGAATTCAATAAGCTTCCCACTATTCTTTAACCGCTCGTCTCGTTTTGCCTCTCTTGGGTGTTTATCAAGTAAATCTCTGTATGGACCTCCATACTCAAATCTTTTGCTTGCTTGGAAAGTCGTTTCTACACTATAACGTTTTCCGCTCTTCCCTTTAAACGAAAGGCTAAATGCACTTAGATTTTGACCGAGTATACTTTCTGATTTGCTTGATATTTCTAAAAGATTAAGGTTTTCATATAATTTATTAGTTGATTGATGAAGGCTTTTAATCGATTTTTGTTTTTGGGATATAGAAAAACCAGAGTAATAGTCAAAATTAACATTTTTTACATCAAAATAAGGTTTTTCATCTATACAAATAAAAACAGGTCGTTTTGCCATAAGATTATCTCCAATATTCGCAATCTATTCTCCAACTAAAAAGATTACTCTTATGTGTGCTTTCAATATCGTGAGGGAGTATTCGTAAATTCTCTTGCTCAGCTTCTTTATCTTCGAAACAAACAGCAACTATATACTCAGGAGGTACTGCTTCTAACACTAAAACTTCTGCTTGTGGATCTGTTGGGAAATCATCAGGCAAATTGCGTTTTTTGCGACTATTCGATAAAGGTTCATAAAACATTTCTTCAAAAGCTTCTACTGTTTTCCTCTTTTTCAAAGGAACGGATGAAACACTTAACGAAGCTGCATTTGTTTTGCAAAAGGCACAATCTAAGTCATATAATACTTCTGGTTCTATAATAAGCACTACCCAATCACTATCCGGGTTTTCACGTCTTGTACCATAAAACATTTTATAGTTTGGAAATCCTATGGATAAGCAAACCGCTTCTGTACAATAGTCAAGTCTTAAATCGTCATTTTTATTAACTTTTAGTCTCATTGCATCAATTTCTGCAACCGAAATTATTCCGTGAAGAAAAATACTTTCTAAGTTTTCGGCTCTTGTAAAATGCACTAAATATCTTACATCTCTTTCTTGAACAATATTTTTAATTGTTTTTTTCATTGTTTACCTCTTGTATTTTATAACTATTGTTCGCTTTTTGGCAATTGAAATATTTTCGCATAAGTGCAACTTACATTTTCATGAAACGACCCACTTCTACTTTTCGGTTTGGACGCCAATTACCTTCATGCCCCAAGCTTAACAAACCTTTTAAATACGAACTATATATGTTAATCATTGCAATCCCCCTTGTAATAAGCATATATTATTACATATATTCTATTTTTTCAATTATTTTAAAGGCGCTCTGCCAATATTGTAAATAATTAATAACAATTAAGCTTTTGCAAAAGAGCGGCACTGTCTATCACCATGCCGCTCTTTAAGGTTATTTGTATTTGCAATTATAATGACTTCACCCTACTGCCCATAGACCTCATGGTAGAACTTCTTGAAGTTGTTCCTGATTAGCCTTTCGTTTGATGTATTTCCGGGATTTACAGTAGATACCTCACCTGTACCAGTAGTAGTCACAAACACAGAGCTGTCCATAATAACTCCGTTTTCATCTCTGAATATCTCAGCTATAAGGTATCTGCCTTGCGGTAGGTCAACCCAAATGGTCTTGTTAAATTCGGCAAATACACTCCAACAGGTACAGTTCATCGGGTCGCAGCTTCTGTCTGTTGAATACGCTCTTGTAGCTACCCTAATCGCACACAAACCGTTTAAGCCAACACGTTTAGCAGAGTTAATGGCATTTCCGTCAGCATCTCTGACTCTGGTGATGTTTACAGGCATAACACCATTGTTTAAGACACCGATAACATCATTAGCAACTGCCTGTTCAACAGCTTTCTGGTTTGGATAAGGTTTACCATTACCAATCAGATGTGAAAAGTCATCTAAGTCAAATACCATAAATTCGTATTTGTACCCTGCATCTATCCAAGACCTGTTAATGTTATTGTACAAACCTCCGGCAACCCTGCTGAGTCTCAAGAACACATAGAACTCTTGGTCGATATCGAAATCCGGGTGGGTTTCATCGAAGATAATCTCTTTCGCCAATAATGTCGCTTCATCTATCATTATGTAACCACTCGCTTGTCCGTTGTTGTAGTTATCAGACCTAAACGGTAAGTCACCGAATGATTTCGATGTAAAGTGATTAGTACAACCTGATACAACACAATCGCTTACACTTGGGTGATGAACAATTTGAAGTCGTGCGTCCTGCTGCAGATGATAGCCTGAAAATACTTCGTATCCAATCATCAAGCCTTCACCGGGGATATACTTAGCTGTCATCGTTCCAACTATTGTTCCCTCTATGTCAATAATCAGAGGAGTGCTAAAGATTTCACTATTCACAGCCTGACTTATTGTTATGGGTGTGAATTCTTCCCAGTTTTGACCGTTGGTAATACCTATTTCACTCATTCTAATTCCGGTACCCGTTGCATGTTCAAAGTTTTTATGAACATGGATAATCTTTTTAATCGGCAAGGTTCCAACTAATCTGTTATTAATAGGTGTACCGCCATTAATTGGAATTGTTACAAGTGTGATATTTTGACCGGCATATTCAAATGTAAAATCATATTGTGTGTTATCAAGGAAGTAGTTATGCGGCGGTGTGGCAGTTACATCCATTTCTTCAACATAGTACGAACCAAATGGTAGGTCTACATCAAACACGCCTGATGCTGTGTCACCACCGGTCACTGTCAGAGTTATTGTTTTAATCAATCCGTCTTTCGGGATTGCAACGCTTCCGTTACGTGCAAGTATTTCTGTACGGGCAAACAGTCCGAAGGTAGCACTGACTGTATAATTTGGTGGCGGTCTGTTCGGTAAATCCCATTTCTTTATAATTGGCACTTCTACCTTTTGACGTTCGTTATATACACCTACCTCTGTGTATACAATCTCCACAGTTTGATCTTCATAAACTAACGAGAAATCATACTCTGTCGGGTTTAGTATCATACCGAAAGGTGCTGTTATTTCTACAACGTAGTAATTACCTAATGGTAAGCTTACAGACATAGCTTTTCCGTCTGAACCGGTGGTTATAGTGTCTACTAATGTGCCTGCGCTGAGTAGTACTGTCCCGTCACATCGCAGAATGTCTTCACGGACATAAATTTCATATACTGCTCCCGGTAATGGTTGCACTCCATACACGGGATTATATAGGGTATGAACTATACCGTGAATGGTTTCTGTATATTCCTGTGCTCCTATCAGCACTTCGCCTGTCTTTTCGATTATTAACCTACCCACTACAGGTTGCTGCGGTACAGATACATCAGTATATGTTACGGTAATATCCTGTCCTGCATATTCCAATATTGCATCAAATATAGTTGGGTTTATTACATAGCCAAATGGTGCAATTACTTCTTGTACTGTATATGCTCCTAATGGAAGTTGCTTTGTCTGTGCTCTACCTTGTGCGTTGGTTGTTATTGTGTCAACAAGCTCGCCTTGACTATATATTACTGTACCGTCTAAGCGTAAGATATTTTGTGCTGCTTTGACTTCATATACTGCTCCTGCAAGTGAATAGCAACCCATATCCGGATTTGCATTAAATTTCTCAACTCGGATTATTCCCGGCTGTGGATTTTGCGGTACGTTCACATCAGGTGGATAGACGATTGCTCCTGTTCCTTGTGAACCTGAGATTGTTACTGTAAACGTACTGGGATTGCGTATATATCCGTACGGAGCTGTTACTTCTGTGACCGTGTATGTACCTAAAGGTAAAATTATAGTCTGCGCTCTGCCTTGTGCGTTTGTTGTAATTGTATCAACGAGAGTATTGCTTGCATTTCGCACTTCAAAGACAGCTCCTGCAAGCGGATAATCACCCATATTCGGATTTGCATTATTCTTTTGGATTGTTATAATACCCCGTTTTTTGATATTGTCAAAACTGACCTCGGCTGTTTGTCCGCCGTAGACCGTTACTGTTTTCGGATTTGGTGTAGGTTCAACAAAATCGGATGACAGGTTGATTTCTTTAACTGTATACACTCCCGCTGCAAGGTTTGGGATGTGAATATTGCCATTTGCATCAGATGTAAATGTTCCGATTAAATTGTTAAAACTATCACGGACTTCAAAATCAAAGCCACCAACTGAGCCATTATTGTGCTGTGTTGTCTTCTTTATATCAAGATTGCCTGTACTGATTTTTAGTTTCATATGTGCCGGTACAGGGTCATCTATTTCTGTGCCCAAAATTAACCCTTGGCGATTATTCTTGTCTGAAATTGTTTCCCAACCCCAAAAAACCACAGCTCTGCTTTTTGAGTTATCTCTTTCAGCGTAGATTACTTTACCATCAATTTCTGAAATCGGAGCTGTCGAACTGATTGTTAGATTATTACCGTTTTTTGTAATAGTTATACCTGATAGCGGTAGAAAGTTAAAATCTCTCAAAATTTCATTTTTGTCGGGTATAGTAACCGAATATGCTGACCCATCCCATGTCATTTCGTGGATAGGAGCAGGCTTAGTAAGTTCTTCCATAAAACTTGGTCTTTTCTTATGATTTATGACATTATCTACAATTTCATCATAGTAGTTGAAAATTGTAGTACGTAAAGGATGGCTATTTCTGACAATTGCTTTTGCCGCATTATATGAACCAGTAGGTACTTTGTAACTAAAATCCGGATTGCGTTCGCCGACTATTATTTCCCACACCAATATCTGCGTAGCTATAACCTGCGCTATTTCATTATTAGTTAAACCTCCTGAAGCGACCCCATTATAACCATAGTGCATTACACGACCAAGATATTTTTGAAGATCTTCACTGTTTAAAGCGCCATTGTCATAACTCTCTAAATAATCAGCACTGGCAACTACCGGAATTTCATCATATGAACTTAATCCTACACCCGGTTGAACACAATATGCAATTTGACTATTCTTATTAGAAGCAGCTATTGCATAAAACCTATCTGTATCTGCCGAATACCAATTGTTCATAAAGGCAAGGTCGCCGTGTCCCCAGTTAAAGCTGCCACCGCTTCGTGGATAGCCAAACATCCAAATATTAATTTTCTCCACTGCAGCACTTGTTGTAAGTGACATACTCATAATAGTCACAAACATTAGGATGAGTACAATAATAAGCGTTTTTCTTTTAATAATTTTTTTCATTAGTTTTTCTACCTCTTTATTATTTTTCTATAATATTTAATCGTAAGATGCTATGATTTGCAGTTAATACTTAATTTACGTATATCAACAATAAATAAACATTATCCATGTGTTGTTAATTGGAGTAACATATCCTATTTCATCATTATGGATAATTTGAACCCTAAAACCAGCTGAACCCTCTCTCAAGTATCCATCAAGTCGCCCTCTTATCCTCTGTTTAATACTTTCCTCAGTCAACCCAAGAGTAAGGTGAAAAGGTTGATCCCATGATGTATTTCCTCTTGGATTATCCCCGCCTAAATCAGGCATATATATTAATCCAATAGACTCGCCATACGATACGGCATAGTTTATGTAAAGCTGTGTGTCTAACGTTCCATTATTATCATATACTCTCGCCGTATAGCTTGCTGCAAACCCATTGTAGCTTGTTGCAGTTATCGTTACATCACCTAATGAAACCGGGGTTAGAGCACCATGTCTATTCACAGTAGCAATACTTGTATTGCTCGATTTATATGTGACAGTTCTATTTGTTGCATTATGTGGCACTATTACTGCTGCTTGACCTACCCATTCATTTGTTTCATCAAGAGCTATTGAGGAATGAGTTAATCTGAAGGTTATTCCTGTGACCTCTACATAATCACTTGGCTTTGGTGTTTGTGTATTACTACCACCTTGATTACCACCACTTTGACCACCGCCGCCACCACTTTGACCACCGCCGCCACCACCCTGTCCGCCACCTTGAGGTGGTGTAGGTGAGGGTGACGGACTTGGGCTGGGTGACGGTGTCGGAGTTGGTCTTGGCGTCGGCGAGGGCGACGTTTCCGGCGGAGCCGTGGGACTTGGACTCGGTGTCACCGCTGGGGTAGGTGTCGGAGTTTCAATAGGTGTAGGATCATACGGCAGAATTGGGTCATTCGGGAAGTCGGCTTTGTTGCAGGCTGATGCCAAAACGACAACGCACACAAATATAAATGCTAACAATACGCCTCTTAATAGATATTTCATTTTCTTTGTTCCTCGCTTTCCTATATTAATGTTTTTACTTTCATTAATATAGGCGTAATAACAGGTGCTTAGGTTTTATTATGACTTGAGTTTAAGTTTATCCAGCTATACACTCAAAGTGCTTTTACTAATAAGTCCGATACAGTTTCTATTGTTCCGTTTCGTGTCACCGTCACTGTTACACGAAGCCTGTAAGTTCCTGCTGAGCAATTAGGTGTTGTTCGTGTGTTGAGTAGCGAAGCAGAATTACTGCTAGCTGACCAAGAATCCACAGGTTGGTAGCGATAATTTTCCCACTTTTCAAGCGTATACGATGCAGATATCCTTGTAGTACCTGATTGCCCTATGACTGTTGTAGACGATGTAACAGTATTATTGCTACGGCTCGTATGGAGTTCTAATACCCGCAAATTACTCCAAAGAGGTTGTATGGTTGCTGTCGCTATAGATGTTCCTATAACACTTCCAACTATTATTATGCAAAGAGCAAATGCAAAGATTCTTTTCATCATTTTGTCTACCTCTCAAATAAAAAATACATTAGACATTAATCGCCTAATATATAAACGTTTGAAAATGGATTTTCCCTACAAGACTGGTGAAAATATTTTTATTTTTCTGCAGAAAGTGCTATTTTTAGTAATTCATCTATGGAAATTGGCGACCCAATGTTATACCTATACCCTTTCGCTTCCCAAATAATAATATTGTCATCTTCAGCTTCAAATGCATTAAAAAAGTGATAGTCAATACCATTAATATGTTTTAATTCATAAACATACCCATCACTGTCGACAGAATGTTGAGCACTTTCTAAACTTGCATGATAAAAAATAGAAAACCCATCACTGTTCGAATATACTATCAGGGTCGCTATATCATTACTATCACGAAAATCTTCTTGAAATCCGTTCGGAATATAGGTGGGTTCAAGGTTTGTTTTCTCTATATCCGGTGCGTCTGAAGAAAAGCGTACAAATTTATCAAACCACTCTATAACGGTTTCAAAGACTACTGCCCGAACCTCCGGTACAAACATTAAACTGCCAAAGAGAATAGTAACTGTTATAACAATAAATGCTGCAACACGTTTGCTCCACTTAGTAATGCTGCGAAGTTTATCTTTCCGCTTGTCCCCGGCAAAAAGAGCTTTCATTCTCTTCTCGTGCTCAGGTGAGAATGTATATTCTTCCGGTGAATAATCTTCAATATTGAATGAGTCAAGTTGCTCATTGAAATTATCTATGACGGCTTGCCTTAAAAGAGCTTCAAATACACTGTTGTTTACCTGTTCACTTGTCATCAAATACAACCTCCTTTTCTAAGAGTTTTCGCACTTTATTTTTTGCCCTCATAATCTTTGTATCAACATGCTTTGCCGTTATTCCCATTTCTTCGCCAATTTCCTTATACGTCAAACCACGTATGTATTTCATTTCAAGAACAAGCAGGTTTTGTTCATCAAGCTTTGCCATATGCTCTCTTATAGCTTCGTAACTCTCAGCAGATATAATCTTGTCCTCTACAGGTAAGTCATCTGATTCAACGGTATGTTTCATATCATCTATGGATTCATCGGAGAAATAGTCCCGCTGACGCAATAAATCGATACACTTGTTTTTAACAATGATTATTAACTGTGCGCGAAGTTCTCTCTTTGATAGCCGAAAAAGTTTATCTTTATGCTTTATTATTGAAAGAAACGCATTATGTACCGCATCTTCTGCCATTTCCTTGTTTATTGTAATTTTAGTCGCACGTATCAGAAGTTCAGCACGATGTGCTTCGTATATCTGTGCCATATTTTCTCGATCTGTTTCACTGTCGAGCATAGCTATATAGATTGCTATCAATATGACCACCCACCTACAGAAAGATACTCAAATTATATCATAATTTTCTGCAAGTGGTCAAAACCGTCTACTATAATAACGTTTGAAACTAAAAAATCCCTACAAGAGGGATGGATAAATGTAAGTGTGTGGTTTGTATTTTAAAAACTAAAAAAGGGAGTTGTTGAAGCAATACTTTTTATTTGCTCTATATAATAAACCTTTTTACGCTAGTATATACATGATATTTAAAACATCTATATATACCTTTAATCAGGTTGCATTAATAAAGCCCGCAAACGAATTAACATTGCCGTTCTTACAGACTTTTCAATTTGGGAAAGTTTGATTCCTATTCCTTTTTAATGGTTAATTTACCATACGGTGATAAAATGTACACCCTTGCACATTGTAGAATGATTTCGAGTGTTCAAGGGGTGCAAAAATATTGAGGGATGCAATGCATTTATAAATAAGGTAACTACAAGATAAGGTAACTTGCTTGTACTGTTTCATGTTTTATAGTAATGGTTAGGGTTAAAATCAGTTAACTGTAATATAAACAAAAAGCCTTTTTCCGTAAGATTGTATTCATTGTTACAGTACCCATATTCTTTAAAATCATTAAGAAAGTTCAAAGTAGACTGATCCTTTTTATATGTGTCCTTATAATAACTATATATAGACACAATTATGTCACGAGACTCATTTATTTTTTTTATTAATTTAGGATGCTGATGAAACTGGTCTTTGATTCGTGTAATTGCAGCTGTGTTTTCAGATGAATTTATATCAAGAGACAAAAAGTATCGATCGTTAAGCAAATCCATTAAAAAAACAAGAGCATTGTTTGCGGCGAATAATTGAATTTTATCTTGTTCGTCTTCGTCGCCAGTTACATTTTCGTTTTTTTCTTCGGCCCAATCGCAAACACCTTTTAGCATAAAACAATATTTTTTACCAAACTCACGTTCAGAATCTTGAACAGCCTCGTATATGCCATGAGCCTCCATATCTCCGCCAATTGCCCGAAAACTCTTAATTGAGGAAAAGAATTTTTCTTTAAGATCAGGATCGCTTAAAACCCAAGGAGATTCAATAATAGTCCCTGAATGCAAATTAAATCCATGCTTTGGTTTGCAATGAGTTCCATATTCGTCAATAAAATTACGGATATATGCATCTGTATTGGGAACCCAAGCATTTTTACTAACGAATATTTCTCCATCTGAATACTTGCCATCCCGATATGAAATAATAAGCGTTGGAAAAATTACATCTCCCAATTTTTGCTTATTAGGTGTTTCACCCAAGGCTATCCCATACGAAATTATTATTTTAGGATTCCATTTTTTGATTGCGAGAGACGCTGTTTCTTTAGCTCCGCTTCCCATTGGCGATTGTATATGCGCAATATTATATTCACCCAAACGACTTAAATGATAGGCTCGTCCATTTTCTGCTCGTATTTTTTCAATTTTGTTTGTGTTTTGTTGCCTCATGGCATTTAAAATCATATTAGTCTCTATTGGAGTAGCAGTAAGTATGACAATATCTACATTGTTTTTAGAAAACCTTGATTCGCTTTCGCTTTTTAGAGTAACGAAAGTATCAGGGTTCAAAGTTGAATGCATTAAAAACAACTCATTCATCGCTGCGGAATGATTTGTAAACACATCTATTATGTTTTCTTTGATTGCATCTGACATCTTTTCCGTGCATTCAAGACTTTTCATCGTCAATAGATACCTCGCTTGCATTTGAAATTCTTAACATATTCATCAATTTTTTTGAAAACCACTTGTTAAAAGAACTATGAGCTTCTTCATACGCGAACACTTCGTCAGAGGCACATTCGTAATACTCTTTCTTTAGAAATATTGTCAAGTTCTTGCTCTTGTACATCGTGCGAGAACGACGCTTAATTTTTCTTATCATTACATCAATTTTATTATCAAACATCCTTAATATATTGAGATCAGAATTGAGCCCTTCAAGAATCTTCATTAAATTTGAACGATTAATTTTAGTAATGATAATCAGAGGACAAGATATCCGACCCCACTCTGAAGCTATATGTTTTAAACTATATTTAGCTGCATTTATGAGAATTTCATTTGCTTGCTCAATAAATTGAACTTTCTCATCAGCGTTTTGGCTGTCACGAGCTTGAGCCAGCAAATCCATGTAGCCGACCAAATCTTTTTTAGAATTTAAGATATCCGTTATTATTAGATGTATAGGATTTTCCGGCGTGATGGCGACTTTTGTGATGTCTCTAATGCTTTCAAGAGGTTTTTCTATTTTTATATCACTTTTGCAGTTGGATAAAACCTCCCGAACAATCTTTTCAATATCTTTTCGTTCTATTGGTTGATCTTCAAAGATTAATATACGGCTCATGTTATTGCACCTCGCAATCAGAATCGCATTTTTTGCATTTTAATTTATTTCCGCACGGATTCGGTTGAATTTTGCTAAATCCATAAATCTTGCTTTTGCAAACTTGTTCATGAAATTTTGTGGGGAACTCCATATCCTCTATATCTTGAATATCCATTCCATGCGGTTCATTTTTTATTATGTCATAAAAGCCTTCTGATATAATAATATGATCGGGTTTATCATGAGGTGTTTTATACTCCCGTTCTTCTGCGTCGTATATCAAAATACTTCTTCCGGAAAACCTTTCAAGCTTCTTTGCTTCGCTAACCAACGCCCCCAAACAGTTATAATTATGAAAACTGTCATTATATCCAAAACCAAAGAAAAATACATTTCCTGCATTCCCGCCGATTCCAAGTTTTATATGGTGCTGTTTGATAAATTCCTCTGTAATGCCTAATGTACCCAATAAAGTATGGAATGATTTTTTTATTTCATTGGCAGCACAAAGGGCGCGCCGACAGGCAACATCAATTTTTTCATGCAAAAGCACGTTAAGAACAATCAATGCGCTACCACCCCAAAAGCCATTAACAATGCCATAATGATTTTTCGAAGATTCTTCAATTAGATTAGAAAATTTCAAGTTAAATTGAAGTTCTTTTTGATCGGGACTCGCTGCCCACTCCGCTTGTAACTGCGTAAAATTGCGTATATCTACAAACATAGTCACGCATTTTCTGTTACCAAACGGAATGTACTTCCCAATCAGTGAACGCTTCTTTTCAAATTCATCTAAAAAATCATCGAAATCAAGGTCATCTTCTTCGTCTTCAACACCATCATCGGCGTCAAAAATACAAAGTTTCGAGAGCATTGCGTGACCTAACGCAGACATGGAATTTGTGACAAATTGCTCAACGCCTGCTTGGACATATGTGCCATCGTTTTGAAAATTTATATTAGAAAATAGAACCACTCCGAGGCATCCTATTTGCGAAGGAATACAAATAGCATAATCCTTCAAAGTGTCATTTGAATATGTATTGTCTAAGTAACACTTTTTAATGATTTCGCATATTTCTTGATTGCTTTCGTCTTCCACAGATTCCCAATCCGAATTAAATATATCAAATTGGATTGTACCGTTTTTGGCTTTTTTTCTATCACAAAAATAAATGAAATAATCTTCCGCACCCAACTTATCTTTTGCTAAACACAAAGTTCTTGATATAAAATCAGTATTTATAATTTCATCCCCGTGCGCTCTTTTTTCAATTCCCATTATTTCTGACAGGACTATTTTGCCCATTTTTATACCTCCATTATTCTTCCGTAAATAAAAGATACTCCTATATATACGGGTTAGTAGCTATTTAAAAGAAACTGGCAATCACGCGACGCATAAAATCTGCCCTTCGTGTGGCTTTCGTCGCTACGAATTGCCGAGCTGCCCGTGATTCCCATTTTTTAAGATTATTAACCGCAAGCACTCCAACGCAAACAAAAATTACAGCGGCGGGAACCAAGCAAAGCCTAACAATTATCGTACCCACGAACATGGAGAACAATTTATCCACAGAAGTCGTTCCGGCGAACATGGCAAGAATAAACACGATTGTATTTATAAATTGACCGGCTGTAGTGGCGATGGTGCTCTTCAGCCACAAGTGGTTCTTAATTTTCAAATGTGAGAAAAACTCGTTTACAATTATGTGTGTTGTCACATAAGAACAGGTTGCTGCAAGGAAATAACGAACGCTACTCGTTAATAAAAAGTTGAACACTTCGCTCCGTACTTCAAACACAGGCGCGGTGGGCATAGCTACTGTAATTTGAGCCATGATGGTAGTTATCAGCATAGACACCCATCCGGCAAAGATCGTGAAATGAGCAAGCTTCTTGTTGTATGTGGTGCAAAGAATCTGCATCACCGGAAAAGTTATAAGGGAGAACCAAATGCTCGCTCCGGGTATGGTTAGCCCGGCGGGCAAGGCAACAACCTTCTGCACCGTAAGCGTGCTGAATGCCATCAGTATCACAACAAATGACATGAGGAAGGCTAAGATTTTAAAGTCTCTAAAGCTGATAATCTTCGCCTGATTGTTCTTTTCGATTTCCATAAAAGACCTCTTCTTTCTTGATTGGATTTATAATATCGGTTATGGCAAAAGCTTAACCGTGCCATCCATTCCTTCGGCAATTATTTCTACGGTATCTCCGTCTTTCAAAAGTGCGGTAGCTTCGAGTGTGCCAATTACGCAGGGGATACAAAATTCGCGGCTAATTTGAGCTGCGTGACATGCAACACCACCCTCGTCAGTTACGATGCCGTCACATTTCATCAACGCAACCATCATTTCCGGGGTTGTCATAGAACTCACCAAAATATCTCCGTCGTTCACTTTGTCTATTTGTTCCTTGAACTGAACAACTTTAACAGTGCCGGTAACCCTCCCTCTCTGAGCGACTTTCCCTGTTAACATAAGATTATCTGGACGTTCCTTGACATCTTCTTCGATAATGTTTTCTTTTCCTTGGAACCAATAAATTTTATTGTCATCAACCAAGTATGTCACAAAGTATTCTTTGCGTTTTTCTATTATTTCCTGTAGTTTTTGAATGTCGGAAGAGCCTTCTAACCACTTTGAAATTTCATCGGTATTGAGGTTGAGAAAATCATCGTAGGTGATACCCATTCTTTTTGCTACTTCATTGAAAAACGCGCGGAAATAGAAATCGCCTTCCGTCGCAATATCAATGCGGTATGTTCTTAAATACGCATAATCTTGCGCGGTTTCGATGTACCTTGCGATATTAGCGTTGATAGCCTTGATTTTATCAAGAGAAGCTATTCGAGCCTTGTTTTTTTCTTCCATTTTGATGGGGTCGAAATCATCTAGCATTTTTTTGATGGAAGCAATTATATCATCCCTTGTCATAGGGTCGCCCAAAAAATGATGGGTGAAAAGCCATCCGTACTTAGCCATATGTTGGTCTATTTTTTTCTCAATGGAATCAGGCAACTCCGAAGAAAGGTCAAGCCCTAACGCTTTAATTTCGTTCCCTATAGCAAGCGCATCGTTTCGCTGGGCTACGAACGGCAATTCTCTTGTAGTAGTAATCCATTCAAAATGGAATTCAAGATTACCCGCTTTTTCTAATTCTTCTTCCAAGAAAGTGGCATTGGTTTTATCGAGCATTAGAATCAACGGACGGTAAGCGACTAACCCATTATTTTTATCAACATATGTCGTCCATATATCTCGCAATTCAAGATTGTTAAATCCTTCATACGAATCGTAGCGAGTACAAAACTTGATGTAGTCATCGCATAATTCATAGCATCGCTTGGCATTGTTGTTTATGAGATTGAGGTCTTCAACAGCTTTTTCTCTGAGCATCTTCAAAACTCTGCCATGTTCTTCAGGATTGGCAAAAAGCAAATGCAATTCGCTCTTCCAAGAAATAAACATATCAAAGCCGTTCTTTTTTAAGAGGGTTTCCCGTACAAACCCCAAATGCTCCAAGTTCCTCCACAATGGGGGGCTTGTTCTACAGACGAACCTTTTCCATAAATAGTTCGTTTCAAAGTATTCTCTTGTTAAGTTGCTAGACATATATACCCCCATTAAAAATCCACATTTCTTGACTGGATAACCCAAAGTTTATCGTCAAACGCCCACTCAATGTCTTGCGTTGTTCCAAAGATTTTTTCAATGTTTAATCCTATGGATGTGAGCTCATTTATAGCACCATCACCAATAGAAAACATTTCGCCTTGATCATTTTCACTGGTTGTATGAACGCCATTTCGGAATTCTGTTTTTGTCTTTTTTGTTCCGACTTCTTTCGATACAATTTCTAATGTATTTCTATCAACCAAGATAGAATCAGGTTTAATAACACCATCAACCACAGAATCTCCGATTCCAAATGCGGATTCGATTAACAAGTATTTTTTCTCGATGGGATGCCGTGTATATAATACACCAGAGCTTTTTGCTTGCACCATATCCTGAATGACCACTGCCATCCCTTCAAATATCGGAATATTTTTTTTTGTCCTATAAATTAACGCTCTTTCATTGAAGAGGGATGCCCAACATTTTTTAATAAAGTCTGTCAGAGTTTCAGTATTGCGGTCAACATTCAAAAACGAATCATGCAATCCGGCAAAAGTGTGATATTCGCCATCTTCGCTTGCCGCTGACGACCGAACAGAAACAAATTGCTCTAAGCCTTCTGCGTTTTTCTTAATTTCATTAATAATACTATCATCTATTTCGCACTGCATAACTAATGAAGTTAACCTTCTGCTCGATTGTAATATATTCACGGAGTTAATATCCTGACAGCAAGCTGTTACCTCATTGTAGACATTATTGGTTTTCAAGCTCTCAATAAAACAAGAAGAAAAAATAACAATCCCAACGGGAACATCGATATGGCTTTCAATCAATCTGTTTAAGGAATATGCTTTACCGCCTAATTCGCTTCTGGGTACATTTTCAAGCGTTCCAAATCTGCCTAGCATATGCATCCCTAACCTTTCATATCAGAAGAGATTGAACCCAACCTGCGTGAATGTAAATAATTTTCCACATCAGACATTTTTATGCGCAAAGAATTATTGCCAATCCTAGATGCAAATAATTGACCTTTTTGTATCAATCGATACACTGTTTTTGTAGACAATTTAAGATAATCCGCCACTTGTGCAACTGTTAATAATTCATCAGGCAAAATATCACCTCCATATATGTACATAATATACTATATCACGTTTCAAGAAAAACACAATGCCTTTTTGAGGAAATATAAAGAATACCACGGACATCTATAGACACGCAGATAAATCATTCTTTGTTTAAATAAATTATTTGCAAATCTCATAATTGAAGAATAGTTTGATATGTGGACGACGTATATTTGAAATTGTCTGCAATGTAACGAACATGCACTATCCCTATCTCGTAAGTTTTATATTAATACGGTACTCATTTTGCAAAATTTAATCGATGGTGGAATATATAAAAAGCATAAAACACAAAAGGAGGTTACCAATAAAAGGTTGTAAGTAACAACAATTGATTTATCATGTAAATTGTGCTACAGTAGTTTTACTTTGAATTTTTACTACTAAGACGATTGATAACAATAAAAATAGCACATAGCGAGTTATGCAAGTAAATAATGACATTCTATTAGTAAGTTTAAGCAAAGCATGCAGGAAATTAATAATGATTTATTTTATCGACACAAATTCAAATATATCAAAAACTGAAGCAAGTAATCTTGGTGTGATTCTGATTTGTATGCCATATATTATGAATGGTAACGTTTATTATGATGGTGACAATAGTATTATTGCTACAAACAAAATAACTACATCTGCACTGAACCAATACGAATATGAAGAAATCTTTAAACCGTTTTGGGAAGATGAAAAAATTTATGTTTCATTTTCCCACAAGCAATCCAGTACATTCGATAATTTAAATATGGCTCAAATACCAAATCTGACTGTAATTGATAGTCAATTTGTTGGACGCGCACAGGTTGAAGTTTTGAAACGTGTTATGGCATCAAAGCCATATGATGATATAAAGTTTTTCTTTATATCTGCTAATACTGCTGATGGGGCAAGGGTAAATGCGAACGGAATAGTCTTATTTGAAATGTCTCACGGGATAGCGAAACCAATAAAACAATTTAACAAAGAAAACGATGCAATCACTGAACTAAAAAAGTATATCAATACGGAACTGTTTTATAGCAAAGATTTAAATAATACCCTACGATATCATCTCGGCGAAAGTTTTATTGGAGGAGTGTATTCGCGTCATGGATGACGAACGATCGGAAAAATAATAAAACATTTAGAATTGTTCATTTGGGTTAATCCTCAAGCGAATATAAAATGTTTTAATTTGATAAAAAACTAAGAATATAATCCAAATTTTCAACATTGAGAATTACAAATTTTAGTTCAACACCATAAACATAGATACTTAGACATCTTCGTTTTTATTTTTGTGTATCGTGTTGCCAGTGGTAGTTTGAATAGAAGACTTTTGAAAATTAATGAGCCATATTATATCATCTTTATTGCAAGTGCCACGTATTTTCTTTCTAAAAGTAAAGATGACAAACAAAACATATGTTATGTTAACCCCTAAGTAGAGCGTCCATAAAAGAAAAGGGTTCATTATATGCAAATTCTGTATATATAGAAAATATAATACTATTGGAATAAGTGAAATAATAAAGCAACTCCAAATCATCTTCATTCTTAAGCTTGCAAAAAGGCTATATATTGATTTGTATTCAATTTCAAAATTATTTATGAAACTATAAAACGAACTTAAATTGTCAATATTTATGTCTGACATAAACATACTTCCAACTAATGATAAACCATAAGCATATCTCAATTGCCAGACCCTTAATTGGATTAGCATTAATATAATTACTATTGACAAGACAAAAATAACAATAAAAATTGTACTAATTATTGGTTCAGACAGCGAGATAATGCTTTGATAAAAACCAACAAAAAAGGTCATTACCACAACATAAAATGAAATAATTTGATTGTTTTGAGATGCTTGTTCTCTATGATGACTATTCAATTCTTGATATAGCAAGGATAAAAAACCTTGAAAATTACTACCAACCATAATAACCGCTCCATTAGTCTATAGTATATATTGATTCAAAAATTTCATATTTATTATTACTAATTCTAAAAGAATTAATATATGGAGAAAAACCAACGAGTCGGTTTTTCAAGAATTTCACATTAGTGTAATGCTTGTTATATTGACTTTTATGCTTTTTTATTGCGAGTTTTTTGTCATCATAATAATTACTAACGTTCACAAAATGGTTTCCCCTGAAAGAGGTAAAACCTCTGAACAAAGGCTCTGCTAACAACAACATTCTCAAATTTTTACAATATCTAAAAGCACAGCTTATTACAGCTTTTCCTAGCGCAGTATGATCTTGGTGTTCATAACCAAATTCGTCAGGATAATGACTAATAATAGTTGTTGGATTAATTTCTTGTATTATTTTTTTTAATACTCGCATTAAATTCAAATCATGTACGATATTACCATCTTTTATATTTAAGCATGAAATATCAATTTTAGTTTTATGAAAAGCTTTCTGTGTTTCATTTAACCTGTCTAAAGGTGTTTTATCTTTTCTTATAACATTTTCACCTTTTGTTGCAATAACTAAACTACAAAAAACTCCTTCATCTACATATTTACAGATAGTCCCATAACAAGACAATTCTGCATCATCAGGATGAGCCATTATTACTAATAATTGATTCTTTTCCACTCTGCTCACCAACTTTTTTCAAGATCAACATTTTTTACTACTCTAGCTGGGTATCCGACTGCAAACTTATTTTCCGGTATGTTTTTAGTAACTATTGATCCACCGCCAATATATGAATGCGCTCCAATCACTAATGAATTGGCAATCTTGCAGCTTGATAACCATACATCTTCGTTAATTATAGTGCTTCCTCCTATAACTGTTCCTCCAGCAATTAGTACATTATCATTTATAACAACGTTGTGAGCAATATGACATAAATTATCAATTTTTACATAATCATTTATTATTGTATCAGAAAGCGTACCTCGTGCAATTGTTGTGTTAGCACCAATGTTTACATGTTTACCAATCCTTACACCGCCAAGGTGTGGGACACGCACATTTTTACCATTATTATCAACATAATGACCAAAACCACAAGCTCCAATTACTACACCAGACTCAATCACGGTATGATTGCCAATACACACATTATTTTCAATAGTCACATTAGAGCCAATTTGTACATTATTTCCTATTTTTACATTTGGTGCAATGTAAGTATGATGACCAACACTAATCCCTTCTCCAATGCAACGAGTTTCGACAACAGAAGTAGACGAAAAACTACTTGCATTATTTTTTGGAGTCGTAAAAAAGTTTTCTAATAAAATAAAAAAGACTTTATGGGGATTATCAACAAATAAAAAGTTTATTTGTTGATATTGTGAATATTCAAAATTGTTACAAATCAATAAGATGTTTTTGTGATTTGCAATCTTTTCCATATCCTGTTCATTTAGCGATCTCATCCATGTCATTGAGTGATCTTTTAATATACTTATCGGGCAATAATGCTGAACAATCAAATTTTTATTTCCATGAAATTTATAAACAATATTATTATTGCATAAAAAATCAGTAATTTCTGAAAGATTAATCATCATTAACTTTCCCTCTATATAACATATTCAACTAAATCACGAGCTATTTTTATATCTCTATAATTATAGTTAACATTTTCGTTCATAAGATTTTGCCTAATTATATTCTCAGGTTCATTATAACCTGCAAGAGCTTTAATATAAACACTACTGGTCATTGACGGATGTACCTCGATTACAGAAAAATTATTATTAAAAAACATACCTTGAATATTAAGTGGACCTTTGGAGTTTAATGACATTGCAATTTTCTCAATTTGGCGTTTAATTACCTCGTCATGGATTATTTCACCTTGCGTTATTCCTGACGAAATAAAATAAGTCTTATTTTCATATGAAATTTTGTTTTTATATGAAATTGCAGAATCAAAAACTCTTTTAATAATTATGCTACCATTTATATCACCTGATAGATTGCTTGATATTCCGGTTGTGTATTCAGAGTTTGAATCTCCTATGTACTCTTGAGCTATTACTTCTATATTATGTTTTATCATGTATGATGAGAAAGAACAAACATCATCTGCATCAAATGCAATATAAATGTGTTCTGACGAAGAGGTGTTTCTATTCGGTTTTAGTACAACTGGGAAAAAAGAAATTTTCTCACAATCTTCTTTTGCCTTAATTAAGCAATATTTTGGCACTTCAATTCCTTTTTTCTCTAAATTTCGGTATATGTCATATTTGTTTCTACACATCAAAATCAACTTACTATCATTAATTGCTAAAAATATACCTAAACTATAATATTTTTCCTTTCTTTTTGCAAAAAATAATAATTCCATCGCTGAACCAATAAAAATTATGTGAATTTTATGCTTACTAATTATTTCGTCTATTGCTTCTTCATAAGCAAGCACTTCAGACGCAAAAGGAACACTATAAAAGTGATTTAGCCTGTTTTGTGGTATGTTATATAATGAAACATCTAAACCAATAATTAATAATGGCAAGTTAGATATTTGCAAGGCTTTCAATATTTGGCTTCCGACACCAATATTACCAACAGATGTAACTAATACATTTATCATAAAACCACCTAATAACTAAATTCATATGGACTATATAATAAGGTTGTTAATATAATTTAAACTCGATAAAATGTGTTATGGGCGTTCTGATGAACAAGAATTTCGTAAAATACTGATTATTCACTTAAATAAGTATAATAGATAGTACTACTTAATGAATATAAAGGAGATGCTTGCCCCAAAGAGTCATATTAAACAGCGCCACTTTTTATGCATATTGTAACATAAAAGAAGAAAATGTAAATACATCAGACAAGAACTTAATTTATATATGTGTGATTAATTTTCAAGCACTGAAAAAATATTTCATTCTTGTAGTAATTATGCATAATATATAAAATTAAACGATAATATCACCTTTTAGCTATCCATACTCTGCATTCATCGCATCGTTTTTTGGTAAACCTGTTCTTCGCTTCCTAAAATCTTTTTGATGCACCTTTATATGTGTTCCACCTTCTTACTTCATCTCTGAGCGTGTTGGAATTCCTGAGATGTTTTTCACTCTGAAACTTTGTATTGTTCTGATAAGGTAGAATTGTATTCGGATACATTATCGACACATACAGAGGACAAAACTCTCGAAAAACGCACCTTAACAGTACTCTTTTTAATAACTATACTTTTAATGTAATATTCATTCGGTTTTTGAGAGTTCTTGTACGACGTTCCTCGTTTATGATTTTACGGAGATGTAAAGCATGGCCACGTTATGCCGTACCTCTTGCTGACTGAAGATAAGATTATTGAGATATACATAAACATTGTCAATCGCGTTTTGGTATATAAATACGACCTTTTCGTTCGCCTTCTGCAACAATATACCCTTTGTCAGTCATAGAGTTTAATAATCGCCTAGCGGTAGAATCTGAAACTGATAACAATTCACGAGCAATGCTATTTGAAATAAATTTATTTGCTTTTGAGCAAGTGTTGTCAAGGGGTATTTTCAAATAATTCCAAGTATTTCACTTCATTTTCCAATTGAGTGATTTTTGATAATCCTTGCTCTAAGAGCCTTTTGCCAGTTCGGAAAGGTAGAATTACAACCGACCATAAAATTGTTACTCATACGAAACGAAAACCCTTAAAAACGCACCTGAAAGATGTACTTTTCCGATACCTATACCTTTTAATTAAACTATTTTATGTCTGCGATAGGTTTGCCGCGTCAAGAGCGAGCTTTAGCTCGCGAACGAAGTTCGCTTGCTCTTGTACGCCGCTCCAATTGTTATCATATATACAGGTCGAATGACACTTTAGTGGCAATCGACCTTAACTACTAATAAAATATACTATTACGACAATAATTATAATACTACTTCAGTTGTTTAAGATATTCATCAAGCTTTTTCTCAAGCAATAAGAAATCATAGCATATTGAAACAAGTTTGGCATTACCGGATTCTTTTCCGAATTTTGTTACCTTGTTATATACAGATACTGCATTCTTTTGAATAGTTGCTTGTTTACGGCGAATGTCAATCATTTCTATATTCAAAAGATTGCGATAATTTATATCTTTTAGGTTTCCTATATCAATCAAAGTAACCAACTTATCATCAACAGGTATTAATTATTCAAATTAACAACAGCTATCAGCTTTCCTTTGTGTTCCAAACGTATAAAGTCAAGTCTATCAGACATGCTGTGATGTTTTTGCTTGGGTGAAGTCAACGGTGCATAGTATTTATGATTATTTATAGCTAAAACAACACCAACATAAGGACGAAGCCTGTTATTTTCAATATTATCATATATATGTGCTTGAAACTTTTGCAAATATCGGATATATGCTGTATCAATAGTATATAACTTCATTATAGACCTCCTGTGATTAACAAGGGCAGCGAATTAACGCCGCCCTAACTGTTAAATCTCCCACTTTCAGGCAGGGACTCTCCTCTGTTAATCTTTCGATTACGATTAAATCATATCATATATACTAAGCTACGTCAAGAATTATTGGCATTTTGTATGTGATTATCTTTAACAAATAAAACATACAGGAAAACGATATGGTTAGCTAATTTCAATTATCAAAAAATGAAGTTACTTGAAGGTTTTGACTTCAATAATGCTTATACATTTATTCAAACGTAATAATCGATTTTTCTTGATAATTGCCAAGGAACCACTTCAAAAATAAATCTTGAAGGTCATTTGAATGAAACTATTTTTTGAAATTATGTTATTACATAAGCTTAGATTGCAATTTCCTTGACTTGCTCTTCGTCAGTCAGTCAACCTAATAAAATTCACGAATAAATAACAGACATAAAAGACTTAAAACAAAGAGATATCATATAATATACTTTAAAAAATGCTGTACTTATGGTACTATGTATATAGCTAGTTTTTCGGAGGGGATATTATGGTGATTGAATTGACAATCAGCACAGCTATTACTATCGCATTGACAATATTTGAAAAATATATTCTTACTAGTAAAATTACAGCTCCGTTTCGCAAAAGACAAATAAAAAATATTCTAAAAAAATATCAGACTATATTTCCAGACACTAAAGAAGATGTTGAAAAGTTAGTTGATAAGCTTGTCGTTTTGGCATACTTTGCTACAAACAACAGTGATACCCTAACACGCCAGTATGCCGAGGATCTAAAAAAGAACATGAATGAGATGGATTATAGCAAACTGTGCGACTGTGCTAATGAAGTATACAAAGTGTTAACAAAAATAGAAAGTAATAAAGTGCGCGAAAGAGCTAATGAAGTAGCACAAATATGGCACAACAGATCTGATTTCGCGAAATTCATAGATGGTCAGAATCTTTTTTCACAGGGAATTCTCAAAGTAAAGAGCGAATTTTACTTCGCGAATGTAAACGTATTTACTGGTAGAGATAATGAAATCAAGAAGCTTGAGGAATTTTGCGATCACAATGAACAATTCAGGTGGTGGTGCGTAACAGGTCGAGCCGCGGTCGGCAAAAGTAAGCTTCTGCATAACTTCGTAAAGAGTAATGAAAAGCTGGACTGGGAAATGAAATTTATTAAAATCGATCCTGGACTTCCCTCATTTAGTGATTGTTTTTATGAAAAGAACCTTTTTTTAGTTATCGATTATTATGGTGAAGTGTCAAATGAGGTTATTCGGTTCTTAAAAATGCTGTGCTACAAACTAAAAACTAAAAAAATTCGCGTAGTATTAATAGAGCGCGAAACAATAAACAGTGAATATATAAAAAGGTTCGATCGCAGCTTGAAGGATTTTTTACACGAGGATTCACTAGTACTCAAAGAGTTTGATGCAGAAGGCGCGAAGATTTTAGTTGAGCAATGGTTGAGAGTAAGATACAATATTGATAATGAAAAAGTAATTGAAAACATAAAGAAATCTGTAGATAAACAATTGAAAAATCACAACGAGTATCGACCGTTGTTTGTGATAATATTAATTGAATTTCTTTTGTCTGAAAATATAGATATAAATGAAGAAGATTGCTTATATAGTGCGCTCGACAGAATAATTTGTGAATACAATGAGGCGGTTTCAGCTGTTGCTTGTTATACTGATAATCTGGCGTATCAGATAAAAGAGTATGTTGTTAAGGCGACGATAGAAAACGGTACTTGTGTTTCCTCAGACGATGGGCGGAATGAGGAGAAGTTTATTAATAAGCTTGTAACAGCACATGGATCTCTTGAAAAAACGAATAGCGCTTTATGTCAAATAGAAGCAGTAGCTAGTTCGACCACAAAGGTCCAATTTTATCCGATAGAACCTGACTTTATTGGGCAGCTATATGTTTTTTTAGCATTGAACGATTTTAGAAATATGCATACTAAGGGTGGTCAATTATGGCAGAACGAAGTTGTATGGAAAGCGTTCAGAACGAAAAGAGATCGTTTTTTTTCATTCACCAACCGTTGTGTCGATGATTCGGCTGTGATTAAAAAGTACTTTAACAAGTATCATCGTGGGATCATAGCAGAGGAGTTATTTACACTATATAACACAGACATAAATATGCTGTATGAAGAGATAGTCGCTACCATGAACTATTTTCTCAGTCATGAGGTTTTTACAAACAAGCAAAAAGTTAATTCTTTTAACATAATGAAGCATAGTATTAGTGAAGCTTTAAAAAATGAACACAACTGGGACTTAATAACTATTAAACGGAGCTCAATACCTGCCGTTGATACTTCAATTATGATGCGGGAAAAACTTGAACGGTTAAGGGAGCAAATTGACCGCGCTATTGATAAACACAAATAGGAGGGGAAATATATGTCACGAAACGCGCTGCCTAATGATAACCTCGGATATTACAAATTTAATACGAAAACGTCTACATCTGGTTCCGGTATTCCGGTTAAATTTGAGGACGATAAGTTTGCTTATGACCCAAGACCGATACACTCCCTATTGTATGGCACATCCCTTGCTGATGAAGAGGTGTATGCCTGTTTAATTATGTCAATAATTGGAGATAATAGGGAGTCCGCTTTGATTGTTGACAATGATTATAGACTTGAAGACAGATTTGCTACAACTGCAAAAGAAAAAGGGTACCTTGTCCATTCATTGAACTTCTTCGATCTTGAAAGAAGCGCTGACTACAACCCTCTAGCATACAGCTATGAGATTTTTAAACAAAGAGGAGCATATGCAGCTCTCAATTCACTGACCGATTTGGCAGAAAACTTTATACCATTAACAAGCGGTGACGCTTTTTGGGATTCATCTGCTCGAAGTTTGTTTATTGCGTTGTGCATAGGATTATTTGAGGATGCCGAAAACTGTGAGCAAGTGAACCTAAACAGCATCTCACGCATGATATCAGATGGGCAAGAAAGCTTTGCAACCAGTACTTATTTAAAAGAGTATTTTAAATTAAAGTCAAAGGATTCATTGATAAGCCAATATGCCAGTAGTTGGCTTGTCTCCGCGAGAGAAACAGCATCTGGCATTAATAGTGTTCTAACACAAAAAACTAGGGATGTATCGATTCAAAATCAAAAATTTGAAAAGTCAGGCAATATCCCTATTGATTTCGATGATATGATTCTAAATAAGTCCCTTTTGTTTTTACAAATACAACCTGGAAAGCTTTCGGGTAACTTACTTGCTTCGTATTTTATTCGGGAATACTATGAGCGGGTTGCTAAAATGTCAACTGAAGATCGAAATAAGTTCAACTTTATTATTTCGGACTTCACTCCGCTTCCGGTTATTACGGAATTTGAACAGATGCTCACAGACTCGCTAAGAAAACAAATCAAGTTCCATGTTGGAATAAAAAGTTATGCTGCATTAATTAAAATTTACGGCGCGGATAGAGCAGAAACAATTATAAGTTTGCTGAACAATTGGTTTATTTTCTCGTGTAAAGAACCATCATTTATTAAAACAATGGAAACAGTGATAGGGACTGAAGCAATATCAGAGATAAAATACATGCGTTCTGATAGAAATGAATATTATATATCATTATTGAATTTTGATGGGAAAATAACCAAAATTGAATGCAATAAAGAGATGAAACCTAAGCTATATTTATCTCAACGAACAGAAAAACGGACTGCGACCGGTGAGGTAGTTGATACATTCGATATAGCCAGTTATGTAAAAGAAGCAAAGCGCAATAAGCTGTTTGAGGCTATAGAAACTACTGATAATGAATCGAATAAGTCTGCTAATGTGCAAGAAGGTCATAAATTGGATATAGATGACTTAGTAAGAAGGATAGACAAGAAAATAGCTGAAATAGAGGGACAGGAACAAATCGGAAAAGAAAAAGAAGCGAAGGATATAAATCTTCGGACAAAATTACCCAAGCCTGTAATGTTCGAAAAACCAATCACATATCCGTTTGCTACAATGAAGGAAAGTGGGATAGAACTAAATGTAAAAAGCAGACAAGAAAGGATTTTATCTGACGATGACAGACTTCGAAATGATGATAGAACTCTTAATGGCACAAGGCGAGATGGAAGAATTACTATTATAGATGAAGGTGGAAAAGAGATTGAATGTGACGTTCTTTTTACATTTGATTCAGAGGAAACGGAAAAGAGCTACATAGTTTTCACCGATAACACAGTAGACGAAAATGGATACATAAAAGTATATGCAAACACATATAATCCAGATGGAAGAAGAGTTGATCTAGGGGTGGTTGAAACAAAAAAAGAATGGCATATGATTGAAGAGTTGTTAAAATCATTGCAAGATAAGACAGTAGATCCTGACACAAGTAATTAAGAATGCGAACTATATCGCTTAGATAGACCTATTTATAGACACATATTAATCAAATTATCAAAAATATGTTATTTTTCAGTTAATCAATTTAAATCAAAGGAAATGACTCGTGAGCATTTAGAAAATGTTTCAAATAAATTTCTTCATCAATAAAAGAAACCGTGACATATTATACAAACTTGGCAAAGTAGCTTGTTCTTAAAATCGGTTCATCAATAGACAGAGTATCAATTACGTCATTGTTGGTGATTACTAAGAGAAATGAAGGAAAGTTTACAATAAAAGACTTATGTACCATAAACAAACATCATCTCATAAACGACTTTATATCCCCAAAGATATTTTACTACATTTATGAAATTAACAAATAGATTTGTTTTATTGAAAGGACTATTATTATGCGAATTTCAGGATCGTCACAAATAGCAGATACTCAATCTCCTCGCACTGTATCAGCGGAGAAAGGAAAGGGTAGTAACGACGAAAAAAAAGTCGATGCTCCCGATAATAAAGTCGCAAAGCAAGACTTTACAAAGGGAGATACTTCGCCAATTAGCGGGAAGCACATATCCAACATGGTGAAAATGCTGGCTTCCTTGAGTATTGTGACCGGCGATGACGGTGGACGTTTGCGTGACGTAAAAAAACTACTTATATCTAATGATGGCGATACTTACGAAGTTACAGCACACGAAGATGAGCAAGACGAAGAGGATGAAGTAGAATTAGTTAAATGGATAGATGCATGGGAAGGGCGTATTTCTTGGGTAGAGTTTGAGCGTCGCATGTTTGAAGCTGGTTTTAGATTTATCGACGCAAATGGTATAGCTGTTAAATTAGCAGGGTATAAGCTGGCAGGACCTGAAGACCCGCCTTTATCTGGTTCTGACGGATTATTTCATACTTGGCACATTGATGATCCTTTGGCAAAATTGTGATTGGATGGTATGAATATGAATATAATAAAAAGAGTATTATCAACTTTCTTAGTTTTGAGTTTACTGGTTTCTTTGAATAGTTTCATGGTCACAGCACTTGCCGGAAATACTGAACCAGAAGAACCTTCGGATGAATTTGAGAGCTTTAGTTTTTCGCCAATGTTTACTACAATGAGTACAATCGCCCCTGGTGGGCAACTTGTTGAAGTGATTAATTCCGATCTTCACATAAACGGTGTAAAAGTAAAAGCACTCGATATGGTTATATCATTCACTCAACCGGGTGCATTAGTGATTGCTACGCGTCGTTTTGTACCTCTGCCGGACTTTGTTGTTCTTGGCATTGAAGCAGTGGGGACTATGAGAAATCGTCATGGCACGTTTGGTAATGTTGTAATGGTGCGGGTAAACAACATACGAGTAACCGGAAGCGGACCAACGGGGGATATTACCTCTCAGGACTTACCACATGGTATAGTGTTATATTATGATATTACAAATAATCTGTGGCGAGATACTACCGATAGTGGACTAACATATCCTGAAGGAGAACCCAGATTCACTTCAGTATCTGTTTCGCCGGGCACAACAACTGTGATGCGCGGAGAAACCTTACAGTTCACATCGCTTGTGCATATCATGACCAGTTACTGGAGTCCTATAAGTACTACATGGAGTGTCATTGGTAATAACGCTCCTGGGACAACAATAAGTACACAGGGATTGTTGACGGTAGCTTCAAATGAAACAGCAACGACACTTTATGTAAGAGTACATGCATCAAATGTCAATATATTTGTTTCCGATTACCCCGATGCAACAGGCTTTGCTGTTGTGAATTTATCCGGTCCCGTAATAGATACCTTGACACTCAGCCAAACCGAGTGGCATACAAAAGCTATTGGAGATACACAAAATATAACTGTCACTACAAGTGCGGCATACTGGAATTATACAATACAAAATAATACGCAGTGGCTTACAGCGACAAAATCAGGGTCGATTTTGACATTAAACGCAGAGCCTAACACCACTTCATTAGAACGCACAGCAGAAGTACAAGTACAAGCAGGAAGTCAAGTGAGAACTATTATTGTTTCACAAGCAAAGGCAGTAGGGGTAATGACTGTTAGCCAATTGTCGTGGGATCCAAAAAGCGAAGCAAGTTCTATAAATATGACAGTTACTACAAATCAAACATCGTGGAACGCAATCAGTTCAAAGCCATGGTTGACGGTGGTGAAATCAGGTTCTAATTTGACGTTGAGTGTTGAAGAAAACTTATCGACAACAGCTCGCACGGCGGAAATAAAAATAATATCAGGCTCTATGACAAGAATAATCCCTGTGAAACAAGCTGCAGCATCTGCAATGCTGACGGTAAACACAAATAAATGGGTACTTGATTATGAAGCAAATTCTACAACGATTACAATAACAACCTCTTTAAATAGTTGGACTGCTACATGCCCGGAGTCTTGGCTGACAATAACAAGTTCGGGCTCTGTGTTGATGTTAAATGCGGCAGAAAATACTACTGACACAGGACGCACTGCCGTAGTGACCGTAACAGCAGGAAGTTTGAAAAGAACAATAAACGTTGAGCAAGCTACATCGTCTCCGACAACAATCACCTTAGATGGTAATGTGTGGAATCAAGGTTCAATAATACAAGTATCCAGAGCTGCTTGGTATGAGTCTGATAGTAATTTTACCATCGAGACAAACCAAGCTACATGGAGAGTTATCAGTTCAGAACCTTGGCTTGAAGTAGTAAGGATAGGCTCTCAAATATCAATTAATACAAGAACAAATTTAACATCATCTTCTCGGATAGGCGAGGTTACAGTTAGTGCCGGTGATCAAACACGAGTAATAAAAGTAACACAAGCAAGTACCACACAACAACTACTATCAATAAACGGAAAAGCATTCGTGTCTACTATTATTACGTCGTCTACAACTCCCACATCACCCTTAGGTTGGGTATACTTTTACACAGTTGAAACAAACCAACCAAGTTGGGATGCAATAAGCTCGGTTCCGTGGGTAACCGTAGTGAAATCCGGTTCTACATTGGAATTATATGTACATAAAAACAATGAAACATCATCAAACCGTGAAGCAACAGTGACAGTTACCGCAGGGAATCAAGAACGTAAAATTCATGTGTTACAAAATGGCTATACTCCGGTATTAGAATTAGGGTACACAGACTTGAGTTTTTCGCACACAGGGGATACTCTCGATGTACCTATAATCCCCACTTTTGCAAATTGGAATATTATGGGACCATTGGCATCATGGATTACATATGAAAAAAGTTCCAGTGGATCGCTTATAATTACAGCAACTCCAAACCTTAATGAAACGAGCCGAAGTACAGAGGTAAATGTTATTGTGATTTATGTGAGCGGAATTTTAGTTGTTCCAATAATACAAACAATAAATATAACACAAGATGGTGCAACAACGGGTGGTTATCTTAATCTAAGTCACGGTAATTGTGACTTTGCATCTACGGTAAGTTCAGTGAATATTGATGTTTCAACAAATTATAGCGAATGGGATGTAATCATTCCAAATGATGTTTCATGGCTGACAGCTGTAAAATCAGGCACAACATTTGGATTATTTGCAGAAGCGAACACTACATCATCAAACCGCAATGCGACAATAACAGTGGTAGCAGGTTCTCAAACACGCACAATCATAGTGACCCAACAAGGGGTTTTAATAGACTCCACATTAACTGTTTATACTGGTGAATGGGAATCGTTCGGGCTGACAAATTGGGGAACAACAACTCCTGTTGTTCAAGGACTTCCTGCAGGTTCGATAACTTACTGGGATTCACAAGACAAAATAATGTGGATAATGGGAGCGTCTTCACCTGGCACGGCTGTGGTTACATTCACGCAAGGCACAAATATATATGCAATTGAACTTGTAACAATAAAACGAGCACCATTAACTGTTTATGTTGGTGAATGGGAATCG